>Ga0224557_1000003_pt1 | contig 544036 bp, 504 predicted proteins | sample 714S31014metaG_FD_180677 | JGI IMG/M metagenome (GOLD analysis project Ga0224557, IMG submission 180677) | Peat soil microbial communities from Stordalen Mire, Sweden - 717 S3 10-14 | ecosystem: Environmental > Terrestrial > Soil > Wetlands > Peat | place: Sweden: Norrbotten County, Stordalen... | reverse complement strand
CACGCCTCGGTGAGTCGCGCCCTCGGATCGTCGCCGGCTGATGAGCCAGGCGCCGGCGCCCATCACATCGTCGAAACGCGAGCCGTCTGCCGCGATCGGCTGCGGGAATTGTGTTCCTGCCGCAGTGGTTCGAGGGACACCGCAAAGACCGGGGCAGGCGCCTAAGACCTAAGTCGGCGGCTCGGTAATCGTCGATTCCAAACGGTCCTGGATGGCTGCGAAAGCGTTCTGAACGGAGTGTACCTCCGTCGTATCGACCACGATGACATCCGATTGCTCGTCGGCCTTCAACGGCTCTCTGGTCTGCAGCTGCCGATCGAGGACTTCCACGCTTGCATCCGACGGATCGACACCCAACCGGCGTCTTTTCTCGATGCGCCGGGTGAGGACGACGGGATCTGCCTCACACGCCAGAATGATAAAACGGCATCCCTCGCGCAGGGCCAAATCGCGAAACGAACGGCGATTCTCACCACTGAGGAACGCAGCATCCACGAGGGTATCCACACCTCCCTTCAGGCAGCTCTGCGTGCATTCCAGCAGGTGCGCATAGGTGCGGCGGTTGATCTTGGGCGTGTAAAGGCCCTCTTCTGGACCGATATCGTGAACTCTTGACGTTGGGAGGCCCTCCGCGCGTTTGCGCTCCACGTCGGATCGTATGCGGACCGCGCCCAATTGCGGTACGAGGCGTTCACTCAGCCAGGACTTACCCGAACCCGACAGGCCGTGCATGATGAACAGCGTGGGCGCAGATCGATCGACGTAGGTGGCGGCGGCCTTCACCCGCATCCGCAATCGATTTTGGAATTCATGCCGGTGTGCGGAATCCTCGCTCGCCCCGAGACTGTCGACCATCGCTCGAACCAGCGCGCGATACACCGAATAGAACGACAGATGCCGAACGCCCGCGTAGTCGCCGGTGCATTCCAGGTACGCGTTCAGAAACACAAATGCCAGATCCTTGCGCCCGCGCGCCGTCAGGTCCATCACGAGGAAGGCCACGTCGTTCATCACGTCGATCCAGCGAAGTTTCGGATCGAATTCCAGGCAATCGAACGGTACCAATCGAGCGCACCAGCGGGCGATATTGTGCGCATGCAAATCGCCGTGACATTCGCGGATCGCGCCGCCCTGCTCGCGCACGCGCAATTGGGCCAGCGAGTCATGCAGGTAGTCGTGCGTCCAGTCAATGAGAAATGCCATCTCGGGCAGCGTGGTATCGGCGTCGAGGTGCGAGAGGAGAATGGCCAAATTGCCGAGCACCGCGCGCTGCAAATCCGCCGTATGGGAGAATTCCTCGTCGATCGGCGCCTTGGGCGCCGTGTCGTGAAAATGCGCCAATCGTCGCGCCAGATCGACGAACTCGTGGTGGCTCACCTCGCCGCGCTCGAGCAGTGCCACCAGCTCTTGCGAGGGCTCGAATTGCTTCATCCGAACGGCATATTCGATGACCTCACCGCTGCCGCCTCCGACGCGCACGCCATCCGTTTCCCGTGTGATTGCCACGACATCCAAGTACAGATCGGCCGCCAGTCGGCGGTTGAGCCGCAACTCCTCTGCGCACAAATAGCGCCGCCGCGCCAGAGTCGATGCATCGAGGAAGTCCAGTTTGACGGCCTTTTTGATCTTATAGGCAAATGAGCCGGTCAGAATCACCCAAGACACCGGGGTCTCCCGGACTTCCAAGCGAGTGACGGAATGAGGGAATGCCGACTCCGCCAGGCTGGCGGGCGTGAATTCCGCGGTAATCGTGTTTCGACCTAAGTCGGTCGCGACGAGAGTGCCCATTGTTGAATTCCGTCAATAACCAGCCCACTGTGCCAACGGTACAGGAACTGTCGAGACTCCGATATTCGAGGACCCCCCGCTCGAATAGGGGATACCCGCTGCTCGTCCTGTCCCTTGCCCGAATTCTTAAGGCCATGCGCTGGACGGATAAAGCCATGCGCCGGGCGGATAAACGTATGCGCAGCCTCGAGCAGTCGTCGCTGGAGAATTTTCTCGCCACCGATGCGGCGCGCCGCGCCGCGGCGATCAGTCTGGTGACGCAGGTGGCGCAGGGCTACTTGAGACTGCGCGAACTGGATGAGCGCCTGGTGCTGGCGCGCAAGACCGTGGCGAGCCGCGAGGAATCGTTCCGCATCTTCAAGCGCCGCTTCGAGGTCGGTTCGACCTCGAAGTTGGATCTGACCCAGGTTGAAACGCTGCTGTGGCAGGCGCAGAGCTTGTCCGCGCAACTCGAGCAGCAGCGCGCCGCGCAGGCGCATGCGCTGACGCTGCTGGTGGGTACCCCGGTCGATTGGGCACCGGGGCAGGGCGGTGTCGATGATCAATCCGTGCTCAGTGAACTGCGGGTCGGCCTGCCGTCGGACCTCTTGACCAGCCGCCCTGACATCGCCGCCGCGGAGCACCAACTGAAGGCCGCGCATGCCAACATCGGTGCTGCACGGGCGGCGTTCTTTCCGCGCGTGACGCTGACCGGCGCCTTCGGCAGCGCCAGTGCAGAGCTTGACGGGCTGTTCGGGGCCGGCAGCCGCTCCTGGACCTTCCTGCCCAGTATTTCGCTGCCGATCTTCGACGCCGGACGCAACCGCGCCAATCTCGATCTGGCCAACGTGCGCAGCGACCTGGCCGTCGCCAGTTATGAGAAGTCGATTCAGAATGCGTTCCGCGACGTCTCCGATGCCTTGTCCGCACGCCGATGGCTCACCGAACAGGTCCGCATCCAGCAGAACACGCTCGCCGCGCAGACCGAACGCGCGCGCCTGGCCACGCTGCGCTACGACAACGGCGCCGCCGCTTTCTTGGAAGTGCTCGACGCCCAGCGCGATCTGTTGTCGGTCGAGCAGCAATTGGTGCAAACGCGCAGCGCGCTATTGTCGAGCCGGGTGAGCCTGTACGCGGCGCTCGGCGGCGGTACGACGGAATTGATATCCGTATCGGCAAGCCGTGCTCCTTAGATTTCCCACGAGAAGACCGCTCCATGAATCCAACGGATACCCCATCAACCCATGAAACCGCTTCGACCGCGGCGCCGCCCGCCCCGGCCGTCGCGCCGGCGGCGACGGTGACCACGAAACTGAAGAAAAGATTGATTCCGGCGATCATTGTCGTTGCCTTGGTACTCGCCGGTGGGGTGGCGTGGATGTTGCTGCGTCCCAAGGGCCCCGGCATAGGCTTCGTCAGCGGTAACGGCCGTATCGAGGCCACCGAGATCGATGTCGCGACCAAGCTTCCCGGACGGGTGCAGGACATCATGGTCAATGAAGGGGATTTCGTGCACGCCGGGCAACCCTTGGCGCAAATGCAGCTCGATGTGCTCGACGCGCAGCGCGATGAAGCGCGCGCCCGGTACCGGGAGGCCGTCAACGCGGTGGCGAGTGCCAAGGCGCAAGTCGCCGTGCGCCAAAGCGACAAGGCCGCCTTGCAAGCGGTCGTCGGGCAGCGCGAGAGTGAACTGGATGCTGCAGGGCGGCGGCTCGCTCGATCCGACACCCTGTCGCGGGAGGGCGCCGCCTCGATTCAGGAACTCGATGATGACCGCGCCCGGGTGCGCAGCGCGCAGGCCGCGTTGATCGCGGCGCACGCCCAGGTGAGCGCCGGGCAGGCCGCGATCGAGGCCGCGCAGGCTCAGGTCGTCGGGGCCGGCTCCAGCGTCGCGGCCGCCGAGGCCACCGTCGCCCGCGTCGAGGCGGACATCACGGATAGCCAACTCAAGTCGCCGCGCGACGGCCGCGTGCAATACCGCATCGCCGAACCCGGCGAAGTGTTGGGCAGCGGCGGCAGGGTGCTGAATCTCGTCGATCTCGGCGACGTTTACATGACTTTTTTTCTACCCGAGACGGTGGTCGGCAAAGTGCCGCTGGGCAGCGAGGTACACATCACACTCGATGCCGCGCCCCAGTACGTGATTCCGGCGACGGTGTCCTACGTCTCCAGTACGGCGCAGTTCACGCCCAAGACCGTGGAGACCGAGAGCGAGCGGCAGAAGCTCATGTTCCGCGTCAAGGCACGCATCAGCCGGGAATTGCTCGAGAAACATCTGACCCTGGTCAAAACCGGTCTGCCCGGCGTGGCCTGGCTCAAGCTCGATCCGCGCGTACCGTGGCCGGCGAACTTGAGCGTCAAGGTGCCGGAATGATCGTCCCGATCATCATCGCCGGATAGCCATGGCGATGTCCGTCCCCGCGCCGGTCATTCCCGGCCCCGTGGCCCGTCTGACCGGCGTCAGTCTGCGATACGGCAAAACGCGGGCGCTCGACGATATCACGCAGAATATACCCGGCGGCTGCATGGCCGGCCTGATCGGACCGGATGGTGTGGGCAAGTCCAGTCTTTTGGCACTCCTATCCGGCGCCCGGCAGGTGCAGCAGGGCAGTGTGCAGGTGCTGGGCGGCGATATGGCGAGTGCCGGTCACCGCAATAGAGTGTGCCCCCACATCGCCTACATGCCCCAGGGTCTGGGCAAGAACCTCTATCCCACGCTCTCGATCGAGGAGAACCTGCAGTTCTTCGGCCGCCTGTTCGGCCATTCGGCCGCCGAACGCCGGCGGCGCATCGACGAACTGACTCACAGCACCGGCCTGTATGCGTTCCTGTCGCGCACCGTAGGCCAGCTCTCCGGCGGCATGAAGCAGAAGCTCGGCCTGTGCTGCGCGCTGATTCACGACCCGACGCTGTTGATCCTGGATGAACCGACCACCGGCGTCGATCCGCTGGCGCGCGCGCAGTTCTGGGATCTGATCGGACACATCCGCAGCGGGTCAGCGGACATGAGCGTGATCGTGGCCACGGCCTACATGGAAGAGGCGCAGCGCTTCGACTGGCTGATGGCGATGGACGGCGGCCGGGTGCTGGCCGCCGGCACCCCGCAGGAACTGCTCACGCGCACCGGCAGCACGTCGCTCGAGAATGCTTTTATCGCACTGCTGCCAGAGGAGAAGCGGCGCGGCCATCGGGCCGTGTCGATTCCGCCGTTGGCCTCCGATCATGCCGAGATCGCGATCGAGGCCCAGGGTCTCACCATGCGCTTCGGTGATTTCCTCGCCGTGGATCATGTCAGCTTTCTGATCCGCCGGGGCGAGATCTTCGGCTTCTTGGGCTCCAATGGCTGCGGCAAGTCGACGACGATGAAGATGCTGACCGGCCTGCTGCCGGCCAGCGAGGGTCAGGCCCGGCTGTTCGGCCGCGACGTGGACCCGAAGGACATCGAGACCCGACGGCGCGTGGGCTATATGTCGCAGGCGTTTTCGCTGTACACGGAACTGACGGTACAGCAGAACCTGGTGCTGCACGCGCGCCTGTACCAGGTGCCGGAGGCCGACGCGCCGGCGCGGGTCGAGGAGATGGTGGCTCGCTTCGGGCTGGGCGTCAATCTGGATACGCTCCCCGATGCGCTGCCGTTGGGCGTGCGCCAGCGCCTGTCGCTGGCGGTGGCCATGATCCACAAGCCAGAGTTGCTGATTCTGGACGAACCGACCTCGGGCGTGGATCCCATCGCACGCGATTCCTTCTGGCAGTTGCTGATCGATCTGGCGCGCAACGACCGGGTAACGATCTTCATCTCCACACACTTCATGAACGAGGCCGAACGCTGCGACCGGATTTCGCTGATGCACGCAGGCCGGGTGCTGGTGAGCGACGCTCCGGCCGAACTGGTGCGCCGGCGCGGCGCCGCCACGCTCGAACAGGCATTCATCGGCTACTTGGAGGACGCCGGTGCAGGTGCCACCGAGGCACCGACCGACGCGCCGCCGCGATCGCCGGCCCCTCCGGCCCCTCCGGCCGCGTTCCCTGCACCGGCTGCCGCGGCGGCCCCGCGGCGCTTCAGCGTGGGCCGTCCCTGGGCTCGATCATCAACCTCTACGTCACTCCGGTCACCCGCAGCGAGTTCCTGTTCGGCAAGCAGTTGCCCTATATCGTTCTGGGGATGTTCAACTTCGGGCTGTTGAGCGTCCTCGCCGTCATCGCTTTCGGCGTGCCGGTCAAGGGCAGTTTCCTGACGCTGGCAACGGCGGCGCTGATCTTCGTGGTGTTCTCGACCGGCTTCGGCCTGTTCATCTCCACGTTCACCCGCAGCCAGATCGCGGCGATCGCCGTGACCCTGATCGGCACCCTGATCCCGTGCGTGCAGTTCACCGGCATGATCGATCCGGTGTCGTCGTTGGAAGGGGCGGGCGCGATCATTGGCCGCATCTATCCCGCCACCTATTTCCTGACCGTCAGCCGCGGCGTATTCAGCAAGGCGCTGAGCTTCCCGGCTCTGCAGTCCTCGTTCTGGCCGCTGCTGCTGTTGGTGCCGGTGGTTCTGGGCCTCTCGATCGCGCTGCTGAAGAAACAGGAGGCGTGAAGATGCCGCGCATCGCCAATATTTACCGTCTGGGCATCAAGGAGCTGTGGAGCCTGGCGCGCGATCCGATCATGCTGATCTTGATTGCCTACTGTTTCACGGGGGAGATCTACGTCGCGGCCACGGCGATGCCCGAGACCCTGCATCACGCACCGATCGCCATCGTCGACGAGGACGCCTCGCCGCTGTCTGCGCGCATTGCGTCCGCCTTCTATCCGCCGCAATTCACGACGCCGGCGATGATCTCGCTGCGGGCGGCGGATGCGGGGATGGACGCCGGCGACTACACCTTTGCGCTGGACATTCCGCCTGACTTTCAGCGCGACGTTTTGGCCGGCAAGTCGCCGGCGATCCAGCTCAATGTCGACGCCACGCGCATGACCCAGGCCTTCACCGGCAACGGCTACGTCCAGCAGATCGTGCTCGCTGAGGTGGATGAATTCGTGCAGCGCTACCGTGGCGGCGTACTGCCCGTGAACCTGGCATTGCGCGTGCGCTTCAACCCCAACCTGGAGCAAACCTGGTTCGGCGCGTTGATGGAGATCATCAACCTCGTCACCCTCCTGTCGATCATCCTGACCGGCGCCGCGCTCATCCGCGAGCGCGAGCACGGTACGATCGAGCACCTGCTGGTGATGCCGGTGACGCCGGCGGAAATCATGCTGGCGAAGATCTGGTCCATGGGACTGGTGGTGTTGCTATGCGCGACGGCCGCGCTGCTGATCGTGGTTCAGGGCGTGCTGGGCGTGCCCGTCGAGGGCTCGGTGCCGCTATTCCTCACCGGCGCCGCGCTGGACCTGTTCGCCACCACCTCGATGGGCATCTTCATGGCCACGCTGGCGCGCTCCATGCCGCAGTTCGGCATGCTGGCGGTGCTGGTCCTGTTGCCGCTGCAACTCCTCTCCGGCAGCGTGACGCCGCGCGAGAGCATGCCCCAGGTAGTACAGGACCTCATGCTGGCCGCGCCCACCACGCACTTCGTGGCCTTGGCCCAGGCCATCCTCTATCGCGGCGCCGGGATCGCCGTCGTGTGGCCGCAGTTTCTGGCGCTGGCGGCGATCGGCACGGTGTTGTTCGCCATTTCGCTGAACCGCTTCCGCAAGACCATCGGGCGGATGGCCTGATCTTGGGCCGCACTACGGGCAACCTGCAGCGCGCTAGGTTGATTTCCCGTAGCGAAATGGCCGACGCCTGCGCACACTACCGGCATCGGTCGGACATCGGAACATCGTCATGGCATACAAGCAATTGCTGTTCGGCTCCGCCGCACGCGAGAAGATTTTGCGCGGCGCCACGCAGCTGGCGAACGCCGTTCGCATCACGCTCGGTCCTAAGTCCAAGTCGGTGTTGATCCAGAAGCAATGGGGCGCTCCGATCGTGTGCAACGACGGCGTCGTCATCGCCAAGGAACTGAGTCTCGAGGATGCCGAGGAGAATCTCGGCGCCCAAATGCTGCGGCAGGCCGCGGAGAAAACGGGGGACGCGGTGGGCGACGGTACCAGCACGTCAACCATTCTGGCGCACGCCATTTTGTTGGAGGGCGTTCGCAATGTCACGGCGGGCGCCAGCGCGATCGATATCAAGCGCGGCCTCGATAGGGCGCTCACTGCCGTCGTCGAGGAACTGAAGAAATTGTCAAAACCGGTCATGACGCGCAAGGAGAAAGCCCAGGTCGCGACCATCTCGGCACACAACGACGAAAGCATCGGTGAACTCGTCGCGCAGGCAATGGAGAAGGTGGGCGGCGAAGGCGTCATTACGGCCGAGGAATCCAAGACAACCGAGACCGCGCTGGAGGTCGTGGAGGGCATGCAATTCGATCGCGGCTATATATCCCCTTATTTCGTCACGGATAACGACAAGATGGAGGTCGTGCTCGAGGATGCCTATGTGCTGCTGAGCGACCGCAAGTTGAATGTCCTGAAAGATCTACTGCCGTTGCTCGAGCAGGCGGCCAAAGCCGGCCGGCCGATACTGTTGATTGCGGAGGACGTCGAAGGAGAGGTTTTGGCGACGCTCATCGTCAATCAGGTCAGAGGAGTGTTCAAGAGCGTTGCCGTCAAGGCGCCGGGATTCGGCGACCGCCGCAAGGCCATGCTCCAGGACATTGCGACGCTGACGGGCGGTCAGGTCATAGCGGAGGAGCTGGGCATTAAATTGGAAGATGTCCACCTGGAGCAGCTGGGGCGCGCAAAACGCGTCGTTGTCGACCATGACAATACGACGATTATCGGCGGAGCGGGCGCCCGCAAAGCCATCGACGATCGCATGCAGCAAATTCGCCGCGAGATCGACAAAGTCACCAGTGATTACGATCGGGAAAAGCTGCGGGAACGCCTGGCCAAACTGGCCGGCGGCGTCGCCGTGATCCGCGTGGGTGCGCCTTCCGAGTCGGAAATGAAGGCCAAGAAAGATGCGCTGGACGATGCCATCAACGCCACGAAGGCGGCGGTGGCCGAAGGGATCGTGCCGGGAGGCGGATTGGCTCTGCTGCGGGCGAGCGGCGCCATCGCGGCGATCGAGACGCAATGCGAAGGCGACGAGCGGACCGGCGTTCAGATTCTCAGGCGGGCGCTCGAGGCCCCGGCCCGCCAGATTGCCGACAATTCCGCGGTCGACGGCGGTGTCGTCGTCAGCAAGATGTTGGAGTCCGCCGGCAATGTCGGTTTCGATGCCTCACGCAAGCAATATGTCGACCTGATGGAAGCGGGCATCGTCGATCCGACCAAGGTCGTGCGAATCGCGCTTCAAAATGCCGTGTCGGTGGCCAGTATTCTATTGCTCACGGAAGCCACCATGACGGAGAAGCCGGAACAGAAAAAAACCGGTTCGTCGGCGGCGGAGCCGGAAATGTAGCACGCTCGCCGGTGCCCAATCACAGGGTCCCACGAGGGTTTGCCCATGGCAAGTACTTACTAGGACGATATTTCCCCGCATAGCGTCACACGCTGGTAGCATTTAACTTCCACGCCTCGTGCAATGCTCTCTACATTTTGACGGACACTGTTATGCGCACCGGCAGAGCCAGCCTGCAATGTACGACCGCGGCACCGGCGAGTGCCCTCGACACGCCGCGTCTTCCCGGCGATGAGCGCGCGTACTGACATGCAGCCCTCGATTCTGGTCACCGGCGGCGCCGGATTCCTCGGCATCAACCTGTGCCGCCACTTATTGGCGCTTGGATACCGGGTAAGATCGATGGATATTGCGCCATTCGCGTATCCGGAGCGGAACGCGGTGGATGTGATGCAGTCCGATATCCGCGATCCGGCAGCGGTGGAACGTGCAATGGCAGGAATCGATATCGTGGTCCATTGCGCGGCGGCATTGCCGCTGGCGAGCGAGGAGGAGATCGATTCGACCGATGTGGGGGGCACACGGACGCTGCTCGAAATTGCGGCCCAACATGCGGTCGGACGCTTCATATTCATATCGTCCACCTCCGTCTACGGCATCCCGGATCACCACCCGGTCTACGAGCACGATCCATTGCAGGGCGTTGGGCCTTATGGTGTGGCGAAAATCAGGGCGGAGCGACTGTGCCGCGAATTCCGGGCAACGGGTCATTGCATACCGATCCTTCGGCCCAAGAGCTTTGTGGGGCCCGAACGGCTCGGCGTTTTCGAACTGCTGTACGACTGGGCCTATAGCGGAAAGAATTTTCCCGTACTCGGCACCGGCAACAATCGATATCAGCTGCTCGACGTCGCGGACTTGTGCGATGTCATCGTACTGTGCGCGACCCGAGACCCGCAGGTCGTGAACGACACCTTCAACGTGGCGGCGAAGGAGTTCGGCACCATGCGCGACAATTTTCAAGCCGTGCTCGATCGAGCCGGTCATGGGAAGCACGTGGTCGGTTTGCCGGCCAAACCGGTGATTGCACTGCTCAAGCTGCTCGAAGCAGTGCATCTCTCGCCGCTGTACCAATGGATCTACGAGACGGCCGACGTGGAGAGTTATGTGTCGATTGAACACATGGAAAGCCGCCTGGGGTTCATTCCCCGGTATTCCAATCGAATGGCACTCATTCGCAACTATGATTGGTATGTAGAGCATCGCGAGGAATACCAGGGCAAAACCGGGTTGACGCACCGTCTTCCATGGAAGAAAGGGGCGCTTCGGTTGGCGAAATGGTTCTTCTGACGGACACGCACGCCGTCGCAAGCGGCGATTCCACGAAGGCAGCCGCACCGGATCCCGTGCCTCTCGTCGTCGATCTCGATGGCACCTTGCTGCGCACGAATTCCTTGATCGAATCGTTGTTCGTGCTGGCCCGGACGAAACCGTCGACGCTGTTCAAATTGCCGGTTTGGTGGATGAGGGGCCGCGCGCTTTTCAAGCATCGGCTCGCTGCGGCGGTGATGCCGGATGTCCACTGGCTTCCCTTTCGTGTCGGTCTCCTGGAGTTTCTGCGCGAACAGAAGCGCCTCGGACGCACCTTGATCCTCGCCACCGGCGCGGATGAAAAACTGGCTCGAGAGGTCGATCGGGAAGTCGGTCTGTTCGATGATGTCAAGGCGAGCGACGGCATCGTCGATTTGAGCGGCGAACGCAAACGCGACCGCCTGGTTGCCGATTTCGGACCTCGAGGGTTCGATTACATCGGACATGACGGGCGCGATTACGAGGTGTGGTGTTCCGCGCGGCGTGCGCTACTCGCGTCGCCGTCGCCGCATCTTCTGCAAATCGTCGGCGAGAGAACGCCGGTCGAGAAGGTCTTCACCGACATCCGGGCGCGATGGCAGGATTACCTGGATGCGTTGCGTCCCCTTCACTGGGTCAAGAACACCCTCGTATTCGTGCCGTTGGTCGCGGTACACCGGGTCTTCGAATTCGCGCTCGTGGGACGGGCGTTATTGGCATTCATCGCGTTCAACATGTGTGCATCGGGTCTTTATCTGCTGAACGATCTGCTGGATCTGCCGGCGGACCGGCGTCATCCGCAAAAAAAAACAAGGATGCTGGCGGCCGGACGGATCCCGCTGGGATACGCGCTCCTGATGATGCCGATCTTGACCCTGGGCGCGTTTGCCGTCGGCTCGTACCTGTCGATCGCCTTTGCCGGCGTATTGGCGCTCTATACGGCGCTCATGATCGGATATTCGATGAGACTCAAGGATATCGCCTTGGTGGATGTACTGGTACTGGCCGGCGGTTACGCGCTCAGAGTGGCGGCGGGCGCGGCGGCGTCCGATATCAGAATTTCGGCGTGGCTTTTGACGCTCTGTGTGTTCCTGTTCTTCAGTCTCGCTCTCATCAAACGATATGCAGAATTGATCGTCCTGGAGTCCGAGCCGGGTGGCGGATCGGCTCACGCGCGCGGCTACCTGGGCACCGACAAGGTCGTTCTCGTGGCGCAGGGAATCGCGAGCGGATACCTGGCCGTGATGGTGTTGGCGTTGTACACGAATACCCCCATCAGCCAGCACCTGTACGCGCATCATGACTACTTTTGGGGAGTCTGCCTCCTGTTGTTGTACTGGGTGAGTTACTTGTGGATGGCAGCCACGCGGGGCCGCATCGCGGGCGACCCGGTAATTTTTGCCCTTTCCGATCGAGGCAGTCGTTGGACCATCGTGGGGATGGGATTGCTCGCCGCACTGTCGATATGAGCGGACTTTTGCGGGAAGGTACCCGCCCCCGGCAGCGGGGAGGTATCGAACGCATGCCTCGTTACGCGTCCCGAACGACTCTGGTGGTGCGAGGATTCGCCCTATTTCTCTGCGGTGCGGTGCTGGCCGGTGCCACGGACCGTGCGTTCGCCAATGTCGATTCGTCGGAGACGCTGGCGTCTCAATGGGCGGAATATCAGGCGGACGTTCCGAAAACGATCGTCGAATTGCAGCCGTTCAGACGCACGATGAGCGTCGAATTCCCAGTGCCGGGCGATCGGGTGGTAGCGACCCTGATCAACGTGAATCCGCAGGTCAATGCGTGGTTTTTGCTCACGCTGAGGTGGGCCTCGAGCGGAAAATCGATCGCCTATCATTTGGAGAATCCGCAGCCCAAGGCGCAGATGCTGGCGGTTCGCGCTGCCTACCCCAATGGCATTCGGATTTCCGTCGGCGGCCGCGATGTCGATTGCGACTTGTGGTCGGACGGGCAGATGACGCCATTGCGGCAAGCGCAGCGCTCGGACCTGCCGTATGCACCGTTGTGCGAGGATCGTCTGTACTTGCGAAATGTGGTCGCAGGCAGCTATACGCATCTCGAGCGGGTCACCAATTTCCTGCGGGACCATGTCTGGGGTGGGGAGCAAATCGTAGGCTTCGTGAAGGAACAGTTCTTCAGCGACGCGTTCATTGAAACGAGCGGCGCGGCTCGGGCATCGATTACGCCCGAGGCGTCGGCTCCGTCCGACGGACCGCCGCCGGCGCGGATCGCCGACTCGTTCGTCCAACGGTCCATCGTCCCCGAACATCTGGGGATCGACGTGGGCCAAAGGGCCGGGGGTCTCTCGATGGGGCGGTGGTACGCCGTTCGGGGCGCCCCCGGGATGTTCTTGAGCGGCGTTCAACCGGAGGCCATCGACGCGGCAAGCTCGCGCGAGGACAGGCGGACGGTGAACCCATTGGATGCGGTCGAAGCGGCCGCGGTGGATTACCTGGTGGCACTGGATCTCGCGCAATTCGATCTTGGATTCGCGATCGGCACCGACCATCCGCGGGTCGGATGGTCGGAACGCGTGCTGGAATCGGTTCGCAATCCCAAGCTCCCGGGGCCTGACGGGATCGGCAGCATAGCGCCGCTGGTTGGGAACGGGATGGTGAGCCCGCCGATGGTGCCATTGACGGCGGTGACTTTTGCCGGTGGATTCAAGCGCGAACACGGCGCGTTTCGCTACGGAGCGTTGGCGCAACAGAACCGCGGCACACACTACGGCTTCATCGAACAAGGAGCCATCTTGAGCAAGTTGCAGCCGCAACTGGCGACGCTCATCGTCGACGACGATGGCGCGGTGCGGATGAAGACCTGGACGGCCGGCGACGAACCCGGGTTGCCGCATATCAAGCATGCACGTCAGAATGGCGTGCCCCTGATCGAGTATGACGAAACGACGGGAGTGTCGCGGCCCGGCTCGTTGGTCAGCGCCTGGGGTCCGGGCAACTGGTCCGGCTCCAGCGACGAACGCTTGCGCACGCTGCGTGCAGGCGCGTGCCTGCTGGAGAGCGGCACCAGGCGATTTCTGGTCTATGGATATTTTTCGACGGCAACTCCGAGCGCCATGGCGCGCGTCTTCCAAGCCTATGGCTGCCGGTATGCCATGCATCTGGATATGAATGCGCTCGAGCACACTTACTTTGCGATTTACATCCACGAGAATGGACGGATCCTGGTGCAGCATTTGATCGACGGCATGGCGGAAGTCGATCGCAAGGGCGGCGACGAACTCGCGCCGCGATTCTTGAGTTTTCCCGACGATCGGGATTTCTTTTATTTGACTCGAAAGACAGTCGCGCCGTGACCAGGCGACCATTCCTTTACATGCTCCGCGGCATTGCGCCCGATGTGGCTGCACAGGGGACAAAGCCGCTTCCACCGCGATAATAGCGTGTGCCAAGGCCCGCGCCGCGCTTCGTTCGCTAGGCCAGTCCGCCGAGTTCCGACAGCGAGCCGCCCCGTTCCAGCCGGCGAATCGCGTCGGCAAATAACGGTGCCACGTCGAGCACAATGAGCGATCCATTCAAGCGCGCCGAGAAACTCTCGCCGAGCGGGACTGAGTTCGTGACGACCACGGAGTCCGGCCCATTTGCATCAAACAACCGATGCGCCTCGTCGGCAAAAGACGCGTGGGTCGCTGCAACGTCGACGCGAGCGGCACCCGCTCGACGGCAAGCGGCAACCGCGCGCAGTAGCGTCGTTCCGGAGCTGATCAAATCGTCGAGAATGATGACGCATCGCCCCGCGACATCTCCGGCAAATAAGGTGCCGCTGACGGAGTCACGGCCGCGCTGCTTGTCCATGAGCGCGAAGTTCACCGTACGGCCGATGGCTGTCTGCAAGAGTTCCTGAAAATGCCGCGCACGCTTGACACCACCGATATCCGGCGAAGCAACGGTGTATTCCTGACCGGCAGACTTGGCAGAAAAATGCCGAACGAACAGGGCTGCTGCTTCGAGATGCACCGTTTCGCAGCGGAATGCGTTATCGAAGGCGGCCAGATTATGCACATCGAGGGCAAGCATGCGATCGACCCCGACGGCCTCGAATAACTGAGCAAGATAGCGCGTCGTCACGGGGTCGCGGGCTTCGACACGCCGGTCTTGGCGCGCGTACGCGAGATAAGTCACGCACACCGTCGCGCATTTCGCGCCGGCGTCCTTGAGTGCGCCGACGAAAAATAGCAGCTGACACAACCGATCGTTCGCCGAGCCGAGCGTATCACCGAATAAGGATTGAACGACATGGACCGAACGTCCACGTACGCTTTCGAGCGGGCGCATCTTGCACTCCCTGCCGGTGAATTCCCGCTCCTCATGCAGGCTTAGCGGCATATCGAGAGCCACGGAAAGACTGGCGCCGAACGCCGCCGAGGCAGCGGGCGCGAATACGGCGATGGTTTCATTCGGCAACAGCACCATTCACTCATCGACTCGCTTGACTGTCTTTCGGGGTCATTTTACACGATTCCTATCGGATATCCGACGTGAAGCGCCGCGACTTGGCGATGTCCCGCCAGCTTGGGAGCCGCCGCCGCCACATGCCGCCGATCAGCACTTGCGCAGGATGTTCCAAGCTGAATCTCCAGAGCCGCGCCCGGTCAAGAGATCACCGAGGATTCGTACAGTATCCAGACCTACGTGAGGCGCGAAAATACGCAATTGGCGAATACGCCTGCGGGTAAACACCACGCGATTATCTCATCGACGGGTCCTTCCAATCCTGCCAGGCGCCGCCCATGGCCTCGAACAACTGGGCCGTGTCGAGATGGCGCTGGCTCTTGGCCTGAGCATAGCCGAGCCGGGCCTGCCCGAAAAGACGTTGCGCCTGGAGTACTTGGATGACACTCGCTTGGCCTTCTTTGTAGCTCTCTTGCGATAGCTCGAGGGATGCTTGCGCCGTATCGAGCGCTTCGCGCTGCGCATCGAGTGCCTTCGCATCATGTTCAAGCGCCTGTAATGTATCCGCGACTTGACCGAAGGCTTGCAGCACGGTCTGCCGATAGATTCCCAGCTGCGCGGCGAAGGCGTCGACCGCCTCGCGGCGTTGTGCGGCAAGAGTACCGCCATGAAAGATAGGCGCCGTAATTCCCCCACCCAGGCCCCAGAGACTGTTTGAGTTCTCGAACAGTGCGCGAGTGGACGCTGCTGCCTGGGTCCAAGACGCCGTCAACGTGACGTTTGGATAGAGTTGCGCCGTTGCCACGCCGATGGCGGCGCTCGCGGCATGCAGTTGTGCTTCTCCCGCCAGGATGTCCGGACGCTCGTGAACCAGGATCGAGGGAAGACTGACCGGCAGTGCTGTCGGCAAGCTCAGCGCATCGAAGTCGAAGGCAGGTGGTGTCCACTCGGCCGGCGTTTTGCCGACGAGTACGGTCAGTGCGTCGCCGGCGGCGCTCAACTGCTGCGTGAGCGGCGGCAGCAGCGCGCGATCGGCGGCGAGTTGGCTTTGTGCGCTCAGCACATCGGTCATGGCCGCTTTACCGGCTTCTTGCGCGATCTGGGTCAGCTGCAAGTTCTGTTGATCCACTGCAATGATGTCGTCGACTGCCTTGATCTGTTCGCGGGCGGAAGCAATGTTGATCGCCTGAACGACTGCGTTACCCGTGAGCGAGAGGTAGGCGGCGGCCAGTTCATAGCGCTGGACTTCCGCGAGTGCGGTCTGCTGCTCGATCTGGCGTCGGACACCACCAAAAATATCAGGGCTGAAGCTCACCGTCGGTCCGATGCTGAACAGGTTGCCCGCCGCATGGCCTGGACCGGCAAAGACGCCGCTGTTCACTCGTTCTCGCGTTCCGCTCGCGCCGAGGTTGGCCTGTGGGTAGAGCGCGCCGGCCACCACAACGATGGCCTGCTGCGCTTGCGCAAGCGTCGCCCGCGCCGTGTCGAGCGTCGGACTGCCTGCGATTGCAAGGGCGAGTGTCTCATTGAGCTGCGGCGAGTGATACAGCTCCCACCACTGACCGATGACCTGATTCCCCGGTGATAAGTGTTGTTGGACATCGGCAGCACCCGCCGAGGGAAGGAGTGTCGGCGATCGCCCGTACCCCGCCGCCGGCGAGGGCTCCGGCGGCGAGAAATCCGGCCCGACGGCGCAGCCGAACAGCGTCCCGAACACGCTGCCGAGGATCCAGCCCTTCATCACTGCCGAGCGATAGGTGGCCATCGGCTACTCGTAATGAAGCGCTTCGATGGGATCGAGATGAGAGGCCTTTCGGGCAGGGTAATAGCCGAAGAAGATACCGACCGCGACCGAAAAGAGGAAGCCGCCGGCTACCGCGACCGGCGATATCACTGTGGGCCAATGGGCAACGACGGTGATCAACTTCGAAGCAATGACGCCGAAGATGATTCCGGCCACCCCGCCGGTGACGCTCAGGAACACCGCTTCGACCAGGAACTGTAGCAACACATGGAGGCGCCGGGCGCCGATGGCCATGCGCAAACCGATTTCACGGGTGCGCTCGGTGACCGAGACCAACAGAATGTTCATGATGCCGATGCCGCCGACGAGGAGGGAAATCGAGGCTACCGTTGCGAGCAACAACGCCATGATTCGGCTACTGCCCTCCGCGGCTTCGGCAATCTGACTCAAATTGCGGATGGCGAAGTCGGCGATGCCGCCGCTTCGAATTCGGTGGCGGCGCAGAAGGGTGGCCGTCACTTGCTCGATTGCGGCCTGTACACGCTCAGGGCTGACGGCCTCCACGTAGATTTGGTTCACATAGCCGGTCAGGCGCGGCGTGATCCCGTAAGGGTTCAGCGGCGGCGGAAAGTACGGGTCACTCGAGGTCTGCGCTTGACTGGGCACGGCCACGCCGAGCACTTTGCGTTCTGCGGCGGCGAAGGGGATCATGACAATGTCGTCTTGGTCCTGGCCATAGCTGCTCTGACCTTTGGCGGCGAGGAGCCCGATGACCCGCAGAGGTTTTCCCGCTACCAGAATCATCGCGCCCATCGGGTTCTCGTTGGCTCCGAAAAGCTGCTGGTAGACCGTCCGGCCGATGAGCGCGACCATGGCAGCGTCTTGATCGTCCGCCGCCGTGATCGGGCGTCCTGCCACGATGTGCCAGCCGGCCGTGTCGAGGTAGCTGGGCGTAATGCCTTGGATATTCGTCGTCCAGTTCTGATTGCCGTAGACGGCTTGGCCGAGTTGGCGGATGAGATAGCTGACGACCCCGACGGCGGGATCTTCGCGGTGCAGTGCCAGCGCATCGCTGACGGTTAGCGTAGAGGCACTGCCGCTGCCGCCGCGCACTCCCGTTGTCGTCGTCGCTCCCGGCACAACAACCAAGAGGTTCGTGCCGAGGCTCTCGATCTGCTTTTTGACGGCCTCATTGGCGCCTTGGCCCACGGCTACCATCGCGATCAGCGCCGCAACGCCTATGAACACTCCGAGCATGGTCAGCACCGAGCGCATCTTGTTGCGCCCGAGCGCCTGCGCTGCCGCCACGAGGATCATCGACATGAAACTCAAGAAAGGTCCGCCTTCTGCCGCAGCCGTCGCTGCCGTGGCGTGCTGAGCCGCGAACGTCAGGGTCGCCACACGCTGCGGTTCCCGCGGCGCTGCGGCGCGCTGCCGTTCATCGGCGACGATGCGGCCGTCCCGCATGGTCACAACCCGATCCGTATAGGCAGCGATGTCCGCCTCATGGGTGACCACGACGATGGTGACGCCCTGGTCACGATTGAGCGAGCGGAGCATATCCATAATCTCATGCGACGTCCGGCTATCGAGATTGCCGGTGGGCTCGTCCGCCAGCAGTACGCTCGGCCCGCTGATCAACGCCCGCGCGACGGCGACGCGCTGTTGCTGGCCGCCCGAAAGCTGATTGGGCGTGTTTCGCTCCCGGTTCGCCAGGCCCACGAAGCGCAGTGCTTCGCGCGCTCGGGCGAAGCGCTCCGCGCGCCGCGCAGGTCCTGACACGCCGTAGAATAGCGGCAGGGCGACGTTCTCGACGGCGCTCGTACGAGCAAGCAGATTGAAGCTCTGAAATACGAAGCCAATCCGCTCGCTGCGAATCCGTGCAAGAGCCGGCTCGGGGACCTCCGCGATATCGAGCCCTTCGAAGACATACCGTCCGCTCGTGGGCCGGTCCAGGCAACCGAGAATATTCATCAGCGTCGACTTCCCCGACCCCGACGACCCCATGATGGCCACGAACTCGCCGCCCTCAATGATGAGGTTCACGCCATCGAGCGCGTGGACGTTGACGTCACCCAGGCGATAAATCCTGGTAACGTTCTGGACTTCGATCACTGGCTGCGGCATGGCGGTGTTGAGTTTCGCTAGAAACCGGTCAAGCGCGGCTGGGAGGCACCCGCGGCCCCAGGCGTGCGCTGCTCACTCACAATCACCTGATCGCCGGGGTGGATGTCGCCCTCGATCACCTCGGTGTAACTGTCGTCGTCGAGTCCGGTCTTGATGGAAACCGGCGACGGATGACCGTCGCGCAGCAGCCATACGTTCCCGTGACCGGCGGTCGCCGAGGACGCTCGGCTCGTGCCCGATGCGGCCGACGCAGTACCGAGACGAGCGGGTGCAAATCGAAGTGCCTGGTCCGGCACGCGCGGGACGTCGACACGTTGATCGATGACGATGCGCACCGTCGCGGTCATGCCGGGTTCCAGCAAGTGATCGTTATTGGCAACACCGATCACGACGTCGTAGGTGACGACATTTTGTACGGTCTGGGGGGCCTGACGGAACTGCAGCACCTTGCCCGTGAGGACGCGATTCGGATAGGCTTCGACGACGAACGTCGCCCCGTTGCCCACGCGCAGGCCCCCGACATCGCTTTCGCTGACATTGGTGTCGACTTCCATCTGGGTCAAGTCGGTGGCGATCAAGAAGAGCGTCGGCGTTTGGAAGCTCGCCGCCACCGTCTGGCCGATCGTGATGGACCGAGAGACGACGGTTCCGTCCACTGGAGAGATGATGTTGGTATACCCGAGGTTTACCAATCCCGATTCGAGCGCTGCTTGATCCTGATGAATGACCGCCTCGTCAACCGCGATTTGAGCGGCGGCCTGATCATAAGCATTCTTGGCACTATCGACCGTGTCCTGCGAGACGATACCTCGCTTCACCAGCCCCGCGTCGCGCTGATAGGCAATCTTCTCGTAGGTGAGATTGGCCTGATCCTTGAGTAATTGCGCTCTGGCATCCTCGAGATTGGCTCGATCTTGATTGACGATGGCCTGATAAGGACGTGGATCGATCTTGGCGCAGAGTTGACCGACCCGAACCTGGGTATTGAAGTCGCAGTACTGGTCTCGAATGACGCCCGACACATAACTGCCGACGGTGACGGTCAACACCGGGTTCACCGTACCGGTCGCGGTGACGGCGCGCGCCACGATGCCGCGCGCAACCCGGACGGTGACGTAACTGACCGCCGCCTGCGATTTCTTGAGCCAATAGACGGCTCCTGCGCCCAACAATAGGATGACTATTGCCGCTGCCGGCCACCAACGGGCCGACAAGGTCGCGATCCGCGACCATGCGGTCGCGCGGAGGGTTGCGGCTGGTTTTTGGTCAGCGGCATCGATCATGGAAATCGCTGCTGGGGGAGGTAGTCACCGGATTGACGACCCTGTGAACGGCGGCTGCGGAGCGCGGATTGCGCACACGCCGAATTCCGTCCGAACAGAACCTTTCCGGTATGTTTGCAATACGACTCTCCAAGACGATCGCGACACGCCAAGCGTCACATCCGCTTCGCCGCCGCTCATTGACGTCATACTGATCGACACATTCGTCAGGATTCGGATGCGGCCGGCCTCCTGCCATTGCATGGTGGCAGCATCCTCGTCAAAGATTATGGCGATCGAACGCCGCTCCACGCCGATCTGCGCGTCGGCGTCGGTCAACAGGCACTCCAAGCGCTGCGGAACAGCGTATGCACCGCCGCTTGCCAGGACGGCCACAGTGAGCAACAGCGGGACGAATCGCCCGGGCGGGATTTGAACATGCATCGACTTCCGCTCCCCACCCAAAAACAACCTATTTCGATAAAACTATGCCGGTTCCGTGGTCATAAAAAAACGACATACCGCTCGCGATGGTTGATGGATGAAGAATACCGCGAGGCGGGGATGCCGCGATATGCGGGAAAGCGCGTATTCCCATTCGGTCTGCGTCGGGTGCGTGCGACGAAGAATATCTCTCGGCAGACGACTACGCCGGCCGATACGTACATTCGCGGATGGTGCGATCCGGCGGCCGGGCTCACCATTACCGGTGCGTTGATTCAACCACCCATTTTCAATGAAAGGAGAAATATATGCGCATGGTACGTTGGGAGCCGTTCGGCGAATTCGATACGTTGTTCACCCGCCTGGTGCCAAGCTTGCGCCGGCTGCAACTCGAAGGCAGCGGCAAGAAACTCGATTGGGCGCCTTCCGCCGACATCAGCGAAACCGATAAGGAGTTCGTCATCCGGGCGGAGCTGCCGGCCGTGAATAAGGAAGACGTCCAAGTGACGCTCGATGACGGAATGCTCACGATCAAGGGCGAGCGTAAGCAGCACAAGGACGACAAGAACGAAAAGTTCCACCGCGTCGAGAGTTTTTACGGGAGCTTCGAGCGCAGTTTCTCGCTTCCCGACAATACGAATGCGGATACGATCCGGTGCGAGAGCAAGGACGGCATTCTGACTGTGCACATTCCGAAGACGGAGACGCCGAAGCAAAAAGCGAAACAGATCACCGTACAGTGACCACAGTCCAGGCGGGCCGCACCTGTTTCCAAGGATTTGCCCGGCGGCCGACTTGTGCTGCCGCCGGGCAGCCATGAGTGAAGGTAGCGGCCCGTCGAAAAATCCTGTCCGACTGCCGCATTTGCGCATCGGACGATGCTATTTACTCCAAGAAAGTGCCGTCAACCCCAAAAGCTGCGATACAGTAGCAGCCTAAGGACGTCACGATCGATGGCTGAACGAAAAAATGGCTGTAAAGCCCAAGCGGCCCAAAAACAAATTCGCCCTGCGTTCGGCTGGAAAACCCGGTACGCGCGCCGCAAGCCGGCTGAATCCACTTTGCATAGTGGCGATCGGCGCATCGGCGGGCGGCTTCGACGCGATTGTCGAATTCCTGCGCGTCATGCCGACCGACAGCGGCATGGCCTTCGTCATCGTCCAGCACCTCGGCAATTCCCCGCGAAGCCTGTCCGCCGAGCTGTTTTCGCACCACACGGCGATGCCGGTGCGTGTTGCGGAAAACGGACTGCGGCTGCGGCCCAACTGCGTCTACACCAACCCCGCCGACCGTGACATCCGCATCCAGGGTGGCTGTATTCGCCTCTCGAAGCCTTTGGAGCCGGAGGGTTGGCGTCTGCCGATCGATCATTTGTTCCGCTCGCTCGGGGAGGATCAGCATGAACGGGCGATCGGCATCATTCTTTCCGGCACCGGCAGCGATGGCACGGTGGGGCTGAAGGAAATCGTCGTGAATGGTGGTATCGTGCTGGTCCAGGCTCCGGAATCTTGCGAATACGATGCCATGCCGCGCAGTGCGATGGCGACCGGTATGGTGGCTCACGCGCTGCCGGTCGCCAAAATGCCTAAGGTTTTGTCGACCTACGCGCGCCATCCGTATGTCCGCAAGCGGGCCGCGGCCGTGTCGGCGAAGGCGGCGGGTAATCCCCTGCGCGCGATTCTGGAATTGCTGCAGCAAAGTCACGGCCAGAATTTCGCGGGCTACAAGCAGCCCATGCTGATGCGCCGCATCGAACGGCGCATGGGCCTGCTCGGTATCGAGAAGACCGGCGAGTACGTCAAACGCCTGCGCCGCGATACCAAGGAACTCGGTGCGTTATACAAAGATCTCTTGATCGGCGTGACGGAATTCTTCCGGGATCGAAAGGCGTGGGCTGCGTTGGGGACGCAGGTGCTGCGTCCGCTCATCGCCTCCAAGAAAAATGGAGAGCCGATCCGGGCATGGGTGGCGGGAGCCTCCACCGGTGAAGAGGCCTACACATTGACCATGCTCATTCTCGCGCAGCTGCGGCGCGCGCGAAAGCGCTGCCCGGTGCAGGTGTTCGGCACCGATACCAACGACAGCGCGTTGGCTCATGCCCGCAACGGCATCTATCCGGCCGGCATCGCGCACCAAGTGCCGCCCGAGTACTTGAGTCGCTACTTCCATGAGCTCAAAGATGACCATCACTACCAAGTGTCGCCGGAACTTCGCGAAAGCGTCGTTTTCGGGGTGCATAACCTGTTGGTCCACCCGCCGTTCTCCCGCTTGGACCTGGTGACCTGCCGCAACCTCCTCATCTATCTCGATCCGGAGATGCAACAGCGCATCCTGTTGGTGTTTCATTTTGCGCTGCGCTCCGACGGCTATCTGTTTCTTGGCGGCGCCGAGACGATCGGGGCGAACGACAAGTTGTATCGGCCGGTCGCCCGAAAATGGCGCATCTACCGGCGAATCGGCACCACGCCGCATGAACAGCTCGCCTGGTACCCCGATGCGGCGACCCATGGCACGCCGTGGCTGAGCGCCCAGTCGATCCCAGCCGTGCCGGCACGAAGCACTTATTTGGCCAATGCGGCCCGCAACGCCCTGGTGGACCATTTCGCGCCGGCCGCAGTCGTCATCAACGCGCATATGGAGGCGCTCTATTTCAGCGGGCCGACCGAACGTTTTCTGCTGCAGCGGCACGGCAAACCCACGGCGAATCTGCTGCCGTTGCTGCCCAAGGCCGTCCGCTCGAAATTGCCGGCCGCCATTCGGCAGATCCAGGAAGGCAAGACGGCGGTGTCGATGGGCAACATCAGGGTTCGCAGCAAGTCGCGGGCTGCCGTCATCCGCCTCGATGTCGTTCCGATCCTGGCGAAACCCGGCAACGCGAAATCCCAGCTGTATCTCGTCGCGTTCCAAGAGGAGCCGCGCCGGCCCGTCCGCAGCCGCCTCGTGCCGGCAAAGGCGAGTGCGGCAAGCAGCAGACTGAAAGACGAACTGCGGATGACGCGGGAAGATCTGGAAAGCGCGATCGAACAACTCGAGACCTCGAATGAAGAGTTGCGCGCCTCGCACGAAGAGATTGTGTCGGTCAACGAAGAGCTGCAGTCGATGAACGAGGAACTGGAGAGTTCCAAAGAGGAACTGCAGTCCGTCAACGAGGAACTCAATACCGTCAATACCCAGCTGCAGGATAAGATCAACCAGCTGGAGGCCTCCAATAACGATTTGCGCAACGTGCTCACGTCCGGCGAGATGGCCACCGTGTGCCTCGACCGGTCGTTCCGCATCAAGTGGTTCAGGCCCGCAACGCACAAGCTGTTCAATCTGCTGCCGAGCGATGTCGGCCGACCCATCGGCGATCTGAGCCCGATTGCGGCGGATCCGACCATGCTCGAGGATGCCCGAGCTGTTTTGCAGAACCTCATTCCGCGTTCGACGGAAATCGAGCACAACGGCGTTCATCTTCGCCGGATCTTTCCTTACCGTACTGCGGATGAGCGGATCGACGGCGTGGTCATCACCTTTGCGGACATCACGGATGCCAAGCGCCGGGCGCAGGATGAGATCGAGGCGAAGGCGGCGGCGAACGAATTGCTGGAACGACGGGTGCGCCAGCGCAGCGAGGAATTGAGCCGGATCTCGCGCGAGCTGGCCCTGGCCGAGGTCCATGAACGACAGAAGATCGCGCGCGATTTGCACGATGGGCTCGGACAGGAACTGAACGCAGTGGTCATCAAAGTCGACGCATTGCGCAATACCGCCGGCAAATCCAAGTCCAAACCGGCGCTGCAAGAGATTGCCGCATTGCTCGGACATGTCGTCCGGGAGATGCGCAGCCTCACGGCGCAGATCAATCCGCCCGTGCTGGATCAGTTGGGGCTCCTCCCGGCGATCGAGTGGTTGGGCGAAGAGATGCGCAAAACCTACCGGCTGGAAGTCTCCGTCGAGGACGATGGCGCGCCCAAGCCGCTGGATCACGTCGCCGCGTCGATCGTTTTTCGGGCGGTGCGTGAACTCCTCATCAACGTGGCGCGGCATGCCAAGGTGAAGACCGCCCGCGTCAGCGCCCGGCGCACCGACCGGACGTTGACGATTCAGGTCATCGATCAGGGAGTCGGCCTCGTGTTGGACGGCGCCCAACTCAAGTCTACCAACCTCGGGCTCGCCACGATCCGCGAGCGGGTGGCCTACATTGGCGGCGCGCTGGCCATGGAAGGTTCGCGCGGCCAAGGCACTACCGCGACGATCGAAGTGCCATTGAGCGCAACGTGAAGCCCGTGCGCATCGTTCTGGCCGACGACCATCCTCTCATCCGAGAGGCGATCCGTGGTCTCCTGACCGGAACTTCCGAATTCGAGCTGGTGGGGGAGGCGGCGGACGGCAAAGAATGCGTGGCCCGTGTCCGGGAACTGCGGCCCGAGATAGTCCTCGTCGACATCGCGATGCCGAAGATGGGCGGCGAACAAGTCACCGCGGAACTCCGCCGGCTCTTTCCCGACCTCAAAATCATCGCATTGAGCGGCTATGCCGACCGCCAGTTCGTGCGCGCCATGGTCAAAGCGGGCGCGAACGCCTATGTGGTCAAGTCCTCGTCGGGCCGCGAACTCATCCATGCCCTGCGCGCCGTCGCCGACGGCAACAGCTATCTGTCCCCGGAAATAACCAGCGCGGTCATGAGCCAGTGGGGCGCCTCACCGAGCGTCGGGCCGCCATCGCCGGAGGCGCTGGGCGAGCGCGAAAGGCAAGTCCTCCAGTTGGTCGCGGAAGGGCATCGTACGGCAAAAATCGCCGTGAAAATGGGGATCACCTCGGCGACGGTGGAATCCCACCGTCGCAATATCATGCGCAAACTTCGGCTGCATAGTGTCGCCGATTTGACGCGTTTTGCGCTGCGTCACGGCATGGTTCGACCGTGAGTCCTGTGTCACCTGCTCAATAGGATCTCGATCTCGCGCAGCAAGAGGTTGATGTCTACCGGCTTTGGCAGGATCCGATCTGCAATCTTGAGAGCCCGCGCGACGTGATTCTTCGAGATATCGCCCGTCAGCATGATCGTGGGGGTCTTGCGGTCCAGCAGTACTGCGATTTCGGCGATGATCTCGTCCCCCGTGATCCCCAGGGGAAGCTGATAGTCGCACAAGATCAGATGTGGGCGCAGCCCATGAACCTCGATGTGTTGCAGCGCTTCGTCGCGCGAGGCGGCACCGACGACGTCATACCCCTCGAGGCGCAACAGCATCGCCATGGAGCGTGCGACCCCCGGATCGTCTTCTATGTGCAGCAACTGGATGCCGCCGGTCGGCCGCGCAGCGATCACCGCCTCGATCGATGTCAGCGTCGTTGGCAGAGCCGTCCTCTCGCCGCGCGGCAACTGCACGCTGAACGTGGAACCCTCGCCGACCCGGGAGTTGATGATCACCGCATGATCGAGGAGCCGGCAGATCGTTTGGACGATGGAGAGTCCCAGGCCGATGCCTCGGCGCTGATCGCGATTTGGGTTGTTCACCTGGTAGAACGCGTCGAAAATTCGTTCGAGGTGTTCGGCCGGGATCCCAGGGCCGCTGTCGATGACATCGATATGGAGCTGCGCTCCGTGGGGGCGGACGCGCACCTGGACTTTGCCTTGCAGCGTGTACTTGATGGCGTTGCCGATGAGGTTGCGCAGGATCACGGGGAGGAGCATCGGGTCGCTGCGCACGATCTCGTCGGAATCGTCGATATCCAGCACGAGCGCTTTGCTGGCGGCCGCATAACCCAGTTCGGAGCGCAGGCGCGGCAGGATTTCCCGCAGGGGGAAATCCCGAATGACGGGTTGGATCGCGCCCATCTCCAGCCGGTTCACGTCCATCAGCGTGGATAGGATTTGATCCATGCTCTGTACCGATTCTTCCAGCAGGCCCAGATGCGGTGCAAATTCGGAATTCTTGAGCGCCCGCGCCAGCAACGACTGCAGGCTCCAGATCGTCTGCAGAGGCTGCCGAAGATCGTGGCTGGCGGCGGCGAGGAATCGCGACTTCACTTCGTTGGCCCGCACCGCCGAATCGCGCGCCAGTCTGAGGTCGTTCTCGAGCCGTTTGTGCTCGCTCATGTCGCGCACTACCGCGACGGTCACCGCCGGCGTGCGGCCGCCGACGTGGTTGAGCATCACGTCGATGGGAAATTCGCTGCCGTCCCGCCGCCGCCCGAACAGCGCCAGGCCGGCGCCCATTTGACGCGGCTGAGCCGCATCCGTATACGCGTGGCGATGTTGGACGTGATCCTTTCGCAGATGCTGTGGGACGAGGATTTCGATGGACTGATCGATCAGTTCCCCGCGCCCGTATCCGAACAGCCGCATTGCCTGGACGTTGAGATACTTGATCCGACCCCCATTCCCGGCACCGTCCACGATGAACACCGCGTCGGGCAAGTGCTCGAGAATGTCGGTCCAGGAATCTTGCAGCAGGGACCGATCGATCAGGTTGGTGTGCGCGTTTAGGTCGACATGCGAGTCCATATATCTTCCCTACCACAAGCGACATGTCTTGGTTGATCCACACTGTGCTCGGTCAGCTGCATTGTGTGCTTCAGTCATTTCATCCGTGCGTCACTCACGCACCGCTGCGGCGGCAGGGCTCGCTCGTCCTAATTCGCAAGATCGTAGTCGGATGGCAGACGGTCCATGCAGATCGGGACCGGCTCGCCGTCAAACAAGCGTGTAACCCGCCGGAGGACGCCCGCGCAGCGACCGGCGCCAAGTTTATGTGAAACCTCGACCCCGAGATCCTACTCGGTCGGTGCGCTTCCGGAAACCCGTGTTTGGCAGTAGATGGATTACCTGGTTTCGGGTAATCTCATAAGGGGGCGCCTACTTGACAGTGCACTTCGACCCGTCCAAGGAGCGCGGAGCGGTTTTATCCCGAAAGGGAAGCATGTCGCATTCGTCCGGTACATAGGCACCCGAGCCCAGCAGGCGTTCGTACTCCCGACGCACCACGCCATAGCATTCACAGCAACGTGCCTCGAGACCGGCCCGATCGATGACCGTGATACGGCCGCGGCTGGACGCGATGAGCCGCAACTGCTGCAATTTGCCGGTGGCTTCGGTTATTCCTTCGCGCCGTACGCCCAAAATATTCGCGATCAGCTCGTGCGTTATGATGAGTTCCTCGGATGCGAGGCGATCGAGCGTCAACAGCAGCCAGCGGGTCAATTGCTGCTCGATGGAATGATGCTGATTGCAAATCGCCATCAGCGCTATCTGCGTGAGGCACACTTGGGTATAGAGAAGCAGCACGCGTTGCATCGCGCCGCCCCTGGCAAATTCTTCCGTGAGCATCTCGCGCTTGAGACGATAGGCCCACCCGGCGGTCTGCACGACGGCTCGGCCCAGCATCGTTCTGCCTCCCATGAACAGGGCGATGCCCACGAGACCTTCATTGCCGACTGCCGCGATCTCGGTCGATTCACCGTCGGCCGTGACGTAGGCGAGCGAGACGGTCGACGTGGTCGGAAAGTATACGTGACGAAGCTGCGCGCCCGACTCGCTCACGATCCTGCCGAGCGGCATTTCTGTCGGCTCGAGATTCCGTTGAACTCGCCTCCATTCCTCGTGCGGCAGAGTGCCCAACAGTTTGTTTCGGCGTGGGTCATCGGCGGGAAACGCATTGGGCGGCATGGGCAGCAGTCCTTCTACCTGGGGGCGGTGCCAAGGTAGAACATCGGCCGGCAAACTACAGTACGCACAATCCACCATGCGCTCGGTACTCGGCGCATGGCCGTCTCGCCGGCACTCAGTGAATCACCCATTCGGGTGATTGCGATCAGCGGCCGGATTTGCGGGCCCGGGAACGCCCGAGGCTCGAATGTCCTCGTCCACTGTTGGCAGCACGAGTCGGGGTCGTTGTCGGTGCCGCGGCCGCACGGGCGCGCACCTCGCCGGACAAGCAGGGTCGAATCTGATCCACTTGCAATTCCTGCAGCTGGCGCTTCGCGTCGTTGAAGGCCTCGCGTAGCGCGGTGTATACATCGCTTTGCTGACCGCTTCCATCGAGCAGGCTGCCGGCATGGATCTGCGCGCTCGGCACGCTCAAGTGGATCTTCACCGAGTACGGAGGCGCCTGGGACTCGCCGACGGCCCGTCCTTCGACCAGCACATGACACTGGGTGATGCGCTCATTGAAGCGCAGCAAGCGCTGGGCTATTTCCCGCGCGCTAGCCTCCAGCCCGCCCGTACGCTCGATATGGCGAAACATCAACGTGATCGGCGACTGCATGCGCTGCTCCAAGAAATGACCCCGCGATCATTGTCGGCATTCGCGGGCTGCTTTTATATCCGTGGTTTCACGTGGAGTATCGCGGTAGTTTGGCGCCGCCGGCGGCCGTACGCGTTGCAACGAATGCCGGGGGAAATCCAAGGCGATCGGGAGTCAGGTCGCGTTCGTCAGATTCATGTGCAGCTTGACGAGATGCGCGACCGAACGCGCGCCCATTTTCTCCATGACCTTGGCGCGATGAATTTCGACGGTGCGCTCGCTCAAGCCCAGATCGATGGCAATCACTTTGTTGGCGGCGCCCTCGACGACCAGATCCATCACCTGCCGCTCGCGGGGCGTCAACGTCTCGAGCCGGCGCAAGACTTCGGCGCGGCGTGCCACCGTGCTGCGGTTCTCGGCGTCCTGCTGCAAGGCGTGATTGATGCGATCGAGCAAATCCTGATCCCGAAACGGCTTCTGAATGAACTCGAAGGCGCCTTCCTTCATCGCCTGCACCGCCATGGGTACATCGCCGTGACCGGTGATGAAGATGACGGGAAGCATGGAGCCGGTACGATTCAGCCGCTGCTGCAATTCCAGACCGCTCATTCCGGGCATGCGAATATCGAGCACCAGGCAGCCGGGTGTGTTGGGGTTGAATTGCCGCAGGAATTCGGCTGGATCGGCGAATACGGCGGTCTTGTAGCCGATCGTGCTCAACAGCAAGTTCAACGCGCGCCGCATGCCGTCGTCATCGTCGACCACGTAAATCGTCGGCGGGGCGTGGTTATTGTCGCTCGGCTCTGCCATGGGTGCTCCGTTCAAACTGCGGCAGCCGGCAGGCGAAACCAAAAGCGGCCTCCACCCGACGGCACGTCTTCAAATCCTATCGTTCCTTCATGCGCCTCGATGATAGCGCGGCTCGACGCCAAGCCGAGACCGGTACCCCGGGGCTTGGTCGTGAAGAACGGACGAAATAACTGATCCTGGATGTCGGCGGGTACGCCAGGACCTGAGTCGGTAATGCTGGTCTGCACGGCGTAGCGATCGCCGTCCATGGCGATCCTGACCAGCCTCGTATCGGGATTCTGGGCGCTGGCTTCGAACGCGTTTTGGACGAGGGCAAACAGCACATGCTGAATTCTCAACCGGTCGATGAACACATCCGGCAGCGCGGCAGGGACGTCGACCTGCAGCTGGCCTTCGACCCGGGACGCGAGCATTTCCAAGAGCGGCTGCAGCTCGGCGACGAGGGTCGGCACCTGGCTCCGCACACGGGTCGCCTCTTCTTGATCGAATAGGCGCCGTATACGTCGTATCCCTTCGCCGGCGCCCAACGCTTCATGGTTGATCTGGTGAAAAACATCCAAAGCACGGCTCACCAAAGGTTCCGCCCGGTTCAGCATTCGCTCACCGGCCTGGGAGAATGTGGCAATCGCACCCAGCGGTTGATTGAGTTCGTGCGCGATGCCGCTCGCCATTTCCGCGAGCGCAGAAACCCGCGCGATCTCCATCAATTGATTGAGCATCGTCTCAGAGGCGGCCGACTTTGCCTTATCTTCGTTCAATGACTACTTTTCCGGCTGTTAATGTGCAAGCGAAAACCACGCCCACTGAATTCCGCTCGATTCAGGCTGTTTGGAGCAAGTATGCCCGATCGGGCGACGGGATATAGTCGCGGATACCCGTAGGGGGCTGCGCTCATCCCGTATCGATATCCGTGCGCCCGGATTCGCCGGCACGGCCTCTCGGCCGGTCCTGCCGCTGCAATCATGGTAGGCTGCGGATTGTAAAGCGAATCCCTCAATTTTAAGGCTTTGCGCATCGATCTACCATGGGCGAACTCGGCGCGATTTCACAACACTTGCTGCATTTCTCCCCCGACGCGCTCATCGTAGTGGACGCGCGGGGGATCATTCGATTTGCCAATCAGACCGCGAGTACATTGTTCCGATACACAGCCGAACAGCTCGTCGGTCAATCCATGGAGTTGCTGGTTCCAGATCGATTTCGCATCCGCCACGGCGCGCATTTGGCCGCCTTTTGGCGTGCTCCGTCGAACCGTGAAATGGGCGCACGGCTCGCCGACCTGTTTGCCCGCCGCGCCGACGGTTCGGAATTCGCCGCGGGCATTCGTCTTGCCCCGTTTAAAATCGGCGATAAGGATTTTACGGCTGCCGCCATTCGCGATATGACGGAGCGGCGCGCCACCAACGAGGCGCTCGTTGCCGCGCGGGAGGAGGCGGACCAGGCCAATCGCGCCAAGAGCCGGTTTCTGGCGACGGCAAGCCACGATCTGCGCCAGCCTCTGCAAACGATCCGGCTGCTCAACGCCTCGATGATGAAGTTGATGGACCAGACCCCGGATTCGAGCGATCTACTGCGCCGCCAGCAGTTGGCCATCGACAGTGCAACCCGGCTGCTCAATTCGCTGCTCGACATCAGTCGCCTCGAGTCGGGTGCCATCGATCCGCAGCTCTCGCCGGTGGGCATGGCCGAAATATTCGGCGACCTCGCCCGTGAATTCGCGCCGTTGGCAGCGGCCAAGAATCTACCTCTCGAATTTACCGAGACTCGCAGCGTCATCTCCACGGACCGCACACTGCTGACCCAGCTATTGCAAAATCTCATCGGCAACGCACTCAAGTATACCGAACGCGGGTACGTGCGAATTTCCCAGGTGATTGACGCCGATGCGCTGGTGCTCAACATCGAGGATTCCGGTGTGGGCATCCCGGAGGACAAGCTGGAACGCGTATTCGACGAGTACTACCAAGTCGATCCAACGGGCACCCCGCGCCTGGGGGTGGGTCTCGGGCTTGCCATCGTACGCGAAGTGTCTCGACTGCTCGGCTATTCCGTTGCCGTGGCGTCCACCCTGGGCGAGGGTACGCGAGTGCGTGTGCGCATCCCGCGGCACGCGATCTTGTCCGATGCTCAAGCACCCGCGCGCCAGGATGACAGCGCCCCGAGTGTCCACTCCACCAGCCGCTGCCGTGTCGTGCTGCTCGAGGACAACGACTCGGTGCGCAGCGCGACCGAATTGTTCTTGACCCTCGAAGGCTATGAGATCCGTAGCGCGGCCTCCGTGGCGGAGGCCGAGGGCCTGCTGGCCGACCTTGAGCCCGGCGATTTGTTCATTACCGATTATCATCTCGACGGCAAACTCACGGGACTCGACGTACTGACGCAATTGCGGACGCAAAAGAACCGGGAGGTTCCGGCGATCCTGCTGAGCGGCGATATGCAGGCGGTCATGCGGAACGTCAAGACCTCCATTCCCCGCTGCCGCTTCTTGAGCAAACCGGTCGATACTCAAGCGTTGCTGTCCGCCATTGCTGAACTCAGCGGATCGTGAGGCGCGCGCAGGAGCCAGCGGAAGGCTTGGAATTTGCGTAACCTCCCTGCCTCACGGCTACCTCGAGACACATTCTCTAGTGAATTCTATATATATTATATAACATATTGATTAGTAATGAGTAATAAATTTGAATTGATGCAGAGAATCTATTGGGAAGATACCGATGCAGGAGGCGTCGTTTACTACGCGAATTACTTGAAGTTCATGGAGCGCTGTCGCACCGATTGGCTGCGGGCCATGGGCATCGACCAATATCGCCTGCGCTTGGAACGCCAGTTGCAATTCGCGGTCGTCAGCGTTGCGGTGGATTTCCTGCGGCCCGCGATTCTCAATGATGAAATTCTCGTCACTGCCGAACTCGAGCGCTTCAGTGGTGCGACAATTTCGTTCAAGCAGACGATTCTGCGCGGTGAGGTGCAGTTGATCGACGCGAGCACGCGGGTCGCGTGTCTCGATTCCGGCACGCTCAAACCGCGTGCCATTCCTAAGGATCTGTTCATGGAGTGGCGTAATGGGCAATGACCTGTCGATCTGGACCTTGGTGCTCGATGCGAGCCCCATCGTGCAGGGGGTCATGCTGATACTTCTGGGTGCCTCCGTGGCATCGTGGGCCGTCATCTTCAAGAAGAGCCGGGTCATCTCGCACTCGCGGCGGCAGGCGCAGCAGTTCGAGACGGCATTCTGGTCGGGCGGCGATCTGTCGGCGCTTTACCGCAGCATCGAGACCAAGGGGCGCGCCGGCACCGGCGAACAGAGCATTTTCGAGTCGGGCTTCGGCGAGTTCAGCCGCCTGCGTCAGCAGGGGACTCCGCCCGAGCAATTGCTCGAGGGCGCGCGCCGCGCGATGCGCGTGGCACAGCTGCGCGAACTCGATCGGCTCGAGCGGCATCTTGCGATGCTGGCCACGGTGGGTTCGACCAGTCCCTACGTCGGCCTGTTCGGCACGGTGTGGGGCATCATGAGTGCCTTCCATAACTTGGGCAACGTGCAGCAGGCGACTTTGGCGGCGGTGGCGCCGGGCATCGCCGAGGCCCTGATCGCGACGGCCATCGGCTTGTTCGCCGCGATCCCGGCGGTGGTGGCCTACAACCGCTTCGCCGATCAGGTCAGCCGGCTGGAGCTGCGCTTCGATACCTTCGTCGAAGAGTTCTCCACCATTCTGCAGCGCCACGGCCCGGTCCGGGCCACGCAAGCGCAATAGATCATGGCCACCGCGCTTCGCCGACGCAAGCGGCTGATGGGCGAGATCAACGTGGTGCCGTACATCGACGTGATGTTGGTGCTGCTGGTGATTTTCATGATCACGGCGCCGCTGCTCAAGGAAGGCGTCAAGGTCGACTTGCCGGACGCCGGCGCGCAACCCATCGATCCTGAGTTCCTCGCCAAGCACGAGCCGCTCATCGTCACCATCGATGCGCGCGGCCGCCTCTACATCAATTTTGGGCAGAACCAAGACAAGCCGTCCTCCGAAGCGACGGTGAGCGCGCGCACCGCCGCGCTGCTGCGCCGGGACCCGCAGACACCCATTCTGGTCAAGGCCGACACCACGGTGCCGTACGGCACCGTGGTGCACGCCATGGTGTTGCTGCAGCACGCCGGCGCCGCCAAGGTGGGCTTTCTCACCGACCCCGTGAAGCCGGCACCGCGCGGCGATGCCGGGGCAGGCGCCAGCGGCGCTCGGTAAATGCGGGCCTTTTTGCGCGAACACTCCTGGCCCGTGGCGGCCTCCGTGTTGCTTCACGGACTACTGGCGGCCGGCCTGTTGCTCACGGCCATGATGTCCCATCGACCCAGCCCGAGTTTGCAGCCCCTGCCGATGGATGCAGTGGTGGTCGACTCGCGGGTGCTGCACGCCGCGCAGCAGGCGCAGGCGGATCGTGCCGCCCAGGAGCTGGCGCGTGCCCAGGCGGAGGCAAAAGCAGCGGCGGACGCCAAGGCCGCGGCAGCGGCGGCTGAAGCCGAGGCGGCTGACTCGCGCGCCGCCGATGAGGCCAAGGCCCAAGCCGCTGCGCAGGCCGATGCCGACGCCGAGGCCAAGGCTGCCGCCGCGAAAGCGGCGACGCAGGCCAAACAGGCGGCCGCAGCCGATGCCGCCCGGGCGGCCGCAGCCGAACAACAACGCCTGGTCGCCGCACAGAAAGCCACCGAGGCCCAGAAGGCCGCGCAGGCGCAGCAGGGGCGCGCCGAGGCGGCTGCCGACGCGCGCCGCGCGGCCGAGGCCAAAAAGGCGCTGGAAGCGAAACAGGCGGCGGACGCCAAACAGGCCGCCGAGGCGAAGCAGGCGGCGGATGCCAAACGGGCCGCCGACGAGCGGGCCAAGCAAGATCGAGAGACTGAGCTGCGCCGGCAGCTGGCCGACGAGGAGCACACCAGCGCCGTCGAATCCGGACCGCTGCGCAATCGCTATATCGCGGCATTGCGCAATGCCATTCAAAATGCGTGGATCAAGCCGGACTCCGCGCGCGCCGGCGTCGACTGTCAAGTCGAGGTGACGCAGGTGGCCGGCGGCGCCGTCACCTCCGCCCACGTGACCCAGTGCAACGGCGATGCCGCGGTCCGCCAATCGATCGAGAATGCGGTGTATCGTGCATCGCCCTTGCCGGATCCGCCGGACCCGGCGCTGTTCGAAAGAAATTTCGTATTTAGGTTCAAGCCCAATGAATAAATCGCTTTGCTGGCTGTCATTGCTGATCGCAGTGGCTGTGTTCTGCCCCCGGGCACAGGCCGAACTGGTGGTGGAAATCACCAACGGACAGGCGGAAGCCATTCCCATCGCCGTCGTGCCCTTCGGCTCGGCGGAGGAGGCCGCCGCCTCGTTCGATGTCGCGAAAGTGGTGAGCGACGATCTGGCGCGCAGCGGACGTTTCAGGAGCATGGACCGCAAGGACATGATCGAGCAGCCGCATACCGGTGCGAACATCGGTTTCGACGACTGGCGCCGGCTCAACAACGACTACATTCTCGTGGGTCAGGTGCAGCCGCAGGGTCCGGATCGCTACAACGTGGTGTTCGAGCTGTACAACGTGCTCAATCATCAGCGTCTGCTCGGATACCAGATCAGCGCCAACAAGCCCGGGTTGCGCCTGGCGAGTCATCAGGTCGCCGACATGGTGTTCGAGAAGATTCTGGGCGTGCGCGGCGCCTTCGCCACGCGCGTGGCCTATGTCTCGGTTCTCGGCCGGTTGCCGAATCGCAGCTACCGGCTGATCGTGGCCGATGCCGACGGCGAGAACCCGCGCATCGTGATGCAATCGAATGAGCCGCTGATGTCGCCCGCCTGGTCGCCGGACGGCCAGAGCCTCGCGTATGTGTCGTTCGAGGATCGGCTGCCGTCGATCTATGTGCAACTGTTGAAGACCGGCGACCGCCATCGCGTCTCGGCGCGGGCGGGCGTCAATCAGGCGCCGGCCTGGTCGCCGGACGGCAAGAAACTCGCGCTCACCTTGTCGACCCGCGAGGGGAACCTGGATATTTATACGCTCGATCTGACCACTCAGGCGCTGACCCGGATCACCGACGATCCGAGCATCGACACCGAGCCGCAGTGGTCCAAAGACGGCCAGAGTCTGTACTTCACCTCCGACCGCGCCGGGGGCCCCCAGATCTACCGGGTCGGCATTCACCCCGGCGACAAACCGCGGCGGCTCACGTTCCAGGGCACGTACAACGCGCGCCCGCGGCTGTCGCCGGACGAGTCGCAGCTCGCCTTCGTGACGCAAGAGGACGGCGGCTATCGGATCGCGACCATGGACCTCAAAGGGCGCGGCGATGTGCAGGTGCTCACCAAGGGCCGGTTCGACGTCTCCCCGAGTTATGCGCCCAATGGCGCCGTCATCATCTATGCGAGCCGCGACCGTGGGCGCGGCGTGCTCGCCTTGGTGAGCGCCGACGGCCGGGTTCAGGAGCGGCTGGTGTCGAGCGAGGGAGAGGTGCAAGAACCCGCTTGGTCGCCGTTCTAGGGCCGCACCCTCGAACAAATTGACACAATCATCCATTTCATCGTTACGCTTGGATCACATGTAAATCGGACGGAGAACACTATGAAAAGAATTGCAACGATCGCCTTGCTGTTGGCTGGGGCCGCACTGCTCGCGGGTTGTCCCAAGAAACCCACCATCGTGGAACCGCCGACGGCGGGCAGCCAGGTGGGCGGCTCGTCGACCAGCGGGTCGGCCAATGGCGCGTCGACCAACGGCTCGCCTCTGGGCGGCGATGCCGATGCGAGTTCGAGAGGGGGCGTGGGCGCGGACGGCTCGGGACCCAATTCGCGCAAGATCATCTACTTCGATTTCGACAAGTCGGAGATCAAGCCCGAATTTGCGAGCATCGTGACCTCGGCCGCGCAGAATCTGACCAGTCATCCGACTCTCAAATTGAAGCTCGAGGGCAATACCGATGAGCGCGGGACGCGCGAGTACAACATCGGTTTGGGCGAACGGCGCGCCCAGGCGGTGCGGCGCGCGCTCCTGCTGCAAGGGGCCGCCGAGACCCAGATCTCGACGGTGAGCTTCGGCGCGGAGCGGCCCGCGGCCGAGGGCGATGACGAGGCGGCCTGGGCACAAAACCGCCGCGTGGAATTGGTCTACTTGCCGTGAACGTTCGCGCTTCGCTCTTGGGCGCAGCCTGCCTCGCCGCAGTGGGGCTGGCCGGCTGCGCATCGACGCCCCCCGAGGAGGATCCCGTTCAAATCAAGCTGAACGATCTGGACACGCGGCTGGCGCGGATCGAACGGGTGGCGGCGAATCAGAGCTTGCTCGACCTCGCCAATCAACTCGACGCGCTGCGCAACGATGTGCGCGCCATGCACAACGATGTGGATCAGCTGAATCACAACCTCGAGCTGTCGCGTAAGCAGCAGCACGATCTGTACGCCGATCTCGATCAGCGCATGAAGGCGCTCGAGGGGCGGGGCGGGGCGGGAGGCTCGGGTGGGGCGAGCGGCGGCGCCGGCACGTCGTCGAACACGCTCGTTGCCGGCGCGGCATCCGGGGCGCCTGGCGGCGACGTGGCCGACAAGGTGAGCTACCAGGCGGCTTTCGATTTGCTGAAGGACAGCCAGTACGACCGCGCCATCGCGGCGTTCCAGAGCTTCCTGACCACCTATCCCGCGAGTCCGCTCGCGGACAATGCGCAGTACTGGCTCGGCGAGGCGTATTATGTCAACAAATCCTTTCCGGAGGCGCTGGCCGCGTTTCAGCGGGTGGTGGTGAACTTCCCGCAGTCGCGCAAAGTTCCCGATGCGTTGCTCAAGATGGGCTATTGCAACTACGAGTTGAAACAGTTCTCGGCGGCGCGCGATGTGCTCGGACAGGTGACGACGCAGTATGCGGATGCGCCCGCGGCCAAACTCGCACAGCAGCGTCTCGACAAGATGGCGGCCGAGAAACATTGAGCGACCTCGGCGTCAAAGTCGACGCGCCGCCCAAGCTCGAGCGCCTGCGCATCAACGAGATCTTCCACTCGTTGCAGGGCGAGGCCGATGCGGTGGGATTTCCGACCGTGTTCGTCCGGTTGACCGGCTGTCCGCTGCGCTGCCAGTACTGCGATACGGAATACGCGTTTCACAGCGGCGATTGGTACGACCTCGAGACCCTCGTCGAGCAAGTGCGCAGTTTCGGCGCGAAACACGTCTGCGTGACCGGCGGCGAGCCGCTGGCGCAGCCGAATTGCCTGAAGCTGCTCGCGCGCCTGTGCGATGAGGGTTTCAACGTGTCCCTGGAAACCAGCGGTGCCATGAACATTGCGGACGTAGATTCGCGGGTCTCGCGGGTCGTCGATGTGAAGACGCCCGGTTCCCGCGAAGCTGGCCGCAATCTCACCGCCAATTTCGACTTGCTCACTCCGCGCGACCAGGTGAAATTCGTGATCTGCTCCCGCGAAGATTTCGACTGGAGCAAGGCATACCTCGAGGAGCATGGATTGCAGCAGCGGTGCCAGGTGCTGTTCTCGCCCAGCTACACGCAGGTCTCGCCGACCGCGTTGGCCGAATGGATACTGGCCGATCGATTGCAGGTTCGATTCCAGCTGCAGCTGCACAAGATTCTATGGGGCGACGTTCCGGGAAAATGAAAGCCGCCATCGTATTGCTGTCGGGCGGACTCGACTCGGCCACCACGCTGGCGATCGCGCACTCGCAGGGGTTCAAGACCTTTGCCCTGAGCGTGCACTACGGCCAGCGCCATGCCGCCGAGCTGGACGCGGCCCGGCGCGTCGCCGCCGCACTGGGCGCTCATGAACATCGCGTGATGGGGGTGGACCTGGCCGGCATCGGCGGCTCCGCGCTGACCGACTGGGCCATGGCCGTGCCCGAAACCGTTGCCGAGGTCCCCGTCACTTCGGGAACCCACATCCCCGTCACCTATGTCCCCGCGCGGAACACGCTGCTGCTGTCGCTGGCGCTGGGGTGGGCGGAAGTGGTCGGTGCCGGCGATATCTTCGTCGGCGTGAACGCGGTGGATTATTCGGGATACCCGGACTGCCGGCCGGAATTCATCGCGGCTTTCGAGCAACTCGCGAGGCTCGCGACCAAAGTCGGCGTCGAGGGCGGCAGGCTCACCATCCAGGCGCCCCTGATAATGCTATCCAAGGCCGATATCATCCGCACCGGGCTGCGCTTGGGCGTCGACTATGCGATGACGGTGTCCTGCTATCAGGCTGATCCCGAGGGCCGCGCCTGCGGCAGGTGCGACTCCTGCCGGCTGCGCCGGTCGGGTTTCGGCGACGCCGGAGTGCCGGATCCAACCCGTTATGCTTGAAATTGCGCTGACCATGACCGGATCGCCAAGTTCGGCTATGATGCGCGGCTGATCGGGACGGTAGCTCAGCTGGTAGAGCAAGGCCCTTTTAAGGCTTTGGTCCTGGGTTCGAGTCCCAGCCGTCCCACCAATTAAAACAATGACTTAGATCGGTTTCAAAACGCCCGTAAGGGCTCACACGGAAACTACACGGAACGGCGTTAGACTCGCGATCCCGCCAACGCGAGCCCCCATGGCAACTACACTCGACATCGACGCCAGGATCGCCGCGGCCGAACACAAGCGCAAAGTCGCCGGATTGGCGGAAGCGCTTGGTGGTCCGTCGCCATGCGAGGGTTGCCCGCATGCCGTTAGATGTCGCGACGGTTTGGCGTGCGCCGCCCTGCAGCTCTTCGTACAAACGGGAAGGATCAGCGAGATTGCGCCGAGGCAGCCTACTCGGCAGATCTATGAGAGGCTATTTACCTAGCGACGCGGGATCCGGCCAGATATTGGGACCCCTGGCGTCTTCCACATAGATCCCGTTGGTGGGCTCGAGATTTGGCCCGCGCTGAATGTGATTGCTCCAGGTGTGTCAAGTACGCTCGTCGATCCGCACGGCGACCCGCGCAGTATCGGGCGCAAACAGAATCAGCTTTTCCGCGTCCCGACGTGGCGTGATGTCCTTCAGGTGGCGGCCGCGGCGCACGACGGAATGAAACTCGGCTTCAATGAATTCGACACCGGGACTCTCCCAGATCATCCAACCAAAAACGATTTCGGCTCCGGTTCGTTTGTGTTCGGCCTCGCAATTCGAATGACACTGACCTGCGACATAGTCTGTCGAGGCGGGGGTGAACCGGAGAAACACCGGCTTCCCCATCGCCGGTTTGCCGAAATATTCGAGCGAACGGAGAAAGCGCGTTACGACGCCGCTGACTTTCCGCGGCGTGGTCTGCCTCAGCGGACCAGCAACCACACCACACGCGCCGCGATCGCGAGCATCCCCGCGAACACGAGAAGTCGCGCAACGGCCCACGGAAGGCTAGGCGGTCGAGCTGCGGGAGGTGCGTCCGCATGGCTTGCGGCGTGCTCAGCTCCTGGCGCGTTTACGGCGGTTTTATGCGGGTGCGTGCTCTGCGTCGCGGTGTAGCTGAGGCCGGTTCCGGGTAGGCCGACGGTCTCGCGCACCTGGCCGTGGCCGACAGTGATGTGAGCGCCGCGACCGCCGATCGATAGCGAAGCGCCTTTTTTCCCGAGGTTGATTCGGAAACCAGGCGCGATGCGTAGCGAGCGGCGGAAGCGGAAGCTCATATGCAGTGCGTATGCCTCCTACCGCCCAGATCGCCCCACCGCGCGCTTGAGCGTCTCATCGATGCGCGTCTGCCAACCTGGGCCGGTCGCCTTAAAATGTTCGAGCACGCTTGCGGATAGGCGCAGCGATACAAGCTTCTTCGTCGGCGCCACTTGTTTGCCGCGTTCCCCAACTTTGCGCTTACTCGCCTCGTACTTCGCATCCGATTCATGGACGATCGTGTGGTTACCCTTGCGCCACTTCTCAAGGAATGCCGGAGACAGCACTTCGGACGCCGGGCGCATCCGCTTGAAATCCGCAGACGTCAGTTCCCGCACGTCACCCGCCGCATTAGTCAATGGCTTTGTCTTGCGCATATTTCCTCTCTTCACTCTTGCTCGCCTTGCGGAAGCTAATCACACGTATCTCATCGGCACCCGTCTCGACGAAGCACAATACGTGCAGCCGCTCATTCAGGAAGCCGACTGCCACCAAACGCGTTTCGCCATAGTCAACGCGATCGTCAACCTCAATGGTGGCACTCAGGAAATCAAACTCAGCGACCCGATCGAAAGAAAGCCCGCGCTTGGCGATGTTCTTGGCGTTCTTTTTCGGGTCGTATCTGATTTCCACCGGCATCAGTGTAGATACAATAAAATGCGGAAGCAAATCTTTTTGTAGTTACGCCAAAATCAGGAAGGCGCCGGCGACCCCGCGACAGCGCTTCGGGCCTATGCCCGCCAGCGCAACGATGTTGACATGGAACGATGGCTTTCGGAAATCAAGCTGCGGGCAGATGTGCGAATTGGCGAGATAAGCAAGGGGCTGGAGACCGGCAAAGCGGCGGGGCGGGGCAAGGGGAAAGAAGTTCCCAGCGGTGGGAAGTTCAAAGCCGAGGCATTGAAAGACGCCAGCCCGCCTGCGATGCGATGCGCCAGAACTTGCCGAGCGCGTGAAGGCGGATCATGGCTCACGTGCTTCGAAGCATCACTCGCAGTTCGATGAGTTCGAGCATGTGCCGATCGCCGGCGCGCAGTAATGTATTGCACGGCCCGCAGAGCGGCACCTTCACCGCGGGACCGCCAGGCCGCGGGTAATAGATTGCGTCCTCCGTATTACCATGATCGAAAGGATTATTACATCCGACGCAGCGCCCGAGCATCACGGGCGATCTCTCGTCGCCGCGATGTCCCGGCAGCACGCGGGTCGTGAGGTCAGTAGCGGTTCATCCAACCGGCGCGCGGCAGCGAAAAGGATCGCGGTGATTGCGTCAGCGGGCGCAGCGTGTCGGCGATCGACGTGCCGCTTGCCACTGAGATCCACGGATCGCCGGGTTCGCCCCTCTCGACGACCGTAGTTGTCGAGCGCGGCGGCTCTCCGGGTGGGCTTGCAAATGGAATTCGATCGGGCATTTGCTTACTCCAGAGCTATGCGCAGCAGCACGCGACGCTGACGGCGACTAAAATCCAGAATGCGCATACAGCGGCCAACGCCCAGGAACCAGGATGGTCCGCCGAAGGGTTGGCCTCTTCGGTGACGACGACGTCATCGTTCCGCACGCGAGCCAGAGCCTCGAGGCGCTCGCGGTGATGGGCTTGGCCGTCGGGCGGCGTTCTCAGCGGCGCCCAGCGGTGCGTCGACGGGTCGCGGCGATTGATATGGCTCATAAATCGGCCGCGATAACGCGGCGGCCGCGCGGTCGTTTCGGTCCCGTAGATGGCTCCCTGAGTAGGGATACGGGACGACGGCTGCCGGAGTTATTGCTGACACGGCACCCCCGGCTTACCCGCTGACTCATAGAGTCCCCGAAGAAAAAGATTCACTACTGTCCATTCAGCTCGCGCAACCGCTGCTCGATCTCTCTGGGCGTCATGCCGGCGGCGGAGTAGGAGGCAATCAGCTTGTATTTGAGGCCCTCTGGAGATGCGTCCGGCGCGTATCGCAGACTGACGCCGTCGGTGGCAGCGATCATGGCGCGCTCGTAGGCGACCGCTTCGCGCCGCGTCCGGCGCACGGTCCGGATCTCGTTCACCGTCGTCTCGAACTCTGCGTCGGACAAATCGTCGGTGACGCCCAGGAAATACCGTAGATGGCGGCTCATTGGTGCGACCTCACGTGATGCTACTGACGACGCTGAAACTTTGCGGATGCCGGATCGCGACATTGGCGGAAAGCATCGCCCGTATCTGCACGTCGCCGGTGCTGAAGCCGCTCCCGAAATGGTTGACTTCCACTTCGATCGGAGCGTCCTCATCGCCCCATTCCAAGATCAGCACCTGGGACCAGTCGCCGAAAATCGCGGTGCTCGCCGGAACGTTGTTCGTAGCGAGCGCCAGGTGCCCGTTGATTTCGCCGGTGTCCGCACTGCCGCCCCAGATGGGCGAGAAGGAATAGGTCGGGACCTTGAATCGTTGCGCGAGCGTTCCTGCAACTCCGGGCGAAGCGGCCCAGCCCAGCGTGCGGCGGTTTCGAATTGCGTTCGCTGTCGTCAGATCAGTCAGTGCGGTCACGGAAGTCGCGTAGCTGAAACTCGTTCCAGACACAGCGTTGATACTGCTCTGGTTCGTGATGCCGGTGGGTGCACCACCCGAGCCGGCGCCTTGTATTGCGGCGTAATCGAGCGCGATCGCGAGCACGTTCAGCAGATCGTTGGCGATGATCTCATCCGCCAGAGGCGATGTCTGCAGCAGCAAACGCGACATTACGCCGTATGCGCCGATCAGACAGGGCGCGACGATGAGCGGCGTGGCGTCGAAGGTGGCTTCACTTTCCGTGATCGCGCCACTTTGGACCGGGGATCCGCTGGCACTCAACCAGTAGCCGGTTGATGCGGTGACCTTGCGCGGGATCTGAATATCGCCCTTCAAGCCGCCGATCGTTCGTGCGCCGAGTTGACCGGTGACCATCCTCGGCCGCAACGCGTCGATGAACAAATCGCCCCGGAACGTCGTCTCGACCAATGCCGCGCCCGATGCGGATACGGTCGTTTGATACGGCTGAAACGCGCGGGCGCCGAGATGCCGAAGAATTGCCGCCGTCGGCACGAATACAGATCGACTGCTGATCGGCCGGCGACCCGCGCGACAATATTCGTCATGCGTGAAACTTTCGAGGCCTGTGCTCCGCAATAATTCGATGCAACGGATCCTTCAGGCAATTTCGAATCTTGGTTCAAGTCGTGGCATGATTGCGGAATGCTGAGGCCTCTCATCATCCTGGTTCAGTTAGCCGCCGACGCAGTTCGTTGGTGTGGCCTGGTGCTGCGGTTACCCCGTTCGATTGAGGCCGAGAATCTGTTTCTACGTCGGCAGCTGGCACTCTATAAAGAACGCGGCGTGAAGCCCCGGCGAATGGATCCCGCCACGAGGATTGCGCTCGCTCTGCTGTCGCGACACTTTGACTAGCGTGATGCTCTGGTCGTGGTGCGACCCGAGACCCTGATTCGTTGGCACTGCGCGGGCTGGAAGTTGTTCTGGCGATTGAAGTCTCGGCCTGCCCGTCCGGCGATCCCACTGGAGCTTCAGAAACTCATCCGCCGGATGGCGGACGAGAATTCATCGTGGGGCGAGGAGCGCATCGCCAACGAGCTGCTTCTGAAGCTCGACATTCGAGTCGCTCCACGAACCGTGAGCAAGTATCTACCGCGGCGTCCGCGCGGCCGCCCGCGAAGTGACTTGCGCTGGTCGACCTTCCTGCGCCTGCACGCCCAAGGGATTATAGCGTGTGATTTCCTCGTCGCTGTCACCGCAACGTTTCGCCAATTGTACGTGTTCGTCGTGATTGAACACCGCAGCCGGCGCTTAATCCATTTCAACGTCACCTCCCACCCGACCGCGGCCTGGACCCTGCAACAACTGCGCGAGACGGTTGGATTGGACGGCCGGTATGAATACCTGCTGCATGATCGCGACAGTATCTTTGCGACGCACCTGGACGAGTCGATCGCCAAGCTCGGGGTGAAGGTGCTCAAATCACCGCCGCACAGTCCAATGGCCAATGGGATCTGTGAGCGCGTCATCGGCACCATTCGCCGCGAGTGCCTGGATTGGCTGATTCCACTGTCTGAATCGCATTTGCGGTCGATTCTGAAATCTTGGGTTCCCCATTACAATACCGGGCGCCCCCATATGGCGTTGGGTCCCGGTGTTCCCGATCCGCCGACCACCGATCTCAGCCATCCAAATTCTGATTCGCGCCATCGCCGCGGCGAATCGTACTCAGTGTGGGCCAGATCAATCTTTGGCGGGCTGCATCACGAATATTTTCTTGCGCCCGCATGAGCGTGACCTGGTTTTTTGCGGACCACAGGGGTACAAGCCGCCGAAGAAGGCGATCGTCCCGCGGCGACCCGCGCTTCTGCTCCTGATGCCCGATCCGGTCAATGCCTGGACCTGACCCGTTTGAGACGATCGCGACCGACTGCTTCACGGCGATAGATTTCGGCAAGAACAATCTATTCCAGGTCGATTGCGGTCAGCGTAAGTCCATAACACTAATCGCCATTCCCATATCGGAGGCTCGTTAGCGCCAACCGCTCCCGTTACCACGCACCTAGTCCGCAATACGATGCGTATTCGGGTATCCGCTACAGCATTACGGTCCGAATCGGACTAGGCTAGGCTTTCTTTTACCGGGGGGATTGCCTCATGAGTATCAATCGTCCAAAAAGCGAATTGCCTGCCATAAAAGAGCATGCAGCGGCCGAAAAGGAGGCCATTGCTCGGCTAAAAGCTACAGAAGCCGAAAAAGCGGCAGCTCATCCTCATGACAAGGGCGGGACTCACAGTACCCCTACGAGTCCTGAACTGGGGGAGCGGAAGTAGCCTCGGCGGCCCAGCGGCGCATCGCGCGCCCAGTCTGGTGCAGATAGTGCTGTTCCCAGCGGGTCAGCACGAAGTTTCTGACCGCGATTTGGCACATGTATGAAAGTTGCCCTGCGGCGCCACGGCTCCGTATCAACCCGAACTTCATTGCCAGAACCACGGATGGAATTGTCGTGTGCGTATTAGACGCGACCAATATGTCCGACACTATTTGCCGCTTGGCTTGTCGAAGCTCAGTATGAGCGGCTGCTTTCCGAAAGGCATTTCGGCATGCAGATTGACCGCAATTGGCCGGTCACGTCGCGGAAGGACCGTTACCTGGCGGCCAGAGCTGTCGTTCGAATTGGGAAATTTAACACTGCCAGGCTTGGAGGTGTTCGACAACCTACGGTGTTGACCCTCATCTGCCCATTGCCGGCGGCTGCTTTCGGGAAGCCCAATTTGGACTTTCGCTTCGCCAAACGCCGCGCGCGCACCGGATGATTTGCCGTACCGTCAATTAGCTCCCGCAACGAAGGCGACAGTCACTTCAATCGCCTTGGCGCAATTCGTAGCCATTTTCGCGAAATAGCTTTAGACACGCATCAACAACGACAGGGTCATAGGCACTGCCGCGCCCGCGCTCAATTTCCGCCAGCGCTTTATCGATCCCAAGGCCCGCGCGGTAGGGACGGTGCGAGGACATCGCCTCGACAACGTCGGCCACGGACATGATGCGCGCCTCGAACAGGATCTCCTCGCCTTTCAGGCCCTGCGGGTAGCCGCTGCCATCCATTCGTTCATGGTGCTGCAGCGCAACCTGCGCCACCGGCCAGGGAAACTCTACGCTCTTCAGGATTTCGTAGCCGGCTTGCGGGTGCCCTTTGACCATCAGATACTCAATGTCAGTCAGTTTCCCCGGCTTGGACAGAATCTCAGAGGGGATACTGATCTTGCCCACATCATGGAGGCTGCCTGCGATTCGCATTCCCTGCAGCCGTTGCGCATCGAATCCAAGTTCGGCGCCGATCGCGACTGCGATCTCGGCCACCCGCCGCTCGTGACCGGCGGTATACGGGTCGCGCATCTCGCTCAGTGTCGTGGCGACCTCCACGGTGTGCATGAAGGCGGCTTCGAGTTGCGCAACGTGGAGTTTGATTTGCTGTTCGGCGTGCCTCTGTTCCGTGACGTCGAGTATCACGCCGATGAGCATTGGCTTGCCATTGCGGCAACCAAGCGTGCCGTGTGCACTGATTCGCACCTCGCTGCCATCTTTGCGTCGCCCTCGGAATTCCGCCATGCCGATCGGTATTTCGCCGGAAAAGACCGCCCGAACCGCACGCTCTACCGCAGGCCAATCCTCGTCCATGACGTGCACACTAAAGGGCTGTCCCACGAGTTCTCCTGGCTGGTAGCCGAATATCTCCAAAGTCCGCGGGTTCCGATAGAGGACCTCCTTCTCATCCATCAAGAAGATTCCGACCAGCGGCTGCGTCTCGACCAGCGCTCGATATGTGGCTTGGGCCTCTGCCAGCGCCTGCTCCACTTCGTGGCGCTCGCTAATGTCCGACAGCAGCGCCAAGAGGTGCCGCTCCGAGCGAAACTCGAAAGGAACAAGGCGCGCCCTAATCCAAACTTCTTTCCCGTACGTCGTGGACGGGATGTGAATTTCCTTGTCAGTGATACGATTAGTGGCAAGCGCTTGCTCTGCAAGACTCAACAATCCAGACGACTTCCACGATTCAATTTCGCGGAAGTTCTGCGCTGCAAGTTGCGTAACAGTCCCACCGGTAATCTTGGCCGCAGCGGTATTGACGGAAATAACGCCGCCCGCTGCATTGTAGGTGACGATTCCAATCGGAGAGGATTCGATCAGCACGCGGTTGTACTCGAGCGCATCCGCCGTACGCTGTCGCGCAACTGCGTTATCGGCCTCACGCGCTTGGTTGTGGAGCCCAAATGCAATATCTTCGGCCATTTCCTCGAACGTCCGAAGTATCTCCGGTCCGAAGAACCCGGCCGTGCATACGTAAATCTCGAGCGCACCGATGGCCACGCCGCCATGCCTTAACGGACACACGGCCATGGCACCGATGCCGGCGCGTCGCGCTGTCTCGTGCAACGCAACGGTGGTCGGATCGTTGACAATATCGTTGACGACAAGAAGCTTCTCGGACCGTACTGTCTTCGCGCTGAGGCCTCGCCCTGCGTTAGCAAACTCGTCGAGCGCGTCATCGAATCCCGTCGAAGACCCTGCGGCCTCGCTGTACGAGTCCGCCAACAGCGAATGTCGATCCGCCTGATCGGTCAGCACGATGGTAGCGAGGCGCACGCCTCCGTGCTCCACCGCGATGCGGCAGACGGTGCGCAGCAGCTCCTCGCGACTTCGCATGCGCACAATGGCATGGTTGGTTTCGGACAGCAGCTTGTAGCGGCGCGACAGCCGTTCCAGATCAGCCACTTTCGTCTCGAGCTGCGCGACTAATTCCATGGAATGGCGCTTATGAAAGCCCTCGTTGTCCAGCTGCCGCAGCTTTTGGGTCGCGTCGGGAACAGAGCCGAAGAACAGCCACACGTCGACTACCGCGCGCAGATCCTGAGGGGTGACCGGCTTCTTCAGCACGGCGACCGCTCCGACGTCCTTGGCAAATCGCTGCTTGTCAGGTTCGCCGAACTCCTCCGTTATCAAGGCTGTCGGCACGTGGCGCAAAGTCGGGTCCTGTTGCAATTGGCGGCATAGCTCGAAGCCGTCAACTCCGGGGATTTGGATGGCGGACAGAATCATGTCGGGGGTGGCTCGCCGGACCAGCGCAAGCGCCTGTTGAACATTGGAAGCTTCTATGACCGCGTGGCCCATCTCCTCCAGCAGGAGTCGCAGTTGTTGCCGGACTTCCGCGCTATCGTCCACCACCAGAACCGTGGCGACACGAGACTCGCGCACTGCGGGGACGGTTTGATCCAGAGCACGGGGTTGCGAATTCACATTTTCCATGAAACGCCTGATCGCTGACCCACACAATGACTCTCGGTGCCTATTGCGACTTGTTTCACAATAAGTCAAAGCTGGCAGTGGTACGGATTGCGTGCGCGGCGGCGCAGCAAGAGTCGGCGGAGATTTTGCTGCGCCGCGTGAGTTCGAGCAGACGCACGACTTTCAAGAACTTCCGCGCCCGATGCCGATGGTCCCGCCGAGCAACCACGACCGCGCACCTCCTGCTTGTGACGGACCCGCTCGCCTTACGCTCGGCGCGCTTGCCCATCGTGCTGGCTCTCGCCAGGTGCTGTTTTAGCACCGGTGTCCGCAGTAGAGCGGCCGAGTTGCACAGGCTTTTCGGACGGCAAATCGTGCTACCGATGAACGTCCGCTACGAGGCTGCAATTATAGATCAGCGGACGGCAAGTAATGGCCGTATGCCGCCCGCCGTACCCGCTTCTGCAGCCCAGCGCAGCAGGCCTTCGGGCAATTTGGGTTATTACACTCCCGGCTTCGCCGGCAACGAAGCCCGCGACGCCGACATTCCGCGTCGGCTGTTAATCCGAGCACGGCGTTCAGCTTTAGCTTTTTCTTCGCGTCGTGTTCTGCCAAAACGGCGACCTTTGTAGGCTCTAGAACGCAGTCCAAGCGCCGTAGTACCGTGAAGGGCAAGATGACCTTGCCATATTCGGATTGCTTGTAGTCGCCGCGGAGCAGATCGGCGACGGACCAGATGAAGGAGGAAAGTGCTTGCTGATTCATGAGTCTTTGTTCTCGGTTCTGCCCTGTCCACTGAAAATGGCATCTGCCGCGCCGCTATGCAATCAACTTTGAGGCGCGAAATTCTTGTTCGTTTTCATTCACTACGCGCCTCCTTTCGGCGCTTCATTCATACGTTTACGAGCCGTCGCACCGCTTCAATGGCGGTGGAAAACGCAATAGTCTCGTCTTTTCCGGCGAACGAAACGTTACGCACGAATTCCGCATATTCATCAGCCCATAGTGCATCTTTGGTGAGCCGATCAAGCATGACGGCGAAACGTTCCGCCGGGTCTGGTGGGGCTCGGCCGCCGCCCCTGCCCGTATCGGCGATCATGGCCGCAGCCAAGAGTGTTTTGAACGCCGGTGCCGCAAGGGCACGGTGTTCGAGGGCAGCCAAGTCGTGCAAGTGCCGAATAATCGTCGGGTCGTCCCTCTCGCCGCCATGTTGACGGAGGCAGACGCGCCAGGCGAGTGCGCTCAACTTATCGGCGGCCGTCTCGATCGGATCAACACAAGGAAATGCTGGGATCTCAGGCGGATTATTCTGTGCTATCGCCAACAGGGACCGAATAGGGCGTTCGATCGGAGGCAAAGCCGGCGCCTCGAAGGTCATCTCCAGACGCAGATGCGGACGGAAACCCGGCACCACAGGGAATTCGCTGTGGTAGGCAATGTCTGTCGAGAAAAACTTGCCCTCTCGTCCGCCAAGAGGCTTGCCAATAACCTCAAAGTCGGCCGCGTTTAGTGCGGCCAAGACGCGCTCGCGATAGCGCCGACGGTGGGCGCGCGCTTGCGATGTGCTGGACGCGACCGGCGTCGCAACCTTGAAGTCGATATCTTCTGAAAATCGCTTGATGAGACCCCAGGCTGCCGAGAGCGAGGTTCCGCCGGAGAAGGCGGGCTGCATGCCGCCATGATCGAGCATCGCGATCACGCTGATGGCACGCACGACGTGCCAGTCCTTTTCGACCAAGCCTTCGTCGGTATCAAGCCGGTTCGCGGCATCTTCAACGAGGCGCGGATCGAGCACGTTCAAAACTTAGGGTTACTCCGTTGTAGCCGATCTTGCGTCGGACCCGTTTTCTGACAGCGACCACGCGACCGGCGGGCACTTGGGTGGTCTGGCCGGCGCTGTAAGCTTGTTCCAGGCGCGTGGGTTCGGTTTCAATGCCGAGCCGGTTCAGTGCTTCCACGGCAAGTCTGCGGAAGCCTTTCACGGGCGTTGGGGCGCCGTCGATAAGCGATGGCCGGGTGCGCGCATAAAGCCCAAGCCCGATTTTCACCAGCCTGCCTTGCCGGACGAGCCGAAGTAGGGCGCGGCCGACTTGGTCATATCCGCCGAGATCGTTGAAATCAGAACGTAGAAACACATCGCCGCGCTTGCGGTCGATCCGCTTCGATAGCCGTGTTTCCAAGGTTTTGTTCATAGTGTCAGACTACGACATCTATGGGCAAATTTCAATAGAAAAATCAAAGAGATGATTGCCTTGAATTCCCTGCGTTTTTTGACGTACCGAATAAGATGCCATCGCTGGGCGTCTACCGCCGGGGCTGGATGCTAGGCGCAGCGACGCGCCCCGAGCCTCCCAAAGGCGGGGTCTCGGCGATTCGGTAACGCCCCCCTGACGCGAAAGACAGGCTTGGAGCTCCGACCCTAGCGCGGCGCCAGGGTAACGCTCCGCCGCCCGCTGGGGTATCTCCAATCTTCCTCCCTTTGGTCGTGCGGACCAGGTCATCCCCCGTCGGTCGCCCTGGCGCCTTGCATTCCCGTCCTCGCCGGGTGGCAGGGGCATCGCAGCGCTGCGATGCCCCGACACTAAAGGAGCGGCGGACCATGACGACGACCATGAAACCCCGCACGGATGTTTATAGCCGTGTCACCGCCAAGATCGTTGCCGACCTAGAACGCGGTGTCCGATCCTGGCAGAACCCTTGGAACGCTGACCATGCCGCCGTCCGGATCACACGACCGCTACGCGCCACGGGCCAGCCCTATCACGGTATCAATGTTCTCTTGCTCTGGTGCGAAGCGCTCGACAAGGGTTACGACGCTTCGATCTGGATGACCTACAAACAGGCCGCCACGCTGGGCGCACAGGTTCGCAAGGGCGAGCATGCCCTTCGCCGGGAAGGATGCCGTGGGCGTGTGCCGGCCACCACGGGCCCCGCTGCGGTGAGAGCGCGCCAATGGGGGAGGAGGCGATAAACCCCATGCCTTCTCTCCCGTAGTAACCGAGGCCACCACCAGCTGCGGTACTGAGGGGTCAGTCGTGGCAGCGCCTACGTGTAGCGACGTGATCAGGGCGTACCGAAGCCTTCGCTCATCAGCCTTGAGAGGCGTTGTCGCCCATCCCAAGCCAGGCCATTGAAATAATCTTGAGCGCAGTTGACCGTGTGTTTGCGTGCCACAGGGAGACCGCATCGCGGGCGACGCTCGATGATACTGAAGACATGCCGATCTGTTGCACTCGGATCTGTACTTCGGTGATGCCTGGCCGCCAATAACCAACGCGCGGCCCGCGTCGCCGTCAGCGGGCGTATCGGCCACCGTCGGCTGGCCGCAGCTCTGTCTGCGGCCCTACTTGCGGGCGTATTGGATCGTAGTTGATCGCGCGCAGTCATATGACAGGTTGGGGATAAATCTGGGGAGAACCGTCAAAACGACGGGTTGCCAATTCAATATAATCAATGAGGTAGTCAGACTATTCGAGTCCCAGCCGTCCCACCAGATAAAAACGCATTAAATCAGTTACTTGGACGTAACTAGACGCGCATCTCGCGCGCAACTCCTTCTTCGTACGTACATCCATACGTAAACTTATCTTCCGACTTAGGCTTGAGGCTGATGGGCATAGCCGCGTCCTCATTGGGCCGGGAGCCAGCGTTGCACATGAACGTGGGCTCGCGGAATGATCCCAGCTAATTTCCATCCATCCTGCTGGGTTCCTCCTTCTGCAGCGGCATGCTGCACTGCAGCCCGCAATCCGCATCCGGCAAATTTCCACGAGGGCAGGGCAGCGTAGCGGAGCGCGCCCCAGGATAGCCGCGTAATTTCTGCGCTCGCTAAAATTGCCAAAGTCGGTAATTGCGATTACGAATAGGCAGGCAGGCCGGTCTTTCCATCAACAACCATTCGTATTTGGAGGCGTCCGTGGGCAATGTCATCGAATCTCTTCCGCATCTACGTTTTGAGATCAAGGAAGCAGCGCAGATCTTGCGCATCAGCCGGGCGACGCTATACGAGCGAATTCGAGATGGCCGTATCGCGGTTCAAAAGGATGGGCGCCGCACATTCGTGACAGCACCATCTGCTCTTCGTTGAATCTCGACTTTTTCATGGTCCCTCGTTATCCGAGGGGGCCATCTTCTCAGGTTTCGACTGGTCCGAAAATCGCCCGGCAGGTCAATTACGTGACGGCGGAGAAAGTCGGCCAATCGCCCACGGGGCGGACACTGGCGCGCACCGTCATCCGCGACTTCATCGGGGCGCTGTACGCCGTCGAGCGGCACATCAAAGAGCGACGCGAACGGTGTGAACAGGCCGGCCAGTGCTTCGGCTTGGATGAGGTACTGAAGATCCGCCACGAGAAGGCGGTGCCGATCGCGGCGGCGTTCAAGGCATGGCTTGATGAAGTTGGCCCCGGCGTGCCGCCCAAAGGCGCGCTCGGCAAAGCGATCGCGTACTCGCAATCGCAATGGCCAAAACTGATCCGCTACCTCGACGATCCCGAGATGCCTCCCGACAATAATCGGGTGGAACAGGCTATCCGGCCCTTCGCAGTAGGAAGACGGGCGTGGTTATTTATGGACACTCAGGCCGGTGCACGAGCGAGCGCCAACCTGTACTCGCTGGTGTTGAGCGCCCAGGCCAACGGCATCGAACCGCTGAAGTATCTGACGTATCTGTACACTCAGCTGCCAGCGGCCACCACCGTCGAGCACTTCGAAGCGTTGCTGCCGTGGAACGTCAAGGAGGCGCTGAAAGCTTCCGACGCCACTGCGGCAATATGGCCTCCGACGGTCGCCGCGAAGTCGAACACACGGTTAATCGAGACCATCAACGCCGACTGACTCCGATGCTATGCCAACACGGCATCCGCCGGCCCAAAACACGTGGTTACCCGAGCCCTTACCGTTCGTTATCCCTACATTGGTGACGATTTCCTCTGCACTCGGAAATGACGCCTCCGCGCTGGCCGGCGATAAACGAGTGAAATCCAAGTTAAGCAAGAAATGGCTTACGTCTCTGTGTCGCTGCATGAACGTCTATCCGCAGGGAAATCTTCAAGAGGTTATGGCCACGGTCATGGCCTTGCGCACGGCGGGCGTGGATATTCTGGCAGGCACGGACGTGTCGGAGCCAATCCCAAGCCTCGACGGGCTGGCCCATGGCGCCAGCTTGCACCGCGAACTCCAATTACTGGTTTTCGCCGGACTGACGCCTCTCGAGGCTTTGCGGGCGGCCACCTCGACCCCCGCTCGCCGGTTCGGACTGACCGACCGGGGACGCATTGCGACGGGCCTGCGCGCCGATTTGCTGCTGGTGGACGGCGATCCTACCAAGACCATCTCGGACACACTGTCCGTTCGAATGGTTTGGCGCGGCGGCGTCTGCTTACGTAAATCTCAATAATTGGCCTTGCGGGCCTTGGCGGCGTCGACATCGCGCCTCCGGCGTTTCCGCCGCCAGTTGGGCCAACTGCCGTCATATTCGAGCAGGCCTGAGTCTAAATGCCGGCCACCACCGGGATGATCTCGCGGCCGAAGATTTCCAGCGGCCGGATGTCATGCACGTTCGGCATGTTGAATATCGCATGCTGCACGCCGATTGCCGCGAGCGCTTCGCAGTGCGCGATTACGTCTTTCGCGCTCATCTTACCGGGTTGTAGATCCACTGTACCCAAGGTGGTCTTCTCGATGGTGGCGTAATCACGGCCGAGCGCATCGCAATGCTGCTTCAGGATTGCAAACTTGTCTCGCACCGTCTCCGGCGGTCCAAAAATATTGCAGGCGTCCGCATATTGCGCCACCATCCGCAGCGTTTTCTTCTCGCCCCCGCCGCCGATCATGATGGGTGGATGAGGACGCGACAGCGGCAACGGGCTGCATAGGGTTTCCGCGAGCTGATTGTGCTTGCCCCGATAGGGGCCGTTATTCCCCGACCACATCTGCTTCGCAATCTGCAGCGCCTCTTCGAGCAGTTCGAAACGCACACCCAGCGGCGGAAAGGGCACGCCCAGGCCTTTGGCTTCCTGCTCGTTCCAGGCGGCGCCGATGCCAAGATACGTACGGCCATTCGAGAGCACATCCAGCGTCGTCGCGATCTTGACGAGGAGGCCGGGGTAGCGGTAGATGACGCCCGTCACCAGCGTGCCGAGCTTCACTCGTTTGGTGAGCGCGGCCAAGTAGCCGAGAGCGGTGTAGCCTTCCAGCATGTCATTCTCATGCGGACCAACCCCGCGGATCTGGAAGAAGTGGTCCATTAGCCACAGGCTGTAAAAGCCGGCATCATCGGCGACGTGCGCGATTTGAGCGAGATTCGCGCCCATCTGCGCCGGTCCGCCTGGCCACGTGAAGCTGGGGATCTGCAAGCCGATTTTCATCAGAATTCTCCTTGAGTGTAGCCTCGAGGCGGGTCATCAATACCGTACGGTCGGTCAGCGTGGGCGCAAGGCTCTCGACGGATCCTGGGGTGCGATGTCAGCGCTGAGCGGAACCCGCCCGGGATACCGACGATAGAACCATAACAAAAGCAAGCCAAATGAACCGCCGCGACCGTCAGTTACGGCGTAAGTTTACTAAATCTCACTACAATTTCGTACGTTGGTCTCAGTCTCGCAATAGTTGAATTAGGCGAAATATTTCAGGATTCCATGATCTGCGCGATGACGCCCAACGAACATACGGACTTCCACGTGAATACATCCCCGGGAACCCAACGCAATCGGCGAATTCCTGGGCCAGAGAACCGCTGATTTCCCTTCCATCTCTTGCGGGAACCGGAAGCTGCATTCCGGAAAGTACCGATGGCGCTTGCGCCGAACGGCGACCATGATGCAATCGTCGCAATATATTTGGAGAGCGCAATGCAAGAGACTATGAGGGATCTCGGCACACTGATCGAGGACGTGGAGCGATTGTCTCGGCGCTTCGCGAGCGAGGGCGGTCAATGGGCCGGCGAGTCCGTCGATCATCTGCGCGCTAGCCTCGAGGACATTCGCAAGCGATTCATGAAGCTCGAGGATCGAGTGCAGCATCAAGTGCGTTGCAGGATGCGCGAGACCAATCGATACCTACACGAGCACCCATGGCAAACGGTGGGCACTGCGGCGGCAGTTGCGTTCGTGCTGGGGGCTCTCACCGCGCGGCGCAGACGATGAAGTGACCGCTATTTTGTCCTTGACTCGAGGCGTGTTTCCCGTCGTCAACGTGTTTTTCGAGCTTGGCCGCAAGGGCACGAGTTGTGCGCGAGATCCGCTGCAAGCCTATCGCTTGGTGGATATCCAGTATCGTGATCGGGGGAGGGGCGGTGAAGGTAAAGGTGCGACATATTTGGCTCATGCTCATCCTGGCTATTCTGCTGTTCCTGATTGCAAGGGCTATCCACACGTCGTCCTCGTGATCCACCTCCAATTTCGGCTGTGATGTATACAAATCGGCAATCGGCGGGACGGCAGCTGGCAAAGCTATTGGGCGCCTATGCTAATCGGGACGATACGATCGTCCTTGCACTGCCTCGTGGCGGCGTGCCGGTGGCAAAGGAAATTGCCGAAGCGCTCAACGCGCCGCTGGATGTTCTCGTGGTGCGCAAGCTAGGATTGCCATGGCACCCGGAGCTTGCTGCGGGCGCCATCGCAGCCGGTGGAGTGGTGGTGATGAACTCCGAATTGCAAGCTACTCATGACGACCTGCAGAAGACTCTGGCTCCCGTGATCGAGGTTGAACGCAAAGAAATGCAGCGTCGCGAGATGTTGTACCGCAAGAACCGGCCGCCGCTTGCGGTGCGCGACCGGGTCGTCGTTCTGGTCGACGACGGCATTGCTACCGGTGCAACGATACAGGCTGCGGTGCTCGCGTTGCGAGCGATGCAGGCGGCGATCATCGTAGTCGCGGTACCGGTAGCGCCGCCGGAAACCATCGCACGGCTGGCGCGGCTCGTAGATCGGGTCATTTGTCCGTTACAGCCTGCCAACTTTATGGCGGTGGGGGAGTGGTTCAGCGAGTTTCCGCAGGTCTCTGATGCGGAGGTAATCGAATCATTGAGACCGCCGCAGGCGGGCGCCGGTTTCTGATGCGAATAGTGCCGTACCGGGGTCGTGCAATGACGTTTCTCCAATAGCAGCGCAATATGATCCAGCTCACTGTCAACGGGAGGTCTGTCGAGATCGCTGATGGTTCGACATTGCTCGATGCTGCGCGGGAGGCCGGCGTCCATATTCCGACGCTCTGCCACTATCCTCGTCTGCCGTCCCACGCCGTGTGCCGCATGTGTCTCGTCGATGTCGAGGGTGATGCCCGCCCGCAACCGGCCTGTGTCACGAAGGCCAAGGAGGGGGATAGGGTCGAAACCGACTCCAGGGAGCTGCGTAAATTTCGCACAGCCAATTTAGATTGGCTGCTGGCACGCCACCCGAACGACTGCATGCGGTGTGAAGTCAACGGGTCTTGCAAGCTCCAAGGTCTTGTCCACGAATATCAATTGGAGGGCAGTTGGGAGCATGTCCCAAGAGGATCCGCTGAACATCCGCAGCATATCCTCACGGACCATACATCGCCGAGTATCTGGCGTGATTTGACGAAATGCGTGGAATGCGGTTTGTGTGTAGAGGCGTGTGGCGAATCGGGGCAACGCCAATACGTGATCGGATTTGCGGAGCGCGGATCGGCTCGCTTGCCGGTCACCGTCTTCGATCAATCGCTGGCTGACAGGAACTGCATCTCCTGCGGTCAATGCACTCTGGTGTGCCCGGTCGGCGCCTTGATCGAAACGCCGCACTGGCACGAGGTTCTTCATACCCTCGATGCACGTAGACGTATCTCCGCGGTACAGGTCGCACCGGCAACGCGCATCGCGATCAGCGAGGAATTTGGAATGAAAGCCGGTACCGTGAGCACCGGCAAAATGATCAATGCCCTCAGACAACTCGGTTTTGATTACGTGTTCGATACCAATTTTGCGGCCGATTTGACCGTCATGGAGGAAGGCTCCGAGTTGCTGGCGCGCCTCAAGACCCGGGAAAAGCTACCGCTTTTTACGTCCTGCTGTCCCGGATGGGTGAACTGGGTCGAGATCAACCGGCCCGATCTACTGCAACATTTGAGTACGGCAAAGTCGCCGCAACAAATGCATGGTGCGCTCACCAAAAGGGGGCCTTTCGCGCGTTCGCTTGGTCCTGCATTCGCCGATGGCAAGGCAGAACCATATGTCGTCAGTGTGATGCCCTGCACGGCCAAGAAAGACGAGGCCCAGCGGCCCGGCGTAGCGGGTGATATTGATCATGTGCTCACGACGCGGGAGCTGGCTAGAATGATCAGGGCGCGCGGCTTAGCGTTCGGCGCGTTGCCGGAAGATGGTGAATTTGATAATCCTCTGGGTGAAAGCACGGGCGCTGGGCAGATTTTTGGGGCGTCGGGCGGCGTCATGGAAGCGCTGCTGCGGACCGGAGCGCATTTCCTGGGCGAGGAGAACTCGCTACCGTTGGAATGGCATCAGCTCCGGGGCGTGGACAAGGGTGTGAAGACCGCCGACGTTCCCGGGTTGGGCACGGTCGCCATATGCAATGGCATCGCCGCCGCCCAACGCATGCTGGAGACGGAAACGTGGCGAGAAGAGTTCGTCGCCATCGAGGTCATGGCATGTGTCGGTGGCTGTCTGGGCGGCGGTGGCGAACCTAAATCCATGGACCCGCTTATTCTCGAGAAGCGCATGCATGCCATTTATGAAGTGGACAAACAGGCACCGCGACGACGCTCGTATGAAAATCAGGAGGTACAAAAGTTGTATGCGGCGGAGTTGAAGCACCCGAATTCCACGCGCGCCCACTCCTTGCTGCACACGAGCTATGCCGCGCGAAATTCCAAAAGGTTGCTTTTGATGAGGTTTCTCGATTGTGTAGACAGGCGAGATGGCCGAGGTGCCGTCAAGCTGTGCCATCCAGATGCGTCGTGGTCAACCGCATCACCGTTCGGTGACATCCAAGGCGCCGCGAATATCGAGGCATTTATCGATACCCAATTGCCGCCGCGCGGGTATGGCCCGGGATATGCGCGTCATCGGATGGAATCCGCCGCGGATATTGAGGACCTCAGGATCATCACGCCCACGGGCGAGCGTTGCGGGTTCAGGATGGAAATAGACACGCTGCACGAAGCTGGCCAGTCCAGGATGGTCATCACGAAACTTGAGCGGGAATATCCTGTAAGCCCTTCCTAGTGCCTTAAAGTCTCCGTAGCTCAAACCGTCGGCCCATTAAATCCCTCGCCACAGGAACATCAAGCGCCAGTTCCTCCACCGGCGCACGTTTGCTGGGTATTGAGCACCTCTTTGCCATCGATATGCACGACCACATCGCCGCTTTTCAGGCCAGCCCTCCCCGCGGGCGAATTCTCGTTAACTTGCGAAATGAGCGCCCCTTTGGTGTCTGGCAGATGGAAGTTCCTGGCGCGGAGTCGGCGGCGGCTTCGCCGTTGACGACCATGCGGGAATCGTGGAGAGTGCCTTTTCCGCAATCCGCACCACGGTTTCGATGATCGAGTGGACTGTGACCCGATCCTCACGCATGATGCGGACATTCGGCCGCTCGGCTGATTCGCAGCGGCACGCCCGTCCTCCATGTAATCGTCCTGCAGGGAAATGCCAATATGTCCTCGCCCCATACGGTAAGTGCTTATGAGCGCGATTTGATTCGGTTGGACGATCTGGTCGTCGGCATGGGATTGTATGGAATCAGCCAGTTGGAGAGGGCGTTGGCGGCGCTCGAGGCGCGCGATTCGGCCGTTGCCGCGAGCGTCATCGCCGGCGATCTTCGTGAGGACACGTTGGAGTCCGAGGTCGAAGAGTTGGTCGTGCGGCTGATCGCACTCCGGCAGCCCGCGGCCAGCGATTTACGCCAGGTGCTGAGCGCGTTCAAGAGCGCGGTGCACCTGGAGCGGATCGGCGATTATGCGGTGCACGTGGCGAAGCGGTCGCTCGACCTGCCCGGCGACTTTTCCGCGGCCAAACTGCTGTCGATTCCCGGCATTGGCAAGCTGACGCTGAAACTGCTCCGAGACACCATCCGCGCTTATCGCGAGCGCGACCTGGATCTCGCCGTCGATACCTGGCGGGGCGACGTGGAACTCGATGTCTTGAAGACGGCTTTGCTACGCGAAATCGTCGCGTCGATGAAGGGCGATCCGAACACCATTGAAGCCGGAACGCATCTGATGTTTATTGCCAAGAATCTCGAACGGGTGGGGGACCAGGCGACGAACATCTGCGAGCTCATCTACTACCGGGTATCGGGCGAGCATCTTCCGCGCCGTCGCGGTGAAGGAGGCAATCCAAGGTGATTTTGGGCTGCGGACTCGGCTCCTGTCGGCTCCGGCGCGAAACATCCACGTCTGCATCCGAATAAAGATTTGAGGGTGCCGTTGTGCTAGGCGTTCCCGAGAGCAGTCATGGGTCCAAGAGTTCCGGCGGATTCGGGACACCCTTAGATGATGCGTGAAAGCTCGGATGTTGCTGCGGTCACGTTTCCGACATCATCCGGCAGAGAGGAGGGGATTGTTATGCTTACCGGCACTGTTAGCGATTTCGACAGCGATGGTCTCTTTGGCGTGATCAACGCAGAGGATGGGCGGTTGCTGCTTTTCAATCTGCGCGGGATCCCGCCGCCGCTTCACGAGCTGTTCAGGATCGGGACACGCGTGCAATTCGTCGAGCGAGAGTCCGATCTCGCACCACGCGCGATTTCTCTCGTCCCGCTCGATGTCGAGGACAACCTTGCTGGACGTGGATCGTTCGAATGCAGTTGACCTTGCGATCCGAAAGGGGGTTCCGTTCGGGCCGGAGAGTCCGAGGCCGAGGAGCGTCTCATTAGCGAGGGAGGCAATTCTGATGCTTGCGCCGAATGAAATAGACTTTCAGAAACTTCGCGCGGAAATGGTCGAGCGGCACATCGCGCACCGCGGCGTGCGGTCGGCGGTGGTGCTCGAGGCCATGCGCAGCGTGCCGCGCGAAGAGTTCCTGCCCGAGGATATGCGGGAATTCGCCTATGAGGATACACCGCTTCCCATCGCCGAAGGGCAGACGATCTCCCAGCCGTATATCGTCGCCATGATGACCGAGGCGCTGGGCCTCGAGGGCGGCGAGAAGGTGCTGGAGATCGGCACGGGGTCGGGCTACGCGGCGGCAGTGTTGTCAAGAATTGCAAAGGATATCTACACGGTCGAGCGCATCGGGCAGCTCGCGGAAAAATCAGCTGCGACACTCTCGCACCTTGGGTACGACAATGTCCATGTGCTCCATGGCGATGGAACGCGGGGCTGGCCCGATCACGCACCCTATGATGCGATCATCGTCGCGGCAGGCGGACCGCAGGTGCCGGAATCGCTGAAGGCACAACTCAAGGTCGGTGGTCGTCTGGTGATTCCCGTGGGAACGCTTCGGCGTCTGCAGGAATTGGTGCGCGTGACCCGCGTCGCTGAACATGAGTACACCACGACGGAGCTCGCGGATGTGCGTTTCGTTCCCTTGGTGGGAGCGGAAGGCTGGGCCGAGCCAGGCAGGCGCACCGCAAGAGCGCCAGATGGCACGCTGGCAGATGCGATAACAGGGTCCAGCGAGAAATTCACGTCGATCGACTCCGTGGATCTCCAGCCATTGCTGCAGAGGATCGGCGACGCGCGAGTCGTGCTTCTCGGAGAAGCAACGCATGGGACATCCGAGTTTTATCGCATGCGCGAGCGGATCTCGCGCGAATTGATCGAGAAGAAGGGCTTTTCCTTTGTCGCCATCGAAGGTGACTGGCCTGATGCGGCCCGGATTGACCACTATGTCCGGCACCGCAAGGTGCCGCCATCGGAGTGGACGGCATTCGCCCGGTTTCCAAAATGGATGTGGCGCAATCAGGAGGTCCGCGAGTTCGTGGACTGGCTGCATACCCGCAATTCGCGAGTCGAGCCGAGCGACCGGGCGGCATTCCACGGTCTCGATCTCTATAGCTTATATAACTCGATTCGCTCAGTCCTGGATTACCTCGACAGGGTCGATCCGAAAACTGCCGAAGTGGCGCGGCATCGCTACGGCTGCCTGACTCCGTGGCAGTCCGATCCCGCGGTCTACGGCCAGGCGACTCTGAGCGGCCAGTACCAGACCTGCGAGCCCGAGGTCACCTCCATGCTGACGGATTTGCTGAAAAAGCGCCGTGCCTATGCCGAACACGATGGCGAGCGGTTCCTGGACGCGGTGCAGAACGCGCGCCTGGTCGCGAATGCGGAACGCTATTACCGGATCATGTACTACGGATCTCGCGCCTCGTGGAACCTACGCGACAGTCATATGTTCGACACGCTGAAGAATCTACTGACATTTCACGGGCCGCACGCCAAGGGGATTGTGTGGGCGCACAATTCGCATGTGGGCGACTCCGCGGCTACCGAGATGTCGACTCGCGACGAATACAATATCGGCCATCTCTGCCGGCAGGAGTTCGGTGATCTCAGTTATTCGATCGGCTTCGGGACGAATAGCGGCACGGTCGCGGCCGCCTCGAACTGGGACGAGCCGATGCAGGTCAAGACCGTGCGTCCGGGCTTGGCGGGAAGCTACGAGCGCTTATGCCACGAAACCGGCGATCAGCGCTTCTTGCTGCCGCTGCGGGGGTTGGGTTCGACGACGCTGCTAGGCGGATTGTTGCAGCCGAGACTCGAACGGGCAATCGGCGTGATCTACCGGCCGGAGACCGAACTCCAAAGCCACTATTTTGAGGCGGTTCTGCCGCGCCAGTTCGACGAATACATTTGGTTCGACGAGACAAAGGCCGTCACCCCGCTAAACACCGAGGAACTCAAGGGCCTTCCCGATACCTATCCGTTCGGTCTTTGAGCATGGCCATCTGCAATGACCCGCGCTATGCCATCGCCAAAAAGGGCCTGGACGCGCAGGCATCGATGTGCGTTGGGTGATTGGCCGCCAGTGTTCATCGATGCCTCTCCTTGATCTGGGGATACCCGACGGTTTGGGCAAATAGCACACGCTGTTTGCCCCGTAGGCCGAGTTTTTTGAACAACGCAGCCCTATCGCAATTGTGAAACCACGCGGCCAATCCGAGAGATGCAGCAAAGAGATAGACATTCGCGGCAATGAGACCGGTGTCGACGTAGTAATAGGATCGCTGCACCTCGGGATCGTTCAGTCCCGGCTCGGAAAATCCTTCGGTATGGGACAGTCGTGCCACATCGACGACATAGATGAGCCTCACGGCCGCTCCGCAGCCCAAGTTCGATTGACCTCGGCCGATTGCGAGCGGCCGCAGATCACCCGAGACGATCGGAAGCAGGGCATGGGCGAAAGGGTCGTACCGGTAGGTCGCCTCGGACAAGGCCACATAGACCGCTATCTCCTGAGAGTTGCTCGCAGATGCCGCAGTTCTGCCTTTAAGGCCGAAAGGTCCTTTCTGGCGATTTATCCCAAAGGCGGCCCAAACTAAGTTTGCCAGGGTTTGCAAGGACAAGGCCTTATCGCTAATCTCACGGATGGTTCGGCGCCGCCTGAAGGTGTCGAACAGTGGCTTGCCCCGGGTCCAGGCCGCCTTTGGCAACTTTATGGGCACACCCGAGCAGGGATCGTATGCCGGTGCGCTCACTATCGGCCGAGGCCTTTCCCTTGCATCCTTACTTCGCACTGGCCGCCGCCGAAATGAGAATCAAGGCCGGCGCATGATAGAAAACCTGAAAATGGGGGTCATTGAGCATTTTGGAAAATCCCGATAACGGAGGCCGGGCAAGTATGCGTCAGCGACGGCGCGTCCGCCCATCCGCACTTCCCCTGATCAAATCGAACTCAGTACGGAATCTCCTGGAGAGCAACGTGGCCAACTGTGACATGCGCAACCAGGTGTTAATTGCGTGCGCCGTTGGTCTCTATCCTGCCGGTTTGCGGTTCAGGGGCTCAGTCACACCTCGATATCGATGTGACATTTCGGATACTACGTAAGGGAACCGGGCGCGTGCGGATATCGTGGTAGCCGCATTCACACTATTCTATACATGCGAGTTTTAGCCTGTTTCCCAGGGAGTAAGCTGCCGAGCACGCTATCACGCGCGACACCCTTGTCCATCGACTATAACGATGTACATCGACAATCATTTGGGGGATTGTCGGCATGGCCGCGGCCGCATGAGGCGGCGCATCATGAGTCAACTCGGAGGGCAGTAGATGCCGAAAAGCAAGCTTGACGCCGGGCACATGCACCCACCTGCATTCTCTTCCTATTTGATTCAGGATCCGTATTACGAATACGGTGTGCAATTCATCGAGCATGCCTATCGGACATATGGACAGCGCGCAGTCTGCATGTACACAAATCGACGCGAACGCCTGAAGCATGAAGCGCAGCTCCCGCAACTACGATCGGCCGCCGTCGCAGCCTCCTACGACGTAAATCTCAGGCGCCTGGATGACTTTATCGGAATGGCGAAATCGCATCACAAAATTGACGCCGTGATACCCTTCAACGAGACGAGCATCATACCGGCTACGGATATTGCTCAGTCTCTAGGTTTGAGTTGGGCACAGCCTAAAATCATGCGCCTCTTTCGCAACAAGTTTGCGCTCAAGGAGCATCTGAGAAACGAATCTCCCGACCTGCGCATGAATGCATCTCGAATCGTACGCACAGTTCAAGACGTACTATCGACTCGCGGCCAACGGGAGTATCAGCGTTTTGTCCTAAAACCCAACGACGGCTATGGCAATAGAGACATCGGGCTATTCCGCGCAGAATCCAACGAGGCAGAAATACAGGCGTACATGGATCGTGTAAAAAAACACTCGGAAATCGTGATGGAGGAATATATTTCCGGTACCGAATATTTCGTCAATGGGCAAGTCGATGCGGCAGGGGACGCCCATACCGTTGCCATATTTCAATATGTGAGGAGGCCCGCCAATGGGCGCCACAACATCGATTTCGAAACATTGCGGCTATCTCATGGCACACCTCTTTTTGAAGCCTTGGCACGCTATGCGCAGGATGTGATTCGAGCCACCGGCCTCAAGCGTTGCCCGTTCCATGTGGAAGTTAAAGTGGATGGACTGGGCCCTTGCTTGATCGAGGCCGCTGCGCGACTGCCGGGTAACGGAAATGCCCGATTGAGCGGGGAATTGCACGGTCCTAAAGGCGATCTTGTAGGCTTCGCCTGTCATTACTATTTCAAGTCGGATCACCGAGAACTGCCTCTGGATTGGTCCGCATATAATTCCCATGCGGTTCGTTACGTCCACGGTGTCGCGCAAAGGCCGGAACGCATTTGTGAGGTGGAAGGCCTCGAAGAGGTCGAAGCCCTCCCCGAGTTCCACTCGTGGGTGAGGAAGCCGGTAGTCGGCACCAAAACCCAGCGCACCGTGGACTGCCTCAGCATGCCGTGGTGCGTGATATTAAAGGCGCCCACTGAGCCGCAGGTAGCCAGAGCCGCTCACCAGGTGCGACAGCGCATTCAATGGAATCGCCACGTGGGATCCGTCAAGCGGACTGCGCTGAGCATCAAGTTCAAGTTTACCCGAGTATTCAATGGCGTTCACTGAGAGCTTCTCATGGCTCTCCCGCCGCGCAGATGACGCACTCCGAGGGGAGTAAGGCAACACGGATTACATCCCATGACACTCAATCCGGAGGATCGCGATGGCCACCGCTATTTCATTGCCAGAGACTCGATATTCCTCGCACGCCGAAGCGCTCGCTGGTGGATTGGGCGCCTCGCCTGCAGAGACGGCCGTATCCTCCCTCGATAGCACTGCCGGCCTATGTGCCGCACCGCGATGGAAGGACGACCGTCATGCTCTCATTGCCAACGCCGCTTTCCTGATCGCGGCAAGCCGACGCTTTGCCCCCGGTCGCGAGCTGGACGATTGGCTTGTTGCAGAAGCGCAGGTCGATGCGCGGTTGGCCGGCGAGTGGTGCATCTACTGACGCGTGAGCAGGACGTTCCTGGGGTGAGCACTGAGCGCTACGTACATATCCCGATTCTCTCCTCCCCGAGTGCGTCACATACTTTCCCGCATCACGGTCGCGGGGGATTTGAATGGCGCTTCGCAGCAGAAAGAATCACGAACAGGAATCTCCTGAAATCCAAAATCCGTCCGCGGGGCCGGTTCAGTGGATCCTTTGGTTCGATCAACCCGAATGCAGCGACATAAGCCGCGTCGGCGGCAAGAATGCCGGTCTGGGCGAGGTGACTCGCGCGCTCGTAAGCGCCGGTATCCGCGTACCCGCAGGATTTGCCGTCACCGCGGCCGCCTATCGGACCTATATCGAGACCAATGAGCTTGCAGCGAAGCTGCGCACCCACCTTGACGCCTATCACGGCGGCAAGGAATCGTTGGCGGTGGCCGGTGCGGCCATCCGCCGGCACATCGCCGATGCTGAGTTTCCAGCGCCGATCGCCGACTCGATTCTATCGGCCTATAGGGAATTGGCCGAGCGCTGCGGGGCACCGGATTTGGCCGTGGCCGTCCGCAGCAGCGCGACCGCCGAGGATTTGCCGCAGGCAAGCTTCGCGGGTCAGCAGGAATCGTATCTTAATGTGCGCGGCGAATCGGAGCTATTGCGCGCATGTCGTAAATGCTACGCCTCGCTGTTCACCGACCGGGCCATCGTCTACCGCGAGACCAACGGCTTCGATCATTTGCAGGTCGCCTTGTCCATCGGCATTCAAAAAATGGTGCGTTCCGACCGCGCCGGATCCGGAGTGATGTTCACACTCGATACGGAAACCGGTTTTCCCGGCGTCGTCGTCATCAATGCGGCGTGGGGGCTCGGTGAAAACGTGGTGCAAGGTACCGTCAATCCGGACAAGTACGTCATCTTCAAGCAGTTCCTGACGGATGAGCGGCGGTGCCCCATCATCGAGAGATCGCTCGGCGCCAAAGAGAAAAAGCTCGTCTATGGCGAAGGGGGCAACGCCCGCACGCGCAACCTCAACACGACGCGTCGCGAGCGCGAAACGATGGTGCTGAACGATGCGGAAATCCTGCAACTCGGCCGATGGGCAATGGCGGTCGAGAAGCACTACGGCCATGCAATGGACATGGAATGGGCCAAGGATGGTGATACCAACGAGCTATTTCTTGTACAGGCGCGCCCGGAGACAGTCCAGTCCGCCAGGTCGGCCACATCGTTCAAAACCTATAGCCTCAACAAGAAGGGCAAGTCCATCGTGACGGGCGCAGCGATCGGCGAGGCCATTTCGACCGGCGCTGCTTGCTTGATTCACAGCGCAAAGGACATCGATCGGTTCCGCGAGGGCGCTATCCTCGTGACTGAATCTACCGATCCGGACTGGGTGCCGATCATGAAAAAAGCTGCCGGACTCATCACCAATTATGGCGGCACCACGAGCCATGCGGCCATCGTCAGCCGGGAACTGGGGCTGCCCGCAATCGTCGGCACCTTGCACGGTACCGAGTTGATCAAGGACAAGCAGCCCATCACACTGTGCTGCGCCGAGGGCGAGCAAGGTACCGTGTACGACGGCATTCTGGAATTCAAGTCGACCGAGGTCGATCTCTCGGATGTGCCGCCGACCCGCACCGCCATGATGGTGAACATCGCCAGCCCAGCGGCCGCATTTCGGTGGTGGCGGCTGCCGGCCAAGGGGATCGGCCTCGCGCGCATGGAATTCATCATCAACAACATCATCAAGATCCATCCGATGGCGCTGGTGCATTTCGATGAGTTGAAGGATCGAGGCGCGCGCAGGCAGATCGAGGCATTGACTCGCGGCTTTGCCACCAAGGAGGAGTACTTCGTGGACACCTTGGCATGCGGCATTGCCAAGATCGCGGCTCCGCACTATCCGAATCCAGTTATCGTGCGTTTGAGCGACTTCAAGAGCAATGAGTACGCGCATTTGATCGGCGGCGCACAGTTCGAAATAGCCGAAGAGAATCCGATGCTCGGTCTGCGGGGCGCGTCGCGCTACTATAGTGACCATTACAAGGACGGCTTCGCCCTGGAGTGCCGAGCGATCCGCAAGGCGCGCGAAGACATCGGTTTCGGCAATTTGATCGTCATGGTGCCTTTTTGCCGTACGCCTCAGGAAGCGGACCGCGTGCTGTCCGTCATGGCGGAGCATGATCTGAAGCGGGGGGAGAACGGGCTGCAGGTCTATGTCATGTGCGAGATCCCATCCAATGTGATTCTCGCTGAAGAATTCGCGAGCCGTTTCGACGGATTCTCCATCGGCAGCAATGATCTGACGCAATTGGTGCTGGGCGTGGATCGCGACTCCGCGGAGCTTGCCAGCCTGTTCGATGAGCGTGACGCGGCCGTCAAACGCATGATCGTCGATGTTATCGGCCGCGCTCACCGCGCCGGCACCAAAGTGGGCATATGCGGCCAGGCACCGAGCAACTATCCGGACTTTGCAGCGTTTCTGGTCGAGACCGGCATCGATTCCATCTCATTGAATCCGGATAGCTTCATAGCCACGACTCGATTGGTCGCGGCAACGGAGCAACGACTGGGGCGGGCAGGTAAGTAGCCGGGAACGGAGCATATCAGCGTGCAGAGACTAGCGGTGTTGACAAGCGGCGGCGATGCCCCGGGCATGAACGCGGCCATACGCGCCGTCGTGCGCAGCGCGCTTGCCCGGGGCTTCGACGTGGTCGGCGTGCACGGTGGCTATCAAGGGCTGGCGAGCGGAGATCTTCGACCCATGGACCGGCGAGACGTGGGCGGCATTATTCAACTGGGCGGTACTAGGCTCGGCACCACGCGCTATGAGCCCCTGAAGACCGTTCAGGGACGCGAACGGGCGCTCACGGCACTGCGCGAGCACGAAATAGCGGCGCTCATCGTCATCGGCGGCAACGGCTCCCAGTCGGGCGCGGCGGCGCTGCATGCCGAGGGTGCGCCGGTGATCGGTATTGCGTCGACGATCGACAACGATCTAGAGGGCACGGATATCAGTATCGGTGCGACTACGGCGATCGATGTCGCGCTGCACGCGATCGATCTTCTTCGGGTTACCGCTTCATCCATGAAGCGCGCCTTTCTGGTCGAAGTGATGGGCCGGCATTGCGGCTATCTTGCGCTGATGGCGGGAATCGCCGGAGGCACCGAGGTCATTGTGATACCGGAAGCGGATACCGAGCCGGCGAGTGTCGCGCAGGCATTGCGCGCGGCGTACGACCGCGGCAAGAGCCACGCGATAGGAGTGATCTCCGAAGGGGCCAAATATAACGCGGATTTGTTGACGCAGTATTTTTGCACGCACCGCGACCGCCTGGGATTCGACTTGCGAGTCACGAAATTGGGACACATACAGCGCGGGGGTGCACCAGGCGTCTTCGACCGAATGCTCGGTACTCTTCTGGGAGCCGCGGCGGTGGACGCTGCGGTCGAGCGCCGTTACGGAACGCTCATCGGCATGCGCGACGGCAAGCCGGCCAGCGCACCGCTGGCTGACGTGGCTGGCAAGACGAGGCCTGCGGATACACGCCTTCTCGCACTCGCGCACATGTTGGCGATGTGAGACGGGGTACCAATCTTCATGTGGAGGAATTTACGATGTTATTGAAAGAAGTGTGCACGGCCAGCGTGGTCAGTTGCGGGCCCCAGACCACCGTCCTCCAGGCGGCGAGTCTCATGCGTCACCGGCATGTGGGCGATCTGGTCGTGGTGGATGATCCGCAGGACGAAGGCATACCCCTCGGCGTCGTCACCGATCGGGACATCGTGCTCGAGGTATTGGGAAATGGGCTCGATCCGGCGAAAACCACCGTGGGAAGCTTGATGCGCAAGCCGGTGGTTATCGCGCACGAGTCCGAAGATACGACTCAAGCGATCGAGCGCATGCACGCTCACGGTGTGCGTCGGCTGCCGGTGGTGGCGCAGGAGGGCCAGGTGATAGGAATCATCACGCTCAACGACTTGCTCAGGCTTTTTGTTGCTGATGCCAATTTGCTGCTCGGCGTCATGACCAAGGGTCAAATCAACGAGCAGCATGCGCGCCGCTAGATGCCTAAGGGCCCACACGACGCCCATGCTCCTGAGAACAGTGCAGTCCCCTCCGACGGAAACCCTTGACGCAACATTGAATGTCGAATTACGAGGAGCAGAAGGACAGTGGCCATCAAAATAGGTATCAACGGCTATGGACGCATCGGCCGCAATGTTCTTCGCGCACTGTATGAGGGCGCACACGCGGACGAGATCAAGATCGTAGCAATCAATGATCTGGGAGACGCCAATACGAACGCCCACTTGACCCGCTTCGATACGGTACACGGGCGCTTTGGCGGCGAGGTCGGTGTCGACGGCGATGCGATGATAGTCGACGGAGATCGCATCCGCGTGCTTGCGCAGCGGGACCCCGCGAAATTGCCGTGGGGCGAATTGGGTGCGGAAATTGTTCTGGAATGCACCGGATTGTTCACCAGTAAGGCGAAGGCCGCGGCGCACCTCACGGCCGGCGCCAAGAAGGTGCTGATTTCGGCGCCGGGGGGAAGCGACGTCGACGCCACGATCGTTTATGGTGTAAATCACGGGGGGCTCAAGTCCGGCCAATCCGTGGTCTCCAATGCCTCCTGCACCACCAACTGTCTCGCGCCGCTCGCGAAAGTGCTGAACGATGCGATGGGCATCACGGCGGGGGTGATGACCACGGTGCATTCCTACACCAATGACCAGGTGCTGACGGATGTTTACCACAAGGACTTGCGGCGCGCACGATCGGCGACGCAGTCCATGATTCCGACCAAGACCGGCGCGGCTACATCCGTAGGACTGGTCCTGCCGGAACTCAAGGGCAAGCTTGACGGCTTCGCGATCCGTGTTCCGACCATCAACGTATCGCTCGTGGACCTTAGCTTCATTGCCGCTCGCACCACCAGCGTCGAGGAGATCAACACGCTGATGAAGGCCGCGGCCGAACGGGGACCCCTAAAGGATATCCTTGGGTTTACGGACGCGCTCCTGGTCTCGGTCGACTATAACCACGATCCGCGCTCCTCGATCTATGACGCCACCATGACCAAGGTGATCGGTGGCACGTTGGTCAAGGTGTGCGCGTGGTACGACAATGAATGGGGATTCTCGAACCGCATGCTCGACACGGCACTGGCCTGGTCGCGGGCTGCGTGAGACTGGAGACATCGATGACATTGCTATACATGTCTGATTTGAATCTATCCGGCAAGCGGGTGATGATCCGCGAAGATTTGAACGTGCCGATGCAGAATGGGCAGGTCGCAAGCGACATGCGTATCCGCGCCGCGCTGCCGACGCTGCGCTCAGCGATGCAGCAAGGCGCGCATGTGATCGTCCTGTCTCACCTCGGTCGACCGGAGGAGGGAAAGTACGACCCCGAGCTGTCGCTCGCGCCGGTAGCCGCAAAGCTCTCCGAATTGCTCGGTGTGCCGGTGCCTCTGCGCAAGGACTGGCTCGGCGGGGTCGACTGCGCAGCCGGCTCGGTGGTATTGTGCGAGAACGTCCGTTTCAACAAGGGCGAAAAGCAAGACAGCGAGGTTTTGGCGCGGCAAGTGGCTGCGTTGTGTGATGTGTTCGTAATGGACGCCTTCGCAACCGCACACCGTGCCGAGGCAAGCACACATGGCGTGGCGAAATTCGCACCCATCGCGTGCGCCGGCCCGCTGTTGGCGGCTGAACTCAATGCGCTCGAACGCGCACTGGCCAATCCCGAGCGACCGCTGGTTGCCATCGTTGGGGGCTCCAAAGTCTCAACCAAACTGACGCTACTCGGGGCGCTGCTCGCCAAAGTGGATAAGCTCATGCTCGGCGGCGGTATCGCCAACACCTTTATGGCCGCCGCCGGCCTAAAGATCGGCACCTCGCTGTGCGAGACCGAGATGATCGCGACGGCCCGCAGGCTGCTTGACCGGGCACATGCGCACGGCGCGGACATCGCGTTGCCGATAGATGTCACGGTGGCGCATGAGCGCGCTGCCGGCGCCGCTGCCCGAGGATGCTGGGCGGCAGAGGTGGCCGACGATGAGATGATTCTCGACATCGGGCCCGCCACCATCGAACGGTACGCGAGGATTTTGGCGTCCGCCAAGACCATCCTTTGGAATGGGCCGGTCGGGGTATTTGAACTTGATCAATTCGGCGAAGGCACCAAGGCCATCGCCAATGCGATTGCCGGCAGCGGAGCTTTTTCGCTCGTGGGCGGCGGCGATACGTTCGCCGCAGTCGAAAGATACGGTGTCGCGAACCGCATCTCGTATATTTCGACGGGCGGCGGCGCGTTTCTCGAATTCGTGGAGGGCAAGACGCTACCGGCGGTTGCAATATTGGAAGACCGGGCCCGGGATCTGCCGCGGCCGGTCGACCGGCTACCGACCACGCCGCGCATTGGTGCGGATGCTCGGCCGATTCCGGGAGAGTGCGGCGTGCGGTGAAGGCAGGGAAGCCAATCGGTACCGAGGGCATTGCCCTTATTCAGAGCGCCGAGCGCCGGAACGCAATAGAGAGAATCCGCGTATGGAACGAGATACATTGCATCAGCTACTACGTGACATGCTGCTGTCGCGAGCCTTCGAAGAGCGCGCGGCCGAAGAATACAGTAAAGGCAATATCGTCGGCTTTCTACACCTGTATCCCGGGGAGGAGGCGGTCGGTGCCGGCATCATCAATGCGGCCGGACCGGCCGACTACATCGTCAGCGGCTATCGCGAGCACGCCCATGCGCTCATTCGCGGTACGCCAACGCGCAATGTGATGGCGGAGCTGTTCGGCCGCGCCGATGGTATGAGCGGTGGCATGGGCGGCTCGATGCATATGTTCGATGCCAAGCGACGCTTCATGGGCGGATATGCGATTGTGGGGGAGAGTTGCCCGATCGCCGTCGGCATCGGCTATGCAGTTGCGATGCGCAGGGGCCCCGAAGCGGTCGTCTGCTTCTTTGGCGATGGCGCCGTCAACCAGGGCACCTTCCATGAATCGCTGAATATGGCGGCCTTGTGGCGCCTTCCGCTGCTCTTCGTATGTGAGAACAATCATTATGCGATTGGCACCGAGATCCATCGGCATTCCGCCGTGGTCGACGTCTACAGACGCGCCGCTGCTTACAACATCCCCGCCGAGAAGATCGATGGGATGGACGTGGTGAAGGTGTATGAGACGGCCCAGCGTGCGCTCGAGCGCATTCGCAGCGGCGGTGGACCACAATTCGTCGAGTGCGAGACCTACCGATTTCGCGGCCATTCGATGGCCGATCCCGGAACCTATCGGCCGTCCGTCGAGGTCAAGGCCCATGAGGCGTGGGATCCGATCTCCTCGGCGATCCGGGAAGTGGAGTACCGCTATCCGACTCAGGCCGAGCTTGCCGTGGCCGGGTCCGACAACATCGCTCGTCTCACGGCACATATGGTCGACTTAGGTCATGTGGCCGAAGCGGAAGTCGAGGAACTGCGAAAGGAGGTGGGCGCGGTGGTGGAGGATGCAGTCCAGTTCGCCCTGCAAAGTCCGCAACCGACCATGGAGGCGGCGTGGGCGCATCTGAACTGCAACCGCCGCCATGAAGCATTGATCTGAGGACATTTCGTATGCCGCAAGAATTGCTCTATTGGCAGGCTCTCAATCGGGCCATGGATATTGAAATGGCCGCGGATGAGTCGGTCTTCACTTTGGGCGAGGACGTTGGGCTTTACGGCGGAAGCTACCGCGTGACCGAGGGGTTGTATGCGAAATACGGTGAATGGCGCGTTCGCGATACGCCGATTTCCGAGAACAGCTTTACCGGTCTCGGCGTGGGTGCAGCGCTCGTAGGGCTGCGCCCCGTGGTCGAAATCATGACTATCAACTTCATGCTCTTGGCCTTGGACTCCATTATCAACGGCGCCGCCAAGATCCCGTTCATGTCGGGCGGGCAGTTCAAGATGCCGCTGGTAGTGCGTGTGCCCGGTGGCGTCGCTCATCAGTTGGGTGCCCAGCACGCGCAGAGACTGGAACACACGGTGATGAACGTTCCGGGCCTGCGCATCGCCGTGCCATCGACGCCGCAAGACGCGTATTGGCAACTGCGTCAGGCGATCGTGAGCGATGAGCCGATCGTTCTCCTGGAGCATGAGCTGCTTTACTTCAGCAAGGGCCCCGTGGATCTTCTCGCCGATCCGCCGCCGATGCACCGGGCCGCGATACGGCGGGAAGGACGAGATGTCACGATCGTGAGCTACTCGCGCCATGCGCTGCTGTCGCAGGAGGCCGCATCAGAGCTTGCCAAGGAAGGAATCGAAGCGGAGGTCATTGATCTGCGCAGCTTGAAACCGATCGACTGGGATACCTGTGCTCGTTCGCTTGACAATACACATCGCCTGTTGGTGGTGGAGGAGGATTGCCGGTATGCGGGCGCGGGAGCCGAAATTGCCTCCACCTTGGGCGAACGCTGCTTTTACTCACTCGATGCGCCGGTCTCACGCTTGGCCGGTTTGGATATTCCCACGCCGTTCAACGGGAACCTGGAGGCCGCGTCGATTCCACGGGTGGCCGATATCGTCCAGGCGGTCCGCGCGCTCTGCCGACCGTCAAAGGACGCCAGGGCAGCATAACCATGAATCAGCCAATCACAATGCCTGCTTTGTCCGACACGATGAACAATGGGCGGCTGGTGAAATGGGTGAAAAAGATCGGCGATCCGATCAAGAAGGGTGAATCAGTGGCCGACATCGAGACGGACAAGGCGGTGATGGAGGTCGAAACCTTTCATGACGGCTATTTGGCAGGTCCATTGGCCGCCGAAGGCAGTGAAATGGCCGTCGGCGCGACGATCGGATATATTTCGGACCGGCCCGACGTCGCTGCACCGGCACCCACCGCAGCGCCCGCGTCAGCCTCGACAACGGCGCCCATCGCCATAGCGCAGGCTCCCGCGCCCGCGCCCGCTCGTTTTACGGCACCGACATCGGAGCCTACGGCGGAGAGAGTCCGAGCTTCCCCCTATGCCCGAAGCATGGCGCGGCAACTCGGTGTCGATCTCGGCAAAATCGTGTCCGAAGGGGGTGCGGTGCATGCGGATGCCATTCTGGATGCTGCGCGCCGATCCGCCTCGACCGGTCTTGCCGCCGGGCCGCCCTACCGCCTGGAACCCATGTCGAGCGTCCGAAAGACCGTCGCACGCAACATGATTGCGGGTCTCTCAACACCGACGTTTCGGGTAACCGCGCGGCTGGCGCTTGCGCCGCTGAGAGAGGTCTCGAAGCAAGCTCAAATATCGCTAACGCTGCTCCTGGCGCGTGCGTGCGCGCTCGCAATCAAGGCGCACCCTTTGTTCAATGCCGTGTATACCGGGGAAGGATTGGCGCTTCGCGAACGCGTTGACGTTGCCATTGCGGTCGACACGCCTGAAGGACTCATTGCGCCGGTCATTCGCGACGTGGCCGCGCGATCTCTCCCGGAGCTTGCCGCCGATTGGCGTGCCGTGCATGCAAAGGCTCTGAGCCGCCGTTTGAGCTTAGGGCACTACGAGGGAGCCACCTTTTATCTCTCCAATCTTGGAATGTTCCCCGTAGTGGACAGCTTCGATGCGGTTCTGCCGCTCGGGGCGGCCGCGATTCTCTGCATCGCGGCCCCGGACGGCGAGCGGTCGTCCTTCACCTTGGGGTGCGATCACCGGGTGCTCGCGGGCGCCGACGCTGCGCGCTTTCTGCAGACTCTCGCGGAATTCCTCGCGGATCCGCATCGTCTCACCGAGCTGACGCGAGCCGCGTGAATGCCCGACGACGACGCACGCGGAGCGGCAGCGATGCAGTTCATCGAAAATAGGATCTTTGATGAGCTACACATCGGAGACTCGGCGGAATTCACTCGCGTACTTCGGGCCGAGGATATCGAACCACTGGGTCTGGGAGGGGGTTTCATAGCCGAGTTGCTGTCGACCCACTTGCCAGGACCCGGCACCGCCCAAGTCGATCAGTCGTTGCACGTCCGGCGCCGCGCAAATATCGGCGAGCTGGTAACGGCGCGTATTCGCATTCGCGATATGGTGACCGAGACCAGGTATGTGACGTTCCAATGCGAGTATGTGGCGAAGTCCGGGGAGATTCTCCTGGAAGGTGAAGCACGCGTCATTGCGCCGGACATCAAACTGCGGCGGCCGCGCGTTACGGCCGCCGCTTCGCCCCATGCCGTGGGTGCCCGACACCGGCAGCTTCTCGATGCGGCGCGCAAATTCAGTCCCATGCGTACTGCGATCGTGCATCCCTGCGATAGGGTGTCCCTCGCCAGCGCGATGGAGGCAATGGAGGCTGCGCTCATCGTGCCGGTGCTTATCGGCCCAGTTGTCAAAATCCGCCAAGCGGCGGCGGATGCTGGGCTCGATCTCAAGGATATGGAGATCGTCGATGTCCCGCACAGCCACGCCGCGGCGGAACGGGCGGTGGCCCTGGGACGCGACGCCAAGATAGATGCCATCATGAAGGGCGCCCTCCACACGGATGAACTCATGGCCGCGGTGATGGACAAGGGCGGGGGATTGCGCACGGAGCGCCGCATGAGCCATGTGTTCGCACTGGACGTGCCTTACTATCCGAAACCGCTGTTCATTACGGATGCCGCCGTCAATATTGCTCCGGACCTCGATACCAAGCGAGACATCATTCAGAACGCGATCGAGCTGTTGCAGGCGCTCGGCATTCAATCCCCGAAGGTTGCGATTCTGTCGGCGGTCGAGACGGTGAGCAGCCGGATTCCATCGACGATTGATGCGGCCGCGCTTTGCAAGATGGCCGACCGGCAGCAGATCGTCGGTGCGACGCTCGACGGGCCTATGGCCTTCGACAACGCCATCTCGAGCGCAGCAGCACACGTCAAGGGTATCTCCAGCCTGGTGGCCGGTCAGGTCGATGTTCTCGTCGTGCCCGACCTCGAGGCGGGCAACATGCTGGTCAAGCAGCTCGTCTATCTCGCGGGCGCGGAGGCGGCGGGAATCGTGCTCGGTGCGCGGCTTCCGATCATATTGACGAGCCGAGCGGACAATGACATGGCGCGTCTGGCCTCATGTGCTCTCGCGCAAATGTTGGTGCATAGGCGGGGCGCCAATCGGCCATGACGCACGTGGGCCTGCGCTTCACGCGAAGGCGCCGGGATGCCGATGATCGACGGTAGAACGCAGCCGTTGGCGCTCGCACGCCTGCAAAATCTCGTGACACTTTACAAGGCGCTGGGCGGTCTGCTGCTCAGTTCCATTGTTCCGGTCCAGCATACGTTCGTGGTGCTGGCTCTGTTTCCGGCAATCCTCTGCGGGTGCGCCGCGACCATCGGCATGTTCGAGCGCAAAGGCCGGATACGTCCCGCGGCATGACAGCGGGACTCACGCGCCTGAATCGGGCAATATGAAGAAGGACATTCTCGATAGCGCAGTGAACTGCGGGTACACTTTCCGAGGGATGGGAAGCTGCATAGAATGCGGCTCCCGTTATCGCGCACCGCCGCGGTGACTGTTGGCGCTGCCTAGTACTACTGGGGGGAACGATGAAAGCTGTCCGCTTATACGAATATGGGGGGCCTGAAAACCTCAAATTTGAGGTTGATGTGCCCGAACCCACGGTGAGCGCCGACCTCGTGTTGGTTGCGGCCGCGGCCACGAGCGTCAATCCCATTGATTGGAAGGTTCGGTCGGGTGCGAGGCAAAAGGATTTTCCCCTGCGGATGCCGGCGATCTTGGGGAAGGATGTGAGTGGCGTGGTACGCGCGGTGGGCAGCAACGTTCGCACCTTCAAACCGGGCGATCGAGTGTTGGCGCTCGCCGAGGCGACCTACGCTGAATTCGTGGCGGTAGAAGGCTCCATCCTCACCCATCTACCCGACGGCTTGGACTTGGTCGATGCGGCGGCGATTCCGCTCGTGGTATTGACGGGTGATCAGCTCGTCAGGCTGGCTACTCGTGCTCAATATGGGCAGACCATCATTGTCAGCGGGGCGCTCGGAAGCGTTGGCCGCGCCGCCGTCCATAGCGCGAAAAAACTCGGTGCGCGTGTCATTGCCGGCGTCCGTGCGCGCCAATTGCCGGAAGCAAGAGCACTCGGGGTTTCGGATACCGTGGCCATCGATGACGATACGGCAATCGCCCAACTCGCGTTGGTGGACGGCGTTGCCGATACGGTAGGGGGCGAGACCGCGGCGAAACTCTTTTCCAAGGTCAAGAACGGCGGCAACTTCGGCTATGCGTCGGTGTTGCCCGACGGCGTGTCCGCAACGAATCCCGCCGTGAAGGTCACGCGTGTTTTCGCACGTCCGGATGCATCGAAGGTCCGAGAGTTTGCCGATGACGTTCGCGACGGTAAATTCGTGCTGCCGATCAGTCGACGTCTGCCTCTCGCCGATGCGGCCTACGCGCACGAATTGGTGCAAAAAGGCGGTGCAGGCAAGATTATCCTGGTGATATCCTCATAATCAACGTTTCATCAGGTGGACATCCCCCGAAAACCAAAATACGGCCGGCGCTGGTGGAAGCGGCCACATGCAAGACGCAGGCGTGCAGGCCGTTTCCCGGGTTCGTCAGCATCGTCCGACGAGGTTCAGTAATAGCGCGGTATCGGCCCCACCTGCGGTGTGGTGTCGGCCCTCAAGTCGATGAACACCTCATCCGCGTAGCACCAGCCCCAGCCTTCGGGCGGATCGTAGCCCTCGATGATGGGATGGCGGGTGGCGTGGAAGTGCTTGGTGGCGTGCCGGTTGGGTGAGTCGTCGCAGCAGCCTACGTGTCCGCAGGTGCGGCACAGGCGAAGATGTACCCACTGGCTGTGAATCTTCAGGCACTCCTCGCATCCGCGCGCGCTCGGAGTCACGGGTTTGATCGAATCCAGGTGCTTACAATGGGCACTCATGGGTGTTCTCTCGCAGTGCGCTTGGAAGCGCTACTGTCGTTGAGAGCACCGGCGGCGTCAAGCGCCGCTCGAGCGCGCCTCAAGTGACGGTTTCGCGCACTCCGGCCACCAAATCTGCGATCTTGCGGCGCACATCGGCCCGGCCGACGCGTTCGCGGGAATCCTCGATTTCGTCGGCGGGGAACCAGCCGCTGACGCTGTTGCCTTCGGCCGTCACGGTGAGCGTCGCGCCCTCGGGGTGGGGCTGCGAGGTGTGCACGTCGAACATGATGCAATGGTAATCGATGCCGATCCGCCGCAGTGCATCGCGCGCCTCCGCCATGATGCGCGTTTTGCCGTATTCGAATTCACTCATACTCATTGCAGCGGCTCCATAAGATAAGCGACCCGAATCGTATCGTCACTGGGGGGCGATGTGTGTGACCCCGGTCGCAGCAGTCGATGTCGCTACTGCACGTCGATGTAGGGAGCGCAGGTGCCGTGCTGAGATACGATTTCAAACTTCGCGCGCATGCCGGAATACTCGCAGATCAATGCCGCGCTGCCGTTCGCCGACACGTGCATGTGCTCGCCGACCAACGTGGCGCGCGCACCCAGTTCGGCATTGGCGACCACCGCAAAGAACACTCCGACACACAATAGTAGTTTCTTCAACGGGATGTCTCCAACGTGAGAACGGGTGTGCGTATTGTGCGAGGCACAGGCGGCGCGGCGCGCAACCGATGTCTCAGGTTCAGTGCCGGCCGAGGAGTGCTGCGTCACTGTTTTTGAGGAGGGTAATCGCCGATGTGACGTAATATCGCTGTGTGCTTGCGATATGTGATGTCGGCTTGAAAAAAAGCGCCGGCATGCGTGGGTGGACGCATGCCGGCCCGTTCCAAATCGAGACGAGTCGATCAGCCCGCGGGGCTGCCTTCGACTTGGATGTCCAGCGTCACCGCCATCTTGAACCCATAGGCATCGCCGTAATTCACGCCGAAGTCGCTGCGGTTGAACGTGGTGGTTGCATCGGCGCCGCAGACCTCTTTCTTCGTCATCGGATCCGGCTTGCACAGGAACGACCTGATGGTCAGCGTGACGGGCTTGGTCACACCGTGCAGGGTCAGGGTGCCTTGCGCTTCGGTGGGCGCCGCGCCGTTGAACTTGGTGAATTTCCCGGAATAGGTGGCCGTGGGGAATTTCGCCACATCGAAAATGTCGGGCGACTTCGCGTGCTCGTCCAATTTGGCCATGCCGAAATCGACGGAGTTCATGTTGACGGTGATATCGATGGATCCGGACTTCGCGACCTTGTCGTAGACCACTTTGCCCGTGGTATCCGTGAACTTGCCGCGCCATACCGATAGGCCGCCCATGTGGTCGGCCGCGAAGCTCGGGTAGGTGTGATGGGGATCCAGAACATAGGTCACGGGCGCCGCCAGCGCGGTTGCGCTCGCCAGGGCGGCGATCGACGCCAAAAGAATACGGTTCATTGAAGGCTCCTTGAGGTACAACGGCTATAATCCCAGTCGGGACTCCAAGTCAGCGGGAGGTGCGGAGCGGCCCGATCTTCCGCGCCGATCATAGCCGATGCGCGGTTCTTTTCCGGTTTTTATCTCAAAGTTAAGGTCACCGATGGAATTATTCGCAGCAATTGACACACGCGCCTCGGCGGGGCGGTTGACCACACCCGGTCCCAGCGCCGGGCACCTGAGCCGCATACTGGATGCGGCCGGCCGCGCGCCCGACCACGGCCGCTTACGCCCCTGGAAGTTCATCGTGCCGGAGGGCGAGCTTCGCGAGCGCTTTGCCACCGCCGCCGCTGCGGCGAAACGCGTGCGGCTGCCCACCATGACGGACGAGCAGTTCGCGGCCGAGCGTGACAAGCTCACCCGCTCGCCCACCCTGGTGGTGGTGGCGTGCGCGGTGCGTCGCGAGCAGAGCAAGGTGCCGGAGATCGAACAGGTGGTTGCCGCGGCGGCGGCGGCCGAGAATCTGTTTCTGGCCGCGCACGATTTGGGCTATGGCGTGATGTGGAAAACCGGCGCGGCCGCCTACGATGCCAACGTCAAGGCGACGCTCGGCCTGGACGCCGCCGATCACATCATCGGCATCATGCATTTGGGGACGCGGCTCAAGTAGGCGCCGAGAAGGAATGCCCGCGCAGTGACACGGATTTCACCAGCGCCCACGCGGGCATTCCCGGTTCGAGGCCCAGCTCGCGCGTCGCCGCCTTGGTGATGCGCGCGAGGAGGGGCGAGCCCACATCGAGGGTGATCAAGTCCGAATCCGCCTCATCGCTCTGGATGCTCGTCACCACGCCTGCGAGGCTGTTGCGCACACTGAGATGCAGGGGAACTCGGGTCGAGACGATGATGTCGCGGGCCAGCAGCTGTACCCGAAGCTTCGTTCCCACGACGAGCCCTCGGGCTGGTACATGGATCTCGCCCCGGCCCACCTGCAGCCGCGTCAGATTGCCGGCGGCGTCGAGGCCGAGAACCACGCCCTCGACGATGGCACCGACTTCGTCCGGCCCGATGAGGGCGCGCAGGTGCGGATCCAGACTCATCTCGCCGATGCCGCCTTGTGCGATCACGGCGCCCGCCTGCATCAAGACGATGTGCGTCGCAAGCCGCAGCACCTCATCGAAATTGTGCGTGACGTACACCATCGGGATGGCCAATCGATCGCGCAAGGTTTCGAGATAGGGAAGGACTTCCTCGCGCCGCGCACGATCGAGCGCGGCCAGCGGTTCATCGAGCAGCAGCAGACGCGGCTGCGAGAGCAGGGCGCGGCCGAGGGCTACCCGCTGCCGCTCGCCCCCCGACAAGCCGTGCACCCGCCGATCCATCAAAGCCGCGAGATCGAGCAGGCTGACCACCGTGTCGAAGTCCACATAGGCCGCAGCCGAGGCGCGCTTTTGCGCATACCGCAGATTGCCTGCCACCCGCAGATGCGGGAACAATCGCGCATCCTGGAAGACGTAGCCCACACCGCGCCGTTCCGGCGGCAGATCGAGGCCACGCTGCGTGTCGAGCAGGACCGTCTCGTCGAGGGCCACGCGGCCCGCGTCGGGTTCGAGCAGTCCCGCGATGATGTCGATCAAGGTGCTCTTGCCGCAGCCCGAGCGGCCAAATAGCGCGACCACGCCCGGCGTGGGCAGCTCGAACGCCGCGTCCAGGCGGAACGAGCCGCGTTGCTTGATGGCGGCGACGCTCAGCATCAGCGCCCCAGCAGACGGCGCACCCGCCGCGAGAACCACTCGGAGACCCACAGCCCCCCTAAGCCGAGCGCCAGCGACAAGCCGGCGAGCCGTGCGGCCGCCTGGTCGCCACCCGGGGATTGCAGGGCGGTATAGAGCGCCAGCGGCAGAGTTCGGGTCTCGCCGGGGATGTTGGAGACGAAGGTGATCACCGCGCCGAATTCGCCGAGCGCGGCCGAGAACGCGGTGATCGCGCCCGCCAGGATCCCCGGCAGCATCAAAGGCAGGGTGATGGTCGCGAAGCGATCCAGCGCCCGCGCCCCCAAGATGCGCGCCGCGTCCTCCAATCCGCGGTCCACGTTCTCCAAGGAAATACGCATGGCGCGCACCATCAGCGGGAATGACATGACGGCGGTAGCGAGCGCCGCGCCGTTGCGCGTGAAGACCAGTTGGATACCGAACGCACGGGCAAGCCATCCACCGAGGAGGCCGCGGCTGCCGAACACCACCAGAAGAAGATAGCCCACCACCACCGGCGGCAGAACCAGCGGCAGATGAACGAGCGCATCGAGCAGGGTATGTCCGAAGAAGCGCCGCCGCGTGAGCAGCCAGGCGAGGGCGATGGCCACGGGCAGGCTGAACGCCACGCTGCGCGTCGCCACTACCAGACTCAAGCAGAGCGCCTCGCTTTCATTGGGCGTCAGCCACGTCATGTCGGAAATGCCCGGGCGTTGACAGTCAGAGGTTGCATGCGGCCGCCAGTATACGGAACCGGCGGTGCCCGCACGTGCGGGCCGGGACGGTGAGCTACTCGCGCTTGGCGGCGCCGGCGAACAGCTCCAGCAGCGTGGTATTGAGCTTCACGGCAATCTTCAGCAACAGCGTGACCGACGGATTGTAGCTGCCGCGTTCCAGACGCCCGACGACGTTCGGATGGATCTCGGCTTGAAACGCCAACGTCTCCTGGCTCAGGTTGCGCGCCTTGCGGCGTGCCCTGACTTCCTCACCCAAGCTTCGAAGGGTCGTTCTTGCGCTCACGCGCAAGGGTCGATCCGAAGCCCAGAGGGTGTCTAGACATTATAATGTTTAAATGGGCTTGTGGCTCAATGGGTTGCCGCGATAGCGTTGCGAAATCTCGATGCGCATCGACGGCCGCTCTGGCCGTCAGTTCGCCGTTACTACGAGCGCAAGCTTCGGCTCGATGCCCGCTATCAGGCCAACGGCGGGGTGGGCGAGTCAAAGTCAACGATCGCCTCCGATTCGAGCAAGCATGCAATGTCGTGCATTTAACGAGCTATGCGTCTCTGATGTTCGGTCGCGGCGCGCTTCTCTGCGCACGTGAAGAGTTCGCCGAGCGATGTATCGAGCGTCGGTGCGATCGCGAAAATCGTTTTGATGGTGAAATTGCGGCCTTTCTCGACGCACTTGAGCACGCTTGAACTCATGCCGGCCCGGAACGCAAGTTCCTCCTGAGTCAGGCGCCGCTCATGGCGGCGCTCCTGAACCTCGTGACCGACATGGCGGAGGAGCGTTCCTAGATGCACGCATCAAGAATCGATCCTTGAACACAATAGTGTCTAGACATTATAATGTCTATTCGCACATTCTGAATCGAAATCACGTCTGGAGGCAATGGATCATGCTCATCTTGACCCGACGACTGAAACAAACCCTCACGATCGGCAGCGACATCACTGTCACCGTCATGCAGATTCGAGGCGGCCAAGTCCGAATCGGCGTGAGCGCGCCCGAGGCTGTCAGGGTATTGCGCGGAGAAATTCTCGAGAAGGGAAGGGCGCCGCAGCGGCCATCCGAGCCCAACTCGTAACGAGCGCCGCTCCGCCGTCATCCGGATGTCCCCATGGTTCCTCGTCCCGCCCATTTCGAACGGCTCTTGCACTTTCTGCGGCGCAAGGGACGCTCGCGCGAGGATGCCGAGGATCTGATCCAGGAGGCGATGCTGCGCCTGCACGTCTATGGCCAGCAAGTGCCGGTCACCCACGAGGAGGCCTTCCTGCGCCAAGCGGTGCGCAATCTATCTGTCGACCAGCATCGCCGCGAGCGCCCGGACCTGCGCAAGGGCGTACCCATCGACGATCTCGAGACCCGCAGCCCGCTGATCGACCCGGTATCCACGCCCGAACAGACGTTGGAATCCGAACAACGTCTGGGTCACATCCGGGCAGTCCTGGACCGAGTCAGCCGGCGTACGCGCGAGATATACTTCGCGCATCGCGCAGGGTATAGCTACGCGGAGATTGCCGATCATATGGGTGTCTCCCACGTCGCGATAAAAAGGCATATTGCGCGTGCCCTGCTGGCGATCATGGAGCACGGGGAACCGGAAGATAGTGGAACCGCGAATCGCGCAGTTGAATAGGATTGCCCCGCGGCGCATCCGCGCGCAGGCTGCGCGGTGGGTGACGGAGTTGCACGGCCCGGATCGAAGTGCCAGCCTCGAAGCGAAAGTCAGAGAATGGATTGCCGCCGATTCCCGGCACGCCGCGGCATTCGAACTCGCCACCGAGGCCTGGCAAAGGAGCGGCAATCTTCCCGCTCATCTGCCGAAGCTGAGTGCGGGGACGCCGAAGCGGGCACGCAGCGGCACGTCTCGGCCGGTCGCCGCGGGGATCGCCGTGTCGATCGTCGCGTTGGCCGGCGTAATCTACTGGGCGCGCGACGGCTCGCTCGCCACCGGTCCCGGCGAGCAGCGAACCGTCGAACTCACCGACGGCACGGAGGTTTCCCTCAATGCCAACAGCCGGGTTCGGGTGCAATACGACGACCGCGTTCGAAAAGTCACCTTGGTGACCGGCGAGGCGCTGTTCGATGTGACCAAAAACCCGTCGAGGCCCTTCGTGGTCGTCGTCGGAGACCGTAAAGTGATTGCGTTGGGCACGTCCTTCATGGTTCGCCGCGACGATGGCTCGGCTGCGGCGCCCGCCGGATTCGCGGTGACGCTGGTGGAGGGTCGAGTCGCGGTCGAACCCCTCTCCGCGCCCGATGCATTGCCGAGCGTACCGGTGGCCGGTACGCAGGTGCTGAGCCCCGGCGAAAGACTTCGCTTCGAGATGGGCGTGTCCGAAACGCTGGACTCGCCGTCGATGGACAAGGTCACGGCGTGGCGCCGGGGCCAACTGATTTTCGATGATACCTCGTTGGCCGAAGCCGCCGCGGAGTTCAATCGCTACGGCACCGGTAAGCTCACCATCGAGGGTGCGAGCATCGGCAAGTTACGAGTTGGCGGCGTATTTAGAATCGGCGATCCCTCGAGTTTCGCACAGGCCATGGCGAACACCTACCACCTGCGGATCATCAATCGCGGCAGGCAAATCGTCCTCGCGGAAGCCCGCTGATTCAGCGGCGATAAATCGGACGACGACTCCTCGGTAAAAAAATCTCGCCGAGAGTGACCAATTCTCATCGCCGATTACGTCTTGAGTATGCAAGAGCTTTCAGGCTCAACAACAAATCGAAAAAATCATACTCATGTACGTGCAAGGGATTGCCGAGGGATCTATTTATGCACCGACAACCGAGAACTCTCTCGTTTGGCATCGCCGCCGTGTGTCTTTCATTTCAGATCGCCGCCACTGCCGCGTCGGGCGACGCGAAGGAGCGGTTCGATCTGCCTGCGGAGCCTTTGGATAAAGCGCTGCGCGATTTTGCGATCCAGGCGAAGCGAAATATTTCCTATCAGCCGTCGTTGGTGGCGGGGCGCCAAGCACCCGCGATCAACGGGGAGTACGCGCCGGCGGACGTGTTGGTGATCTTGCTGACCGGCACCCGGTTGAAGGCGGTCATGGTCGACGACGACACGGTCGAGGTGGTCGAGCAGGCAACGACGACGGCCAGAGGCAGCGATTCGGCCATAGGCGCCGATCAGCGCAATTCGGAAAAGATCGTTCACGTTGCCTACGCGGGAGCGAGCGCCGGTGTTCTGTCTCAGGGTTCGGTAGATGCCGAATCTGTCATTCCTTCGTCGGCCGATGTTGGACCCTCCGACCAGAAAGATCTTCAGGAGATCACGGTGACCGGCTCGCATATTCGCGGCGTTCCCTCAGCCTCGCCCGTGATCGAGATCGGGCGCGATGAGATCGAGCGATCGGGGTATACGTCCATCAGCGATTTGATGCTCAGCCTGCCGCAGAATTTTGGCGGAGGATATAATCCGGGCACTGCCGTCGGTAATTCGGCTATCAATGGTCGTTTTATCGATAATCCAACCGGCGCGTCGGTTCCCAATCTGCGTGGTCTGGGGCCTGGATCGACTCTCACACTCATCGATGGTCATCGAATGGCCTCCGGTTTATCGGAAGGCGGCGCCGATATATCTTCGATTCCGTTAGATGCGATCGAACGAATCGAAGTCGTTACTGACAGCGCATCGTCGATATATGGTTCGGACGCGGTGGCTGGCGTCGTGAATGTCATTCTGAAGAGAAATTACGACGGTGCAAAAACCGGTATTTCCTACGGGCTGGCGACGGAGGGCGGCGCCACGTTGAAGCGCGCAAGTCAGCTCCTAGGAACTACGTGGGACAGTGGCAGCATCACGGTGGCCTATGAGCATACGCAACAAGCGCTGGTGGATGCCAGGGATCGCGCCTTCACCTCGTCTTCGCTCGATCCTTATACGCTGTTGCCGCAGACCCGAAGCAATACGGTGACCGTATCGGCGACGCAAGATATCTCAGCACAGGCGTCCGCGTTCCTGGATGGCCTTGTTGTCGCGAGAGACGCGAACAGCTTTTACTCATACGGCGGCGGCATAGCTCCCTTCGATAGTCCAGCTACCCTGCGCAAATACGCGGTCGCGACGGGTGTTGACGTCAACCTCTGGAACGACTGGAAATTGTCGGCCTTCGGTAATGCCGCGGAAGATGCTACCGTAACAAATGGCGGGAACCTTGGGGGCGCCTCCTTTCCGGCGAGCGATGAGCGCGCATTGGGAAGCCTGCGCGACATCGAGATCAATGCCAATGGGAGGGCCCTGACCTTGCCTAGCGGTCCGGTGCGCCTCGCGGTGGGTGCCGGATATCGAAGAGAAGGATTCACCGATGCGGGCGGCACTACCGGCGGGCCTTACACATCTCGAGAGGGTGGTGGCCGCAACATCCGTTATGCCTTTGGCGAAGTATCCATTCCCATAGTTGCGCGTTCGCAGGAGCCCGGGCTGAATTCGCTGGACTTGATTCTCAGCGCTCGGGACGAGCGATATTCGGATTTTGGCAGCAAGACTGTTCCGAAAGTCGGGCTCGTGTACGTGCCGATGACATCCGTGAAGCTTCGTGCAACCTGGGGGCAGGCATTCAAGGCCCCAAGTTTGAGTGACATCGATTCGGGTCAGCAGTTGACAATCTTCGAATTTCCCAATCCAGCTTCTGCAACCGGGACCACTACTTCGATATTGAGGATCGGAGGCAACGCCGGCCTGACGCCGGAGACAGCGGATGCGTGGAGCGTGGGATTCGACTATCTGCCTCCGGAGAGCGAGACAATCAGTCTGTCTGGCACGTTGTTCGATATCAGGTACACCAATCGCATATCGCAGCTGGCGAATCCTTTTGCCGCGCTTACCGATCCTTCAAATGCCTTCTTCGTCACCCGTTCGCCGTCCCCGGCCGCCGTGCAGTCCCTATACAATTCCGTTCCGGCCGATTCGATTTTCAATGATTCGGGGGTCCCCTACAGTGCGGCGAGTATCGGCGCCATAGTCGACTATCGGTTGCTCAATGTGACGAGCCAAACGGCGCGCGGAGCTGATCTGACCGCAAGCTACAAGTTGGGTTCGAACTACAATAAAGCAGTTTTCTTCGCGAACGTGGCGTATCTCGATTTGACCGAACAGGAGACACCGCAGTCAGTCGGGCAAAGCTTGAGCGGTCTTTCGTTCTATCCCGCAAAATTCCGCTCGCGGGGCGGTGCGAGTTGGAAACCGGGATCTTGGGCGCTTACCGGCACGGTGAACTATCTTGGACGCGAGACCAACACTCAAGTGGAGCCCATACAGCGAGTGGGATCGTGGACGACCGTCGATGTCTCATTGACATATGCGCCGGTAATCTCGGGCAAGCTGTCCGGTTTACATTTCAGTTTGGCGGCAATCAATATTCTTGACCGGGATCCGCCTCGCGTACTCATTCCGCAAAATTTCAACGGGGCAAATCTCAATTACGATTCTTCAAACGCCAGTCCTCTCGGACGTTTTGTCAGTCTTTCGGTGTCGAAGCAATGGTAGCCCGCGGAATGCTATCGCCTTTGACAGGGTGGCTGAGTGCGCTCATGGCCTGCTCGATTGGAGCGTGTGGCTTCGAAGTTGAATGTGAGGCGGAGGTAGCGCACGCCAGCGGCCCATCAATAAGCATACCAGTGGCTACGGACTCGGCCGTCGAACGCGATATCACCTTGGAGGACATGGTTTCGTTCCGCGACGTGCATGAGCCGCGGCAGTCACCCAATGGTCGCTGGGTGGCGTTCCTGGTGAGACAGGCGTTTCGGTCATGCGACTGCTACAGAGTTGCATTATACGTCGTTGCATCTGAAGGACGAGATCGACCCCAGAAGCTGATCGAGCAGTCGACCATTACCCACCTGCAGTGGGCGCCGGACGGCGAATCGGTCACTTTTCTTTCGTCGGATAAGGGTTCGACACAGATCTGGCGTCTGGACTTGAAGACCCGTCGAGCGAGCGAGGTTCTAGCCCAATCGCCGAAAGAAGCATCGGCCAGTACGCAGGCTGTGCCCAAATCGCAGTCTCCAGGCGACGCTAAAATACTGGACTACGTCTGGGCACCGAACGGCGAGAATATCGCGTTGGTTGTCGATCCGCCAATCGATCCGTCGCAGGCGGCGGTCGCGGCAAGGGATGGGTTTCGCTACGACGAATCGACGATGGGCGCAAGGGATTTGATCGCAGGAGATTGGGCCGTTGCAAAACGGTCGACGCAACTGTGGCTTTATAATATCCGCGCGAAGCGGCAGCACTTGGTATGGACTACGTCCCATCGATGGTTGTCCAGAATCGAGGCCTTGTCGTGGTCGCCGAGCGGCAAGAGCCTTGCGTTCTTCTATTCCGGCGCAGACGGCGGCGAGGCGGATGAGATGGCCCTGGTCGATGCCGGTTCATTGTCAATATCGGTTCAAGGGACCGCTGGGGGAGATATCAGGTCTCCCGAAAGTGTCGCCTGGTCGCACGATGAGCGCGCCATTGCTTACTTGTCAAGTTCGGTGCGTAGCGCATATGTCTTGTATATTAGAAGCCTGATCGACCAGTCCGTAAGGAAAATAAGCGATCGGATAAGGCCCGGCGCATTGCCTTGGCTCCATTGGGACTCGGACCGTCACACGCTTCTATTCTTGTCGAACGGTATTGCGAATGACCGGCGAACTACAGGGCTTTACTCGCTTTCCGAAGGCGGAGGCGAGGAAACCAGGCTTACGGCTCTGACGGAGAAGGTGGAAGATTGCGGTGTCGTGTCGAAAGCCCAGATGGCGTGCGTCCGGCAGGGAGTCTCCACGGCGCCGACACCCGCCCTGATAAACACTGATAACGGCACCGCTCGAAGCATCGCGGAAGTCAATCCTGAATTCAAATCCATCAGGCTTCAACCCGTTCGAGAACTGCATTGGAAGAATGCCTATGGCGATGAAACTTCGGGCTTCCTGATTTTGCCCCGACGTGCGTCCGCGGAAGGTAGAGTGCCGCTGGTATTGATTGGCTACAATTTCTCCGGTGAATTTGTCACACGAGCGAGCGGTAATTTGACTACGTATCCGGCGCAGGCATTGGCCCGGGACGGAATAGCCGTGCTCCTGTTCAACCCGCCACGATATGAGGACTGGGAGGGACCCGACTTTGCGCGAGGATCGCGGGCGTTCGGTTACGGCCCATTATCGAGTATGCAGGCAATCATCAGCCTGCTGAACGCCGAGGGGCTCATCGACCCGAACCACGTCGGGATGATGGGTCATAGTCTGTCCGGCTTCTGGGCTCAACTCGCGATTACTCAGACGAATCTTCTGAGTGTCGTGGAATTGCACAATGGCGGGACTCTGTCGGAGCCGGGCATGTACTGGGAAGCAGGCATGAAACAGATACGAGAGGCCCAGGAGGAAATTATGGGTGGTCCCCCGTATGGTGACACGTATAAAAACTACCAGAGTGTCGCGTTCAGTCTCAACGCAAACCGCATTCGGGCACCCATACTGATGGAGTACGACGCAGAAGAGGCACTGGCCGCACTAGAGTATTACGCTGCCCTGCAGCATTACCATGTGCCTGTCGACTTCTTCGTATATCCCAACGATGGTCACGTCACCTCGCGCCCGGAACATCAATTGATTTCCTCGCAGAGAAATCTCGACTGGTTTGAATTCTGGCTGCTTGGTAGGGAAAACGACGCGTCATTGAAGGCCGATCAATACGCGCATTGGCGAAATCTCAAAGTTCTTGCGGATCAGAAGGCGAAATGAGCGGAGGTGACCGTACTTGCGACTCGCCGAATCGCCGAAGCCACGCTTCGATATAAAGTTTGACAAAGATGTCGCTAATCATGGCGGTGGATTTTACCAGTCGGTTTGCCAGCGCGTTTTCGACTTTCACGCGGTCGAGGAGACCACGTTGTACGAGAATGCCGTCTAGGAGGAATTCGCGCAAAAAAACCGCATTGTTGTCGACCACAGTTCTAGCCCATAAATCCGGACCCCCTTTCCCGGTTCTGCGATGAAGAACATCGGTTGGCAACACATCCGCAAACGCACTTCGAGCCACTGCTCGATCTTCGCCGTCTTTGCAATGCAAATAGCTTGGTATCCGGAGCGAAACTTCCGCGAGGAGCTGGGAAACCAGCGGCGAGATTAGGGTCGGGGCATTGTTGTCGGCGAAAGGCGAGTGGTACATCGGGGACGTGGCGACAATGAGACCGAAAAAGAGTCGCCCCGAGCCCGGAGCCAGGTTCCGAGCGCCCCGCATCCAGGGATGCAGCAGCCGGTCTCCTATATGTAGGTACTGCTCTTCGGCCGCCGACGAAGCGAATCCTAGGACCTGTTCGGAGTCTTGACACGATCTGAACCGCCGGCTGCGCCTTGCACCGAGATTGGCGTTGTCGTCAATATCGGCAGATTCCTGCCGCACCAACGCCAATGCTCGCCACACGGATTGCCTCGTCAGCAGCGCGTAGTCCATGACGTCGTGCAGGAATTCCCGTCCGTATCCGTTTTGTCGAACAGAGTCGACGAGCACACCAGGACTTGGCGCGCTGCCGAAAATGTTGTCGCCGAGTTCGCCGTTAAAGATCGCGGCAGCCGACAAGTCCTGCGCCAATCGCCCGTTGCGCACTTCTACATCAGGCGCGGAAATATTCAAGACAGGGCGCACGGTCAAGTTGCAGGCACGAAATAGCTCCAAGCTCAGATCTTCATTTCTCGAATGCTCTATGAGACGACAATCAACCGAGCGAGCCATACTTCGGGCGTAACGACGCTCGTCGCCAGGTCCCTTAGAGTAATAGGTAACGGCGGTAACCGTGGGCCGATGAGGAGATCGTTGGAGCGCGCCAAGCACGATCGACGAGTCCAATCCGCCCGATAGATTCATCAGGACATTGTCATATCCGGACGAGAGCGCATTGACGCTATCATCGACCGAGCGGCGAATGGCGGACGCGGCATCCTGGAAACGGTTTAGCGACCGCTCCTGCGCAAAATGCCGCGGATCCCAGTAGACATGGTAGCGGCAGCCAACCGGTGAACATTCAGCCGCTTCACCACATTCCAAATGCCGGATCTCGTTGATCGCCGTTTCCTGGGACAGGTAATCGCCGCCGACGACCTGCGCCACTATGCTATCCCAGTTGATCGACAGCGGTGTCAGCTTCAATGCGATGTAGTCTTGCAGACAGGAGAAGAAGATGTTGAATGTCCCGAGCTTGGCTTGATAACATGCCAAGGGGCTCATCGGACTGCGAAATACCACTGTCTCGGCGTTTTCCGCATAGTGCAATGCAGCTACGTAGTATCCCCAGTAGTCAGACACCAAGGATCGTCCCCTTGAACGAACAATCCTTTCCGACTGATCACGTGAAAAGCTGCGGATCGTGGAGTAGGAGGACTTCGCCGAGCCATCTTGTTCACCGAACGCTCTGCCAAGCACTGCCCCCGACCGCGGCTCTAGTCGGATTACGGAATCGGGCGGGCGTTGATTATCGATATAGGCAATGTAGAAGCCGCGACCGTCCGCGGCGGATCGCCAGTGGTCTGATGAATCAGCAAGTCTCGTGCGCACTTCGCTCATCGAGCGAACGTCCGATGCGCTCTCGGGGTTACCGGCGAGGATGAGGTAGCGGTACATGGGGAGTTAGGGGTGGTGTCCGATCTGCAGAATGGGCTTGAACAGTTGGATGTGCTCCGCGGTATCGTTTAAAACATAGGGGCCGAACTCGATCCACGCGTGTGCGGCGAAGGGCTTGGTCGATACGCCGATCACAAGAGTGCAGGCGACTTCATGCCTCGTGAGGAAACTGGCAAGCACGGCTGAGTCAAATAGACAATGCTTGGCGGCCGTGTAGAGCCATAGGCGCGTCCGAAGGAAGGAGGACATCAGCTTCGCTACTTCGTCTACGGTAATAGCTGCATTGCCGTGACGAATTAGGCGCCTCCCTCGATCGAGGTGTTCGAGGAGGGCTGCCAATTTCTTGTCTCCGATCCGTCTCCGCGCGTCGAACCAAGCGAATAAAAAGGCCGTGAGATCCCGGAATGGCACTCGTGGCTGGTTGCGTAGCCCGGCGTCGGATCGCAGTTCCACCAATGCAGTAGGTGAAAAGGGAGGTCTTCGGGGAAGCGGTTGCGTCACGAGTACACCGCGAGATAGGAGATCGGCAATCAGATTCCCGTCTGTCCGTTTTGAGATACATGCCGACGCGGGATTCGCTGCGGATGTTTCCGGCCAATTGGGAATCCTTTCGCGCAAATCGGGCAGATAGTCTGCATCAATGCCGATATAGGTGCCATTGAGGAGGTCAAGAATGACTGCGCCGTCTTCTACCTCGCAGCAATATGAATGCGCGGCCAAAAAATACGACGGGACCTCGTTATACACGGCTTCTCCGCACGATTAGACTGGGTGACCGAGGCGCGGGTTGTGCCGCGCCCCGGTCTGATCGCTTCAGCCCATGGGCTCCCGCAGCAAAATGAAGTCGGCGCTTCCATGCGGGTTGGCGTCTTGGGTTACTTCGATAACCTTTCCGAGTTCGATAATCATGACTGATCTCCTTGTGACAATGTGTTTCGAACGACTTGCTGTTTGCGACAGCCTCTTTAACCTGCTCGTGGACACCGCGATACGTCAACGTTTTTCGAGTGGCAATCGGAAACGGAACGGGCGTAAATCTTCAAGCGTGCGGGTTTGGTGAAGAACTCGACGGCGCGATCAATATCGCGTGCGCACGAAGGGAGCGCCGACAACTGATTGATTGGATTTGAGTTAGACGGGCCCATGTGGGCGCAGCGACGCTCGCGATTCCTGAGCAGGCGCGGATCATGGATGGTGTGAAGGAGTGCGTTGTCGCGGCGCATCGGAGTAGCCAATATTTTGGCCGACGAAAGCACTTGTTCGGAAGTTTTGCGCAAACTACGCATATTCACTGGCACTTGTTCGGTTGTTGCTTTGGCTCGGTTCGTGTAGTAATACTTGCTCGGCGCTGGTATTCAGCGGCAGGCCGCAGGGAGGCAGCCATGGCGAAATTCAATCTTCCACCGCTCAACGCGTTGCGTGCGTTCGAGGCCGCCGCGCGGCATCAGAGCATCAAGAAGGCATCCGGCGAGTTGCACGTTGCGGAAGCGGCGATCAGCCGGCACATCCAACATTTGGAACAGCAGATCGACCGCAAGCTGTTCAACCGCCAGAATCGGCGTTTGGTCTTGACCGATGCGGGACGCATAGCCCTCAGCGCCGTGACGCTCGGGTTCACGCAGATTCAGCGGGCGTTCGCGCTGCTGCGTACGACTCACGGCGAGGAGCGCCTCATCATCTCCGCTGACCCGGATTTTGCCGGCCTATGGCTCGTCCCGAGACTCACGGATTTCTATGCCAGTGTCCCCAATGCGCTGGTCGAAATACGCGCCGAAAAGACCTTCTTGGCGTTGCCGGACTCGGGCTTGAGATGTTCGATCCAATACTTCGCGGCGGGCAGCGACGTTGAAAATGGCGAGCTCCTGTTCAGGTCGCATCTCTTTCCGGTTTGCGCGAAGGAACTCGTGAAATCGTCACCGCTCAATTCGCCGGAGGATCTGCGGCATCACGTATTGCTGCATGACCGATCGATCGTCGAATGGGACGAGTACCTGCGGATGTGCTCGACCACGTTCGACCCGCGCCTGGAAATCGGGCCGATCTTCAACGAAAACTCGCTTTGCCTGGATGCCGCGGTTCGCGGACAGGGAGTGGCGATGGGCGATGATTTCCTGGCGGCGAGTCACTTGGCGGCGGGGCGTCTCATCAAGCCGTTCACGCAATCGATGTTGTCGAAGAACGCGTATTACTTTATCGCCTCGCCGGAGATGCTGGAAAACCCGCTATTGCGGGCGTTTCGCGATTGGCTATTTCAACGCATGGATGGCTTGCGCGCCAATTCCTGACTTGGCGGTAATCCCCGCTGTTATTTGTCGGCCCTGAGTGTCCTGCCCGGACCGAGGAAATTAATCCGACCTTCGTCGTTCGATTGACTAAAAGTCAATCGATGGGCAACAAAATGTCAGTTGAGTGTCGACGGCGTGTTTGGCACGCTCTCCGGGAGCGTTCTCTTACGGAAAGGAAAGGATTTATGGACACGGCCGTTGGCAATCGGGACATCGACGCCGTTCAGCAGGGCTTGCGTTCGGAGGCCAACGCGATCTACGACGGGTGTTTCACCCATCCGGCCGTCGAGGCGCTGCGAACTTTCAACCGGCATTGTTCGTCGCGGGCGATGACTCTCGATGAGCTTCGCCTGTTCTTTGCGAGTATGGCGGCGTTCAATCGTCACGCCATTGGCGGAATTGCCATCTTGGCGGGACGCGTGTCCGATGAGGTGCTGGCGCTTGCGCCGAGAACTGGCCACGAGATCGGTGCCCTCATTCTGGACGCCGCGGTGGATGAGTACGGGCTGCGCGAAACCGTCAACCACGTGGAACTGGCGCGGCGGTTCGCCGAGCATCTTGGGCTTTCGGCCGACGAAGTGGAGGCGCGGGACAACGCATGCGCCTCGGCGATCCAACTTGGCGACGCATTATTTGACTGGTATCGCAGCCAGCCGACGGGCTTCTCGTTGGGGGTCCACACCGCATCGGAGGTGACGAGCGTGAAGGAATTCATGTCATGGCATGATGTTTTTCTCAACTTCCCGCAGTACCGTCTGTCGCGCGACCAGCCGGAGTTCGAGTACATGCGGGCGCACTATGTCCATGAACCGGACCATATCCTGAACGCGAGCGTCTGTGTGGGCCGGTATCTGGATGTACTGCCGGCTCAGGGCCAGATGCTGCGGGAGGGCGCGCAAACCTATTTGGACTGCTATCGGCGCATGTTCGAGGAACTCGACACGCTGATCTTCAAGTGAACGGGCTGGTTGGTTCGGTGTGCCGCTCGAGGGCGCATCCGGCGCCGCTCGATGTGGCCGCGATGGTTGACGCGCGTCGCTACCCCATTCAGGGACGATCTTCCGCTGCCGTCCGATTTCGCGATGAGGCGCGTCGGCGATTCGACACCGACGGGGTCTGTGTGTTGGATGAGTTCCTCACGGCTGCCGCGGTCGTAGCGGTGTTGGACGACATCACGCCGCTGCTGGGTGGTGCCTATGCCAGCACGACGTATTCGACCGTTTACCTGCAGCCGGCGGACCATGCCTTTCCCCTCGGACACCCACGCCGTTCGGAACAGGTCACCCGCGTGGGAACCTTGGCCGAAGATCAATTGTCGGCCGGCTCGCTGCTGCGAAGGATTCACGAGTCCGCCGTCTTTCGGCAGCTCATTGCGGATATCGTCGGCGCGCGCACACTGCATGGATACGCCGACGGATTGACCTCGGTGAACGTCCTCGTGTTTGGAGCGGGCGATGAGCTGGGCTGGCATTTCGACGAGGCCGAATATGCGGTCACCCTCCTGCTGAGACCCGCGGCGGTCGGCGGTGCGTTCGAATACGTCCCCAATCTGCGTTCGGACGAGCGGGAAAACTACCCGGACGTGCAGGAGATATTGACCGGCGGCGGCGTTCCGCGCGAGCTCGACCACCCGCACGCGGGGTGCCTCGTGTTCTTCCGGGGCCGGCACTCCCTGCATCGAGTCACCGCGGTGCGTTCCGGCGGCCCGCGGATCGCGGCCGTCCTCAGTTATGACTCCGAACCCGGCGTGCGGCTGTCCGAGCATGATCGAGACCTCTTCTTCGGGCGGATCGACTGATGCGCTTGCCGTCGTTGCGGGCGGGGGACGAGCGAGTCCGCTTTCTGCGGCGGTCGGCCGAGGATCCGTTGTCGCATGACGGCCCGAATGTCATCCGCAATCTTCGCAGGTCCCCGAAGAAGATCGCGTCGCTGTATGTGTACGATGAGAGGGGAACGCGACTCTACGAGCAGCAGTGCAAGACACCGGAATACTACCTGCGGCGCGTCGAGGCACAGCTGCTGCGCGCACATGCGCGAGAGATCGTCGAGCTGTGCGGACTCCTACCCATTGTCGAACTGGGGGCGGGGACGGCCGAGAAGACCGGACTCCTGCTCGCCGAATACGCCAGGCGGGGCACGCGATGCGACTACTATCCGGTCGATCTCGATACCGAAACGTTGCTCGTCGCCGCCCACCGGCTCGCTGCGGACTTTCCGCACCTCTGGGTTCACTGCGTCGGGGCAAGCTATCGGGAGGCGCTGCCCATGCTGCCGGCGTTCCCTCGAGGCCAGTTGTTCCTGTTTCTGGGGAGCGCATTCGGCAATCTCGAGAACCTTGAAATCGATGACCTGCTATCCCATCTGTTCCGTCACAGTGCGGCGGGGGATTACGTGTTGCTGGCGGCCGATCTCGAGAAAGACGCGGCCTCGATCGAGCGCGCCTATCACGACTCGGCGGGCTACGGTGCCCAGTCGACACTCAATATGCTGAGTCACCTGAACCGCCGCTACGGCGGCAATTTCAGGGTCGAGCAGTTTGGTTATCGGTCGGTCTACGACGCCACGGCCAAGAGAAACGAGGTTCACATCGAAAGCCTCACGGACCAAACCGTGACGCTTGCCCAACTCGGATTCACGGTGACCTTCGTCCGCTCGGAACTGATCGAGGCGGAAGTCATGTGGAAGTTCGATCCCGATGATCTTGGCGCGATGTGGGCGCGGGCCGGGTTTACGATGGCCCGCCGTTGGATCGACCCGGTGTTCCGTTACGGCTTGTTTTTATTGCGGCGTCGGTGACCTTGACCGTCGGTATGCTGAATTCCTCCGATCACATCATTCATCTCACATTACGCGGTCGCCACTCGCAGGCGCTGGTTCGGGATGACGAGGATTGGGCCGCGCTTGCCGCGGCGGCCGAGCGCATGCTTTTCTGGTGCGGCGGGTTCATTCACGGCTGCCGGTGTGAAGGGCCGGAAATGCACTTCGCGTTGGAGTTGGCGCAAGCGTCCATCGGCTCCACGGTTCGGCATCTGTCCGGCGCCTACGCCGGTCATTTGCGCAAACGCTACGGATGGCCGGAGGGAATTTTCAAGCACTACATCGGCGTGGCGCTGGATGCGGAGCTGTATCTCGACGAGCTGGTGATCTGGCTGCATCGTGCCCCGCATACGAGTGCGAACTGGACGGCCGACTTGGCCTACCGGACGCCGAATTCAATGCCGTGGATCACCACGTCGCGCGTTCAGGAGGCGTTGGGCGGCTACGGGATCGCGGCCTATCGACGACGCCAGGTAGAACCGATGGCGCACGACATCATTGCCGCGCTGACGCGAGGACGTTCGCTGAGGTCACTCGCCGCCGGCCCGTTGGCCGGCCGACAAGGCCCGCAGCCCAGCGCGTTGCACCCGCCATGGCTCGTCGCGGTCGCGCGGGCCGTTGCCCACCATGGCGGCGTCTCATACAACGAGATGACCTCGAACTCGCGCACACAGGCAGCGAGCACGGCGAGAGCCATCGTCGCGGTGCTGGCGACCCGTCGGGGCGCCTCGGTGGCCGATGTGTCGAGATTATTCGGTCGAAGTCGCTCGACGCTGATCGAGCAAGCCGAGCACTTTCGACTGACGCGGCCGCAGGTGTTCGACGAAGCCGCACGGCTGCTCGCTGCCGCCCATGATGGGGAGGGCGACCGCGGCAGGGCGATGCAAGTTCGCGCTAGTGCTAGTGGTAGAAGGCCTTGGCAAGCGGCATGTAGAAGTCCTCCTTGACCTTATCGCGCAATAAAAGGCGCTGCAGCGTCAGCGAGTCCAGAGCATTGATGGACTGGGTCACCAGTTGCCGCGCGAGGCGCGCAACATCGGGATAGTAGGGCCCGTCGACGGCGTCGTCATCGTATTCCATCGAATTGGCGAGACAGCCCAACACCGACGCGGCCTTGGACAGATTGTCGCGCTCCATCTCGATGGCCTCGTGCAGGGCCTCGGGGACGGGTACGCCGTAAACGTGATCCGCGGAGCTCGACTCGTCTGCCGCGCCGGCATCGACGCGATTGCGCTTCGACTCACGAGTCCGCTCAGTCCGCTTCGAATCAGTCTGTCGCGTAGCCATGGACACCTCGCTGCAGCGGACGCGAACGGCGCCCTGCTCATGGTTGATGGATGCGTAAACATAGCATACAGTGCGATGACTGTATATAAAAACAGTGCCTGTTTTATGACGAATGGGTGCGCATCCGGCATGGGCAGCGCGGATGATCGTTTGGCGGGTTCGCCGGAACACAACGCGCGGACTGCATTGCCCCCAATCGGCGCGAATACCTGCGGCGTTGATCCTGGAGAATGGTAAGTTCACGCCATCAGCCCGCGCCGGTAATTTTTTCGCATTCCTCGGCTCGCGCCCTGGTGGATCACCCGCGCAACGTACCCGACGATATTCTGCGCATGGTGGCCGGCAAGGGGGGCGTCGTGATGGCCAATTTCGCACCGGGCTATGTGTCCGCCGAGCGTAATCGCTGGGATGCGGACGACGCCGCAGAGCGTACCCGATTCAACAGTCCGCCCTACGTGGGCCTGTACATCGGACAACCGGAACGCGCCAAAGCCGCCATCGACGCGTGGGAGAAGGAGCATCCCCGGCCGTCGGCGACCCTCGCGCAGGTGGCGGATCACATCGAGCACATCCGTCAAGTCGCCGGTATCGAGCATGTCGGCCTCGGCTCGGATTTCGACGGCATCGAAGATGCGCCGGCGGGTCTCGAGGGAGTGAACCGATATCCGGCCCTGCTCATCGAGCTGATTCGCCGCGGGTGGACCGATGCCGATATTGCCAAACTCGCGGGCGGCAATGTGCTGCGCGTGTTCGCCGAGACCGAACGCGTGGCGGCGAAATTGCAGGGCGTCTCCCATTGATGACAGTCTGTAGTAACGCATGGTCGGAAGAAAGCCGGTAGGTCAGGCGAAGGAATATCTCATGCGGAAGATCCAAGATTGCGTGGGGGCGGCGCAAACCGATCGTAAATGCGGGATACTCTGCACGCTGGCAAATTGGCATCCCATGTCGTTATGGGTATCCAGTCATATCCGAAAGGGGGCTTGAAGTGAACCATCCCGTTATTTCTTTACAGTCGCCGCATACCTTCTTCATCGGCGGAACCTGGTCGAAGCCGCATACCGAGCGCAAGCTGTCGGTCGTCTCGCCCGTCACCGAAGAGGAGTTCATGACGGTGGCCGAAGCGGGCGAGCGGGACGTGGACGATGCGGTAGCGGCGGCGCGAACCGCGTTCGATAGCGGCGAATGGCCGCGTCTCGGCGGTGCGGAGCGTGGCCGCGTGCTGCTGAAAATCGGCGCGGCGCTGCAAGCGCGTCTGCCGGAACTCGCCAATGCCTGGACCGCCCAGGTGGGCGCGCCGATCTCGCTGACGAAGTACGCCGTGGGCCAGGCGCCGATGTTGTTCAACTATTACGGCGACCTCATCAGCAGCTACCGACTGATCGACGAGCGCACGCGGGATGACGGCCGCATGGCTCGGATCGTTCGCGAGCCGGTCGGCGTCGTGGCAGCGATTACGCCGTGGAACGCTCCGCTGGTTCTGTTGTGCTACAAGGTCGCCGCGGCGCTGGCGGCCGGTTGCACCGTGGTGGCCAAGCCGTCGCCGGAGACGCCGATCGATGCCTATCTGCTCGCGGAATGCATGCAGGCCGCGGGCTTGCCGCCGGGAGTGTTCAACGTGGTGCCCGCGGGTCGGGAAGTGGGGGATTACCTCATCCGACATCCGGGCGTCGACAAGATCAGTTTCACGGGCAGCACCGCGGCTGGAAAACACATCGCCGGCGTGGCGGCTCAGCGCCTCACGCGAACCAGTTTCGAACTCGGTGGAAAATCGGCGGCAGTGGTGCTGCCGTCGGCGAACGTCGAACAGATGCTTCAGAGCGTGGTGCCGTACTCCATGCCCATCACGGGCCAGGTATGTTTCTCGCTCACGCGCATTCTGGTGCCGCGCTCGCGCGAGCAAGAGATCCTCGACGCCTACACTTCTGCGGTGAAACAGGTGCGCGTGGGCGATCCGTTCGATGCCGCCACGCAAATGGGCCCGCTCGCCATGGACCGCCAACTGCAACGGGTGCGAGGTTACATCGAGACCGGCAAGCGCGAGGGCGCTCGCCTCGTGTTGGGCGGCGGCCGTCCGCAGGGATTCTCACGCGGCTATTTCATCGAGCCCACGGTGTTTGCCGGCGTCGACAGCCGCATGACCATCGCGCAGGAGGAGATCTTCGGGCCGGTGGTCTCGGTCATCGCCTACGACACGCTCGATGAGGCGGTGGACATCGCCAACGGCACGCGCTACGGATTGCACGGCGCGGTCTACACTTCCGATCCGGAAGAGGGCTTCGCCGTGGCGCGGCGCATCCGCTCCGGCAGCGTGACCGTCAACGGTCTGATCGTGGATCCGAAGATGCCGTTCGGCGGCTTCAAGGAATCCGGACTCGGGCGCGAAGGCGGTATCGAGGGCCTCGATCCTTACTTCGAGTTGAAGACGGTGTACTTCGCCTGACGCGCGAATCGCCGGCACGGCGACGTTGACTGCCGCGTTCACTTACGTAATTCAGTCGGACCGAGCACATCACTCGGTAAGGTCGATCCGCGGCCTCGGCCTCATGCGGCCCATACCGAGGCGGAGTCGGGGCTTTGGAGGCTTGCGTCGATCCAGTCGCGCCTTACGGGCGTGTCTGCGCCGGCGGCAGCCAACAGAAGGGCATGCCGTGGTTTCCGGCGGAAATGTTCAAGGACGGCGCTCGTGCCGAGGCGATGGGCCGTTCGGTCCGACCGAGCGGCAATCTCCAATACCTCGCCGAATGCGCCGACGGCATGTCGGGCTCGCTTGGCCGTGTCATCCATGCAGGCATCCGCCACCACGACGATCCACAACGAGTGGCGCCAACCGGAATAATCGTTGGCCGCGAATAGGCTGAAGATGCATTGCGCGATCGCGCCGGCCTGATTCCGCGCGGGTATGACGACGCCGACCGCCTCGATTCTCGATGGGGTGCGAGGTACGTCGAGATGCGCGGCCGTGCTCGATGTGAGAGGTGACATATATTCCGCTCCCGGGATTGACGGCTGAACTCCAACCCATGATTGCAGTCAACCCATAAAATTCCCGTAAAAAGCGCAACGCCATCGGTGCAGAGATAACTGAGTCTGCCGTATTTACGACATTTTTATTGTTCCCTCCCTATCCTCTCCTTCGCGTGCCCAGCGAGGCGATTCACCGCCGGAGGTCCTTGACGTGGCGATCCAAGATTACGCGAGATCCATTGCGGCCACTAAAACGGTTTCGAAGGATCAGGTATTTCGATTTCTGGAGATGCAGTTCGCTCGTGCGGATAGAAACCATGACGGTGAGTTGGATGCCGATGAGCTTGCGCTCTTCGTGCACGCGGTCTCGTGTCCGGACTCGGACCAACGGTAGTTACCCGAAGACTGCGCATGAGGTCTCACGTGAACAGCCTCCGTTTTGAATCGCGCGAACGCGGGGAAGTCGATATACGAGAACTGCTGGGGCGCGCCCGACTGATGGAGGAACTGCTGGAAGATGGCGTGTACCTCGCTCTTCCGATGGGCGCTTGCGACACCGATATGCTCGCATATCTCGGCGGCGGAACTCCCGTGGGTACCCTGGAGGCGGTCCCCGTCAAGATCGTGTCTTCGAGCTTTGCTGCTCTTTCGAACGACCTCGAAGGCTTGAGCGCGCCGGGTCTCCTCATTGCGCTCGTGTCGGGGGCTCGTAATGCTGAGCGGGTGCGTACCTTCGCTTTGACGGCCGCCGAGCTCACCGTCCTGAAAATGATTGAGATCATAGGACGCGCAAGTCCGGCGCAATCCGGCAGAACGTCCGATCAGGGTTCTTCGCCGGAGTGGCTGCTGCAGAAGGCGCTCGAGCCCTTCGCCATGTCGCGGGGAAAATGGCGAACTAAAATAGCGGCCATCCTGGAGGGGCAGGCCGCATGAATGGCACTCTCAATTACGCGCGCCAGATCAGTCTGGCCCTGCTGGTCGTTACGACATTGAACTACGGCCACTGCCGGATGGATTATGCCGGGACCGCTCCGAACTCGTTGGGACTGATTCGGCTGGGTCGTGATATCAGCCGGCGAGCCTCGAAAGGTGAAATACTCGAAAGCCCGGGTGCCTCGGCCTTGCGTACCGGGCAGCCTGGGCACTCGTAATGGGAGATTGAGCGGCATTGTTGATAATTCTCAGAACATTGCTGTTGTTTGTAGCGACGGCGCTGGCGGAGATAATAGGTTGTTATCTCCCCTACCTTTTTCTGCGCAGGCAGGGGTCTGCATGGCTTCTCGTGCCCGCCGCCCTCAGTTTGACGGTTTTCTCCTGGCTGCTCACGCTGCACCCCGCGGCAGCGGGGCGCGTATATGCCGCCTACGGCGGGGTGTATGTCGCGGTGGCGCTGATGTGGCTTTGGAAAGTGGACCGAGTCTCCCTGACGGCTTGGGACTTCGTGGGAGCGATGGTCATGGCCACCGGTGCGGGAATCATAGTCTGGGGCGGCCGGCGCGCGTCGCTCGCGTAGCGGACGGGGCCTGGCGGCCAGCGGGCCGTCCGGCGATGGACGCCTCTGCGCAGCGCCCTGAGATGCGGACCTGCGGTTACGTCGAATTATTTGCAGCTTTTTTATGCGCTGCGCCTTTAGACTCAGTACATTCTATGAATACTACATTCGTCCGCGCCCGTGAAATCAGCCTGGCATTGCTGGTCAGCGGCGTGGTCGCGCAGCAGCGTGCACCGGCGGATCCTCGCCGTCAGGCGACCGGTTCTTGCCGATTGCTGCGGTTAGGGCGCGAATTGATCCGGGCGGCGCGAGCCGCGGGCCGATCGCCTCCTGTAGCCTCCGGACGGTAGGTCGTCTGACGGAAGACCGCATCGTGAGCCGCAGGCCCGGTTGGTGGCGGGCGATGTCGCGCGAACGTTCGGTGCAATCGGTGGGGTATGCTCCACGCGCAGGCAAAGGGCCCCAGACAATGGATGGATCATCGGATGGCCAGGCACCAAAGCGTCGGCTCTTGCGCCGTGTCTATGATCGCTGCACGGCGATGGCGATCGTTGCGGCGGCTGTCGACGCGGATCTGGTGATCGTTACGCGGTCGCGAAACCGGGCGAACCCCACCCCGAGCGGCGAGCGTGCGATGCGAAGCGCCGGCCGCCCCGATCATCTGCGCCGCTATGGGGCAGCCTTCGGATTGACCTGCTTATGTACGCTCATCGGTTGGCCGATGACCAGCCGTTTCGAGCTGATCGACATCGTGATGGTGTATCTGCTGGGAACGACGCTTGCGGCCCTGCGGATCGGGCGAGGCCCTGCGCTCTTTACGTCGATTGCGAACATCGCAACCTTCGACTACTTCTTCGTCCCACCCCGCTTCACGTTGCGGGTCGCCGATCCTCACTATATGGTGACGTTCGGTGTGATGCTGGGGGTCGCACTCATCATTGCCGATCTGGTATCGGCTGTTCGCCTTCAGACGGTTGCCGCCGCAGACCGGGAGGGAAGGACGGCCACGCTGTATGCCATGACACGCGAATTGGCGATTACACGAGACGCAGCCGCGATGGCCGCGATTGCGCAGCGGCATATCGCCGACGCCTGCCGGTGCAGCGTCACGGTGCTGGTCAGCGATGGCCGGGGCGGTTTCGAACCGCCCGGACCCGCGCCAACGGGCCCGGCAAACCCCGCGATATGCCGCTGGGTTCTGCAGCATCAAAAGCGGGCGGGTCTGGGATCCGAGGCATTTGGCAATGACCCCAGTGTTTATTTGCCCCTCATCGGCAGCGAGCAGGCGCAGGGCGTCCTCGTGGTGGGGCCATTGCAGCCCGACAGTACCGTGATCGCCGAGCAGAATCGACTTTTGGAGAATCTGGCGAGCCAGCTCGCGCAGGGTTTGGAACGGGTGCGACTGGGCGAGCAAGCCGAGGCGGCGCATCTGGGTGCCGAGCGCGCCGCGCTGCGCAATACGCTGCTTGCGTCTATTTCCCATGACTTGCGGACACCGCTGGCCGCGATTGCCGGTGCCGGCAGCCTGATTTCTCAACGGGGCTTTACTCTGGATGACGATCGCCGCGCGACGCTCGGCCGATTGATCGAGGGAAAAGCCCGCGAGATGACCGAGCTTTTGTCGAATGTGCTCGATCTGGTCAGGCTCGAAGCGGGCGCTCTGTCGTTGAAATGCGAGTGGCAGTCGCTCGAAGACTTGATCGGTCTTACGCTCAATCGCAGCGGCGAGCGGCTCGCCGGATGGGATGTCGCGATCGATTTGCCCGGCGACTTTCCGATGCTGTGGGTGGAGGACGGATTGATCGTGCAGCTTCTGGGCAATCTCCTCGACAACTGTGCGAAGTATGCGGCCGGCGGCAAGCGGCTGATCATCGCTGCACGCTTGGTGAAAGGCGCGGTTTCAATCAGCGTCGAAGACAATGGCAGCGGATTCCCGGCCGGCGATCCGGAACGTCTGTTCGACAAGTTCGAGCGCGGCACGGGCGAGAGCAACGTCGCCGGCGTAGGTCTTGGGCTTGCGATATGCCGCGCGGTCGCCCGGCTGCACGGTGGAGATATCCATGCGGTGTCCGTGGCTTCCGGCGGCGCGCGCTTTGAGATCATTCTGCCTTTGACCCAGGCGTTCGATGAGCCGTTGGCGGATCCCGATGACTGAAGCCATGCACCTCGTATTGATCATCGAAGACGATCAGGCGATCCAGCACGTTCTTCGCATGTTGTTCGAGGGAAATGCGTTCAGGGTGGTGGTGGCGCAGTCCGCGGCTCAAGGAGAACATTATGCGAGACTGCATCGGCCGGATATCGTCATCGTGGACTTGGGGCTGCCTGACCGGGATGGGCTGACCGTGATCGCCGCGATTCGCCTGTGGTCGCCGGTGCCGATTCTCGTCCTGTCGGCGCGTGCGGTGGAAGCACAACGTCTCGCGGCGTTCGATCAGGGGGCCGACGACTACGTCGGCAAGCCCTTCAGTGCGCCCGAGTTGATCGCCAGGGTGCGGGCGGCCTCGAGACGGCATGTTCGCGGCGATCTGCCCATGGGCAGACTGGAGTTGGGCGAGATCGTGGTGGATCTCGGCAGGCGGGTCGCCCATCACCGCGACAAGGGGGAAATTCGCTTGACGCCCACCGAACATCGCATATTGGAGACCCTGACGAGACATCGTGAGCGTATCGTCAAGCACGCGGATATCATCAAGGAGGTCTGGGGGCCGACACGCGGCGACGCGCGTTCGCTACGAGTCTATATTCGCAGCTTGCGCGGCAAGCTGGAAAAGGATCCCTGTCGGCCGCAGCACATTCTCACCGAACTGGGCGTGGGTTACCGGCTCGTCGTGAACTGCGACTCGGCGGTCGAGGAGTGAAAGGGGGCCGCAGGCCCGCCATCGGCCTCGCAGCGAGGCTACGGGGGCAGTCCGCCTGCCTGCGCCGGGTCGGACGGGCCCAGGGCGGCGGATTGCGGCGTCCGGTGCCACCAGCCGCCGCCCAGCGCCTGGAATAGCGCTACGGTATCGGCGTACCGTGCGGCTTCGGCTTGAATTCGGTTGAGTACGGCGTTCTGGTAGGCCGTCTCCGCGCCGAGCAGGGTCAGATAGTTGATATACCCCAGCTGCATTTGCCGGAGCGTGAGGTCATAGGCAATCTTGGCGGCGTCCTCCGCGGCAACGTTCGCGGCGAACGCATCGGCATCGGACAAGGACGCATGCAGGGTATCGGCAACGTTTTGATATGCCGCGATGACGGTCCCCTGGTATTGCGCCGCGGCCTGCTTGAGGGCTTGGGCAGCGGCGCGCTTTCGATGGAGCAACGTGCCTCCTTCAAAAATGGGCTGGGTGACATCGCCGACCAAGTTCCAAAAGGGACCGCCTGAGCGAAACATCCAAGCGAACTTATCTGCATTGCCCCCGTAGGAGCCGGTGATCGGAAACGTGGGCAGCATGGCGGCGACGGCCACGCCGACCTGTGCATTGGCGGAGTGAAGTTGCGCTTCTGCTTGGCGCACATCGGGACGCTGTTCGACGAGCTTCGCCGGTACGCTCAACGGTAACTCGGGCGGTAACCGTAACGCGTCCAGTTCGAATGTTTCCGACACCTCTTCATTCGGCAGATGGCCAACGAGTGCGCGGATGAGATCCCGCGTCTGTTCAAATTGCTTCTGCAGGGGTGGCAATGCCGCTTTGGCCTGCGCCAACGCGGTTTCCTGGGCGGCGAGGTCGATGCGGGAAGCCTGTCCGAGACGGAATTGATGCGACAAGATGTCGAGCGACTTTTGATACGCCGCGATGATTCGCTGGGTTGCGGTCATCTGGGCTCGCAACGACGCTTCCTGTATCGCCGCGGCCACGACGTTGGAGGCAAGCGTTATGTACGTCGCCTCCAACGCGAATTGCTGCATCTCGCGCTGCGCCGCCAGCGACTCGACCTGACGCCGATTGCCGCCGAACACGTCCGGTACGAATCCGACGACGAGTTCTGCGGTCTGGAAGCTGTAATACAGGGGGGCGGTATACGGCGGGGTGGTCGGATTCTGCAAGGGGGGCAGCAAGTTATCGCCGTTACCCTGTACGCCGGGCGCCTGATCGTTGGTGAGGTTACCCGCAATTTTATGGCGCTCGGCCTGGTATGTGGCCCCGAGGCTGGGATAGTAAAATCCCTGCTGCGCCGAGACCAGTTCGTGCGCCTGAGCGAGGGCCGCCTGCGCCGCGGCAATATCGGGGTTGGACTTGAAGGCCTTGACGATGAGTGAATTGAGTGCGGGGGACTGGAACAGCTCCCACCATTCGAAAGGAATATCCCGAGCGGCGGCGAACTGCTGCGATTCGCCACCGTGACTGGGGGCTGAGGCCGTCGCCGGAATCGGCCGCGGCGAATAGCCGGCGTCCACGGGCGGTGACGGCCGGTGGAAGTCGGGCCCCACGGCGCAGCCCGATGCCAGCGCAGCGGCGGCCACGATTTCGATGGCGCGAGTCCATGAGAGGCGCATCGGGTTCATCGTGACGCCGTTTCCTTGCGATTCCACCAGCCGCCGCCCAGTGCCTGAAACAAGGCGACCGTGTCGCCATAGCGGGCGGCTTGTGCCTGCACACGGGCCAGGACGGTTTGCTCGTACGCCGTTTGCGCACCGAGCAGCGTCAGATAGGTGACGTAACCCAAATCCATCTGCCGCCGGGTGAGGTCGTAAGTCGTCCTTGCCGAGTTTTCGGCATCGACTTGGGCGGCGAGAGCGTCTGCGTCGGACAAGGAGACATGCAGCGTATCGGCAATATTCTGATAGGCCGCGATGACGGTGCTGCGATATTGGGCGGCGGCCTGCAGCAGCGCCGCATCGGCCGCGCGCTTCTGATGCATCAAGGTGAAGCCTTGGAACAAGGGCTGGCTGACATTTCCATAAACGCTCCAAAATGGCCCGCCGGCGTCGAACAATTGCGTGGCCTTGGTGGCGTTGGCGCCGACCTCGCCGGTGATGGTGAATTGCGGCAACATGGCCGCCAGCGCCGCGCCGACGTTCGCGTTCGCGCTGTGCATCTGCGCTTCGGCGGCGCGAATGTCCGGACGCTGCTCGACAATCTTGCCGGGCAGGCTCACCGGCAGTTCCGGCGGCAATTGCAGGGCATCGATTTCGAAGGTCGAGGTCTCACGATTGGGTAGCTCACCCACCAACGTGCGCAGCAGATCCCGGCTCTGCTCCAACTGCTTCTGCAAGACCGGTAACGCCGCCTCGTCTTGGGCGAGTTGCGCCTCCTGCGCCGCTAAGTCGATGCGCATCGCGTAGCCCAACTTGAATTGAGCGCGCAGGATTTGCAGTGCTTGACGGTCGCCGTCGATGATCTGCTGGGTGGCCCGGATCTGCGCACGCAGGGACGCTTCCTGGATTGCCGCACCGACCACATTCGAGGCGAGCGTGATGTAGGTGGCCTCCAGAGCGAAGCGCTGCGCATCGGCTTGCGCGCCCAAAGATTCCACCAGGCGCCGGTTGGCGCCGAATACGTCGGGCACGAAGCCCACCGTGAGCTCGGCCGTGTAGAACGTGTAATAGGACGGCAAGTTGCGGGGTGTGGCGTCGATCGATGCAGGATCTTCCGGAACCTGCGGCAGTTTATTCAGGCCGCTTCCTTGCACGCCGATGGTTGAACTGCCGTTGGTATTGCCTGAAACCTTGTGGCGCTCGGCCTGGTAGGTTGCGCCGACGGACGGATAAAAGAGCCCTTGTTGCGCGTACATGAGTTCCTGGGCCTGCGCCAGCGCTGCTTGGGCCGCCGCCACGGTGGGATTGGACGTGAAGGATTTCTCGATCAGCACGTTGAGCGCCGGGCACTGCAGCAGCTCCCACCATTCGAATGGGATATCGCGGCCTGCAACGAAGCGCTGGCGTTCTCCGCCATGGATGTCGGCCGCGGCGGTCGAGGTCGCCATCGCGGCCGGCGCGTAGCCCGCATTCGGCGGCGACGGGGCGTGCCAGCGAGGACCGACGGCACAACCGATCAGCGTGATGGCGACGATTGGCAGCGCCGTCGCGCCTAAACCCGAGATCCTCATATACCCCCATCGCCACAGGCAATTCAAGGCAGGAAGGACATCATGCACACCTGCCTGGGCACGCGATACTGTGGGAAAGCCCACTAGTCGCGGCTGCCGTACTACCCCATTGTCGAGCTCCAAGCACCCGTGGGGTGAGAAACTGGATTGTCTGCGGAGGTGCGTTTATGCGCGACTCGTTATCTACCCTATGGCGCTACGTCAACTTGGCACTGCGGCGACGCCTTGCCATAGCCGGCGCAGTACTGATTTTGATTACCGTCGTGGGCGTCGGCCATTTCAGCGCCAAGGCGGACACCTCGGCAACGAATCGGGCGGGTTCGAGCCCGAGCGCTGCACCGCAGGCCCCCGAGGAGGGCGTCGTCAACCTGTCGGACGCACAGCTTCAACTGGTGAAAATTGGCGCAGCCGAACAGCGCTCATTTCCGCTGGAACGAACTGCCGTGGGCAGCGTCGACTTCGATGAGGATATGGCCGCTCTGGTCTTCCCCCCGTATCAGGGTCGTATCACCAGTCTGTTTGTGAAGGTTGGCGAGAACGTCAAGCGGGGTCAGCCGCTGCTCACGATCGAGAGTCCCGATCTCATTCAAGCCGACTCCACGCTGATTTCGGCGGCCGCCGTGTTGGATTTGACCACTCACGTGCTGGAGCGCGCCCGGCAACTCTACCAGGTCGAGGGAATGGCGGAAAAAGACCTGCAGCAAGCGGTTTCAGACCAGCAGACCGCCGAAGGATCCTTGAAGGCCGCGCGCGACGCCGTGGCGGTGTTCGGTAAATCTGCGGCGGAAATCGAGCGGATCGTCAAGACCCGCACCATCGACCCGTATCTGGTCGTTCCAAGCCCGATCACCGGACGAGTGACCGCGCGTAACGCAGCGCCCGGCGATTTCGTTCAGCCCGGCAATCTGCCGGCGCCCTATTCGGTGGCCGATATCTCGCGCATGTGGGTGAACGCAAGCGTGACCGAGAGCGATATGCCGCTGGTGCACAAGGGTCAAGCCGTTCGCATGACGGTCATGGCGCTTCCCGGCCGCGTCCTTGAAGGACAAATCACGCTGGTGGGCGCGACCGTCGACGGTCAGCTGCACCGGGGCCTGGTGCGCGTCGAAATCACGGACGCGCGGCACGAACTCCTGCCCGGAATGTTTGCCTCGTTCGTCATCGTGACCGGCTCACCGGTGATCGCCGTGGCGCTTCCCGAAGAGGGCATCGTCCGTGAAGGCGACGGCTCGATGACGGCATGGTTTACCGCCGATCGCCACCGCTTCACCAGGCGGCCGGTCAAGATCGGCCTGCAGCACGACGGGTACGACCAGATCATCGACGGCGTGCAGGCGGGGGAGCAGGTCGTCACGAAGGGGGCGGTATTCCTCGCCAACCTGGCGAACGGCGGCGACTCTTGAGCCAAGTGTGCCGTGAATCATCTGGGCGTGTTCGGGGCTTTAAAGGCGGGTGTAGGAGTCGGATTCGGTGTTGAAGAGCATTCTCGCGTTCGGTCTGACGCGGCGGGCGATCGTCCTGCTGGGATTACTGGTATTCGTGGGAGGCGGCGCGGCGGCGTTCTACAAGCTCAATATCGAAGCGTATCCGAATCCCGCGCCGGTCATCCTCGAGATCACCGCGCAGGCCCCCGGTCTATCCGCGGAAGAGATGGAGCGCTATTACACCATTCCCATGGAGGTGGGCATCTATCCGACACCCGGAATCGCCAACATCCGGTCGACGTCATTTTACGGGCTCACGTTCTTGAGGGTGACGTTCAAGTATGGCGTCGATTACTATTTCGCCTATAACCAAACCCTCAACAGCATTCAGCAGAATGTCAACCTGCCTGCGAATCAACAGCCCCAGATCCAGCAGTCCAGCCTGATCGGCGAGGTGTACCGGTATACGGTCACCGGTCCGCCCAACTTCGGGACGACGAACCTGCGCACCGTGCAGGACTGGAACGTGCTGCGGCGTCTCTACACCGTGCCCGGCGTCGTCCAGGTCAATAGCTTCGGCGGCCCCACCAAGGAGCTCGAAGTGGAGGCGGACCCGGACAAGCTTCAGGCCTACGGCATGACGCTGCCGCAGTTGGTCACCGCGCTCGGCAATGCCAACGTCAACGTAGGCGGCCGTGAAATCGCCATCGGGCAGCAATCGGCGAACATTCGCGGCGTCGGCCTGATCGACGACGGCGGCACCTATGACCTGACCCAGGGCTATCGCGTCGAGGACGTCGAGAACGTGGTACTCGGCCAAGTCAACGGGACGCCGGTGTTGGTCAAGGACGTGGCGCGCTGCTATATGGGGAATGTGCCTCGCCTGGGTATCGTCGGCAAGGACCACGACGACGACGTTGCCATGGCGATCGTCGTCATGGGGCGTACCTCTCATACCAATGACGTCGTGCCGCGCATCGATCGTGAAATCGATATGTTGAACCACGATGGCACGCTGCCGCCCGGGGTGAAAGTCGTTCCCTTCTACGATCGAATGTCGCTGGTTGAGGTCACGACGCACACGGTGCTGCACAATCTCGTGTTCGGATGCCTGTTGGTATTCTTGATCCAATGGATTTTCCTGGGCGATTTGCGCAGCGCCGTCATCGTCGGGGTGAACATTCCCTTTGCGCTGTTCTTCTCCATCATTCTGCTCGTCTTACAGGGCGAGGACGCCAACCTCTTGTCGTTGGGTGCGGTGGATTTCGGGATCATCATCGATTCCGCGGTGATCTTGGTCGAGAACATCTTCCGCAATCTTCAAGCGCCCGCCCATGAGCAAACGCAAATGATCGAGGATTTGCACGAGGGCACCTACGGAATGGATCCTTCGATCCACAATCGCTCGAGCTGGACGACCCGCCTGCGCTTGATCTATATCTCCGCCCTGCAGGTCGACAAGGCCATCCTGTTTTCGACCGCAATCACGGTCGCCGCATTTTTCCCCCTGTTCACGATGCAGGGCGTGGAAGGACAGATATTCGGGCCCATGGCGCGGACCTATGGATACGCGCTCGCGGGAGCGCTGATCGCGACGTTTACCATCACGCCGGTGCTGTCCTCACTGCTGCTGCCGCAGAACGTGAAGGAGGTCGAAACGCTGGTGGTTCGTGCGTTGCACCGCCTGTATCACCCGGTGCTTCACTTCGCCCTCGATCGGCGCGCGCTGGTGGTCGGGATTGGCGCCGCATTCCTCGTGATCGCCGGAGTTCTCGTGCCGTTCCTCGGCAGCGAATTCCTGCCGGCGTTGGAGGAGGGTAACTTCTGGATTCGCGCCTCGTTGCCGCCCAGTATGACGCTCGATGCGGGCACCGAAGCCACCGCAACGATGCGTGAGATCCTGTTGAAGCATGCCGAGGTCCGGACGGTGGTCTCGCAGCACGGGCGCCCCGATAACGGCAGCGACCCGTCGCCCTTCTCGAACGTCGAGATGTTCGTACCCTTGAAGCCGGCAGACGAGTGGGGCAGGGGTGTGACCAAGCCGAAACTCACGGCACAGCTTCAGCAGGAAATGCAGACCGCGCTTCCCGGCGTCACCTTCAATTTCTCGCAGTACATCCAGGACAATATCGAGGAGGCGATTTCTGGGGTCAAAGGGGCGAACTCCGTGAAGATCATCGGTCCCGACTTGACCGTTCTCGAGAGTCTCGCGCGCCAGGTCATGGAGCAAATGCGCCAGGTACGAGGTATTCAAGATCTCGGCGTTTTTCACGTGCTGGGTCAGCCGAATCTCAACATCAAGATCGACAGGGTCAGGGCCGCGCGCTATGGACTCAATACCGGCGACGTCAATACCGTCATCCAGGCCGCCATGGGCGGCGCAGTGGCCTCGCAAGTGCTCGAGGGCGACCGCTCATTCAACCTGACCGTACGACTGGCGCCGCAATTCCGCACCGGCATCGAGGCGATCGGCAACATCAAGGTCGGCTATCAAACGAGTTCGGGGGCGAATGCGTACATCCCGCTGCGTGAGCTGGCGGTCATTACCTTGGACAGCGGCCCCGCCTATATCTACCACGAAGCCATGAATCGCGATATCCCGGTAAAATTCAGCGTACGCGGCCGCGATCTCGGCGGCACCGTCGCCGATGTGCAAGCGCGAATCGATCGCAACGTCAAGCTGCCGCGAGGTTATCGCATTCAATGGGCCGGCGAATTCGAGGACCTGCAGCTTGCCAAACAGCGGCTCGCGATCGTGGTGCCGGTAAGCCTTGCGCTCATTCTCGTGTTGTTGTTCAGCCTGTTCAATTCGATGCGCGAGAGCCTGCTCGCGCTGGCAGGTATTCCCTTTGCCATTGCCGGCGGCATTCTGGCGCTTTTCGTCACGGGCCTGCCGTTCAGCGTCTCGGCGGCCATCGGATTCATCTCCCTGTTTGGCGTGGCGGTCATGGACGGCATCATCGTCATCACGTTCTTCAATCAATTGCGGCATCAGGGGATGGGGCCTCGCGATGCGATGGAACACGCGGCGGAGAAGCGCATGCGCCCGATGTTGATGACGGCGTTATCGGCGTGCATCGGCCTGGTTCCCGCGGCGCTGTCGACGGGTATTGGCAGCCAAGTCCAGCGTCCGCTCGCCACGGTGGTCGTGGGCGGCATGCTGTTGGGCCCCATCATGCTGTTGGTGGTGGTGCCGGCGCTGCGCATGATGTTCCTGCGCCCGGAGGATGGGCTTACGGCCAGCGCCGGGCCCTCGCGCAGTCCCCCGGAGGTAGCGCAGTGAAAGGAGCATGCCTGATGGGTATTTTGGGCCTCATTGCCGCGTCGGCGTTTGCAGGCGATGCCTTGGACACGGTCGCCTCGGCGGGGGTGTCGAAATCCGCCGCCGTGCAGGCCGTCCGCGGCCGAGCCGAGGACTCGTCCGGCCCGCACCTGCAGCAGTCCGGTGCCGTCCCCCGGCGGGCGCCGCAGAACGGCGGAAGCGCCGGGAATATCGGGCCTCGACGCCATGTCGCTCCCGCACCGTATGCGATCAAGGATCGGGCCGGCAGTGCAATCGCCGCGCCCCCCACTTTGCGCTTGCGGACCAACGCGCGTCGGCCGGAACCGTTACGGAAGCAGCGGTCTATGGCTGCGTTGACGCCGTCATCGCTTGTACAGGCGTCGCGGGCCAAACAGGACGTAAGCACCCACACCGTCGACATGGGGATCGTACGCCGTCAATCGCGTCCCGCCGATGTGCCGCGCGCGCAGGGCTCGGGCATCGGAGGGCCCGTGACAGGGCGCATCACGCGCACAGCCATCATCGACGGCAAGCAGATGCCTCGCCGGAGGTCTTGAGCCCGTTCACCCGCGGCTATTCGATCGGATCGGCAGTCAAGGCTGAATGAGCCGGCCGGTGGCCGCCTTGATGAGAGCCTGGGTACGGGTCGCAACCCCCAGTTTTCGACGCGCGTTATCGAGATGAAATTCGACGGTGCGCTTGCTGATTCCAAGAATCTGGCCTATTTCCCAAAATGTCTTGCCGCGGGCGGCCCAGGTCAGCGTTTGTACTTCATGGTCGCGCAGATCGACCTGCTTGGGCCACAGCGTATTCCTGGCTACCCGGGCGAGACGCGCGTTGATGACCGCCGCGAGGACATCGTAATCCACCGGCTTGGTCAGATAATCGTCCGCACCGAGTGCCCAGCCGCGGATTTCGCTTTCGTGATCGCCCAACGCGGTCAGAAAAACGAACGGCATGCGCTCGAATCGCGGCTCCATGGCGGTCAGGCTCTCCAGCAACTCGAATCCCGACATACCCGGCATGCCAATGTCGCACAGGACCAAGTCCGGATGCTCTTTGACTATCGCGGACAGGCCGTCGATCCCGTTGTATGCAATGCGCACGTCAAAGCCGCGGTCGATCAGTTCCTCGCAAATCAAGGCGGCCGTGCCGACATCATTTTCAATATAGAGGATGGTCTTGGGCGTCTTGACGACCGCCGACGCAGGTTCTGCCGCTTTCATGGAGGCACCGTAGCAAAGGCAGTATTAAAAGCGTATAAAAATTTCAGCGTGACGCTGGAATGACCCGGCTGGGACGGTGGCCGATGCTAGTCTGCGATATCGATGGGCAGCAACGCAAAGCACGATCGATGAAAGGGGCGCGATCCATCCGAGTGCGGCTGTCGCTGGTATTCGTATTCTTTCTCTTACTCGTGATCGCCATCGGCGTCGAGAGCCTGCGTAGCTTGAGCAATGTCAACGCGTTGTCGGCGCAGATCCGTGACCGCTGGCTCCCGAGCACGCGTGCGCTCGGCGATCTCAATAATTTCACGACGGACTATCCGGCGGCCGAGGCAGCGTTGCTTCGCGGCCAGGGTGTGGAAGAGCGCGCTCCCATACGCCGGCAGATCGATATCCTGGACCGTGAGATTGCTGCTTCAGAAAGGGCGTACGAGCGCATCCCTCATGACAAATCGGAGAACGATTTGTTCGCGCTGTTCGATTTACGGTGGGCCACGTATCGAGGCTTCGTCGCCCGGCGCGCTGAGCAGGGAGTCGAAGGCCCGGACGGCCGGACCGGCATATCGCTCCCGCCGTCCGCGGATGCCTATGCCAAGGCAAGCGCAGCACTCGAGGAACTGACCGAACGCAATGCGGCGAGCGCGCGGCGAGCCGGCGAGCAATCCGATCTCGCTTACCAAGGCGTTCGCCGCCGCATCCTGGTGACCATGGTCCTGACGGGGTTGAGCGCAGCCGGCGCCATGCTCTACGTGCAACGCTCGCTATCCGCGCCCCTGGTCGACCTGGCGGACCGCATGCATCGACTCGCGGCAAGCGAGATCGACCTGGAGGTGGCGGGGACCGCCCGGTACGACGAAATAGGAGACATGGCGCGAGCCGTCGTGGTGTTTCGCAAGAATGCCGCGGAATTGGCCGACAGTCGACGGGCGCTCGCGGAGCAGGCGCTCTTGCTGCAACAGAAACTCGTCGAAGAACGAGAAGTTGCGCAATTACAGCGAAACTTCGTCTCGATGGTGTCGCACGAGTTTCGCACGCCGTTGAGCATCATCGACGGTCAAGCGCAACGGCTGATTTCCCTGCGTGATCGGATGACGGGGCAGCAACTGGCCGAACGAGCGCACACCGTGCGCGGCGCCGTCCATCAAATGACTCAATTGATCGAAGATCTGATCGGCTTCGCCCGGGTGCTCGATGGCCCGCGCGACCTGCATTTTCAGCCGCGTCCGGTAGCATTGGCCCCGATCTTGCACGAGGTATGCAACCTGCATCGGGAGCTGGTGCCGGGGCTGTACATCGCGGAGCACCTCGACGCGTCCCTCGAGGTGTCGGGCGATGCACGGCTGCTGCGTCAGCTGTTCGACAATCTGCTGTCGAATGCGGCGAAGTATTCGCCGTCGGGGGGCAGCGTGACGGTCACCGCCTCACGCCACGACGAGCAAATCGAGATTGTCGTCGAGGACGGCGGCATCGGCATTCCCGAAGGCGACCAGGCGCGTATTTTCGAGCGCTACTACCGGGGCAGCAACACGGCCGGGGTGGCCGGCAGCGGAGTAGGCCTGTATCTGGTCAAGACCATCGTCGAGCTTCACCACGGAACGATCGCCATGGCGAGTCGTTCAGGCGCAGGCTCGCGATTCACGGTTCGATTGCCGGAACCCACGTCTGCGAATGCCCTGGCATGAGGCCGACCGTCGGCTCTCGTGGTTGTGGCGTCTACCTAATCGGGTCAGGAGATCCTCTGTCGCGGTTTCTTAACGTCATTTTTACGCGCAGTATGCGACTGTTCGCCGGGCGGGCATTCTTTACAAAAAATATATATCGCCTCGTCTATAAAGTCGCGGCGCGTCAAGCGTCCGAAGTCAGATGGTATTGGCAAGATGCACAAGGGATGGGTCATGAGAATCAATAGATATCGGTCTGCGTTGTTTGCAGTGGTCTCGGCGGGTTTCCTCACGTTCTCTCTCGCAGAGGCGGCGGAGCCGAGTCCACCGACTCCCGCGAGTCCGCTCGCTGGGGAGAATAGAATCGCATCCGGCGCCGTGGTGGGTGTGGTCAGAAACGCCGCGAAGAGCCCGATAGCCGGGGTCACCATCACGGCAGTTCGGGATAACGGCGCCAGCATTCGCGCGACCGTATCCGCGAGCGACGGCGTCTACACTTTCGCGGATATGACTCCCGGCAGATGGTCGATCACCGCACAGGTCGATGGCTATCCCGATGTGACGTTGCCTGCCGTGATGGTGGCCGCCGCCAAGGCGTCTCGCAGCGATATCGTGATGAATGTGCCCGCCACCGCGTCGAGTCCCCTGGCGCCGTCGCTCGCGGCTGCCCCGGCCCCGGCGGCAGCGCCCGGCATTTCCGAGTCGACGCTCATGGAGAAAATAAAGAGCGTGGTTCCCCTGGCCTTGCAGGCGCCGTCCCCGCCGGTCACCGACGCCAACGGCGTGGATAATTTCACCCCGTTTGCGTTCGGCGATTTCACGTGGCTGAACGGCAGCCCGCGCAACAAGGCGCCGGTGTTCGATACCAACTTCTTCACGCCGGACATCCGCCTCGACGCGCATTACATGCAGGATTTCAACGGACCGAAGGACCATACCATCGTCGGTTCGACCGAGTCGTTTCGCGCCGGCGAGTTTCAGGTGGAACAGATCAGCCTGGGCGGCGATTTCCACTATGACAACGTGCGTGCCCGCGTGCTGACCATGGCGGGACTGTTTGCGACCACGACGCCGCGCAACGATGCGAGTTCCGCGGTGGGTCAGTGGGACTTGGGCGACGCCTATCGCTACGTGTCGGAGGCAAACGCCGGGTATCACTTCGATGTAAGCCACGGGCTCAACGTCGATGCCGGCATTTTCGTCTCCTACATCGGTCTTTTCAGTTATTACAATTTCGACAACTGGACGTATCAGCCCTCGTACGTGTCGTCGAATACGCCGTGGTTCTTCAACGGCGTCAGAATTCAGTGGTTTCCGACGAACAAGCTCAAGATCGAGCCCTGGATCATCAATGGCTGGCAGTCCTATGCCAAGTTCAACGGCAAGCTCGGCTACGGCGGTCAGATCCTGTACACGCCCACCGAGAACTGGAAGTGGGTCTTCAACAACTATGGCGTCGGCACCGACAACCTGGGCTTGCCTCACACGACGCGCTATCACACCGACGATAGCGTGGAGTACAAGTTCTACAACAACCCCGGCGCGGCGGGGATATCCAAAGCGGCATTCTCGCTCACGGTGGATGCCGGCTGCCAATCCGGCGGCGGAATTCATTGCACGAGCGACCCCAACAAGAGCGCCTTTGCGGGCTGGATGCTCTATAACCGGGTATGGTTCCATGACGACCTGTTTGCGTTGACGCTGGGCGGGGGCGCCATGTGGAATCCGGGGCGCTACCTGACCTTGCTGCCGCCGATCAACGGCGCCACCGCGGCGTCCGGGACGCCGTATTTCTCCGAGAATCCGGGCCAACCCATCTATCAATGGGATACCACCCTCAATTTCCAGTACATGCCGAAGCAGTGGATCACCTGGTGGACCGAGTTCGGCTATCGGCACTCCAGCGTGCCGTACTTTTCCGGACAGGGTGGCGTCACGCCGCCCGGCGGCAACAATGGTTCGCCGCAGTACTACACCTGCAATTCGGGGGCTTCCGCCGGCACTGCCGATCTCGGCCAAGCAACCAGCGCGTGCGGCAACGGCGGTGTCTGGCAACCCGACCTGCGCGTGCGTCAGACCGTCCTGTCGGCCGGCGTGTTGGTTAAATTCTAGGGTTAAATTCTAGGGTCAAATTCTAGGGTCAAATTCTAGGATTTGCGGAGTTTGCGGGATCGGGTGCGATGGATGGCGCCTGGTCCCGCCGCGGCGTGATGGCACCCTTGCGAACTCCTCCTGCCGCCCGGAGCACCGGCGCTGGCCCAGGCGGACGTGGCGGTTGCCATGAACTCAGGTACCCAGGCCGCGAAAGAAGCGGGCAACATGTTCGACCTCGATTCGAACCCGACCAAATTGATCGAAATCGTCGAGGTGGGTAAGCAGTTGTTGATCACTCGGGGATCGCTGACCACGTTTTCCATTGCAAATGACGTCGCGAAATACTTCGCCATCATTCCGGCAGCTTTTGCGACCACCTATCCGCAGCTGGCGGCGCTCGATGTGATGCATTTGACCAGCCCGAACTCGGCAATTCTGTCCGCAGTGATTTTCAATGCCCTCATCATCGTGGCGTTGATTCCCTTGGCGCTCAAAGGGGTCAAATACCGAGCTCTCGGGGCGGCGGCGCTGTTACGGCGGAATCTGCTCGTGTATGGATTGGGCGGCATCGGCCTGCCCTTCGTCGGCATCAAGCTCATCGATATGGCGCTCACGGCGTTGCGTTTCGTCTGATTGGAGTAGTACATGCGCTCGACGCGCTGCGGTAGAACCTGCGGGAAGGCGTCAGAGGCAACGACGCCTCGCGGGGGGAGATTGCTCTTACCCGTGACGAGCTTCCTGGGTAAGGATATCCAGGTACGATCGTGCGCTACCGCGACCAGGACTTTTATCTGCTGGGCGCGGCGAGGTTGCCGCTGCGGTCGATCTATGCTAAACCACCAGCACTCATTCCGAGGAGTTTCACCATGAGCAGATCGATTCGCAGTGGGAGCGTTCACGCGCTAGCGGCGGCAGCGGCGTTCTTGGCCATCGGCGCGTCGGCGTGGGCGGGGAACGTCAAGGTTAAACTGACCGGAGCTCAAGAGACGCCGCCGGTGACGACTTCCGCGTCGGGAACGGGAACCATCACGATCAACCCGGACAAATCCGTTACCGGTACCATCAAGACCACGGGAATCGATGGGACGGTCGCACACATCCATGTGGGAGCCCCGGGCCAAAGCGGCCCTCCCATCATTACCCTGAGTAAAGGAGCCGACGGGACGTGGTCGGTGCCCGCGGGTTCTGTGCTAACCGATGAGCAGTACGCCAGTTTCAAGGCGGGCAATCTGTATGTGAACGTCCACAGTGCGGAGCACAAGCCGGGCGAGATTCGCGATCAGCTGAAACCCTGAACTGAGTGCTGAGCGCACGTCGCGCCCGGCGCGCTAGGCCGGGCGACGGATGGCCTTGAACATCCCGCTGCGATCGGATTGGTAGCGCCGTTGGCCGAAAATGGAGATCAACGTCTTCGCCCCGTCCGCGGTCAGATGGGTCAGCACGGGGGTGGATTGGAACAGGGTTTCGTCGCCCAATAACTGGCCGGCTTCGCCCGAATCGATGGTCGCGAAGCCCATGGTCCATTCCGGAAATTGACGTTCGACGATCGGCTCCTGGACTATGCGCTTGACCCACATCCGGGGCTTGTCCCGAAACAGTGTGCTGCACACCACATCGATCATGCGCGGCTCGCCTTCGAACGACTGAAGGAAATAGCCGCCGATATAGAGCAGCAGACCGGAGACATTGTGCTTGCGGTTTGCGATGCGTGCCTGCTTCAGCAAGGTGGCGATTTCGTATTCCCGCAGGCCCGGCTCCCCCCCACCAACATATATGACTTGAATGAGCGACTGCACCATAGCTTCCCCGTTGCGGATTTCCGAAGCTTAAACGGATATCGGTACAAGCCGGCTTCGAAAGATCAATTTTGAGACGCGCTAGAGATACTCGACCACCTTTGGGAATGAGTTGCGCTGGATTGCCGGCCCAACATGACCGCGCTACGGTTTGATCGCGGGCGACTGCAAATTTTCGAGGCCAATGTTGCCCACCGCTTGGGCGGTCATGAGGCCGAATCCCGAAGAGGCGCCGGTGACGGGTGATCGAGAAAGCGGGGAAGAACGATACGCCTTCGGTCTCTGCGGATAATCTGGCACAATCGGACATCAGTATTCGAGATGCCGAATAATGGACCGGTTCGATGCCATGCGTGCGTTTGCCCGAATCGTGGAGCGGCGCAGCCGGGACGACGAGTGACCGCTGCCCAAGAGACCGACAACCGGTTGATCCAAGACATTCTCGCGGCGCGCGAACGCATCGGACGTGCGGTGGTCATCGGCGTGTGCGGTGCGCAGGGCAGCGGCAAATCCACCACCGCAGGGCGCCTCGCTGCCGTGCTTGGAAGCCGCGGACAGCCGACGGCGGTCCTGTCCATTGACGATTTCTATCTCACGCGCCGGGAGCGCCTCGAGCTGGCACGAAGTACCCATCCGCTGTTGGTCACGCGGGGCGTGCCCGGCACCCACAGCGTAGAACTCGCGATGCGCACCCTCGGGAACCTGCGCGCGGCGCGCGCGGGAGACCTCGTACCGATCCCCGCTTTCGATAAGACGCGCGACGACAGAGTTCCGGAGAGCGAGTGGACCTCGCATCGGGGGCCGGTCGAGGTGGTCTTGCTCGAAGGCTGGTGCGTGGGCGCACGTCCTCAACCGGCGGACGCACTGGTTGCGGCGGTGAACGATCTGGAGCGCGATGAGGATGCCGATGGCCGCTGGCGCCGCTATGTCAATGGTCAGCTCGCGGGTCCTTATGCGGATCTGTTCGCTCTGCTCGATTTGCGGATACTGCTCCGGGCCCCGGATTTCGATACGGTGTATTCGTGGCGCGCGCAGCAGGAACGGGGGTTGAAACGTACCGAATCGTCGATGCCCCCGATGAACGATCGTGAATTGCGTCGCTTCATTGCGCACTACGAACGTCTCACCCGTTGGATCCTGCTGGATGAACCGGCCGATATCGTCGTTCACCTGGATTCGGACCGCGTCCCGATCGAATACTGTTCAAAAAAAATGTCGAGCCGGTGTTCGACTAGACGAGCGGGGTGAAATGTCTAAGCCGCGGCACAGGAATGAATAGCAGTCAAGGCGATCCCGCCGCCCAGTATTTTTCGGCTCATGACGGCGTGCTGCTCGCGTATCGCGAGTTGGGCGCCGGCCGGCCGCTGATCCTGATCCATGGCTATTTCTCGACCGCCACGGTGAACTGGATTCGCTACGGCCATGCCGCAACGCTCGCCGCGCGCGGTTATCGAGTGATCATGCCGGACCTGCGCGCCCATGGCGACAGCGCGAAGCCCCACGACGCCGCGTCCTATCCGCCGGACGTGCTGGCCGACGACGGTTTCGCGCTCATCGCGCATCTCGGAATCACGGATTACGATCTCGGCGGATATTCGCTGGGCGCTCGGACGACCATCCGGATGCTGAGCCGCGGTGCGGCCCCGAGACGTGCCATCGTCGCGGGTATGGGCCTGCAGGGCCTCACTCATACGGGCGCACGGAGCGCCTTTTTTCGCCGCGTTCTCACCCGTCCCGGAACGTTCCAACGCGGCTCGCTCGAGTGGATGGCCGAGGCGTTCTTGCAGACGGTCAAAGGCGACCCGATCGCCTTGCTGCATGTTCTCGACACGTTTGTCGATACATCGGCGGCGGAGCTTGCGCGGATCGGCGTACCGTCGCTGGTGGTCGCCGGGACCGAGGACAATGACAACGGCTCTGCCGAAGAATTGGCTGGCCTACTGCTCCATGGCTCGTACGTCGGGATCCCTGGCAATCACATGAGTGCGGTGACCAGACCGGAGTTGGGCAGGGCGTTCCTGGAGTTCTTGCAGTCCATGCCTACGGGCGCTTCGCCCGACTACTAAATGGGTTGGCGTTAGGCGATCTCATGACGACCGGTACGCCGTCCGGCGTCGGCATGGGCCGCGAGCCCGAGGTTCCCGAGGGCGGCCGATTCAGGCCGCGCCTCACCCTTGCAAATGCGCCAGCGGCAGCCGGGTCGAGCGCTTGACCGTCTCCAGCACCACGCTCGATTGCAAGTCCCGTACGTTCGGAATACGCAGCAGTCTCTTGAGTACCACGTTGCTGAGTGAATCCAGGTCCTTGCCGTAGACTTGCAGAACGAAGTCGTAGCTGCCCGTCAGGGCATAGCAATGGGTGACTTCATCGAGCAGGGCGATCTCCTTCTCGAACCGCGCCACCGTTTCGTCGGTGTGCTCGGTCAGCTTCACCTGCACCATGGCGAGTACCGCGAGCCCGATGCGGCGTGGGTTCAAGACCGCCGCGTAGCCCTCGATCGCTCCGCTCGACTCCAGCGCCTTGATGCGGCGAGCGCACGGTGTGGGCGACAGGCCGATGGCCTCGGCCAGTTCGACGACCGAGAGCCGGCCGTCGCGCTGCAATTCGGTGAGGATGCGGAGGTCGTAGCGATCGATATCCATGCGTAGTCGCTCCCAATAAAACATTTTCTGGAGGAAATCGCCAAGAATAATGCCATTGTAAGACGATTTTAGCGATTCCATTCGCGCGGACTGAACTAGGCTGTGCACTCAAGCGGTTCAGGCGGGAGTGTGATGGCGGCAAATCCGGGCAGTGTGGGGCGCGAGCCGAAACCGGCAGCCGATTGGCGATCCCTGGTATATCGAGTGGCGGTGTCGCGGGCGCTCGACGATCTCGAGGAGTCGACCCTGCTTCCGGCGCGCAAGGTGCTGTACCAATTTTCTGCCCGGGGCCATGACGTGACCCAGACCTTGTTGGGTGGTCAGCTCACGGGCCTGCGGGATGGCGTCGGCGCGTACTACCGATCGCGGCCGCTGTTGTTGAGCCTGGGGCTGTCGGTGGATGATGCGCTGGCCTCGACCATGATGCGCGTGGGCGGCATGAGCGAGGGCCGCGATATCGGCGTCGTCTTCAATTTCCCGCGGAAGGAGGGCGCCTGTGTTCTGCCGGTGTGCGGCGGCGTGGGAACGCAGTACACGCCGGCGGTGGGCTGGGCTCAATCGCTGCGCTATCGTCATCGCGTGCTGAAGGATGCCGCGTGCGAGGGCAGCATCGCCGTGGCTCACGGTGGCGATGCCTCCACTGCGACGAATGGCTTCTGGGCGGCGCTCAATATCGTCACCACCGAAAAGCTGCCGTTTCTCTTCTTCATCGAGGACAACGGCTACGGCATCTCCGTGCCGACCCAGCTGCAGACACCGGGCGGCAACATTGCGGCGAACTTGAGCGCATTCCGCGGGTTGCGTGTACTCGACGGCGACGGAGCGAATCCGCTGGCGGCTGCCGCGCTGATCGAGGACGCGGTCGCCGGCGTGCGCGCCGGCGGCGGCCCGGCGTTCCTGCGGCTGACCGTGCCGCGTCTGTCGGGCCACTCGGGTCAAGATACGCAGACCTACAAAGGGCAGAACGTCATCAGCGCCGAACAACAGCGCGATCCGTTTCAGCGTCTGCATGGTCAATTGGTGCCCGACCGCATGACGAGCGCCGAGTGGGACGCTGCGGTGACCGAAGCGCGCGCCGCGGTGGCCGCGGCCTTGCAGCGCGTCGAGCGTCGGGATGAACCGGCAGCGAGCCGCGTGCAGCGGTATCTGTTCACCGAAACCACCGCGGACGGTTCGGTCTACGTGCAGGGACAGGGCGGGATTCTCGGTGAGGGCATCGCGCCGTTGTCTGGCACCGAGCAGGCCAATCCCCAAGGTCCCCGAATCAATCTGGTGACCGCCGTACGGCGAACGCTCGAGCATGAACTCGAGGTGAATCCGCGCGTGCTCGTGTTCGGCGAGGACGTGGGCCGCAAGGGCGGCGTGCACGCGGCGACGATGGGTCTGCAGGAGAAATTCGGCGAGTCGCGCGTTTTCGACACCAGTCTGTCCGAGGAAGGAATCATCGGCCGCGCCGTGGGGATGGCCGCGGCGGGCCTCATGCCGGTGCCCGAGATTCAGTTCCGCAAGTACGCCGATCCCGCCGCGGAACAGCTGAACGACTGCGGTACGATGCGCTGGCGCACCGCCAACCGGTTCGCCGCTCCCATGGTGGTGCGCATCCCGGGCGGCTTCTTCAAATGCGGCGACCCGTGGCACAGCCAGTCGAACGAGGTGCAGTGGGTGCATGGGCTGGGCTGGCGGCTCGCCATGCCCTCGAACGCTCAAGACGCCGTGGGCCTGCTGCGCTCGGCGTTGCGTGGCAATGAGCCCACCATTTTCTTCGAGCACCGATCCTTGCTCGACGGCAGTTGGGCGCGGCGCGCCTACCCGGGCGACGATTTCATCGTGCCCTTCGGCAAGGCGACCCTGCTGCGCGCCGGGTCGCAATTGACCGTCGTCACCTGGGGAGCCATGGTGGAGCGCTGCGAAGCGGCGATCGACGCTCGCGGCGTGTCGGCGGACCTGCTGGACTTGCGAACGCTGTCGCCCTGGGATCGAGACGCCACTCTCGAGTCGGTGCGCAAGACACGTCGGTGTCTCATCGTGCATGAGGACACCATCACGGCCGGCTTTGGCGCCGAGATCGCGGCGGTGCTTGCCAAGGAGGCATTCTTCGACTTGGACGCGCCGATCGAGCGGCTCGCCATGCCGGATGTGCCGAGCCCGCACAGTCCGGTGCTGCTCGATGCGGTATTGCCCAGCATCGAGACCATCGCCGATGCCATTGCCAATCTGGTTGCGATTTGACGATGCCCGATATATCCGACATCGTCGCGCCGGCCAATGAAGAGGGCACGAAGGCCACCCTTTTGACGTGGTGCAAGTCTCTCGGCGATGCGGTCGCCAAGGACGAGCCTTTGGTAGAGCTCGAAACCGACAAAGTGACCGTGGAGATCTCCTCGCCAGCCAGCGGCACGCTGGCGGAGATCCTGGTGCCCGCGGATCGGGAGGTGCATCCCGGCGACCTATTGGGACGGATCCGCCTGGCAACCGCGGCCGCGGCGCCACCGGCGCAAGCGGCGGCAAAAACGGCGCCCGTGGCCGCGGTTCGTGCGGCGTCTCCGGGCGCGGACGCGAGGCGGTCGCTCAGTCCCTCGGTGCGCCGCCTGTTGGCGGAACATGAGTTGACGCCGTCCGACGTGACCGGCAGCGGCCGCCACGGCCGGATCACGGCTCGGGATGTGACGCGCCACGCGGAGGAAGTCACGGCGCGCCGTGAGGCCACGCCGACGAGCGCACCCGTCGCACCGATGGCCCGTGTAGAGCCCAAGTTCGATGCGCCCGCGAGCACCCGGGTGCCGCACACGCCCATTCGCCGCCGCATCGCCGAACACATGGCACGCAGCCTGCTGGACGCGCCGCACGTCACGACGCTGTTCGAGGCCGATCTGACGCGCGTGCTCGCCCACCGTGCGCGGCATGCGGCGGACTTCGAATCGCGCGGCGCGCGGCTCACGCTCACGGCATATTTCACCAGCGCGTGCGCGCGCGCCTTGCGGACCATCCCCGAGGTCAATGCCACCTTTCATGAGGACGCGCTCGAGCTGCATCCGGACGCGAACATCGGCATCGGGACGGCGCTCGGCAATCAGGGGCTCATCGTGCCGGTGATTCGCCGCGCGCAGAACCTCAATCTGTTCGGCGTGGCGCAGCGGCTGAATCAAGTGGTCGAGGCCGCCCGGGCCGGCAAGCTTGCGCCCGAAGACGTGCGCGGCGGAACCTTCACCATTTCCAATCACGGCGTCGGCGGCAGCCTGCTGGCTGCGCCCATCATCATCAATCAACCTCAGGTCGCGATCCTAGGCATCGGCAAGCTGCAGCGCCGGGTCTGCGCGGTGACGGTCGACGGAGTCGAATCCATCAGCGTGCGCTCGATGTGTTATTTGACGCTGTCGATCGATCATCGCGCGTTGGACGCGTTCCAGGCCAACGCGTTTCTGTCGCTGGTCGTGAAGACGCTGGAGCAGTGGCCGGTGGACGAGATCTAGATGGAGTGAGTTCGAGAAAGGGGCCGCCACCCGTCGATTGCGGAGAAGTTGCGCCTCACCGGAGTATACTTTTTTTGATGCCTACTCCTCTCGAAAGTTCATGGCGCCGGATCGCTCGCTCATGCCCATGATTCGAGGCGCGTTCGGCGACTGGGATCTCCCGGCGCCGTATCTGGCCTCGATCGCCGTTGCCGCGGCGGACATCGACGCCTACGAGCACGTCAATAACGCCGTCTACATGACCTGGTTCGACAGCGCGGCATGGCGGCATTCCGCGTCGGTGGGTCTGCCGATCGAGACATGCCTGCAGCTCGACCGAGGCATGGCGGTGTTGCGCAGCGTGATTACCTACCTGCGTCCGGCCGTCATGGGCGATGCGATTCTCGTCGCGACCTGGCTTCTGCCCTCCGACGGCAGGCTGCGCGTACGGCGGCGCTTCCAAGTGCGGCGCGCGGCGGATGGCGCAACGCTCTCGCGCGCGCAAATCGAGTATGCGTGCATCGAATTGTCGACCGGCCGGCCGGCGCGTTGGCCGCCGGAATTTCGCGAGCGCTATCGACCGCTCGATGAGGTGGTGCGGGCGTTCGCCGAGATCGCGGCGATCTGATCATCAGGCGTCGTTGAGACTCAACGTCGCCTTGATGGCCCGTTTCCAGCCGGCGTAGAGTTCCGCATTGGTGCTCGGTGCCATCTCCGGTTTGAAGCTACGGCCGACGGCCCAGTGCTGCGCGATTTCTTCCCGGCTCGCCCAGAAACCGATCGCGAGACCGGCCAGGTAGGCCGCGCCGAGAGCCGTCGTTTCCGCCACTTGCGGACGCTCCACGCGCACGCCGAGAATGTCGCTCTGAAATTGCAGCAGGAAATTGTTCGCGACGGCGCCGCCGTCGACGCGCAATGTCTTGAGCGCGATTCCGGAATCGGCTTCCATCGCCGCAAGCACGTCGCGGGTCTGGTAGGCCAGCGATTCGAGCACGGCTCGTGCCAGATGGGCCCGGCTGCTGCCGCGGGTGAGGCCGAACACCGCGCCGCGCGCGTCGCTGCGCCAATAGGGGGCGCCCAAGCCGACGAAGGCCGGTACGAAGTAAACCCCGTCGGTCGAGGCCACGCTCATCGCCAGAGTTTCGGTTTCCTCGGCGTGCTTGATCATCTGCAGGCCGTCGCGTAGCCACTGAACCGCCGAACCGGCCACGAAGATGCTGCCTTCGAGAGCGTATTCCACCTTGCCGTCGATGCCCCAAGCGATGGTCGTCAACAGCCCATGGTTCGAGGCGACCGCCTCGCCGCCGGTATTCATCAGCATGAAGCAGCCGGTGCCGTAGGTGTTCTTCGCCATGCCGGCCTCGAAGCAGGCCTGCCCGAACAGAGCGGCCTGTTGGTCGCCGGCGATGCCTGCGATCGGCACCGCTCTACCGAAGAAATGATGTTCGGCGGTGACGCCGTAGACCTCGCTCGACGGACGCACTTCGGGAAGCATGCAGCGCGGCACGCCCAGCATCTGCAGCAATTCGTCGTCCCAGCGCTGACCATGGATGTCATACATCAAGGTCCTCGAGGCGTTCGAATAATCGGTGACGTGCACGCGCCGGTCCGTCAGATTCCAGATCAGCCAGCTATCGACGGTGCCGAACAGTAGATCGCCGCGCTCGGCGCGCTTCGCTGCGCCCGGCACGTTGTCCAAGATCCAACGTACCTTCGTGCCCGAGAAATACGGATCGATCAGCAGACCGGTCTTCGCGCGCACCATGTCGCCATAGCCGCGCGCGGTGAGGTCCGCGCAAACGTCGGCGCTTTGGCGCGACTGCCAGACGATGGCGTTGTAGACCGGTTTGCCGGTGTCCTTGTCCCAGACGACGGTGGTCTCGCGTTGATTGGTAATGCCGATGCCGGCGATCTGCTGCGGATCGATACGCCGTTCCGTCAGCAATTCCGTGGCCGTCGTCAGGACGGAGGACAGTATTTCCAGCGGATTGTGTTCGACCCAGCCCGGCTTCGGGAAAATCTGCGGGAATTCGCGCTGCGCCACGCCGGCGACGTGGCCCGCGCGGTCGAAAAGCATGGCGCGCGAACTGGTCGTACCCTGGTCGAGGGCGAGGATGTATTTCTGGTCCATCTGCATCTCCAGTGCTCCGTCTTGGGAGCCTTCGTCAAGCGTGCGCGGCGAAATACTCGGCCAACTTGGCGGAGGCCTGGTCGCCAAACAGCAACTCGCAGGCTTCGGCCAATCCCGGTGAACGCCGGATGTCCTCCGTGCGCTCGACCAGGGCAATTTTCGAACGGCGGCGCAAAAAATCCTCGAGCTTGGTAATCATTTCACGTCGCGCCGCCTGCGCGACCTCGCACCGCAGGTATTCGGTGCCCTTGATGAGCACCTCGGCCTGCCGTGGATCTTCGCGAATGTTCTCGAGCAGGCCGAGGGCCTCGGCCCCATAGCGGCGCCACAGCCGGGTACTCAATAGTTCCGAGGACTCCGGCGCGGTGTAGCCGTCGAGACCGATCAATCGCGCCTGGTGGAAGAATTCCTCGCGCACCGTGTCGGGCGCCTCGCCGTACCATCTGTATTTCGCATAGGGCAGCGCGATTCCGAGCGAGCGGACCAGCTCGCTGATCTCGTCGCCGACGTTCAGGCAATCGGTCAATTTGCCGCCGAAGATGCTGATGTGAGCAGTGCCGCGATCCGTCTCGACCGCGTGCTTGCGCGACAATTGCAGGAAATCGCGGCCCTTGCCGGGCTCGGCCTTGACCGCGAGCGGCCGCACGCCGCAACGCGTCGCGATGATGTCCGCTCTCGTGAGCGGGTCGTCCCGCGTCAATCGCTTGTTGATGTTATCGAGCACGAAGTCGATGTCATCGTCCGTCACGCCGACGCTCGGGTCGCTGACCGGCGTATCGGTCGTGCCGATACAGGTGCGGTTGCCCATCGGGATCACGAAAAACAAGCGCCCGTCGTCCGCGAAGAAGGCGAGGACCCGCCGCTCCGCCACCAGGCGCTTCACGATCAGATGGATGCCTTTCGACAGCGCATGATGATGCTCGGTCTTCTCGCCCGTCAGCACGTTGTGCGCATCGACGTACGGACCCGCGGCGTTGATCAACACCCGCGCGCGGATCTCGAACTCGGAACCGGGTCCCGCGATGACGTCGCGCGCCCGCGCCGCCCACCAATTCCCTTCGCGCTTGGCGCCCAGCGACTCGACGTAATTGGCGGCGACGCAGCCGCGATCGAGCGCAGTGCGCACGAAATTGAAGACGAAGCGGGCGTCGTTGTCGTGCAGGTAGGCGTCGGAGTACTCGAAGCCGCCGGTCGCGTTGCCGATATCGACGATCGGCTCTTCGCGGTGGATGCGCGCCGGCGCCAGAAACCGCGGCGTGCGGGTGAAACAGTTGCCGATCAACCAATACAGCCAGGCGCCCAGCAGCAGAGCGCGCGGGCGATAGCGGAAGCCCTTGGCCAACGTGGTGAAGAAGCGAATTTCCTGTACGGTGGAGGGGAAGCTGCGCATCAAGTGGTTGCGGCTCGCGCAGAGCTTGCGCACCAGTGCGAAATCCCACGTTTCCATGTACTTGATTCCGCCCCACGCCAGATTGGACGTGTTCATGCTGGTCAAGCCGGCAAAGTCGCCGCGATCGATGAGCGCGACCTGTGCGCCCTTGCCGGCGAGCGCCGCCGCACTGACGGCGCCGTTGATGCCGCCGCCGACCACCAGGACGTCGAACTCGAGCTGACGCAGCTTGATGAGGTTGCTGGCGCGCAATTTCATGGCATCGTCCCGGGCACTGCGCCGTGTCCGTGCAGCAGCAGGTACAGGCCGGCCGCGAGCGCGGCGCCGAGCAGTGGGCCGATGATCGGGATCCACGCGTAGCCCCAGTCGCTGTCGCGCTTGCCGCCCGGCATGGGCAACCACGCGTGCATCAGCCGCGGCCCGAGGTCGCGCGCCGGGTTGATGGCGTAGCCCGTCGTGCCGCCGAGAGACATGCCGATGCCGAGCACCAGCAGGCTCACGGGGAAGGCATCCAGCGCACCTAAGCCCACCGAGGCGGCGGCGAAGAACAGCACCACGAAGACCAGCACGAACGTGCCCAAGATCTCCGACAGAAGATTGTCCCAAGGCGCGCGGATGCTGGGGCTGGTGCAGAACACGGCCAGCTTGTCGTCGCGGTTCTCCGTTGCCCCGAAATGGCGGCGATACACCAGCCAGACCAGGAAGGCGCCGAGACAGGCGCCGAGGAACTGCGCGGCCATGTAGGCGGGCACCCGGCTCCATTGAAACTTACCGGCGAACGCAAGGCCGAGGGTGATGGCGGGGTTCAAGTGCGCCCCGCTGACGGTGCCCACCGTCGACACGGCCGCGAAAACCGCCATGGCCCAGCCCAATGTGATGACGATGGTTCCGCCGCCATGGCCCTTGGTACGAGCCAGTAGGACGTTGGCGACGACGCCATTGCCGAGCAACATCATGAGGGCGGTGCCCGTGAGTTCGCCAACAAAGGGAGTCATCGTCGTTGTCTCGCGCGTTGACAGCAGATGGTTCGATCATGAGACAACCCACGCATCGAGTCTAAACGGCAGCGATCATACCCGAAACTGTGACCCAATTCCCCGTTCGCAGTCGGCGGCGTGACATATCCTAGACCGTAGCGCGTGACGCCGGCACATCAATAAAGAATGCGATGGAAATCATTCTGATCGAGGACACCGATTCCGACGCCGAACTGATCGTGCGCGCGCTGCGAAAGAGCAAGTACGCGGACAAAATCGTACGAATGCGCGACGGCACTGAGGCGCTGGCCTATATCACCGGCACCGACGGCGTGCCCGGTCTTGCCGCCCCAAAGCTCGTCTTGCTCGATCTGAATCTCCCCGGACTGGACGGTATCGAGGTCTTGCGGCGGCTACGAGCGGACGAGCGCACCAAGATGCTTCCCGTCGTCGTACTGACCGCGTCGGGCGAAGAGAGAGAAAGAACTCAGAGTTACGAGCTGGGTGCCAATATTTTCTTGAACAAGCCCGTCCGGCGCGATTTGCTTCTCGACATGGTCGGTCAGGCGGAGACGTATTGGTCCACCCGGGCCGACACCGCAACGTGATCGAAGGCCGGCTGCCGGCCGCGCACGCACGGCGGGCGGTATACTGTGGGGTAACATCTCGAGGATCGTGCATGTCCTATTACCGTGCCGTAGCTCCCGCGGCGGCGTCGACACCCGAACGGATCGGCGTGTTGCTCGTCAATCTGGGAACGCCCGATTCTCCCTCGTATTTTGCGGTTCTGCGCTACCTGCGAGAATTCCTGGGCGACCGGCGCGTCATCAACACGTCGCGCCTGATCTGGCTGCCGCTGCTGTACGGGATCATCTTGCCGCTGCGACCCCTTCGGACCGTGCGCAACTACCGCAAGATCTGGATGCAAGACGGGTCGCCGCTGGCGGTGTATTCCAAGCGCTTGGCTACGAAGGTGGGCCAGGTGCTGGAGCAAACGGCGGGCGACGGTCTGCGTGTCGCGCTGGGCATGACCTACGGCAACCCGAGTATAACGAGCGCCCTCCAGGCGCTCGCCGAACAGAACGTCAGGAAGCTGTTGGTGCTGCCGCTATACCCTCAGTACTGTTCGTCCACGACCGGGTCCGTCTTCGATCGAACCAGCGCAGCGCTGCAGCGCTGGCGCTGGCTGCCGGAAACGCGATTCGTGAACGACTACTACGACGATGCGGGCTATGTGGAGGCGTTGGCGGCGAGCATCGAGGCGCATTGGGCCAAGATCGGCAGCCGCTCGCACTTGGTGTTCTCCTATCACGGCATACCGGCGGCGTACGTCGAGGAAGGCGATCCTTACCAGGCGCACGCCGAAGCCACCACGCGTTTGGTGGTGTCGCGGTTGGGGCTCGAGCAGGCGGACTGGTCGCACTGCTATCAGTCCCGATTCGGCTCCGTGGTGTGGCTGCAACCCTATACGGAGGACGCACTCGAGATGCTCGCGAAACGCGGCGTGCGGCAGGTCACCGTGGTATCGCCATCCTTCGCCGTGGATTGCCTGGAGACCTTGGAAGAGGTCGCGATCGAGTATCGCGACAAATTCTCGGATCTGGGCGGCGAGCGCCTGACGCTGGTGCCGGCCTTGAACGACGAGGACAGCCACGCAACGGCGCTGGCCTCGATCATCCAAGCGCACATCGGGGATTGGGTTCAGTAGCCGATGGTGAAGCGTTGCCGAATGTGCCGCGGCGTTTCCAGCTCATCGACCAGGGCGATGGCATAGTCGTCGTAGGAAATGCTGCTCTTGCCGTCCGCCGCCGTGATCAGCTGATCGCCGCCCAGCCGGAACTTTCCGGTGCGCTCGCCGGGACCTATCAAGGCGGCGGGCGAGAAGAAGGTCCAATCGAGCTGGCTGGTGGCGCGCAGCAATTTCAGCATTTCCCAACCTTCCTTGATGGCGGGCAGCCACTCGGGCGGAATGCCGGGTGAATCCATGAGCAGTTTCCCGGGAGCGATCTCGAGCGAGCCCGCGCCGCCCACGGCGATGTAGCGTTTGACGCCGGAGCGCGTCACAGCCTCCAGCAGCTGGCGCGAGCTTCCCGGCAGAAAGGGGGCCGAGCTGATGATGGCGTCGTGTCCCTCGAGAAGCGGCGCGAGGGCCTCCGGCGAGGTGATGTCGCCCTGCACGGTCGTCAAGTTCTTGGCGGCGGGAGCCTTGTCGGGATTCCGCGATACGGCCGTGACGGTGTGGCCCCGCCGCAGCAATTCCTCCCGAATCTTGCTGCCGACGTTCCCGGTAGCCCCGATATGCGCGATGTTCATGATTGCCCTCCGCCAGCGTGAAAGCAGCAACTTAGCATGCGAGCCGGGCGGCGAATATCCCCTCGGGGGGGCCATGCAGGAATTGGGCTATGCTTTGCACCCGGCGACTCGCGGGCCGAAACCTTTGAGGACATGCGTTGATTGCGTTGCTAACGTTGTGCATCTGGCTGTATTTATTCTTTGCGCATGGCTGGTTTTGGCGCTCTGCGCCTGAGTTGCCGCCCGCCGTTCCCGGCCAGACGCCGGAGGTGGACATCGTGGTCCCCGCACGCGACGAGGCGCAAACCATCGGGCGCGTGATCGAATCGCTGTTGGCGCAGGACTATCCCGGCACGTTCCGCGTCATCCTGGTGGATGATGGGTCGAGCGACGGCACGGCGCAGCTGGCGGGCGCTGCGCCCAATTTACGCATCTTGGCGGGGCAGCCGATGCCGCCCGGTTGGTCGGGCAAACTCTGGGCCTTGAGTCAGGGGATCGCCGCCAGTACGGCGCCGGTTCTGTTGTTCGCGGACGCCGATATCGTGCATGACCCTCGGCATTTGTCGGCCCTCGTGTCGCGGCTGAATCAGCCGCGCGTCGACATGGTGAGCGAGATGGTGCGTCTGAATTGCGCGAGCCTCGCCGAGCGCGCCTTGGTGCCTGCGTTCGTTTATTTCTTCCAGATGCTATACCCGTTCGGCAAGGTCAACGATCCACGCTCCCGCGTCGGCGCCGCGGCGGGCGGCACGGTGCTGATCCGGCGCGACGCCTTGCAGCGGATCGGCGGCATTCGAGCGATCAAGAGCGCGCTCATCGACGATGTCACCCTGGCGCAAGCGGTCAAGCGCGGCGGCGCGATTTTTCTGGGCCATTCGGGGCTCGCGGCGTCGATTCGGCGCTATCCGCATTTTTCGGATATCTGGCAGATGATCTCGCGCACCGCATTCACGCAGTTGCGCTATTCGGTGTGGCTGCTCGTGCTGACCTTGCTGGGCTTGACGCTGGTGTGGTGGGTGCCGTTGGGGAGTGCGCTGTTTTTGCATGGGTGGCAACGCCTGTGCGGAGCCGCTGCCTTTGCCCTGAGCGCGATCAGCTATCTGCCCACGCTGGCCCGTTATCGCCGCAATCCCCTGTGGTCGTTGGCGCTGCCGGCCATCGCGTCGTTCTACATGGCGGCCACCGTCGGATCGGCGGTGCGTCACTGGCGCGGCAGCGGGGCGCGCTGGAAGGATCGCGACTACGGCAATCAGGGATCGGCATGAGTTCATGGGGGGCCTCGAGACCGGCCGCGCCCGCGGATCGCCCCGGCGTATCGCGGGACTGACGGGGCAACCGGGGGTCTCTGCTTGCCTTCGGCCCATCAGCGGTGCTAGATTCCGAGGCAATGAGCTCTTCGGCATGCAAGCCTTCCTCCGCCCCCCGCAGCGCGCTGCGTCTGGGGTCGCTTGCTCTGCTGCTGCGCCGCTAGGCGCACCACACTCGCGCTAACGGTCGGCGCTTACAAGACCGGAAATTTTTCCCTTCGCCATCGATCAACGAATGGTATGAAAGCCCCGTCTCGCAAACCCGAGTGAGAGAACCATGTTACGTATTCCGTCGACCAAGTATCAACCCTTCACGCCCGTCGATCTCGCCGATCGAACCTGGCCCGATCGAGTCATCAGGACGCCGCCCGTGTGGTGCAGCGTCGATCTGCGCGATGGCAATCAGGCGCTGATCGAGCCGATGGACGCCGCCCGCAAGCGGCGCATGTTCGACATGCTGGTCAAGATCGGCTTCAAGGAAATCGAGGTGGGCTTCCCGGCAGCCTCGCAGACCGATTTCGATTTCGTTAGGGAAATCATCGAACAGAACCTCATTCCCGGCGACCTCACCATCCAGGTGCTGACCCAGGCGCGTCCCGAACTCATCGCGCGTACCTACGAATCGCTCAAGGGCGCACGGCGCGCCATCGTGCACGTGTACAACTCCACTTCGGTGGCGCAGCGCCGCGTGGTGTTCCGCACGGACCGTGCCGGCATCGTCGACATCGCCGTGCGCGGAGCGACCGAAGTGCGCGAGCACGCCGAACGCAACCGCGGCACCGAGTGGGTGTTTCAATACAGTCCGGAGAGCTTCACCGGCACCGAGCTCGATTTCGCGGTCGAGATATGCGATGCGGTCAACGCGGTGTGGGAACCGACACCCGCCCGCAAGTCCATTCTCAACTTGCCGGCGACGGTCGAGATGGCCACGCCCAATGTGTATGCGGATCAGATCGAATGGTTCTCGCGCCACGTGGCCAAGCGCGACTCGGTGATCTTGAGCGTGCATCCGCACAACGACCGCGGCACCGGCGTCGCCGCCGCGGAGCTTGCCGTGATGGCGGGCGCCGAGCGCGTCGAAGGCACGCTGTTCGGCAACGGCGAGCGCACCGGTAATGTAGATATCGTTACGTTGGCTCTTAACCTTTATACGCAAGGCATTGATCCGGCTTTGGATTTCTCCAACATCAACGAGGTGGCGCGCTGTGCCGAGGCCTGCAATCAGCTGCCCATCCATCCGCGGCATCCCTACGTTGGCGATCTGGTGTTCACGGCATTTTCGGGATCGCACCAGGACGCCATCAAGAAGGGGCTGGCGGCGCGCGGCGAAACGGATATTTGGGACGTGCCCTACCTGCCGATCGACCCCTCCGATCTCGGCCGATCCTACGATTCCATCATTCGCGTCAACAGCCAGTCCGGCAAGGGCGGCGTGGCGTACCTGCTCGAGCGCGATTACCAGCTGGTGATGCCGCGCCGACTGCAGATCGAATTCAGCCAGGTCGTGCAAGCGGCCGCAGATATCACCGGTAAGGAACTGAGTTCACAGGAGTTATGGGAGCTCTTTTCCGCCGAATATCTGCTCCCAAAGGCGCCGTTCGTGTACCGCTCGCACCAGCTCGCGGCCTCCACCGACGGCGCGGACACCGAGCGCCTGGCGCTGCAGGTGGAGCGGGAGGGCCGGCTCGAGACCTGGCATGGTCAGGGCGCAGGCCCGATCGACGCCATGGTGAAGGCCATCGGTTTGCCGTTCGACGTGCTGTCCTATGAGGAACATTCGCGCGGCGAGGGCAGCGGCGCCAAGGCTGTCTCTTATATAGAGATCACCACCCGTTCGCGCCGCACCCTGTTCGGGGCCGGCATGCATACGAACATCATTACCGCCTCGCTGTTGGCCATCTTGTCGGCCGTCAATCGAGCGGTTGCGCAAGGGGCGCTGCCCGCGCGGGCGGATTCTGCATTAACTGGAACCTGAGGATATCGTTGTAAGATATTGAAATTGATATAATTTATATTGACGCTCTTGAAATCAACGGGGGCGCCCCGACTGCTAGGACGACTGGACGATACAAAGTCGTCATGCTAGTTGAATGCCGGACAGAATCGGCTATAGTGCGCAGCTTCAAGTATTGGGCTTATCGATCCTATTGATTTCAAGGGCTTTTCTCGAACAATGAGCGAACGCGAAGACGAACATTTCGATATCGACGATGAGTTTCTCGGCGAAGCCGAAGAATCCCACGACTTCGATCCTCTGATAGAACGCGCTGAGCGTCGGCCCAAAGCCGCGGCTGCCGGTAAAAAGGGCAGCAAGGCAGCCTGGAGCCGCGTCGAGGATGTGCTTGCCGAGCGTCAGCTGGAAAAAGAGCTGAAAGACATCTTCGAAGACGATTGATTCATGTTCCGCGGCGCGGCCATGGCCGCCCGCCCTCCGACAGGCGCGCGTAAATCCGTGTTTGAAAAAAGCGAAGCTTGGGTCGTCCTGAAGTTCGGCGGCACCAGCGTCTCCTCTGCTGCCAACTGGCACAACATCGCGGGCGTGGTTCGCGAACGCATGGCCGCGAGACTGCGTCCGGTGATCGTTCACTCCGCGCTGTCCGGCATCACCGATCGCCTCGAATCCCTGTTGTCCGCCGCCATGACGGGAACGCATTCGGCGGTTCTCGAACAAATCGACGGCCGGCATCGCGAACTCGCGCAGTCGTTGGACATTACGCCGAGCGCGCGCTACGGCAGTTTCATCGACGACTTGCGGCGCATGGCCAATGCGATCGTGGAAACCCGGGAGCTCAGCGACCGTGTCCGCGCCCGCGTGATGGCCATGGGTGAATTGCTTGCCACCGCGCTGGGTCACACCTTTCTGAACGCGCAGGGCATTCCCACCGAGTGGATCGACGCGCGCCAGGTGCTGCGCGCCGAGCGGCGTCATGGCGGCAACGACAAGGCCGGCGTTCTGTCGGCCACCTGCGATTTTGCCCCGGACGTCCCGCTGCAGGCGGCATGGCGCGCGCTCGATCGAGTCGTCATCACCCAGGGCTTCATCGCGGCCAACGACGAGGGGGATACGGTTCTGTTGGGTCGCGGCGGGTCCGACACCTCCGGCTCGTATTTCGCGGCCAAGCTGGCCGCCGTCCGGCTCGAGATATGGACCGACGTGCCGGGCCTGTTCAGCGCCAACCCGCGGCTGGTGCCGACGGCGCGGCTGCTGCGCGCACTTCACTACGACGAAGCGCAGGAGATCGCGAGCAACGGCGCGAAGATTCTGCATCCGCGCTGCGTCCTTCCCGTCCGGCAGTACAAAATCCCGCTGCATGTGTATGCCACCCAGGCTCCGGGTTTGGAAGGCACCATCGTCTCGGCAAACGTCGCCGACAGCGCGGCCCAGGTCAAGGCGATTGCCATCAAGAAAGGCATCACGCTCATCTCGATGGAAAGCCCCGGCATGTGGCATCAGGTGGGGTTTCTCGCGGATGCCTTCCAGGTCTTCAAGAACCAGGGCCTGTCCGTCGATTTGGTGTCGACCTCCGAGACCAATGTCACGGTATCGCTCGATCCGGCCGCCAATACGCTGGACCCCGCGGCGCTTTCGCGCCTGACGGCGCGTCTGGGCGAGTTGTGCCGCGTCGAGATTCTCGGGCCCTGTGCATCGTTGAGCCTGCTGGGCCACAATATCCGCGGCATCCTGCACGAGCTGGGCGCGGCCTTCGAGCTGTTCCAAGACCACAAGATCTACCTGGTGACGCAGGCGGCCAACGACCTCAATTTCACGTTCGTGATCGATGAAGCGCAGGGCGATCGCCTGGTGCATCAGCTGCACGAGCGCCTGATCCAGAGCATCGGCTCCGACAAGGTCTTGGGCCCCACCTGGCAGCAGTTGTTCGCGGCCAAGGAACGCACGGCGGCCGCGCTCGAGTGGTGGGAGCAGCCGGAAAAGCGCCGCCGCTTGTGCGACATCGCGCAGCGCGAGTCGGCGGCGTTCGTGTACGACGCAGCGACCTTGGACGCGTCGATCGCGGCGGTCAAGCGTGTCGCGTCGGTGGATCGCTGGGCCTATGCCATGAAGGCCAACTGGCATCCGGATATCCTGCGCCGCGTGTATGCGGCAGGATTGACGTTGGAATGCGTTTCGCGCGGCGAGCTCGAGCATGCCTTCGCCTGCGTGCCCGGCCTCGAGCCTGACCGCGTGCTGTTCACGCCGAACTTTGCGCCGCGCAGCGAGTACGAATTCGGTCTCGAGAGGGGTGTTCTCGTGACCTTGGACAATTTGTATCCGCTCAAAATGTGGCCCGAACTATTTCGCGGCAGGGACATTTTCCTGCGCATCGATCCGGGGTTCGGACGCGGCCATCACCACCACGTGCGTACGGCGGGGATCCATTCGAAGTTCGGCGTGCCCATCGCCGAGGCCGATGAACTGGTGGCCCTGGTCGAACACGCCGGTGCGCGGGTGACGGGCTTGCACGCGCACACCGGCAGCGGCATTTTCAACGTGGCGAATTGGACCGAGACCGGCGCGCTGCTCGCCGGCTTGGCCGAACGCTTCCCGCACGTTCGTGTGGTCGACTTGGGCGGCGGCATCGGCGTACCCGAACAGACGGGACAGGCCGGAATCGATCTGTCCGCCCTCGATGCAGGAGTTGCCGATCTCAAGAAGAGGTTCCCGCAACTCGAGTTCTGGATGGAACCCGGCCGATTCCTGGTGGCGCGGGCGGGCGTGCTCGTGGCGCTGGTGACGCAGTTGAAGGGGAAGGGCGAGGTGCGCTACGTCGGCGTCGCCACCGGTATGAATTCGCTCATCCGGCCGGCGCTGTACGGCGCCCATCACGACATCCGCAATTTGACGCGGCTCGAGGAACCGTCGAGTCAACGAGTCAACGTCGTGGGCCCGATTTGCGAAACCGCCGATCAGTTCGGCGCCGACCGCTGGCTGCCGCCGACGCAAGAGGGCGACGTGCTGTTGATCGCCACGTGCGGCGCGTATGGCTACGCCATGGCGTCGAATTACAATCTGCGGCCGCCCGCACTCGAGTTTATGATCGAATCATGACGAACATCGGCATCATTGGTTGGCGAGGGATGGTGGGCTCTGTGCTGCTCGAGCGCATGCGCGCGGAGCGGGATTTCGAGCTGGTTACGCCCACGTTCTTCAGCACCTCCCAGGCCGGCGGTGCGCCGCCCGACATCGGGCGAGCGTCGGCGGGCAGCGCGGCGGTGGGTCCCGTCCAAGATGCGAACGACATCGCCGCGCTCGCCCGCTTGCCCATGCTCATCAGCACGCAGGGCGGCGATTACACCGCGGCCGTGCATTCGCGGCTGCGCGCCGCCGGCTGGACCGGGTATTGGATCGATGCAGCCTCGACGCTGCGCATGGAAACGAATTCCGTCATCGTGCTCGACCCCGTGAACCTTGCGGTGATGCAGGCGGCGCGGCAGCGGGGCATCAAGGATTTCATCGGCGGCAATTGCACGGTATCGCTGATGTTGATGGCGGTGGGCGGCTTGCTGCGCGCGGGGCTGGTCGAGTGGATTTCAGCCATGACCTATCAATCGGCGTCCGGGGCCGGCGCGCAGAACATGCGCGAGCTGTTGGAACAGATGGGCGCCTTGTATCGGTCCGCATCGCCCTTGCTGAGCGACCCGTCGGCCACCATCCTGGATATCGATCGGGCGGTGAACGACGCCTTGACCGGCGCCGCCTTTCCGACGGCGCAATTTGGCGTGCCGCTCGCGGCGAGCCTCATCCCGTGGATCGACAAGGATTTGGGCAACGGCCAGAGCCGCGAGGAATGGAAGGCCGGCGTGGAATCGAACAAGATCATGGGAACGGAAGCCCACCCGGTGCCGGTGGAAGGCGTCTGCGTGCGCGTGAGCGCGATGCGCTGCCACTCGCAGGCACTCACCATCAAGTTGAAGCGCGATCTACCGCTGGCCGATATCGAATCGACCATCGCGGGCGCCAATCCTTGGGTGCGGGTGATCCCGAATGACCGCGACAGCTCGATGCGCCGGCTGTCACCGGCCGCGGTCAGCGGCCAGCTGACCGTGCCCATCGGGCGCCTGCGCAAACTCGCCATGGGCGGCGAGTATCTGTCGGCGTTCACCGTGGGCGACCAACTCCTCTGGGGCGCCGCCGAACCCCTGCGCAGGACTATGCGCTTCCTGCTTCCGCATGTGTGAGCAGGTTGATCGGCACCGGCTCGATGTGCCAGATGTCCTTGCAATACTCGCGAATGGTCCGGTCCGACGAGAATTTGCCGCTGCGCGCGGTGTTCAGGATCGCCATGCGGGTCCAGCGCTCGGTGTCGCGGTATGCCGCATCGACCTTGGCTTGGCATTCGATGTAGGACTGAAAATCGGCGAACAGCAGATACGGATCCTCGTGCATCAACCCATCGATCAACGGCCTGAAGAGCTCGGTATCGCCGCGTGAAAAGAATCCGCTGCGGATGAGGTCGATGACATCGCGCAACCCCTGGTTGGCGTTGTAATAGTCCATCGGCCGGTAGCCTCGCGCCTTGTAGTCGTACACTTCCGCGGCGCTCAAGCCGAACAGGAAGAAATTCTCGGCGCCGACCTCCTCGCGGATTTCGATGTTGGCGCCGTCGAGCGTGCCGATGGTGAGCGCGCCGTTCATCGAGAACTTCATGTTGCCCGTGCCCGACGCTTCCTTGCCGGCGGTGGAGATCTGTTCGGACAGGTCGGCTGCCGGATACACGCGCTGCCCATTGGTCACGTTGAAATTCGGCAGGAACACGACTTTGAGCCGGCCGCGCACGTCGGGGTCGCGATTCACGACTTCGCCCACGGCCGTGATGAGTTTGATCATCAGCTTGGCCAGATGATATCCCGGCGCCGCCTTGCCGCCGAAGATGAAGGTGCGCGGCTGTACGGCGAGCGAGGGATTCGACTTGATGGCGTGGTACAGCGAGACGATGTGCAGCACCTTCAAGTGCTGGCGCTTGTACTCGTGAATGCGCTTCACGAGCACGTCGAACAGCGAATCGGGATCGGCCACGATGCCCGTGCGCGTAAGCGTCACGGCGGCGAATTGCCGCTTGTTGTGCTGCTTGATTTCGCGCCAGCGGCTGCGGAATCCGGCATCCTCGGCCAGCGGCTCGAGCCGCTTCAGCTGGGAGAGGTCCTTGATCCAGCCGTCGCCGATGTGTTCGGTGATGAGATCCGAGAGCCGCGGATTGGACAGCACCATCCAGCGGCGCGGGGTGACGCCATTGGTCTTGTTGCTGAACTTGTGCGGCCACATTTCGTAGAAATCCTTGAGCACGTCGCTCTTCAGAAGTTCCGAGTGCAGCGCGGCGACGCCGTTGATGGCGTGACTTCCGACGCAGGCCAGATGCGCCATCCGAACGTAGCGCTCGCCGCTCTCGTCGATCAGCGACAGCCGGGAAATGCGCGCCTCGTCGCCCAGGAAGCGGATGCGCACCTCTTCCAGGAAATGCGCGTTGATTTCGAAAATGATCTGCAAGTGCCGCGGCAGCACGCGGCCGAACACGGCGAGCGACCAGCGCTCGAGCGCCTCCGGCAGCAAGGTGTGATTGGTGTAGGCGAAGGTTTTACACGTGACGTGCCACGCTTGCGGCCAGGGCATCACGTATTCGTCGACCAGCAGGCGCATGAGCTCCGCGATGGCGATGGCCGGATGCGTGTCGTTCAGCTGCACCGCGAATTTCTCGTGGAATTTCTCCAGCGGCAGCTTCTGGCGGATCAGAATGCGGAACATGTCCTGCAAGGAGCAGGACACGAAGAAGAACTGCTGTTCCAGCCGCAGCTCCTTGCCGCGCAACTCCTGGTCGTTCGGGTACAGCACCTTGCTCAAGTTCTCGGACGTGACCTTCTGATTCACGGCGCCGTAATAGTCGCCGGCGTTGAACACGGCGAAGTCGAAGGATTCGGGGGCCTCCGAGCGCCACAGGCGCAGGGTATTCGCCGTGTTCACCCGATAGCCCAGGATGAGCGTGTCGTACGGCACGCCGGTGACGATCTTGTGGGGCACCCAGCGGATGCGCAGCCGGTTGTGCTCGTCGATGTATTGTTCGGTCGAGCCGCCGAACTTCACGTCCACCGCCCATTCCGGGCGCACCAGTTCCCAGGGATTGCCCTTGCGCAGCCACTTATCGGTCTTCTCGATCTGCCAGCCGTCGATGATTTCCTGATGAAAGATGCCGAATTCGTAGCGGATGCCATAGCCGATGGCGGGCACCTCGAGCGTCGCCAGCGAGTCGATGAAGCAGGCCGCCAAACGGCCGAGGCCGCCGTTGCCGAGGCCCGGCTCCTCTTCCTGGCCGAGGAGTTTTTCGAAATCCAGGCCGAGTTCCGTCATGCATTCCTTGACGGTATCGAATATGTTGAGGTTGATGAGGTTGTTGCCCAGGTGCGGGCCCATCAGGAACTCGGCCGACAGATAGGCGACCGTGCGCGAACCCTGGTTGGTGTAGGCGGCCGCCGTGCTGATCCAGCGTTGCAGCATGCGATCGCGCACCGCGTAGGCGAGCGCCATGTAGTAGTCGTTCTTGGTCGCGAGCGCCGGGAATTTGCCCTGCATGTAGAACAGGTCGTCCAGGAAGGCGTTCTTGATGGCGTCCTTGTTGAGCGCGGTGCGCCCATCTTCCACGCGCCTCTCGGATATCAGCAATGTCGGCTTCGAACTCACAAGGGTTTCCTTCATGACGATTACGGGGCCCACACCACGTCGACGGCCGTGCGTTCCTGACGCAGGATCGTGCGGATGGGCATTTCTTCGACCGCGCCGGGCTGGCCGGCGGCGGCATAGACTTGCCACTTCGATTCGCCCGCGAGCAGCAGTACGATGCGGCGCGAATCGAGCAGCGCGGAGAGATTGAGGCTGAGGCGTGCGTGCGGTGCGGTCGGCGACCACATGCCGATACAGCCGGCGGCGGCGGCCGGATTGATGGCGCGGGCGAGGTTGGGCGATTTGGGGAACAACGACGCGGTGTGGCCATCGTCGCCCATGCCGAGAATCACCATGTCGAACGGGCGCGGCACGCGCGCGAAGGTTTCCCACGCCGACACGGCGCCGAGATCCGGGGTGGGGGCGGCATTCTTGAGGCCGGAGAAGCGGGCGGCGGCGGCGGCGTCCTTCAGCAGGTGATCGCGCACCAGCTTCTCGTTGCTGGCCGGGTCGGACGGATCGACCCATCGTTCATCGGCCAATCCCACGCAGACGCGGTTCCAGTCGAGCGCTTCGGTACGCAGGCTTTCGAACAACTTGATGGGAGACTTGCCCCCGGAGACGATCAGGCTCGCGCTGCCGCGCGCCTCGATCGCCGCCCGCAACGTCGCGGCAATGCGTGCGGCGAGTTCGCGCGACAACGTGTCGAGGTCGGGATAACGAGTGACTGGCGGTTCGGTCATGGTCGGTGCTCTTGCGGCCTATAGTTCGTCGTGCCAGGAGAATCCATCGCGTCCGATCAGCGAGCTGGCGGCGGCGGGGCCCCAGCTGCCGGCGATGTAGGCCTTGGGCCTGTCGTCGTATTGCTGCCAGCCGGCGAGAATGGGATCGACCCAGCGCCAGGCCGCGTCGAGTTCGTCGCGGCGCATGAACAAGGTGAGATTGCCTTTCACCGTGTCCATCAGCAATCGTTCGTAGGCATCGAGACTGCGGGTCTTGAACGTCTCGCCCAGATCGAGCGCCAGACTCACGGGCTTCAAACGCATGCCTTCGCCGGGGTTCTTCGCCAGGATGGTCATGGTGATGCTCTCGTCGGGCTGCAATCGGATCACCAGCTCGTTGGCCGTGTTCGAGGTGGGCGGTTTCTCGAAGATCGGATGGGGCACTTCGTCGAAGGTCACCACCAACTCGGTGAGACGGTCCTGCAGGCGCTTGCCGGTGCGCAAGTAAAACGGCACCCCGGCCCAGCGCCAGGTGTCGATTTCCACTTTCAACGCCGCATAGGTTTCGGTGGTGCTGTCGGGCGCAATGTCGGCCTCCTGCAGGTAGCCGGGAACCGGCACTCCGCCCACCGCGCCCGCCTTGTACTGGCCGCGCACTGTCTTCGTGAGCACGTCGCGATCGCGCAAGGGCCGCAGCGCGCGCAGCACCTTGAGCTTCTCGTCGCGCACCGCATCCGGATCGCTGCTCGCCGGCGGTTCCATCGCCATGATGCACAGCAACTGCAGCAGATGGTTCTGAACCATGTCGCGCAGCGCGCCCGTCTTGTCGTAGAAATGTCCGCGCCGTTCGACGCCGAGTTCCTCGGCCACCGTGATCTGGATGTGCTTGACCAGGCCGCGCCGCCACAGCGGCTCGAACAGCGCGTTGCCGAAGCGCAGCGCCATGAGATTCTGCACGGCTTCCTTGCCCAGATAATGATCGATGCGGTAGATCTGCCGTTCGGTGAACACGGCGCCGACTTGCTGGTTGATGAGATCGGCGGAAGCGGTGTCGTGACCCAGCGGTTTTTCCAGCACCACCCGCGACAGCGGGGAGACCGCGCCGGCTTTGGCGAGATTCTCGCAGAACAGCGTGAACAGATTCGACGCCGTGGAAAAGAAGAACACGCGCACGAATTGCTCGCGGCCCTGCAACGCGGCGGCGAGGGGTTGGTAGTCCGCAGCACAGTCCGCCTCGACCTTGGCGTAGTGCAGCAGGCCGCTGAACGCCTCCCAGAGCGGCGCGTCGAATTCCGTGCCGAGAAATCCCTTACAGGCGGTTTCCGCCTGCGCAATGTACTCGCTGCGGGAAAGGCTCGAGCGGGCAATGCCGAAAATGCGCGATTCGGCGGAAACCTGTCCTGCCGCATAGCGACGATACAGCGCCGGCAACAGCTTGCGCGTGACCAGATCGCCGGTTCCGCCAAAAAGCATCATGTCAAAAGTCGGTAATACAGCCACCGGCGAAATTCCTCGATTTACCAGCCCAAGAGCGTAGCACTTGCGCTCGCGTTCTAGTAAGTCTTCCCGATATGGCACAATGACGTATGTCGAAGATCTCACAAAATGTTCATGAGCGGCTGCGCGCCGTCACGGAGCGAATCCGCGAGCGCAGCCAGGATCGCGCCGAGTATCTGCGGCGCATGGACATGGCCCAGCAACGCGGCTCGGCGCGAGCCGGTCTGTCTTGCACCAATCTCGCTCATGGTTTCGCCGCGTCCGATGCACCGGACAAGGACGCGCTGAAGCGCATGCGCTGGCCCAACGTCGCCATCGTGTCGGCATATAACGACATGTTGTCGGCGCATCAGCCGCTCGAGAAATATCCGGCGCTCATCAAGCACGCGGCCCGGGAAGCGGGCGCGATCGCGCAATTCGCGGGCGGTGTGCCCGCCATGTGCGACGGCGTGACACAGGGGCAGCCGGGCATGGAACTCTCCTTGTTCAGCCGCGACGTGATCGCCATGGCCACGGGCGTCGCGCTGGCGCACAACATGTTCGATTCCGCCCTGTGTCTGGGCGTCTGCGACAAGATCGTTCCCGGTTTGTTGATGGGCGCCCTCGCGTTCGGCCATTTGCCGGTGATCTTCGTGCCGGGAGGGCCGATGCCTTCGGGCGTTCCCAACAAGGAGAAGGCGCGCATCCGGCAGCTCTATGCCGAGGGCAAGGTGGGCCGCGACGCGCTGCTCGAATCCGAGGCCGGCAGCTACCATTCCGCGGGCACTTGCACGTTCTACGGCACGGCCAACAGCAATCAGATGCTGATGGAAGTGATGGGCCTGCACATTCCCGGCTCGGCGTTCGTGCCGCCGAACACGCCGCTGCGCGATGCGCTGACGGCGGCGGCCGCGCAACGTGCGGCGCGCATCACGGCGTTGGGCAGCGAGTATCTGCCGCTGGCGCGCATGGTCGACGAGGCCGCGATCGTGAACGCCATCGTCGGATTGCTCGCCACGGGAGGTTCCACCAATCACACGCTGCACCTGGTGGCCATGGCGCGCTGCGCCGGCATCGCCATCACGTGGGACGACTTCAGCGATCTATCGACGGTGGTGCCGCTGCTCACGCGCATCTATCCGAACGGCAGCGCCGATGTGAATCGATTCCAAATGGCCGGCGGCATGGCGTTCCTGATCCGCGAACTGCTGGATGCCGGTCTGTTGCACGATGCGGTCAACACCGTGATGGGCCGCGGACTGCGTGCCTACGCGGCCGAGCCGTGGCTCGACGCGGGCGCTCTGGCGTGGCGTCCGGCGCCGGCCGCCAGCGGCGACCTCGACGTGTTGCGCCCGGCGAGCAATCCGTTCAGTCATCACGGCGGACTGCGGCTGTTGACCGGCAACCTCGGCCGCGCCGTCATCAAGACATCGGCCATGAAGGCCGAACACCACGTGGTCGAGGCGCCCGCCGTGGTATTCGACGATCAAGAGGCCGTGATCGCAGCCTTCAAGGCCGGCGCTCTGTCGCGGGACTGCGTCGTGGTGGTGCGGTTCCAGGGTCCGCGTGCCAATGGCATGCCGGAATTGCATCAATTGACGCCATCCTTGGGGTCGTTGCAGAGCAGGGGATTTCACGTCGCGCTGGTCACCGATGGCCGCATGTCGGGCGCCTCCGGCAGCGTGCCGGCCGCGATCCATGTGAGCCCCGAGGTCGTCAGCGGCGGACCCTTGGGGAGGGTGCGCGACGGCGACATCCTGCGTCTGGATTGCCACACCGGCGTGCTCGAGGCGCGCGTGCCCGACGTGCTCTGGCAGCAGCGGCAAATTCCGACGCTGGATGCGGCCAAGAACGAGTTCGGCTCGGGCCGCGAGCTCTTTGCCAGTCTGCGCCGCGTGGCCGGCGATGCCGAGGCCGGCGCCATTTCCTTGATGTGAGGCCACCGGGCCGAAGGATCCTCGAGTGAATATCCGTGAAATCGTTGGCTTTGCCCCGGTCATTCCGGTTCTGACCATCACCGAACTCGAGCATGCGGTGCCGCTGGCGCGCGCCTTGTCGGCGGGAGGACTCAGGGTCCTGGAAATCACCTTGCGCACGCCGGTGGCGCTGGCCGCGATCGAGGCCATGCGCAAAGCGGTACCGGACGCCATCATCGGCGTGGGTACTCTCACCCGGGCGGTGGACTTTGCGGCGGCCGATCGGGTGGGTGCGCAGTTCGGCGTGACGCCGGGGTTGACGCCCGAACTCGCTGCGGCCGCGCGCGGCGCGCGCTTTCCGCTGCTCCCCGGCGTGATGACGCCCACCGAATTGATCGCGGCACGCAATGCCGGCTTCAACGTGCTGAAGCTGTTTCCCGCACAGCAAGCGGGCGGTATCGGGATGCTGCAGGCATTGGGGGCGCCGTTTCCGGATGTCCTGTTCTGTCCCACGGGGGGGATCTCGCGCGACACCGCGCCGGACTATCTGGCACTGCCCAACGTGGTGTGCGTCGGCGGCTCCTGGGTGGCGCCGCGCTCGTTGCTGCTGGCGGGCGACTGGGCGGGAATCGAAGCGCTGGCGCGCGACGCCGCCAGCCTGAAGAAGCCCACCGCACCGTCGGTGACCGACCCAGCTCGCGCCTAGCGGCTGCCGCGGTGACCTCCAAAGCCTTCATCGCCTGGTCGGGCTGGTTGGCCGCGCTGCTCATTTTGGGCGCCTACGCCCTGTTGTCGTTCGGCAAGATCCAGGCGCGCTCGAAGATTTATCAATGGATGAACATCGTGGGCGCGCTGGGGTTCATCATCAATTGCGCATGGAACGGTGCGTGGCCCTCGGTGGCCCTGAACGTGGTGTGGCTGTTCATAGGCCTTTACGTCGTGAGGCGCAATCGCACGCGGTCGTGAGGCATCGACGTTCGTGAGGCGCGAGCCATGTTTGGGCCGGGAGCGTCGACGCCGAGCGGTTCGCTACAAATCGATGCGCACCGGTGTTCCCAGCACCGCCGCCTCGTACACTTCCTGCATTGCGAGGTTGTCGAGCGCGATGCAGCCGCGCGTGCCTGTGACCGGCCCGGTGGGTGCCTCGCCATGAATGGCGTTTCATCGTGTCGATTCGCGCCGGCGGCTCGCAACATGCCGCGCCTCGAGTTCCGCGAGCACTTGACCCAGCGAGAGATTCTTGACCTGCAGCAGCAGCAGCGTGTGGTACATCAGATCGGCCGCCTCGCCGATCACTTCGCCGTCCGGCTGCGCCACCGCGGCCAACGCCAGTTCCAGCCCTTCCTCGCCCACCTTCTGCGCGATGCGACGCGTGCCTTGGGCCAACAGCTTGGCGGTGTAGCTGCCGTCGGGCCGGGTCGCGATGCGCTCGGCAATGACGTTCTCGAGCACGCTCAAGAACGCGAGCTTCTCGGCGGCGGCCTGCGGCGCAGCCTCACCCCAGCAGGTGCGCGTCCCGGTGTGGCAGGCAGGCCCGACCGGATCGGCGAGTACCAGCAGCGTGTCGCCGTCGCAGTCGACGGCCACGTCGCGCAGCTCGAGGAAATTGCCCGAGCTTTCACCCTTGGTCCACAAGCGCTGCTTGCTGCGGCTCCAGAAGGTCACGCGCCGGCTGGCGAGCGTGGCGGCGAGCGCCTCGCGGTTCATGTAGGCCAGCATCAGCACCGCGCCGCTGCTTGCGTCCTGCACGATGGCCGGCACCAGCCCGTCGCTCTTGGCCCAGTCGATCGCTGCCAGGTCTGTCATGGCCGTACCTCGACGCCGTCGGCGCGTAATCGTTTCTTGAGATCGGGAATCGCGATCTCGCCCGAGTGGAACACGCTCGCAGCGAGGGCGGCGTCGACGCCCGCCGTCAGAAACACTTGCGAGAAATGCTGCGGCAATCCGGCGCCGCCGGAGGCCACCAACGGCACTCGGCAGATCTCGCGCACGGCGCGCAGCTGCGCGAGATCGTAGCCCTGGCGCACGCCGTCGCTCGCCATGCAATTGAGCACGATCTCGCCGGCGCCGCGCCGCTGCGCCTCGATCACCCACTCGAGCGTCCTACGCGAGGTATCGCGCGTGCGCGCCACGTCGCCGGTGAACTGCTGTACGCGATAGTCATCGCCCAGCGTCTGACTGTCGATGCCCACCACCACGCATTGCGCCCCGAACCGCTGGCTCAGCGCGTCGATCAAGTCGGGGTCGGACAGCGCGGGGGAGTTGACGGAGATCTTCTCGGCGCCGGAGGAGAGCACCGCCTCGGCGTCCGCGACCGACCGAATTCCGCCGGCCACGCAGAAGGGAATGTCGAGGATGCGCGCCACCCGCGTCACCCAGGATCGATCCACGGAGCGATTCTCGGGGCTTGCGGAAATGTCGTAGAACACCAATTCGTCCGCGCCGGCGTCGCGGTAGCGCGCGGCCAGGTCCAAAATGTCGCCGACCACGCGGTGATCGCGAAAGCGTACGCCCTTGACCACCTGTCCATCGCGTACATCCAGGCAGGGGATTATGCGTTTGGCAAGAATGGCCGCAAATCCTCGAGTGGAATGAGATTTTCGAGCAGCGCCTTGCCGCTGATGGCGCCCTTGGCGCCGGCCGCGGCCAGCGCGTGCAGATCGTGCGCGTCGCGGATGCCGCCCGAGGCTTGCCACTCGATCTGTGGAAAACGTTGCACGGCTTCGGCGTAGAGCTCGACGTTCGGTCCGGACAATGCGCCGTCGCGGCCGACATCGGTGCAGAGCACGTGCTCGAGGCCGAACTGCAGGAAATTGTCGACCGCGGTCCACAGCGGGATCGCCAGCTGCTCGCGCCAGCCGTGGATGGCGAGGCAGGGCGTACGGGTCGCGTCGAACCGCACGTCGAACGCGAGCACGATGCGCGCCGCGCCGAACTCGCGCAGCCAGGTCCGCACTTGCTCGGCCTGAGTCACCGCCGCGCTGCCGATCACGACGCGGGCGACGCCGCGCCCCAACATTTGCGCCACCGCGGCGGTATCGCGCAGGCCGCCGCCCACCTGCAGATCGATGCCGCCGTGGGCCGCCGCCAGTTCGCCGATGATGTCGAGGTTGCCGCCCGCGCCGTCACGGGCGCCGTCCAAGTCGACCACGTGCAGCCATTCGGCGCCATAGCTGCGATAGCGCACGAGCAGTTCCCGGGGATCGGCGTCGTAGCGGGTTTCCGCCGCGAAATCGCCGTGCAACAGGCGCACGCAGCGGCCGTCCTTCAAGTCGATGGCGGGTATGAGCATCACGGACGGGGGGCCCTGCTGTCGAGCGCGAGAAAATTCTTCAGCAGCCGCGCGCCCACCGCGGCGGAGCGCTCGGGATGGAACTGGGCCCCATAGAAGTTTCGCCATTGTACGCACGCGCTGAAGGGCACTCCATACCGAGTGCTCGACACGGTGGCGCTGCTCACGGGCAGCGCGTAGCTGTGGACGAAGTAGGCATAATCCTCGCTGCCGAGTCCGGCCGTGAGGGGCGACTCGCGCTCGATGTCCAGCGTGTTCCAGCCCATGTGCGGCACCGGGTGGCCGGCGGCTTCGTCGAAACGTACGGCGCGGCCGGGAATGATGCCGAGGCATTCGGTGGCGCCTTCGTCCGAGGACTCAAACAACAACTGCATCCCGAGACAAATGCCGAGCACGGGTTGGGTCAGCGTCGGGATGAGCGTGTGCAGCCCATCGCGTCGCAGCCGCGTCATGGCGTCCGCCGCCGCGCCCACACCCGGCAGAACCACATGCGTCGCCGCACGGATGCGTTCGGGATCGGCCGACAGCACCGAGGCCACGCCGAGGCGCTCCAAGGCGAATTGCAGCGAGGCAATGTTCGCGCCGCCATTGGCGACGATGGCCACATCGCGCGGGTTCACGGCGTCGCTCACAACACGCCCTTGGTGCTCGGCAACTCGTTGCCCTCGAGCCGGATGGCCTGGCGCAGGCTGCGGCCCACTCCCTTGAAGCAGGACTCGACCATGTGATGCGTGTTCTCGCCGCGTACCGTCAGATGCAAGGCGGCGCCCAGCGTCTCGGCGAGCGAGCGAAAGAAATGCGGCACGAGCTCGGTCGGCAGGTCGCCGACGCGCTCGCGTTCGAAGCGGCCCTCCCACACGAAGTACGGTCGCCCGCAGATATCCAGAGCCACCTGCGCCTCGGCCTCGTCCATGGCGAGCAGGAACCCATAGCGCGCAATGCCGCGTTTGTCGCCGAGCGCCTGCCGCAGGGCCGAGCCCAGCGCGAGCGCGCAGTCCTCGATGGTGTGGTGTTCGTCGATGTGCAGATCGCCCTTGCATGCCAGCTGCAAGGCGAAGCCGCCGTGTTTCGCGATCTGTTCCAGCATGTGATCGAAGAATCCCAAACCCGTGCTCACGGCGATGGGACCCTCGCGCGACAGATCCACGTCGACCACCACGTCGGTCTCCTTGGTGGTCCGCTGCACGTGGGCGTGGCGGGCCGCACCCAGTATGTGCCGCGTGATGGCCGGCCACGTCTCCTCCGGGGTACCGTCCGGACGAATGCGCAGCCCCTGGAGCCCCAAGTTCTTCGCGAACTCGAGGTCGGTGTCGCGATCGCCGATCATGTAGCTATGCGCGAGGTCGATGGGATTCGCGGCGACGAAGTCGCGCACCATGCCGGGGTTCGGTTTGCGGCACTCGCAACCCTCGTGCTTGAAATGCGGGCAGATGAAAATCGCTTCGAATCCGATGCCCTGCGATGCGAACAAATCCAGAATGAAGCGGTGTGCACGTTCGAAACCGTCGGTGGGGAACCGCGCCGTTCCCAGCCCGTCCTGATTGGTCACCATCACGAACGCGAATCCGGCGCGCTGCAACTCGAGCAGCGCCGGTATCACGTGCGGCACCAGGCGGATCTTCTCCAGCGAGTCGATCTGTTCATCGGGCGTCTCTTCGTTGAGCGTCCCGTCGCGATCCAGAAACAGTATGCGTCGGCCGGTCATGGTGCCTCCAGGCTGTCGAGCAGCGCGTCGTTCTGCGCGCGGCTGCCCACCGAAATTCGCAGCGACTTCGGCAATCGCGGATAGCCGCGCAGATCCCGCACGATGAGGCCGCCCGCCATGCTCTTGCGCATGAAACGGTCGGGATCGGTCGAGTCGATCATCAGGAAATTGGCGTCGCTCGGCCATATTTTCTGGACCAAGGGTGAGGCCTGCAGCCGCTCTTGCAAATAGCCGCGTTCGGCGATCAGCGCCTCGAGACGCGCGCGGGAGGCGGCGGCTTCGCTCGGCGCCAGCGCGCGCAGCGCCGCCTCGACCGTGGGTTGCGCGAGCGAGTAGGGCGGGATGACGCGCTTCGCCAGCTGAATCAGGTCCGGAGCGCCCAGCAGGGCGCCGATGCGCGCGCCGGCCAAGGCGTGGGCCTTGGAGAGCGTGCGCAGGAGCGCCAGCGTCGAGAAACGTGCGAGCCACGGCGTCAGGCTGGGCGAGCGCGACCACTCGATGTAGGCTTCGTCGACCACGACGATGGCCTTGCCGTCGAGCGCCGTACAGATCGCCTCCACGGCGCCGGCATCGAGCGAATTGCCGGTGGGATTGTTCGGCGAGCACAGGTACACCAGCTTGACGTGCGGACGCCATGCCGCGAGCAGCCGATCGGGATCGAGGCCCCAGGAACGCGAAGCATCGAGCGGCACCTCGAGCACGTCCGCGCCCTGAATGCGCGCCGCCACTTGGTACATGCCGAAGGTGGGCGTGCATTGCAGGATCGCATCCTGGCCCTGGCGCAGGAAGATTCGCGACAACAAATCGATGGCCTCGTCGCTGCCCCGCGCCAGGAGCAGGTGCGGGACCGGCACGTCGTACAGTTCCGCGAGCCGCGCCACCAACGCTTGCGGCTGCGGCTCCGGATAGCGGTTCAGGCCCGCGTCCGTGGTATCGCCGGCGGGCCGCCAGGGCGCTTCGTTGGCATGCAGACGGGTCAGCGTCGGCAGCCAGGCAGCGTGCGAGTAGGGCTTCAAGGTGCGGATCTCGGGCCGCGCCAGCGCGGCGGCACTCATGACCCTGCCTCCGACAGCTCCCCGCCCGCTGCGCCGCGTTCCAGGGCGGCCAAGCGAATCGTGACGGCGGCGGCGTGCGCATCCAATCCTTCGAGACCCGCCAGGATCTGCGCGGTGGGGCCGAGGCCTCGCAGGCCCGCCGGCGTCAGCTCCTGCACGGTGATGCGCTTCTGAAAGTCTTCCAGGGACAAACCGCTGTAGGCCCTGGCATAACCGTAGGTGGGCAGCGTGTGGTTGGGGCCGCTGCAATAGTCGCCCATCGATTCGGGCGACCAGCTGCCCAGGAACACCGCCCCCGCCGCACTCACACGACCCAACCAGCGCCGCGCTTCCGTGATCTCCAGGAGCAGGTGCTCGGGCGCGTACTCGTTCGCCACGCCGAAGGCGGTGTCCAGCGAATCGACCACGAGCAGCCGGATGTTGGCCACCGATTTCTCGAGTATGGCGCTGCGCGACAGAGCCCCCACCTGATGTCGAATCTGCTCGGCGACGTTCCGCGCCAGGGCTGCCGAGGGTGTCACCAGCAATGCCTGCGCCTCGGTACTGTGTTCGGCCTGGGCCAGCAGATCGGCGGCCACGAAGTCGGCGCGCGCGCCGTCGTCGGCAATGACCAGCACTTCAGTCACGCCGGCGGGCAGGTCGGCGGCGGCTCCGGCGGCGTCATTGGCCACCAAGAGTTTGGCGGCCGTCACCCAGGCATTGCCGGGCCCGAACAGCTTGTCGCACTTGGGTACGGACGCGGTGCCGTAGGCCATGGCCGCGATGGCCTGCGCACCGCCCACCTTGAACACTCGTTCCACGCCCGCCTTGCGCGCGGCCACCAATACCGCCGGATCCGCAGCCCCGTCGCGCTTAGGTGCGGTGCACAGAATGCGCACCGGACAGCCGGCGATGGCCGCCGGAACCGCCAGCATGATGGCGGTGGAGGGCAACGGCGCCGAGCCTGCCGGGACGTACAAACCCACCGCCCGCACCGGCACGCTGATGCGTTCGCACACCACGCCGGGCGCCGTCTCGACGCGCAGCGGCGGCGCGGCTTGGGCCGCGTGAAACGCGTGCACCGTGCCGATGGCGGTCGCGATCGCAGCATGTTGGGCGGGGGTCAAGGCGCGCTCCGCCGCCGCGAACTCCTGCGCCGAGACCGACAATTCTTCGACGCGCACCCCATCGAAGCGCTGCGTCAAATCGCGCAGCGCCGCGTCGCCGTTGCGGCGTACCTCGTCGATGATGGCCTGGGCCGCCGCGGCGATACCCGCGGCGTCGCGCTGCGCCGGGCGTTGCAATGCCGCGCGTTGCTGCGCGGCCGACAGGGAATTCCAAACGAGAATGCGCATGTTCGATACCTAAGTCCGTCAAGCCAGCATCTTTTCGACCGGCAGCACCAGCACCGACGTCGCGCCCGCGCCCTTGAGGTCCTCGAGCAATTCCCAAAAAACGCTTTCCCGGCAAACGGCATGGACGGCGACGCGATCGCCGCGTCCCTCCAAGGGAATGACGGTGGGAGCTTCGCTGCCCGGCAGCAGCTTCGCGATGGCCGCCAGCGCCGAGCGCGGCGCGTGCAGCATGATGTACTTGCTGCCCTTCACCTGCTCGACGCCGTCGATGCGCATCAACAGCCGGCGGGTCCAATCCTGCTTGTCCGCCGCAATGGGCACGGGCGTGCGGATCAGCGCGGCCTGGCTCTCGAGCACCGTCTCGACCTGCCGCAGATGATTGGCGGCGAGCGTCGAACCGGTGGACACCAGATCGCAGATGACATCGGCGCGGCCGAGGCGCGGTGCGATCTCCACCGAGCCGGACAGCACCACGACTTCGGCGGCGATGCTGCGCTCGGCCAGGAAGCGCGCCAGAATGTTCGGATAGGTGGTCGCGATGCGTTTGCCGGCGAGCGAGGCTGCGCCGCGGTACTCGAAACCGTCCGGCACGGCGATGCACAGCTTGCAGCGTCCGAAATCCAGCAGCTGCACGATCTCGAAGAGCGGCGCGATGCCGCGGGCCTGGAATGCCAGGCGTTTCTCCTCGACCACGTTGAGCCCCACCAGCCCCAAGTCGCACACGTCCTCTTGCACCAGGTCGGGGATATCGTCGTCGCGCACGAACAGCACGTCGAGCGGCATGTTCTCGCCGTAGCACATGAGCTGATCCTTGCCGCGGCTGAATTTCAAGCCGCAGCGCGACAGCAGATCGAGCGAGCTGTCGGTCAGGCGGCCGCTTTTCTGAATGGCAATTTTCAGGCGTACGGCGGGCGAAGCTTCGGGGCGGGTGGGCGGAGCGTTCATGCGTTCAACTTCAAGCGCTCGGTCACGGCGCGGTAGCCGCCGTTGCCGGAGGTCAGGTAGCGGGAAACACGGCTGATGGTGGTGACGCTCACGCCGGTTTGCTTGTGGATTTCGCGATAGGGCAACCCGCGCTCCAACAGTTCGACCACCGCCCAACGATCCGCCATGGCCTGCAGTTCGGACGGCGTGCACAGATCGCGAAAGAAACTCCGGCACTCCTCGACGCTGCGCAGCGCGAGAATCGCCGTGCACAGCGCGCGCTCGTGCTGTTGCTCTTGGCGTACGGTGACGGGACGGTTGGTTTTCATGCGGCGGCAGCCATAGTGTATTAACGCGCTAGTACATTAATACGTTATCGACACTGACGCAAGCGGGTCTCGGCTCCGGAATGTCTGCCGGTTTCGAGCTAGCGCAGCGACGAGCCCGCTTGCCGGGGTTCGGACCGCTCAGCGTCGCGGTGCCGCAGCCTTGGTCCCATGCGCCCGCCCGGGCATCGCTATCGCTTGACGCGGTGAGCGCGCGTCTCTAGAATTCTCCGGTCTATCTAGACCGGCTGAGGGAAAGGCCCTTAGAAGCCGGGGCAACCACCCACGACTCTCGCGAGAATCGTACGGAACGGTGCCAACTCCTGCGGCGACGAGTCTTGAAGGCTCCGAACCGGTAGATAGGCGGCGAATCGATCGGCGTTCCACGTCGGCCGTCAGCCTAAGAGCGCCGGGCTCCCCAGGAGTTATGTCAACCTGTGAGGAGCGAGTGTTAGGTGGCGCGAGAATTGACGAAAAAATCCCTCGAATTTCCCGATGAAACCACGGTCGTCCAGGATTCCGTATTGCGGCTGCCCAAAGCGCTGCGGCTGCACCATGGCGATGTCCTGGCGGATGCCCGCGTGGCGTATCGCCTGATCGGACCGTGCGACGCGCCGGTGGTCGCGGTACTCGGGGGCATCTCCGCGCACCGCTATCTGGCCGGCCCCGAGGGCTGGTGGCCCGCCTTGGTCGGACCCCATCTCGGCGTCGATACCACGCGCTACCGCGTGCTCGGCATCGATTATCTGGGCGGCCTGGGCGCGAGTTCCACGCCGCATGGCGGGTCGAGCTTTCCGCCCGTCAGTTCGGTCGATCAGGCCGAAGTGCTCGGCCAGGTGGTGAGGCATCTGCAACTCGATTCATTGCACGCCATCGTCGGCGCCTCGTACGGCGGCATGGTGGCCTTGAGCTTTGCGGCACGGCATCCCGCGCTCGTGAACCGCATCGTCATCGTGAGCGCCGCCGACCGAGCCCAGGTTCTGTCGACGGCTTGGCGCAGTGTGCAGCGGCAGATCGTCCGCGAGGCCATCGCACGCGGCGACGGAGCGGCCGGCCTCAAGCTCGCGCGCGCGCTGGCGATGGCGACGTATCGCAGCCAGGCCGAGTTTGCGATGCGTTTCGCGGGCCCCGCGGTGCGCGACGCCGAACGGTTTCGCTTTCCGGTCGAGGGTTACCTGTTCGCGCGCGGCGATGACTACGTGCAGAAGTACCGCGCCGAGTCGTTTCTCAGCTTAAGCGAATCCATCGACTTGCACGAAGTGGATCCCGCCCTCGTGCACACTCCGACGGTCTTGATCGCGGTTCACGAGGACCAACTCGTGCCGTTCGACGATATGCAGTCGCTTGCGGCGCGCTTGGGCGGTCCGCGCCGGCTGATCGAGATCAATTCCATTTTCGGCCACGACGCGTTCTTGAAAGAGGCCGCGGTGCTCAACCCCATTCTCAACGACGCCCTTGCGGAGCAGACGATCACATGAACGACGGCACATCCAAGAAAACCATCGCGACGCGCTCGGTGCGCGCCGGCCTCGAATCGGACGCCCAGCACGGCTCCGTGGTGCCGCCGATCTACCTGTCGACGAATTTCGCCTTCGAGGGCTACCGCAAGCCGCGCAAATACGATTACACCCGCTCCGGCAATCCCACGCGCGACCAGCTGGCCGGCGCGCTTGCGGATCTGGAGGAGGGGGTGGGTGCGGTGGTGACCTGCACGGGCCTGGCTGCCATCACCTTGATCCTCGCGACGCTGCCCGCCGGCGCGCGCGTGCAGGCGCCGTTCGATTGCTACGGCGGAACGTATCGCCTGCTCGCCGCGCTCGCGAAGCAGGGCAATCTGGTGGCCGACTTCATCGACCAGAGCGATCCGGCCGCGCTCGCCAAGTCGCTCGCATCGAAACCCGCGCTGGTGTGGATCGAGACACCGAGCAATCCGTTGCTGCGCATCGTCGACATCCGCGAGATCGCCGCCGCCGCGCATGCGGTGGGCGCGCTGGTGGTGGTCGACAATACCTTTCTCTCGCCGGTATGGCAGCAGCCGCTCGCGCTCGGCGCGGACCTGGTCATGCATTCGACCACCAAGTATCTGAACGGCCACAGCGACGTGGTGGGCGGCGCGGTCATCGCGTCGACCGCAGAACTGCAGCAGAGCCTGTCATGGTGGGCGAACGCCATCGGCGTCACCGGCGCGCCCTTCGACAGCTTCATGACGCTGCGCGGCGTGCGCACGCTGCACGCGCGCATGCGGGTGCACGCCGAGAACACGCATGCCGTGGTCGAGGCCCTGCACGGTCATGCGGCCGTGCAGCGCGTCTACTATCCCGGACTCGCGAGCCATCCCGGTCATGAGCTGGCGCGTCGGCAGCAGAGCGGCTTCGGCGCCATGCTGAGCTTCGAACTGGCGGGGGGAGAGCCCGCCGTGCAGGCCTTCCTCGACGGACTCGAGTGCTTCACGCTCGCCGAGTCGTTGGGAGGCGTCGAAAGTCTGGTCGCCCATCCGGCCACCATGACTCATGCCGGAATGGACGAAGCCGCGCGACTGCGAGCCGGGATCGGTCCCGGGCTGCTGCGCATGTCGGTGGGCATCGAAGACGCCGGCGACCTGGTGGCCGACCTCACCGCGGGCCTCGAGCGTGCCGCTGCCCGTGCCGCGGGCGAGCCGGTGAGTGGCGCCCCCGGCCGCACTCCGGTGGGCGCGTAGCGGCAGACTCGTCTGCGGGCTCGGCAGGGGCGCCTCTAAATCGCGGCCAGCACGGCGTCCCCCGCGGCACGCGTCGTGACCGGCGTGGCGCCGGGCGCGCTCAAATCGGCGGGGAGGGCGCCCGACACCACGGCGGCCGAGACGGCGGCTTCCAAGGCACGTGCCTCGGTCTCCAGATGCAGCGAATAGCGCAGCAGCATCGCAGCGCTCAAAATAGTCGCGTAGGGATTCGCGATGCCGCGGCCCGCGATGTCGGGCGCGGAGCCATGGATGGGCTCGAACAGGCCGCCCCGGCCCTTTGCGCCCAGCGAGGCCGACGGCAGCAGACCCAATGAGCCCACGAGCATCGATGCCTCGTCGGTGAGGATGTCGCCGAACATGTTTTCGGTGACGATCACGTCGAAGTCGCGCGGGCGCTTGAGCAAATGCATGGCGGCGGAGTCCACCAACATGTGCTCGAACTGCACCTCGGGGAATTCGGCCGGCAGTATCCGTTCGACGATGGAGCGCCACAGCCGCGATGTCTCGAGCACATTGGCCTTGTCGACGGAGGTGAGCTTGCGGCGGCGTGCGCGCGCGAGTTCGGCGGCGAGCCGCACCACGCGTTCGATCTCGAGCACGCTGTAGCGGCACACGTCCGTAGCTTCGGCGGCGGTACGCCGCTTCTCGCCGAAATAAATTCCGCCGGTCAGTTCGCGAACCACCATGATGTCGACGCCGTGCAGGAGTTCCGCTTTGATCGGCGATGCGTCCAGTACCGCCGGGTGCGGTACCACGGGACGCAGATTGGCGAAGAGGCCCAGCGCTTTACGCAGTCCCAGCAGACCCTGTTCGGGCCGCACGGCGGCGTTCGGATCGGACCATTTGGGGCCGCCCACCGCGCCCAGCAGCACCGCATCCGCACGCTCGCACACCGCGAGCGTGGCCGCCGGCAGCGCCTCGCCGGTGGCATCGATGGCGGCACCGCCCAGCAGGGCGCTCTCGAATCGAAAGGAATGCCCGAACTTGGCCGCAATCGCCTCGAGCGCACGCACGCCTTCGGCAGTGACCTCGCTGCCGATGCCGTCGCCGGGAAGAACCGCAATCGCCGCGTCCACTCAATACTCCCGGGCGCGTTCGTAGCGCTCGATATCGGATAGCTTGCTGCGCAGGTATCCCAGCTCGTCGATGCCGTTCAGCAGGCAGTGGCGGGCAAAGGCCTCGATGGGGAACGTCACCGACACGCCGGTCGGCAGCGTCAAGCGCATATTGGCCAGGTCGATGTCGACCTCGGCGCCCGGGTGGTGGAGCAGCCACTCGGCCGTGGATTCATCCACGGTGATGGGCAGCAAGCCGTTCTTGAGCGAATTGCTGCGGAAGATGTCGGCAATCTCGGTGCTGATGACGGCGCGAATGCCGTAATCCAGCAGCGCCCACGGCGCGTGTTCGCGCGACGAACCGCAGCCGAAATTGCGTCCCGCCACCAATATCTGGCAGCCTTTGGCCGACGCTTGATTCAGCACGAACTCAGGATTTTCCGCGCCGTCGGCCCGGTAGCGCCAATCCGCGAACAGCTGCCGGCCCAGACCCTCCTTGGTGGTGGTGGTCAGGAAACGTGCCGGAATGATTTGATCGGTGTCGATGTTGGACGAGTCGATGACCACGGTCTTCGAATGCACTTGCTTGAGCGGTTCCATCACAGCAGCGACCTCGGATCGGTGATCTTGCCCTGGACCGCGCTCGCGGCGGCGGTCAACGGACTGACCAGCAGCGTGCGCGCGCCCACGCCCTGGCGGCCTTCGAAATTGCGGTTGCTGGTGCTGATGGAATACTGGCCGGCCGCCACGGTATCGCCGTTCATGCCGAGACACATGGAGCAGCCGGATTCGCGCCAGTCGGCGCCGGCGTCCTTGAAGATCTGCGCGAGGCCCGCGGCCTCCGCTTCGCGCTTGACCTTTTGCGACCCGGGCACGATGAGGAGTTTGACGCCGGGCGCGACCTTGCGGCCCTTCAGAATGCGTGCCGCGGCCTGCAAGTCCTCGAGCCGGCCGTTGGTGCAGCTGCCGATGAACACCACGTCGATGGGCTTGCCCAGCAGGGCCTCGCCGCCGTGAAAGCCCATGTAGCCCAGCGCCTTGTCGAAGACTACGTCGGCCGCCGCTGCGGCCGCAGCGCCAGTCTGCGCAACGCCAACCGCCGCATCCGCGCTCGCGGCGTGGGCGGCATCGTTCGGGATGCGGGCCGTGATGCCCACCACCATCCCCGGATTGGTACCGTAGGTGATCATGGGTTCGAGCGACGCCGCATCGATGTCGATGGAGGCGTCGAACACCGCGTCCGGGTCGCCGGCGAGGGCGCGCCAGCGCGCAACCGCGGCGTCCCAGTCCTTGCCCCGGGGTGCGCGGGGTTTATCCTGCAGATAGTCGAACGTGACTTGGTCGGGCGCAATCATGCCGGCACGCGCGCCGGCTTCGATGGACATATTGCAGATGGTCATGCGCTCGTCCATCGACAGTCCGCGAATCGTGGACCCGCGGTATTCGAACACGTAGCCGGTGCCCCCCGACACACCCACCTTGCCGATGATGGCCAGGATCAAATCCTTAGGCGTCACGCCCGGGCTCAAGCGGCCTTCGACGTTGATGGCGAAGGTCTTGGGCTTGCGTTGCAGCAGACACTGCGTCGCAAATACATGGCCGACTTCGGTGCTGCCGATGCCGAAGGCCAGGGCGCCGAACGCCCCATGCGTGCTGGTATGGCTGTCGCCGCACACGATGGTCATGCCGGGCTGGGTGGCCCCGAGCTCCGGACTGATGACGTGCACGATGCCGCGCCGCGCATCGCGCATGTCGAACAGTTCGATGCCGAACTCCGCCGCGTTCTTCTCGAGCTGGCGCACTTGCTTGGCCGCCGCGTCGACCTTGATCGGCACATTGCCGAACACCTGGTCGGTGCGCGTCGGCGTCGAATGATCCATGGTCGCGAGCGTGCGGGCGGGGCGCCGCACGGGCAGCGCCATCGATCGCAGTACGCTGAAGGCCTGCGGCGAAGTCACCTCATGGATGAGGTGCAAATCGATGTAGAGAACGGCGGGCGTATCCGCCGTCTCCGCCAGCACTTCGTGCGCGGTCCAAACCTTCTCGAATAGCGTGCGCGGCGGCATGGGCGGGTCAGGCTTTGCCGGATTCCAACCACGGCATGCGGGCGCGCAGCTGGGCACCGACTTTCTCGATCGAATGCGTGAGATCCGCCTTCAAGAGCTTCGAGTATTTCTTGCGTCCGGTCTTCGTTTCCGAGATCCACTGTTTGGCGAACTTGCCCTGTTGGATTTCGGTCAGGATCTTTTTCATCTCCTTCTTGGTGGCCTTGTTGACCACGCGCGGTCCGCGCGTGAGATCGCCATACTTGGCCGTCTCGCTGATGAACTTGTGCATCTTCGTGATGCCGCCTTCGTGCAGCAGGTCGACGATCAATTTGAGTTCGTGCAGGCACTCGTAGTAGGCAACCGCGGGCTGGTAGCCGGCCTCGACCAGCGTCTCGTAACCCTTGACCACCAGTTCGGTGGCGCCGCCGCAGAGCACCGCCTGTTCGCCGAACAGATCGGTTTCGGTCTCTTCGGCGAAGGTGGTCTCGAGCACGCCGCCGCGGGTGCCGCCGATGCCGTCGGCGTAGGCCAGAGCGTTGGCCTTGGCTTTCTTGGACGGATTCTGCTCGACGGCGATCAGGCACGGAACGCCGCGGCCTTGTTGATATTGGCGGCGCACCAGGTCGCCCGGCCCCTTCGGCGCGATCAGCACCACGTCCAGATCCTTGCGCGGCTTGATCTGCTTGAAATGCACGTTGAAGCCGTGCGCGAACAATAGGGTGGCGCCTTTCTCGAAGTCGTCCTCGAGCTCTTCGTACAAGGCTTTCTGCCCCATGTCGGGCACCAGCATGGCGATCAGTTGCGCGCCCTTCACCGCGGCTTTGGGGTCCATGACTTTGAGCCCGTCTTTCTTCGCTTTGTTGAAGCTGTCGCCCTTGCGAACGCCGACCACGACGTCGAAGCCGCTGTCGTGCAGATTGAGCGCGTGCGCGCGCCCCTGGCTGCCGTAGCCGAGCACGGCGATGCGTGCTCCGCGTAGTGCTTTCTTGTCGACGTCTTTTTGCGAATACAAACGCATGTGTGCTCCTGATGAACCGATTTCGTACCGTTAAAAATGCATATCGTTGAAAATGCAAAACCCCGCTTCCAAGACTTGTTTAGCCTCCAGCGGGGTTCGTTCAAGAATCGCGTGCAGCGCCCTGTTAACTAGCCGCAAATAGCAACACAGAATCTCTTATGATGCAAGACCTGCTGCGGGCTTCGCTCCGCGCTCTTAAGGTGCCCCGATGACTGCCGCTACTGCCGTGACGATTCCCCTCTGGCTATTGTACGACGATGAGGTCGACGCCTGGCGCGCGGCGCAAGCGCCGCCGGTCCAAGCCTGGTTGACCGCACACAATTTCAAAGGCGAGAGGCACCGGGTGCTGTCGGTGCCGGATGCCGAGGGCGCCGTGCAGATGGCCGTCGGCGGTCTTGGCAAGCGGCAGGGCACCCTGTCCCTGTGGCACGGCGCCGGATTCGCCGAGCGCCTGCCGGCGTACCGCTACCGCTTGGCGCAGCAGTTCAGCGACTTCGATGCGACGCAGCTGCAGCTTGGATTTCTCTACGGCTCCTATCGCTTCGAGCGCTATCGTCAAGCGAAGCCGGAGCGCGGCGCTCGCTCGCATGAAGAGTCCTGCGCGTACGGTCGATCCGCGCTCGACGCGCCGCCGAATGCGGATCAGGCCTTCGTCGCCGCCGCCGGAGAATCCCTCAAGCTGGCACGCGATTGGATCAATACGCCGGCCTCGGACTTCGGGCCGGCGGAACTCGCCGATACGGCGCGGCAGCTGGCCGAACGGCATGGCGCCCAGTACCGGGAGTGGGTGGGCGCGGATCTGCTGACCGCGAACTTTCCGGCCATTCATGCCGTCGGCCGCGCGAGCGCCGCCGCGCCGCGATTGGTGCAGATCGACTGGTCGCAGCCGCAGGGTGGCGACTGGCCGTTGCTCACCCTGGTGGGGAAGGGCGTGTGTTTCGACAGCGGCGGCCTCGACATCAAGCCGAGCACCGGCATGGCGCTGATGAAAAAGGACATGGGGGGCGCGGCGGTGGCTCTCGCGCTCGCAAACCTGCTCATGCATGCCGGGATCCGCGCGCGCCTGCGCGTGCTGGTGCCGGCGGTGGAGAATTCGATCGCCGGCAATGCCTATCGCCCGGGCGATGTGCTCGCGACCCGCAAGGGCCTGACCGTGGAGGTGGGTAACACCGACGCGGAAGGCCGCTTGGTGTTGTGCGACGCGCTGGCGCTGGCCGACGCCGATTCGCCCGACCTGCTCATCGATTTCGCCACGCTGACCGGCGCCGCCCGGGTCGCGCTGGGACCCGAGCTACCCGCGCTGTTCGGCACGCCCGACGCCCTGGTCGCCGACCTCGCGCGCGCCGCGGCGGCGGAGCACGACCCGCTGTGGCCGATGCCGCTATGGGCCGGGTACGACGACGAACTCGGCAGCAAGATCGCGGATCTGAACAACGTGGCGTCGTCAGGCTTCGCCGGCGCGGTATTCGGCGCGTTGTTCTTGAAGCGCTTCGTCACGGCGACGCCGAACTGGCTGCACATCGATCTGTACGCCTGGAATCCCAAGGAGCGGCCGGGCCGCGGCGTCGGCGCCGAGGCGCAGGCCGTGCGCGGCGTCTATCGCTACCTCATCGCACGCTACGGCGTGCATTTGATGTTGCGCTCCGGCAACGAGGGTGTTTAAGTTCCGGCCCCCGATTTCATCGACTCACCCTCCGACCTTTAAGAAACCATGGCAAGCAAAACTCGTTCCGTCGATACCCGTAGCCATTCCCGATTGGTCGTGGATGGCCTCAAGCAAGCCCCGGCGCGCGCCATGCTGCACGCGGTGGGTTTCAGCGACGGCGATTTCGGCAAGCCGCAAGTCGGCATTGCCTCGACTTGGAGCAATCTGACGCCCTGCAACATGCACATTGAGGAGCTGGCACGGCTCGCCGCCGCCGGGGTCGAGGCGCATGGCGCGAAAGCGGTGACCTTCGGCACCATCACCGTCTCGGACGGGATTTCGATGGGCACGCCGGGCATGCGCTATTCGCTGGTGTCGCGCGAAGTCATCGCCGATTCCATCGAAACCGTGGTCGGCGCGCAGGGGTTCGACGGCGTGATCGCCTTCGGCGGCTGCGACAAGAACATGCCGGGCTGTCTCATGGCCTTGGCGCGCTTGGACCGCCCTGCGGTCTTCGTCTATGGCGGCACCATTCGTCCCGGGGCCAACAAGAGCGACATCGTGTCGGTGTTCGAGGCGGTGGGCGGCCGCGCGCAGGGAACGGTGTCGGAACAGCAGCTGAAGTTCGTCGAGAGAACCGCCATTCCGGGACCGGGATCGTGCGCGGGCATGTACACCGCCAACACCATGGCCTCGGCGATCGAAGCCTTGGGGATGAGCCTGCCCAACAGCTCGGCGCAGGACGCCATTTCCAGCCAGAAGCGCGACGATTGCACGCGCGCCGGCGCCGCCGTCGTCAACCTCATCAATTTGGGTCTGAAGCCGCGGCAGATCATGACCCGGAAGGCGTTCGAAAACGCGATCACGGTGGTCATCGCCTTGGGCGGCTCGACCAATGCCGTGCTGCATCTGCTCGCCATTGCCTCGTCCGCGGGCGTCAACCTCAAGCTCGACGATTTCACGCGCTTGGGAAAGCGTGTGCCGGTGCTCGCCGACCTGCGCCCGAGCGGCCGCTATTCCATGTCGGAGCTGGTCGCGATCGGCGGTATTCAGCCGTTGATGAAAACCCTGTTGGACGCCGGCTTGCTGCACGGCGACTGCCTCACGGTCACCGGCACCACCCTCGCGCAGAATCTGCGCTCGGTAAAACCCTACGCCGCGGGCCAGGACATCATCCGGCCGCTGCGCGACCCGATAAAAAAAGACAGTCACTTGGTGGTTCTGTACGGCAATCTCGCGCCGCAGGGTGCCGTGGCGAAAATCACCGGCAAGGAAGGGCTGCGCTTCAGGGGCAGGGCGCGTGTGTTCAATTCCGAGGAAGCCTCGCTGCAGGGCATCCTCACGGGCAAGGTCCGAGCCGGCGATGTGGTCGTGATCCGCTACGAAGGGCCGAAGGGCGGCCCCGGAATGCGCGAAATGCTGAGCCCGACCGGCGCCATCGTCGGCCGCGGCCTGGGCAGCCAGGTCGCGCTCATCACCGATGGGCGATTTTCCGGCGGCAGCCATGGTTTCGTCGTCGGGCACGTGTCGCCCGAAGCCGCGGTCGGCGGCCCGCTGGCCTTGGTGAAGAGCGGCGATGAGATTACGATCGACGCGGAGCGCCGCGAGATCACCCTGCACGTCGCGGCGGCCGAAATGAAGCGCCGCCGCAACGCATGGGCGGCGCCGAAGCCGTATGCGCGCCGCGGTGCGTTGGCGAAGTATTCGAAGTCCGTCAGCAGCGCATCTCTCGGCGCCGTCACGGACTTGGAATGAGTCCGTGCAGCGAGTCGCGCGCGACGGCAGGACGATTCGACAATGTATAACTCAATACGATTGTTGGGTTAAGTGGTGCTTGCAGTTCGGGCGCGATATGTGTCAGTCTCTTTACTCGCCGAAGGGAACTCATGAAGGGACGCCAACGAACAAACTTTGGCGTGAGTTTGAGACGCGCGTAGCGACAATGTGGCTTCTGCGGCATGCCCCCCGGGTGGGGTCGTGGGCCAATCGCGCGTCTGAAGGCAAGAGGTGCACACAGCGTGCGGAGTTGCAGTTGCAATCGCCGCACATCGGGTGCATTCATAGACATCGTTAGGGGTAGGGGTCGCAACCAGACTTATGTATAAATACGAAGAGCCATCACTATTTTCTGGCAGGCGGGGCGTTGCCCTCCTTGTCGTCATTCTTTTGCATGTCGTCGTGGGTTACGCTTTTTATTCGGGACTGGCGAGCCGCCTGGTCCAGACGATCATTCCGCCGGTCGAGATCGCTCAGATCGATAAACCGAAAGACGTCGACAAACCGCCGCCGCCGCCGCCGAAACTGGAAGAGATCAAGCCCTACGTTCCGCCTCCCGAATTCGTCGACATCCAAGCTGCCCCGGAGCCGACCAATGCCATTGCGGTGGTGACGCAGCAAGTCCAGGCCGCGCCAGCCCCCGTGGCGCAGGCTGCGCCGCCGGCGCCGAAAGCCAGCACCAGCATCAAGATGGATCCGAAGCATCCGCTGAAGATCGGCGAGGAGTACTACCCCGATGCGTCCAAGCGCGCCAATGAGGAGGGTCGGTGCACCGTGCAGGTGACCGTCGCCGCCGACGGCCGCATTACGGCCGAAACCATTCAGACGAGTTCGGGTTTTCCGCGTCTGGATGAGGCCTGTTTGAAAGGCGTGCATGGGCAGCGAGTCATAGCGGCAACGGAAGACGGTAAGCCGGTCGAGAAGACTGTCTCGATTCCCATCGTCTGGAAACTTACCAATAGATAGCGTTCGCTGCTCAGAGCGGACTTTTTTTAATTGAATTTGTCTACGTAGAGGAAATCGGTCAATGCAAGAGACTACCGTTGAAAATCCGTTTGGCCTTGGTGCGCTCATCCAGCAAGGAGACTTGGTCGCAAGGTCGACGCTCGTCATCTTGCTGATCATGTCGCTGCTCACGTGGTTCATCATGATCACGAAGTTCTTCGATCAGCGCCGGCTGCGCCTGCAGGCCGTCGAGGCGGAAAAGGAATTCTGGAGTTCCTCGAGCCTGACCGATGCCCTCGGCAAGCTGAAGGGCACCGCCAATCCGTTCCGCGCGCTCGCCGAAACCGGCAAGCAAGCCTATGAGTATCACGAGGTCAACAAGGCCCGCCTGTCGGGCGCCATCGGCACCAGCGAGTGGATCACCGAGTCGCTGCAGCGTACGGCCGATGCCATCATCAGCCGCATGCAGGCCGGTTTGCCGGTGCTCGCGTCGGTCGGATCGACGGCCCCGTTCGTCGGCTTGTTCGGCACGGTTTGGGGCATCTACCACGCCTTGATCGCGATCAGCGCCTCGGGCTCCGCGTCGATCGAAAAGGTGGCCGGTCCCGTCGGCGAGGCCTTGATCATGACCGCCATCGGTCTGTTCGTCGCCGTGCCGGCCGTGCTGGGTTACAACGTGCTTCTGCGCCGCAACAAGAACGTGCAGGAACGCGTCAGCCATTTCACCCATGAGTTGCATGCGTACCTGATCTCGGGCGTGAAGATGGGCTTGGGCATGGAAAAGGGCTCGGCTCCGACCATCAAACCCACGCCTGCCGCCGCTCGCTAGGAGTAAGTCTCAATGGCGATGACGACTGGTGGAAGCAGCGACGGCGAAGTGCTTTCGGACATCAACGTAACGCCCCTCGTGGACGTGATGTTGGTGCTTCTGATCATCTTCATCATTACGGTGCCGGTGGCATTGAAGCAGATTAAAGTCGTTCTCCCGAAGGCGAGCAACTTACCGACCCAGACCAAGCCGGAGGACGTGTCGATCACCGTCGACAAGTCCGGCGGGATCTACTGGAACACCAAGCTGCTCCCGAATCAGGAAGCCCTGAAGGCCGAACTGCGCGGTGTGGCCACGCAGAACCCTCAGCCCGAAGTGCATATTCGCGGCGACATGGAAGTGCGCTACATGTACGTGGGACAGGTGCTGGTTGCCGCGCAGCAGATCGGCATTCGCAAGGTGGCCTTTTTGACCGAGCCGCTTCATCCCGGCGATGCACAGTAGGAGTTATTAGACATGGCCATGGCTGTAGGCAATAACGAGGGCGGCTCGTTTACGGACATCAACATGACGCCGCTCATCGACGTCATGCTGGTGTTGCTGATCATTTTCATCATCTCGCTGCCGCCCGTGACTCATGCGGTGAAGATCGACAATCCTTTGCCGCCGCCGCCGAATTTCGTGCCGCCGCCGCCGCCGGAGATCGTCGATCTGGCGATCGACTTCGACGGCACGCTGTCGTGGAACAAGACGGCGGTCGACCGCAAGACGATGCAGGGATACATTTCCCAGGAGGCGTCGAAGGATCCTCAACCGGAAGTGCATATCACCGTGGACAAGTTCGCGAAGTATGAAAAGGTGGCGCAGACGTTGGCCGATCTTCAAAGCCGCGGCTTGAAGAAAATCGGATTCGTCAACAACGACTTGTTCTAACTCAAATCCCGGCAGATATGTTTCATATCTCGGCGGCGCGTCAGCCCCTTACAGGGTTCACGCGCCGTTCGTTTGACCGGCGAATACAAAACTAGTGCGATTTCAAGGTAGCGAGGTTTGCTAATGACTCATTCGATTCAGAACGTACGAACCGGCTTAAGTTTGGGCCTGATGGCGGTGGTTATGGGCCTCGCCGTGAGTCCGCATGCCTCGCTGGCGGCCGACAAGAAGGGCCCGGAGATCAGCCGCGTCATCGCCAAGGAAATGACCGCCGCTCAGAAGGCGCTGCAGGCCAGCCAATGGCAGGAGGCGCTCAAGAACCTGGACGCCGCCGAGCAGAAGTCGCCGCTGACGCCGTTCGACAAGAAAACCATCTACGACTTCAAAGGTTTCGCCGACATCAAGCTCAACAAGCTGAAGGAGGCCGAAGCGGCCTACGAAGCGGCGATGGCGACGGGACAGTACACGCCCGATGAGACGGCCAAGACCACCCGCATGCTGTTCCAACTGAGCGCGGGCAATCAGCAGTACCCGAAGGCGCTGGAATTCGGCAAGCAGATGGCGGACAGCGGCAATGCCAAGCCGGACGATCTCGGCGTCATCAGCCAGATCTACTACCTGCAGAAGGACTGCAAGAACGCCAACGTCTGGGCCGACAAGGCCGTCGCCGCCGCCAAGAAAGCCGGCGAGGCGCCGAAAGAGAATTGGTATTTGTTCAAACTGCAATGCGCATCCGATGCCGGCGACACGGGCGCCATGGATCTTGCCGCGGTCGATCTCATCCGCTTGAACAACAAGACCACGTATTGGAACACACTGCTGCGCATCGAGCGTCAGGATGAGCGCGACGATCACAATTTGTTGATGGTTTACCGCATCATGTACGACACCAACTCCATGAACGCCGGCACGGACTACATGGAAATGGCCCAGCTGCTGGGCGATGCCGCGCTGCCGGGGGAGGCGTCCGCCGTCCTCGACAAGGCGATGTCCGCCGGCCAGTTGAACGATCAGAAGGATCGCGCCACGCGACTCATGACCTCGCTGAAGACGCGCGCCGACACCGATAAGAAGGGTCAGGCGCAGTTCGACGCGGAAGCGTCGAAGAATCCGGCGGGTGAACTGGACGTGAAGCTGGGCGAGGTGTACTTCGGCTTTGGCGATTATCAGAGCGCGGTCACGGCCATCAATCGCGGCATCGGCAAGGGCTCGATCAAGCATCCGGACGAGGCGTACGTCTATCTCGGCCGGTCGCAGGCTGCGCTGAAGAATTATGCGGAAGCCAAGAAGGCCTTCCAGGGGTTGAAGTCCGTTCCGAACATCAGCCCGCGCGTGCTGAAGCTGTGGGAACTCTACTCGGAGAAGCTCGGCTCATGACCATCAAGGTTGGCGATAAAATGCCCGCGGGCAAGTTCACCCGCATGACCCAGGACGGCCCGCAGAAGCTGGGCAGCGATGAATTGTTCAAGGGAAAAACCGTCGTGCTCTTTTCGGTGCCGGGGGCATTCACGCCGACCTGCGATGCCAAGCATCTGCCGGGATACGTCGGACTCGCCGACCAGTTGAAGAAGAAGGGCGTCGACACCATAGCGTGCACCGCCGTCAACGACGTGTTCGTCATGAACGCGTGGGGCAAGGCGGGCGGGGTGGGCGACAAGATTTTGATGTTGGCGGACGGTAACGCCGAGTACGTCAAAGCCCTGGGGCTCGAACTCGATGCGACCGGCTACGGCATGGGTCTGCGCGGTCAGCGTTTCGCCATCATCGTCAAGGACGGCGTCGCCACGCACGTGAACATCGAAGCTCCCGGCGAATTCAAGGTGTCCGCCGCCGACTACGTGTTGAAGCAGCTCTAGGGCTGCGGTTCGACTTGCTGGCCCTGCGTTCTGCGCCCCCGGTCTTCGGTATTGCCGAAGCCGAGCGGGCCGCGCGCGACGTCTACGGTTTGGCCGTGGCGTAACTTCGGCCGCCCATGCCATTCCGGCCGGAGCACGCCGACTTGCTGGTGCGGGCCATCGGCGCGGCGGCGGCGGTGATCGACTCGCGGGGCGAGTGAGCGCGGCTGACGGTGCGTCGTAAACGATGCCGCGCCGCTAAGTGCCCAGCAGGCGTTCGAGTTCGGGGACGACCTGGAACAGGTCGCCCACCAGGCCGAAGTCGGCGACTTCGAAGATCGGGGCTTCGGCGTCCTTGTTGATGGCGACGATGGTGCGGGCGTCCTTGATGCCGGTCAGATGCTGGATCGCGCCGGAGATGCCGATGGCGATGTATATCTCGGGCGAAATGATCTTACCGGTCTGACCCACCTGCATTTCGTTGGGGGCGTAGCCGGCGTCGACCGCGGCGCGCGACGCGCCCACGGCCGCACCGATCTTGTCGGCGAAGCTGTACAACAGCTTGAAGTTCTCGGCGCTGCCGAGCGCGCGTCCGCCGGACACCACGCGCGAGGCGGTCTGTAGATCGGGTCGATCGGTGGAACCGGACTTCGCTCCCACGTAGCGGGTATGTGAGGGCAACGCGGCGCTCAACGACTTCGATTCGATGGTGGCCGTGCCGCCGTTCGCGGCGGCCTCGAACGAGGCGACGCGCACCGTCGCCACCAGTTTGCGCGAGCTGTCCGCTTCGACGGTAATGATCGCATTGCCGGCATAGATGGGCCGGCGAAACCGATAGGCGGATTCGACCGCCATCAGGTCGCTCACCTGCGGCACGCCCAACAGCGCCGCGGTGCGCGGCATCAGGTCCTTGCCGAAGCTGGTCGACGGACCGAAGACGTGGCTGAAGTCGGCGGCCAGCGCCGCGACCTGCGGTGCGAAAATTGCCGCCAGCGGATGCTCGTTCTCGGGCCGGTCGATGCGCAACACCGACTTGACGCCGGCCACCGCGGCGGCTTGGGTGGCGACGGCAGTCGTATCCGCGCCGAATACTGCGATGCTGATCTGCGCGCCCGGAATGGCGCTCGCGCAGGTGACGCATTTGGCGGTGGCCGGATTCAGCGTCTTGCCGTCGTGCTCGCCGATGATTAGTACTTTGCTCATTAGATCAGACCTTTTTTCTTCAGTGCGCCGAACAGTTCTGCCACGTCCTTCACGATGACGCCTTTCTGGCGTTGCGCGGGCGGCTCGGTCTTGACGGTTTTCAAGAACACGCCCGTGCTCACGCCCAGAGCGTCGAGCGAGGTGATGTCCAAGGGCTTCTTCTTGGCCTTCATGATGTCCGGCAATTTGACGTAGCGCGGCTCGTTCAGGCGCAGGTCGACGGTTATCACCGCCGGCAGGTCGATTTCGATGGTCTCGAGCCCGGCATCGATTTCGCGCGTCACGGTCGCCTTGTCGCCCGCGATCTCCACCTTGGACGCATAGGTTGCCTGGGGCCGCTCCCAGATCGCGGCCAGCATCTGTCCGGTCTGGTTCGCATCGTCATCGATGGCCTGCTTCCCCAAGAAAATCAAATCGGGATTTTCCTTCTTCGCCAGCGCGAGAAAAGTCTGCGCCGCGGTGAGCGGTTCCACGGCCGCATCGGTCTGTACCAGGATGGCGCGGTCGGCGCCCATCGCCAGCGCCGTGCGCAATTGTTGCTGCGCGTCGGATACGCCGATGCTCACGGCCACGACCTCGACATTGCCGCCGCGTTCCTTGATGCGCAGGGCCTCTTCGAGCGCGATCTCATCGAACGGATTGACGCTCATCTTGACGCCATCGAGCATCACACCGCTGCCGTCGGGTTTGACCCGGACGCGCACGTTGTAATCCACCACGCGCTTGATACACACCATAATTTTTTGCATTAGTTTTTCCCGCTAGGCGCTACACTTTGTCAGGCGCTCACGCGCCAATTCCCAGGCGCTACGCGCCACTTTCCAGGCGCTACGCGCCACTTTCAACGGGGTCGAGGCGACCCCGTCCCACAGTATGGTCGGAATTACTATCCGTGATCGAGTGGCTGATTTTGGCGGCGCACTGGCGCAGTTTGGGTAAAAGGCGCTCGATGCCGATTTTGAGCGGCATGGCCGAGGCGATGAAACGGACGGTCAGCGCCGCCACGGCTTGGTCGTGCGCCAGCACCGGAACGCTGAGGCTGATTTCCTCCGCCAGGCGCCGCGCGCGAGTCGCGCTGGCGTAGCCCTGGGTCTCGATGTCGGCCAGCATACGCTGCAGATCCTGACGCGGGCCGCGCGCAGCCCTGTCGTCTTCCTGGTTCGAGCGCGCCAGGTGGTCGAGAAGGCTGTCGCGTTGTGCCGCCGGACAGAAAGCGAGATAGGCGCGTCCCGTCGCGGTGGTGAGCAGCGGCAAGCGGAAACCAGCCGAGTAGCGTTCGATGGCGAGCGGCGTGCGGTGGTCCGTGGTCTCTCGCACCATCATCTGGGTGCCGGACAAGGTCGCCACGGCAACGGGCCATACGATCTCGCGGCACAACTCGTCGATGCAGGGCTTTGCGATTTGCGTCACCCATGATTCGTCCTCGAAGCCTTCGCTCAAACCCCGCACCAGAATGGTCAACCGGTAGCGGTCGTCGGCCGCGTCGCGGAACACGAAGCCGGTGTTGCACAGGGTCTCGAGGATCCGATACACCGTGGTGCGAGGGAGATGGATTTCGTGGGCCACTTCCGAAACGGTGGCGCCATCGCGCAGATTGAGCACTGTCAGGGCATCGAGACCGCGCATCAACGCGCGGATCGGGCGTGTGGATTCCATGAGTAACCCTAATCAATCGGCGCGCCAGTTTAAGGATCACCGCTTCGCTTGTCCACCTTGCGGGCTATCGATAGACTGCTTGCTGATGGTCCGCTATTTTCTGAAGCGTTTGGCAGGTGCGGTCCCGACGCTGTTCATTATCATCACCATCGCGTTTTTTTTGATACGTGCGGCCCCCGGCGGCCCCTTCGACCAGGAACAAGCGCTGCCGCCGGAAATTCTGGCCAACCTCGAAAGCGCCTATGGCCTCGATCAGCCGGTCTGGGTTCAGTACGGCCGTTATCTGCGCGGCCTGGCACACGGCGATTTTGGGCCATCGTTCAAATATAAAGACTTCTCGGTCACCGAACTCATCGGCCAGGGCTTCCCCGTGACCCTGCAGCTGGGCGTGATGGCGTTGAGCCTGGCACTGGCCATCGGCATCCCGCTCGGGACGCTCGCCGCGTTACGACATAATTCGGCCGCCGACTACGCCACCATGAGCCTGGCGGTAATCGGAATCGCCATTCCCCCCTTCGTGGTGCTGCCATTTCTCGGCCTGTTCTTCGGGGTCTACCTGGGGTGGCTGCCGGTGGCGGGCTGGGAACCGGGATCCATCCGTCACCTGGTGTTGCCCGTCATCGCGCTATGCCTGCCGCCGCTCGCCTACATCGCGCGGCTGACGCGCGGCAGCATGCTGGAGATCCTGCGCAGTCAATTCATCCGTACGGCATTCGCCAAAGGTCTGCCGCTGCACGTCGTGATATTGCGGCACGCCATGCGGCCCGTGCTGCTGCCGGTGGCGAGCTATCTCGCTCCCGCGGTTGCCTCCATCATGACCGGTTCGCTGGTGGTGGAATCCATTGCCGGCCTGCCGGGGATCGGGCGCTACCTGGTACAGGGCGCGCTCAATCGCGACTACACCCTGGTGATGGGCATGGTCATCATTTATTCCGCGTTGCTGATTGCCATGGGGCTGCTGGTCGATCTGCTGTACGCATGGCTCGATCCGCGCATCGGGTTCGACGCGTGAGCGGCGCCGTCCGGCGCTGGCGCGCGAATCCCGCGGCGGTGGCCGCGCTGGCCGTGATCGCGGCGCTGATCGGGCTTGCGCTCGTGGGCCCCTTGTTCAATCCGAACGATATCCGGGCGCTCGATTGGGCGAACGTGGCGACATCCCCGAGTTCGACGGGTGCGCATTGGTTCGGCACCGATCGATTGGGTCGCGACCTGTTCGCGCGTACGCTGGAGGGAACTCGGGTGTCGTTGACCGTGGGCTTGGTGGCGAGCCTCATCAGCCTGACCATCGGCATCAGCTATGGTGCGGTGGCCGGATATCTCGGCGGCCGGGCGGACCAGCTGATGATGCGCTTCATCGAAGTGTTGAGCGGTCTGCCGCTGGTGTTCTTCGTCATATTTCTGACGGTCCTATTCGGCCGCAGTCCTTATTTTCTGTTTCTCGCGATCGGCGCCGTGGGTTGGTTGACCATGGCGCGCATCGTGCGCGGCCAGACCTTGAGCATCCGGCGGCGCGAGTTCATCGAGGCGGCCGTGGCATCGGGCGCAGGCCCGGTGCGCATCGTCGTCAAACACATCGTGCCCAATCTGTTGGGCCCGGTGATCGTGTACGCGACCTTGACGGTGCCGCAGATCATCCTGTTCGAGAGCTTTTTGAGTTTTCTGGGCTTGGGGATTCAAGAGCCGCATGCGAGCCTCGGCACGTTGATCGCCGAGGGCGCGGGCGAGGTGGAGGCGGCGCCGTGGATATTGTGGGTGCCGGGCACGCTGCTGGCGCTGCTGCTGCTGTGCTTGAACCTGGTCGGCGACGGCCTGCGCGATGCGCTCGACGTGAAGGAGCGTTGATGACGCCCACCTTGGCCATCGACGCGCTGCGGGTCGGTTTCGATTCCGACGGCGGCACCATCGCGGCGGTGCGCGAGGTCTCGCTCAACGTCGAGCCCGCCGAATGCGTGGGTCTAGTGGGCGAATCCGGATCGGGCAAGACCCAGCTGTGCATGGCGGCGATGGGGCTGTTGCCCCGCGGCGCGCAGGTCAGCGGCAGCGTGCGCTTCGAAGGCCGGGAAATTCTCGCCGCCTCGCCGCGCGACCTGAACCGCATTCGCGGCTCGAAGCTCACCATGATTTTCCAGGATCCGATGACCTCCCTGACGCCGCACTTGAAAATCGGCGTGCAGCTCGCCGAGGTGCTGGTGATTCATGCGCAGATGTCGTGGCGCGATGCCGAGCGTGCCGCACTCGAGGCGCTGGAGCGCGTTCGCGTGCCGGAGCCTGCGCGTCGGCTGCGGCAATACCCGCACGAGTTGTCCGGCGGCATGCGCCAGCGGGTGATGATCGGCATGAGTCTGCTGTGCGATCCGGCCTTGCTGATTGCGGATGAACCGACGACGGCGCTCGACGTGACGGTGCAGGCGCAGATCATCGATGTCTTGCGCACCATGCGGGCGGAATCGCGTATGGCCATCGTGCTCGTGAGCCACGATCTGGGGGTGGTGGCGGGCCTCGCCGACCGCATTCTCGTGATGTACGCCGGGCGAGTGGTGGAGAGTGCGAGCGCCGCCCTGCTGTTGCGGCACGCCGAACATCCGTATACCGCCGCGCTGCTGAAGTGCGTGCCGAGCCTGTTGGGTCCACGCTTGGAACGGATGGCCAGCATCCCCGGCTCGCCGCCGGCCGCGGCCGGCATCGAGGTGGGCTGCGCGTTCGCGCCGCGCTGCCCGCGGGCGCAACCGCGTTGCCAGACGGAACGGCCGTTGCTGCGCAAGGCGTCCGGTCCGCCGCATCAAGTCGCCTGTCATTACCCGCTGTCCGCATGAGTCAGCCCCTGCTCAGCGTCACAGGCCTGGGAGTGCAATTCGGCACCTTTGCCGCACTGCAGGACGTAAGCTTCGATCTGGCGGACGGCGAGACGATGGGCCTGGTCGGGGAGTCGGGCTCGGGGAAGTCCACCCTGGCGCGTGCCATCCTCCGCTTGGTGCCCGCGACCCGCGGACGCCTGCTGTGGCGCGGCGAGGACCTGCTGTCCTGCGGCGCGCGGGCGCTGCGCCAACGGCGCCGCGACCTGCAAATCGTCTTCCAGGATCCGATGGCGAGCTTGAATCCGCGCATGCGGGTGGGCGAGACCCTGGCCGAACCGCTGAAGATTTTCGAGGCGGGCTTGACGAGCGCCGCGCGTGCGACGCGGATCGCGCGGATGCTGGAGCGGGTAGGGCTCTCGCCGGAGATGGCGCGCCGCTATCCGCACGAGTTCAGCGGCGGCCAATGCCAGCGTATCGGCATCGCCAGAGCCATGATGCTGCGTCCCAAGCTGTTGGTCTGCGATGAACCCGTGAGTTCCCTCGACGTGTCCATCCAGGGTCAGATCGTCAATCTGCTGCTGGATCTGCAGCGCGAGTTCGGCACTGCCATGATTTTCATCAGCCACAATCTCGCGGTGGTGCGGCACCTGAGCCACCGGGTGCTGGTCATGTATCGCGGACGCCTGGTCGAGGTGGCGAGCCGCGACGCCTTGTTCGGCGCGCCGGCGCATCCCTATACGCGTGCGCTGCTCGCGGCCGTGCCCGATCCGACGCGCGCCTTCGCGGGCAGGGCATTGACCACGGGCGAGGCTGCCCCCGCCGCGGGACGCACGCCACCCGCGCTCGGCGGCTGCGCGTTTCACGACCGGTGTCCGTATGCCCAGCCGGTGTGCCTGGACACGGTCCCCACCCTCCAGGAAGTAGAGGCAGAGCACATCGTTGCCTGCCACCGCTGGCGCGAGGTCGTGTATTCTTGACCCCATGAAACAGGGAATCAACGGCAGGATGAGTGTTCGCGCCAGCGACGGCTTGGCGAACGTGCGGTATGAGATTCGCGGCAAGCTCGCGCGGCGGGCGCTCGATCTCGAGCGCATGGGCTACGACATCGTGTCGCTCAATATCGGCAATCCCTATGCCTTCGGCTTTCGCACGCCCGAGACCATGCGCCTGGCCATGATCGAGAATCTGCGGCACAGCGAGGGCTACGTGCATCAGAAGGGCATCTTTCCGGCGCGCGAAGCCGTGGTCATGCAGCAGCAGGAGCGCGGCGTCAAGGGCGTCACCGCCGAAGAGGTGTTCATCGGCAACGGCGTGAGCGAGCTCATCGATCTCACGCTGCGCGCGCTCTTGAACCCGGGGGACGAGGTGCTGGTGCCCAGTCCCGACTATCCCTTGTGGACCGCGGCGGTGAATTTGAATACCGGGCGGGCGGTCCATTATCCCTGTCATCCGGCGCGCGGCTTCGTGCCCGATCCCGACGAGATCGAAGCGCGCATCACGCGCCGCACCCGCGCCATCGTCATCGTCAATCCGAACAATCCCACCGGCGCGGTGTATCCGCGGGAAACCTTGACGGCGATCGCGCGCATCGCCGAGAAGCATCGCTTGGTGGTTCTGTCCGATGAGATCTACGATCAGATCGTCTACGACGATGCCGAATTCGTGCCGATGGCAACGCTGGTGCAAGGCACGCTGTGCTGCACGATGAGCGGGCTGTCCAAGGTGTATCGCGCCTGCGGCTATCGCGTCGGCTGGGCGGTGTTCTCGGGCGACGTCGAGAATGCGGCGGAATACTTGAGCGGCTTGGAGCTGCTGAGTTCGCTCAGACTGTGCAGCAACGTGGCCGGCCAATGGGCCGTGCAGACGGCGCTCGGCGGTTATCAGAGCATCCGCGAATTGACGCGTCCGGGCGGCCGGCTGTACGAATCCCGCCAGACCATTCTCGACAGCGTCGCGCGCAGTAAATACCTCAAGCTGGCGCGGCCCATGGGCGCCTTGTACTCCTTCGTGGAAGTTCGAGAGGACGTGCTGCCGGATTTCGACGACCAGGTGTTCGCGCTGGAACTCCTGGAGAACAAGCATGTTCTGGTGGCGCCCGGCGTGAGTTTCAACGTGCCGTACAAGAACTGCTTCCGCATCACCAATCTACCCGAGTCCGAAGTGCTCGCCACCGTGTTCGGTCGCATCGACGAACTGCTCAGCGCGCGCGCGGCCGCCGCCCCCACATTGCACGTCGTCGGCGCCGCCGGCAAGCTTTAAGGGCGCGGAGCGCGCAACCCGTGGCGCGCGGCTTGTTCGATGCGGCGAGTGCGGGCCAGACCATTCTGACCCCCAACACCGAACTCGCCACCGCGCTCCTCGATTACGTCGAACGACGGCACGTCGCGGCGGGACACGAGATCTGGCCCACCCCGCGGATTCGCGATTTCAGCGGCTGGCTGCGCGAGGTGCATGCGCAGAGACAGCTGACGGACGCCACGCTGCCGCGCTGCCTCAGCGACATCGAGGAGCGCGAGCTGTGGCGGCGGGTGATTCTCGACAGCGAAAGCCAGGGGTTTCTCGAGCCGGCCGGTGCCGCCCGGGCGGCCCGCCGCGCGCGTCGCGCCATGCGCGAACACGGCATACCGCCCGAGGCATTGGCCGAGTACGCCACGGAGGAGTCGCTGGCGCTGCTCGATTGGAATCGGCGTTTCGACGCAGGTTGCCGCGACCTGGACTGTATCAGTGCCGATCAGCTGCTGGCAGCGGCGCCCACCGGCGCGCTCGACATTGCCTGGATAGACAGTCCGATCTGGCGCCCCGTGGCCCGCCGCTGGCTCGAGACTCAGGCACGCGCGCCGCTCTTGCCGGTCGAGTTGAATTCGGCGTCGCAGCCGTTTCGATTCCAGGCGGCGTCGCCTGCTGCCGAGCTTGCCGCCATCGCAGAATGGGCGCGCGACCGCCTTCGATCGAGCCCGCAGTTTCGCGCCTGGATCTGCATTCCCGATTTGAACTTGCGGCGCGCCCAGGTGCAGGATGCGTTCGATGCCGTGCTGGCGCCGCAGCGCTTCGCGCTGGCGCCACGCGAGACGGTGGCGCCCTATGCGTTGGCCGGCGGGACGCCGCTCGCCGAGTACGCGCCGGTGCGCGCGGCGCTCGATGTTCTGTCGGCCGCGGCGGGGTCGGTGTCCTTCGAGACGTTCAGTGCGTTGCTGCGCATGCCCGAATTGCAGGGCTCGGCGGCAGACGCGGGTGCCGCCGCGGTACTGGATCTCGCGCTGCGCCAGCGCGGTCCCGATACGGCGCCGCTCGTGGATTGGCTGCGGCTGTCGGGATCCCTGACGCGCGACACCGGCGCCGCGCCCGGCGCCGTGCAACGCCTGCGTGGCGTTCTGCAAACGCTGGAAAGCGTCCGCGGCCCGCACCCGTTGAGCCGCTGGGTGTCCGTGTGGGTGGATGCCTTCGGGGCGGGACCGTGGATGGATCGGCAGCGCTGGTCCAGTACCGAATTCCAAGCCGCGGAACGCTTTCGCGAACTGCTGGCGACGCTCGCCACCGCGGACGGCTTTTTCGGGGCGCGGTCGGCGCAGTCGGCGGGACGAATTCTCGGGCGTGCGGCGCACGACACGGCATTCCAAGCGCAGACCGGCGTGCCGCCCATCTGGGTGAGCGCACAGATCATGGATCCGTGGCTGACCTACGACGGACTCTGGATCGCGGGGTGCAGTGAAGAGCGTTGGCCGCCGCCGCTCGATCCCATTCCGCTCTTGCCGGTGCGGCTGCAACGCGAGTACGGCGTCGTGGCGGCGAGCGCCGACGCCCAATTGCAGCTGACGGAAGATCTGCAGTCGCGTTGGCAATCGCGGGCGGCCTCGAGCGTATTCAGCTGTGCGGATCCGGGCGATGGGCGCGCGTCGATTTTGAGCCCGTTGCTGCCGCCCGCGCCGCCGCTGGAACTCTCTGAACCGGTGACGCAGCCTCATTGGCGCCTGCTCGCCGAGCGGGCACCCCTGATCGAGACATTGAGCGATGAGCAGGCGCCGGCGTTCGACGCTTCCGAACGCATGCGCGGCGTCGCGACCTTGAGGGCGCAGTCGCGCTGCGCGTTTCGCGGCTTCGCCGAGACTCGTCTTGCGACCATCCGGCTGGAACGCCCCATCCCCGGATTCAATCAGCGTGAACGCGGCGAGATGCTGCATCACGCGCTCGAGAGCATCTGGCAGCAACTGCGTACGTCGGCCGTACTGCAGGCAATGGCGCCCGACGATCGCCGGGAACTCGTGCGTGCGAGCGTGCATCGCGCGATTGCCCGCCAATGCCAGCGCCGCGATCCGGGCCCGCGCTGGCAGCGCCGCGAAGCGCCGCGCCTCGAATCGCTGTTGGAAAAATGGCTGGACGTCGAACTGGTGCGCGAACCGTTCGAAGTGGAAGGACTGGAAGAGGGCGCGCACCGGGCACGCCACGGCGGTCTCGAATTCGAGGTGCGCATCGATCGCGTGGACCGGCTGCTCGCGGGCGGGCGGGTATTGATCGACTACAAGACCGGTATGGCGAGTGCGGATTGGCGCGGTGACCGGCCGGACAATCCGCAGTTGCCGATCTACGCATTGCTCCGTCCGGAGGATTTGGTGGCGGTGGCCTACGGCAAGGTGAATGCCAGCGACTGTTGCTTCGTGGCCGAGGCTGCGCGCAGCGGCATATTCCGGCCGAGAGGGCGTCCGTCGCACCTCGAGGGCGCGCCGGATTTCGCGTCGCTGGTGGCGCTGTGGTCCGGGCGCATCGAACTCATCGCCGCGCAATTTGCCCGCGGCGATGCGCAGGTTGCCCCCACGTTGCGGGCCTGCGCGTCGTGCGATCTGCAGCCGCTGTGCCGCGTGCCGGCGGCACTCGACGGGGCCGAATCCGATGCGTGAACCGATCGACAGCGCCGCCCGCCAGCATGCCATCGAGGCGCACGGCTCGGTGCTGGTCCAGGCACCGGCTGGTTCGGGTAAGACCACACTGCTGGCGCAGCGCTATCTGCGGCTGCTGGCGCAGGTCGATTTGCCGGAGCGCATCCTGGCGCTGACCTTCACGCGCCGCGCCGCACAGGAAATGCGCGAGCGCGTGATGCAGGCCTTGCACGCCGCGGCGGCGCCGCGGTGTCCCGACACGATGAATGCCCGGACCTGGGCGTTGGGGGTGGCGGCGAAACGGCGCATGGATGAACTCGGATTCGATCTTGCGCGACATCCGTCGCGGCTGCGCATCGAGACCATCGACGCCTTCAATGCCTGGCTGGCGGGCCAGCTGCCGATCACCGCGGGCGCGGGATCGCGCTTGAATTTGACCGAGAAGGCCGCTCCCCTCTACGAAGAGGCGGCGCGCCAAGCGCTCGCCTACGACGAGCCGGATCCCTTCGGGCGTGCGGTCGACCGTGTGCTCGAATTGGACGATCAACGGTGGCATAGCTTGGTGAACCTCATCTCGCAGATGCTGCCCAGCCGGGATCGCTGGCTGCCGTTGCTCGGGGCGCGACTGCACGCGACCCAACCGCTCGATGACGCGCAGCTGCGCGCGGTGCGCGCGCACATGGACGAGGACCTCGCGCTGCTGGTCGCGCGCACCTTGGGTGCCGCCCAAGACGCGATCGGCAAGGAAAGATTGCCGGTGTTGTCGGCTCTGATGCACGGCGCCGCGCAGCGCTTCGATAGTACGCCCGCGTGGCTGGCGCCGTGGCGGGAACAGGCTTCACCGCTGGCCCCCGAAAACGCCGACCTCGCGCGCTGGCGGAGCGTCGCCGGCATGCTGCTGACCAGGGAGGCGGCCTACCGCAAGCAGCTCACCAAGAACGAGGGCTTTCCGCCCCAATGCACCGACAAATCCGCGCTGCTGGATCTCATCGCGGAGCTCGACCGCAACCCGGCCGCATTGCGTGCGCTGGTGGAGATTCGCGCGTTGCCCGAGCCCGCCTATGACGATGAGCAATGGGGCCGGGTGCGCGAGGTGGCGCAGGTGCTGGTGCTCGCCGCCGCCCAACTCGAACAGGTGTTTCGCGAGCGCGGCGCCGTGGACTTCCCGGCCGTGTCGATGGCGGCCTTGCGCGCACTCGGCACGGTGCTCGAGCCCACCGACCTCAATCTGCGGCTCGATTACCGGCTGCAGCACATTCTGGTCGATGAGTTTCAGGATACCTCGAGCGGCCAGCTCGAACTCGTGAAGCGCTTGACCGCAGGGTGGCAACGCGGCGACGGCCGCAGCGTCTTCTGCGTGGGCGATCCCATGCAGTCAATTTACGGATTTCGGCAGGCCGAAGTCAGGGCGTTCCTGGAGCTTGCGGAGGAGGGCGTGGGCGACGTGCGATTCGACGTCGAGCGTTTGCGCAGCAACTTCCGCTCCGCGAAGCCGCTGGTCGATTGGATCAACGCCTGCTTCTCTCGCGTGCTGCCGCGTAGCGACGATCGGGAGCGCGGCGCGATCGCATTTCGTCCCAGCGAGGCGGCAATGCAGGCCTCGGGAGAGGATGGCGCGGTGCGCTTAAGGGGGTTTGCGAGCCGCCGCGAGGAGGCGGACGCCATCGCCGAACTGATCGAGAGCCAAGCGAACCGGCATCCGGACTGGCGCATCGTCATCCTGGTGCGCGCGAGATCTCACGCCCGCGACATCGCGAGCAGCCTGCGCGCGCGCGCCATCGCCTTTCGTGCGGTCGACATCGAGCCGCTGCAGGATCGTCCCGTGGTGCGCGATCTGGTGATGCTGATTCGCGGGCTGCTGCATCTGGGCGACCGTACCGCCTGGCTCGCCTTGCTGCGCGCTCCTTGGGCCGGATTGGTGTTGAGCGACCTGCTCGAGGTGGCGAAGGCGGGACCGGTGATCTGGGATGCCTTGTCGAACGGCACAGTTCTCGCCGCATTGACGTCGGACGGTCGCGAGCGCTGCGCCAGGCTGCGCGCGGTATTGGACGCCGCGTTTCGCGCTCGTGGTCAGGGCAGCGTCACTCGTTGGGTGGAGCGGGCGTGGCTGGCGCTGGGCGGCCCGAGCTGTGCCACCGGTCCCGACGATCTGAACCATGTGGACACGGTGTTCGCGCGCCTGCGCGAACTCGAAGAACGCGGCCTGCCCGACCCCGCCGACCTCAACGAAAACTTTGCCGATTTGTCTGCCGAGCATCGCGCATCCGCCGCCGTCGAAATCATGACCATCCACAAGGCGAAGGGGCTCGAGTTCGACATGGTGGTGGTGCCGGCCTTGGACCGGCACATTCCGCGCAACCGCGATCAGCTGCTCTTGTCGCATCAATTCGCGCGCTTCGGCCGCGATGGCCTGGTGATGGCGGCGCGCCCCGGCGTGGGTGTCGAGACCGACAAGCTGTTCGAGTTTCTTCGCTACCAGGGCCGCGATGCCGCGGGTCTCGAGGCGGAGCGCTTGTTGTATGTGGCGTGCACGCGCGCGAAGTGGCAGCTGCATTTGACGGCCACGCTCAGCTTGCCGGAGGCGGCCGAGGAGGGAGGCCACGCCTCCGAGAGGCGCGCCCCGTGGAAGCCGCGGGCGGGCAGTCTATTGGCCGTTCTGTGGCCCGTCGCGGGGACGGACTTTGCAGTCGACCCGACTCGCCCGCCGCGTGATCCAGCGGGCGAGCTCGCCCCACGCGGCGGACCCCTGCACCGCGTGCCGCACGATTGGACCCCGGCCGTCGCCGAGGCGCTGCGCTTGGGCGTCGAGGATCTTGCCGCGATCGCCGAGTCCGCGGCCGGCGCGGCGTCCGTGGCGCGCGAGGAGTGGCCGGTGTTCGACTGGGCGGGCGAAACCGCACGTCGCGTGGGCAGCTTGGTGCACGCCGAATTGCAGCAGCTGGATCTCGAGCGCAGCGATGCGGCGGCCATCATGAATCGCGCGGGGCACTACCGCCGCTGGCTCGCCGCGCACGGCGTGCCGGCCGAGCGCCTGGAGGAGGCAAGTGCGCGCGTGACGGCCGCGTTGGTGGCGGTACACGGCGATGCACGCGGGCGCTGGATATTGCGCAAACGGGCGCGCGATGACGTTCGCGAACATGCGCTGTCCGGCCATTGGCGCGGCGAGGTGGTGCGGGTGATATTCGACCGCAGCTTCATCGACGAGCACGGCATCCGCTGGGTCGTCGATTACAAGACCAGTCAGCACGCCGGCGGCGGCCTCGAGGCATTCCTGGACGAGGAAGTCATTCGCTACACGCCGCAGCTGCACCGCTACGCACAGCTGGCGCGGCGGCTCGGGCCGGAGCGAGTACGGGTGGGCCTGTACTTTCCGTTGATGGGGGCGTGGCGCGAGTGGGAGCCATAGGAGGCGACTACGCTATGCTGTTCCAACTAATTGGGCGCTCGCGGATGATGTAATGCCGGCCCTCGAAGCGCCCCCCGGCCGGCGGGTTGCCATTTTTTGCGCATCGGTCGGAGGCATGAACCCTAAGCTCAAGGCGAAGCAATGATTGGAGTTGGCGTCGATTTCGGGACCTCGAATTCCACGGTGGCGTGGTTCGACGGGACGAGTTTGCGTTTCGTGCGCGTGGAGGCGGATAGCGCCATTCTTCCTACTGCGATCCATTTGAGCAGGGACTATGTGGGTACCACCGGCACCGCGGCCATCGACCGCTATGTGCAGGAGAATGCGGCGCGGCTGGTGCACCTGGTGCCGGAGATTCTCGGGCAGGCGGCGGGATCCATCGACGATCGCAGCAGCGATACCGAGATGTCGGAGCTCGAGACCTCGCGAAACGTCGTTTATGGCCCGTTGATCGACCATGGCTTGCCGGGGCGGCTGTTCCTCGGACTGAAGCGCTTGCTCGGCAATCCCAGCATCAATCGACTGTACGTGTTCAATCGGCCATATCGCTTGGTGGCGTTGCTGACTCCGGTGCTGCTTCGCATGCGCGAAAGCCTCGAACGGGAACTGAACGCGCCGCTCGATCACGTGCACGTCGGCCGGCCGGTGGATTTCGAAGGCAGCGACACGGCCCGAAACGAGCTCGCGTTGAAACGACTCACGGAAGCATGCGAACACGCCGGATTCCGCAATATCGAATTCTACCCGGAGCCCATAGCCGCCACCGTCAGCTTCTTGTGGCAGCAGCGGTTGCGGCCGTCCGGGACCGTGCTCACCGTCGATTTCGGCGGCGGCACGCTCGACCTGAGCGTGATTCGCTATTCGGGCGTCGATTTCGACGTGCTGGCGACCGCCGGCGCCGATCTGGGCGGCGATCGCATCGATCAACTGATGTTCAGACGATTGTTGTTTCCGCTGTTGGGTGAGGGCGAGTCGTGGTCGCGCCAGGTGAACGGCCGCTGGGTCGAAACGCTGTTTCCGTTCGGCGAATACGAGGAAGGGATTTTGAATTGGGCGATCACGCATACCCTGAATCAAAACCGCTACAAGACCAAGCTCACGGAGCTGATCGCGCGCGGCGGTCCGGCGGCCGTCAAGTTCGAACGGTTGAAGGATCTCATCAACTTCAACTACAGCTACCAGGTGTTCAGCGCGATCAAGAAGGCCAAGGCGCAGCTATCGGTGGCCGACTTGGCTTCGATCGACATCCCGGAATTGAATTTGACCGTCCCCGTCAGCCGTGTGCAGTTCGACGCGATGCTGTCGGAGATGATGGGTCGGCTCGGCGACTTGGTACGGGAGGTATTGGCGCGAGCGAATCTCGAGCCGGGAGCCATCGACTTGGTGGTTCGAACCGGGGGCTCCTCGCAGATCGTCGCCGTGCGACAATTGCTGGAAGATCTTTTTCCCGGCAAGGTGATGGAACATGATCCCTTCACCAGCGTGGCCGGGGGCTTGGCGATTGCCAACTACCGTCGCTATCGGTTTGGCGGGTGTTAAAGTGCTGGCACGCGCCGTGTGGCCGCCGTCATTGAAAAGTTCGGTTATGAAATTCGATTGCTCGAAATGTCCGGGTTATTGCTGCAGCCACGGCAGCATCGCCGTGACGGATCACGATATCCGGCGTCTCGCGCGGCATTTCGACATCACGGAGAGAACCGCACGCAGGCGTTTCACCTATACCTACACGACGGGTGGCGTCAGCGAGCAGATCCTGAGGCATCACAAGGACACGATATACAAGACCGTGTGCCGTTTTTTCGACCGGGAGCAGCGACGGTGCACGGTCTACGCCGCGCGTCCCTACGTGTGCCGCAAATACCCCTACGGGAATACCTGCGGATATTACGGTTTTCTCAAATTCGAGCGGGCGCACCAGGACGACGACCAGTTCATCCCGACCGTCTAGGATCCGCGTTGCGCCGCGCGGCGGCCTTCCGCAGCGCCGGGCCGCCTCCCTATAAACTCAGTTTCATCACCGTGTTCGTATTGTCGTCGTTGAAATAGATGATCTGCCGGCCTTGGGCGTCGACGGCCGTGGCAATGCCGAAAAGCGCGCCGGGCGCGCCGCTGCCACAGAAGCCCTTCGCGATTTCGGTGAATACGCTTTGCGTGTCGCCCGTCAAAGCGATTCGATCGATGGTGCCGCCGATATTCGAGACGTAAATGGCGGCGGCTCGGGCCGAGGTCGCGCCGACGAACGCCTCGCCCCAGGGATTGGTGAATGTATCGCTGGAAAACGGCGCTGCGACCACGCCGCTGGCGCTGACCAAGGGATTGCCGTTCGACGAGAAGGCGGCGGCGGAGACGCTGTCGTCCGGCAGTACGGCGAGCGCATTGCACCCGGTGAGCGCCGACGACTGCGCAATGCGATAGGGGGTCGAGCCTGCCGCGGGATGCAAGCCGACGAGGGTCGTTCCAAGACCCTGGGTGGAAAAAGTTGTCGGTACTCCGATCGAATGTCGGCGGCGGACGCCGCCCGCGGTGGGTTCCGTGTTCTAATCCTTCGATGACGTTGCGCGAGCTTTACCCGGCCATCGACCCTTACGCCTCGGGTCGCTTGGCGGTCGATGAGATTCACACGGTCTATTGGGAAGAATGCGGCAACCCGAATGGCATTCCCGTGGTTTTTCTGCATGGCGGCCCGGGCGGCGGCTGTTCGCCGACGAGCCGGCGGTATTTCGATCCGGCGCGCTACCGGATCGTCCTGTTCGATCAGCGGGGAGCCGGCCGCTCGACTCCCAATGGGGAGCTGCGCAACAACACCACCGCCGACCTCATCGCCGACATGGAGACGCTGCGCAGGCTGCGCGGAATCGAGGCGTGGCATGTGTTCGGCGGCTCGTGGGGTTCGACGCTGGCCGTGGCCTATGCGGAGGAGTTCCCCGCGGCCTGCTCGAGCCTCACGTTGCGCGGCGTGTTTCTCATGCGCGAGTGGGAAATTCGCTGGCTGTTCGAGGCGGGGCGCCTGTTCCGACCCGACGCTCTGAAGGTATTGCTCGATGAACTGCCGCCCGAGCTGCGGGCCGGCGATCCGCTCGAGGGCTATGCGACGCTGCTCGAGCACGCGGACCCCGCCGTCAGGTTGTCGGCCGCGCGGCGCTGGAGCACCTTCGAGGCGATCTTCGCCAACCTGCTGCCAGACCCCTCGAGGCTGGCCGGAGCCAACGATCCCCAGGTGGCCTACGCCATGGCACGGATCGAGGTGCACTATTTCCGCAACAATCGCTACACGCCGCAGGATCAATTGTTAAATCGGGTCGAGAGAATATGCCACTTGCCGGCAACCATCGTGCAGGGCCGCTACGATCTGCTGTGTCCGCCCATCACCGCCACTCAGCTGCACCAGGCATGGCCGGGCTCGCGGCTCATCATCGTCGACGATGCCGGCCACTCCGCCACGGAACCCGGCATCCGTTCTGCCCTCGTGACGGCCATGGACGAGATCGCGGCGCTTGAAAATGCTCCGCTGAAGCCCCATAAGTAAACTTTGCAGGCGGGAATACCATCATGGCTACGGGTTGGGCGGGCGACGGCGCGGTACAGGACCAGATCGACGCGACGGTCAAGGATGCGATCAGCCGCGTCAAGAGCCAGTTGCCGCAGGGTCCATCGCTGACCCATTGCGCGGAATGCGACGCGGAGATTCCGGAGGCGCGAAGACACGCGATTCCGGGGGTGCGTCTGTGCATCGCCTGTCAGGGCGAGCACGATCGCGCTGCCGCCGGTTTCAGCGGATACAATCGCCGCGGCAGCAAGGACAGTCAGCTGCGTTGATCCGCATCGCGACCGGCTAATCAAGATGGCAACGATAGGTTCAGAGCGCGTTTTGACCGTGCATCACTGGAATGAAACGGTATTCAGTTTCACGACGACGCGCGACCAGAGTCTGCGGTTCGAAAACGGACATTTCGTGATGGTGGGATTGCTGATCGACGGCAAGCCGCTGATGCGGGCCTACAGCATCGCCAGTGCGAACCATGAAGAGTTTCTGGAGTTCCTGAGCATCAAAGTGGCCGACGGCCCGTTGACTTCGCGTCTGCAAAATATCAAGCCCGGCGACGAAGTCCTCGTGAGCCGCAAGCCCACCGGCACGTTGTTGCTGCATGATCTCAAACCTGGGAAGCGGCTGTATCTGTTGAGTTCGGGAACCGGTCTCGCACCGTTCATGAGCATCATCAAGGACCCCGAAACGTACGAGCGCTTCGAGAAAATCATTCTGGTGCATGGCGTACGGTATCGGAGCGAACTGGCGTATCGCGATTTCATCGAGTGGGAATTGACCCATCATGAATATTTGGGCGAACAGGTGCGCAATCAGCTGGTGTATTTTCCGACGGTCACCCGCGAACGATTTCGCTATCAGGGCCGCGTCACGTCGCTCATCGAGACCGGCAAGCTGTTCAGCGACATCGCCATGCCCGCACTCGATCCGGCTTTGGATCGAGTGATGATCTGCGGCAGCCCCGCCATGCTCACCGATCTGTCCGCGATGCTGGATGCACGCGGCTTCGAGATCTCACCGCATGTCGGTGAGCCCGGCGACTACGTCATCGAGCGTTCGTTCGTCGTCCGATAGATCCTGAACCGATCCGGGCAGCGCAGCGGGTCGCCGTACGCCGGTCGCGGCACATGCCGGGCCAGCGTCATTGCCGCGACGCTCGAAATCAGCGTCCCGATGATCCTCGATCCCCCGAGGATGCGCAGGGCAGCGGGGGATCGTCGGGCAGCTGACGGGGAGGTTGGCTCGAATCGAATCCCCGAGCGCGCCACTTGTCGAGAGTCGCCGTCAGTTCGGACACGATGAGCGGCTTCCCCAGAAAATCATCCATGCCGGCGATCAGGCAAATTTCGTGGCATTGCCCGCACTTGAGGCCCAGCTGCACGGCGAGATAGGGTTCGGCATGCGCCGCATAGCCGCTGAGGCACAACAGCAGCGCGAGACATCGCAGCGCCAGGCGGGCGGATCGGATCATCACAGGGCAGGCTCCACGGTGAACTCGAACGATTGGGTCGATCCCAGCGTGGCCGCGTTCAGATTCGCGAGCGCGCCGCCGCCCGCGCCTCGCAGCGTCACGCGATAGGCGCCGGGTTCGAGCGGTTTGCTGGGGGTAATCAACAGCACCGCGCCGTTGCTCTGGACCAGCGCCCGCGACGCCGCGACGGCACGGGTACTGTCCTGGGCGGGGCCCAAGACTCTCTCGACGGTGACGGTGGTGTCGTTGACCAGCGATGCGTCGACCTCCTGCGTAAAGGCGACGAGAATTTGCGCCGGCGGAGCCGTGACCACCGCCTTGTCGGCGGGCACCGTGGTTTGCACGGCAAACATCGCCGGCGCGGCGGCCGGCGAGTTCGGCGCGCCATTGGTGATCCACTGGCGGATCGCGTCGATCGTCGCCGTGGGGAGCGGCGTTTCCCCCAGCGGCATTTGCCCGCCGTCGATGCCGGACAGACCCTCGATCTTGCGCACCATGTAGCTGTCGTCGGGATCGCCAGGCTTCCACCCGCATCAGGTTGGGCTGTTCGGCGCTCTGCACGCCGACCAACAGGTTATAGCTGTGCGCGGCATCGAGCTGCAGGCCCTCCGGTGCGCTCGCGCCGATATGGCATTTCGAGCAGATCGGCGTGAAGACGTTATCTTGGATCGACTGGAAATCGGCCGTTATCGGTCCGCCGCCGGCGCCGCCGGCCGTGATGGGCTGACCGTTCTTATCCAGGCCCTCGCCATTGCCCGCGCAGCCCGCCAGGAAGGCGAGCGTGCATAACGCGGCCCACGGCACCTACCGGTCCATCTGCATGCTCTAGTACTCGAAAGTGACGACAGGCAGTAAGTACCCGGCGGTGGGCGGGCGGTTTAATCGAGGCGCAATTGTTTATCGCGGCCGCCGACCGATCCGGCGCCGCAGGTGCCCCCTGCGCACCGCACCACCGTCCTGTTGGCGGACGACAATCGAGACGCCGCGCAGACCATGGGACTTCTGCTGCAACTGTCGGGTTTTGAAGTAATCGTGGCGCATTCGGGGACGTCAGGCCCTCGACCTCGGCTCGCGGCATCTTCCAGGCATCGTGATCCTCGATATCGGCATGCCCGATATGAGCGGCGACGACGTGGCCCGGGCCATAAGGCAGGAGAGCTGGGGCAAGCGCGTACTTCTGTTGGCCGTCACCGGCTGGGGACAGCCGGACGATCGGGAGAAGGCGCGGCGCGCAGGCTTCGATCAGCATCTGACCAAACCGGTGGACCTCGATGACCTCGACAAACTGTTGAGCGCCTACTTGGAGTCGAAACGACCGTGAGACCGTTCGTGCCGCCGCACGCAACCATAGTCCCGAAACTGAGCGAGTGCGGTTGCGCCCGGCCTTCTCGTGTAGACTAGCCTGAGCCGGTCTCCTGTCGCCCTTCATTCTGTTTCGCGGCCTCGTCATTTCCGCCGTGCAACGCTCTGCTCGTCGGTCCGCTCGTGAGGTGCGCTTGACTCTTCCCAATCGACAGGGTCTGTATCTGCGTCCCGATCCGGCGCGAGTGGTCGTCCGGCCTTTCAAGCCCGCGACCGAACCGCGTGAGCTCAACGCCACCGATAAGACGCGGGCCAACCATATCGTCGATCGAGTCCTCGCGCTCGCTCCCGCGGCCGCCGCCAGTCAACTGGCCGAGGTCCTGGAGAACTTCCAGGGACGCCACCGAAATCTACTCGAGACATTCGAGGCGCGCGCCGAAGAAATGGAAGACGCCTTTGCGGCGCATGCGACTTTCACCAGGGAACAGCGCCAACTGGTCGGCGCTTACTTCCTGCATGAATACTCTTTTGAGGCGGCGGCATTGTTCAATCCGAGCATCGTCGCGCATCCGGATCAGTCAGGCGCCCCGCCAGGCGGCCGGCGATACATATTGAGCCTGCGCGCCGTTGGCGAGGGTCATGTTTCATCCCTGACCTTTCGATCGGGATCCATCGCCGCCGATGGACGCGTGACGGTCGATCCGTCGGCGCGTCTCGCGTCGATTCCCAAAGTCCAACAGCGGATCGCGGGTGTGAACGGCGATGAGGTCACCCTCGTGTTCAAGCCCGAGGAGGACCTCAGCGAGCGAGTCATCTTTCCCGTCACGGAATCCCAGGCAAACGGTATCGAGGACGCCCGCTTCGTGGAGTTCGATGACGATGGCAGGAGGATCTTCTACGCTACCTATACCGCTTACAGCGGCAAAGCGATTCGGTCCGAATTATTGGAGACGCGCGACTTTACGTCCTTCCGAATGTCGCCGCTGACGGGAACCGCCGCAAAGAACAAGGGTATGGCTCTGTTCCCCCGCCGTATTGCCGGCCGCTACGCGATGATAGCGCGGCAGGACAATGAGAACCTGTATCTGATCTACTCGGACGACCTGTACTCGTGGAGCGGCGGCGTAGCCATCCTGAGACCCGAATTCCCGTGGGAGTTCGTGCAGATTGGAAACTGCGGCTCGCCGATCGAACTCGACGAGGGCTGGCTGCTGTTGACCCACGGCGTAGGGCCGGTGAGGAGATATTCGATAGGAGCCGTTCTGCTGGACAAGGAAGATCCGTCGATAATTCTGGCACGCTCGAGGGAGCCCTTGGTGCGGCCGGAACCCTCGGAACGCGAAGGCTACGTGCCCAACGTCGTCTACACCTGCGGGGCGATGCGGCACAACGATCTGATCGTGCTGCCCTACGCGGTCTCCGACACGTTTTCGAACTTCGCGACCATCAAGATTGCGGCGCTGATGGATATCATGGGCGCTTGAGCGTGGATGACGCGCTCAAGCGCCCCCTAGTCGATGCCATGCCTCACAACCGGCCAAGTTCACGGCGCCGAGAGAGTAGGGACGGGCGGCGCGCCGAACGTATCGTGCAACAGTTCCTTGGACCACTTGTAGCCATTGAGCGCGACGAGGTGGCTGTCCGGCGAGACGCCGGCCAGATCGGCGGGCGATCGCGGGATGACATCGCCGATGGTGGCCTTGTCGTCGTCGACATAGAACCCCAGGGAATACCGCAGGTCCAGATCCTTGTCATCCGCCTCGTGCGCCAGATGCATGCTCGACGGGTCGGCCGACAGGACCAGCCGCCAACCGGCCGCTTCCAACCCTTCCAAAGGTGCGACCGGCCGCAGTCGCGTCAGCCGCTCGGTCCAGAATGCCGCCCAATCGTAGGGATAGACCGCCGAGAAGGCCCGGACGACCATGCCGAAGTCGTACGGCACGACGCGCGGAGCGCCGCTGGGCGGGCCATAAAACAGCTGGCAGAAGTCATCGAGACTCTTACGGCCCTTGGATCCGCGGCGAATCACGGTGTCCGCCTCCAGCCACAGCAGCGCCGACTCTTGATGGAAATCGTCCTGGCGGCGCAGCCGTGCCGCCCAGGCGCGGGATTGATAATAGAGGAGCGGCGCGGAGACGGTCGTTTCCTGCAGCGATCGCCACTCGCGGGCCGAGTGCGATTGCATGGCGGCGGCGATGCGCGCGAATTCCTCGTGAAATTCCTGGGGAGTCAACAGACCGCTGCGCACCGCCAGGACGTCGCTCAAGTACTCGGTGAGCCCCTCGTAGACCCACAACATCTCATAAGCCGCCGAATCGTTCGCGTATATCGCTGCCCGGTGGCGGAAGTTTGCCTTTCAGGTTCTCGGCCACGGCGGACAGGTAGACCTCTGACGGCTCGAACACCCGCCGGTAGATGTCGCGGCACAGCTGCGCCGCCCGCGTGCCCGGCCAATCCGCGGGCAGCAGCTGTTCCGGCAGCAGCGGATCGCGCAGATGAAAGCGGCGATACTCGTGAATCAACAGCGTGCGCACGAGGAACGCCGACGCCGTATCGGGTTCGCGCTGCAACAGCGTCGCTGCGCGCTCGAAGCGCTGCACGAAACGCTGATAGCGAAGCGCCAGATCCTTCAAATCCCAGCCGCGTTCGATCAATGCCGATGCGGATTGGCTCGTCAGGTCGGCCTCGAAAATGAGCGCGTTTTTGGGCAGCGGCGTCTGCCATGCGCGGGCCGCGAGGCCGGCGGCATCGACCGCGGGATGCGCAAACACGCCGCTCTGCAATTCGCCGAATCCATGCCAGCTCAATTCCTTCCTGAGCTGCCGCCGCGCCGCCGCCTCCCGGGGCGGCAGTACGATCAGCGTCCACTTGCCCGACCAGGGACCGCTGCCCGGACCATAGATTCGGCGGGTCGCTTCGACGAAGCGCTCGCGGCCGCCGGGCGACAAGCGATACTCGCTCAAGCGGCCGTCGCGCTGCGCCACCACCCAGCCGTCGTGGGCAAGTCTCGTGGCCGCGGTGCGCACCAGGCGTTCGTTCAGCCCAAAGGGATCGGCCAGCCGAATCAAGCTGCCCAAGGTGATGGCGCCGCCGCGCGGCAAGATCGAGTCGCCAAAGATCGTGACGATGAGCGAGCCGCCGCGCAGCGGGCGTTGCCGGCGGAAGCGGCTCACCAGATCGGCGGCAAAAACGGCAAGAGCGGCGGTCATGGCGCTATGGTAGCGGATCGTCGTGACACGGAAAATCTTGTAATAGACGCATTGTTGTATCAGAATGACCGCATGTACACACAAGCACTGGATACGCCGGGTTCGGATGCCGACGCGCTCGACGAGCAAGCGCTAGAATTGCGCTTTCTGGCACGGGTCGACGCCGAGCAGAAAATCGAACCCAAGGATTGGATGCCCGCGCGGTATCGAAATACGCTGATCCGCCAGATCTCCCAGCACGCTCATTCGGAGATCGTCGGCATGCTGCCGGAAGGCAATTGGATCACTCGTGCGCCCTCGCTCAAGCGCAAGGCCATCCTCATCGCGAAGGTGCAGGACGAAGGAGGTCACGGCGCCTACCTCTACAGCGCCGCGGAGACTCTCGGCGTCAGCCGCGATCAGCTCATCGACCAGCTGCTCTCGGGCAAAGCCAAGTACTCGAGCATATTCAACTACCCGACACCGACCTGGGCCGACGTGGGCGCCATCGGCTGGCTGGTGGACGGCGCGGCCATCATGAATCAGATCCCGTTGTGCCGCTGTTCGTACGGTCCATACGCCCGTGCCATGGTGCGCGTGTGCCGCGAGGAGAGTTTCCATCAGCGGCAGGGCTACGATCTCATGCTGCAGCTGGCGCAGGGCACGGCCGAGCAGAAGAAGATGGCGCAAACGGCGCTCGACCGGTGGTGGTGGCCGGCGCTCATGATGTTCGGGCCATCGGATGCGAACTCGACGCACAGCGCCGAATCCACGCGGTGGAAGATCAAGCGCTTCTCGAACGACGAGTTGCGCCAGAAATTCGTCGACTTCACGGTACCGCAAGCCGAGTTTCTGGGTTTGACCATTCCCGATCCGCTGTTGCGGTGGAACGAGCCGGCGCAGCGCTATGATTTCGGGCCCATCGACTGGAGCGAATTCGAGCAGGTATTGAAAGGCAACGGCCCCTGCAACGCGGAGCGTCTGGCGGCGCGCCGCGATGCGCACGCGCAAGGCGCCTGGGTCCGCGAGGCGGCGAGCGCGTACGCCGAGAAGAGGAAACATCATGCAGGATAATCGTCAATGGCCTCTCTACGAGGTCTTCGTGCGCGCGCGCGGCGGCCTCGATCACAAGCATGTCGGCAGTCTGCATGCCGCCGATGCACGCATGGCCATCGACCATGCGCGCGATCTATACACCCGCAGACAGGAAGGCGTGAGCATCTGGGTCGTGCCGTCCAGGGACATCACGGCGTCGGACCCGGCCGAATCGGATGCGTTGTTCGAGCCCGCGCGCGACAAGGTGTACCGTCATCCGACGTTCTATGACATACCCGACGAGGTCAAGACCCTGTGACCGCCTCGTTTCGCTACCTGCTGCGGCTCGGCGATTTGAGCCTGATACTCGGGCAGCGGCTCGGCGAATGGGTGGGACACTCGCCCGCGCTCGAGGAGGATTTGGGGCTGGCCAATATCGCGCTCGATCTGATCGGCCAAGCCCGGCTGTTGTTCAGCTACGCCGGTGAGGTCGAAGGCCGCGGGCGCGATGAGGATGGAGTCGCGTTCCTGCGCGAGCACGGCGACTATCTGAATGCCATTCTGGTCGAGCAGCCGAACGGCGACTTTGGGCAGACCATCGTGCGCCAGGTGCTGGTCGATGTCTTTCAATTGGAGCTGTACGAACGCATGGCAGCCTCCACCGATGCGCGCCTGGCCGCCATCGCTCAGAAGTCCGTCAAGGAGGTCCGCTACCATCTGCGTTTTTCGAGCGGCTGGTTGATTCGGCTCGGCGACGGCACGGAGGAGAGCCACCGTCGGGTGCAGGGCGCGCTCGATCGGCTATGGCCCTACACGGTGGAGCTGTTCGCCGCCGACGAGTTGGATGAGGCGATGGCCGAGAGCGGCGTCGCGCCGCGCCTGCCCGAGGTGCAGGCTGCCTGGTCGGCGCGAATCGACGCACTGCTCGCCGAGGCGACCCTCGTGCGTCCGGCCGCGCGCCCCCATATCTGGCATGGCAAACGCGGCGAACATAGCGAGCACTTGGGCTATATCCTCACGGAGATGCAGCACCTGCAGCGCACCTACCCCGGGGCTCGCTGGTAGTCATGTCGCCAGCAGACGCGGCATGGCGGGCGCTCGCCCGGGTGGAGGATCCGGAGATACCGGCGATCAGCATCGTCGATCTGGGCATCATCCGTTTCGTGACGCCGCGTGCGGACGGCAAACTCGAGGTCGGCTTGTCGCCTACCTATACGGGGTGTCCGGCCACCGACGTCATTCGGCAGTCGGTGGAGCAAGCATTGCGCGAGGCCGATGTGGGCGAGTTCGTCGTCACCGGCGTCTTGTCGCCCCCCTGGAGCAGCGACTGGATCAGCGAGGAGGGCCGGCGCAAGCTGGCCGCATACGGCATCGTGCCGCCCGACAAGAGCGCGCTGCGGCGGCCGATCGCGTGCCCGCATTGCCACTCGCTCGATACCGAGACGGTGAGCGAGTTCGGCTCGACCCCTTGCAAGGCGCTGCATCGCTGCCGCGCCTGTCTCGAACCGTTCGAATATTTCAAATGCATCTGATCTCGGGGACCGTGTGACGGGCATGTTCAAGTTCCATCCGTTGAAAGTAGCGTCGGTCGAACGTGTCGCCGAAGACGCCGTGTGTGTGACCTTGGACGTGCCGGCGACGCTGCGCGACGAGTTTCAACATCATGCCGGGCAATACGTCACGGTACGGCGGCAGATCGGCGATCGCGAAGAGCGGCGTACCTACTCCATCGTCACCGCGCCGGGCGGGGCCGTGCTCAAACTCGGCATTCGCCTGCAAACCGGCGGACGCATGTCCGGCGATATCGCGACCCGGCTGCGGTCGGGCGATCTGCTCGACGTGGCGCCGCCAGCGGGCCGTTTCCGGACGCAAATCGATCCGCAGCGCCGGCACTCGTACGTGGCGTTCGCCGCCGGCAGCGGTATTACGCCCATCTTGTCGCTGGCCGCGGATATTCTGGCGCGCGAACCGGGCAGCCGGTTCACGCTCGTCTACGGCAACCGCAGCATTTCGCGCACCATGTTTCTGGAAGAGACGTTGGCGCTCAAGAATCGCTACCTCGACCGATTCTCGGTCTACTTCGTGATGAGCCGCGAACCGCAGCAGACCGAGTTCCTCAATGGCCGCATCGATGCGGACAAGGTGCGCGAACTCGCGCAACACATCGTGGAGATCGGGACGGCGGACGAATACCTCATCTGTGGTCCGGGCCGGATGGTGGACGAGGTGCGCGAGGCGCTCAGACAGCAGAACGCCACGTCGCCGGTTCGATTCGAACGTTTCGCGACCGCCGCGGCGCCGCTCGAGGTCATGACGGCCGAGCGTGCGCCCGCACCCGCGCCGCAAGACGTTCTCGCCACGATCACGGTGGTCATGGACGGCCGCCGCCGAACGTTTCCCATGGCAGGCACCGATGCCTCCGTGCTCGAGGCCGCCGAGCGCGCCGGGCTCGATCTGCCGTTCTCGTGCCGGGCGGGTATTTGCGCCACATGCCGCACCCGTATCACCCGGGGCGCGGCGGTGATGACGCACAATATTGCGCTCGAGCCGTGGGAAACCGCCGCTGGGTTCGTGCTGTGCTGCCAGGCGCGCCCGACGACCGCCGCGCTCGACATCAGCTACGACGAAAAATAGAAAAACAGGGGGAGTCATGTCTTATGAAACCATCGTATTTGCCGTCGAGAACGGGATCGCCCGGCTGACTCTCAACAGACCGGACAAACTAAACAGCTTCAACACGCAGATGCATGGCGAGGTGCGCGAGGCATTGTCGGAGGTGACCGTCCGACGGGCCCGCGTCCTGGTGCTGACGGGCGCCGGTCGAGGCTTTTGCGCCGGCCAGGATCTGGGCGACCGTTCGGTGACCCCCGGCGGCGCGGCCGTGGATCTGGGCGAATCCATCGACAAGTACTACAAGCCCTTGATATTGACACTGCAGGGCTTGCCGCTGCCGGTCATCGCGGCGGTCAACGGCGTCGCCGCCGGGGCGGGCGCGAATATCGCTCTGGCCTGCGATCTGGTGATCGCCGCACGCTCGGCGAGTTTCGTGCAGGCGTTCTCGAAGCTCGGGCTGATTCCCGATGCCGGCGGCACCTGGGTGCTGCCTCGGCTGGTCGGCAATGCGCGCGCGCTCGGGCTGACGCTGCTCGGCAGCAAACTGTCCGCCGAGCAGGCGGCGGCATGGGGCATGATTTGGCAGTGCGTCGACGATGCGGAATTGGCGGGCAGCGTCGATACTCTGGCGCAGCAACTGGCCATCGCCCCGACGCGCGGCCTCGCCCACACCAAGGCGGCCATTCGCGCCGGCTGGCACAGCACCTTGCCGGAGCAGCTGGATCGGGAGCGCGATCTGCAGCGCGAACTCGGCCGATCGGCCGATTACGCCGAGGGCGTCGCCGCCTTCGCTGAAAAACGTGCGCCCCGCTTCACGGGCACTTAGAAGACTCGAGGATCAAAGTACCATGCGCGATGCGTTCATCTGCGATGCCATTCGCACCCCGATCGGCCGTTACGGCGGCGCGCTCTCGAGCGTGCGGCCCGACGATCTCGGCGCCATCGTGTTGCGAGAACTGATCGCCCGCAATCCCGCACTCGACCCGCACGCCATCGGCGATGTCATCATGGGCTGCGCCAATCAGGCGGGCGAGGACAATCGCAATGTGGCGCGCATGAGCGCGTTGCTCGCGGGGCTGCCCATCGATGTGCCGGGCGTGACGCTCAACCGCTTGTGCGGCTCCGGCCTCGATGCGGTGGCGAGTGCGGCTCGAATGATTCGCACGGGCGAGGCGGACGTGGTGCTGGCCGGGGGCGTCGAGAGCATGAGCCGCGCTCCGTACGTCATGTCGAAGAGCGCCACCGCCTTTGCGCGCGATGCGCAGATGTTCGATACCACCATCGGCTGGCGCTTCGTGAATTCGCGGCTGCTGCAGCTATACGGCGTGGATTCCATGCCCGAGACGGGCGAGAACGTGGCCGCGGAATTCCACGTGACGCGCGAGGATCAAGATGCCTTCGCACTTCGCAGTCAGGAACGCGCGCTGGCGGCGCAGGTCGCGGGTCTTTTCGCGGCCGAGATCGTCGGCGTTCCGATCCTCCTCAAGCGCGGACCGACCACCATGGTGAGCACGGATGAGCATCCGCGCGAGACCAGTCTTGCGGCGCTCGCAAAATTGCCGACGCCGTTTCGCACGGGCGGCACGGTCACGGCGGGGAATTCTTCGGGCATCAACGACGGCGCCTGTGCCTTGCTGCTCGCGAGCGCAGAGGCGGTGTCGCGCCATGGCCTCGAGGTGCGCGCACGGGTGATCGGCACGGCGGTCGCGGGCGTCGCGCCGCGGATCATGGGGATGGGGCCCGTCGCCGCGACGCAGAAGTTGCTGGCTCGCCTCGATCTGCGGCTGGCCGATGTCGACTTGATCGAGCTCAACGAGGCATTCGCCTCGCAGTCGCTCGCGGTGCTGCGCAGTCTGGGCATCGCCGACGATGCGCCCCACGTGAACGCGCAGGGCGGTGCGATCGCCCTGGGCCATCCTTTGGGGGCGAGCGGAGCCCGGCTGGTGACCACGGCCGTGCATCAGTTGGAGCGCAGCGGCGGGCGGCGGGCGCTGTGCACCATGTGCATCGGCGTGGGTCAGGGAATCGCCATGGTCATCGAACGCGCATGATCGCCGTTGAGCGTCATGGCGAGATCGCCGTGCTCAGCATCGACAATCCGCCGATCAATGCGCTGGCACAACCCGTGCGCAAGGCACTCCTCGATGCGGTGCTGGCGGCCGACGCTGCCCCCGACATCCGCGCCGTCGTCATCCGCGGCGCCGCGGCCCATTTCGTGGCCGGAGCGGACATCCGCGAATTCGATGAGGAACCGCGCGCGCCCGTGCTCAGCGACGTGCTCACGGCCGTGGAGGCCGCTTCCAAGCCCATCGTGGCCGCGCTGCATGGGGCGGTGCTCGGCGGCGGCCTGGAACTCGCGCTCGCCTGTCATTTTCGCATCGGCGCCGACTCCGCGTCGCTGGGAATGCCTGAGATTCGTTTGGGATTGCTGCCCGGATCCGGCGGTACACAGCGCCTGCCGCGCCTGATCGGCATTGCGCAAAGTCTGGCGCTGATGCTGAGCGGCGATCCGATCACCTGTGAACGGGCCCACTCGCTGGGCATGGTCGACCGAATTGCGGAATTGCCGGATCTGCTCGGCGCCGCGTTGGCGTTCGCGCGCGAGATCGTGGCAGCGGGCCGCAGGCCGCGCCGGCTTCGCGATGAGCCGGTGCGGGGCGGGATGCCCGATCCTGCGTTTGTCGAGGAGCAGCGCGCCCTGGTTGCCCGCAAATTCCCGGGGGTCGACGCGGCGCGCGAGGCCATCATCGAGTGCGTTGCGGCGTCGGCCACCGAGCCGTTCGACGCGGGGGTTGCGCTCGGCCGCGAACGCTTCAATGCCTGCAGACAGTCCGATGCTTCACGGGCGCTGCGCCATCTGTTCTTTGCGGAACGCGGTATGCGGCCTCGCGCCGCCCCGCGGCCGGTCGCCACGCTCGGGGTCCTGGGCGCCGGCACCATGGGATCGGGTATCGCGATCAGTCTGGCGACGGCGGGGTTCGATGTGGTGCTGGTGGACACCCAGCCGGCCGCGTTGGCAGCCGGAATCGAGCGGGTCCGCACCACGGTCGAGGCATCCGTCGCCAAGGGGCGCATGACGCCGGCCGCGGCCACGGCGACCTTGAGCCGCGTCCGCAGCGGCGATCGGATCGATGCCCTGCAGAGCGCGGATCTCGTCATCGAGGCCGTGTTCGAGAGTCTCGCCGTCAAACGAGAGGTGTTCGCGGCGTTGGGGAGGCTCTGCCGACCGGGCGCGGTATTGGCATCGAATACCTCCACGCTCGACATCGATGCCATTGCGCAGGCGTCGGGAAGGGCGCAAGACGTCATCGGCATGCATTTCTTCAGCCCGGCCAACATCATGCGCCTGGTCGAGATCGTGCGCGGCCGTGCCACCGCACCGGACGTCATCGCGACGGTGGGCGAGGTGACCCGGCGCATGGGCAAACTCGGCGTCGTCGTCGGCAATTGCTTCGGCTTCGTGGGCAACCGCATGCTCTATGCCTACGGGCGCGAGAATCAATCGCTCATGCTGGAGGGCGCAACGCCCACGCAGATCGATGCGGTCATGGAACGATTCGGCATGGCGATGGGGCCGAACGCGGTGGGCGACCTCGCGGGACTCGACGTGGGTTACCGTGTGCGTCGCGAGCGCCGCGACCTGCCGGACGACCCGCGCTACTACCGCGTCGCCGATCTGCTGGTCGAGGCGGGCCGTCTCGGCCAGAAGACCAGCCGGGGCGCGTTCGATTACATGCCGGGATCCCGGCGTCCCGCGCGGGCGCCGGAGGTGGAGGCGCTGCTCCTGGCCGAGTCGCTGCGCCTCGGCGTGCCGCGTCGCGTGATTGCGGACGACGAGATTGCGACGCGATGCGTCTTCGCGCTCATCAACGAAGGCGCGCAGCTGCTCGCCGAGGGCATTGCGGCGAGCGCCGGCGATATCGATGCCATCTGGTGCAATGGTTACGGCTTTCCGAGGGCGCGGGGCGGACCGCTGTTCTACGCCGACACGCTGGGTCCGTCACTGGTCTTGCAAGGCATACGGCAATTGGGCGAACTGCACGGCGCGCGCTACTGGACGCCCTCGCCATTGCTGGTGGAGATCGCCGGACGCGGTGAAAAATTCGCAACGTGGAGTCCGCAATGAAATTGGAAAGTTATGTGGCGGGTGGCTGGCGCGGCGGCCGCGACGACGGAGTGATGCTGCGCGATGCGACCACCGGGGATGTGATCGCCTCTGCCTCCTCGGCAGGCATCGATTTTGGCGCCGTCCTCGCGCACGCACGCAACGTCGGCGGACCGGCGCTGCGCAGCCTGACCTTCCACGAGCGGGCAGGCTTGCTCAAGGCGCTCGCCAAGCGGCTCACCGAATTGAAGGAGGAGTTCTACGACCTGTCCTACCGCACGGGCGCCACCCGGAACGATTCCTGGATCGATATCGATGGCGGTATCGGCACGGTATTCGGCTTCGCCAGCAAGGGCTCGAGAGAGCTGCCGAACAGCCGCGTCTATCTCGACGGCGCCGTCGAAGGACTCTCCAGGGGAGGCAGCTTCGTCGGCCAGCATATCTATGTGTCGCGCGAAGGCGCGGCGGTGCACATCAATGCCTTCAATTTTCCCGTCTGGGGCATGCTGGAAAAGCTCGCTCCCACGATACTGGCCGGCATGCCGGTCATCGTCAAACCGGCCACCACGACCGCCTATCTGACCGAACTGGTGGTACGCCGCGTCATCGAGTCGCGGATACTGCCGGAGGGCGCACTGCAGCTGGTCTGCGGCGGCGTCGGCGATCTGTTCGATCATCTGACCTGCCAGGACAGCATCGCCTTCACCGGATCGGCCGACACCGCGGCGCGGCTGCGCGTGCATCGCACCCTCATCCGGCAGGCGGTGCCGTTCATCGCGGAAACGGATTCGCTCAACTCGTGCATCTTGGCGGCCGACGCTGCCCCGGGCACTGCGGAATTCGACCTCTTCGTCAAAGAGGTGTGCCGCGAAATGACGGTCAAAGCGGGCCAGAAATGCACGGCCATTCGCCGGGCCCTGGTGCCGGGCAAGTTCGCCGGCGATGTGGTCGCGGCGCTGCGGACGGCGCTCGGGAAGATCGTCGTCGGCGATCCGCGCAGCGAGGGCGTGCGCATGGGACCGCTGGTGAGCCTGCAGCAACGCGCCGACGTGCTCGCGCGCGTGGCCGAACTGCGCCAGGAAGCCGACCTCGTCGTCGGCACGCCCGAGCGTTTCGACTTGAAGGACGCGGACCGCGAACGCGGCGCCTTCATGCCGCCGCTCTTGTTGCTGTGCCGCGAACCGCACGCCGCCCGCGCCGTTCACGATGTCGAGGCGTTCGGCCCGGTTGCCACGGTCGTGGCCTATCGCGATACCGAGGACGCCATCGCGTTGGCGCGCCGCGGCGGCGGCAGCTTGGTCGCCTCGGTATTCTCAGGGGATGACGCCTTGGCGAGCCGGATCGCACTCGGTCTGGCGCCATACCACGGCCGGGTGCTGGTGGTGAATCAGGCCTGTGCCAAGGAGTCGACCGGTCATGGTTCGCCGCTGGCGCCCCTGGTGCACGGCGGCCCGGGCCGCGCCGGAGGCGGGGAGGAGATGGGCGGGATCCGCGGCGTGCTGCATTACATGCAGCGCACCGCCGTCCAAGGGTCGCCGGATACGCTGACGGCAATCGGGGATCGCTGGGTTCGCGGCAGTCGACTCCGCGACCCGGGTGTGCATCCGTTCCGCATCCCGTTCCACGATCTGCGATTGGGGGACACGCTGCAGTCGCGAGAACGCGAAGTGACCGTCGAGGACATCGAGCAATTTGCCGCATTGTCCGGCGACACATTCTATGCGCACATGGACGAGAGCCAAGCGGCGCGCAATCCCTTGTTCGGCGGCCGGGTTGCGCATGGCTATTTTCTGATCTCGGCGGCGGCCGGTCTGTTCGTCGAGCCGCACTATGGGCCGGTGCTCGGCAACTACGGGATCGACAACCTGCGCTTCGTCAAGCCGGTGAAGCCGCACGATAAAATCAAGGTCCGCCTCACCTGCGCCCACAAGAATCTGCGCACCGAGAAAGGCTGGGGCGAAGTGGGCTGGGATACCGAGATCACCAATCAGCACGGCGAGACGGTGGCCTCGTATACCGTGCTGACGATGGTGAGCATTCACGCCGTACCGGATTCGGTCGCGCCATGAGCATCGACCTCGTGCGCTATCGCGAGGAGTTCGGCAGTCTGCAATTCGGCGCCCCCGAGACCGGCATACTCGAACTGGTCATCGCCAACAAGGGACGCCTCAACGCCGCCACCGAATCCATGCATCGAGATCTCGCCACGGTGTGGCGCAGCATCGATCTCGACGACGCGGTGCGCGTCGTCGTGGTGCGCGGCGAGGGTGCGCATTTCTCGTCGGGCGGCGATTTCGACATGATCGAACGGATGATCGATGACGAAGCGACGCTCATCCGGGTTTGGAAGGAGGCGAGCGATCTGGTCTATAACTTGATCAATTGCTCGAAGCCCGTCGTCTCGGCGATTCGCGGCAGTGCCGTGGGCGCCGGGCTCGCCATTGCGTTGCTCGCCGATGTTTCGATCGCGGCGGATGATGCAAAAATACTCGACGGCCATACGCGCCTCGGCGTCGCCGCGGGCGATCACGCGGTCATCGTCTGGCCGCTGCTCTGCGGCCTTGCCAAGGCACGGTACTACTTGTTGACCAACAAACCCTTATCCGGCGCCGAGGCCGAGCGGATCGGCCTGGTCGCGGTGTCGGTGCCGGACGACAAAGTGCTGGAAACGGCGCTGGAGGTGGCGCGGACGCTGGCGGCGGGAAGCGTGTCGGCCCTGCGCTTCACCAAACATGCGCTCAACAATTGGCTGCGGCTTGCCGGACCCAGCTTCGACACCTCGCTCGCGCTCGAGTTTCTGGGGTTTAAAATGGCGGACGTGCGCGAGGGACTGGCGGCCGCACGCGCCAAACGCCCGCCGGTTTTCTGAGTTCGAGGACTCCCATGCCCGATAGACAGACATTGATGAGTATGGATCCCATTCTCGGCGAATCGCGTGCCCGGATCGGCGACGTCGATGCGGCGCATCGCCAGGTAAGGCGGCGCATGTTATCGACCGGCGGTAGCTCGGCGACGGTATGCGTCAGACCAACCGTAGCGCGGCTTGGCTACGCGTTATAGGCGGAGGAAGCCGTCGTGCCGCCGTGGCCCGTCCAATTGGTGTGAAAGAACTCGCCGCGCGGTTTGTCGATGCGCTCATAGGTATGGGCGCCGAAGAAATCGCGCTGGGCCTGCAACAGGTTGGCCGGCAGGCGCCCGGTGCGGTAGCCGTCGTAAAACGCCAAGGCGGTCGAAAAGGCCGGCGTCGGGATGCCGAGTTCGATCGCCTGAATCTGCGCCTGACGCCAGCTCGTCTGGAACCGGTTGAGCGCGCCCGAAAAGAATTCGTCCAGCAATAAACTATCGAGGGCCGGGTTCTTCTCGTACGCCTTCTTGATATCCCCCAGGAAGACCGAGCGGATGATGCATCCGCCGCTCCACATGAGCGCAATTTCACCCAGGTTCAGATTCCAATGGCGCTCCTTGTCAGCCGCCCGCAGCAGCATGCAGCCTTGCGCATAGCTGATGATCTTCGAACAATACAGCGCACGGCGCACGTTCTCGATGAATTCGCTCCTGTCCTTTGCGGCCACGGCGGCCGCCTTGGGGCCCTGAAGCAGCGCCGATGCGCGGACGCGTTCCTCCTTCAATGCCGACAGGCAGCGCGCGAACACGCTCTCGCCGATCAGGGTGACGGGGATGCCTAAATCGAGTGCGGAAATAGCCGTCCACTTGCCGGTGCCCTTCTGGCCGGCCGTGTCGAGTATCTTGTCGATTATCGGTTGCCCGTCGTCGTCCTTCTTGGCGAAGATCTGCGCCGTGATCTCGATGAGAAAGCTGTCGAGTTCACTCTTGTTCCACTCGGCAAACACCTGCGACAACTCGCCGGCGCCGAGACCGAGACCATCCTTCAGCAACTGGTAAGCTTCGCCGATCAATTGCATGTCGCCGTATTCGATGCCGTTGTGAACCATCTTGACGTAGTGCCCGGCCCCGTCCTCGCCCACCCAGTTGCAGCAGGGAGCGCCCTCCAGGTCCTTGGCCGCGATCGAGCGCAGGATGTCCTTCACATGCGGCCACGCTTGCGGGTTGCCGCCCGGCATGATCGATGGACCGTGCCGGGCGCCTTCCTCGCCGCCGGACACGCCCGTTCCCACGAACAGAATTCCCTGCTTGGCGAGCGCCTTGCTGCGGCGTTCGGAGTCGGTGTACAACGAGTTGCCGCCGTCGATGACGATGTCGCCCTTCTCCAGATGCGGCAGCAGCTGTGCGATGGTCTGATCGACCACCTCGCCGGCCTTGACCATCATCATCACGCGGCGCGGCGGCTTCAGCAGCGCGCACAATTCCTCGACGCTGTGCGCTCCGACCACCTGGGTTCCCTTGGCTTGATCGCCGATGAAGTCGTCGACCTTGGAGGTGGTGCGATTGAACACCGCCACCTTGTAGCCGTGCTCATCCATATTGAGAACCAGGTTCTGGCCCATGACCGCGAGACCGATCAGACCTATATCGCAGGTTTTGTTCGCCATGCCTCAATGATACAGCCGCCGTCGACCCTCGCACCACTGCCAGGACAGCAGCGACGGCAGGCCCCACAGCAATTCACGCATGCGCTTGGCCATGGAAACCGCCAGGGCCAGTTCGCCGCCGATGCCGAGCACATGCCCGAACACCACCAGGCCCGCCTCTTGAACCCCGATTCCGGCCGGCACGACGAATGCCAGATGCCGCAACGCCTGGGTCATGCTCTCCAATACGATCGCGGTTTCGACCCCCACCGGGTGTCCGAAGAGGCGTAAAGCGAACCAAATCTCGAACGCCCCGGAAAGCAATGCCGCAAACTGCAACGTGCCGGTGGCGCACAAGCCCGACACCCGCCGCAGACACGCGCGCAGCTCGAGATCCAGCGACACCGCGTTCCGGGCGGTGCTGCTGCCGATCAAGGGCCGCAGAAATTTCTGCGAACGTTCGAATACCGAGCCGTAGCGCAGAAGCAGTACGGTGATGAGGGGTATCGGTAAGCACAAGATAAACCCCAACACCACCCGGCGATAGTCCGGATCGGCGGTGCCGCCGGCGCCCACCAGCAACAACAGTCCCAAGGCGGTGAACAGATACGAGGCGATCAGCGTCAGTACGATTTCCACGATCACCGTGGCGGCGATTGGCGCCGCAGCGAGCCCGCGCCAGCGCACCAGCCGAATGCCCACCACGCTGCCGCCGACGCTGGCCACGGGCAGCAGGCGATCGACCGCTTCGCGGACGCTGGTGACCCAAAAAAGATAGCCCAGTCCGGCCTGATGCTCAGGGTCATAGGGGCGCAGCAAGCTGGCCCACCCGACCGCATACAGGAGAAAGAACACGGCGCGATAGGGTAACAGCCACAAGATCCCGCCACCGCCCGAGCCGAGCATGTCGACGACCGCCGGCCAATCCGCTCGAGCAAACAGCGCGACCAACAGTGCGAGCCCCAGCAGCCCGCCGATGGTGGTCGCGACCTTCAAGACAGATGGCGCATGACACCGTCCGCCTTGACATCGAACTCACCACCCCGCCACGTGACTCGCGAGGTGAAGAAGCTGCGGCACCATACCCAACACAGAAGTACATCCCTGGCCGGCAACAGCCACAGATCGGACAGGACGGGACGGCGACAGCGCAGCCGATGCAGGAAGTGCAAAGTCAGGCGCGCCGTCGCGGTCGTCCAGAAAAGCACTCCGGCCACGGCCGGCAGCGGCCCGGCGGCGGCTGCGAGCAACAGGGCGGCGCAGGCGAGCGGCAAACTGAAGGTAAGGAACATCCAGCGGAAACTGTGCGGCCGCAGCACTCGGATGGTGCTCATCCAGCGCGTTTCATGCGACGTGAGCGACGCCAGTCGCGGCTCGTGGTGCTCGCCCTCGACGAGGTAGGACGACAGCACGACCTCCAGTCCCAACCCCCGTACCAGTTCGCCCAGTCGATAGTCGTCGGCGAGGTCGTTCGCCACCGCGCGCAGGCCGCCGATGGCGTCCAGCGTCTCGCGCCGCAGAGACACCGTCTGTCCGGAGACGTACCCCTGGTGGCCAAACATCCAGGCGAGCAGCACCGACGGCATGTACCACTCGTTGATGTACATCGCGCCGAGGCGCGACCAGACATTATCGGTGGGTACGCCATGATAGACGCAGGTGACCAGACCTACGTTCTGCGTCGACAGCGGCGCCGTAACGCAGGTCAGGTAGTCGGGGCGTACCCAGGCGTCGCTATCGGCCATTGCCAATACATCGTGGCGCGCGAGCGCGATCATATTGATGAGGTTGCTGACTTTGAAGTTGCTGCCGTGCAGCTGGGGATTGACCACCAGATCCATGGGCAGGGAGGGAAATTCGGCCATTAGCCGCTCGACCACGGCACACGCGGGATCGCCTGGATCGCGCACGCCGAAGATGATCTGATACTGCCCATAGTCCTGGCGGCAGAACGAGCGCAGGTGTTCGTACAGCCCCGGCTCCGCGCCGCACAAGGGCTTGAGCAGGGTGACGGGAGCTGGCGCGCACGGCGCCAGCGGCCTGCGCCTGCCCCAGACGAGCATGGCGAGCACGTTCAGCACCGCATATCCGGCCGCGAACAGCAGGCCTGTCAATCCGACGATTGCCATGACCCTGTGGATCAAGAGCATGGCGCCGCTGCTTCAGGCCGCGTGGGCGCGCAGGAAGCGGAAGAACTCCATCCCTTCGCGCAGCCGCCGCGTCAGCATGTCCCAGCTCGTCAGCATCTCCTTGACGATCTCCCAGATCTTGCCGGGCCGAAAATAGAACCGTTTGTAGAAGACCTCCATGCTGTGGAAGATCTGTTCCTTCGACAAATGCGGATAACTGATCGCGGCCAGCTGCACGCCCTTGTCGTTGACGAGATTGATGTCCTCGTTCTCCTTGAGCCAGCCGTTGGCGACTGCCTGCTTGTAGAGCGTGGTGCCCGGATACGGCGCGGCCAACGACACCTGAATGGTGTGCGGATTGATCTCCTTGGCAAATTCGATGGTCTTCTCGATGGTCGCGGCGGTTTCGCCGGGCAGTCCCAGGATGAAGGTGCCGTGGATCAAAATGCCGAGCTTGCGGCAGTCCGCGGTAAAGCGGCGTGCGATATCGGTGCGCAGGCCCTTCTTGATGTTGAGCAGAATCTGATCGTCGCCGGACTCGTAGCCCACGAGGAGCAGCCTCAAGCCATTGTCCTTCATGACTTTCAAGGTGGCGTAGGGCACGTTCGCCTTGGCGTTGCAGCTCCAGGTCATCCCGAGCGCGCCCATGCCCTTGGCAATGGCCTCGACGCGCGGCAGATTCGACGAGTCGGTGAACGTGTCGTCGTCGAACATGATCTCTTTCACTTCCGGCATGTTCTCCTTGATCCACTGCACCTCGGCGATGACGTTCTGCGCCGAGCGCACCCGGTAGCGATGCCCGCCCACCGTCTGCGGCCACAGGCAGAACGTGCATTTCGAGCGGCAGCCCCGGCCGGTGTAGAAGCTCACGTAGGGATGCTTGAGATAGCCGATGAAGTAGTTGCCGATCGTCAAATCGCGCTTGTAGACCGGCGCGACGAACGGCAGATCGTCCATGTTCTCGACCATGGCCCGCGGCGGGTTGTGGACGATGGCTCCGGCATGACGATGAGAGAGGCCCTTGATGATGGCCAGCGGCAGCCCGTCGGCGACCTCTTTGCAGGTGTAGTCGAATTCTTCCCCACAGACAAAATCCACGGCGGCCGTGGCATTCAGCGATCCTTCCGGATCCACCATGGTCTTCGCTCCCACCATGCCGATCAGCATCGTCGGCCGCTCGGCCTTCAACATCTCGGCAAATTTCGCATCGGTCGGAAACGAAGGAGTGCTGGTATGCAGGATCACGAGTTCGTAGTCGCGCGCGATGGCGAGGCTCTGCTCCACCGACAGTTCGTCGGCGGGCGCGTCGAGCACCCGCGAGTTCGGCACCAACGCCGCGGGTTGCGCCAGCCAGGTCGGGTACCAGAAAGATTTCACCTCCCGTTTCGCCTGGTAGCGCGAGCCGGCGCCGCCGTCGAAGCCGTCGAACGAGGGAGCCTGCAGGAACAGCGTCTTTAGAGTCATCGCACGCCTCGAGAATAAAGTAAACACAGCTTGTACTTTGCAATACAAAGTATATCGAATCGGCAAGGCACACAAGGCGGCGCGCGTCGCCGCAGCCCGGTATCGGCGAATGCCTACAGGGCCATCAAGAGCACGCCGCCGGCGATCAGGCACGTGCCGCCGGCAATTTTCCAAGTGAGCGGTTCGCCGAGAAAAACGGCGGCGAACACCACCACCAGCACGACGCTCAGTTTGTCGATGGGCGCGACGCGCGAGGCAGGCGCCAATTGCAGCGCACGATAGTAGCACAACCACGACAAGCCGGTGGCAATCCCCGACAGAACCAGGAACGACAGGCTTTTGACGGACACATGATCCGGCCGCTGCCATTCGCCGCGCGAACCCACGATGAGGGCGGTGACGAGCAGAATCACCAGGGTCCGAAAGAACGTTGCCAGATTCGAATTGATTTGAGCGACGCCGATTTTGCCGAAGATGGCCGTCAAGGCCGCGAACATGGCGGACCCGATCGCAAACAAACGCCAATTGCCATTCATGGAGGTCCCTCGGTCGACGATAGATTTCTTACAAATAGTTGAAGAATTGCAGGGGCTTGCGTTGCCGACTCGTCACATCCCCGTTGCAAGTTCCGCAACGATGACAGGTTCGAACAGGCTGCTCGATGCTATACCTCACGACGACTGGAATTCACCATCTGGAGATACTGGACACGGGACGATCCTGGCATGTACTTTGTGTTACAAGGTCAGAAGGAGAGCCGCGATGCTGGATTCCGACGCGGGCCGAGAGGTTCAGCGACTCGCGCGGGGAGCGATTCTCGAGATCCAGGGGGAACGCGCGCGGATGAGCGAGCTGTTCAAGCTCGTCGATCATCCGGCGGCGCTTGAGTTCGGCGATATCGATGGGTCACTGGCCTGTCAACGGCGCCGCTTCCTGATCGTGACGGCCGATGACTTCGGTCTACATGAATCGGTGAATGAGGCGGTCGAGCAGACAAGTCGGGCGGGCATCCTGACCGCCGCCAGCCTGATGGTCGGCGCACCGGCCGCCGCAGACGCCATTCGCCGCGCGCGGCAGCTGCCGCAGTTGCGGGTCGGGTTGCACCTGGTGCTTGCGGACGGAGCTGCGCTGCTCGCGCCCCATGTCGTCCCGGGACTGGTCGATGAGCGGGGGCATATGGATGGCCGCATGGTCGTGCGCGGGCTGCGGTTTTTTGCATTGCCCGCGGTGCGCAAGCAGCTCGAAGCGGAAATTCGTGCCCAGTTCGCCGCGTTTGCCCGCACCGGCTTGGCCTTGGACCACGTCAACGTACACAAGCATTTCCATCTGCACCCGACGGTGCTCGGCCTGTTGCTGCGCGTAGGCCGTGACTACGGATTGTCCGCCGTGCGCATCCCCGATGAACCCTTGTGGTGCGCGCCTGTCACCGGCTGCTTTCTCAAGCCGTGGATCGCGCTCATGAGGCGCCGCCTGCGGGCTGCCGGACTCATGTATAACGACACCGTATTCGGACTCGGCGCGAGCGGCGCCATGACGGAGACCAAGCTGCTGACGATCATCGCGCGCTTGCCGCCGGGCGTCACCGAAATCTATTTGCATCCCGCCACGAAGTCCGGAGGCGCGATCGGTTCGTCGATGAGCGGCTACCGTCATGCCGAGGAACTCGCGGCGTTGCTGAGCCCGCGCGTGCGCGAGGCCATTGCCGCGGCCGAGGTCGGTCAGGGCGGTTTTGCGGATATCAGAAAGGATGGTTGATGCCGCCAAACACCACCGCTCCTTCCGACCCCCGCTCTATCCGCGCATCGCCCAAGCGGCGGCACAGGCAAGGGCAAACCCAAGGCTGCCGCGCGGGTTCTCAGCGAGCGGCGTAACGATTGAACCTTGCCAGAGCCTGGATCACCAGCAGCGCCAGCACGCCATATGCGAGATAGACTTGGAATGTCTCGGGGGGGTACCGCACATGCGTGGCGATTCCGATGCATTGCTCGAAGCCCATCAAGCCGTAGAGCAATAAATACACGGTACGCGCTTCCCGGCGCGCAAAGACGCGGATGTCGGCCGGCCGGGCGCCGCTGGTCGTGATGATCGCCCAGTGGAAGCGCGCCATGACGGACAGGCACAGCAGCAAGCCGAACAGTGCATGCGCCCGCAGCAAGGTCTGCGGCGAGACGCCGAGACTCGCGTCCAGCCATATTCCACGACACCCCACCAGCACGATGACAGCGGCGGCTGCGCAGCGTACCGCTGCGTTATCCGCCATTCTGGCCGTTCGGTCGAAGGTCGACATGCTTGACACCCGCATACTTTGCAATACAAAGTACACGCATTCATTCGAGGAAAGCAAGTCATGGGGAAGGGGAGGATTCTCGCGACGTGCGTGTGCGCCGCGCTCGGTGTGTCTGCGTCCACTGCCGCCGTTGCCGATTCGTTCACGGTGCAGACCGCGCTCGACGACACCAGACTCTACTTCACCGCGCCGCTGCGCTGGGATCGGGAAGACTGGTTGTATTTTGCCGGTACGCTGGCGGTGGTGGGTGCCGCGCACTCGCTCGATACACGCGTGCGCACGCACTTCGCCACCGGCTCGAACGCCATTCTGAACGGCGCGGACAAGAATAGCGTGCGCGACGCGCTGCCGGCGGTGGCGCTCATCGCGGGGACGTGGGCCTACGCCGGATTCATTCGCGATTCGGATGGCTATCGGGAAACCTGGTCGCTGCTCGAGGCCGGGGTATTCAGCACGGTCACCGGCGAGGTGCTGACCTACGCGGCGGGCCGCGAGCGCCCGGACGCGACCACATCCGCGAATCGATGGCGCGACGGCGGCGATTCATTTCCGTCCGTGCACGCGAGCGCGGCGTTCGCGATCGGGATGGTATTCGCCGAATCCGGAAACGACGAGTACCGCTGGCTGCGTCGCCTCGTGGGCTACGGCGTCGCCGGCGCCACCAGCTACATCCGCGTACGCGACAACGTGCATTGGCTGTCGGATACGGTGGCCGGCGCTGCGATCGGCATCGCGACCGCGCGTTTCGTGCTGAATCGGCAACGGACGGAGGACCAGGGGTCGCTGCAGTTCCAGCCGGCGCGGGACGGCTGGCAACTCTCCTACTCCATCCGGACACGTTAGGGAGTAATATCGGCTCGGGAAATCTCCGGAGATCGTGATGAAAGATCTGCAGCGCGCGCTATCGGATATTCATTCCATACGGTATCAAGTCGCCCGTGGGGCGCAATTCCGCGGCTACGGACCCGCCTCCATCGCTTTCAGCGGCGTTCTGGCGCTGGCGGTGGCGTTCGCCCAGGTCAAATGGGCCGGACACGCCCAACACGACACCCTGACCCTCGTCATTTGGATAGCGGCGGCCGCCGTATCCGTCGGCTTGTCGGGCATCGAAACCTTCGCGCGCGCGCGGCGCGTCCACAGCGATCTCGCGCAGGAGATGATCCAATCCGCCATCGAGCAGTTCCTGCCCGCCATCGCGGTCGGCGTGCTGCTGACCGCCGTGTTGATCCGGGTCGCCCCGGACGATTTCTGGCTGCTGCCGGGCTTATGGGAGCTGGTGTTCAGCCTCGGTATTTTCGCCTCCTGCCGATTTCTTCCACGGCAGATGTTCGCGGTGGGCGTGTGGTATCTCGCCGCGGGATTGTGCAGTCTGGCCGCCGCGAGCGGCACTCGGACTTTTCTTCCTTGGACGATGGGCATACCGTTTGGCGTGGGCCAATTGCTGGTGGCCGCCGTCCTGCAGCTCTGCGAGGAAAATTTTGAAGAAGCGTGATGATAAGAAGCGTCTGGGCCCGCGTTTCGCGTACGACGGCCTGGATCGTGTGATTCATGAACGGGCACGGTTGAGTTTGCTGACCTCGCTCATTACCCACCCGAAGGGCCTGAGCTTCGGCGAGCTGAAGCAATTCTGCTCTCTGACCGACGGCAATCTGAATCGGCATCTGCAGGTGCTGGAAGAGGCGAAGCTGGCGAGCATCACCAAGAGCACCGATCAGAACCGTCCGCAAACCTCCTGCCGGATGACGACGCTGGGGCGCAAACGCTATATCGAGTACCTCGCGGTGCTCGAACAAGTGCTGGTGGATGCCTCGACCGCGGTTGACCCGGATGCGGGCCTACAGGAACGCGGCGGTAATCAAATAGTCCAATAAAAAAATGCCGACGGCCGAGGTGACGACGGTGCGCGTGGTCGCCTGTGCGACCCCGTCGGGCGTGGGCAGGGCATGATAGCCCTGGTAGACGGCAATGAGACTGCATACGACGCCGAACACGCAGCTCTTGATGATGCCTTCGTTGACATCCGTCAAGCTCACGGCACCGCGCAATTGCGACCAGAACGTGCCTCGATCGAAACCCATGATCTGCACGCCGACCAGTTGCACTCCGTAGACGGCGGTCACGCTGAACATGGCGGCCAGCAAGGGCATCGCAATCACCCCGCCGAGGAAACGAGGCACCACGACCCGGCGGATCGGATCCACCGCCATCATCGCCATGGCCGACATTTGATCCGTTGCCTGCATCAATCCCAATTCGGTCGCGAGCGCGGTGCCGGCGCGCCCCGCGAACAGTAGCGCCGTGACCACCGGACCCAGTTCGCGCAAAACACCGAACATGGCGACCGCCCCGAGCGCGTCCGCGGATCCGAACCGCTGCAAGAGCGCGGCGCCCTGCAGCGCCAGGATCATCCCGACGAACAATCCGGCCGGCATGATGATGGCCAGCGTCAAGAGCCCGGTGTTGTAGACCTGCTCGCCGATCACGTCGCAGCGGGTGAGCGCGAGCGGCGACTGCCCCAGCAGGCGCAGCAGAAATCGCGTCATGGAGCCGAGCTCAGCGAGCGGCTGAGAGAAGCTTTTGCGAAACTCCGCGGATATATTCGATGATCCCGACACTGCGCGCGAGGGTAACACAACCCCTGCACCGGGCAGCGCCATCCACTAAAGTAAGCGTCACCATCGCCACACATTCGGACGGTAGGCATGTTCATGAGCCGATTGCCGCAGCTTTATTACATTCGCCACGGGGAAACCGAATGGTCTTTGTCCGGACAGCACACGGGCCGCACCGACATCCCGCTCACCGCCCAGGGCGAGGACCAAGCACGCGCGCTGGCGCCGTGGCTGCGCGCGATGCACTTCGATCACGTGCTGATGAGCCCCCGCCGGCGAGCGCGGCGCACCTGCGAACTCGCCGGCCTGGGCGCAATCGCACAGATCGAACCGGATCTGTCCGAATGGAATTACGGCGAGTATGAAGGCCGGCGCAGCGTGGAGATCCGCGCGGAGCGGCCGGATTGGAATCTGTGGACCGATGGCTGCCCGGGAGGCGAGTCGCCGGCAGAGGTCGCCACGCGCGTCGATCGATTCTTGGCCCGCTTGACCACGCTCGAGGGCAACATCGCGCTGTTCGCGCACGGCCACATCGGTTCGGCATTGGCCACCCGCTGGAGCGGGCTGCCCCTCGCCGAAGGGCGGATCTTTACGCTTCGACCCGCCTCCTTGAGCATCCTCGGCCGTGAGCCGCGCGATCCGCAGACCCAGGTGATCGTCCTCTGGAATGCAACGCCTGCTTTGCTGAACGTGGGACAGTGAGCCTTTCGGCGCAAACGCCGGGGAACGCGTACGCCAGCCTCAAGTCGATTCGCCGCTCTTCGCGCTCAATCCGCCGAAGCGCCGCTGACGGCCGGCGTAATCGTCGATGGCGGCGCGAAACTGCGCCTCGTCGAAGTCGGGCCACAGGCAGTCGGAAAAATACAGCTCCGCATAGGCGCATTCCCACAGCATAAAATCGCTGAGACGCCGCTCATTGCCGGTGCGTATCAACAGATCGACCGGACCTGCGTCGGCCGCGGAATGATCGACCTCGTGCAGCAGCCGCTCGAAATCGGCCGGCGCAATATCGCCGTCTTGCGGGTTGACACGATCGGCGCGCTGGGCCGCTTTGAGGATGCTGTATTGCGATGAATAATCCACGGCGACCCGCAGGTGCATGCCGGTGCAGGAGGCGCTGAGACGTTCGCTTTGTTCGATGGAGCGGAGCAGGTTGTCGCTCAGGCGGTCGCGCCGTCCGATGACGTTGACGCGAATCGACTGCTCCACGCAGCGGCGTGTCTCGCTGAACAAATACTGCCCGAACAGTTTCATCAGCGCCGCGATCTCCACCTGCGGGCGCCGCCAGTTGGCCGCCGAGAACGCGTACAGCGTGAGCGTGTCGACCCCCGCTCGCGCGGCGGTCTCGACGGTGGCACGCACCGCTTTTGCGCCTTCGACATGGCCGGCGGTGCGAGGCAGTCCGCGCTGCGTGGCCCAGCGCCCATTCCCATCCATGATGATTGCTATATGCATTGGCTTCGCCGTGTTGCCTTGATGACGGCCTCGATATGTTCGAGATATCGTAACAATGCTTTGCGGCCCACATGTGTGATGCGATACCGGGATTTCGGTCTCCGCGCCTCGAAAGATTTCGTACATGCGACGTAGCCCGCTTCTTCGAGTTTGCGTGCGTGGGCGCCCAGATTGCCGTCGCTCACGTCGAACAGCGCCTTCAGTTCGTTGAAGGTGAGTTCGTCGTTGGTGGCGAGCGCACTCATGATGCCGAGGCGCACCCTTTCATAGATCAGCCGGTCGAATCCGCCGTCATCGGCCGCCCGCGCGGGCCGCGCCGCGGGAACGGACTTCGGCCGCGCTTTGATGGCGTGAGTTTCCGTGGAATCCTCGCGTTTTCGGACGACGGCTCTACTCGCCACGGCTGACCTGGCCGATGAGCGCACCGAAAATGCTGTGCAGCGCGCCGAATCCCATCCCGAGCACCAGCGTGTGGGCGTTGGCCGGGGCCGCGAACGCCAGCAGCCCGAGCAGCATGAACAGAGCACCCATGATGCAAATGAGACGCATCGTCCGAGCGACGGTCACGGTGCTCGCGGACAGCACGGCGCAGCCGTACAGGAGCAGCCATACGCCGGGGATGAGGTTCGTACTGCCGGCTCGCCACAGCACCAGCGTCAGGACGGCGCCGGCGAGGAGGGCGGGGCACAGGCAGAATAAAAACTTGCGTACCGGGCCGAGATAGCGCGCGTGCCCGCTTTGCGCCGCTTCCCGCGCCATCATCGCGCCGCCCACCAACAGCGCAATCCCGGCGGCGACCAGCCAGATGGGCAGCCAAAAGGGGGCGAAGCGGGGCAGCGAAGTCACGATGGCGGCGAGGATGCCGATGGCTCCCATCACGATGCCCGCCATGCCGGGCACGGCCATCGAGCCGGAGGATTCGATCGACGTGCGTATATAGGCGAGCGTACCGAGCGCTCGGCTCTCGATGGGTATGGGGCCTTGCATGGCCCGACTCTAGGGAGGATTGGCTAAAGCGTCAAGTTCTCTGCAATGTAGAGTGATAAACTCTCCCGATGCCGGATGCCAAGGTTCCGCCGATGCGCGTGATCGCATATGGTTCGCTGCCGGACCAGGTGGGCGATCTGTATCTACCCGCGGGCGGGAGCAACGGCGCAGGCGCGAACCGTGCGGTGATCTGTCTGTTGCACGGCGGTTTTTGGCGCGTGCGGTATGGACGCGAGTACATTGCGCCCCTGGCGCTCGACCTCGCGCGGCGCGGCTTCGCCGTTTGGAATCTCGAATATCGCCGCGTCGGTACGCCGGGCGGCGGTTGGCCGGGAACGCTCGACGATGTGGCCGCCGGCATCGACTATCTGGCGGCGCTGGCGGTGCGCGGCGAGCCCATCGATACGGCACAGGTCACCGCCGTCGGACATTCTGCCGGCGGGCACCTCGCGCTGTGGGCGGCGCAGCGGCGCGCAGCGAGGCGGGTGCGGATCGCCGCGGCCGTCGGCCTGGCGGCGGTGTCCGATTTGCGGTTGGCGTACGAGCGTCATCTCAGTCATGGCGCGGTCGAGGACTTCATGGGCGGTACGCCCGACGGGGTTGCGGAGCGCTATCGCGCGGCGTCGCCCGCCGAGCTGCTGCCCTTGGGCGTGCGGCAATTGCTGATCCACGGGACGCTGGACGAAGACGTACCGGTCGAGATCTCGCGGCGCTACGTGGCCACGGCACGCGCCGCGGGCGATACGGTGTCCTATATCGAACTCGCGACCGCCCGTCACATGGACCTTGTCGACCCCCACTGCGAGGCACATGCGGCGATGTGCCGGTGGCTGCGAGATCCCGCCGATTCTTTCGCGAACATGTCGTGACCCGAGGGCGCCGAAGCGGCGCGGGCGCGGCGCCGATTGCCGGCGTGGCTCTGCTCAGAGCGTGAATTCGAGATCGACGGGGATGCGGCCCTGCGCATCGCGCGCATGCAGCTGGGAGAGATTCTCCAGTTGACTGCGCAGCGCCGGCGGTGCATCGGGCCGCTCTTTGAGCGTGCCGGACAGCATCGCGGTGCGATCCTTCGCGGAATATTGAATGGTGGCCTGCAGTTCCAGGGGGCCGCCGGTATCGGTGAGTTCGGCGGCGGCACCGGCCACATGCAACGCGTAGCCGCCCAGATCGACGCCATTCGCAATCTGCGGTGCGGCCAGATCGGCCACGGTGAGATCGCCCACGGCGGAACGCAGGACGGCGCCGGCCGCCGGACCTCGAGTCAAATCGATCTGCAGTTCATCGAATTTGAACGCGCTCACGCCGTGCCAGCCGTTCGCCACTCCGAGACCGGCAAGGTCCTCGATGGGTCCGCCGCCTTGAATATTGCGCGCCTTGATGCCGCGCCGATCGATGTCCGCGCTGCCGTCGAGGACGAAGCCGACTTTCACCCAGTGCAGATCCGCCGACAGCCTCAGGAACAGCAGCGCGGCGGGGTGCAGATGCCATTCGAGCGCGCCCGCGTCGCGTCCATTCACCGTGAACTTGCCGGCAGACCCGTGCCACAGGCTGCCGCTGAAGTCCTCCGCACTGATGAACGGCGGCAGGAAGCGTCTCACCAGCGATGCCGGTACGGCGCTGAGGGCGACGCAGAGCGCCGCCAGCACCACGATCAGGATCAGCGGCTTAGTGTTTTGACGGAGCGAACGTGATGTTGGCATTCACCACTCCCGGCTTCGCGGCGCGATCCACGGAGATGGATTCGATCGCGAGCCCGTAGCGCTCGTCGAGCGAGGCGAGCCAGGTCACCAAGGTGTCGAAGGGGGCCGCCTCGAGCTGAACCCGTACGCCGGCGCCGCTGGGCTGCGTGCCGCGCAGGGCGTTGCCCAGGCCAGCTTCGCGCCCGACACGGTCCACGAGCACCACCGGCGCCTCGCCGGTATTGGCGGACACCGTGGCACTGCCCGCCTGGATCTCGGGGGCATTGATGCGCATCCACGCCAGATCGTCGGTGCGCGTCTCCCGGGTTTTCACCGCGCTCGAGACCGCGGATTCCAAGGGCCACACTATTCCGGCGAACAGGATCAACGCGCCCAGCACCGCCGCGCCGATGCCGACGACTCGTTGCTCACGCGTTTGCAGACCGGCGTACCAGGCTTTGAGCTTGTTCATGGGTGCGCCTTCGAGCCTTGTGCCCGCACTTGCATATGCGCTTCGACACCCGATCCCATCGGCGTCGAGGATTGAATCTCGGCGGTCAGACCCTGCTTGCCCACCGACTGCGACAGTTGCGAGAGCGCGGCGAGGCTGGGTGCGGTCACTTTCATGTCGAGCGACTCGTCGCGATAGCTCAATGCGTCGATGGTGGTTGCCGGCGCCTCCGCGATCGCGCCGCTCAAGGTCTGCAGGGTGCGCAGAAAATGCTGCGGTCCGGGGCCTGCGTGCCGGATGCGGTCGAGGCGCGACTGCATCTGGCGCCGTGCATCCCGCAGGGGTTCAGCCGGCATGACGGCGGCAAACACATCGGCGATCTCCGTGTCGAGGAGAGCGGTGTCGCGCTTGGCTCGATGCAGCGTGTAGGCTTGCGCGGCCACGTGGATCACCAACAAGCACGCCGCCAGGGCCGCCGCGGTGCGCCAGCGTTCGAAGCGCACGCCATAGCCGGTGTTCTTCGCATAGTCGCCCTGCAGCAAGTTGACGGCGTCCGTGGCCGCCAGATCCCGGGCCAGCCAGGGCAGGGGGCCGTCGGGCAGCAGCTGGATCTTGAGCGCCGCAAAGTGATCCATCAGCCCTTCGATCTCGCTTTGCACCTGCGACCAGTCCTCGCGGGTCGCATACAGAATGACGTTCTCCAACGGCCGGGGTTCCAGTTCCGCGGCGAGCGCATTGCCGGCGAGCGGATCGGCGATCACGCCCGCGACGATCAGCGCCTCGGTGACGGGGGTGAGTTCGACGGCGAAGGGCAGCATGCCCGGCCGCCGCACGGCCAGGCGCCCATTCTCGAACCAGAGCACGGTCTGACCCGGATTCTGCGGCAGCAGCGACATGTCGGGGTAGATCGCCGCAGGCTCGATGCCGGCCGCGTTGAGGTCAGCCACCCATTGGTCGAGCACGCTGCGCGATACCACCGCGACCGGCGTGCCGCCGGCGGGCCGGCGCTTGCCCAACGCGAACACCAATTGATCGATGTCTTCGGTCAGTTGCTCCTCGAGGGCGAAGGGCACCGCGCGCGCGAGCTTGACGCCGCTGCCGGGGGGCAATTCGGGCTCCGCCAGAAGAATTTGCGTGGCCGGTGCCAGCACGACGACCTTCGCCGAGCGGCCGACCGCGGCGGCGAGACTCAAGGGCCCGCGCTGCCGCGCCGTCGCAGGTTCGCCGGCCTCATCGATGGTCAGCCACTCGGTGTCTTCGGAGCGCACGGCCGGAAGACGTAAAAGTAGTGTTTGCGGCATATTTTATTAAAGGGTTCCGAATGTGCGCAGCAGTGGCGTCACTTTCCCGCCGTTCCCCACGTTCAAAAGACTGTACAAGGTGAACTCGGTAGTGCCAAGCGTAACCCGGGTGGTCAAGCGGAAGTACGTCGAAGTTTCCTTGATTGGGGGTGCTTTGGCGGCAACTGCGGCGCCGCCCATGGTGTTCACCAAGGTTTTGTTGTCCGGGAAACAGCCGGTCTTGCGGCTGCTTGCCAGCAGTTCCGGCGTATATTCGCCGTTGCCGCCTTCCCAGAGGCTTTCGAGTACCAGCGCCGGGGCCGTACAGGTGTTGATGGGCGTGGGCACGGGCAGCGCCGTCACGTAGGGTGCGATCTTGCGATACATATCGGCCGTGAACCCCGGCAGGTTCATGAGCTCGGTGGGACTGGTCATGGGCCAGTTGCCGGTGCGATAGGGCGGCGTCTGCGAGGTGTAGACCTGGTCCTCGGCGCCGTCGGGAGTGCCGGGCACGTCGTTGGCATCGATCCAGTCGCGCGCCATGCCGGCCCATTTGGCGTCGAGCCCCGCCAACACCAGCAGCCGCTGGAACTGCTCGAAGGGTTTTGGATCGGGTATGGGTTGCGCGTTGGCGTTGGCAGGGTTGGCGCCGCCGCCGTTGTCGGTTGTGACCACGGCCAGATTGTTGAGATTGAAACGGCCCATCATGTCCTCGAGGCCGGCCTGCAGGGTGCCGATGGGTTCGCCCTCGGCGTCGTTCTCGGGGGTGAGCGGCAGGGGTTGCGTGGCTTGCGCCCAGGGCTGTGCGAGGGTGACTTGCGCCGTGGTGCTGGTGCCGCTTTGCGCAGTCTGGCCGAGGACATCGGCCGCCAGGGCTTCGGCGCCGTACCCGAAATGCACCGCCTGCTCGGCGGCAATCACGGCCGTGGTGCGCCGCTGTTCCAGCCAGCCGTCGAAGCTCAGCTTGGTCGCAAGAATGGTGGCGAGCGCCACCAGGACGAGGGCGATGATGAGGGCGACGCCGCGCTGCTGCCGGCGGCTGGGCGGCGGGGTTCTCATCCGGCCACCTCGACCAGGCGGCGGATGCGGCCCCAGTCCTTGAACTCGATGGTGATCTCGACGGCGACCGGGCGGGTCACGAGACTGTCCGGCTGCGGCAGATTCGGCGGCGGCCATTGATTCTGGTACGTCTGATTTTCATCCATGTAGCGAAACTGAATGGTCTTCACGCCGGTGAGCAGATCCTGCACGATGGGTTGATTGCCCTGCACAGTGTCGAGCGCGGTTTGATAGCTGCGCTTGATGGTACCGTCGACCAAGGCATAGGCAACACGCTGCAGCGTGCTGCGCTGCTGGCCGGCGGTGTTCGACCAGCCGCCGCGCGTGAACTCGGCCAGCGGCAGGCTGGTCGTACTCGAACTCGAACCGCTGAACGTCGACTGGAAACCCGGGCCCGAATCGAAGTGCATGCTCGAGTTCGCGCCAAGGGCCGAGGAGCCGGTCCCGGACGCCGAGGTGCCGGCGCTGGTGCCGTTGCCCGCGCTGCCGTGCAGCGCCGGCAGGCGTTGTTGGCCCAAGGGATCCCGGACGGGGCGCGGCGCCATCTGCGCGAAGTCCATCACCAGCACGCGCATGCCGAATTCGATCTCGCGCGAGCGTTTGAGCGATTCCTCGGTGCGTTCGGCGGAGATGCGGGCGGCGCGGTACGTGCCGTAGCCCAGTGCCGACAGGACGCCTAAGATCAGGAGCGCCACCAGCATTTCGATGAGCGTGAAGCCACGCGCGCTGCGTGAGGGGAGGCGAGTCATTGCGAGGTGTTCGGCGTGGGCGTGACGGCGGGCGTGGTGGTAGCCGGCGGCGAGGCCAAGGGTGAACCGGCGGTGTTCCCGGTGCCGGCGGCGCCTGCGGGGGGAACGCCGGTGGGCGGCGTCGCGCCGCTCACCCACTGGGCGTTGGAGCTGCCGAACGTGGCCACGCCGCTGCCGAGAAAACTGGTGGACTCCGCCAAGGGGTTGCCCTTGGTCTTGGCGTCGCCGGCATAGACGCGCACCACCACACGTTTCATGGTGACGATGCTGGTGCCGAAATACTTGGTGTCGTAATGCCACTTTCGTCCGGCAAAATCCACTTCCGCGGTATCGGTGTTCTGCGCGAACTTGTTGTTGCTGTTCAAGCGCACTTCGGTCAGGCGATTCATGGCGATCCATTGCGCCAGGGTCTTATCGCGCAGATAGGCGCTGGTGCGGGCGGCGCCGCTCACCGCGATCATCAGCGCGGCAAGCCCCATCGCGACGATCATGAGCGCGACCATCACTTCCACCAGCGTAAAGCCGCGCGCGTTGTTCGCTCTCATGTGCGCTTTGCCGGATGATCCGAATCTTCGTGCGAGATTCTGCCGAGCGCGTCGCCGTCGACCGAGGCGCTCGCCTTGGTCTCCTCGCGCTCGAGCGTGAGACGAAACGGCGTGCCTTCGCCGCTCGCGGCAATCGCCACTTGCGGCGTCGGCGGAGTCGCGCTGCTCACGAGATTTCGGTCGACGGCTTTGAGCACGACGATCTGCGAATCGAGCTGCAGCTGAAAGCTCACGCCCTTGGGCAGTTTGCGGTGCCGGAACTCGTGCTCTTGATCCATGGGCGACCAGCGGTCGCGCAGCGCATCGTACGCCACGAATTCATACGCCGTGGGTTCGATTCGCATGCCGAAATCGCGGCCCTCGAGCAGCGCGCGCTCGTGCAGCAGACCGACCAGTCCTTCGATGCGCCGCGTCTCTTCGTCGAGCTGTGCATCGTGGCCGGTCACGCCGATCGACAGCACGGCGAGCGAAATCACGACGGCCATGATCACCACGACCACCAGGATTTCGACGAGCGTGAAGCCTTTGCTGCGCATGCTGCCGCGCCCGCAAGCGCGAGCGTTATCGTTGATCGAGCGTCGTCGTGCTGATGTCGGCGTCGTAGCCCTCGCCGCCGGCCTTGCCGTCGCGCCCGAAGGTCAGGATGTCGTAGTCGCGCCCGTCGGCTCCGGGGCTGACATATTGATACGGGTTGTTCCAGGGATCCTTCGGCAGGGAGGGCAGGTAGCCTCCGGACCGATAGTTGGTGATGGTCGGATCGGCGGGCTGCTTGACCAATGCCTGCAAACCCTGTTCAGTGGTCGGATACTTGAAGTTATCCAGCCGGTACAGATCAAGTGCCGTTTGAATGGCCCTGATATCGCTCTGCGCGCGCGTGACGCGGGCCTTGTCGACGTTCTCCAGGATTTTCGGCACCACGAGAGCGCCGAGCACTGCGAGAATGACGACCACGACCATGATTTCGATCAGAGTGAATCCGCGTTGAGCATTGCGCATGTTGACCTCGAAAATTCCTTGAATGATACCAAAATAGGCGGCATCGATGCCTCGTAACGGCGCAAATCGATTGGCACACGTGGCTGCCGCTCTCCAATGGGATCGCGGCCGCTGGGTTTGGCTGCTGCTCATCGTGTTGGGGCTGGATCTGGTGTTGGGTCTTGGCGACAGTGTCGGGGATCTCCTGCGCTACGATCGCGGCGCGATTGCCGCGGGCGGCTGGTGGCGGTTGCTTACGGCCCACATCGTGCATCTGGACGCGCACCATTTGATTCTGAACGAGCTGGGTCTGGTGCTGATGTGGTCGTTGTTCGCGGACGACTTCGACGCGGTCGACTGGTGTGTGATCGTGCTCTCCGGCGCGCTCGCCATCAGTTCCGGACTGTGGTGGCTCAGTCCGCGAGTCGGTTGGTATGTGGGCGCCTCCGGCGTGCTGCATTCCGTCCTCGCCGCAGGTACGGCCAAGCATCTGATCGAACGCGCCTGGGATCGGTGGATATTGCTCATCGGTTTGGCCGTCAAGCTCGCCTACGAGCAATGGGGCGGTCACGAGCAGCCGCTGGTGGTGGTCGATGCTCATTTATACGGGGCGTTGTGCGGTTTTGCCGTAGGGGCTGCACTCGGCGGCCGGATCGCTATAATTCGGCACCGTTTCAACGCCTAGGGGCCGCACCGTGTCACTTGCATTCGTTTTCCCCGGCCAGGGTTCGCAAAGCATCGGCATGCTGAGCAGCTTGGCAACCCTGTCTCCGGTGATCCAGTCGACCTTCGCCGAGGCCTCGGCGGTGCTCGGCTACGATCTGTGGCAGCGTTGCCAGGAAGGCCCCGCCGACGCGCTCAATGCCACCGAGTGCACCCAGCCCGCCATGTTGACCGCGGGGGTCGCGACCTACCGGCTGTGGCGCGAACGGGGCGGCGCCATCCCGCGGATGATGGCGGGGCACAGTTTGGGCGAGTTCACCGCCCTGGTCGCGGCGGGTTGCCTCGACTTCAAGACCGCGGTCGATGTGGTGCGCTTTCGCGCCGCGGCCATGCAATCGGCGGTGCCGCAGGGCGAGGGTGCGATGGCCGCCATCTTGGGCCTGGAAGATGCCGACGTCGAGGCTGCGTGCGCCGAGGTGGCGGAGGGGGGCGTGGTCGAGGCCGTCAATTTCAACGCGCCGGGACAAGTGGTGATTGCCGGCAGCAGCGCCGGCGTGGCGCTCGCCATCGACGCGTTGCACGCGAAGGGCGCGCGGCGCGTGCTGCCGCTGCCGGTGAGCGTGCCGGCGCACAGCTCACTGATGCTGCCCGCGGCCGAGAAACTGCGCGGGCGTCTCGCGGACGCCGCGGTCGCGCCCGCCGCGGACGTCGTGGTCTACGGCGTCGATGTGAAAATTCATACTCGGCCCGATGAAATCCGCGCGGCGTTGGTCAAGCAGCTGCATACGCCGGTCTACTGGGCGGCGACGGTGCGCACCATGATTGCCGCCGGCGCCACCTGCATCGTCGAATGCGGTCCCGGCAAGGTGCTCACCGGATTGAATCGCCGGGTCGACAAGAATCGCGATCTGAAAATGCTGGCGCTCGAGGATCCGAAGTCGCTGGAGGAGGCACTGTCATGCTGAACGGAGAAGTCGCATTGGTCACGGGCGCATCGCGCGGCATCGGCGCGGCGATCGCGGCGCGCCTGGCCGCCGACGGCGCCCGCGTCATCGGCACGGCGACCACCCCGGCGGGCGCGGCTCGCATCACCGAGAGCCTCGGGGACAGGGGTGGGCGCGGCGCTGTTCTCGACGTGACCAGCCAGCAGTCCGTCGATGCGCTGCTCGCGGACATCGATGCCACGGACGGAGCGGTCGGAATTTTGTGCAACAACGCCGGAATCACCCGCGACACCTTGCTGCTGCGGATGAAGGAGGACGATTGGGAGGCGGTGATGCAGACCAATCTGGCGTCGGTGTTCCGTCTGTCGAAGGCGGTGCTGCGCGGCATGATGAAAGCCCGCAAGGGCCGCATCATCAGCATCGCGTCCATCGTCGGGCTCACCGGCAATCCCGGCCAGGCGAACTATGCCGCCGCCAAGGCGGGCATGATCGGCTTCAGCAAATCGCTTGCCCGCGAGGTGGGGTCGCGCAACATCACCGTCAACGTCATCGCACCGGGATTCATCGACACCGACATGACGCGCTCGCTCAGCGACGCCCAGAAAGCGGCCCTGAACGCGCAGATCCCCTTGAGCAGGCTGGGCCAGCCGGCGGATATCGCGGCGGCGGTGGCGTTTCTGGCCTCGCCCGACGCGTCCTACATTACCGGCGAGACCTTGCATGTGAACGGCGGCATGCTCATGGCGTAAATCGCACCGTTTGTCAAGGCACTAGCCGGCCTTTTCCAACCAATTGTGTGTTGCGGGTAGCCGCCGTCGTTGCGTTCACATAAAATACGCGCCCTGCCGATACCGGTGCAACTGATATAGCAATCCCGAAAGGACCCTAACGATGAGTACTGTTGAGCAGCAAGTTAAGAAGATCGTCGCCGAACAGTTGGGCGTAAAAGAAGAAGAAGTCACCAATGACGCCTCGTTCGTCGACGATCTCGGCGCAGACTCGCTGGATACGGTTGAGCTGGTGATGGCGCTCGAAGAAGAATTCGAGACGGAGATCCCCGATGAGGATGCCGAGAAAATCACGACGGTTCAACAGGCCATCGATTACATCAATTCGCACAAGAGCAAGGCCTAGTCGCCGTTGAGCAAACGACGCGTCGTAGTTACAGGTCTGGGGATCGTTTCTCCGGTCGGCAATGACGTAGCCTCCGCTTGGGCGTCGATCATGGCCGGCCGCAGCGGTATCGGCCCGGTAACCCGGGTCGATACCAAGACGTTCCCCACCCATTTCGGCGGCGAGATTCGCCAGCTGGACCTCGAACCCTACATGAGCGTGAAGGACGCGCGGCGCATGGATGCCTTCATGCAGTACGGCGTGGTCGCCGGCATGCAGGCCATGCGCGATTCGGGACTGGTGGTGACCGAGGCCAATACCGATCGCATCGGGATACTCATGGGCTCCGGCATGGGTGGTCTCGAGTCCATCGAGGAGACATACGACAAGTATCTCGAGACTCATTCGCCGAAGCGGGTATCGCCGTTCTTCATCCCCGGCAGCATCATCAATCTGGTGAGCGGGCATTTATCGATCGCATTCAACATCACCGGACCGAATCTCGCCGTGGCGACGGCTTGCACCACGTCCACCCATGCGTTGGGTTTGGCGATGCGCTTGATTCAATACGGCGAGGTGGATGCAATGCTGGCGGGCGGCTCCGAAATGGCCACCTGTGTGACCGGCATGAGCGGCTTCTCGCAGGCGAAGGCGCTCTCGCAACGCAACGACGATCCCGAGGGCGCCAGTCGGCCGTGGGACAGGGATCGGGACGGCTTCGTCATGGGCGACGGCGGCGGCGCGATGATGCTGGAGGAATACGAATCGGCCAAGGCGCGCGGCGCCAGAATCTATGCCGAGATCGTCGGCTTCGGCATGAGCGGCGATGCCTACCATGTCACTGCGCCGCCCGAGAACGGCGAGGGCGCCCGCAAGGCCATGGCAAAGGCGCTGGTCGATGCGAGCCTGAATCCCGACCAGATCCAGTATCTCAATGCGCACGCCACCTCGACCGAACTCGGCGATCGCGCCGAGACCACGGCCATCCGGCGGGCGTTCGGCGCGGCTGCGGATAAGCTTGCCGTGAGTTCCACCAAATCCATGACCGGCCACATGCTGGGCGCGGCCGGTGTGGCGGAGGCCATTTTCTGCGTGCTGGCGCTGCGCGATCAAACAGCGCCGCCGACCATCAATTTGGAACAGCCCGGCGAGGGCTGCGACCTCGACTACGTGCCCAAGCACGCGCGGCCGATGCACATCGAGTACACGCTGTCCAATTCGTTTGGTTTTGGCGGGACCAACGGTTCGCTCGTTTTCCGCAGACTTTGAGCCCCTGCGCTTGGTCGCGCAGTACCCGGAGCGCTATCCGGGGCTGCTCGAGAGCGGCGCGCCCTTAGGGCCCCTGACCGCCGGCGGCCGTTTCGACATCCTGCCGATGAGTTGCGGCGAGAGCCTGCAACTAGGCTCGCGCCGGGGTTCTGCCCGCCGGTTGACGGGACCGCATGCGGCCGGCCGGGGGTTTCTCGACGCACTCGAATCCTGGTGGCAGTCGTTGCGAGTGCCCGCCGGCGCCGGTCCCCTGCCGTTCACGGGAGGTTGGCTGTTGTACTTGGGTTACGAGCTGTCCGCCGAAGTCGAACCGCGCCTCACGCTGCCGCCCAGCGCCGACTCGATCATCGCCCTTGCCATCCGTACTCCGGCGGCGTGGATTCGCGACCGCGCCGCCGCCCAGGCCTGGCTGGTGGCCGAGCCAGGCTCGGAAGGGCTGCTCGACAGCTTCGAAGATCACGTGCGCACGCTCAGCGCCGCGCCGGCCGCACCGGCGACGCGCGGCCGGTTCGAAATCCTCGAGGAGGATCCGGCGCGATTCCTGACCGCGGTACGGCGCGCGCTCGATTACATCGCGGCGGGCGACATCTACCAGGCCAATCTGTCGCGCCAATGGCAAGCCGGCTCGCGCCAACCCATCGATCCGGCGGCGATCTATCGGCGCCTGCGCAGCGCGAATCCCAGTCCCTTCGCGGCTCTGTTGCGCCATGGCGAATTTTCCCTGATGAGTTCGTCGCCGGAACGGCTGCTGTCGATCCGCGGCGGAGTGGTGTCGACGCGTCCCATTGCCGGCACCCGGCCGCGCGGAAGTACGCCCGAGCGGGATGCGGCGCTGATCGAGTCGCTGTTGAACAACGAGAAGGAACGCGCCGAGCACGTCATGCTGATCGATCTGGAGCGCAACGACCTGGGGAGGGTGAGCGTCGGGGGCAGCGTACGCGTCGACGAATACATGTCGGTGGAGAGCTATGCCCACGTGCATCACATCGTCTCGAACGTCAGCGGGCGTCTGCGCGAGGACGTCTCGCCCGTCGGAGCGATCCGCGCGTTGTTCCCGGGCGGCACCATCACCGGCTGCCCGAAGGTGCGCTGCATGGAAATCATCGCCGAACTCGAGGGCACCGGCCGCGGCGCCTACACCGGTTCGATGGGCTACTTGAATCGCGACGGCAGTTGCGACCTCAATATCTTGATCCGCACGCTGACATTGGACAGCGCCGCGCCGGGCGCCGCGGCCCTCACGTTTCGCGCCGGCGCGGGCATCGTGGCGGATTCGAACGCCTCGCAGGAACTGGCCGAGACGCGGGCGAAGGCCAAGGGCCTGCTGCGTGCCTTGGAGAGCGCCGCATGAAGACACCGGCCGAATCGTGGATCAACGGCCGCACCGGCCACATGCTCGACTACCGCGATCGCGGCCTGCAGTATGGCGACGGCCTGTTCGAGACCATGCGCGTACGGCAGCGCGCGATTCGATTGCTGGACTTCCATCTGGACCGCCTCGCCGATGGCTGCCGCCGCCTCGCCATCGAGGCACCGGACGCGGCGCGTTTGCGCAGCGAGCTGATTCGTGCCGCCGCCCGACGGCCCGATGCCGTATTGAAGCTCATCGTCACGCGCGGCATCGGCACGCGCGGCTATCGACCGAGCGGTGCCGAGCGCGGCACTCGCGTGATGTCGCTGCAGACGCTCTCGGCGGCGGCGATCCGTGCGGCCGAGGCCGCCGTCCAGGTGCGCGTCTGCGCGACCCGTCTCGGCGCGAACCCGGCGCTCGCCGGTTTGAAGACCTTGAATCGGCTGGAGTCGGTGCTGGCTCGTGCCGAATGGACGGATGAGCGCGTCTGGGAGGGTTTGATGCGCGACACGGAGGAGAACGTCGTCTGCGGTACGATGTCCAACGTGTTCCTTCGTCAGGGATCCGTGTTGGCCACACCGATGCTCGACCGCTGCGGTATTGCGGGCGTGATGCGCCGCTGGGTGCTCGAACAGGCGCGCGCGCTCGAACTGCGGGTGACGGTCGGCCGCGTGCGCCTCGAGGATGTGGCGCGGGCGTCGGAGGTGTTCCTCACCAACGCCGTGGTCGGCATCGTGCCGGTGGCGGCGATCCGCCACGGCCGCACTCGGTTGCGCTTTGCCGAACAGCACACGGCACAGGCGTTGCGCGCCCGTCTGGAGCGGGTGTGAGCCGCGCCCTCATCGTGTCGGCATCGCTCATCGCGCTGTTGCTGGCGGGCGCGGGTTTCGCAGGTTGGCGCGCACTGCGCAGTATCGACGAGCCCTTGAACGTCGCGGCGCCGCTGGTGTTCAAGGTGCCGGCGGGCGCGCGTTTTGCACGGGTCGCCGGCGAATTAGGCCGGCTCGGCGTCGTCCCGCAGCCGCGTGCCTGGGCACTCTATGCCCGGTGGAAGGGTCTCGCCGGCGCGATCAAGGCCGGCGAATATGAAATCCTGCCCGGCAGCACGCCGCGCAGCGTGCTCGACAAACTGGTGAGCGGACAGGTGCTGCTGCATTCGCTGACCATCGTCGACGGCTGGCGCGTCGAGGACTTGCTCGCGGCCATGCGCCGCAATCCGGACATACTGTCCACGCTGTCCGCGCCGGCGAATCTTCCGGACAAGCTTGGCCTCGCGGGCAATCCCGAGGGCCGGTTCCTGCCGGAAACGTACCGCTTTCCACGCGGTACCAGCGATGTCGAACTGCTGCGCCAGGCGCACGTTGCCTTGGGTCGGGTGCTGGACGCGGCCTGGGCCGGCCGGGATCCGGCCATACCGCTGCAAAATGCCGACCAATTGCTCATCATGGCGTCCATCGTCGAGAAGGAGAGCGCAGTGCCCGAGGAGTTGCCCAAGATTGCGGGTTTGTATCTGCACCGCTTGAGCATCGGCATGCGCCTGCAGGCGGATCCCACCGTCATCTACGGATTGGGCGGGTCCTACGACGGCACGGTGCACACCGTGGATCTGCGCACCGATGGACCTTATAACACCTATACCCGCGTGGGTCTGCCGCCCACCCCCATTGCGCTCGCCGGCGCCGCCGCCATCAATGCGACCGCGCATCCCGAGAAAACCGACGCGCTGTATTTCGTGGCCTCGGGCAAGGGCGACGGCAGTCACGTCTTCTCCGCGACGCTCGAACAGCAGAACGCGGCCGTGGCCCAGTACCTGTCGCGGCAACGCCGATGACGGGCCGGTTCATGACCGTCGAGGGTATCGAAGGCGTGGGCAAGACCACGCAGGTCGCGCGTCTGTCGCAGGCGCTGTCCGCGCGCGGCATTGCGCACGTGGTGACGCGCGAGCCCGGCGGTACGCCGTTGGCCGAGAAGATTCGCGATCTGGTCTTGAGCCCGCGCGAGGAAGCGTTGCCGCCGATGGCCGAGCTGCTGCTGATGTTCGCCGCGCGCGCCGTGCATCTCGCCAATCACATCGAGCCGAATTTGCGCGCCGGCCGGTGGGTGCTCTGCGATCGATTCACCGATGCGACGTATGCGTACCAGGGAGGCGGGCGGGGCATGAGTCCGGAGGACATCGGCCGCCTCGAAACCTTGGTGCAAGGCGCGCGCCGGCCCGACCTCACGCTGCTGCTGGACGTGCCCGTGGCGGTGGGATTGGAGCGAGCGCGCCTGCGGGACGTGGGCAAGACGCGGGATCGCTTCGAGCGCGAACGCGCGGATTTCTTCGAGCGAGTGCGGGCCGGTTACCTCGAGCGCGCGCGTGCCGAACCCGAGCGCATGGCGGTGATCGATGCGGCGCAGCCGGCGGACCAGGTCGCCGCGCACATCACCCGGATACTGGAGTCCAAATCGTGGATTTCCTGAAGGCCGACGCGCTGCCATGGCTCGCCGAATCGCAGCAACAGTTGCGCGACTCGAACCGCGCCGCGCGCCTGCCGCATTCCTCGCTGCTCTCGAGCACGCCCGGCCTCGGCGCCGAACACCTGGCGAATTGGATGGCCGCTCTCGCGCTGTGCGAGACGCCCGAGCGGCCGTGCGGTGTCTGCGCCTCGTGTCTGCTGCTCAAAGCGGATACTCACCCGGACTACCACCTGGTCAAGCTCGAGGAGGATGCGCAGCAGATCAAGGTGGATCAGGTCCGGGAACTGATCGCGATGCTGGCGCTCAAGAGCTACCGCGGCGGCTACAAGGTCGGGGTCATCGAAGGGGCCGAGGCGCTCAACATGAACGCCGCCAACGCCTTTCTGAAGACGCTCGAGGAGCCGGCCGCCAATACCCTGTTGGTGATGATCGCCAGGCCCACGCACCGCCTGCCGGCCACCATCGCCAGCCGCTGCCTGCGGATCGCGCTGCGGCCGCCGCCCACGGACATGGCGGTCGCCTGGCTCGCGCAGCACGGACCCGCCGGCCAGAACTGGGACGCGGCCCTGTCGCTGGCGGGCGGAGCACCGCTGTTGGCGCTGGAGCTGCAGGCCAGCGGGCTTGCCGCGCTCGAGTCCGACATGCAGGATGCCCTGCGGGCGATCGGCGCCGGTGCCGTGGACGTGACCTTGCTTGCCGATCAATGGGCGCGATCCAACCTGCCGCTGCGCATCGCGTGGCTTGAGAACTGGATCACACGGCGCGTACATACGTACCTCGGCGAGGAGAATTCAGATCAAACTGCGGAACGGGTCCGCTTGCCTGCCGCTTTACTTAAGCCCAAGATAAGGGCGCTTTTCGAGCTGCTCGATGCCGCACGCGACATGCGGCGTCTGGCGTCGACCGGCATGAATCAACAACTGGCGCTGGAAGCCCTGCTGCTGGGCGGTAGATCCGTTTTGGTACCTCGAGGCGTGGGAACGGTAGTAATTGCGAAGTCCAAGTAACAAACCCGGGTTGCTGACCCTGACCATCAAGGACAAGAGCGCTCTGTACCTCGCGTACATGCCTTTCGTGCGAAATGGCGGGCTGTTCATTCCGACCAACAGCAATTACCGCCTGGGCGATGAAGTGTTCATGCTCTTGAACCTGATGGGCGAGGAGGAGAAGCTGCCGGTCGCGGGCCGCGTCATCTGGATGACCCCGAAGGGCGCACAGGGCAAGCGTACCGCGGGCATCGGGGTGCAATTCAGCGATCAGGATCGCGGCAATACCCAGAAGAAGATCGAGAACTACCTGGCGGGGGCACTCGGCGGGGACAAGCCTACGCACACGATGTGACCGGACCGCGGCACGCCGGTTGCGGGTGTCGCGTCGAGGGGTTCGCGCCGGTCGAGACCACTACGCCGAGGAGAGACGGCTAGCGCGCGCGGGCGGCTTCGGTGGCGGCGAGTCCGCCTTTGAGCACGTACGCCTCGAACCCTCGCTCGCTCAAAATGTATGCCGCCGCGGAGCTGCGCCGGCCGGTGTCGCAGCACACGACGTACTGGGTGTTCTTGTCCAACGCGTTCAACTTCAGGCGGATGAAGTACAGCGGGATGTTGGCCGCATCGTCGATGCGGAAGTTCTGAAATTCGCTGGGCAGGCGCACATCGAGCCACTTGCCGCCGTGGGCCACGATTTCCTTGGCGTCCTCATAGTCGACCCACTGCAAGAGCGGCTCGTTCAGCAGCGTCTGGAAGTCGGCTTTGCCGAGACGCATCAAGGTGCCGTCCGTGGACATGGTCACCGTGGCGTTGCGCTTGGCTTCCGCGATCAGCGCTTCCTCGCCGAAGCTGTCGCCGGGGCCGAGTTCCGCGAGCTTGATGCCTTCCTTGTTCAACGGCGTCTCGCGCGTCACCACGCATCTGCCGGCGACCACCACGTAGAAGTAATCGCCCTCCGTACCTTGCTTGATGACGACGTCGCGCGCACGGTAGTTGATACGCTGCATGCGCATGAAGATGGCCTGGATGTTCGCAGGCGGTATGCGGTGGAACGCCTTGGTCTGCAGCAGCGTCGTCATCCAGTCGCCGCTCACGTCCAAGCCATCGCGCCGCAACTCGGCCACTTCGTACTGGCCGGTCTGATCCCAGGTGAGCAGCACGTCGAGCAGGTCGCTGTCGATCACGATGTATTCGAGATCGGTCGCGGCGCGTGCCGTGAACTTGCGCGGCAGGCCGGGTGTCAGCGGCGCGCGCGCCTCCGGGCTGCGGGCGCGTACCGTGGCGACCACCCGGTCATCCGAGCGCAGCTCGACGCTGCCCGATACCAGATAAAAAGTGCGCTTGTCGGTGTCGCCCTGTTTGAACAGCAGCCGGCCCGCGCTCAGTTCGAGAATTTGTGTCTTGCGCGCGAGCGCGTGCAGATTCTCTGCCTTCAATCCATCGAGGGGTGAGAATGTCTTGAGTATTGCAAGATCGGCAGGTCGTTCGTCCATTTTGGAGGCGAATGCTACCACATGGAGACCGCGATACGACCCTGCAGTGGGTCACACTGAGACGCTCGCCCACCCGGGATCTGCGCGAAATCGCGCTCCGTGACGCAGCTCGAGTTCACCCAGGCGTTGGGTCACCTCGGCGATTCCTCGAGTTTTCGCATAGTGCAACGGGCCGCCGCGGAAGGGTGCGAAACCGGTGCCGAAGACGGCGCCGGCGTCCAGCAAGTCGGCGTCGGCGACGACGCCCGCGCGCAGGGCGGCAACGGCCTCGTTCAGCATGGGCAGTATCAGGCGGTCCTCGAGATCGTCCGGCGCGGCGCCGGGCTGCGCGCCGCGCACGGGCTTGCCCTCGCGCCATACGTAGAATCCCGCGCCGTTCTTGCGGCCCCATTTCTTCTGCTCGACGAGGCTCGCCAGCACGGCCGGGACCGGACGCTGGAATGCCTCCGCCAGGACCCGGCCCACATGCAGGCAGACGTCGAGCCCCACCACGTCGGCCAACTCCAGCGGGCCCATGGGCATGCCGAAGCGCGTGCCGGCCGCGTCGATCGCGTCGGCCGGCACTCCTGCCTCCAGCGCGAAGATGGCCTCGTTGATATAGGGCATCAAGATCCGATTCACCACGAAACCCGGTGCGCTTCGACAGGGCAGCGGCAGCTTGTCGAGACGCCGCGCGAACAACAGCGCGTCGTGCGCGACTTGGGCGTGGGTGCCGGCGCCGCTCACGATCTCCACCAATTGCATCTGCGCGACGGGATTGAAGAAGTGGATTCCGACCAGCCGTCCGGGGTCGCGCAGATTCTTCGCCAAGGTCTCGATCTCGATGCTGGACGTGTTGGTGGCGAGGAGCGCGCCGGGTTTCATCTTGGGCTCGATCTCGGCATACAGGGCGCGCTTGGGCTCGATGCTTTCGACGATGGCCTCGATGACCACATCCGCCGTCGCCACGCCCGCGCCCTCGACATCCGTTCGCAGACGAGCGTACGCCTGCGCCGACGCCTGCGGATCCTTGAGCCGTTTGCCGAAGAAGACCTTGGCACGATCGAGCGCGGGCCTCACCAACTCCTCGCTGCGATCCTGCAACGTCACCGTCATGCCGCGCAGTGCCGCCCACGCCGCGATGTCGCCGCCCATGACGCCGGCGCCGATCACATGCAGCCGGTCGAACTCGCGTCCGCCGCCGCCCAATCCCTTGAGCCGATCCTGCAGCAGGAACACGCGCACCAGATTTCTGGACGTGGGTGTGGCCATCAGCGCGCTGATGGAACGCGCCTCGGCCTCGTAGCCGTGGCGCGGCGATGCGCCGTAGCGGCGCCACAAATCGAGGATGGCATAGGGCGCAGGATAGTGTTCGCGGCGTACCTTGCGCCGTAAGGTGCCGGCGATTCGGCGCGCGATGAACGGCCGCACGGGGGCGAGATTCAAGAACTTGTCGACGACGCGTGCCGTGCGCGGCGCCGGCGCCTGCTGCAACAACTGCTTGGCTCGCTGCTCGAGATCGGCGGGCGGCACCAGCGCATCGATCAGTCCCACCGACAGGGCACGTGCGCCTTTGAGCGGTCTCCCCTGCAGCATCAGATCCAGCGCGGTACGCGCGCCCACGACCTGCACGGAGCGGACCGTGCCGCCGAAGCCGGGATGAATGCCCAGCATCACCTCGGGCAGCCCCAGCGACAGCCGGTCGTCGTCCGCGCCCACTCGGTAGCGGCAGGCCAGCGCCAGCTCGAGCCCGCCGCCCAGAACGAAACCGTGTACGGCGGCTACGCTCGGGCAGGGCAGATCCTGCAGCCGATCGAGCACGCATTGCCCGGCGCGCACCAGGGCGTAGCCCTGGTCCGGCGTACGGATGGACACGAACTCTTTGATGTCGGCGCCGGCGATGAAACCGTTCGGCTTGCCGGAGCGCAGCACCACGCCCTTCGGCCGCAGCTCCGCCACCTGCGACAACGCGGCGTCGAGATCCGCCAGCACCTGGGCCGACAGCACGTTGGTCGAGGCGCCCGGCGTATCGCACACCAACCACGCAATGCGGTCGGAATCGGTGTGCAGGAGCCAGCTGCTCGTCATGCCGCCTGTCGGGCGCTCTCGTGAATCGTGAAATCGCAGACCAGCGGCAGATGATCGGAGAACCGCACGGCCGGAATCTCGAAACGATTCACCTCGATCTGCGAGCTGTGCAAGATGAAATCCAGCTCTTTTCTCGGATTGCCGCTGGGATAGGACGGCAGGCTGCGGGAATTGGCATTGCGCAGCCCCGCGGCCTCCATGAACAAGTACAGTTCGTGGTCGCCCCAATAGGTGTTGAAGTCGCCGGCGACGATCACGGGTTTGGTCGTTTTGCGGACCAGATCGTACAAATAGCGCAGCTGGTACTGGCGATGCCGGTACTTCAGGGACAAGTGCACCAGGAAGATGGCGATGTCGTCCAGTTCCAGTTCGATGATGAGGCGCTTGATGCCGGTGTCGAAATAATGGAAGCGCTCGCCGCGGACGCGCGGCGCCGCCAGAAACGCATTGGCCTGCTTGCGCACGATGGGCAGCAAATGATTGACCGAGGACACGCCATACTTGCATTCGTAGGTCGAGAAGTGGCCGAGCGACTTGGCGATGAAATCGGCCTGATTGACCATCCCGGAACGAATCGAACCGGTATCGACTTCGATGAGCCCCACCACGTCGGGATCCTGACCCTGGATGAAGTCGGTGATCTGGGACAGAACCCGCTTGTTGGAGCGCAGGTATCCCGCACCCGGTAAGGGAAGATGGAACGCGGGCCCGGTGCCGGTGGCGTATCGGATGTTGTAGATCAGCAATCGCACCTGATCCATTGTATCGACGTGCAGTCCTTCGCGCATGCTCATCGGCGAGCTACACTAGCGCCATGCCGTCCCGCGCCAACCCGATCCGTCTATTCGTATCGCACTCCTGGGAGGAGAACGAAGATTACACACGGCTGTTCGAGTATCTCGAAGCGCCGGGCACCTTTTATTATCAAAATTCCAGCCTGCCGCACGCGAAGCGGCCGATCGACAAGGAGAGCCAGCGCGAGGACCTGCGTCGGCAGATAGCGCCCTGCGAGGTGGTGGTGGTATTGCCGGCGGTTTACAAGTGGGCGCCCGAACTCGTGCTCTTTCAGATGAATTTCGCCAAAGCGGCCGAGCGGCCCATCGTCGCCATGGAGAACTTCGGCTCCACCGAGTCTCTTCCTAAGGCAATCAAAGATTTAGCCGACGAAGTTTGTGCTTGGAATGAACGAGATCTGGTCGACGCCCTGCGGCGCCAGGCACGCCACGAGGACACCACTCGCTGGGACACCATCGAATTCAAGCTCGATTGAGTTCCGCCCCGTGCAATTGGATGACGGCCGCGCTGGAGCGGTTCGAGTTCACCAGCGCCCGGCAGGTGACCCCATAGATCTCCACGATGAGCGCGGAGCACTCATCCGCCTCCTGTAACGACATTTTACGCACCGAGGCGGCTACCGCATCCTCGCCGCGCAAAGGCTGCACGCAGTCCAGCGTCGCCATGACCTGCGCGAAGGTCTCGCGCACTTCGGATGGCAGCTGATCTCGGGGGAGCGAGGCCAGGTGTTTTCGATACGCGCCCACCAAACGCTGCTTGATCGAGGTCGATCGAACCAGTTCCAGCGTCGCGAAATGTAAACTTTCCCATGCACTAATCATGTAGGCCTCGTGAGGAAGAGCGAAACCTTAAAGTGGTTTCGAGGCATCTAGCTCGGAATATACAAGACGAGCGACAAAACGCAACGCGCAATTTGCCGGCGCCGAGCCTCGATCGGCTTCAGTCTCACCTAAGACATGAGGAATAACAGATAACTACTTGATGTTACTGATGCTGCGCTATCGGAAGGGCTCCCTCACTCGGCGCATGCACATGGGTGGCCCCAATCAGCATGTAAACGCCCGGTACGACGAACAAGGTGAACACGGTGCCGATGGCGAGGCCGGTCGAGATGACCAGGCCGATGGCGAAGCGCGATGCCGCACCCGCGCCGCTCGCGAACACCAGCGGTATGACGCCGAGGACCATGGCCGCGGTGGTCATCAAAATGGGACGCAGCCGAGCGCTCGCCGCGGCAACGATGGCGGCAAGTTTGCTCTTGCCGGTTTGCTGTTCGGTGTTGGCTACCTCGACGATCAGAATGCCGTGCTTGCTGATGAGGCCCATCAAGGTCACCAGTCCCACCTCGGTGTAGATGTTCACGCTGGCACCGCCTATCCCTAAGGCGATGAAGATCAGGGCACCGGCGATGGACAGCGGCACCGAGATCAAGATCACCACGGGGTCGCGGAAACTTTCGAACAAGGCGGCCAGCGCCAGGAACACGACGATGATGGCGAAGCCGAAGGTCACCATGATGCCGCCCGACTCGGCGACGTACTGGCGCCCCTGGCCGCCGTAGTCGACGGTATACCCCTGCGGCAGGGTGCGGGCGGCGAGATCCTGCAGATACTTGAGCGCGTCATCCAGCGAAACACCGGGCGACATGACCCCGGACAGCGTCGCCGCGCTCAATTGCTGGAAGTGATCCAGGGTCTCGGGTACGGTGACCGTACGGATGGTCGCGATGGTGGAGAGCAGCACCGGCACCCCGCCGATGTTGGCCACGGGATAGTTCATCAGCTGATTCACGTTCAACCGCGACAGCCGTTCGACCTGCGGTATCACTTTGTACGACCGCGTGTCCATGTTGAAATAATTGACGTAGTTGCCGCCCAGCAGCGATCCCAATGAATTGCCGACTTGAGTCATGGTGAGCCCGAGTTGCGCCGTCTTGTCGCGGTCGATCTCGATGACCGACTGCGGCAGGTCGAACTTCAAGTCGGTGTCGATGAACATGAACAGCCCGCTTTTAACGGCCTCGGCGAGAAATTCCTGCGACACTTCGTTCAAGCGAGCCGGGGGTTCGGTGGTCTTGATCGCGAACTGGATGGGCAGGCCGAGCGCGCCGGGCAGCGAGGGCGGTTGAAATACGGCGATCTTCTGGCCCGCGATGGCGGACATTTGCTGTTGCAGCTGCTGCTGAATGGCATCTGTCCCCAATTTGCGCTCCCCGAGCGGCGGCAGCGCCAGTCCCATCATGACCTGGCTCGGCGAGTCGATCTGGAACACATGCTGCGGCTTGGCGGCGGCCGAGGCGATGTCGAAGGCGGCCTTGTCGTAAATCGATTTTCCCTGCAGCGTCGAATTCGGGGCGGACGTCGCCTGCATCAACACGAAACCCTGATCTTCCTGCGGCGCAAGCTCGCTCTTCGCGCTCGTGTACATGAAGTAGATGCAGCCCAGGACGACCACGACGAACACCGCGGTCACCGGCGTGTAACGGAGACTGCGTTCCAGCTTGCGCTGGTACCAGTGCAACAGCTTCTCGAAACGCGCATCGATGAACCTGACGAGCCGCGTTTCCCAATCCTTTCCGTCCGGCCGATGCGCTCTCAGCAGGCGCGAGCACATCATCGGCGACAGGGTCAGCGCGACGACGGCGGACACGGTGACCGCGGCCGCCAGCGTGAAGGCGAACTCGACGAACAGTGCGCCGGTCAGGCCGCCTTGAAAACCGATGGGCACGAACACGGCCAGCAGCACCACGGTCATCGCGACGATGGGACCGGCGAGCTCGCGGGCCGCGAGGCTGGCCGAGGCGAGCGGCGACATTCCGCCCTCGAGGTGCCGGTTCACGTTCTCGACCACGATGATGGCGTCATCGACGACCAGGCCGATCGCCAGCACCAGCGCCAGCAACGTCAGCAGATTGATCGAGAATCCGAGCATCAGCATGATGCCGAAGGTGCCTACCAGCGACAGCGGGATGGCCACGATGGGAATCAAGACCGAGCGGGGCGAGCCCAAGAACGCGAAAATCACCACCATGACGATGACCAGTGCTTCGACCAGCGTGGTCGCGACCTCGCGGATCGAGCTGTTCACGAAATCGGTGGAATCGTAAATCACGAGGGCGTTCAGGCCCTGCGGCAGCTGCGCCTGGATCTCGGGGAAGGCGGCTTTGACGCCGTTGATGACGGTGAGCAGGTTGGCGCTGGGCGCGACCTGGATGCCGACGAACACGCCGGGCTTGCCGTCGAACGCGACGTTCGCTTCGTAGGAATCCGCGCCCAGTTCGACCGTGCCCACGTCGCTCAAGTGGATGTTGGTGCCGTTGATCTGCTTGACGACGAGTTTGCGGAACTCGCTCAAGCTATGCAGGCTGGTGGTGGAGGTCAGCGTCACCTGCACCATCTGGCCCTTGGTATTGCCCACGGCGGACACGAAGTCGTTGTCGGCGAGCGCCGTGGATACGTCGCTGGCGGACATGCCGTACGCCGACAATTTCTGCGGGTCGAGCCACGCACGCAGCGAAAAGTACTCGCCGCCGAGAATTTCCGCGGTCTGCACGCCCGGGACCGCCTGCAGCTTGGGCTGGACCACGCGCTGGATGTAGTCGGTCACCTGGTTGCGTTCCAGAGTGGGGCTGGAGAAGCCAAGGTACATCGCGTCGGTGGTCTGACCCACCTTGACGGTGATCGACGGTTGTTGCGAGCCGATCGGCAGCTGGTTCAGCACCGAGTTCACCTTGATGTTGATCTCGGCGGCGGCCTTCGAGGTGTCGTAGTTCTGGCGCAGATTCACCGTAATCGTGCTGGTGTTGCTTTGGCTGATCGACGTCATGTAGTCGATGCCGTTCGCCTGCGCGACGGCCGCCTCGATGGGCGTGGTGATGAAACCCGCGATGGCATCCGGATCGGCGCCCGGAAAGGCCGTGGTGACGGTGACGATGCCGTTCTCGGTCTTGGGGTAGGCAAGGACCTGCAGCGAGGCATATGAGCGCAGCCCCACCACCAGGATGACGAGACTGACGACGCTCGCCAGCACCGGACGTCGTATGAACAGGTCGGTGAAATTCATGGGGCGGCTCGCGCGAGGCTATTCGTTGGGGGGCGTCGGATTCAAGTCGTTGCTCGGAACGACTTGGTTGTTGACGTGGATGGCCGCACCGTTGCGTAGTTTCATCTGACCCGCCGTGACGATTTCGTCGCCGACCGCGACCCCGCTCTTCACGGCCACCTGATCGCCGCGCGTATCGCCCAACTGCACGAAGCGCTGCAGCACCGTGCCGTTTTTCTGCACCACGTAGACGGTATCGCCGAAGGGATTGTAGGTAATGGCGGCCTGCGGCAGCGTGATCTGCGGGGTCGCGGCCCCGTTGTCGATGCGCACGTTGGCGTACATGCCCGGAATCAGCCGCCGGTCGGCATTGGCGAACGACGCTCGAGCCTGCACGTTGCGGCTCGCCGTATCGACTTTGGAATTGATCGAGACGATCTTGCCCGAGAACGTGACGCCCGGATACGTGTCCACGGTCGCGCTCACCGGTTCTCCCACGGTCATCGTACTCAAGGTCTGCTGCGGCACGTAGTAGTCGATATAGATCGGGTCGGGCGCCTGCAGTGTCACCACCGTGGTGCCGGCCGCCAGATACTGGCCTTCGTCGACTTGGCGGATGCCGAGCCGGCCGGCGAAGGGCGCCCGCACCGTCTTCTCTTCGATGAGCGCCTGCTGTGCGGCCACCTGGGCGCGTGCCGACTTCAAGGACGAGGCATCCGCGTCGACGGTGGCCTGGCTGATGGCCTGCGCAGCCAGCTGTTCCTGATCGCGTTTGTAGGTGATGGCGGCGAGCTCCGCCTGGGCCTCCAATTGAGCGAGCTTGGCCGGATCGTCGTTCGGCTTCAGCGTCAGCAGCACCGTGCCGGCGGCCACGTCGGTGCCCGATTCGATGTGGATCTTGTCGACCACGCCCGCCGCCTGCGCGGCCAGATCGGCGCCGCGCACGGCGCGCAGACTGCCGAGCGCCTGCGTCTGCGCCTGCCAGCGGGTCGAGACGGCGATGACGGTGGATACCGTCTGCGGCGCGGTGGCCATGGCCTTCAACATGGGCCCGATGAATTTCTTGGCCACGAACAGGTGCCATCCGTAGATGCCGCCCATGACGAGCGCGACAGCGACGAACAAGATCACCAACGGTTTGACCATGGCACGCGGCCGCGCGCTCATCCGGCCGTCGTCGCCGGTTCCAGTTTCCATAGTACTCACGGTTGTCCCTTGTCAGATGAATTGGCGGTGAGATCGGTACGGTTCCACCAGCCGCCGCCCAACGCCTGAAACAGCGCGGCGGTATCGGCGAAGCGTTGCGCGCGCGCCTTGACCAGAGCCACGGCCGCGTTTTGTTCGGTCTGCTCGGCCGTCAGCACCTGCAGGTAGCTGGCGCCGCCGCTCTTGTACTGCGCCTGCACCAAGGTGAGGCTTTCCGCCGCCGAACGCTCCGCGGTGGTTTGCGCCGCCAGCGCCTCCGCGTCGGCCTGCAGCGCGTACAAGGTATTCGAGACATTCTGGAAGGCCGTGATGACGGTGGCTTGGTAATTGGCGGCCGCTGCCTGCGCGGCGGCCACGGCGGCACGGCGTTGATGCGTCAATTGGCCACCTTTGAAGATCGGCTGCGTCACGCCGCCGATCAAGTTCCACACCACGGAGGACGAATTGAAGACGTCCGAGAATTTCGTGGCGACGCCGCCGTAGCTGCCGGTCAAGGTGAGCTGCGGCAGCATGTTGGCGGTGGCGACGCCGATCTGGGCGGTGGCCTGATGCAGCAGCGCCGAGTACTGACGCACGTCGGGGCGCTGCTCGACGAATGCCGAGGGCACGCTCACGGGCAGATCGGCGGGCAGCGTCAACGAGTCGAGATGGATTTCCGCGCCCGCGTAGTCCGCCGGCAGCGTGCCGGTGTAGGCCGCGAGCTGGTTGCGCTGCTGCGCCAGCTGGCTGCGCAGCAGCGGCAGGGTGGCGAGCGTGCTCTGCAAGATGGCTTGCTGTTGCAGGACATCGGCGCGCGATGCGCCGCCCGCGTTGACCCGCGCCTGCGTGATGTCGAGCTGCGTTTGCTGCGCGCGGGCGATGTCCTCGGTGGCGGCGATTTGCGCGCGCAGCGACGCCTCCGCGACCGCCGCCGTGACGATATTGGCGGTGAGGCTCAGATAGCTTGCTTCGAGCGCAAATCGCTGGGATTCGGCCTGCGCCTGCAAGGATTCGACCTGGCGCCGAATGCCGCCGAAGGCGTCGAGCGTGTACGACACGTTCACCGAAGCGCTGTTCAATGTGTAGAGGAACGAACCGGCGGTGGGCAGCCCGAACTGCGCCCCGGAGGATTTCTCTCGCTCGGCTTGGTAGTTGCCCGACACGCTGGGGAAGAAGCTGCCGCGTTCGGCAGCGGTGGTTTCGTTCGCCTGCCGCAAGGCCGCCTGCGCCGACTCCAGCGTCGGGCTATGGGCGAGGGCGCGCTCGATGAGCGCGTTCAGTTCGGGCGATTGGTACAGCGTCCACCACTGTCCGGGAATGTCCATGCCGTCGACGAAACGTTGCGCCTCGCCGCCGGCGATCGGCGCCGACACCGTGGAGGAAGGCAGCGCGGCGGGCGGTACGAACCCCGCAGTCGAGGGCGCGGCGGGCGCGCGATAGTTGGGGCCGACCGCGCAAGCCGACACGATGCAGGCGGCGGCGAGCAGGTATGGAAAGGGTCGAGTCATATCAGGGCCCCTCGTTGCTCGGGCGCACGCGCGGAACGGCGCCGTGCAGGAAAATCTCGATCGCATGACTGAGGTGCGCGGTGAAATCGAGCGCCGCCAATTCCTCCGCCGAACCGAACAGCAGGCGCTCATGCAGTTCGGCGCAGAGCATCTGCATGAACAGCACCGCCGCTCGATCCGGGTCGGCGAGGCTCAAGGTGCCGCGGCAAATCTGGCCGCGGAAATAATTGGCGATCGCATCGTTGATCCGCTCCTTGGCGCTGCCGCGCATTTTCGCCGCGAGTTCCGGAAAGCGGTGCGCCTCGGTGGCGAGGATGCGGAAGAGGGCGGCCGAGTCCGGATTGCAGGCGCGGCCGGTCACGGCCTCGCCGATGACCGTCAGCGCTTGGCGCGGCTCCAAGCGGTCGAGTTCGTCGGGTGCCAGCACCGCCGCCATGTCGCGTTCCACCAAGCGCCCGCAGACGGCGCCCAACAAGTCGGCCTTATTCTTGTAGCGCTCGTAAATCGTGCGGGTTGAAACCCCCGCCTCGGCGGCCACCTTATCGACGCTGGCCGCGCCGTAGCCATCGCGTAGAAATACCCGCGTGGCGGCCGCGATCAGTTGGTCCGCCCGGGCGCCTTCGGTGCCACGGCGGGGTCGGCCCACACGATTGTGCGTTGCAGTATCCGTATCGCTGCGTCTGTACATGCTCGGGGAAAATGACAGGTGTCGTTTTCCATTGCAAGAACTATTTACGAATTAGATAATCAGCCTCTAAAATATACGGAAGTTAATGGTTAGCTAACGAATGAATATTACATCCCCACCCCTTCATGTACACGAGGTCGAAGCGAATCTGGAACGATTGCGTGAGCGCGTACCGGACCTGCCGGTATCGGGGGTGCTCATCAGCCGATTGCTGCTGCATCTGGGGCGGGGCATGGCAAGCCTGTTCGAACAGCAGATCCGGCCCTTTGGTCTCACGGAGGCCGAATTTCGGGTCCTGACCACGCTGTTTTCCCAGCCGGACGGCATCGCTCATCCGAGCGAACTGTGCGGCCGCACGTCGCAGAGCCCGGCCAACATGTCGCGCATCAGCGATGCGCTGGTCGGCCGCGATCTCATCACGCGCGGCTCGAGCGCCCACGACCGCCGCAAGATGGTGTTGCGCATCACGGAGCAGGGCGAGGATCTGGTGCGCCAGCTGCTGCCCAAACTGTTCGGGCCCGTACACGACCTGTTCGAGGGCTTCTCCGAGCAGGAACTGGCGCATCTGGTGGGCCAGCTGAAGCGCCTGGGCCTGAGGCTGGATGCCGTCATGGCGCAACCCGCGGCGGCGGAGCGTACCGCTTGACGCTCTGGCGTGCGAGCGTGCTGGCCGCGGCGCTGTCGATGAGCGGCTGCGTGGGACTGCCATCGAAGCCGCGGCCGGCGGCCTTGCCGACCCAGGCGCCGCTCAGCGACTACGCCGGCGAACATGGCACCTGGCCGGCGCCGGACTGGTGGAAGCGCTACCACGATGCAACGCTCGATCAGCTCATCGACATGGCATTGAAATCCTCGCCGACCTTGGCCGCCGCGCGTGCCCGTTTCGATTCGGCGCGCCAGTCGGTGCGCATTGCCGGCGCTGTCAGCGGCGCGCACATCGATGCGGTGGCCGATGCGGATCGCCAGCGGCTCAGCGACAACGGCGTATTCCCGCCGCGATTGTTGGGGTTCTACTGGTACGACTTGTATGACCTGGGTCTGCAGGCGAGCTACACCTTCGACTGGTGGGGCAAGCAGAAGGACTTGGTGGACGCGGCCTTGGACGAGGCGCATGCCGCCCGGGCGGAGCGCAGCGCGGCCGCGTTGATGCTGGCTACGTCGGTGGCGGACGCGTACTTCGGCTGGCAAGCCGATCAGAGCCGCCTCACGCTCGCGCGCGAACGCGAGACCACCCTGCTGCGCGAAGCCGGCATCACCGCATCGCGCATTCACGCCGAGCTCGAGTCCGCGGATCAGATGCATCGTGCCGACTCCGGCGTGGCCGCAGTGCGCGAACAGATCGCCGGCCTCGAGGGTTCCGCGAGGCTGCGCGTCGTCGCGATCGCCGCACTGGTGGGCAGCAGCGCCGCGGATCTGCCGGCCTTCACGGCCAAACCGCTGCCGGCCATCGACGGCGCACTGCCGGACGATGTCGGCATCGATCTGCTCGCGCGCCGCGCGGACATCACGGCCAGCCGTTGGCGCGTGGAAGCGGCGGAAAAAAATCGCGATTCGGCACGCGCCGAGTTCTATCCCGATATCAGCATCAATGCGCTCCTGGGCGTGCAAAGCATCGACATCGGCAACCTGCTGAACTACGGCAGCCGGGTACCGCAAGTGGCTGCCGCCGTGCATCTGCCGATATTCGACGAGGGACGCCTGAAAGCGCGCTACGGCGCGGCGCAGGTGGGCATCGACTCGGCCGTGGCCAGCTATCGGGAGACCCTGGTGGACGCTGCACGCGATGTCGCGACGCAGGCCGCAACGCGCGCGCAGATCGCCGCGCAAAGAGCGCAGCGCGTCATCGAAGTCGATGCGGCGCAGCGCCTGAGAGCCAGCGCCGCGGCGCGCGTGCGGCAGGGCGTGGACGATTCCCGGACCGAATTGACCGCGACGGATTCTTGGATCGAACAACGCGACGCGCTGTTGCAGCTGGACGCGCAAGCCTTGTCGACGGACATCGGATTACAGCGCGCCCTCGGCGGCGGCTATGAAAGGACCAAAGCAACACCATGAATGCAACCATCGAGACCGCGCCCGAGGCGGCGCCTGCGGCCAAGCGCCGCAGAATCCTGCTGCTCATCGCGCTGATTTTCATCGTCTTAGGCGCGCTGTGGGCGCTGTTCTTCGTGCTGGTGCTGGCCAAGCGCGAACGCACCGACGATGCCTACGTCAACGGCAACAAAGTCGTGATCTCGGCGCAAGTGTCCGGAACGGTGATCGCCGTACTCACCGACGACACCCAACTCGTCAAGGCGGGTCAGGTGCTGGTGCGCCTCGATCCGATCGACGCCGAAACCGGACTCGCACGCAGCGCGAGTTCGCTCGGACAAACCGTGCGTCAGGTGCGTCAGGAGCGTGCGACGGCGGAGCAATACGATTCGATGATCACCACCCGCAAATTGGAGCTGGGGCGCGCCGCAGCGGATCTTGCGAAGCGCGAGCCGCTGCTAGCGGACAGTGCGATCGCCCCGGAAGAGGTCCGGCATGCGCGCGAGAGCGTCGCGTTGGCGCGCGCCGCGCTGCTGCAGGCGCAGCGCCAGTCCGTGGCCTCGCACGCCTTGGTCGACGGCACCCACGTCGAGGACAATCCGGCCGTATTGCAAGCCAAGGCCGCGTATCGCGATGCGTGGATCGCGGCACGACGCAACGCCGTGATCGCACCGGTGACCGGCTACGTCGCCGAGCGCAGCGTGCAGTTGGGCCAGCATGTGCAGGCCGGGCAGGCACTGATGACGGTGATCCCGCTGAACTCGCTATGGGTGGATGCCAATTTCAAGGAAGTGCAGCTGCGCCATTTGCGCATCGGCCAGCCGGCCGAGGTCAAGAGCGACCTCTACGGCGGCTCGTTCCTTTATCACGGCCACGTCAAAGGCATGGCGGCGGGGACGGGCGCGGCGTTCGCCTTGCTGCCGGCGCAAAATGCGTCGGGCAACTGGATCAAAGTGGTGCAGCGGGTGCCGGTGAGAATCGAGATCGACGATGCCGACCTCGCGAAATCGCCGCTGCGCGTCGGTCTGTCCGCGACGGTCACCGTCGATACCACGAGCCGCTCGGGTCCGGTGTTGGCGCTCGAGGCTGCGGATCGGCCGGTGGGCGATACCCAGGTCTACGCTCAGGATCTCGAGAAGGCCAACGCGGAAGCCGACGCCGTCGTGCGGCAAAATCTCGGCAGCGACGCGGCTCACTGAGCGCGGTCGCCTACCGCGCGCTGTTCAGCGGGCGTGACTTTCGACCGCAGGAATTCGGTGGCGCAGACGAATTCGCGGCGCAGCCGCTGCGTGAGCTCCGCCAATCGATCGGTTTCGGCGCCCGCCGCCGCGGCTTCCAATTGCGCCGCGGCGTCGATGGCGGCGGTCGCGCACCGTAGCAGCTGTCCCCGCAGCACTTTGCGGTTGGTGGAATTGTCGTCGACCACGGGGACCGGCTGTCCTTTGAGTTCGGCCTGCTCGGGATATGGCGGTGCGCGGCCGGCCGCCGGTCCCATGCCCAACAAATCGACCATGATGATGGTCAGCGTATACCCGTTGATGGTCCGAATCCGGCGCATCAGTATGCGATCGGCCGCCCGTGGATCGCTTCCCGTTATGCCGCTGTCCAGGAGATTATCGAGTATCGTTCTGGCTGAAGGCACGGCTCAGCTTCTTTTTCTGGGACACTTCCCTGGGTAAGCGACCCGAATGCGCCGTTCTTAAGCGCGCCGCAGGAATAGCTTCCTGGTTTGCGCCAAAAGTGTGATGAACTGCTCGCCGGGCCGATTCGTGTAGGATGCGGGGCGGTCGTGCCTCAAAAGGTTTAAGTTCAGGTGAGTTCCCCCTATATCGTTGCAGTCGGCGGCACCTTGCGCCTCGGTTCGACCACGGAAAAAGCGATGCGGCATGTACTGGACGCCGCCGAGCGCAGCGGGGCACGGACCAAGCTCCTCTGTGGTCCGGCGCTCGAGCTGCCCATGTACCAGCCCGAGAACCCCGACCGCAGCGCAGCGGCGCGCGATCTGGTCGCGCAGCTGGCCCTGGCCGACGGCATCATCTTGGGTTCGCCCGGCTACCACGGCAGCATTTCGGGGCTCATCAAGAACGCGCTGGACTACGCCGAGGACTTGCGCACCGATGTCCGGCCCTATTTCAGCGGCCGTGCAGTGGGCTGCATCGCAACCGCCGGCGGCTGGCCGGGCGCCGTGAACACGCTGGGCGCCTTGCGCGACATCGTGCATGCCCTGCGCGGCTGGCCGACGCCCCTCGGCGCCGCCATCAATTCGGCGGAACAGGTGTTCGATCACGCCGGCGTGTGCCTGGTGCCGCGCGTGGCCCAGCAGCTCGATCTCATCGCCGGGGAGGTGATGGGGTTCGCTCGGTCGGGGTGAGGAGGCAGCGCATAGCTGTAGCTTCGTGCTTCCGAGGCGTTTTGGTACATGCCAGCAAGCAGTCAGGGGCCACCGGGAGAACGTCGTGAAGTTCGTCACGTGTAATTACGAAACCCATGCAAGCGCAATTCTCGATATCTTCAATGAAGCCATCGTGAGTTCGACCGCGCTTTACGACTACAAGCCACGAACACCTGAGAGTATGACCGGATGGTTCGAAGCAAAAGACCGGGGCAGTTTCCCCGTGATTGGAGTTGTCGGCTCGCTTGGCAATCTCCTCGGATTCGCAAGCTACGGAACCTTTCGCGACTGGCCGGCCTACAAGTATTCAGTGGAACATTCGGTCTACGTACACAAGGACCATCGCGGCAAAGGCATTGGCGTAGCGCTCGTGCGAAAGTTGATTGAAGCGGCTAAAGAACAGCAGTATCACGTCATGGTTGGCGGCATCGACGTCACCAACACGGCCAGTATTGCCTTGCACGAAAAGCTTGGATTTGTGCATGCTGGAACGATCCGGCACGCCGCATTCAAATTTGGCACATGGCTGGATCTTGGTTTCTACCAGCTGGTGCTCGAGACCCCTGCTCATCCGATTGACGGCCAGCCCCTGCATCGTGCCGAGCTTGCATCACGCTGAACGGCCGCCTCTCGGGATCAGTCTTTGTGCCCGCAAGCGCGGGCTTGAATGGTAGCGGCCATCCACTAGTCACTTGCTCCCGCGTCAAAACTGCCTCCTAGTTCGCGCAGCGCCGTAGCGAGATACGGCGCGGTCCTGCCCTTGCCGGCCGCGGCAACCTCGAACGGCGTTCCGACGGCCACGACCTGGCCTCCCAGGCCGCCCGCGCCCGGGCCCATGTCGATGATCCAGTCGCTGGCCGCGGCGACGCGCATTTCGTGTTCCGCCACCACTACGGTGTTGCCTGCGTCCACCAAGGCATCCAGCTGCACCATCAACTTGTCCACGTCGGCGGGATGCAGGCCGATGGTGGGTTCGTCGATCACGTACAGCGTCGCACCGCGCTGAATGCGCTGCAATTCGGTCGCGAGCTTGATGCGCTGCGCCTCGCCGCCGGACAGCTCGGTGGCCGGCTGACCCAACCGAAGATAGCCGAGACCGATATCCTTGAGCAGCCTCAGGGCGTGCCGGATGCTCGGCACATCGGTGAAGAAGTCGAAGGCTTCGTCGACCGACATGCCGAGTACCTCGGCGATGTTCTTGCCGCGGTAGGTCACGGCCAGCGTTTGTTCGTTGTAGCGCGCGCCATGGCAGGTGGGGCAGGACGCATACACACTCGGCATGAAGAGCAGCTCCACGCTCACGAAGCCCTCGCCCTCGCAGGTCTCGCAGCGTCCCTTCGCCACGTTGAACGAGAATCGCCCGGCGTTGTAGCGCCGCGCCTTGGCGGCGGGCGTCGCGGCGTAGAGCGCGCGCACGGCGTCGAACAGCCCGGTATAGGTGGCGAGATTGGAGCGCGGCGTGCGGCCGATGGGCTTCTGGTCGATGGTCACCAGGCGCTTGATGCCCTCGAATCCCGGCACGAGGTGCCCGGCGATCGGTCCTTGGGCGGTCAGTTCCACTTCGTCCTCCTCCTCGGCCATGCGGTCGGTTTCGGACCCGAGATACGATGCCATCAATTCCACCAGCGCCTGGCTCACCAAACTCGACTTGCCCGAACCCGACACGCCGGTGACCGCCGTGAATACGCCGATCGGAAATTCCACGTCCACGCCGCGCAGGCTGTTGCGGGTGATGCCCCTGAGCTTGAACCAACCCTTGGGCTCGCGCAGCGGTTGACGCCGTAAAGGACGGGTGCCGAGGTAGCGCGCCGTGTGCGATTCGGCCACGTGCTGCAGCCCCGCGAGCTTACCGCTGTACAGCACGCGGCCGCCGCGCTCACCGGCATCCGGCCCTACGTCCACGATCCAATCCGCATGGCGCATCACGTCGAGATCGTGCTCGACCACGAACAACGAATTGCCGGCGCGCCGCAGTTGATCGAAGGCGCCCAACAGCGCCTCCGTGTCGGCCGGGTGCAAGCCGGCCGAGGGCTCGTCGAGCACGTACACGACGCCGAACAGGTTCGACCGGATCTGCGTGGCGAGCCGCAGCCGCTGCAATTCCCCCGGCGACAGCGTCGGCGTGCTCCGCTGCAGCGTGAGGTAGCCCAGTCCGAGTTCCTGCAGGGTGCGAATCCGCTCGATGACGTTGATCGAGATGCGCTGCGCGGCGATGCGCTTTTCCTCGGAGAGATTGGGCGTGCGGCGCACATCGGGGGAGTTCGTGTGGGCGGTGCCGCCGACGGCGATGCGCTTGTCGCTATTTTTGCGAGACCTGTGCCGGCTCAGCGTGTCCACGTCGGCGGCGGCCTCGAACGTGCCTTTGGAAGCCGGCGTCAGCGTGTTCGCAAGGTCGCTGAGCGTCAATTGCGCCAGCGCGCCGATGTCGAGTCCCGCGAAAGTCACGTCGAGCGCTTCGGGCTTGAGCCGTTTGCCATGACAGCTGGGGCATAGTGTGCCGGTCATGAAGCGTGCGACGCGTTTCTTCATGAGCGCGCTCTGGGTGGTGGCGAACGTGTGCAACACGTATTTGCGCGCCCCCATGAAGGTCCCTTGGTAGCTCGGCTCGGTCTTGCGACGCAGCGCCCGCCGCGTCTCGGCCGGGCTATAGCCGGCGTACACCGGCACGGTGGGCTGTTCGTCCGTGTACAAAATCCAGTCGCGTGCCTTCTTGGGAAGCTCGCGCCAGGGAATATCGACGTCGTAGCCCATCGATACCAGGATGTCGCGCAGGTTCTGGCCCTGCCAGGCCGGCGGCCAGGAGGCGATCGCGCGCTCGCGAATGCTGAGCGATTCGTCGGGCACCATCGAGCGTTCCGTCACGTCGTAGATGTAGCCCAGTCCATGGCAGGTGGGACAGGCACCCTGTGCGGTATTGGGCGAGAAGTCCTCGGCATAGAGCATCGGACGTCCGGGCCGGTAGCTGCCCGCGCGCGAATACAACATGCGCAGCAGATTCAGGATCGTGGTGACGCTGCCGACCGATGAACGAGTGCTCGCCGTGCCGCGCTGCTGCTGCAAGGCCACCGCGGGCGGCAGGCCTTCGATGGAATCCACATCGGGAACGCCGACTTGATCGATCAGCCGGCGCGCGTAGGGAGCCACGGACTCGAAGTAGCGCCGCTGCGCCTCGGCGTACAGGGTGCCGAAGGCGAGCGAGGACTTGCCCGAGCCCGATACGCCGGTGAAGACCACGAGCGAGTCGCGCGGAATGTCGACGTCGACGTTCTTGAGATTGTGGTCGCGTGCGCCGCGTACGCGCACGAATCGATCAGATGCCATGGTGGCGCTCAGTGTGCATGCGCAGGCATTCAATAGCCGACCGCGCGCTTCTGGTCTTCGATGACGGTCTTGGTGGCGCGGTAGGCGTGCCACGTGGCCCAGAAGCCGGTGGGTGCGAGAATCAGCAACGCCATGCGCAGCGACGCCGCGTCCGCGCCATGTGCGCCGGCAAACCAATCGCTCAGGAAGCCGATGCATTGCGGGGCGACGATCAGATTGAACACATTGCCCACCAGCAGCGACCAGGCAATGAACATCGAGCGCATATGATGGGGCGCGAGATTCTGCAACAGTCCCATGCACGGGCCGATGTAGAAATAGATGGCGGGAATGAACAGCCAGAACATGCACTTGGCGAACCACAAGGTATGTGTGTAGTAGGCGAGGAATGACGGGATGGTGGTGAATCCCACACCGGCGATGAGCACCCACAGGACGCGGCGCGGATCGACCATGCTGGGCCTGGACAGCAGCCAGGCGGTGCCCAGCGACGCGGCGATGCCGCCGACCAGGTGAATCGGGCCGGTGACCGCGCCGGCTTCGCCGACGTCCAGATGATAGGTCCGCATCAGGAACGTCGGGGTCCACCAGATCAGGCCCCAGCCCCACAGGGAGCACACCCCCGTGGTCATCAGCACGTTGAAGGCGGCGCGTTGGCTCCACAGGAATCGCAGCGAATCGAGCATCGAGGGCTTGGGCAAGTCGCTGACCGCATCCAAACGCCCCCGGACCGGTTCGCGGATGGTCAGATAGACGAGGATGCCGACGATGAGCCCGGGCGCTCCCAACACGAGAAACGCCGCGCGCCAGCCGTAGGCGCGTGCGACGGCGCCCGCCATATCCGCGCCCAGCCACGCGCCGATGGGCGCTCCCAAGGCGAGCACGGTGAAAGCCATGGGCCGCCGCGCGGCGGGGAAACAGTCCGACAAAATCGCCGACGAGGGCGGCAACCCTCCCGCTTCGCCGGAGCCCACGCCGATGCGTCCCAACAGGAACTGCCAATAGGTGCGGGACAACCCACACAGGACGGTGAACCCCGACCAGACGATCAGCGCCACCGCCAGGATATTGCGACGGTTGGAACGATCGGCGAGCCAGGAAATCGGCAGCCCGAACGTGACATAAAAAAGTGCCAGGGGAATTCCGGTCAGAAAGGCGACGCCGGCATCGTTCAAGTGCAGTTCGAGGCGGATCGGCTCGAGCACCGTCGATACCACGTATCGGTCGGCAATATTGATGGCGTAGATCACGCAGGTCATGGCGAGGACGTACCAGCGCTCCAGGGAGGATGGCGCCTGAGACCTTCCCAGGCTGACTGCTGTGCTGCTCAACGGTGCGCAACCTCCTGAAGTACTTAGGTTCGCACCATACAGGGTCGGCACGCGTTTCGCGACGGCAGCGCCTATCAGGGCTTCTTGTCGAACACCAGCAAGGTGGAACTCGCCGATGCGCACGGGCGGCCTTCGGCGTCGTATAACTTGGCTTCCGTGAACGCGACCCGCTTGCCCATCGACAACACCGTTGCCACCGCTCTGACCACACGGGTGTCGCGCGTCAGCGCGCGGTGATACGCCACCTTCAACGCCGACATCAACGGCTGGCCGCGCTGAGCGAGGCCGTTTGCCAGCCGCCGCCCAAGGCCTTGACCAACAGGACGCTGGCATTCAGACGCCGGACCTCGATATTCACGTTCGAGAGCTGGGCCTGCAGGTTGGCCGTCTCGTTGGCCGCCACTTCGAGATACGTCACGAGACCGGCCTTATAGCGGTACTCGGACTGCTGCAGCGCCTTGCCCGTTGCGGTCACGGCCGCCGCCTGGCTGACGCTTTCCTGTTGCAGTTGCCGCAGGGCCGCGATGTTGTCCTCGACTTCCTGATAGGCCGTGAGCACGGTATTTCGATAATCGGCCACCTGCTCATCGAAGATCGCCTGCGCCTGAGCCGACTCGGCGCGGTGCCGCCCGGCATCGAAGACCGTGAGCAGCCCCGTGGGACCCGCCGACCACATACGACTCGGCGCATCCAGCCAGTTGGACGAATGCACGCTGTCGTAGCCGAACGATGCCGCGAGGCTGAACTGCGGGAAGTAGGCGGCTCTGGCAACGCCGATATCGAAATTCGCGGCGGCGACACGGCGTTCCGCGGCGGCGACGTCGGGACGGCGTTCGAGCAGCGCCGAGGGCAGGCCGGGATCGAGTGCCGGCGGTGCCGTCTCGAGCGGCAGCGGGTTCACGTCGATGTGAAACGCCGACGGATTCGCGCCGATCAGCACGGCGATGGCGTGTTCGCTCTGCACGCGCAAGAGGTGCGTGTCGGCGGCCTGCGTGCGCGCCGTCTCGAGCTGCGCCTTGGCTTGTTCGACGTCCGCCAACGCCGCGCCGCCGCCGTTGTACAGGTTCTGGGTCAAGCTCAAGGACTTGGTATAGTCCGCGACGGTGCGATCGAGCAGCACCTGCTCTGCGTCCTCGCCCCGCAGATTGAAGTAGTCGGTCGCCACCTCGGCGTGAATGGAGAGGTCGAGCGTGGCCAGATCGGCGGCGCTCGCCTGCTGGCTCGCCTTCGCGGAGTTCACCGAATTGCGTACCCGGCCCCACAGGTCGATCTCATAGGACAGATCCGCCTCCAAGTCGAAATTACCGCCCACCGGTTGCGCACCGGCCGGGAACCGAGGCGAGTTCACCGAGGTGCGGCCGCGCACGGCGGACGATCCCACGTTCAAGGTGGGGAACAGTCCCGCGCGCTGTATGCGAGTCTCGGCGCGCGCCTGCTGCAGACGCGCGAAGGCCGCCTTGATGTTCTGGTTGGCATCGGTGGCTCTGTCCTCGAGATCGTCGAGCGGCGCGTCCTGAAACGCCTTCCACCACTCGCCGCGCGACTCGCCATCCATCGGCGACGCTACTTTCCAGTCGCCGAGCTCCTTGTAGGCGCTGGGGGGAGGAGGGCTCGTCGGTGCGGACTCATACGTGGGCGTGAACGAGCAGGCCGCCGCGCCGGCGGCCAGCAGCACGATTGCCGACGTTTTGGCGCTCATGTGGGCTTACCCTTGTCCTTCTGCTGATCGGGCGCCGGCGGAGCGGCAATGCGCACGGTTTCACCGTCGGTGATGGAGTCGGGCGGATTCACCACGACCAGGTCGTTCGCTTCGATGCCCGACAGGATCTCGATGGTGCTGCCGAAATCCCGCCCCTGCACGATGCTCTTCAACTTGACGTGCTTGGTCCCATCGATGGTCGCGACCTGCAGCCCCGCCGCGCGGAACAGCACGGTATTGGCGGGCAAGCGCAGGGATTCGGCATTGCCGGCGAGCTTGAAGTGAACTTCGGCGTAGGCGCCCGGAAAGATCTCGCGGTTCGCATTGTCGAGCTGCAGCTCCACCTGCAGCGTACGCAAGGTGGGATCGAGCGCATTCGAGGTGCGCACGGTCTGCGCCGTGTATGTCTTGTTGGCCTGCTCGGTGAAGCGCAGCTCCGCCTCGAGTCCCGGCTTGGCGGCGGACGCGTAGGCCTCGGGCACCTGAACGTAGATGCGCAGCTTATGCGTGTCGGCCACCTTGAACAGCTCGCTGCCGGCACTCTGGCCGGCGTTGATGAGAGCGCCGATGTCGGTGTTGCGCGCCGTGACGACGCCGTCGAACGGTGCGAGGACGCGCTTGAAGGACTCGAGGTCGCGCAGCCGTGCGACGTTCGCGGCGGCCGAATCCACCGCCGCCTTCTTGGCGGCCGCGTCGCCCGCTTTTTCGTCGGCGTCTTGTCTGGACACGGATTCGGTGGACAGCAACCCCTGCCAGCGCTTGTTGGTGCTGGCGGACAGAGCCGCATTGGCACGCGCCGTTTCGAGATCCGCCAGGGCCTGGCTCAGCTGTTGATCCACTTCGGGCGTTTCCACTTCCGCGAGCAGCTGTCCCTTCTTGACCTGGGTGCCGATGTCGGTGTACCAGGCCTTCAAGTATCCGCTGGTGCGCGCGTAAATCGGCGCCTCGACGAATGCCTGGACCGTTCCCGGAAGCACCAGATCCTCGCCGAGCTCGGTGCGGTTCGCGCTGACGGTGACCACGGTGGGTACCGCATCCTCGGCGGTTTCCTTGCCGAGGGCGGTGCGTGCCATGACGCGGCTGATCTCGCCCCACGCCCCGAGCGCCACCGCGACGATCAGCAGAACGATCGAGTAGCGGCGAATTTTACGAGACAACTGCTTGTCCATTTCGACCGAGTGTTGCTCAGGCATGTGAAGTCTCCGGGGAATGAAGTGCACGCGCCGCAGCGCGCCCGTGAATGATCGAGAAAACCGTGGGCACGAAGAACAAGGTGGCGACGGTCGCGAAGATCAGACCGCCGATGACGGCGCGGCCCAACGGCGCGTTCTGCTCGCCGCCGTCGCCCAAACCCAGCGCCATGGGAATCATGCCGATGATCATCGCCATGGCCGTCATCAACACCGGGCGCAGGCGGGTGAAACCCGCCTGCAATGCGGCCTCGAAGGGGTCGTCCCCCGCATTCATGCGTTCGCGGGCGAAGCTGATGACCAACACGCTGTTGGCGGTGGCCACGCCCATGCACATGATGGCGCCGGTGAGAGCCGGCACGCTCACCGTGGTATGCGTGAGGAACAGCATCCACACGATGCCGGCCAAGGCGGCCGGCAACGCCGTGATGATGATGAACGGGTCGAGCAGCGACTGGAAGTTCACCACGATCAACATGTACACCAGCACGATCGCGCCGATGAGGCCGATCAGCAGTCCGTTGAAGGAGGCCTTCATGGTCTGCACCTGGCCGCGCAGCACCACATTCGAACCCTTGGGCAAATCGTGCTTCGCGTCGGCGATGATCTTGCTCATCTGCGCCGACACGTAGCCCAAGTCCGTGCCCTGCACGGTCCCGTAGATGTCGAGCGCCGGCGTGGCGTTGTAGTGGCTGACCACCGCCGGCGCGACGCTGCGATGAATGCTCGCCACGCTCGATAAAATCTGCGACGCCCCGCCCGGCCCGTTCAGCGGCGTGTTGCCGAGATCGTTGAGATTTTCCAGCCGGAACTGCGGCGTCTGCGTGGCCACCTGGTACTGGGTGCCGCTCTTCGGATCCACCCAGAACGAGGGCGAGGTTTGGAAGCTGCCGGACAAGGACACCAGCATGTTGGTGGCCACGGCCTGTTCGGTCAATCCCAGCAGTTGCGCCTTGCTGCGGTCGACGTCCACGTTGAACTGCGGATAGTCGCCGGACTGGTGGATATGCAAGTCGACGGCGCCCGGCACCGAGCGCAGCTTGTTCAACAGCTTGTCGGCGAACACCCGGTTGGCGTCGACGTTGAAACCGGTGACTTGAACGTCGATGGGCGAGGGCAGCCCGAAATTCAGGATCTGGCCGATCATGTCGGCGGGCAGGAAGGCGAACGTGGCCGACGGATACGTTGCGGCGAGCGTCGAGCGCAGCGTGCGCACGTAATCCGCGGTGGGCTTGTGCTTCTCGGACAGATTGACGTAGATGTCGGCATCGCCGGGCCCCACCGGCGCCGACGTGCTGTAGGCCAGATTGATGCCGCTATACGGCAGTCCGAGATTGTCGACGATGTTGACGATCTGTTCGTGCGGGATCACCGCGCGGATCGTCGCCTCGACCGCGTCGCACAAGGCCGCGGTCTCCTCGATGCGCGTGCCGGTGCGTGCGCGCATGTGCAGCTTGATCTGGCCGCCGTCGACGCTCGGGAAGAAGTCCTGACCCAGCCCGGGAAGAGGGCCCAGCGGGAAGGCCAGCAGCGCCGTGGCCGCCATGGACGCCAGAAAAATCGCGGCGAAGCGCGGTCCGCTGCGCAGCGCCGCGGTCAGCAGGTTGCGATAGCCTTCGCGCATGTTCTCGAAACCGTGCTCGAAGCGGGCCTGAAAGCGGCTGAGTACGTTGCTGCTCCTTTTGTGCGGGCTGTTGTCGTGCTTTTTCAGCCAGAACTTGGCGAGCGTGGGCACCAGGGTGCGCGACAGGATATAGGAGGCCAGCATCGCGAACACCACGGCTTCGGCCAGCGGAATGAACAGGAACTTGGCGATGCCCGCGAGCAGGAACATGGGGACGAATACGATGCAGATGGACAGAGTGGACACCAATGCCGGCAGGGCGATCTGGTGCGCGCCGTCCAGGATCGCGACCTCCACTTCCTTGCCGTGTTCGAGGTGATAGTTGATGTTCTCGATGGTCACGGTCGCATCGTCGACGAGGATGCCCACCGCGAGCGCGAGTCCTCCCAGCGTCATGATGTTGATGGTCTCGCCCAGGGCCGACAGACAGAAAATGGACGCGAGAATCGACAGCGGAATCGAGATGGTGATGATGAGCGTGCTGCGCCAGCTCCCCAGGAACAGCAATATCAGCAGGCCCGTCAACGCGCCCGCGATCACCGCTTCCCGAATGACGCCCGAGATCGCGGCGCGCACGAACACGGATTGATCGCTGATGGGTTTGATCACGAGCGCACTGGGCAGCGATGCGCGAACCTGCGGCAGCTTCTGGTTGATGCTGTTGATGATGTCGATGGTCGACGCCTTGCCCGTCTTGAGCACGCTCATCAATACCGCGCGCCGCCCGTCGAGGCGCACCATGCTGGTTTGCGGCGAGTACCCGTCGCGCACGTGCGCCACGTCGCGGATGTAGGTCACCGTGCCATTGCGCGTGCGCACCGGCACGTTGTTCAGATCGTCGATCTGCGTGGGGCTGGCGTTCAACTTGATGAAATATTCGAGTTCGCCCATCTTCTGGGTGCCGGCGGGCAGAATCAGGTTCTGAGCGCCGATGGCGGCCACCACATCGTTCGCCGACAGGCCGTTTGCGCGCAACGCCTGCGGATCGAGGTCCACCTGCACCTGACGTTGCTTGCCGCCGAAGGGATAGGGAATCGATGCGCCCGCGACGGTCGCGAGCTGGGTCCGCAGGATGGTGTTGCCCAGATCGTAGATCTGCGCTTCGGGGAGCGTATCGCTGGACAGCGCGAGCTGCAGAATGGGCACGCTGGAGGCGCTGTACGAGAGCACGAACGGCGGCGTGGTGCCCGGCGGGGAGTACGCCAGCTGGACCTGAGAGACTGCGGTGATCTGGGCGAAGGAGAGATCCTGGTCGACGTCGGGCTGGAAGAAATATTTCACCACCGAGGTGCCGTTCACGGATTGCGACTCGGTGTGCTCGACATCGTTGACGGTCGTTTGTGCGATGCGCTCGGAGAACAGCACGATGCGGTTCGCGATCTCCTCCGGCAGGATCCCGTTGTAGCGCCAGATCACCGCGGCGATGGGAATCTTGATGTTCGGGAAGATGTCGGTGGCGGTGTTGAGGATCGCATAGCCGCCCATGAGCACGATCAGCACGGCCAACATGATGAACGTGTACGGCCGCTGAAGCGCTACTTTGACAATCCACATGATCTACTCCGAAGGGATCGCGGAAGTGGCTTCGGCGATAAGCCCAAGTGACGGTCGGGGAAAAAAGGATACTGGCCAAGGTTGACGAGGGAGGAGATCGGCGCCGCGCACTCAAGGCCGGTGAGGCCTGGTGGAAATCGAATGCGGGAAATCTGTGTGCATGACCTCGAGCATTAGGGGCATATGCCCCAAATCAGCGGGCAAATATAGGCGCGGCTGCCAGCCGTGTCAATTGAAAATACGTTGCGTATGCCGTACTTACGCTAACTCGTCGACTCGGAATCCAATTCGCGACTGTTGGCGATGGTCAGAAGCACCGCGCGCAGTTCCGCCGCAGGTTCCTTGCCGAATATCTTCTCGAACCGTCCCTCGGCGCGACGCCACAGTCGCCGCGAGCGCAGCAAAATGGCCCGGCCTTTCTGCGTGAGCTCGACGTAGCGCTTGCGGCGGTCTTCCTGCGCCAGACGCAGCGTCAGCAGCTCATCGCGTTCCAAGGGGCGCAAGTTGTGGCCCAGGGTGGAGCGGTCCATCACCAGGGCCGCTGCGAGTTCATTCATCGTGACGGGTCCGGCCAGGCTGCCGCGCGCGACCTCGGACAAAATGGAGTACTGGGTGGACTTTATCCCGACGGGAGCGAGCGCAGTATCATAGAACTGCGATATGCGGCGCGATGCCCTGCGCAAGCTTCCGCAGGTGCAGGCCGTACGCGGGGCGGGTTTCATCGCCATAGTCTACGCGCCGTCCGCCCGGGTTCAAGCCGCCGCTTGCAGCGGTGTCGACCGGGGTTCGCTGCGTACGGCAACGATGTGTTCGGATACCTCCCATAGACGCTGCGCGAGCCCCTCGTCGGCCAGCAGGGGACTGCCCTTGGCGATGCGACAATCGGTCCAATACTCCCCGGTGACCCCGGCCACGCGCGGGCTCGCCGCGAGCAAGGCCTGGGTGGCGGCGCCGCGCTGCGCGTTCTTCATGAAGAGCTTGGCCACCGCCAGCACCAGGGCCAGAGGTCCGCGCAGGTACTTGTTGAGCCGGGTGCCCTTGGTCGCGCCGGGATGCACGGAGTTCACCGCAATGCCGCGGCTCATCAAGCGCTTGGAGAGTTCCTTGGCATACAGGGCCGCCGCCAGCTTGGATTGCCCATAGAACGAAAACGGTTGATAGGAACGTCGTCCGTCGAGGTTATCGAACATGATGCCTTCGGCGGGCGCCTGGCGAATACTGGCGCTGCTGCTCACGATGACGATGCGGCCCGTGCCGTTGCGCACCCGGTCCAACAGCTGGTTGACCAGGGCGAAGTGACCGATGTGATTGACGAGGAACTGCATTTCCACGCCATAGCGCGTCTGCAATGTCGGCAGGTTGGCAATGCCCGCGTTCGCCACGATGCTGTCGAGCGGCACTTGCAGCTGGCGAATGGCCTCGGCGGCGGCGGCCACCGAATCCAAGTCCGCAAGATCGCACGCCACCGGCGTACAGAAGGGGCCGACGCTGCGGCAGGCGACCTCCGCCGTGGGCAACGAGCGGGCGAGTCCGATGACGTGCGCGCCGTTCGCGGCCAGCGCATTCATGGTTTCGAAGCCGATTCCGGAATTGCAGCCGGTGACGACCATGTGTTTACCGGTCAGATCGATGCCGGCCAACACCTGGTCGGCGGTCGAACGCGCGCCAAAGGGATTCATATGCGGCATGCTTACTCCTCGTGCGGAACGGGGCGGTTCAAGGGCGCACAGAACATGCGCGCCGCCACCGTGATTCCCTGCACGAATTCCTGTCGAGATCGAGATGAATGTTTGAGGCCGCGGGCGGTGGCGTGCAGCGCCTTTGCCACGTCGGCCGGTGAGAATCCGGCGCCGGCGCAGAAGCTCGCCAGCGGCGAGACGCTGAACGCGTGCGCCAAGGCCTTTTCGAATTGCGCCTCGTAGTGGGAGAGGGTGGCCCCCGCCAACGTGGTGCTGGCGCACATGAGATCCGCGGCATCGGCCCCGAGCATACCGACGAAGCGACCCGCCCATTCGTCGCACGCCGCAATGAGGCGCCCTTCCAAATCCGCTCGTTGGTTCGATAGTGCAATAATCGCGGCACTCAACTGATGGTTGAGGCGGAACTCCACCGCTTTGCGAAACAGCTCTTCCTTGTCGGCAAACTGCAGGTACAAGCCTTGACGCGACACTCCGGCGGCGCGCGCCACTTCGTCCATCGATGTCTTGCGAAACCCATAGCGCGCAAACACACCGACGGCAGCCTCGAGCAGCGCTTCGCGCCGCGACTCCGTGACGCCGTTTTCGGTGATTTCTTCCAGTTGCATGCAAACATAATGGACAATATATGCTCAGTTTGTCAATGATGTCGCGGCAGCGCGCGAAATGATGCATCCGAGAAATATAAACATATTTTTTAAAAAACAGTGACTTATTATGAATTCTTAATGTTGATAGAGAGAATAGTGCCTCGCGCGCATACGGGACGGACATAATGGAACTGCGCCGTGTATCGATGCCCACCCTCGCCATCGAGGGATCGCAGGAACGCTTCCCCGTCAGGCGCATTCTGTGCGTCGGCCAGAATTACGCCGAGCACGCTCGCGAAATGGGATCGGATTCAGAACGCAACCCACCGTTTTTCTTCGCAAAACCAGCCAATGCCGTGGTGCCTAGCGGTGCCCGGCTGACGTTTCCGCCCAGGACCTCCAACTTGCACCATGAGGTCGAACTGGTGCTCGCGCTCGGCCGAGGAGGCACGAATATCGCCGCGTCCGAGGCTGCGTCCACCCTCTTCGGCTGGGCCGTCGGTCTCGACCTGACGCGGCGCGATCTGCAGGCGGAAGCCAAAAAATCCGGGCGCCCTTGGGATATGGCCAAGGGCTTCGATTGCTCGCCGCCTATCTGGACGGCCTGAAAGCGTATGCGGCAGCCGAACACTAGGGAGCGTCCGACGCCGGATTTGCCGGATTTCCTACAGCTGCAGCGCGACCGGACTGCCATATTGACCTCCAAGGCGCGTCGGCCGCTTTTGCCGGCTCAATCGCAGGAGAGAATGTATGGGTATCAATAAAGATCAAGTCGAAGGCCGTGTGAAGGAAGCCGCGGGCAAGGTGCAGGAAGGCGTCGGCAAGGCAGCCGGCAGCCACCAGCAGCAAGCGAAGGGTGTGGCGAAGGAAGTTGCCGGGACCGTCCAGAAAAACTACGGCGATGCGAAAGAAACCATCAAGGACCACGCCAAGGACCACGCCAAGGACCACGCCAAGGATCAGCAGAAGTAACGCCAGCGTCGAGGCACGCCCGAGGACGCCGCGTCCTCGGGCCTCTTGGCGGGGTCGATTGGGGCGCGCGGGAGCATTCACGGCCGGCGATGAATCGGAGCCGGTCTCGCAGGCGCAGCCTGAGTTCTACTTCTTGACGGCCAGCAGGCCGTCGCCGTTGCGCTCGACGGCGAAGCCGGCATTGCGCAGGCGTATCGATACTTCCTGCGGCACATCGCGGCCGGTGGTGAGTTTGTTGGGCGTGCCGGTATAATGGAATAGCTTGCCCTTGCGCCGCAGTACGCGCGCCAATTGATCGTAAAAGCCCTGCGAGTACAGTTCGCCGGCGATGCCGAAGCGCGGCGGATCATGCAGTGCGGCATCCACGGAGCCCGCCGGCAACAGGGCGATGCCACTCGAAACGTCCAATTCGGTCAGGCTCAACGGCTCGCCGACGGCGGGCGACCACGGATTCAAGGTCCGCAGCCAGAGGACGTCCGGATTCTTCTCGTACGACAGGATGCGCGCGGCCCGTAGCTGCACGCACCACGCGGCGAAATATCCCAGGCCTCCGCAGGTATCCAGAATCACCTTGCCGGCCGGCTGAATCAATGTCACTTTGCGCTCGGCATCCGCATACGGAGATACCTTCGCGGTGGGCAGCATCTTGATGCCATCGATTTCGAATGTGGGCGCTCCCCACTCGGTGGGGATCAGTTTGACGAGCGAGGACGAGTAGCGGGCGACCGGCTGAAAGCCATCGTCGAGCCAATGATAAATGGTGCGTTCCTTGCAGCGTTCCAGGTACGGGTAGCGCCGGCCCCGCCACCCCCACGAGTCGGCGCCGACATCGGCGACCGCCGTCGAGCGCCGCAAGTCCAAGGAACATTCGACCTGGGCCGCGCCCGCACGTCTGGCCGCCAGCAGCAGGTCCGAGACATCGCTGGTCAGCAGCGGCCCCAAATCGCGCGCCGCCGCACCGTCATCGCTCGAGCCGTTCAGCGACGTCGCTTTCTCGCATCGGCTTTGGATGCCGGAAGCTCAGGATACGATATCTGGCTCTTGCCCGAGTCTTCGATCGACAGCGTGAGCGCAGGCGTGATCTCGGCCGAATCCTCGGCGCGGGTTCTGACCCACACCGCATTGCCGCGCGAATCATGCTCCACGCGGCCTTTGGGGCCGCGTTCGTTGCGCGGAAATTGCGGGCGCGGGATTTTGACGGTGTCGGACATGGTCCGCAGTTTACTGTTTCCGATCCGCCGCCGGCGTGATTTCGCTCACGCGGCTTCGACCGCTCTTCGGTCATATGTAAACCCATCGGCCAGCGCGTCCCCGAGGATCACGTCAATTTCCCGGATGAAGATGGTCGTGCGAATGTTCCACGCCGTCCGCGTGAACATGCCGGTGCGAATGCGGCCCGTTGTTGAGCGAATGGCGCTGTTCGATGCGGCCGAATTTCCACACCGCCACCGACAGTGCCCAGGCGAGCAGGAACAGACCGACGATACAGTAGCCCAGCGCGCCGAAATTGAGCCCCGCGATGAAATCGACGAACTCGCCGCGCAGGCCGAGCAGGCCGATCGAGACCTGCAACAACTCGACGGTACCCACCAACAGGGCGACGGCGACGGATAGGGCAGTGGTCGACATATTGTAGAAAATCTTCCGCAACGGATTGAGGAACGCCCAGTCGTAGGCTTTCGACATGAGTACACCGTCGGTCGTGTCCATGAGGGTCATCCCGGCGGCGAACAACAGCGGCAGGCACAGAATCGCGGGCACCGGCAGATTTCCGGCCGAGGCGCCGGCCGTCATGGCGAGCAGTCCGACCTCGGACGCCGTGTCGAAACCAAAACCGAACAACACGCCCAACGGATACATCTGCCAGCTGTGGTTCATCAGCCGTTGCAGGCGTCCGCCGAACAGGCGATTGAGCAGCCCGCGTTTCTGCAGCAGCGCCTCCAGATGCGCATGGCTGTGAGTGCCGGCTCGCGCGGTGCGCCAGATTGCGAGCACGTCGAGCAATACCAGCAAATTGAGAATGCCGATCACCCACAAGAACACGCCGGACACGCTCGCGCCGATGATGGCGCCCATATCCTTGAGCTGCGGCAACTCTGCTTTGACTGCGCCGGCGGCGACCGCCACGCCGATGGCCAGCGCCAGCACCACCGTCGAATGACCCAACGAGAAGAAAAAGCCGACACCCAGCGGCCGTTTTCCTTTTTGGATCATGAAGCGCACGGTGTCGTCGACCGCCGCGATGTGGTCGGCATCGAACGCGTGGCGCAGGCCGAACATGTAGGCGACGAAGCCCAAGCCCACGAGCTGCGGGTATTGGCTCGCATAATGCAGATAGATACCCCAACCGGCGAGATGCAAAATACCGATGCAGCCGTACAGAGAACTCAGCCGCAGCCATTCGCCACGCGAAAATAGGATGCGCCGGCCGGGCCGGACCGCTGGCTGCGCCACAAATTCAAAATTCGACATGCGACGCTTTATTCCCTCGAGGTGTGCCGATAGATGCCGCTTTGTTGTCGCCCGGAGTGCAAAGATCGATCTCGGCTTCCAGCGGCGGACCGGTCTCGTCAGTCGAGCAGCGGCGCCATGCGCATGGCATTGGCGTCGCGCGGCGTGACCGGGGAGCCATGGTTGCCCCAGGACATCCGGATATAAGTGACCACCGCCGCGACTTCTTGGTCGGATAGGACCTGTGCGAACGGCGGCATACCATAGGGACGGGGGTTTTCGGCGGTCTGCGGCGGGTACCCGCCGTTCAAAACCATGCGCAGTGGATTGACCGACAGCTCCATATCGATGGACGGATTGCCGGCGAGCGGGGGATAGGCCGGCGGCATGCCTTGACCGTCACTGCGATGACAGGACGCGCAGCGCGCCTCGTACAGGGTCCGGCCTGAGGCCAGCATGTCAGCGGACGGCCGCGTGTCGAGCGGTGCCCGGGCCGGCACCGGTTTGAGCTCCAGCAGCGATTTCAGATAAACCGACATCGCCGTCGCATCGTCGCTGGTCAAATATTGCAGACTGTTGTGCGTCACTTCGGCCATCGGACCGTAGACAGCCCCTCGCATCGAGGCGCCGCCTTTGAGCAGCGCGGCGATATCAGTGACCGACCAACTGCCCAGACCGGATTCCTGATTCGAGGTCAGCGACGGCGCATACCAGTTCTGCAATGGAATGAGGCCACCCGCAAAGGCGCTGTCATCCGCGCTGCCCCCTAGTGCATTGATGGGCGAGTGGCAGGACGCACAATGCCCGAGCCCCTGCACGAGGTAGGCCCCCCGGTTGAACTGCGCAGAACGGCCCTTGACCGGCACGAAGGTCCCCTCTTTGAAGTACAACACGCGCCAGCCGAACATCAGACTGCGGTTGTTGTAGGGAAATCGCAGTTCGTTTTGGCGGTTGGGTTGGTTTACGGGTTTGAGGGACATGAGATACTCGAACAGCGCGTCGGAGTCCTCGCGCGTCACCTGCGTGTAGGCAGGAAAGGGCATGGCCGGATAGAGCAGCGTGCCATCGCGGGAACGCCCCGTGTGCAGCATCTGGTAGAACTCCGTCGAGGTCCAGGCTCCGATCCCCGTCGCCCGATCAGGCGTGATATTGGGCGAATAGAGCGTGCCGAATGGGGTCGGCATGGGGAAACCCCCGGCGAACGGGACGCCGCCGTGTTTGCTGTGGCAGGCGACGCAATCTCCAAGGTGTGCCAGGTATTCGCCCCGCGGCATCGGACTGTCGACGGCGTGGAAGCCCTGCGCGGCAGCGGGTGTTGGGTCCGACCACGCCGGAAGACCGAAGAACCCGAGCGCCAGCGCGAGCACGTGCAAGACGGATGGCGCGTGTCCCCTGACTCGCTCCCGCATGGAACTGGTTCGCGCGTGTCCCTCGACTCGCTTCCGCAAGGCATTGGTTCGCGCGTGTCTCATGGCTCGCTCCCGCAGGGAATTGGCGTCTTCCAGGTGCCGGCTTTTGCCGGAGCGGTGGGGGAGGCGGGGGGTTGCGCGGCGAGCCACGCAGCAGCTAGGTGGATTTGGCTTTCGGTCAAGCGTCCTGCGATCTCATGCATGCAGTCGGGTTGTTTCGCTTGTCGTGTACCTACCCGCCAGGAGACCAGCTGTGCCGCGATATAGCGGCTGTTCAAGCCGATCAAGCCGGGGATGCCGGGCTCGATTCCCGTCAACCGTTCGCCGTGACACGCGACGCAGGCGGGTACGCCGGCCGCCGGGTCGCCGCGGTGGACGAGGCGCTCCCCCACGAGGTTGCTCGCCTGCGAGGGCTCGATGGCGGTTTGTTGCTTCACGGGTTGCGCGGCAAAATAGCCGGCGAGTTCGGCCATGTAGTCATCGTGCGTATAGGCGAGCAGATAATTCATCGGCGGATAACTGCGCTGCCCGTCGCGAAAATTCTGCAATTGGTTGAACAGATATCCGGCAGGTTTGCCGGCGATGCGCGGGAAATTGAGATCTTGCGTGCCCTCGCCATGAGCGCCGTGGCAGGTGGAGCAGCCTTGCGCGCGCGCCTCCAGGGTATCGGGGGCGCTCGTCGGTTCACCCGACAGCGCGGCTGCGCATACCATGATGCCCACCATCAGCGTCCTCGGGCGATACCACGGCTTACAACGGTGCATGCGCATAATGGTCCGTCAGCATGTCGATTTCGTCCTTCGACAAGCGGCGCGCTTCGTTGCGCATCGCAGCGTTGGCGTCGTTCATTCGAGTTCCGGCGGCGAATGCCGTGAGTTGTTTCTGGAGATACGCTTTAGGCTCTCCCTCGAGCGCCGGCGCACCCACCTTGCCGTCGACGCGGCCGTGGCACGACGCGCAGGGCGCGATGTTGCGCATCGGATCGCCCACCCGAATCAATGCGGGGGCGGAGGCCAACCGATCGTCCTTCGATCGCGGCAGTCCGGCGTAGTAGTGCGACAGATCGAGTATGTCGTGCTCGGAAAGCGTCGCCACCATCGCTCCCATGACGGCGTCGGAGCGCGCACCGCGCTGAAAGTCCATCAGCTGCTTGTAGATGACTTCCGCGTACTGGCCCCGGAGATTGGGTGCGTCGGCACCGCTCATTCCCTGGGGACCGTGGCACGCCGTGCAGCGCAGCGCGAGGGTCGCCCCCCGGCCCGCCTGCTCGGGCGTTCCCGCGGTCATCGCTGCATGCGGGATGACGACGCTGGTAAAGGCCGGAAGGGCGGCCCTCGCATCCGAGCGCGCTTGGACGACGCCGGCCGCGCGGCAAATTCGTTCCCAAACGGTCGAGCCGGAGCCTTGACTCGGCAGGACGTAGAATCCCACGAAGAAGGCCGCCGCGGCAATTGCGACGACGATGAGAGCCGCCACCGCACCCAATCGACTATGCATCGCGGTGTTCATCGGCTGAAGTACAAAACGGCCGGTACGTTGGTCTTGGCGTTCATGAGCTGCGCAATGGGGATTCCATAGTTCGCGATCGTGAGCGCGATCATCAGTGTGACCCAGACCCAATAGCCATTGAGCACCGCAGGCACCGCCTCGACCGGATGCACGGTCGCACTGAAGCGGTACGGCTTGAGTTCGAGGCGCGCCGCCCAATGCGCGCGCAGGAGTACGAACACGAACAGTGCCCCCGAACACACCATCAGCGCCCCGCCCAAGACCGCCGCCGAGACCGTCCACGCCTCCGGCGCGAGGGTGGGATTCGAATAGTCGAAATAGGCCATTCGACGCGGCATTCCGAGAAGGCCGGCCAGATGCCAGGGCAACGTCATGATGAGGACTCCGATGAACCAGAGCCATAATTGCGCGCGGATGAGCCCGGTTTGCGCCAACGCGCGGCCGGTCAAATGCGGCCATAGATCGTAGGCGATGATGAAATACATGATGACGACGGCGCCGGCGAAGATCAGATGGAAATGGCCGGTGATCCACTGCGTGTTATGGATGGTCGCGTCGAGCTGGTAGCTCATGTTGATGATGCCGCCCGCGCCGCCGAGTCCCAACATGATGAACGAGAAGGCGAGCGCCAGCATGGCGGGACTGCGCCACGGCAGGGCGCGCACCCACCCTAGAACGCCCCGACCGCCCCGCAGACGCGCCGCGATCTCAACGGAGGCGCAGATGGTAAAGACCGTCAGCAACGTGGGAATGACCACCATGGCGGTAAACACCGAATGCACGAACTTGAATCCCGAACCCACCTGAGGGTCCGCAAACAGGTGATGAATGCCTATGGGCATGGAGAACACGAGAAACAGCGCGAACGACAGGCGCGCCATCGGATCGCTGTAGAGCCGGCCGCCGATCGCGCGCGGTACGATCGTGTAAAAGGCGATATAGGCAGGCATCAACCAAAAATACACGATGGCATGCAACGTCCAGGAAAAGAGGACTCGCGCGAGACCCGCATCGATGGTGTCCTTGAATCCCAACGCAACGGGAAGAATTTGGAACAGAATCTCGATGGCCGCGCCCACCGCCGTCCAAGCCCAAAGCGAAGCGCCCGCGACATTGGCATACATCGCCAATGGAACCGGCCGCCCCGCGTTCGCTTTGCGCCAGGCATGTAAGTTGATCGCCATGAGCGCGACCCATATCCACGATCCCACGACCACCAGCACGACACCGATGTAGTAGAAGGGGCTGCCGACCAAGGGCGGGTAGAATGTATAGAGAACGGAGGCGGCACCCACCGCGACCGCCGTCGCGGCAGTCAACGAGCCGACGGCCACCAGGCCGAACGCCGCCCAGGCCCATTTGAGTCCGATGAGCGGGCGCTGCAACGCGAGTTCCGTGATCGCGTAGCCAAACCCCATCGCCACCAGCGTCGGAAACACATACGCCATCACCGTACCGTGCCCGGTCACGGACCGATAGTAATGCTCGGGAATTTCAATCCAGGCATGCAACGGACTGCGCATGATCATTTGCCATTCGCCCAATAATAGAGCGGCAAAGAACAAGATGAAGGCGCTCCAGAAATGGGCGAGAACCAGGCGCTGCGCTCTAATCACAGTGAACCCCCGTAGCGCCGCCGATCAGCCGCTCGAAGTCCTGGGGCGCCACCACCCGCACGTGAGCCCACATGCCCGCGTGGCCCGTGCCGCAAAATTCGTGGCACGGCATCAGATGATCCCCGACACTCGAAAACTCCGTCGTGAACGTGGTGATGTAGCCGGGTACCAACATGGCGTTCGCATTGGTACCGGTCACCAAGAAGCCATGTACCACATCGACGCTGGTACCGCGGAAGGTGATCTTGGTGCGCGCCGGAACCACCACGCATTGCGGATTGAACGAGTATTGCTGCGCGATGAGGCGGACGATGACGGAGCCGTCGGGACGCATCTGGGCCCCGAGATTTTGCTCGACGAATTCGCCCGACACGTGCAGCGTGGTGGGATCGATCGCCTCGATGCCCGACGGCGGCATACTGGCCCAATGAACCCCGGTAAAGGTGATGATCGCGAGCAAACCCACGATCAGCGCGATGGAGACGCCTGCCCACCGCCGCTCCGCCCGGTTCGCTGCGCTTCCATTGCTTTCCCCGGCGACGCTGTTCACTGTTGGAAGCCTCGCGGCAGGAACACAGCCAAATAAAACACCAGCCACAACGAAAACACCAGGGCCATCGCGATGCCGGCCACCGTCAGCGCACCCGCCGGCGCGCGCTGGTAAATGCGCTCGAGTTCCTCGGCGGTGGGTTCGACCGGCTCGTCTGGTTCAAACACGGGGGCGTCTCTCCGGATGCGGGCCAAGCCGCAGATGGTAGCGTCTTTGACGGACGCGTGAGCGCCAATCGTGCGTAACCGCTAGGTACTTGCCGCAGGAGCGCGCGGCTATATTGTGCCACCGCTTCGGCCGGAAGAGGTAGCCCGGATTACCCGCACCGCCGCCGATCGAATCACGCAGGCTTTGCGGCCGCATATAGCACCGGTCTGACGACCGGAGACGAATTCCCATGAGCGGCGTGACGCCGGAAGCGTGTGACGCCGGCACGACGCGCTAGAATGGGCTTACTATGGCCAGTCCGCATCACCATACAGCGCGTGGATTTCGAAATAACTACGTTGGCTCTGTCACCAAGTCGCTCGGTGACTTACTGCGGTGGCAATTTCAGCGCCTGCACGCGGGTTTGCCCCCGCCACCCCGTCTGGCGACGCCATGTCAAAAAGCAGATCTCGAGTTCATTCACCGCAATGCGCGACCGCAGAGCATGACTCCGGCCTCAACGTGGATAGGGCACGCCACAACCTTGGTGCAGGCGAGCGGCCTGAATGTGCTCACGGATCCGATTTTTTCGCGGCGTGCCTCACCACTGCGTTTCGTGGGTCCCGCCCGAGTCCGTCCAGCGGGCCTGCGCATCGAGGAGTTGCCACATATCGACGTGGTCGTGATCTCGCACAATCATTACGATCACCTGGACCGCGACAGTATTCTCGCGCTTTCGCGGCAGCCGGGAGGCTCACCGCTGTTTTTGACGGCCCTGGGTCTTAAAGCCTGGTTGCGGGAACTCAAGATTACAAACGCTGTGGAACTCGATTGGTGGCAGCACCACTCGCACAACGGCGCGGATTTCCACTGCACTCCGGCACAGCACTGGTCAGGGCGCGGCGTGCATGACCGCAACCAAACACTCTGGTGTGCCTGGGCGGTGCTGGGCGCGGACTTTCATTGGTTCTTCAGCGGCGATACCGGCTATACCCAGGACTTTGCCGACACGCGTCGACACCTTGCAAGCAGACAGAGCGAGGAACTCGGTGGTGGCTTCGACATCGCACTGATCGCCGTTGGTGCCTGTCTGCCGCGGTGGTTCATGAGCACGCAGCACGTCGACTTGAACGAAGCGGTTCAAGTGCATCTGGATTTGGGCGCCAAGCGCAGTCTCGGCGTGCATTGGGGGACGTTTTCGCTGTCGGATGAACCTTTGGACCAGCCGCTCCACGAACTCGACGCGGCACGCATCGCTAAAGGCGTATCGGAAGACCAATTCTTCATCATGCCGATCGGTGCAACGCGCCGCATTGAACCACGTAGCCCTCGCGTATGACGGCGCGCCCGGCCGCCCCAGCGCTTCAATATTCTGATCGACCTCTTCCACCCATTGAGCAATTCGCTATGACAACGCTTCGTACCACCCGGATGCTCACTCGATACAAGGCGTGGGCTAACGAATTGATGTTCAAAGCCGTGGTACAACTCCCGCCCGGCGAAGCCTTGAAGCAGCGTTGCAGCCTGTTTCCAAACATTGTTCATACGTTGAACCACAATTACGTGATTGACCTGATCTTTCAGGCACACCTGCTGAGCCGGGAACACGGATTTACAGCGCGAAATACGCCGACGTGTCCCCCGTTGGGGAGCCTATGGCACGCGCAGCAGGAAGTGGACAACTGGTACATCGCGTGGAGCGATGGAATCACAGACGCGGCTATCAACGAGACAGTACTCTTTACGTTCGTCGGCGGCGGTGAGGGTGCAATGACTCGCGGAGAAATACTATTGCACGTCGTCAATCACACGACCTATCATCACGGCTTTGTTGCTAATCTCTTCTACGAAATCCCGGCGGAGCCGCCGACGACGGATCTACCCGTCTTTCTTCGAGACGTACCGCAGAATGTCTAAATGCGCCCCTACTTTCACCAATCGCGCCGGATCGGATTTAGCACCTGGTCTCTGGAGGATCTGTCACTCGCTCGGGGACTTTGGGGAGACGCTGAAGTTACGCGGTATCACGGGGGAAGCTGGTCAAAGCAGCAGATAGAGGACAGGCTGGCGCTCGAAATTGCGACGTTGGAAGAAGAGGGAGCGCAATACTGGCCGATGTTTCTCCTTGAAACCGGCGAGCACATTGGATGCTGCGGGATCCATCCCCGAGACAAATCCAAAGGTGTCTGGGAACTCGGATGCCATCTTCGGCGAGCGTTTTGGTCTCATCGCCTTGGGCGTGAGGCGGCCCAGGCAGTCATCGCCTACGCGTTTGGCACTCTGGGCGCTTCGGCCATTTTCGCCGGGCATCATCCATCAAATGACGCGTCTCGCGAGTTTTTGCAGTATCTTGGTTTTCGCTACTCTCACGATGAATATTATCCGCCCACCCAGGTCGTCGAACCATGCTACTTGCTTTCGACCACCGTGCAATCGGCCTAGAGACGTTCACAAAAACACCCAAATCGGTTTGCGCTCCACCATGGCAACCACCTTCACCGTTCCAATGTTCACCGACGAAAACGCGGCCCGCGAAACGCTTGAAGCGATCCGCTGGCGCGCACGGTCAATGCGATGAAGGGCATCGAAGGCCAGCGCCTCGTTCATTCATTCGATACGCTCCGCTACGTCGGCTTCGCCATCGATTGCGCCAATTCCCACAGTGAACCCATCTGCCCCATGTGCAGCAGCAGCGGCGGCGTCTCGGTTCGCCTATGCTTTTCCACCCGGCCCAGGAGAATCGTGTGATCCCCCTCTTGGTAACGAGAGTATGTGGTGCATTCGAAGGTCGCCACGCTGTGCCGCAACCGTGGGCAACCACTCGACGAGTCTTCGAACTCTCGTTCCCAGGCCGTGAACTTGTCCGGCGCGGGACGAGCGAAGTGCAGCGCGAGCTCGCGCTGCGATGCCGCCAGAACGCTCAGGACGAATTGGCGGCCGCCGATGAAGGCATCGGCACTGCGCGCATCGTCGCGGATGCTCCAGAGGATGAGCGGCGGCGCCAGCGACACCGACGCGAAAGAGTTGATGGTCATGCCCTCGCGCTTGCCTTCGGCAGAGACCGTCGTTACCAGGCAAACACCGGTGGGGAAGGTGCCCAGAGATTGTCGAAACGCCCTCGCGTCCGTCGTGACGGGCGTATCTCCGGTGATGAGTGCCCATGAATACATCGCCGATGCCGCGCCGCAGGCTGTATGCCCCGGCTAGTACTGACCCTTCGGCGTGAGACCCAGCAGGTGTTGACCCACCATGGACGAGACCGCATCCCAATTGAGCGTAATGTGGCGGACGATCGCGCTCGCGTCGCGCCACATGCGCTGAATGGGCTGATCGAGAGCCAGGCCGTTGCCGCCCACGGCGGAAAATAGAACGTCGACGGCGTCGCGTGCCATGCGCGCCGCGAAAGCGTGGTCGCGCCGGTTGCGGATGCGTTGGTCGACGCTGAGTGGTTGGCCTTGCAAGGTGAGCCGTTCGACTTCCGCGGTGTCCCGGTTGATGAGAAGACGCGCAGCATCCGCCATGGCCGACGCCTCCGCCAAGCGGGATTGCACGGGGAAGAACTCGCTCAGGCGATTCCCGGCGCCGGCCACGGCGCCGCGTGTGACGCGGGTGCCGCAGAGAGTGATGAACTCCTCGACGGCGCCCTGCGCGGTGCCGAGGAGCGGCGACACCAGACAGACCGGAAGCGCCGACAGCATGGGGACCCGGTACAGCCGATTGGTATTCACGGCCGTCCCGGGCGACGAGCCGGAGGCGGCGTCGGCGATCATCAATCGGCGATGCGCGGGGACGAACGTGGGCTTGTCGATGCGCACCGTCTTCGAACCCGTGCCGGACTGCCCGGCGACATGCCAGTTGTCCTCGATGCTCCAGTCGGTGCGCGGTACCAGCACGAATCCCGGCGCCGGCGGCGATGCCTTGTCGGCGGCGGGAAATTGCGCACCGAGGATGACCCACTCGGAGTTGTCGACGTTCGACACGAATTGCCAGCGGCCTTGAATGAGGCACCCACCGTCGACCATTTCCGTGGTCCCCGTAGGCGCGTAGGAGACGCAGGCGTAGGCGCCCGGGTTATTCCGCCAGACGTCGTCCTGAGCCTCTTCGGGAAAGCCTGCGATGAGCCACTGATGAATGGTGCCGATGGCGCAGGCCCACGCCGACGAGGTGCATCCGCGGCCAAGTTCCGTGATGACATCGATGAATGCGGTGAAACCGTATTCATAGCCGCCGTAGCGAGCCGGCTGCATCAAGCGGAAAAAGCCGGCGTCGCGAAACGCCGCCGTCGTCTCGGCGGACACCCGCCGCGCCACCTCGGTCGCCTGCGCCCGCTCGCGCAACATGGGCACGAGGTCGCTGGCCGCCGCGACGATGGTGGTGAGTTTGGGAGCTGTCGCGACCGGCGAATAGCGTCCGGGCGCCGTTTCATCCACCGGACTCACATTGATGAACTGGATGGCTTGCGACATGGCGATACGTCAACAGAAGTTGTATCAGGCGTCCAATTCTTGCTCGGCATGCAGCGCATGCTGGGCGGGCATTCCGCTGGGGGCCGGGCCCCTCACGGCGTCGGCGGCGCTCTTGCCGGCCGCACGCGCCTGCAGCTCCAGCGCTACCTCCTCGATCAGGTCTTCCTGGCCGCCCACGGCCTTGCGCCTGCCCATTTCCACCAAAATATCCCGGGCCGAGACGCCGTAGGTCCGCGCCGCGCGCTGCGCGAACAACAAGAAGGACGAGTACACGCCGGCGTAGCCCAGCATGAGTGAATCCCGGTCGATGCGAATCGCATGATCCATCATGGGCACCACCAGGTCTTCGGCGACATCGACGAAGCGGTACAGATCGATTCCGGTATGCACCCCCATGCGTTCGCACACGGCGGCGAACACTTCAAGGGGAGTATTGCCGGCGCCAGCGCCCAACCCTGCCGCGGAGCCGTCGATTCGAGTGGCGCCCGCCTCGACGGCGGCCAGCGAGTTGGCGATGCCCATGGCGAGATTGTGGTGACCATGAAAGCCGATTTCGGTGCCCGGTTGCAGCGCGGCGCGCAGGGCCTGGACCCGCGCCGTCACATCGTCCGGCAGCATGAACCCGGCCGAGTCGGTGCAGTACACGCAATGCGCACCGTAGCTCTCCATGAGCTCGGCCTGACGCGCGAGTTCCTCGGGCTCGGTCATGTGCGCCATCATCAGGAAGCCGACGGTGTCGATGCCGAGCTTGCGTGCCAGGCCGATGTGCTGCTCCGCGACGTCCGCCTCCGTGCAATGCGTGGCCACCCGAATGGTGCCGACGCCGCAGTCGTGCGCCAGGCGCAGTTCGTCGACCGTGCCGATTCCGGGAATCAGGAGCGCCGAGATGCGCGCTTGGGTCATACGCGGTACCACGGCGCGCAGATACGCTTCATCCGAGTGCGCTGGAAATCCGTAATTGACGGAGGCGCCGCCCAAGCCGTCGCCATGCGTCACCTCGATCAGCGGCACGCCGGCGACATCGAGCGCGCCAGCGACGCTCACCATTTGTTCGATGGAGATCTGATGCCGCTTCGGGTGCATGCCGTCGCGCAGGCAGTTATCGTGCAGGAGAATTCTCTTACCGCGTAAATTCATATCGATGCTCCCGGGCCGGTTTCGAGCGGCCGTGGATCGAAGCGCCCGGCGACGATTTCGGATGCCAGCATTTCACCGGTACGTAGCGCGGCCGCCGTCATGATGTCGAGATTGCCGGCATAGCGCGGCAGGTAGTCGCCGAGACCGGCGACTTCGAGAAAGAGGGACACGCGCCGGCCGTCGAATACAGGCCCGTTGGCCAATCGATACCCGGGTACGTATTTCTGCACTTCGGTGAGCATGGCCTGCACGGCCGCGCGAATGCGCTCCCGGTCAGGTTCGCCTTCGGTCAGGCAATGCACGGTGTCGCGCATGAGCAACGGTGGTTCCGCAGGATTCAAAATAATGATCGCCTTGCCCCGCTTGGCGCCGCCCACATTCTCGATGCCGTTCGCGGTAGTGCGTGTGAACTCGTCGATGTTCTTGCGCGTACCGGGCCCGGCACTGCGCGATGCAACCGTGGCGATGATCTCGGCGTACTCCACCGGCTGCACGCTCGATATGGCGGCCACCATGGGAATGGTGGCCTGGCCGCCGCAGCTCACCATGTTCACGTTCATTTCCCCGCGACCGGCATGCTGGGCAAGATTCACCGGCGGGACGCAGTACGGACCCACGGCGGCCGGTGTGAGATCGATCACCGCGATGCCGTGCTCGCGCAGCCGCCGTGCGTGCTCGTGATGCACATAGGCTGAGGTGGCGTCGAAGGCGATGCGGATGCCATCCTCCGCCAGATGAGGCAACAGGCCATCGAGGCCCGCGGCCGTGGTTTTCAAGCCGGCGGCGCGCGCCCGCTTCAGACCATCGGACGCCGGATCGATGCCGACCATCCAGATCGGCGCCAGCTGCGTGCTACGCAGCGCCTTGACCATGAGATCCGTGCCGATGTTGCCCGAGCCGATCAGAGCCACGTTGATTTTGGTCATGCCAGGCCCTCCGGCCATCGAACAGTCGCGCAGGGTGGCGCGGGTTTCACGAGAAATCGTTCACTAGGGTACCCACGTGCTCCACCCAGATGCGCACTCGGTCGCCCGGCTGCAGAAATCGTCCGCGCGCCGCGCCGCAGCCCGCCGGAGTGCCCGTGGCGATGACATCGCCGGGCCGCAATGTCAGCCGCGTGCTGAGGTGCGAGATCTGTTCGGCCACGGAGAAAATGAGATTCGCGCTCGAGGAGTCCTGCATCAACTCATCGTTCACCCAGAGCTTGATGCCGAGGTTGCCGAGATCCTCGATCTCGTCGATGGGACAGATCCAAGGCCCGAATGGCAGCGCGCCATCGAAGGCTTTTTGACTGATCCAGTCGTAGCGGAAAGGGGAGTCGATCGGCACCGCGTTGCGCCGTAAATGATCGCGCGCCGACAAATCGTTCACGATACTGAGCCCGGCTACATGCTCGAGGGCATCATCGATGTCGACGTTGCGGCATTCGCTGCCGATGACCACGGCGATTTCGGCCTCCCAATCGACGCGCTTGGAGTAGGCGGGTAAGGGGATTTGGGTGTTCGTCGCACGCACGCAGGGAGCGGAGGGCTTGATGAAATGCCAGGGCTTGAGTCCTAGTTCGTGCGGGTCCGCCTCCGCGGGCAGATTCAGCGCCTTGGACATTTCCGCGACGTGATCCTTGTAATTGGCACCCGCGCAAAATATGGTGCCGGGATACAGCACCGGAGCGAGCAATTCGGTGGACGACAGCGCCAGGGTCTGCAACGAGGAGTCGCCGTTGCGTACGCCGACGGCCGCCTGCTTCAGCCGCGGGTGTGTCTCCTTCCAGTCCTGGAGAATGGACAGGACGCTGATCGACTCGACTGGCGCCACGGGCGAGCTGCCCCTCAATGCCGATGTTGCGTCGACCACCCGGTCGTCCACGACGATCGCGCCCCGGGGCCAGCGATCCGAGTCGGCATAGGTGGCCAATCGATAAGAACCATCCTGCATGGCGTCGCTCACTCCTTGGGTGATTTGCGAATGGTGGAATCCGGCCGCGCGAATTTTCGACTCATGTGGCCCAATCCTTCTTGGTCGCCACGCTCGAACATCCAGGTGTAGCCGCCGGGAGGATTGGCGAGGATCTCCCAAGAATTGTCGTCCGCGTCCCAGAAATAAAAGCTATAGGTGCCATGCTGCACCATGGGCTTGCTGATCTTGTGCAGCTTCCACTTCTCGGCATCTCGCACCACCAGTCGATGGCATTCGTCGACCTGTTCCTCGGTCTCGACGTCGACGCCGTTGTGATTGAGGAAGGACATTTCCGCTTTCTTGCCCTCCGTCACTTGCACGACGACGTAAATGTGCTGGCCGCCCAAGCGGAACCACATCGAAATCTTGGCCGGTCGAACCACTTCGAATCCCATGAATTCTTCGTAGAATTTTCGCGTGAAATCCAGATCCTTGCTCTCGAGCGTGCCATGCGACAGGAAGCTGAGCTTCAGTGTCGGTTCGGGCTTCTCGCGCGGCTCCGCCGGCGCGGCCGGTTCACTAGTCGATACAGTTTCATTCATCGTTTATTCCCCCCATGATTGCTCACAACTCGGGATCGTTCATGGTCATCCAATCCCACATGCGCTCGAACAACCGTCCTGCAGTGACGGCTCTGTCGCGAACCTCCGCGTCGGTGAACTCCAGCGCATTCAGGCCGGTGCCGAGTACTGCCATTTCCACCCGGGCCGCGTCCTCGAGATACCAGGCGAGCGCCACTGCCTCTTCCAAACGCGCTCCCACCGTGATGGCGCCGTTGCCGCGCATGACGATGGCGCGGGCCGAGCCCAATGTCTCGCTCAACGCCGCGGCGCTTGCCTCGTCCCGCACCAGGCGCGGGTCGAGGTGCAGGGGAGGGGACGGCGCAAAGTAGGCGCCGAAGCCGTGCAATGCACGCGGCGTACGCCCCAGGGCAGAGAGCGCCATCACCTGCGGAGATTGAAAACGCGCTATCGCGCCCACGTCGCCGCGGCGGCTATAGATATGTTGGTGGGCGATGACCTCGGGGAGCGCTCCGGGCGGTAGCGCGCCGCTGATGGCGACGCTCACAGGGATATCGCTCGCAGCCACCAATCCCAGCGGCTTGGCCGGGCTGACCAGAAAATGATGCGCATCCAGGCGCACGCTGCAGTGCCCGTACGCATGGACCAATCCGGCCCGAGCGAGTGCCCGGGCGGCCACGCGAACCCGGCTCACGGCGGCGGAGGGGCCCGGTACCGCGGTGTCAGGCATTGACGGTCTCCGCGAACGACGCCACCCCTTCGAATTCCGGGATGTCGGGCTTCGACCCCCAGGCGCAAAACGACGTGTGCGCGGCCGGAAACTGACGCGGTCTATAGGCATCCTCGTCGGTGATTATGCCCACGCCGGAAGAGTATTCGTAAATCATCCCGTCGGGGCCGTCGAAGTACAGGAACGTGGCGCCAGAGGTCGGATGGCGACCGGGCCCAAATCGAATTTTGACGTTCCGTTCCCGTAGGAAGTAGTACGACCGCATGATGTCGTCGATACTCGCCACCTGGTGATTGACGTGCTGCACGCCGCAACGCTTCGACGGAAACAACGCCATCCGGTGATGCACGGGATCTATGCGCAGCAGCGGCGCCTCGCCGATCCAGTCGCTGACCCGGGCGTTCGTGACGGTGGTCCAGAAGGCCTCATCCTTGCGGGGGTTGGTCGAATGCAGGCCGATGTGGGAGAAGCCGGTGATGCCGGCATCGCGCGAGGGAAAGTAGCGCCGGCCACTATGCGCCGGCCGCGCAGTCAGCTCGATGGCGTTGCCGCTGGGGTCCGTGAACATCACCGCGGCATCGACCCAGCGTTGCTCGCATTCGAGCTTCGTGGCGGCACGTACGACATGGCCGGAGTTGTCGAGCTCGGCGGCGGCCGACTCCAGCTCCGCTATCGAACCCACCTCGAACGCGACGACATGATCGTGCGGATCGGCGGTGGTATAGGCCAGCGTGTGATCGCGATCGTCGGATCGCAGGTAGGCGCCGCCACGATCGCGGCGTACGAGTTCGAGGCCTAGAATCTTCGTGGCGTAGCGCACTGCATCGTCGATGTTCGATGTGCCGAGCCGAACGTAGCGGATGTCCTTGAGTGATATCATCGACCAAGCTCCTTGGCGCTGACGCCGCCGATTCCCCAGTGTTCGGGCGGCACTTCCTGGAGGATCACGCGGATGCTTTCGGGTTTGGCATTCAGCGTATCGGCAATGGCCGAGGTGACCGCGCGTATCAAGGACTCCTTGACCTGTGGAGTCCGTCCCTGAATTATTTGCAGATTGGCGATTGGCATGTAGATACCTGACCTTAGACGAACCGCGTCGAAAGGGAACCTAAATCCTGAAAACGTGCGACGAAGTGATCGCCGGCTTGGGCTTTGATCGCCTCGGTGATGCCGCCGGTCATGACGTACGTGCCTGCCGGAATGATCTGCTCGCGCAGGGCCAGCAAATTGGCGAGCATGGCGAGACTGGATACCGGGTGCCCCAGCACCGCGGCGCCGGCGCCGAACGATACGGCTTCGCCGTTCTTCTCGACGACGACACCCAAGGTGCGTAAATCCAAATCCCGAACCCGCCGCGCGGTAGTCCCTACGACGTAGCGCGCGGAGGAGCCGTTGTCGGCAACCACACTAGGCAGATCGAACTTGAAATCCGTGTAGCGCGAATCGATGATTTCCATGGCGGGGACCGCGAAGTCGATGGCCGCCAGGGCGTTGGCGATGGTACAGCCGGGACCGCGCAGATCGCGATTCGTCACGAGCGCGATTTCAGGTTCGACCCGCGGATGAATGAGCCCTGACATGGCGATCTGCGAGTCGGCCGGCACATAGAATTCGTCGAGCAGAAACCCGTAGATCGGCGAATCGACGCCCATCTGTTTCATCTTGGCGCGCGAGGTCAGGCCCATCTTCAGTCCCGAGAGCCTGGCTCCCGCGGTAATGCGCAGGTTTCGCAACGCCCATTGCACTTCGTAGCCATCGCTCAGGGTGAAATCGGGTTCGGCGTCGGTGAGCTTGCGCTCGGTCCGCCGTTCGAGCGCGGCCGATTCGAGGCGCCGGGCGAGTTCTACGATTCTGGGGGTGGATAGGGGCATTCGCGAGCCTTCAGGTAAATCGAATCGATGCGGAGCCCAAGCCACCGATCGATAAATGGAAATGATCTCCTGCGGCGACCGGCACCATGGCGGCCAGGGAGCCCGAGAGGATGATTTCGCCTGCGCGCAGCGGCGTGCCCAGCCGGCCCAGCGCATTCGCCAACCAGGTGACGCAATTGATCGGGGAGCCGAGCGCGGCAGCGCCGGCGCCCGTGCACACGAGATCGCCGTTCTTCTCGAGCAGCATGCCGCACGTCGACAGATCCACGTCCTCGAGGCCGACCGCGCGGTCTCCCAGGACGAACAGGCCGGCGGAGGCGTTGTCGGATACCGTGTCCGCCAGCTTGATGCGCCAGTTGCGGATCCTGGAATCCACGATCTCGAAGCAGGGCAGCACCGAGTGGGTGGCTTTGATGACATCGGCGTTGGTAATGCCCGGCCCGCGAAGGTCGTGTTCGAGGAGAAACGCCACCTCGCCCTCGATGCGCGGCTGGAGCAGCGTAGACGCGCTCACCGAGTCGGTGGCCACCATGCTGGCCAGCAACTGCCCGAAATCCGGTTCGTCCACTCCCAGTGCCTGCTGGACGACGCGGCTCGTCAAGCCGATTTTCTTGCCGACGATACGGTCGCCCAGGGCCAGGCGGCGTGCAATCACGTGTTCCTGGATCTTGTAGGCCCGCGCCACGTCGAGCGTCGGTTCGCGTTCGGTGAGCGGGTCGATGGGCACTCGCGACCGCAAACTCTGGAAGAGTTCGTCGCCGAATTCTGCTATGCGGCTGTCGGACAAGGTCATGCCGTGGCCTCAGGTCGCCACGCAGACATTGCGCAGCTCCGTATAGAATTCGAGCGAATGTACGCCCCCTTCGCGGCCGATGCCGGATTGTTTCGAGCCCCCGAAAGGCGTGCGCAGATCGCGCAAGAACCAGGAATTGATCCAAACGATTCCGGCGTTGATGCTGGTGCCCATGCGAAACGAACGCGCGATATCGCGGGTCCAGATCGTGGTGGCGAGTCCATACGGCGTATCGTTGGCCAAGCGAATGACTTCGGCCTCGTCGTCGAAGGGCCGCACGTGACAGCAGGGCCCGAAGATTTCCTCGCGTACCACCGCCGAACTCTCCGGTAGCCCCGTCCATATGGTCGGCTGAATCCAGGCGCCCCCTGCCAAACCCTCCGGCATGACGGGCACGCCGCCGCCGCAGACCACCGTGGCGCCGTCCTCGACGGCGCGCCGGTAGTATCGCAGGACTTTCTCGCGATGCTGCAAGCTGATGAGCGGGCCCATGGCCGTGGATTTATCCGAGGGATGCCCGGTGCGCATCGACTCGGCTTTTTGTTTCAGCGCGGCGACAAAGCGCTCGAATATCGGCCGTTCGACATACACCCGTTCGGTACCCAGGCAGATCTGTCCGGTATTGAGAAAAGCAGCGCGCGCGATTCCCGCCACGGCAGCGTCGAAATCGCAATCGGCGAACACGATGCCCGGGTTCTTTCCGCCCAGCTCGAACGATACCGGGCGGATGCCCTGGGCAGCCGTCTTCATGATGGCGACACCCGTGACGGTCTCGCCGGTGAAGGTGATCGCCGACACATCGGGATGAGTCGTCAGGTATTCGCCGGCCGACCCGGCACCGAATCCGTGGACGACGTTGTAGACACCGGCGGGAATGCCCACCTTGTGCATGACTTCACCGAGCAAGGTGGCCGTTCCGGGAGTTTCCTCCGAGGGCTTGACCACGACGGTATTGCCGCACGCCAGCGCCGGCGCGACTTTCCAGGTCATCAGCAGCAGCGGCAGATTCCACGGGCAAATGACCGCGACCACGCCTCTCGGCACGCGTACCGAGTAGTTGTAGGCCTTGCGACCCTCGGGCGTCGTCATTTCGAAGAACTCGGTCGGTACGTTCTTGACGGCATCGGCGAAGACGCGAAAGTTGGCCGCGCCGCGCGGGATGTCCACGTGCGAGGCGACGGAACGCGGCTTGCCGGTGTCCGCGACTTCCGCGTCGAGAAATTCGTCGAAGCGTCTATCGATTTCGTTCGCGACCGCATACAAGAGTTCGGTGCGCTGCGCCAGGCTGAATCCCTTCCACGGACCGTCGAGCGCCGCCCGGGCCGCCTGCACTGCGGCGCGGACGTCCTCTTCGCCGCCCTCGGCGACGGTGCCGAGCAAACTGCCGTCGAGGGGAGAGCGCTTGTCGAACTGACGGCCGCTCGCCGATGGAACGAATTCGTTATTGATGAAGTGTCGGAATGTCGCATTATTCATGGCCGGACCACGTTACGTCGTGTCAGGGCGCCGGTCTAATGAAAAGTTGATATACGGACAATACACTGTCGACATACAGCCAACGGCAGGATGCGGCGCGCGCGTAACAGCGCTAGACTGCGGCTGGGGGGGGTATAACAATCATGAGCTTTAGTCGGCTGGATCTGAACTTATTGCACGTGTTCGATGCGATCTATCAGGCGCGCAGCGTTACCGTGGCCGCGTCGAATTTGCATTTGACGCAACCCGGGGTCAGCAAGCAGTTGAACCGCCTGCGCGAGCTGCTCGACGATCCTTTGTTCGTCCGCACCAACGACGGTATGGCGCCGACACCGCGCGCGGAAGCGTTGGCGGGCCCCATCCGTCAGGCCTTGAGCGACGTCCGCAACGCCATCGAGCGCCAGTTGGGCTTCGACCCGAACACCTCGGATCGGACATTTAGGATTTACTTGAGCGATCTGGGGCAAATGGTGTTCTTGCCCAAGCTGCTGGATCTCATTTCGCGCGAGGCGCCCGGGGTCAATATTCAGACGGTGCAGGTGCCAGCGTCGCGCATGCGGGGGGTGGCGCTCGAATCCGGCGATGTGGATCTGGCCGTCGGCTATTTCGAGGAGTTCGAAGGTTCCATCCATCGTCAGGTGCTGTTCGAGGAACATTATGTCGGCATCGTCAGGGACAACCATCCCACCATTCGCGACACCATTACCTTCGAACAATTCCTGAAGACTCCGCACTTGGTTTATCAGCCCTCGGGCGGCGGCCACGGTTCCCAGGAAAGCGTGGTCGACAAGGCCTTCTGGTCGGCCGGGGTGGCGCGCCGCGTCGCGGTGCGGGTTGCCCACACCATGGGAATCACGTCGATCATCTCGAAGACGGATTTGCTGGTCGTCGTCCCCCATCGCCTGGCGTTGGCCTGCATGGCCTTGGGCGACGTCACGGTGCTCGATCTGCCCATCGAGATTCCCCGTTTTCCCATCGCGCAGTACTGGAACGAGCGTTTCCACGGCGATCCCGGCAATCGCTGGCTGCGTGGGATGTTTGCGCGCCTCTATGGGCGGCAGAGCTTCCTCGGCGATCAAAGCTTGCTGCAAGCCCAAGCTGCGAGTACGTGAGGACGCGCAGCGAGTACCCGAAAAAGGGCGCGCCGACTGGGCCTTATGCCGGCCGGAAATGCGGCGCATTTCGAAAGGTGATTTGACCCGGTCGGTCTGTGCCCGTAGCGTCCTTCGGTATCATGACCGGAATACTTCAGGGCAAATCAGTGATCGTGACCGGCGCCGGCGGCGGCATCGGCCGTGCGGCCTCCTTGGTTCTGGCGCAAGCCGGCGCGAAGGTCGTGGTGACCGACATCGCCGAGGAACCGGGCCGGAGCACCGTCGAGGCGGTGCGCTCGGCCGGCGGAGTGGCGGAGTTCATACCCGCGGACCTCGCACGCGAGGAGGCGGTCCGCGACCTCGTGCAACGGACCGTTGCCCTGTACGGCCGGCTCGACGGCGCCTTCAACAACGCCGGCCTCGAGCAATGCGGCCGGCCTCTGCATGAATTGACCACCGAACAGTGGGAGCGGGCGATCCGGGTCGATCTGACCAGCGTCTTCTGGTGCTTGAAGTATCAAGTGATCGCGATGCTGGCAACCGGCGGCGGCGCCATCGTCAATACGGCGTCCTCGCTCGGCCAGGTTGCGATCCCCAATGCCGCCGAATACATTGCCAGCAAGCATGGCGTCATCGGCCTCACGCGGGCCGCGGCCGCGGATTACGGCGCGCGCGGCATCCGGGTCAACGCGGTGCTGCCGGGCATCATCAAGACACCCATGATCACGCGCTTGACGCAGGACGCCCGATTTAAGAGTATGTTCGACAAAGCCAAGGAACGTCACCCCATTGGGCGCTTCGGCGAACCCGCCGAGATCGGCGAGGCAGTAAAATGGCTCTTATCTGGCGACGCATCGTTTATGAACGGCGCAGCAATGGCCGTCGACGGGGGCTACCTTGCCGTTTGATCGTGAACGTCGACCGTCTCTGACGGCCAGCCAATAATCCCGAGTCTTTGTTGTTCATCGAGGTGAATCGTGTACCAATTGAAGCGAACCATACCCGTCAATGAGCCGTCGAAATCCGTCCTAACGCGACAGGATGTATGGGCCGGTCTGCTCATGAAAGCGAATAACGCATTACCGTATGTTCCGCAGATGAAGAAGTGCGAAGTGATCGAGAAGGGCGACGGCTGGCTCATTCGCGACATCGAGTTCAACGGCCTGCCTGCCCGCGAAAAAGTCACCTTCGAGCCCGAACGCCAAGTCGTATTCGAACGCATCGCGGGCATCGAGCGTGGCCGGATCGAAAACACCATCGGCGAGGACGAGGCGGGGAACCTCACGCTGACCTTTGCATTTGGGCTGACCAAGGATGGGGTGCCAGACGGCAGCGACGAGGAGCGGGCGCATTTCGCACCGATGGAAGGAGCCTATCTCGGCGCGGTTGCTTCTACGATGGCCGCGGTGCGCCGCATAGTCGATGATCGCGGACGCGCCAATCAGGACGCCTAGGGCGTGGATGCCGACGGCGACAACGCCTGATATTTGATGAACTGCGTTCGCAGTAGCGACGGGCGGCGTCGGGCTTGCGACGGGCATAGTTAGCCCGCTGTCCCTCGGATTCTCAGGAATTCGCGGTAGACTCTCTGCCCCTCGTCATAAGGCGACGTGCTCGCGGCGAGCGGGAGTGAAGGTTGCCGGCAGCTGCGCGAGGAACGAATAGTCGCCGCCACCGAACTGATATGTAGCGTTCTCCAAAGTTATCGTTAGATCCGGCAACCGCCGCAAGAGCTCCTCGAGCACCACCCGCAGTTCCATGCGGGCCAAGGCAGCGCCAGGACAGGTATGAATGCCGAGGCCAAAACTCAGATGGCGATTGTTCGGGCGATTCAATCGAAATTCGGTGGGCGCGTCGAACATCCGTGGGTCCCGGTTGGCGGCGGCCCATCCCATATACACGGTGGCCTCGGCGGGGATTTCCACACCCGCCATGGTGGTGGGCTGAGTCGTGCGTCGAAAAAATCCGAAAAATGGGGGTCGCAGTCGCAGCGCCTCTTCGATGGCGGCGCCGATCTTGTTGGCATCTTGCCGGAGAGCATCGCGCACGTCAGGCTTCGAGAATACTTCGTAAATCAGGCTGGCCATGGCGGAGGTCGTGCTGTGATGACCCGCTCCAAGAAATGCCGCCAGCAGGACCACGTAGTCGTTGTCGTCGAGCGGCCGACCGTCGATCTCCACGCTGGCCAGATGCGTCAAATAATCTAGCCTGGGCTTCCGGCGCCGGGCGTGTACCTCTGACACCGTAACCTCGGCAAAAGCCGCCTGGCGGCGTCCGAACTCCTCTGGGGCACCTTGTGCCGCGAACATGGCCAGGGCTCTTTCGCGCACGGTTGGCACCAAGGAATCGTCAATGCCCACCATGCGGCAGATGGTCTCTGCGGGCACCGGTTCAGCGAGCTGCCGAATCAGATCGCAGCTGCCCGACTCGATGAAGTCGTCGATGTGATGATTGATGTCGCTGCGCACGAAAGCTTCCATGCTCTTCGCAGTTTTGTAGGTAATCGCACCATTGAAAATGGCGCGCCACTGATTGTGGCGGGGCGGATCCATTTCGAGAGCGGGGATGGGTTTGCGCGGCAGCATGGGGCGCAACACCTGAGGTTCGGAGGAGAACGTCTTGTAGTCGTTCATTGCACGCTTAACGTCGTCGTAATTGAGCAGCATGTAGAAACCATCGTGTCCGTCGCTGTGCGCGACCGGGCACGTCCTGCGTACCTCTTCGAACAGCTCGAGGGACCGCGCGGGCGCCGTCGTATAGCAGCTCCATGAACCCACCTCAATCGGATCCGTCTTCAATTCTGTGTCAGCCATTAACAGCTCCTCAGTTGCGAAGTCGGTAACACATTTTGGAGCGAGACCATAGAACGCAATTCCGGTACCGTCAATCACTATCGGGTCGATAAAGACGTCGCAAGATGGCTGGTTGCCGTGTATTCCGTAGAGGCATTCCTCGTATGTCAGAAGGTGATTGTCGTTTCTATCGCTTCACTGGGTATTCTTTGCGAAAATTCATGCTGGTCGCTGCTGGCCCTGGGGAGAGAATTATGAGCTCGAACGCTAATATTGCCGCGATAACTGCCTACGACGATTGGGTGAGTGCTTTTTTTCGCGATGCCGACACGCTTAGTGTCGAGAAACTGCTGGCGTGGTATGTGGATACGATCGAAGTGCGATTTGGCAATGCACCGCCGATTCACGGAAGGGCGGCGGCGGAGCAAGCCTTCCGACAGTTCTACAGCTCACTCAGCGGAATGCGGCATCGACGTGAGGCGCTGGTGTCAACGGACGATCTGGCCGCGCAGATGGCGGTCGTTACGTACATACGAAAGGACGGTAGCGAGGTGAGCATGCCGGTGGCAAGCCACCTGCGACGAGTCGGCGATCGTAAAATCGACCGTCTTTGGATCTTCATCGATTTGGCTCCGTTGTTCGGTAGCGCAGAGAACTCTCGATGACCGATATCAATCAGCGGTTGGCGGGCAAGACCTGCATCGTGACCGGTTCGGGAGGCAGCATCGGACGTGCCACCGCGTTGCGCTTCGCGGCCGAGGGCGCCAACGTGGTCGGCTGTGACATCGCCGTGTCGGCAGCGGCCGAGACTGTGCGATTGGTCGAGCAAGCGGGCGGCAGCATGATCTCCGTTCATCCGTTGGATCTGACGAACAAGGACCAATGTGAGCGGCTCGTAGCCGAGGCCGTGAAGCGTTTCGGCGGCGTCGACGTGCTTTTCAACAACGGCGCGATGGCCTATTTCGCGTGGATCGGCGAGATGAGCGATGATACTTGGTACAAGACCATCAACGAGGAACTGAACCTGGTGTTCCTCCTGACACGGGCGACGTGGCCCGAGTTGGTAAAATCCAGGGGTGCGATCGTGAACACGGCGTCGATATCCGCTTGGATGGGGCTCGAGCTGCTGCCGGGCCTTGCCCATTCAGCGGCCAAAGGCGGCGTGCTGTCTTTGACCCGCCATCTGGCGATGGAAGGACGGCTGCATGGGATCCGGGCCAACTCCGTATCACCGGGAACGATCGAAACCAACCAGACGCGACCGATACTCGAGGACCCCGTCTGGTCCAAAAAGCAGCTGGGACGTGCCATGATAAATCGCATGGGTCAGCCCGAGGAAGTCGCGAGCGTCGTGGCATTCTTGGCCAGTAGCGATGCCTCTTATGTCACGGGCGCGGACATCCGTGTGGATGGCGGTGTGCTGGCTTGGTGAGGCGCTCGAATGCTCAACCCCCCAACTTGTCTGCAACCGTTATTGCGTTAAAAGTGCCGCATCGCAAAAGAAGTGATCGATTAAAGGCTGCGTAGTAACCCACCATCCACCACCAGCGTTTGCCCCGTAATAAACGCAGAATCATCCGACGTTAAGAATGACATCGCGCCGACCAAATCCTCAGGCAGTTCCGGACGCTTGATTGCTTGAGCCTGGGCAAAATGCTGGAAGGCATCTCCGTCTGGAAAAGCTGCGTTGGTATGGGGTGTTCGGGTAAGACCGGGCGCGATACAGTTCGCCGTGATGCCATGGATACCAACCTCCGAGGCGAGCCCTCGTGTGAATCCGACGACCGCGCCCTTTGACGCGATATAATGCGTGAAGCCGTTGATGACGAGGCCGAGCGTGTTGGACGCGATGTTAACGATCCGTCCATATTTATGGCCGATCATTGCAGGGATCAGTGCGTGGCACACGAGAAACATACTCTCGACATTCACGGACATGACCTGGCGCCAGTCCTGGATCGATAGCTCGGAAAACGCCTTCATCGGACTGATCCCCGCGTTATTGACGATAATGTCGCAGCGGCCGAACTTTTCCAAAATCGCCTCAGTCAATAGCTTTACTTGCCGCTCGTCCGAGACATCAGCAGCGTAGAACTCGGCGGCACTTGCGCCGCGCGCCAGGAGTTCCGCCACTAGCATCGGTGCCGGTGTCTTATCCGCTGCGATCACGGTCGCGCCTTCAGCGGCAAGTCGCTCCGCAAACGCAAGACCGAGTCCGCGGCCGGCGCCGGTGACAAGGGCAACCTTACCGTGCTTTGACTGTCTATCATTGTGCATATTAGTTTTTCCTGGGGCACGCGTTATTTCCAATAGCCGCCGCATACAATAAAGCTAGAGTTCGCGACTGATTAAAGCTAAGAGAGGGGGCGGGTGGGGCTGGCGGCGTCCTTTGTTGCATGGGATTAACTAGCAACTTCGCTCATTGCAGGCGAGCCTGGCGCTTGGAGCGTCTTATCCAACGATTTCACATGCTCTTGAAACGTTCTTCGCTCAAGCTTCACCACCTTAAATTGCCTAACGCTCCATACCATGACCAATGACTAATGGTCATACAGCTTATGCGGCTCATGGTATGACGACGATCGATGGCGAATAGGCCCCCGTATTCCCCGATCGGCAGATGGCCGGATTATTCTCCGAGCGACTCCTGCCGAATAACGGCATTTCACATTGTCGCGATGTAATGTTTCAGGTGGATGGACGATGCGTTCTATATCGATACGAAATACTGTCTATAACTGATTGTCATTAGTGGTCGGGCGGGAGGATGGATAGTATCCCTTCGTCGAACCAATAAATAAATGAATTGTGCGGGGGAAGTAAATGCCGAAAACACACTCCAATTCCGTCTTTCGTGAACCTGATGTTTCAACTCGCGTTGACTCATTTTGCGTGCGGATCTAGAGATGCTCGTGTCGAAGAATGCGACGCCGAATTCCATTCGTTACGGGAACTATCAAATGCTACGGAACGCCTTGACTGTTTGCGCGAGCACCACGTTGTGCGCGATATTGAGCACGCAGATAACCATGGCCGCCGCCGCGCCCGCCGCGGGCGAAGATGCGCTAGCCGAGATTACGGTGACAGCGACGAAGCAGACGCAGAATCTGCAGAAGGTGGAGGCGGCAGTGACCGTGGTTACGGCCGAATCGCTGGTCGATCAAGGCGTCTCGGATTTGCGCGAGGCGCAAAAGTTGGTGCCCTCTGTGCGCTTCCAGCCGGAGCAGAATAATACCCAGGTCATCGTTCGCGGAATTGGCTCGACCCTCGATGAGGCCAATGTCGAACCATTGGTGGCCTTCAATTTGGCGGGCATCTATGTGCCGCGCGAAGCGACGAGCGCTGCCTTCTTTGACCTTGAACAGCTGGAAGTGCTGCCCGGCCCGCAGGGTACTCTGTATGGACGAAGCGCCGCCGGGGGCGCGATCAACATAACGCCGGCGCGGCCCGGCTTCAACGATGACGGTACCACGGTGTTGGAGGTGGGCAATTATTCGATGGTGCATGGGACGGTCACGCAGAACATCAAAGGCTCCGATACCTTGGCGTTCCGGGCGGCGCTCGATTACGACAAGCACGAAGGCTACATGACTACCGGCGCGGACTCGGCGAACGACGTGAGTTTGCGGCTTTCTTCGCTCTACAATCCCAACGATGCGCTGTCAGCCTATTTTTGGGCGCAGGGCGCGGGTAAGTACGGTGAGTCCGCCAATCTGGTCAACAAAGGGACTAGTCCAAACACGGGCGGCTTTTGCGAGATGTGCTTTCTGTCCTCCAATCCGTGGAATGACACTCGAACGGGAGCTAATGCGGGACCCTTCGGCACCACGGCGGCCGAGGCCAATCACTACACGAGCGTGACTATCGGCGGCCAAGTAGACTACCGATTTGCGGATGCGACCTTGAGCTACCTGCCGTCCTACTTGTATTTGGATTCGCGACCCGCGTACTGGCTCAGCGCCATCGAATCAAGCAACATCGGCCACTACAACCAATTCTCACAAGAGCTGCGATTGGCGGGCACCGATAGCGGACCATTCAATTGGTTGGCCGGGCTGTACTACTACAACATGCGCAGCTATAGCGCGTTGGCATTGTTCATCAATTTGCCGATGGCTTTCAATCAAGACAGCGTCGGAGCGAACCGGGAGGCGGGCTATGCGGCCTACGGTCAACTGAAGTATAGCTTTACCGATACATTTCGCGGCATCATCGGCGGCCGGCTGAGTTCCACCGACCACTCCTCGAATGGCCTCGAGCCGGAGGCTTTGGGCGGAGACCCGTATACCTACGGCAAGACTTACGATCATCTTGACTGGAAAGTCGGACTGGAGGATGACATTTTGCCAAAGGCAATGGTGTACGGGACGGTGCAAACGGGGTATCAGCCGGGAACGTTCAATGAGTTGCCGAATACCCCGACTTTCAGCAATGAGGTTAAGCCGTCGAAACTGCTCTCCTACACCGTGGGCATCAAATCGCGGTGGTTGGACGATCGCCTGCAAGTCAACGATGAAGCCTATTACTACGATTACCGTGATCTTCTGGAACAAAGCTACGATGTGGCCGCGGCCTATAATCCGCTCTTCAATGCGCAGAAGGTGGCTATCAGAGGCGATCAGCTGGACGTATTGATGCGCGTGTTCAGGGATGACCAGGTGAATGTCAATGTCGGCTATTCGCACGCACGCAACGTCGATTTCGTCACGCCGCAGGGGCAGAGTTACGAGGGATATCAGGTGGGCTACGCACCGGATCTGACCGCGACGGCCGGCTTCACTCACAATACGCCGGTGGGCGACGCGACGCTCCGGGCGCACATCGATTGGCGTTTCGAGAGTTCCTGGTGGGGCACCTTTAACCATGTTCCGGGCACGGAGCAGGTCAAATCCAATAAGGGCGATGCCTCGCTCACCTACGATGCGACCAAGTGGAGCGTGGGTGCATGGATCAAAAACATCCAGAACCGAGCGGTCATTGCGGCGATTGCCGCGGCCGGCGTACCCGGTCCCGGGACCACGTACCTCGAACCGCCGCGCACCTTCGGACTGCGCTTCACGGTCAGCTATTGATGCACGCTAATGGACATCGGGCGATGTAGTCCGCTCCTCTCGGACCGGTCCACTCATGGCCCCGCGCCTCCTCGCTCGTGCGAAGAGGCAATGTGCTTCGTCAGGCAGCCATCAGGATCTGCATGATGAGCTGGACGATCTGCCCGCCTTCCTCGCTGGCCCAGCTCCCGACCAGTTCTGCCACCACTTGGTTGGAGCTCGTAATGGTGGCGCCGGCCTTCTCCATGCGGTTCAGCGACACGCGATCGGCGATGTCGGTCGGCGAGCCGCCGGCATCGGCGACGACCTGCACATCGAATCCCTCTTTGAGCATGGTCAGAACCGGAAAGACGGTGCAGACATCGTTGGTCACGCCGGCAACGACGAGCTTCTTGCGGCCGGTGGCACGCACGGCGCCGGCGAAAGCCTCATCTTCCATCGCGTTGACAATGCCCATGCGCTTGATGCGTTTGGCGAAAGCGTCCGGCGCGATAGTCGCGAGTTCGGCGAGCAGTGGGCCCTGCACGAATTCCTCCATGCTCGAGGTGAGCACGATCGGCATCCGGAGTATCTTGGCCGACTTCGCGAGCATGATCGTGTTTTGCTTCATGACCTCGAAAGGGATGGATCGTGCCCAGCCCATCGTGCCGGTCTGGTGATCGATCAGGACCAGCGCGGCATTGCCGCCGTTGAAACCTTCTTGGCTCATTGATTCCTCCAAAGAATATAAGTGAAAAAAATGCTGTCGGTCACTCAGCGCGTCGGACCTGGTCGGGTCAGGAATCGACACTCGCCTGCTACCCGCGAAGCCACGGCCCTTCATCCCGCTTCTTCGGGCTCGTCTCAAGCCGTCCCGAGCAACGATGCAGACGATTGGAAACCGCACTTTACTTGTGCAAAGATCGTCGTAACCCTGCTGGAATTCATGATTCCCACCGCATTAGGGACGTATACGTCGCTTATACCCCATTGGCAACGCGTGTCAATGGCTCGTGTCAATAATCGCGGGAACGAGGTAATTCGCGGCCGCCGAAAGCTGCTTCTTGAAAGGCGGCCACACGATTAGAATGGATGTGTACGTCCAAACCAATTACTTAAGATCCATCACATCAAACTGGTGAGCACAATGAAGCTGTATGGCTCGGAAGGAGTCCTGCTAATGGAAGTGGAGTCCATCAAAGCCGGCGAACGCAACATTCATATCAAGGGCAAAATGATGGGGCAGATCCCCATGACAGTTGTGTTGGGTCCGTCGGATCTGCGCGAAGCCGTGAAGATGCTGTCACTCTCGGTGATTTGTCTGGCCATCCGGATGTTCTTCATGCGTGGCGACAAGCAGGCAGCCTAGCACTTTACTTTCGGAGATGTGACGTCCGAACGGCAGAGTGCCTTCAGCCGCCGGCGGATCGCGAACGAAGTCCTGTCAATTGGCGCAGATATCGCAAGAAGATGACGCGGTCCCGTACCGGCAAGGGCGCGAGTATTTCGCGCTGGGCAGTTTCGATCTTCTCGATGCGTTCGACCAGCAAATTGAGACCTCGAGGCGCCAGATGCATCGTCCAGGCGCGGCTGTCATTCGAGTCCCTTTCTCGTCTTACCCAGCCCCGCTCCACCAATCGCCCAAGCATCTCTTTGAGGGTACTCTTGTCGATCCCCGTCGCATCCACCAGGTCGCGCTGCGATGCGCCGGGTTTTCGGTGCAGCGCAAGCAATGCTCCGATCTGCTGGCGGGTTACGTCATCGCCGACCGCGCGCGTGAAAATATCGACGGATCGCTGATGATTGCGTCGAAGTAGGTGGCCTGGGGCGGAGAGTAGGTCGAAGCGCTCGAGCTTTCTCAACGCGTCGCTCTTCTTCATTCCCGACCCTTTGTCGTATGTGTCACGGCCCCCGCTGCCGCCATTTCTTTTTGGGCCACTTTTGTTACGCAACTCGTTCACCTCCGGGAACTGCATTCGTCGGTGCGCATATTGACATGCCCGTCAGCATGCGCCAACCCACGGCGATGCATCATGATGAGCGCCAGCGATGGCGACGATAAATAGCGCTTGGTGTAAAAAGGCCGCGACTCCGAAGCCTTGAGCTTCGCCCCGCCGATGAAATGCAAGACGTACCCGCATGCGTACTTGCGGTGGGAATCCAGGTTGCGTCGGCCCTAATTGGGATCGTGCGCGGCCAACTCACCTCGCGGTTCGGCTCGCTTGCGCGCCGTCAGCGGCGATTAGCCGTGGCGCGGCCAGCGCGTAACCTGCGCAAACCGCTAGACAAACCAGCGGTAGGGTCATGGCCTTTTGAATTCCCGTTTGCCAATCGGACACCAGACCTGTCAGGGGCGGAATGAGCGCCGCCCCGATAACGGACATGATGAGGTAGGAGGCGCCCAGCCCAGTTTCATCCCCAAGATTTGTCACACCAAGACTGAATACCGTCGGAAAGATCACCGACATGAAGAATGCTGTGCCCCAAAGGGAGGCAATCGCACTGACTCCATGGGTTAAAATGGCGGCAGCACAAAGCATCATGGCTCCACAGCAGAAGAAGAACAGTAGGCGGGCCGGATGCATTTTTCGCTGTACGACGACACCTACCAGGCGGCCAAGGAACATCAGCGCCAGACTGCTCGACAAAAAGAATGCCGTCGTGCGCTCTGGCATGTGAGGCATCACGGCTTTCGTAAAATCAATGAAGAAACTCAGGATTGCGATTTGTGCGCCGGTGTAGGCGAATTGTGCAAGGACCGCATAACGTAGCTGCCGATGCCGAAGAACGGCAAAAATCGGCCTGCGACCGGTGACGTCGGCACCGGTCCGTTCGACCGCGAGAACTGGGAAGGGCGTGCGCCCTATGGCAACGGCGAGTAAGATAACGAGGCCGGCAACCACGAGGTACGGCGCCTGTACCATGTGTGCCTCGGAAGATCGATAAGCCGCGAGATTCGCGGCCGACATTGCCGCCAGCTCCGCGGGACTGTGTTCGATGCCAGAAAATATGAATCTGCCACCGATCAACGGGCCCAAAGTGGCGCCGACGCACCAGAAGGACTGCGCAAGATTGAGCCTGGAGGCTGCCGTCTGCGGAGCACCCAGAATCGATACGTATGGATTTGCGGCAGTCTCCAGAAACGCCAGTCCGATCGCGATGACATAAAGTGCAGCCAAGAAAATCGAAAACCGCTCCAATTCAGCCGCCGGATAGAAAAGCATGGCCCCTACCGCATAGAGGGAAAGCCCTGCGAGGATTGCGCGCTTGTAGCCAAATCGCCTAATGACCAGTCCGGCGGGAAGGGCGGCGCAGAAATAGCCCACATAAAACGCAAATTGAATGAGACTGCTCTGGGTGCGATTGAGTGCAAGCGCCTTTTGAAATTGGCGAACGAGGACATCGTTGAGGCTTCCGGCGACGCCCCACGCTAAAAACAACGATGCAACCATTATGAAAGGGAGCCAATATGCCCGTTCGACTATGGCGGTCGATGGATTTGAAATGGTCTCACTCGACACTGGGTGGGGCGCGTGCAACAGATGCCTCCGTTATGGTCCTGTACACTGAATCGACAATCCGTAGCAACGACACTACTCCGGCCGTCGTCCCAGGCCGCACGCTACCGGCCAGTGAGGCCCCGCAATCGTCGAACCCTGCCGTATCATTTTTAGTCCCCCGTGATGAATCGCTGTTGCCGGTTCTTATATATTCGGGCTAAATATCCGCTCGGCCGAAGGCCCGAATCCGCCCTCGTGAATAGGGGGGAGGAAGGTCTCCGATGCCACACGGCACTCACGACTTTTGCGGAATCCACTTATAGTTGTAATGGTATATTGCAGTGGCGGCCGCGACGAATGACGGCTGGCTATAGCAGGTATTACGCTGCAATATATGAGACGCAATTAGTAACTAAGCTGGCGGTTCGGATAGGGCCCCAAAAATAGGCGAACCACCTTTTGCAAGACCTGCCCAACGTAACTTGGCAACGCGATATATTCTGCATCAGTGACATATGCGCGCGGACCCGCGGCGGTTGGTGAAATTTCACTACCCACAGCGCAGGTCGATTACTCGGCATCAGCAAGCGCGGCGATGAATATCTGCTCACGCTGCTAATCTAGGTGCTCGCGCGACGCTGACGCGCGGAGAGGCAGCGTTTCATTTGCCGAATGCAAGCGCCAGCGTCTCCTCAACGATCGCGTTAGGAGCCTCCTCGGGAATGAAATGACCGCAGTCTGCGATTTGACGAACTCTCACGTCCGCTCCAATCTGCTCCAGCATCGGACCCATGAAGCTGCCTAGACTCTTCGAGCCGCCCATGGCCACGATCGGAACTTGAATCTTGTTCGCCATGAGAGGTTCCGTCTGAGCAATTGTGTTAAAGGCGGCGCGGTAGACGCCCATCGCTCCAAGTACTCCGTCCCGTCCTGCAAATGTGCGTAGGTATTCGTCAACGGTCGCCGCATCGATTGCGCCCTGATCGACGCAGAAACGCTCGTAGAACCAGGTCAGGAAGGCGCGCTCGTGACCGACGATCAGGCGTTCAGCCGCATCCGGTGCGAGCGCCAAGACCCACCACCACAATGATCCATGCGCCATCGCTTTCGGTGTGTACGCAATCAAGTTACGCATGACGGTCGACAGCATGACCGGCACCTCGGCGTAGATCAGTCCGGCAACTTCCGACGGATGGTCCGCAGTCCAAAGCAACGCGGGATGCGCGCCCATATCATGGCCCACATGCACAATTTTCATGCCCTGACCGAAATCGAGGCGTTGGGCCAAAGCCCGGCATTCTTCAGCCAGCGCCCGGGCATCATAGCCCTCCACGCCGCTGGGTTTGTCAGAGTCGCCGTAGCCGCGCATATCGGGCACCAGCACATCCATCCCGCCGCCTGCCAAGGCGGGGGCCACCTTGTGCCATGCGTAGCTCGTTCCTAGAAATCCGTGCCACAGAATGACCGGGGTCCCTCCGGATGGTCCGCCTCGCCAGCAGTGGATTCGTGTTCCATCTAGTTCAACGATTTGGCTGGTGAAGTGGGCTATCGATTTATGTGGCATGTAAGGCTTCCTGTGCACGATAGTCATGCGATGTGATCCGGGACAATTGCCGATCTGGCATACTCATCATCCGCGAGTCCGGTGCAATTTCTTTTTCCGGTCGATATCGAATACTCCCGGATTTTCCCAACGTGCGGCATCCAGATTGGCCGCTCCGTAATTGAGAAAAACGCTCTCGACCGCTTTGAGGAGCTGACCGTCGACTTCGACTTCGACTTCGACGTCGCGATTCGCGGTTGCCGTTGATGTGGCGCATCGGTGCGAAGGCACTCCTCGACTGCATCATTAATGCGTCCGGGATTCGTGCGCAGTGGCTCCTGCAAGGCGGGGTCACCGGCGATGATTCCACTAACGGCGTCGGTTCCCGGATTCGCCCGACGCTCGGCGGTCAATTCTTGAAGATACGGAATCACTTGAGCAATGAGGCTCGCGGGCAGAGCGGTTCCAGGTTTCGCTGTTCCTGCTCCCGTCAATCTTTCAATTTCCGACGACCATTCGTCGTAGATTCGCCAATATTCGTTGACCTTCAAAAACTTGCACAGCACGCGAGTCGAGGCGCCCGTCGCTTGCTCCATCTCCGAAGACCAATCGTTGAAAATATTCCAGTCATGTTTTACGTGAAGGTGCCTACATAACACCCGTGTCGAGAATTGATACGCGTACTCTTGCGCGAAGTCTGCAGTGCTCTGAGCGATCATGGAATTGATGATTTCAATCCCAATGGGTCGCACCGCGGCTTCCGTCGCCTTGATCGGCAGGGGGCTAGGATATTTGTTGACCAGGCGGCGATATCCGGCGTGCTCCGGCAGGTCTACTTGCAGCGGGTGGCTCGATTAAATTGTTAGGTTGCCGGCGGTTTCCAACGGCGCAGTTCCGTGTGATTCTCATAGGGCTGCGGCGATGGGATGGTGATTAATTCGATGATGGCGCCGAACGGCGCGCGTATCATGCAAAAGCGGTTCCCAGGCCCACTCTCTGCCCGGGTCAAGTCCCACGGGACCGCCAAGAGTTCACCGCCGGCGGACACAGCTCGGTCGATGGCCGCTTGCATGTCATCAACATACAGCGCGACGTGTTGCCACCCTTGATCGCAACAGCGCGCCGCCGGGCGTTGCTCGCAATGCATGTACTGGAATAGTTCGATACCGGGCCCATGCTGCATCTTGTACATCCGGATGACGTTCAGTACAGTGCCTTCCGGCAGCCCGATAGCGATTTCCACATCCCGGCCTTTGAATGGCGGCTGATCCGCGTTCAGAGTTTCATAAATGAATTCGGCGCCCAGTCCATTCACGAGGAAACGCTCCGCCGTTTGGATGTCCGTTACCGTGAGACCAATGTGATCAATGCCTCGTGGGAGATGGCTCATCTGCGTTCGTCACAGCCAAGATTGAGCAGCGACGGAAAGGCTAATATCGGCACAGAAAGTCTTCGCTATTACCGCATTTAGCGTTGCAGCGTAAAGGTGACCATGCTGCCGGCAGGGGGTAGCGTGTCTCTCCAGGCCAATAGCCAGCCAAGATTTATCCGCGACAATTCGTAATGGATTGGACATTTTCACTCCCAACAACAGACTGTTCCGTGACGCACCCGCGCCATACCCGCGGGGCGAATGGGTTCGCTCGCCTTCTCTTGGATTCTTATAGTGGATACACAATAGGGGGCAAGTTCAATTGCGGTCAATTTGCGAGATGGAATAGCTTGTATGACGTATAAGCATTACGGGGCCGCCTGCTGCCGGTCGAGCCTCCAGATACCAGTCATTCAGCGACGAATACTGGCGCCATTGTCACGCCTGGTCAATCAGCACGGAACCGGCAGACAGCGGGAGCCAAATCGAATAAACAAGACGTGCGGGGGCGCGTCCGGGGAGTAGGGCATTTGATACTGCGCTTCTCCTGGGGTCCTTCAGTGCTTTTCTCAGCGAGAAAAGTCAGCATCGCCCCAAGCCGCTTGTGACTGACGACCTCCCCTTGATGAGTCTGCGTGAGTTTGTCGAACTCCCGGTAGGCGAGATCCCGTCCTTCATGACGGATCTTGATGCGTCCATCCGGATAGTCGATGACGGTGACGCGTTTGCCGGCGAGCCTTTGGTTCTCGTGACTGGGATCCACAAGGTACAACACGTTGTCGTATTGCAGTGTCAATGAGGCCGATAGTGAACGTTGCTCTTGCCACGTAAAGGTGTCGTCGAGATCCTCGAAATCCATCAACGGCCGATGCAGATCGATCGGTAAACTCGGCGGCTTGGAAAATCTTGCGTTGTAGGTCTCGACGAATCCATCAATCCAGGCATTGGCGTCGGCAATCGTGGAAATTCCTTCCAAACGCATTTCCTTCACGAGGCGATCTTGCAGTGTTCCATGTGCCCGTTCGACCCGCCCCTTGGCCGCCGGCGTGTTCGCACAGAGGATCTCGATCCCAAGCTCGTGCAGCGCACGACCGTATTGCGTCATCCCGTTGCCGCCCACGCCGATCGCTTGTTGACATGGAAACCCGTATGTTTGTCGCTGTAGAACGCCACCGGCTTGCCGTAGCGCTCGATGTACAGCTTCGTGGCCTGCATATAATCGAACGTTGACTTGCCTTCGACGAACCGGAGCAGCTGCAGCCGGCTCGTCGCGTCGTCGACGTAGGTCAGCACGGTGCAATAGGAACCCCGATCCTCAAACCAATGGTGTTCTGAGCCGTCGATCTGGATCAGCTCGCCGAAATATTGCCGCCGCGCTCGAGGCTGCTGGACGGCTTTGCGCCGCGCGGCTCGGGTGTGCCATAGGCCGGCGTTGCGCATCAATCCGCGGAGCGTCTCACGGCCGATCAGAACCCCGTGGCGCTCGAAGAGCTTCTCACGCGCCAAGGTCGGACCAAAGTCCGCATAATGCTCGCGCACGAGGTCAAGAACGTGCTCCGTGTAGACCGCCGGCAACCGATGGTTGCCTTGCTTGCCGCGTTTCTGTGAGACCAGGCCGGCGGCGCCTTGGCGACGGAACCGCGCCATCAATCGCTTGCCCTGGCGATAGCTCAGACCCAGCACCTGAGCCGCCGCGGCTTGGGTCATTCGACGTTCCCTAACCTTTTGGAGTACTTGCAGCCGATCCAGCGCGAGAGTGCTCATCGTGAGGTGTCCCTGCATTGCCGCACCTGTAAAATGACCCAGAAAGGGACATTTTTATCCGGCGCAATGGGAACATCTCTATACAGCCTCTACAGTACGACTTCGCAGTCTTGGCAAGTGCGGCCCAATGTTGCGTCAATGGTGCGCGAATAGTTATGCGATTTATGGTCCGAGCTACTTGAGGACGACGTTTTTTCCATCGGGCAGGTGTTGCGATAGAAAATTGTGCCGATTGTTGCGCTTTGTGGTCGGCAGTCGCGCAACACCATTCGGTCTCGATAAGGGATCTTTTGACAAGCTTTGTTGCGCCCAAAAGCCGTCCTAATCGTTGGCCCGATAAAGCCAAGATCCGGCGTGCTCGATGATTTGCGCAAAGTTGTTCAGTGTGTAACCATATACACACTAGGCTGGGTTTCACTAGGAGCATCACTGCAATGAGCAAGCGCATCAATGTAATGATTGACGAGGATACCTGGGGATTCCTTGGCAGGGTTCCGGCCGGCGAGCGCAGCCGTGCCATCAATGAGGCGTTACGCGCCTGGGCCATGCGGCGCCGACGCAGCGACGCGGTGCGTGAAATGGAGGCCCTGCGCGCGCAACTTCCGAAAATTAGCACGGACGAACTGACGAGGTGGATCCGAGAAGACCGGGAGCGCGGCCATTAATGCAAACGCCATTGGTGGTGCCTGATGCATCCGTCTTGCTCAAGTGGGTGCTGCCATCGGATGACGAACCGGACGCGGACAAAGCGCTACTCCTTCGCGCTGCGGTCCTGGATGAAGCGGTGCACGCACTCTTGCCGGCCTTATGGCTTTACGAAGTTGGTAATACGGTTGCACGACGCTTCCCGACGCATGCTTCGGGTTGGCTGTCTGCGCTGATGAAGTTTGGGCTTGAGGAGGCGCTGCCGTCTCCCCCTTGGCTCGCAAAAACCCTGGAACTGACCAGTCGCTATGAGGTGTCGTTTTACGACGCGGCCTATCACGCGCTCGCGCTCATACACAACGGGTTGTTTGTCACGGCCGATACTCGGTATGTCAACCGGGTTACAGAGTCGGGATCCGTCATTGCACTCAGCGAGTGGCAGCCGCCTCGCACGCCATCATCGCGTCGTCGCAGTAGCTAGTGTAGTGTCCCGTAAATAACGGTTCAGCCACGGCCTGAGAGCGCCACGATGGGAAGCGTCATTCAGCGTGCAACCCATTTCGGATAGTCAACCTCATTGCAGCTCTGATCGGTAGGATGGCAGCCAAAAGAGCGACCAGGATAGCTACGCCCAAGGCGAGCGCCACGCCCATCGGGCTGGTGCGGTACTCGAAATTGTAGCCGATCACTGCGGACCCGAGAGCGGAGACCACGGGATGGCTAAGCAAAGGCGTCAAGGCCACTGAGATCGCCCAACCGATGAGCGCAATGACAACTGCCTCGGTGGCAAATAGAGCGGCAATCGTCGAGCCACGTCCGCCAATCGCCTTAAGGACGGCAATTTCCCGGAATCGCTCGACCACGCTGACGCTGATGGTGGAGGCCACCCCCATCGCGCCGACCATCAGCGAAATCACGCCAATCAACATCAACAGACCGGTCAAGATATCCAGATGGCCGAGAATGACCATCTCGAGCGTCCGAGTGAGCAATATGCCGGAGATTTGACGATCGGATCCGATCGCGCTGGCTTGGATTTTGCTGGCGACGTGCCGTTGAGCCTCGAAACTCCCGTCGTCGAGACTGAGTACCATGGCATTGGCGCGTCCCTCTTGGTTGAGCAATCCGTCCAGAAGTGACTTCGAAAAATAGATCCGGCCGGGATTGAATTCTTGGATGACGCCCACCACTGTAACGTCGACGCGATGCCCATCGACAACCATCGTATACGCGCCGCCCATGTAGGTCGGGTTCATCCCGCAGCAGCATCTGGTTGACGACAATGCCAGCCGGGAAGGCTGCTTCAATCCAGTGACCCGCGATGACGTCCGGACGAATGGACTCCGTGTCGTTGGGTATCCCGACAATCGGTGTTGGATTGTTGAAGCGCGGTCCCGCTCGGTGCAGAGTCGCCTCCGCAGTCGACCAGTATTCCCCGCGCCGAACTTCGGGTATTTCCTCTACCCACGCCTTCAGTCGGTCGACCGGCTCTGCCGCGCGCAGACCGACCCCAAGGTCAAAGCTCTTGGTTCGGCCAACCGAGTCAACGGTAGATAACATGGAGGCCCGGATGGTCAGCGCAGTAACAAAAAAGGCCAGACCGAGCGACAAGATCAAGGCGCTCAACAGCACTTTGCGAGGCTTGCGGGCGACCGACCGAACCCCTAAGCGTGGTGCCAGCCCTTCGCATGATGTATACAAGGGCTCATATCGAAATCGCATACAAACACCGTATTTTCTAGGCTTTGCGCGACGACAGCGACTCTGCTAACTACCCCTCGTCTTTACGTAAATTTAGCTCGTCCCCTGTTTGCCTTTTTGACTCGCTTCGCTGTGAGAGTCAAAAACGCACAGGAGACGAAAGATGAAAATCGAAATCACAGAAGTGCAACCCAGCATCGATGCACTCGAATTCGCGATCAATCAAATCCATTGCGACATCGAGCAAGGCACGTTGCACAACGGCCCAATCGCCGCGAACGCGATCCGCGAGCTTCAAATGATCCAGGTGGCGTACATGCTGGCGCAACGCAACGCCGCCAAAGAGCAGCGCTAAAAACCGCGCCAGCAAAGCTGTCACGAGCGCTGCACACGGATGGCGGCGCTCGCAAATTTCGCTCAGAGCAACCGAAACCGTCCCCGGTCAGAGCGTCGGCATCCATGCCTCCGTAGAGCACGGACGCGCCATGAGGGACATGTCACGCCCCTGCAACCCGCATCCAGGACGAAGAGCTTCCCCCCCGCCCCGTCCAACGGGGTGCGAGGCGTTGCGGGGGTGAAGCCTCGCCGGCCATCCCTGTGCCCTGGAGCGCCGCGTCCTGCGGCGTAAGACGCGCCAGGCGCGGGTCGCCGCTCCACCTCGTCGCTCGCTCCGCTCACTCCTCGGTTTCGCAGCTCACCTGCTACAATACAGCCCGGAGACCCCCTCATGACCGAAAACGTCGATAATCTGATCCTTGAACATCTGCGCGCCATACGTGGAGATATCACCGCGCTGCGCGACGATACGCGGGAAGTGAAGACTCGCCTCACCAGCCTAGAGACTGCCGTGTCGAGCATGCGGCGCGAACTCGCCGATCTGTACGCCGATGTAGTCGGGCAGCACTCACGCTACGACCGGTTGCTGGAACGCATAGAGCGGCTGGAAAAGCGCTTGGAGCTGAGCCAGCCGTAACGGCCTCACGCGGCGCCACAACAGCGCTTGTACTTCAAGCCCGATCCACACGCGCACCGAGCATTGCGCGCCTGCCGCATCTCGAACGGCCGTCAATTCAACCACTGGCCCCAGGTCTCGCTCTCAAGCTCCGGCGTTTCGAGCTTTTTCCAGCCGTCCGCCAACCACATGGCCTCAAGCCGCTCTCGAGCCTCGTTGATGGCGATGCCCGCACACAACAATTCCGAGCACCACATCAGGTTCCGGCCCAATGGCCTAGCTCTGCAAAGTGCATCGACCTCAGCCATCAGGTTTCTTAGGTCCAGGTCCAGCTTTTCGATACGGGAAAGCCATTGGACATTCAGGTAGGGAAGTTTTTGCAACTTCATGTTTCTTCTCAGAAAAAACTCGCCAGGCAAGTCCATTTGCCAAGCGAGCCGGGAGGTCAACGTCTAAGTCCCTAGGACGCCCCTCCAGAACAATATTCACTTCGCATAATGTATATTATGTTAAGTCATGGATTATAAAGAATCCTAAGCGGCCTGCGATGCTGTCCCGTTCAAAAGTTGATGTCCAAGTTCAGCCATTGATGTCCATGGCCACCTGTCGCGTCCGACTAATGATGTCCTTGTCCGCTAAACCACGTCCCGGTTTCATTGTCCGCAATTTAGCGCTTATGCTTGGCTCGTGAACTGGCAGACCCGCTACAGCGTAGCAAACACGATTTTCTCATTGTCTGTCTTGAAATCGTCGTTCCATATGAATTTCACTTTGAGTTTGCTGGGGGTATCCATACCGACAGCCGCGGGAAGCTCGACCGTCTGGTGATGTTCAAGGAGCTCAAGCGGAAACCGTTCATCAACGAGTATGTAGTTATTGCCTTCCGGAAACTCGAGTCGCACGTCGCGTGCTGCAGCGGGTCCCAGGTTCGATACCTTGAACCTGTATCTGCTGCTGCCGTACTTTACAAAGGTTGCACGCAGAGCCGCTTTTCTGGTCGGATCCGAAGCCGATACCCTAGTTCCTCGACGTATGTAAGACTCCAAAATCGGCTTGAGTTCTTCGACTAACCCGTTTCTGGCCGCCGCTCGATCGGCTGTCGATGCGTCTTCGGCCAATGAATAACGCACTGGCCAACGTCGATGAGCGAGGTCAAAGGGGAGTTGTTCCGGCGGCCCGTAATGCGTATTCATAATATTCAGAAGAACATCGTCCCCGTGCACACCAATCGCGTACCCAAGCTCTATGGCAACGTTGCTATTGCAAAGTCGTTTTCCCGCTGCGGTGCTGCCGGTCAGCGTGAGGTCAGCGACGAACACTGAGGCGCCTCGGATTTTCTCAAAAATCGTGTCGGCGATAACCGGTGCTCCAAGAACTCCTCGAGTGTCTTGATCTATCTCAGGACGGTTCGCGTCCAATAGATCAAGATCTGCAATGGCCGATTTCAAGGCCTCGCGGATTAGGGAGCGATTGGATCGTGCGTCCGTATCTGATTGCCACGAATAGAAAATCGTTAGCCGACTCATTTTACGTTGATGACACTACTTCCGCGGAAGGCATTCTTAAGGAGTTTCCCAAGTTCTACTTTAACCTGAGCCACCGCCTCACGGCCCATTTCTTGAACATGCGCATCGAAAAAGATCGGCACGAGTAACAGACTGCCAAACACCAACACCAAGGAGAAGCGTTCGAAACGCCGGAAATCGCCTGTGCTCGCTGCGCCCATGATGATCACGGCGGAGACGACGACGCCCCACAATTTAGGAATGCCCAAATAGTCGAAGGCCAACGTCAAGCCAATGAATTCCGTGACGATGGTCAGCGCGTTCAATATAAAGAGATCGATGACGCTGAACGCGCCCCAGAATTTGCCGAATCGCTCGAGAATCAGACGCGCGTGGCCAACTCCAGTCACGGCGCCCAAACGCAGCACCATTTCTTGATTGACGTAGAGCACCGGGACCAGCATCAATAACGTCCATAGCAGCGTCGTGCCGTAGTTTTGGCCGGCTTGGGTATACGTGCCAAAGGCGCCGGCGTCATTGTCGCCGACCATGACGATCAGGCCAGGGCCTAAGATCGCAAGCAACGTTTTAAAGCGCGCCCACCAATTTTTGCGGGGGCCCACATCGTGTTCGCGAATCGTGCCGAAACCGCCGCGAATATCCCCGACGTGCGCGGCATCGAGTTGTGCACCCCGATCGGAAAATTTTTGCGCCAAGGGAATAGGTGTGCGGAGGGTGGCTTCTTCAGTGTTGTAGGTCATGGCGTTATTCCTGGATGAGAATGGTTCGGTCGCTCGATGGCATTAGAACTGCGCATGGAACCGCACGGCATAGATCGAGACCGGCGTGACACCCCAGGCATCCGCGCCGACCAATTGAGGAAGTCGCTGCGCGGGTCATAAGCCTCACCACTCGGGAACCCGGCGACGCCAAGTGTGTTATTGAGGCCGAAGCCTTGGTCGATTTCCGGCGTGATCCAAATCTCCGCTCCCTGCCAAAGCCGCGCACCAAGGAACACTGTCAGACCGGTCGTCTCCTTCCCCCGGTCCGGGGTCAGGCTATTGGGCCCGGCATACGGTGCGTTAAGGTCACTGACAAAATGCCCGTGGCTTAGATAGGCACTGTCTCGAAGAGCGAAGACCCGCAGCGCGCGCGCGGTTGGATTGATATTTGAAATCATGAAGAATCCCATTTGTGCTCGCAACGATGGTCGGAGTAGGTTCCTAGCTCCTCAGCCCAGGAACCCCACGGCACCGGCCGCCATCAGCAAGGAGAAGGCGACGACGGCGAGCATCCAGAGCAACAACAACCCCTCGCAGGTCACCCCCCAAATCGTCTTGAGCGTCTCGGACAACTCGATCGGATCGGGTCGGCGGACGCGAGGAATAGGGAAAAAGCCGGCGGCAGGGAAACCCGCGCGCGGACTCAACAGACGGTCAGTCGGAAGCGCAGCCATAGCACTCTCCTCGTCGCTACATGCGGTTGCTCGAGCCCGAAGAGAAGTTACTGGCATCGGCTAGCGCATCGGCACCACCCGGCCATCAGTGACTCTTCCTCGGGCCATGATCCAAACCCTCGACGAGCCGCCGACAAACACGCGTTGTCGGTCACCATCAAGGATCGGGGTACCAGGTTGTGGGTCCATAGGACGTGTAAAATCTCGGGTCAAATCAATAAGTCGGTCGCGTTTCGCAAAAGTGCCGTTGTTGGGTCGCAGCATCCTTTACAATCGCTCGAACCATACCCTACCCCGGTATACCTATGCAATAGGAATTCAACCAGTTATGGGTCACATCGCAAAAGAAAAAGCCAAGCTACTGAATCGCATCAGACGAATGCGCGGTCAGCTCGAAGCCATCGAGCGCGCAGTTGATGCGGACAACGAATGCGCCACCGTCCTGCAACAAGCCACCGCCTGCCGCGGCGCCTTGGATGGCTTTATCGCGGAGGTCATTGAGGACCACATCCGTGAACACATGGTCGATCCCCGCGAGCCGCGTGATTCCCCACAGGTGGCCGCTGCCGAGGAACTCATCGATATCGTGCATCAGTATTTGAAGAAGTAACCGCGCTCGGGCGGGTTACCGAGTGGACGGTGCATTCAGTACGCTCTCCCACCGAACATCGCGCACGCCCGCCTCTTCCAGTTGATCCATCAACGCCGCCGCTTGCCAGCGCGATACGCGCGCGCTGCGCGCAATCGGCGGCCGGCTGATCCGCAGCGTCGGTGGCAGCTGATGCATGCGTTTTGAATTCCAGCAGGCGGACGCGTGCGAATCAGAGCTGACGCGTTACAAAAGCAGTCTCAAAACGGCAATGTACCGATGAGTCATGAAGACACCGGGCACGACATGCCGGCAGGTAAGCCTTTCCAGCGTCTCGATGTTAGCCTGTGGTGAGCCCGGTGACACCAAAATGTCACAGTCCTTGCCTACGATGCGGACAGATGCGGATTCGTATGCCCGTGCAGCGATCCCAGCGTGAATTTTGAAGGGGGGAACGTGACCTCCACCCAACAACAAACCTACAAACGGGAGTACTCAGTCAATGAAGAAGTTTGCACTGGCATCGTGTATGGCGGCGCTGATTGGCGCGGGCACCGCGAACGCAGAGCAGGGGCCCGTGCCCGGAGGTATCCCCCGCCTCGATCACGTGTTCGTCATCATGATGGAAAATCATGCTTACGCGCAGATCGCCGGCAATCCCCAGGCACCTTTCATCAACTCACTGATGACTAAGGCAAATTTGGCGCAGAACTATTTCGCCATCGCTCACCCGAGTTCCACCAACTATTTAGAGGTGGTCGGCGGCTCCAACTTCAACGACCTTTCGGATCAATATCCTGACTGGCATAACAAGAACTGCCTGCCGAACATCACCCCGGGCCATGTCACCAATACGGACAACCCGAACACGGGTGTTGTGTGCCCCATCGCCGGCATTGGCACCGATGCGGCCGCCCCCGTGCTCGATACCAGCATGAACGAAACATCCACCCCGCCATTGACCACGATCAACGGATCGTTGGCGATTCCCGCAAGCACCACAATCACGGGTATCTCCATCGCGGACCAGTTGGTGCATGAAGGCAAATCCTGGAAGTCCTACCAGGAAGGCCTGCCCTTGATCGGCGCCGACGGCGTCGATGTCAGCGACGGGTTCTATACCATTGGGGCTAACAACGCCGCTGGGGTCAATGTCACCTCGGACTTTGCCGCCCTGTCCACGACCGGAAACCCGGTGAGCGCGTCCAACGTCGTGTACCTCTATGCGGTGAAGCACAATCCCTTTGCGTACTTCGCCTCCGTGCAAGAAGGTAAGGATCGCGCCTTGAGCCTCGATCAGGTCGTCTCATTTGAAGGACAGCACGGATTCTATGCGGACCTGAAGGCCGGACATGTGCCCGATCTGGCGTTCATTGCGCCGAACCAGTGCGAGGACATGCATGGCCGAGGCAACGGCACCGCGTTTTGCAATTTCGATGCCGATGATAATGGCACTCAGACCGGCCTCAACTCTTCCCTGATTCTGCAGGGTGACCTCGCGGTTCAGCGCATTGTGACCGCCATCAAGGCCTCGCCGGTATGGTCCGAGAGCCACAGCGCCATTGTGATTCTGTGGGACGAAAATGACTACAGTCGCATCACCTCGAATCAGGTGGTGGCCATCGTCGACACGAACTATGGCGACCATCACGTGCAGAGCGCGCACTTCTACGATCACTACTCGCTGACGAAGACTTTGGACGCCGCCTTCAGACTGCCTTGCCTCAACCACGCATGCGATCCGGGGGTTCAAGTAATGTCTGACTTGTTTCAGGAATAAGGCCAACACCCCTCGTGGGAGGCAGTTATCCTGCCTCCCATGATTCTGGCGACCATGAAAAGACCTTCCATTATTTTGGGGGTCGTTTTTTTATCTTCAGTGGCAGCGAGCACGGCGCTCGGCGCCGATGCGGCCCCCTTCGATTCGCGTAGCACCGCCGCGGCGCCGTGCGGCGCCGGGGTTCCACCGCCCGGTCACACGGCACCCGATGTATGGGTAACTCCCGCGGGTCTTACGCTGACCGTTCGGCAGGATCGCGATCGATTGTGCTATACCGCGAATGGTAGCGCCGACGCCCCCACGATCCGCGTGAGATTGGGATCGGATCTCACGATCACGCTGCGCAACGAGATCACGGACCCGGGGGCTATCGATGCGGTTACCGGGCCCGGCAAGCTTTCGGTAGCGACGGATCGTGTCCCGCCATCGCCGGGCTTCTATGCCGTGATTCCCGGCATGAAACATCATGCGACGGGCACGACCAATCTGCATGTGCACGGATTTGCCGTACCTCCGGTGAAACCGCAGGACGACGTGTTGACGGTCTGCACGGATCCTGCCGTCGGACCTCAACGCTGTGGCCAGCGCACCTTTATTTATCAATTCCACGTGCCCGCCGACATGACCGAGGGTCTTTACTGGTATCACCCCCACGTGCACGGCGAAGTGCAAGCACAAATGCTGATGGGCCTGACGGGCGCGATTGTGGTCGAGGGGCCGCAGGATGATGCGCGTCGCGCCGCCGGTATCGATGAACGCGTGCTGATCGTGCGTCAGACGCAGGACTTGGATGCCGGCAGAACTCAGGCTGCCGCGATGACGGCCGCACCTCCCGCATCGGCTGCGCATAAGGCGTCAGGGCATGCGCCGCCGGCGACGGCGATCGATACGGCGCACGAACTACTGTGCGGGTCGAATTCTGGGATCGATGCGATCAGCTTGAACGGCACACCGGTACCTGTCGGCGAAGCAGCCGATTCCGCACTGGCAAACTTCGAAATACACGCCGGCCGGAAACAGCTCTGGCGCATATTGAACGCCGCGACCGACGCATTCCTCGATCTTGCGATCGTCGAGGAAAATGGAAAGCCGTTGCCGCTCGAAGTGGTGGCGCGCGACGGTAGCGCCCTGACGGACGATGCGGGTACCACGCTGCCCGTGGTTGCGACATCGTCTTCCCAATTCGTGCCGCCCGCCGGCCGGCTTGAAGTTCTCGTTACTGCTCCGCCGCCGGGCGTTAAGGCTTATCTCGTGACTCACGCCGTCGATACGGGCTGCGCTGGAGACCGGCTCCCGGAGCGTCGGCTCGCCGTGCTCACAAGTAGCGGGCAAACGGCGGAGCCAGCGGTGGTGGCGCAGGCGCCTCAGGCATCCAGAAGCAATCTGTTCAGCGGGCTGGTGGCCCGGCACACTGATCGGGAACGGGTGATCGCGATGGCGGAGTACCCTCGTCCCGGTATCACAGACCAAGTCGACTTCTATATCGTGGAACGAAAGCCGGGCGCGGTGCTTCGACCCTATGGGATGGGATCACCGCCCACCATGTCGGTGCGGGCCGGAACAACCGAAGAATGGGTCATTGAGAACTGGACCAACGAGCTGCACGCCTTCCACATCCATCAGGTGCATTTTCGCGTGTTGACGATTGACGGCAAGCCCGTGACGAACCCGCCGCTGCTCGACGTGGTCAACGTGCCGTATGCAGAAGCGACCGGTTATCACAGCAAGGAAGGTCCCGTGAGGCCAGGGCGCGTGCGCATCAAGCTCTTTTTTCCTGAGGCACTCGCGGGAGACATTCCGTTTCACTGCCACTTGGTCGATCACGAGGATAACGGCATGATGGCGGTGCTGCGAGTGCTGCCGGGCAGCCACGGGACCGCACCTCGCGCAAGCGTAGTCACACGCTGATTGGATGCCGGCCGCGCAACCAGCGATTCCCGCCCTCGTGTAGAAGGCCTACGACCCTCGCCGGCCTTCGCCAGCGCTCTGAGCGTGTCTTCACCCGCCCACGGCGATTTTAGCGTCTCTATCATTGCGTAGCAGCCCTATTGCGCGAAATATCCCGTATAGTGATCGATGGTATCCTCGGGCGCAGTTACCGGCCGGCGTCTCGTACAGTTCTTCCTATCAGGCTCACGACGTCCGGAATGTTTGCGGAGTTCGCCCGCCTGTACATGTTGAGTAGGGGCGCAACCTCTGGGTGATGCCGGGACGATGCGAGACAGACCCACTTTTGTATCTCGCGCTTCTCGAAGGGGTGATCCAATCCAAATTGGAGATGTGGCCTGTCTCGATTCAGTCTATTTATTGGATGTCTTAAGTTACACGAAGGTTGGCCATGACCACTGATGCTCTTGATTCCGACGTGCTCGACGACAGCGAGGCGGGTACGGGGGAAGTCATCTCCGAGGTCAGGCGCGAAGCGGCGCTGCTCAAGACAGGGGCACTGCAGGACGCGATTCTGAACAGTGCCAACTTCTCGAGCATCGCCACCGACGAGAAGGGCGTCATACAGTTGTTCAACGTCGGCGCCGAGCGGATGCTGGGCTACACGGCCACCGAAGTGATGAACACGATCACACCGGCCGACATTTCCGATCCGCAGGAGCTGATCGCACGCGCCAAAGCGCTGAGCGTCGAGTTCGCAACCCCGATCACGCCGGGCTTCGAGGCCCTGGTCTTCAAGGCCGCGCGCGGGATCGAGGATATCTACGAGCTGACCTACATCCGCAAGGATGGGAGCCGGTTCGGCGCGGTGGTGTCCGTCACGGCGTTGCGTGACGCGCAGGACGTGATCATCGGCTACTTGTTGATCGGCACCGACAACACCGCGCGCCAGCAGGCGGAAGAGGCGTTGCTCAAGGCAGGTGCCCTGCAGAGCGCGATTTTCAACAGTGCCAACTTCTCGAGTATCGCTACCGACGCGAAGGGTGTCATTCAGATCTTCAACGTCGGCGCCGAGCGGATGCTGGGCTACACGGCCATCGAAGTGATGAACAAGATCACACCAGCCGACATTTCCGATCCGCAGGAGGTGATAGCGCGCGCCGGGGCATTGAGCGTCGAACTTGCGACGACCATTACGCCCGGCTTCGAAGCGCTGGTCTTCAAGGCATCGCGCGGGATCGAGGACATTTACGAGCTGACCTACATCCGCAAGGATGGCAGCCGGTTCCCGGCAGTCGTCTCGGTCACGGCGCTGCGCGATGCCCAGGGCGGAATCATCGGCTATCTGCTGATCGGCACCGACAATACCGCGCGCAAGCAGGCGGAAGAGGCATTGCTCAAGGCGGGTGCCTTGCAGAGCGCGATATTCAACAGTGAAAATTTCTCGAGCATCGCGACTGACGCGAAGGGCGTGATTCAGATCTTCAACGTCGGCGCCGAGCGGATGCTGGGCTACACGGCCATCGAAGTGATGAACAAGATCACACCAGCCGACATTTCCGATCCGCAGGAGGTGATAGCACGCGCCGGGGCATTGAGCGTCGAACTCGCGACGATCATTACGCCCGGCTTCGAAGCGCTGGTCTTCAAGGCTTCGCGCGGGATCGAGGACATTTACGAGCTGACCTACATCCGCAAGGATGGCAGCCGGTTCCCGGCAGTCGTCTCGGTCACGGCGCTGCGCGATGCCCAGGGCGGAATCATCGGCTATCTGCTGATTGGCACCGATAATACCGTGCGCAAGCAGGTGGAAGCAGAGCAGATGCTGCTCGATCAGCGCCTGCGCGACCAGCAGTTCTACACGCGCTCTTTGATCGAATCCAATATCGACCCACTGACGATCACCGATCTGCGCGGCATCATCACCGACGTCAACCAGCAAATGGAGGCGCTCACTGGCTGTACGCGTGATGAGTTGATCGGTGCGCCATTCAAGAACTACTTTACCGACCCGGAGCGTGCCGACGCGGGCATCAAGCGGGTCTTGCGCGAAAGCAAGGTCACCAATTATGAGCTTACCGCGCGCGCCAGGGATGGCAAGGAAACAGTGGTTTCCTACAATGCGACCACCTTGCACGACCGCGACCGCAAGCTTCGGGGAGTGTTTGCCGCGGCGCGCGATGTCACGGAACGCAAGCGTTTCGAGCTGACGCTGCAGGAAAATAACATCGAGCTGGAGAGTGCCATCGCCGCGGCGGAAAAGGCCAACCTCGCCAAATCGGATTTCCTGTCCAGCATGAGCCACGAGCTGCGCACGCCGCTGAACGCGATCCTCGGTTTCGGCCAGCTAATGGAGTCCGAAAACCCGGGTCCGACGCCCTCGCAGAGGCGAAGCATCGATCAGATAACCAAGGCGGGGTGGTACCTGTTGGAACTGATCAACGAAATCCTCGATCTCGCGCTGATCGAGTCCGGGAAACTGGTGCTGTCGCTGGAACCGATATCGCTCGCCGAAGTCATGCAGGAATGCCAGGCCATGATCGAATCACAGGCGCAAAAGCGCAGCATCAGCGTGGCCTTCCCCTATTTCGAAATGCCGTGCTTTGTCCAGGCCGACCGGACACGGGTAAAGCAAGTTTTCATCAATCTTCTTTCCAATGCGATCAAATATAACAAGGTGGGCGGGACGGTTGTCGTCGAACACATCACGAGCACCCCAGAACGCATTCGCATTTGTGTCAAGGACAGCGGCGAAGGATTGTCTGCGGATAAGCTGGCGCAGCTTTTCCAGCCATTCAACCGTCTGGGACAAGAGGCGAACGTCGTGGAAGGCACCGGCATCGGCTTGGTGACGACCAAACGGCTGACCGAATTGATGAAGGGCGTCATCGGCGTGGAAAGCACGGTCGGTGTGGGCAGTGTGTTCTGGATCGAACTGAACTTAACGGCTGAACCACAACCTGCCGCCGGCGCAGCCGAATCCGCGGCTGTCGCCCGGGCGCAGGTTCATGCCGACGCCCAGTCGCGCACCCTGCTCTATGTCGAGGACAACCCCGCCAATCTGATGCTGGTCGAGGATCTCATCGCGCGCCGGCCCGATATCCGCTTGCTGACTGCGCGGGACGGCAACCGCGGCATCGAGATTGCGCGCGCCTCGCGGCCGGATGTCATCCTGATGGACATCAATCTGCCTGGTATCGGCGGTATCAAAGCGCTGAGAATCCTCGCTGAAGACCCGACGACTGCCCACATCCCGGTGGTTGCGCTCAGTGCCAATGCAATACCCCACGATATCAAGAAAGGTCTGGAGGCAGGATTCTTCCGTTATCTCACCAAGCCAATCAAGGTCAACGAGTTCATGGACACGCTGGACGTGGCACTGAAATTCGCGAAAGCGCAATCGACCCGCACAAATACACGGGAAAAAACATGAGGGTAGGCGCGCCCGACATCCTTAACGCCAGCATCCTGATTGTTGACGATCAGGAGTCCAATGTCAGCCTGCTTGAACGATTACTGGGTGAGGCTGGCTACACCTGCGTTGACTCAACGATGAATCCACAGGAGGTCTGCGCGCTGCATCGAAAAAACGGCTACGACCTGATTTTGCTCGACCTGCAGATGCCCGACATGGATGGTTTCCAAGTAATGGCGGGCCTCAAGACAAACCAATCTGATAGCTACCTTCCAGTCATCGTGCTTACCGCCCAACCGGCTCACAGGCTGCGCGCGTTGCAGACCGGCGCAAAGGATTTCATCAGCAAGCCGTTTGATCTGCTCGAAGTCAAGACGCGCATCCACAACATGCTCGAAGTGCGGCTGTTGTACAAAAAACTCGAGAGTTACAGCAACGCGCTGGAACGAATGGTTCAAGAACAGACAGCGGAACTGCGCGAAAGTGAGGCGCGTTATCGCAGCCTGACGGAACTGGCCACCGATTGGTACTGGGAGCAGAACGAGGCCGGGAAATTCACCAAGGTATGCGGTCCGGTCTTGGAAATGCTCGGCATCCGGGTCGAGCCCTTTATGGGTGACAGCAGCAATGGCGAGATGCCAGGGTGGAATGAGGCAGAGCGAGAAGAGCTGCAAACAAAGATTGCCGCTCGGCAACCATTCCTGGAATTCGAACTCAGTCGGGTCAATACTGATGGATCGCAGCAAAGCTTTCTGGTCAGCGGGGAACCGATGTTTAACCATGCCTGTGCCTTCATTGGTTACCGCGGGATTGGCGTGGAATGCCGCGCTCAGAATTAGCACGCAGGATTTCGAGCGCCGTGTCGTTGCCTCCTAACGCGAATCACAACCATCTGCTCGCGGCGTTACCCGCTGCGGAATTCCAACGCCTGGCGTCGTGTTTAGAACTGGTCCCGATGCCGCTCGGTGAAACCCTCTACGAACCCGGTGGTGAGTTGCAGCACGCTTATTTCCCTACGACCGCCATCGTGTCACTGCTCTATATCACGGAGTCCGGCGCCTCGGCCGAAATGGCGGCGGTTGGCAACGAAGGTGTACTCGGTATTTCACTGTTCATGGGAGGCATAACCACGTCAAGCTCGGCTGTCGTGCAGGCCGCGGGCTACGGTTACCGACTTGAAGCGCGGTTGCTACAGGAGGAATTCAATCGAGCCGGTTTGATGCAGCGATTGTTGCTGCTTTATACTCAGGCGCTGGTCACGCAGGTAGCACAGACCGTGGTCTGCAATCGACACCATTCGATAGAGCAGCAACTGTGCCGGTGGCTATTGTTGACCCTTGATCGGTTGGCCTCGAATGAGTTGATCATGACGCATGAATTGGTCGCGAGCGCATTCGGCGTGCGCCGTGAAAGCATTTCGCAGGCCGCAGGTAAATTGCAGCGCGCCGGCTTAATTCGTTACCGTCGTGGCCACATTTCAGTATCAGAACGCTCTGGATTGGAGGCCGGCGCCTGTGAGTGCTATGCCGTCGTCAAAAAAGAATTAGGCCGATTGCTGTCCGATGTGCGGTACCGCCAAAGCACCCCTGCTTGATTTAGCTGTTTCGTCTACTTGGCCTAGACCGTCAATGCCATTAACAGTCACCAGGTGCCATTTGGTGACGTGATCCTAAACCGCGCACGACGTGGTACGCCTCACCGAGCTGCTCGGTCGGGCTCCCCGCTCCTACCGCGACTTCGCGAAGAATGTCGCCGGCGATTGGGCGAAAGGTCAGGCACCGCCGAATCAACATCGACCCGGGGGAAATTTCCCATGTTTGACGCCATGCTCGCCGCGACAATCGGTATGTATTCCGACAACGATATGCCGGGGTCCAAATCATGTCTGCGGACGATCAAACGCCCAAAACGCACGGTTTCAGGGCAGCAAAGGGGCGTCGAACCCGTGTTCCGCCAAGATTTTCTGGCCGGTCGGCGACAGGATAAAGAGAGCCAGCTGCGCCGCCGCGTCCCTGTTCCTACCTTTCAAAACGGTCAGCCCATAGGCGGCGGCAACCCCTAACGCCGGCGGCAAGGAAAGCGTCGTGGCACCCGGCAAATCTGCCGCGACGGCGGGCCCGTTGGTGCAATAAGAGAGAAATACATCGAGTCGCTTTTCTCGAAACAGCCACGCGGTGGAATTGCCCGCGGAAGGCGGCACGGCAAACGATCCGGGCACGTTGCCCACCTTGAGCGCTTTGGCTTCGAGCGTCGCACGGCTGCCGGGTTTCACGGCATCCGCCTTTTGAAACATGGCCCACGCGTAGTCGCCGCCGGGGTCGTTCTTCGGTGTGGAGGTTCCTATCTGGACCGATGGGTCGAGCATGGTGGCGAGGATGGTTGCGGGCGTCGCCTCGAGGCCCGGCCGCAGAATCGCGCAGAGATGGTTGCGGGCAAACAGCACCGTGGGTCCCGATTTGCCCGCATCCGTCAGAGATTGCGGGTTACCCATATCAGCGGAGGCGAACAGATCGCCCGGCTCGCCCTTGGCGAGTCGATCCCCGAGGGCACCGGATCCGCCGAAAACCGGCTCGACGGGCGTGCCGTACGCAGCCGAATAGGCTTTCGCGATATCGGTCAGCGCAGCGCGGAGACTTCCCGCGGCATACAGACGAACGGCCGGCGGCTCTGCTGCGAAAGCAGGCGAGAGGGAAAGAAGTGCGGCAATCAGACCTGAAAGTAAGCGCATCACGCTCCTGCTTGGTTGGCATTCGGATAGAACAAGGGTTGGCCGTCGATCTCATAGTTGGCGATGTCGTTCTGGCCAGCCGGTGAGATCAGATAGTTGATGAATTCCTGGCCCAGCAGCTTCTTGACGTTCGGATGCTTGTCCGGGTTCACCAGCATGACCCCGTATTGGTTGAACATTCGTCTGTCGCCTTCGACCGCGATTTGCAATTCGCCTTTATTCCTAAAATGAAGCCAGGTAGCCCGGTCGCAGAGCACATACGCGTTGCTGGCGCTCGCGGTATTGAGCGCGGCACCCATGCCCTGCCCGATCGATTTGTACCAGGACCCCTTCTCCGTATCGATGTCGATACCCGTGTCCTTCCATAGAGCGAGTTCGGCGACGTGCGTACCGGAACGGTCGCCCCGTGAGATGAACGACGCTCGTCTGTCCTTGATCCCTCGCAGCGCGTGGCCGATATCTTTCATGCCCGCGACGCCAGCGGGATCATTCTTTGGCCCGAGCAGCACGAAATCGTTGTACATCACGGGATAGCGTTTCAGGCTTTCGCCCTCCGCGAGGAATTTCAGCTCCTCCGCCTTGGCATGCACGAAGACCACGTCGGCGTCGCCGCGCCGGGCCGTGTCGAGCGCTTGGCCGGTGCCTTGCGCGACGACTTTCACCGTGATGCCGGTCTTCTGCTTGATGATCGGCAGCAGATAATCGAATAGACCGGAGTCTTGCGTGGAGGTGGTTGACGCCACTACGATCGATCGGTCCTCTTGCGCCATCGTTGGCGCGACCGCCAGCACCAAGCCCAGTGCGGCGATGGCAATCAGGGTTCGGCGAGTGTGTATGAAAATCATTGCTCAACTTCCTTCGTTAGATCAGCAATTCGCCGGCGATGAATCGTTTGGCTTCGCGAGTGGTAGGCGCCGCAAAGAAGAGATCCACCGGGCCCGTCTCGACCATACGGCCGCGATGCAGCAGCACGACGTCGCCCGCAAGCCGTTTGGCTTCACCGAGATCGTGCGTAGCCATCACGATTTTGACGCCTCCGGCGCTCACCGCTCGCACGATATCCTCGATCATCTTGGTAGCCGCCGGATCGAGACTCGCGGTGGGCTCATCCAGAAACAGGACCGCCGGGTCGCGCGCCAGCGCACGCGCGAGGGAGAGGCGCTGCTGCTCGCCGCCCGATAGTCGCCGTGCCGGACGGCCCTCGAGCCCTTGGAGCCCGACCAGCGATAACAGTTTTGTGACGCGCTGTTCGTGATCGGCCCGCGGCACGCCGGCAGCGGCGAGTGCATAGCGGATATTCCCGGCCGCACTGCGCCTCAACATCACCGGTCTCTGCAACAAGATGGCGCGCCGCGTGGGGACAGAGACTTCGCGGCCGCCCCAAGTAATGCGTCCGCCTGAGGGAGCAATCAGCCCCATGGCGGCCCGCAGAAAGGTGGTCTTGCCGGAGCCATTGGGTCCGATCAGGACCGTGGGTGCCCCTGGTGAGATATTGATCGATAGACGATCGAGGATCGTCACGTCGCCCGCGACAATGTCAACGTCCAAGAAACGAATGGGGAGATCCGACGAGGACGTGCGCACGCTCATCCTGCGAATCGTTCGCCGGCGCGACGAGCGGCCCATGCCAAGCCGCTCACCAAAACGACGACAATCATCAATACGGTACCGAGGCCGATCGCGAGAGCCAGATTTCCTTTGGATGTTTCCAGCGCGATCGCGGTGGTCATGGTCCGGGTGAACCCCTCGATATTGCCGCCCACGATGATGATCGCGCCGACCTCCGCGGCCGCCCGTCCGAATCCCGCCAAAAGAGCTGTCACGAGGGAAAATCGGGCATCCCAAATCAGCGTCCGCACCCGGCGCCAGGGGCCGACGTTCATGGCGGCGAGTTCGTCGCGGTACTCGACCCACAAGTCCTCGATAGTTTGGCGAGTAAGAGCGGCAATGATCGGAGTGACCAGGAGCGCCTGCGCGACGACCATTGCCTCGGGCGTAAACAACAGACCCCATGAACCCAGAGGGCCGGATCGCGACAGCATCAGATACACGGTGAGCCCGACCACGACCGGCGGTAGGCCCATCAGGGCGTTGAGCACGACAATCGTCAACTCCCGGCCGCGAAATGCAGTGAGCGCAATCAGAGCGCCCAGCGGCACCCCGATCAGCGCGGCAATCAGCCCCGCACTCAGGCTCACCAACAGCGACAGCCGCACGATCGCGAACAACGTCGGATCGCCGGTGAGCAAAAGATGAAAAGCAGACACGTTGTCCGGCATGCTCGAATCAGGTCTCGTTATAACCGCAACAGCCCGCGTTTGGCGATGTGGGCTAAAGCGATTCCGACGATAAAGGCGAGCCCGACATTCCACATCGCAAAGGCCGCCGTGGCGAGGGTGATGAATCGTTCCGTCTTGTACTTGCTGAAATCGCAAGATCCGAGCGCCAGCTGCGCACCCGCCAGAAAGAGAATCACGCCCAGCACGGCGCGCGGAAAAACATCGAAAATGGCCTCGATGGACCCGCTGAAACACACTGCGAGCAACAGCAATCCGGTCCCGAGAATGATCGGTGCGCCGCCGGTGCGCGCTCCGAAAGCAACATGCCCCGCCATTCCCCCCGCGCCATGACACATGGGCACGCCGCCGAACGCGGCACTCGCGAGATTCATCACCCCTGTTGAGGCGGCAATGGAGTTCTCGGTCACCGAACGGTCGGGAAAAAGACGGTTATTTTCTTCGCGGATGGCGATGACGGCATTGCCGAGCGTGAGTGGTAGCTGGGGGAGAGCCAGGAATACGGTTCCCACCATCACGTCGTGCCAGGTGATGCTGGAGAGAGCAAAGCTCGGCAAGCGAAACTCGAACTTCACTGCGAGCAGTGCGTTCAATACCTCTGGGTTCTGAATGGCCCCGCACACTCCACCGAAAATCAGGAGGAGAAACATGGCCGGGATGGCGCGATTCGTCAGCAACAGCAGGGTTCCAATGAGACCGACGGCGGCAACGAGCCACTCAGCGGCCATCATTTTGACTCCCTCGAGCATGAAACCGAATCCGAGGCCTAAAACGACTCCGATCACTACGAATCGTGGAACCAGCTTGGCGATATGGGTAGCCGCTCCCGTGAGCCCCAGAATCAGCCAAATCATGCCCGTGACCAAGCTCGCGCCATAGACCGTGGCTTGAGTGATCACCGCGGTCTGCGCTGCCTGGGTAGCGGCCACGGCACCGATGGCTTTCATCGGTTGAACCGGAAAAGGCGTCTTGTAATAAAAGCCACAGACGACCATCGCGGCGCCGAAAGAAAACAGAATTCCCAAGGGGTCGATCTTGAGAACCGCGATGTACGCGACCACAAACGGAATCAATGTGCCGAGGTCCCCGAACGCCCCCGCCCATTCCATTCTGTCAAAGCGATTGCCGGATAGGCCTCTGCCGAATTGGCCGATTGGTGGTGGTTTTGAGAGCATGGACGATGGGTGCCGCAGGCCCATCGTATCAGCAAAAAAACGAAATATCCCAAATCTCCAATTGGGCCTGAAAGTGCTTAAAACGCCGTATCTCATCGCATATAGCGGGCAGCAAACTCGGCAGATTGTGTTCGTCAATTCCTTGCTTGGCGAGCGGCACCTTGGGCTATCGTTCGATCGGTCAGGCAATCGTTGGTCTCGTGGACGGCGCGCTCCTCAAGGTAGCGACCGCATCCGGTCCGCCCGAGGGTCGCTCTGACATGATGGTCCTCACGGCGCGACTCAGCGCCGTGGCAACGGCAGTCAACGCACTGGGCTCGGCCGCTCGGAGCGAGGCGTATTGCGCGACATTCTCGACGGCGGCACGTACCGCTGCGGAGCGCGATCCTAACCCGGCCGAATTCTCATGGAGCGCGGTCATAAAACCGGTCGCCCAGGCGGCGCCGGCGAAATACCGTGCCGACGTGTACGGCGCATCACCTCTCAAAACAAAGGTACGAACCGGCGTGGAAGCGGCAAGCCGACGTTCGAGCTCTTGAAACAGTCCAAAGACGAGAGCGATGAACCGGTTATAGGCTTCCGGCGTCGCGATCTTCGCAGCGACTTTCCAACCGCGTATTCCCCAGATACGAGGAAGCCACGCTCCGGGTGCCAGCTCGATCGGCCATACCAGCAGGGCAACCAGGTAGCCCTCCAGCATCGCGACATCCATATGATCGTCCGGCCAGCCCTCTTCGGCGAGCCAGGCATCGAGCGTCCCGAAATCTTGTCCTGTAAAGGACAGCTGACCGACGGTTTGCAGGCTGGGCGGCAGCAGCAACGGCGCTGCGTAACCGTATCGTGCGGTATGGCGTGCCTTGGGTTTCATGTATTTACCTGTCTTTTGTCCATTGAGGTTGTGCGAGCGACAAGGGCCACGCGTTTCCGGTCGCACAGCGCTTGGCCAGCGAATACCACGAAATTGCCGCCGCATTGCATGGCGATCACGAGGACCGGATCGCCGAACACGCATCGAATCGTTTCGACGTGCTTCTTGCAGTCGCCCAATTCGGCGACCAGATTCATCACGAATACTCCGCGCGTGCCCAGCACTTTCTTCGCATTTTCGATGAATGAGGGCTCGACCACCGCTTTGGCGATTCCGGTGTGATCGTAGGCATCGACGAGAATGGCGTCGGTACGCTCGCCTCGCTCGACCATTGCCGCAACGTGCTCGGCGCCATCGGCATGGACGACCTTCAGCCGTTCATCGTCCGGCGGAACGAAAAACTGGGATCGAAGCGCGATCACATCCGCGTCAATCTCGACCGTGGTAACTTGAGTGGTCTGCAAATGCCGATGACAGTATTTGACCAACGACCCGCCGCCGAGGCCGACGATCAGCACCCGTTCGGGACGCGGCCGCAGCACCAGGAATTCCATCATCTTGCGGGTGTATTCACTCACTAACTCATAGGGGTTATCGAGGCGCATCTCGCTTTGCGTGCATCCATCGAGTGAGAAGCACATCGAGCGATGCGCGAATTCCTCGACCAGAAAAGGCTTCGTATAGGTGCCATTCAATATGCTGTTGAACAAGACATCGCGCGACGTGTCCGCCGGCTCGCAAAACTTGAACACCGTGCGCCGGTTGTTGTTGAGTTCTGCAAGCACGAGCAATTTGTCGGCGATCTCATTCATGGGATTTACTCGTCGAGCGCTTTCCGAGGCGAGTCCAGGTCTCCTTCACCAAATCAACGGCTTTTGCGCGAGCCAGTGCCAGTGCCACCGTCTCGCAGACGTTTTCCGCACCCAAATGGTCAATGACGCCGGCACGTTCCAGTTTCCGGAGAACATTCTGGCGGACTTCGCATAGAACAACCGTGGCGTCGTGCTTGAGGAAATCGGTGATCATCTCCTCGATCGCCGAAATTCCGGTGGCATCCACGAAGGGCACCTGGCCCATGCGCAGCACCAATGTAGTCGCCGGCCGCTGGACATGCGCGAGCGTGCGCTCGAGTTTCTGGGCGGCACCGAAAAACAAGGGACCTTCGATGCTGTAGACAACAGTCCCGGACGGCACCGAACCGGGAGGCAGTGCCGTTCTCGGGGCGGTGTCCGCGCCTTCGACGTGCGGCTCGATATTCACTGAGAGCGCCATGCGCCGCATGAATACGAGGGCCGCCAGAATGACGCCGACGTTCACCGCGACCACGAGATCGACGAAGACCGTGAGTGCGAAGGTAATGAGCAACACCGCTACGTCGGTCCCGGGGGAACCGCGCACGAGCCTCATAAAGTGGGGCACTTCGCTCATGTTCCACGCCACCACGAAGAGGATGGCCGAGAGACAACATAGAGGGACCGACGAGGCTAACGGTGAAAGGAGCAAAATCACCAAAATGAGAAACCCCGAATGCACGACACCTGCAAGCGGACTCGTCGCCCCGTTACGGATATTCGTTGCCGTGCGCGCGATCGCGCCGGTGGCCGCGAAACCGCCGAACAGGGGCGCGACGATATTGGCGATACCCTGCCCTATCAGTTCTTGATTCGAATTGTGCTTGGTTCCCGCCATGCCATCGGCAACCACGGCTGAGAGGAGCGATTCGATCGACCCAAGGAGTGCAATCGTGAAAGCGGGCCCCACCAGGGAGATGATCTGCGCGAAATGGACGGAGGGAAGCGCAAAGGACGGCAATGTCCGCGGGATCCCGCCAAACGCGGAGCCAATGGTCGCCACACCGCCAAAATGAAAAACGGACTGTACCACCGTGATGACGACCATCGCGACGAGCGGTGCGGGAATTCGTTTCAGGAGACGCGGGCCGACGATCAGAATGGCGAGAGCCAGGAGCGCAAGGCCCGTCGTGGCGAGGTTAATGGTCGGAAGCGCTTGCACTAGAACGAGGATTTTTTCATGAAAGTGCAGACCCGACGGGGCGGGCGATAGGCCAAAAAAATCCTTCCACTGCCCGACAAAAATGATGACGCCAATGCCGGCCGTAAAGCCCACGATGACGGGACTGGGAATGTACTCGATGACGGCACCCAATCGAGCGGCGCCGAAGCCCACCAAGATAATTCCGGCCATCAGCGTTGCGATCTGCAATCCGGCCATGCCGTGTGTCGCGGTGATCACCGACAGCACCGCGATGAACGCGCCGGTAGGGCCCGCTATCTGTAAGCGCGTGCCCCCGAATAGGGAGGTCAACAGCGCCGCAACGATGGCGGTGTAAAGACCTTGCTCTGGACGCGCGCCGGAGGCGATCGCGAACGCCATGGCGAGCGGCAACGCGACGATGCCCACCACGATGCCCGCCAGCACGTTGTTTGCGATGTGATGCCGCGACCATAGACCTGCGCTCTTCGCTTCGAGCAGCGCGATCATTGGAGGCAAGCCACCGGCAAAACGGGGGTCTGAAAAATCATCATAGCGATGCTATGCCTAAATACCTCGATTATCAATCACTACACATGTATACTGATGTTTGATACATGATAACCGCATTTCAACTTCGTGCCGCACGCGCCCTGCTGGGCATAGACCAACTCACCCTGGCGCTACGCTCAAAGCTGTCCCTACCGACGATCCAACGCATGGAAACCAGTGGCGGCCTGATTCGAGGTAACGTCGATTCACTCGTGAAGGTGGTGCAGGCCTTGGAGGACATGGGCGTCGAACTCATCGGTGAGGGGGGTGCGAGTACGGTCGGTGGTCGTGGCGTGCGCCTGCGCGAGCGGGAAAAGCGCACGACCAATCAAGACCAGCGCGTGACCATTCGCGAACAGAAATTGGGTGCCAGGCAACCTGCAGCGAAGTAAGATTACTGGGCAATGGCATTCTCAATAATGCTTCTGCGCACGGCATGGCATCGAAACCATAGGTAGTTTATTGGCAGGTTACCCTTGATGGCTGCGCTGGCTAAATATGCGTGAGCGCTCGACGCTCGAGGTGCTGCTGGCATTCTCGAAGCTTGGGCTCACCTCGTTCGGCGGACCCATCGCGCATATTGGCTACTTTCGCGAAGAACTCGTCGTGCGTCGGGGGTGGCTCGAGGACACCGCCTACACCGATCTCGTGGCGCTCTGTCAGTTCCTGCCCGGGCCCACCAGCAGTCAGGTCGGCGTCTCTCTGGGATTGATTCGCGCGGGCTACTGGGGAGGCCTGGCGGCTTGGATCGGCTTTACGCTGCCATCCGCCATCCTGCTCACCGCCTTTGCCTTCGGTGTGGGGGCATTGGGCGGTCCGATCGGTTCGGGCGTGCTGCACGGCTTGAAACTCGTTGCCGTCGCGATCGTCGCGCAAGCCGTGTGGGGAATGGCGCGCACGCTATGCCCCGATCGTACGCGGGCATCGATCGCCGGCATCGCGGCCGTCATTCTTCTCTTCCACACTGCGTCGGCGGTCCAGATCGGCGCAATCGCCCTGGGGGGCATTGCGGGCCTATGGCTCTGCCGCGCTACCGCGTCCGTAGCGCGGGGTTCGCTCGGGATAACGATCTCGCGTCGAGTCGGCAGTCTTGCGCTGGGCGCTTTTGCTCTGCTGCTGATCGGGCTCCCTCTCCTGCGCAGCCCGTCGCAGGGTCTCCAAATGTTCGACGCCTTTTATCGTTCCGGCGCGCTGGTGTTCGGCGGCGGTCATGTGGTGCTGCCGCTATTGAGCAACGCCTTTGTTGCGCCGGGTTGGGTCAGTGAAGATACTTTTCTCGCGGGCTATGGCGCGGCGCAGGCGGTACCGGGGCCGCTGTTCACGTTTGCCGCTTATCTCGGCGCCGTCGTGCGGCTCTCGCCGCATGGCGTGACGGGTGCGGCGCTCGGACTCATTGCGATATTTCTTCCGGGCATTTTGATTCTATTCGGGACTTTGCCCTTTTGGGAATTGTTTCGGCAGCGCACAGGGGCGCAAGCAATCATGCGCGGGGTCAATGCCGCGGTGGTGGGATTGCTCGGGGCGGCGCTCTATAACCCGCTGTGGACGAGTTCGGTGAAGTCTTCTGCGGATTTCTCGGTCGTATTGATTGGGTTTGTGTTGTTGATCGCATGGCGCGCCCCGCCCCTGGTCGTTGTGGTCCTGGGCGCGCTCGTGGGGCCCCTCCTCACGTAGCCAGAGGTCGGGCGGCGACCCCATCGAAGAAGGCGCCGTGCTTCGAGTGAGGCCGAAAGCGATGACGGTCGCGGTGATCGTCGCCGGTCTTCTGCCCATCATGCTGCGGGGCGGTACCGGCTCCGAAGTCATGCGCAGAATCGCGGCGCCCATGGTCGGCGGCATGATCACCGCCCCGCTGCTATCCATGCTGCTGCTGCTGCGGGCGGCGTATCTGTTGCTGCACCGGCGCGCGCTGCGGCGAGTGTCGAAGGAAACGCGATCATGACGGGCAAGTTACGTCAGCGCTTCACCGATCCTGGCGCCGGAACGACCCGGTAGCGAGCGATGAAGTCGTACGGTATAGTCCTTATAAATGCGAACGCTTCTCATTGTCATAAGCATGCTGTGTGCTTGGATCACCGTCCCAGCACGTGCAGGGGACGTGAATGTCGGCGCCACCCCGCCCGAGCCCGTGGAGCAGGCGTCGCAGACGTGGCAAATTCTCGATTATCTGGCCGACGATTACCGAGGAGCGGTCGCCGACGGCAAGGTTGTGAGCGCTTCCGAATATGCGGAAATGACGGAGTTTGCGCAAACCGTTCGTACGCAACTCCGATCCCTGCCTGCGGTACCGGCGTCTCCCACACTTCAGGAGGCCGCCGAGCGCCTGGCACGAAGCATCGCCGATAAGGCTGGCTCCGACGTGGTAGCGACGCAGGCGCATGCACTCGCCGACGCTCTGCTGGTCGCCTACCCTATTCCGACCGCACCGCTCGCTGCGCCGGATCTGGCACGCGGTGCACGTCTCTACGCGGGCACCTGCGCCGGATGCCACGGCGCCGAGGGGCATGGGGATGGTCCGGTCGGCGCTCAGTTGCAACCCCGACCGGTGGACTTCACCGATCGCACGCGGGCTGCCGAGCGCAGCGTGCTGTCGCTCTACCAGGCGGTCACCCGCGGCATATCTGGTACCGCCATGCCGGGCTTTCCACAGCTCAGCACGGCGGATCGATGGGCGGTGGCGTTCTATGCCGGCAGCCTCGCGTACGCGCCCTATGCCGACGCCGGCGAAGCTCGATGGCGACAGAATCCCGCGCTGCGGGCACATGTGCCGGATCTAAGCGCGTTGGTCCGAGGTCGTGAAGATCAATGGACACCGCTTCTCGGCGCCGCCGACGCCGCAGCAGCCTTAGGCTATTTGCGCAGCCATCCGCAAGCGCTCGCGACCGGTCCGCAGGGCATCGCGCTGGCGCGCACGCGATTGGCCGCGAGCATGGCTGCGTATCGGAACGGCCGAGCGGAGGACGCCGCACGCTTGGCATTATCGGCGTATCTCGACGGCATCGAGCCGATCGAACCCGTCTTGGCGGCTCGAAACGACACTCTGCTCGTTCAATTGGAAATGCACATGGCGCAGTATCGCACCGCCATCCTCGATCACGCCTCCGACGCCGTGACGGCCCAGGCGGCCGAGTTGAAGCGCTTGCTCGACTCCACCGATCAAGAACTCGCGGCAAGCGAGGCAACACCGGCCACCGCCTTTCTCGGCGCGTTTACCATTCTGGTGCGCGAAGGTCTGGAGGCATTGTTGATCGTGGTCGCGATGATCGCGTTCCTTCGCAAGGCACAGCGGAACGATGCCGTGCGCTACGTGCACCTGGGGTGGATGCTGGCGTTGGCGGCCGGTGCGGCGACGTGGGCGGTGGCGACCTACGTCATCGCGGTCAGCGGGGCTAGCCGGGAAGTCACTGAAGGAGTGTCCTCGCTATTCGCGGCCATCGTCCTGCTGGGCGTTGGCATCTGGATGCATCAGAAGAGTGTCGGCGGCCGCTGGCAGGCGTATTTGCGCGCCAAACTCTCCGCGGCACTCGATCGCCGGTCCATGATGTTCTTATTTGGGCTGTCCTTCATTGCCGTTTACCGCGAAGTGTTCGAAACGATTTTGTTCTATGCGGCGCTCTGGACCGAGGGCCAAAAGACCGCGATCGGCGCGGGACTCTTGGCGGGAACGATCGCACTGGTGGCCGTGGCGTGGATATTGTTGCGGACCAGTCGCCGGCTCCCCATCGGTACTTTCTTCGCGGCGAGTTCCCTGCTCATCGTGATTCTGGCGCTGGTTCTCACCGGCAAGGGAATGCAGGCCCTGCAGGAGGCGGGGTGGCTTGCCACGACATCCGTGGCATTTCCGCGAATCGACTGGCTTGGCGTGTTTCCGTCGCAGCAATCGCTGGGCGCACAGGCGCTGATCTTGTCGATCGTGATTATCGCCTTCTTCGTCAACCGGCGCGGCGCGACCCCTGCTACCTAGACATCGGCGAACAAGTCGATCTGCCGGCTATCGCCGATGACGCGCTCGAAATCGAGGCCCAGCGCCGCCAGCACGGGTTCGGATACGGGCTTGATCTGCTTCAGCACGTAATGTTCGCGATCGAGCGGATGCCGTACATTGTCTGTCGGCTCGGGACCGGCCGTGGTCATCACATAGCTGATCGAGCGGCCCAGCGGTTGCGTCGACTTGCGGGCGGCGACCACATGCGGCGGAGTCGTCGCGGTATAATCCGCCTCGTCCTTGCGCAGGTTTTTTCGATAGACCAGCGCGTCATCCAATCGACCGTTCCTCACCCGCGTCACCACGTCGGCAAGATAGACGTCGACGGCCTGATCCGTGAAAAGCCGTTCATAGAGCTCGCGTTGCACCTGCTTGGCAAGCAGCGTCCAATCCCGGCGCACCACCTCCATGCCGACGAACTCGAGACTGTCGATGGCGGCACCGTGGCGCAGGCCCGCGTAACGCTTGCTGGCGCCGCGCGTGCTGTGCCGCGCCCGCGGCAGAAACAATTTCAGATACAGTTTCTCGAACTTCAGTTCCAGCCGGCTGGACACTCTCCAGCGTTCGCCGATGTGGTGCGCGAGTTCGCCGTTCAGGGCGGCGGCGAGCCGGCGACCTTGGTCGAGGGCCTGGTGGGCGTCGCTGCTGTGAGAATGAACGAATAGACTGTCCGTATCGCCGTACAGCACGTTGAAACCCGCCGCCTCGAACCAGCGCTTCGACCACAACAAGACTTCACGGCCCGTTCCGGTGATCGAATTCCCCAGGGCCGGGTTATAGAAACGGCAGGCGGGCGTGCCCAGTACGCCGTAGAACGAATTCATCAGGATCTTGATGGCGTTCGACGCCACAGCGTCGCCAATTCGCTTGGCCGCCTCGCGCCGGGGAAACAATTCGTCGAGCATCTGCGGCAGGATTGCCGGCTCACGCCGAAATGCGCCGCCGGGCGTGCGAATCAGGTCGGCGTCCGCTCCGGGGTCGGCCACATAGGAGAGCGGATCGATGTTGAAGGTACGAATGATGCTCGGGTACAGACTCGTGAAATCGAACACCCAGACATTGCCGTGCAAGCCGCTGATGGGCTCGAGTACATGACCGCCTTGTTGCAAGGCGTGGACATCGGCGTCATCCGAGCGCACGGTGGGCGCGACGACATGCCGCTTGCCGAGTTCAGTCAGATAGAGAAAGTCGAACGACGCAATGCTGGCGGCCACCCGATCCGGCGTCATGCCGGCGAGCTGGCTGCGGGCATAGGCGAGGCGCACGAGATCGAGCTTCTGTAGGATCTCGTAGGCCAGCCGCGCATCCGTTCGCGCGTAGAGCGCGAACGCCGCGAGATCGTGACGATAGTTATGAGTGATCTCGGCGATGCGATCGCGCACATCCCCGGCGACCGCCTTGCCCTCGCCGAGAACCTCGCGCGCCACGGCATCGAGCGAATACTCGTCCATGCGCACGAACGCGCCGCGCAACAGATCGATGCCGTCGAGCACCAGCCGGCCCGGCACATTGGCCTGCCCGCTGCCGAAGAAGCCCTCCGCCTTGCGAATCCTGAGGGCTCCCGAATCCCGCCCCAGGAGGAACGGATGGCGAACGCGGCCGGCGATCCGCTGCAATACCGACAGGTCGAAATCGATGATGTTCCAGCCCGTCAGCACGTCGGGATCGATCGATCGAACGCGGTCGCAAAAGGCCTGCAATGCCGCGAACTCATCCGTGCAACGAATCGCATGAGCGGGCATGGCGCGTTCGCTGCCGTCCACGATCAATACCTCGTCGACGCCGGGCGCATATATCGAGATCGCCAGCAAGCGCTCGGCCTTGCCGTCGGTTTCTATGTCGAACGACAGCACGCGCGGTTCGATCTTGACGGCGGCGGGCGCGAGCGACGGATTGTCGAATATCCAGGTTACCCCGGTTCCCGGCACGGGTTCGGCGTCGATCTCGCACCCTCCCTTGACGCCGCGTTCGATCAGATACCTGATGGGGAAGCGCACATCGGCCTCGAACGTGTCGACGCCGGCGGCGTGCAGGCGATCGCGTACGGGAGGCACGTCCGGCGGGACATCCACGTACATCGCACTGACGGGCGCGCCGTCGAAGGTCTGTCTGCCGGCGACGTTCGGCTCGCATCCGCTGACCTGACGCGCCCGATCGGCGTCGGCGGCGCGGATATAGAAATGTGGCCGCTGCCGATCGTCGCGTACCAGAAACGTCTCGCCGGTCTCCAAGCGGCCGTAGAGGTGGATGACGGGAACGCGTTCTCCGCCCGCTCGGGCGACCACGCGATAACTTGCTTGAAGAATGAAGCCGCGGAACTGGGTCACGGCGGCATTTTGCGCCATCCGGGCCGGTTGTGGCGCGTGGATTGCAGGGGGTGACAAGTTCGTCCTTCGCGGCCAACATACGCCGCTTATGCGCCGCTCCGGCAAGTCATTCTCGGAATTGTTCCTGCCGTCCAGAACCGGCCGTTCGCGGCCACGCCGATCGCCGGCGGCCGCTGAGAATCCCGCGCTTCAGGCAATCTGGGACGTGGTGTGTGCGATTCCCCGCGGCCAGATTTCGACGTATGGGGCCGTCGCCAGAGCCGCCGGTCTGCCGGGCCGCGCGCGGTTGGCCGGTTTCGCGCTGCGGATGGCGCCACGAGACGTGAACGTCCCATGGCACCGCGTGGTCGGCGCCGGCGGCCGCATCGTGTTTCCGAAGGCCTCGCGGCAACACCGGGAACAGGCACAGCGGTTGCGCGCGGAGGGCGTCGCCGTCAAGGACGGTCGAATCGACCGACTGTTCATCGCAGATCTCGACGATCCACGAGCGTAGACGCGAAAGCAGACCGCTAGGATCGCTACAACTAAAGATCGTTGACCTTTCCCACCAAACCCCATATCTTGTGCCCCGTCGCGGTGTCTAGCACAACAACTAGACCTAAAATGGAATCCGGTTCGAATCCGGAACTGCCCCGCAGCGGTAACTGGGAACGAACGATGCCATTGGCACTGATCCGTGAGTGTTCACGATTGGGAAGCGGCATCCAGTAGACAACCGGCCACATCTTGGCCGCGCGCCCGGAAGTCCGAAGACCTGCCGCGATCGGCATCGTTAACGTTGCCGTTCGGCTGTGGAGCTCTCGTGGCAAGGGCGGCCGGGGCTCGACTATCTGCCGAGCTCTCCCACCCTGTTCAACGCGGGCACCTTGCATGAGCAACTCTCGAGCTGCTTCCTGCTCGATTCGCCGCCGGACTCTCTCGAAGGGGTATACGAGAAATACAAGGACATCGCCCTCTTGTCCAAATTCTCCGGCGGCATCGGCATCGCCTGGCACCGGGTCCGCTCCGAAGGCTCGCTCATCCGCTCCACCAACGGCCTGTCTAACGGAATCGTGCCCTGGCTGAAGACGCTCGATTCATCCGTCGCGGCCGTCAATCAGGGCGGCAAGCGCAAGGGTGCCGCGTGCGTGTATCTGGAAACCTGGCACGCCGATATCGAAGCCTTCCTCGAACTGCGGGACAACACCGGCGATGACGCACGACGCGCGCATCACCTGAACGTCGCCAATTGGGTGCCCGACCTGTTCATGAAGCGCGTGGAAGCCGGCGAGAACTGGTCGCTGTTCGATCCGAAGGATGTGCCTGAATTCCCCGACGTGTATGGCGGGGAATTCGATCGCGCGTACGCCCAAGCCGAGGCGCAGGGACTCGCCCGCAAGACGCTGCCCGCGCGCGACTTGTACGCGCGCATGATGCGCACCCTCGCCCAGACCGGCAACGGCTGGATGACCTTCAAGGACAAGTCCAACAGAGCCTGCAATCAAACCGCGCAGCCCGGAGCCGTGGTGCATTTATCGAATCTGTGCACCGAGATCATCGAGGTGAGTTCGCAGGGCGAAACGGCGGTGTGCAATCTGGGCTCCATCAATTTGGGCAGGCATGTCGGCGCAGCCGGCTTCGACTTCGAGAAGCTGGCCCACACCGTCGAAGTCGCCGTGCGGCAACTGGACAGCGTCATCGATCTGAATTTCTATCCGATTGCGACGGCGCGCGCATCGAACCTGCGTTGGCGCCCGGTCGGTCTAGGCTTGATGGGACTGCAGGATGTATTTTTCCGCCTACGGCTGCCCTTCGACAGCGAACCCGCGCGCGCCCTCTCCCGGCAAATCTCCGAGGACGTGTATTTTCACACCCTGCGCACCTCGAACGAACTCGCGCGGCTGCACGGCGCTCACCCGAACTTCGCCGACACTCGCGCGGCCCGCGGAGAGCTGCAGTTCGACGCCTGGGGCGCCACCCCGACGAATCCCGAGCGGTGGCGCCATCTGGCCCGGGAAATCGAAATCCATGGCTTGCGCAACAGTCTGCTGATCGCCATCGCGCCCACCGCAACCATCGCGTCGATCGCAGGCTGCTACGAGTGCATCGAGCCGCCGATCTCCAATCTGTTCAAACGCGAAACGTTGTCCGGCGACTTTCTGCAGATCAACGGCTACCTCGTCGACGAACTGAAACAGCTGGGACTGTGGACGGCCGGGATGCGCGACGCGATCAAGCTCGCCGACGGCTCCATTCAACAGCTCGAAGCCATTCCCGCGGAACTGCGGGACATCTATCGCACGGCATGGGAATTACCCATGAAGTCGTTGATCGAAATGGCCGCGGCGCGCGGCGCGTTCATCGACCAAAGCCAATCGCTCAACCTGTTCATCGCGAATCCCAATATCGGCCAGCTGTCCAGCATGTACATGTATGCCTGGAAACAGGGATTGAAAACGACGTACTACCTGCGCTCGCGGCCGGCCACGCGCATCGCGAAGACCACCGTGGCAGAGCCCATGCCGGGGGCCGAACCCGATTCGGCTGCGACCGCCTGCTCCCTGGAAAATCCCGCGGTTTGCGAGGCCTGCCAGTGACGCGCCTGCTCGATCCGGGGTTCAACCTGACGCTGCGGCCGATGCAGTACCCGAAATTCTACGAGATGTATCGGGCGGCCATCAAGAACACCTGGAGCGTCGAGGAAATCGATTTCCAGATCGATTTGAGCCATATCCAGCGCCGCATGAGTCCCGCGGATCGGCACTTGATCGAGCGCTTGGTCGCGTTCTTCGCGACCGGCGATTCCATCGTCTCGAACAACCTGGTCTTGAGTCTCTACAAGCACATCAACTCGCCGGAAGCTCGCATGTATCTGTCGCGGCAGCTGTACGAGGAAGCCTTGCACGTGCAGTTCTACCTGACGTTGCTCGACAACTATGTGCCGGATCAGGACGCCCGCGCCCTGGCATTCGCGGCCATCGACAACAGCCCTTCCATCCAGCGCAAGGCGGAGTTCTGCCGGCGCTGGACGGACTCCGTCGTCGATTTGCGGCGAATCGCCACCGCCGACGACCGTCGGCGGTTCCTGCTGAACTTGACCTGCTTCGCGAGTTGCATCGAGGGCCTCTTCTTCTTCGGTGCGTTCGCGTACGTGTATTTCCTGCGTTCGCGCGGCCTGCTGCCCGGGCTCGCGGCCGGCACCAATTGGGTGTTTCGCGATGAAAGCGCCCACATGTCGTTTGCGTATGAAGTGCTGCGGACCGTGCGCGAAGAGGAACCGGCGCTTTTCGATGCACGATGGGCCGCACAGGTGCTGCAGATGATCGAAGAAGCCGTCGAATGCGAAGCGGCATTCGCCGACGACGTGTTGTCCGGCGGCGTGGTGGGACTGACGCGTCGGGAAATGCGCGAGTATCTCCAATATGTCGCCGATCAACGGCTGACCATGCTCGGCCTGCCGATTCGATATGGTTCGCGCAATCCATTCTCGTTCATGGAATTGCAGGATGTGCAGGAATTGACCAATTTCTTCGAGCGCAGGGTATCGTCGTACCAAGTCGCGGTACAGGGTGAAGTCGCGTTCGATCGGGCATTCTGACCCAAACCGCGCCGCACGAACACATGCTGCATCCCCGCCGCCCGCGCAGCTTCGATGCCGAGTCGCTGTCCTCGAACACCAGGCAGTCCTCGGGCGCCACATCGAGCCGGCGTGCCGCTTCCAGGAAGGGATCGGGGAACGGCTTGCCGCGGTCCAACGCCCGTGCGGCGCGTCGGCAGCGCTGCTAGCGGGCCTTGCGCTTGATGGAACGAAACTTGATGCCCAGTTTCATCGCCTTCTGCGCGACAGCGCCCGGCGTACGGCCGAGCTTTTTCGCCGTTTGCGTACCGGAGAGCTTCGCCTTGGCGAACCCGCGCAGATTCTTCACATCGTCTTTCGACCAGGCTATTACTACACGTCGCTTCTTCTTTGCCATTTACTGCTTCCTGTTGAGAAGCGCGCATCATACCGGCGCCGCATGTCGCGCGCGGCCCTATTTATCGCCGTTTTGGTTGACTTTCGATCAAATTGGCATGATCAAGCCGCACCGACCCCTTGAAAGGGGCTGGCGCAGGAATCGATGACATGGTAATTACGAACAGGCCATCGCCGACGCAGGTACTTGGAACGCGCGCAGTGAACTCGGAACATTACTTGGGTTCGATGCTGAGGAGCGTTGCGCGATTGACGTTCGGTGTATGCATGGCGCTTGCACTCCTGCATTCGGGCGCGGTTGCCGCCGCCGCGTCGGCGCGGACCCCGCAGGCGCCGCTCGATGCACCGCCTGAATTGAAACGCCTGGTGGGCGAATACGGCGCGCCGGACTCGTTGCTGACCATCTATGAATCCGACGGGCAGCTCTTTGCCGACGGTAACGGATTGACCCGCGTCGCCCTGCGGCGTTTGTCGCCGATCGAGTACGAGGCCGGCAAGGGGCTGCACCGCTCGGTCCATCTGAAATTCGACGCCGATGGACTGCGTGAAATCGTGGATGTCGACGTTGGGGACAAACGTTTGCCGCGCCTCGACATCGGGCGGGATACGGTGGAGCACTTTCGTTCCAGCGTCCGCGCCGACGCGGGCGCATTGCGCGCGAAGGCGCTCGCGGCGACGCCGCCCGTCGAACCCGCACCGAAACGCGCAACGGACTTGGTCGACCTCGCAAGCCTCGGTTCTTCGATACGCTTCGACATTCGCTACGCCACGTCGAACAACTTCATGGGGTTTCCGTTGTACGAGACGCCCGCGGCGTTTCTGCAGCGCCCGGCGGCGCAAGCGCTGCGGCGCGCCGCGCAAAGTTTGGCGCCCCGCGGTTATGGTCTATTGGTACACGATGCATACCGACCCTGGTTCGTCACCAAGATGTTCTGGGATGCCACGCCGGCAGCGGCGCACATTTTCGTTGCCGACCCTGCCGAAGGCTCACGCCACAATCGGGGTTGCGCCGTCGATTTGACGCTGTACGAACTGGCGAGCGGCAAGCCGGTGGAGATGACGGGATCCTACGATGAAATGTCGCCGCGTTCCTTCGCGGATTTTCCGGGCGGCACGAGCCGCCAACGTTTCCTGCGCGATCTGTTGCGCACAGCCATGGAGGCGCAGGGCTTCGCGGTCTATGCCGAAGAATGGTGGCATTTCGACTACCAGGATTGGCACGACTACGCGATCGGCAACGTCACGTTCGAGCATCTCCGAGCCCGCGAGACTATTCCGAACGCACAGGCGGCCTTGGCCGTCCGCGGAGCGCCTTCGCAGGATCGCGACCACCCTGGCACTGCGGCCCGATGACGGCGCACAAACCGTTGCTCGGCGCAGTGGAGTTCGGCGGGACCAAGTGCGTCTGTCTCCTCGGCACCGGACCCGACGACATTCGCGAGCAGGTATCGGTCCCGACCGGGAGCAACTCGGAGGCGACGCTGACTCGGATCGAGGGCGTGCTGCGGAATTGGCAGGACGCGCATGGTGCCATGGCGGCTCTCGGCATCGCGTCGTTCGGGCCGGTCGATCTCGACCGTCGGTCGCCAAGCTACGGATCGATCACCTCGACGCCGAAATCCGGCTGGCGGAATACGCCCATTGCCGGTCGCTTCGCACGCGCGTTCGGCGTTCCCGTGGGCTTCGATACGGACGTGAACGGCGCCGCGCTGGCAGAGGGGCGCTGGGGAGCGGCCATCGGTCTTGCGGATTTCGCCTACATTACCGTGGGCACCGGCGTGGGTGTCGGGCTGGTCGTCGGCGGGTATCCGGTTTACGGGTTCGGTCATCCCGAGCTCGGACACATTCGTGTCGTGCGCAAGCCGGGCGATACCTGGAGGGGCAGCTGTCCGTTTCATGGCGACTGTGTCGAAGGGCTGGCATCGGGCGTGGCCATCGCGGCGCGTGCCGGCGTGGCGGCCGATCTCGTTCCGCCCGACAGTCCGGTGTGGGATCTGGTCGCGCATGCGCTGGGGCAGCTGTTGCATACCCTCGTGCTGACCACGGCGCCGCGCCGCATATTGATCGGCGGCGGCGTCGCCGAGGCGCATCCCGAACTGCTCGGCCGCGCGCGGCGCCAGCTTGCCGAGAGCCTGAACGGCTACATGGACCTGGATCGCCTCACGGGCGGCATCGACGCCTACGCCGTGCGGCCGGGCCTTGGCGCCATGGCGGGACCTCTGGGCGCATTGGCGGTGGCGGCGGACGCGGCCCAGGCATAACCCTCGCCGACGGACAGCGGCGGCATGTGGCTCATGCCAGGCCATCCTTCGGCCCGGTCTCGATCTCGGCCGTGGCGCGCTCGAGCGCCTTTGCCATTCGCAGTTGCTCCTCGGCCGACGCATTCATTCGCGCAGACAACGCGTGCTCGAGTTTGTGCCGTGCCTCGATCAATTCTTTGAGCGGCCGATTGCCGGCGCTGCCCTCCTCGACGTCCCCGCCGGCGAGGGCGCGGCGCACCATTCCCATTCTCTGAGCAAAAAAGCTCAACTTGGCCCAGATCATCTCGACGCGCTCGCGGTTCTTGTCGAGATGAGCGCGGCCCGTCTCGGTCAGCGCATAGCGCTTGCGATTGCCGTCGGTTTCGACGCTGGTGTAGCCGAGCTCTTCCAAATACGTGAGTGCGGGATACACCATCCCGGGGCTGGGCGTGTAAAAGCCGTTGGAGCGGGCTTCCAACAGCTTGATCAACTCATAACCATGCCGCGGCGCGTCGGCGAGAAGGGCCAGCAGCAAAATCTGCAGATCATCGGAGCTGAATTTTCTGCCCCGTGAGAAGTCGTCATCGTCGCCGCCCAGGCGCGCGCCGCCGCGCGAGAAGAAGCTGCCGCCACGATGCCCGTGACCCATCCTACCCAACCGAAAGCCGTGTTCTGTGTGTCTCATCAGTCTTAAGATATATATCTTAAGACTGTTTGTCAACCAGGCTTTCCGACGGGCTTGATCGAGGGATTGCACCCCGAGATGTCGGTCGGCGGCTAAGGCGAGGTCTGCGCCATTTCTCGCCCGAGCGCGTAAAACAAACTCTCGATTGCCGCCTCCCCGACATTCAGCGTCAACGCCACCCGCAACCGCGCGGTGCCCACGGGAACGGTCGGCGGTCGAATGGCTCGCACGTCGAAGCCCTGCATCTGAAGCGCCGCCGCCAGATCGATTGCCTTAACGTCCGCACCGATGATGATGGGCAGGATGTGCGACCCCGAGCCCGGCAGGCCGCAGTGGTGGGCGAGGCTGCGTGTCGCCAGTTCGACCAACCCCTGCAACCGTTGCCGCCGCGCGTCGCTGCGCTCGCAAAGAGCGAGGGCCGCGCGGGTGACCGCGGCGATCAACGGCGGAGGCGCGGTTCCATAAATGAAAGGCCGGCCTCGATTGACCAGATAGTCGTTGAGAACCGACGGCCCGCAGACGAATGCTCCGGCCGTACCGAGCGCCTTGCCGCAGGTATGAACCGTAACGATGTTGTCCCGGCCTTCCAGAAAAGCCGCGCGCCCTCGCCCGCCGGGCCCCAGTACGCCCGTGGCATGGGCCTCATCGATGACGAGAATGGCTTCGCGCCGCTGCGCAAGCGCGGCAAGTTCGGCCAGATCCGGCGCGTCGCCATCCATGCTGTAAAGACTCTCGACCGCAATCCAAATGCGGCCCTGCCCGCCTGAGTTGCGCCAGCGCGTTATCTCATCGTCGATGGATTGAGCATCGTTGTGGCGCGCCGCAATGAAATCCGCGCGCCCGCGACGCAGCCCATCGTGCACGCTCGCATGAATCCTCTCATCGTGCACCACCAAATCGCGCCCCTGCGGTGCGGTCGCGAACAACGTCAGGTTGGCCGCATATCCGCTGACGAAATACAGCGCGGATTCGCAACCGAAGTAGCGGGCCGCCGCCGCCTCTACGGCTTCGTGCTCGGGATGATTGCCGCGCAATGCACGCGATCCGCCGGCGCCGACCGGCACCTGTCGCGATAACGCCTCGACTGCGGCCTCACGCAGTTCGGTGGAACCGGCAAAGGCCAGATAATCGTTCGACGTGAAATCGAGACCGGCGGGCCGCTCGAGCCGTCGCCTGCGGCCGCGCACGGTCAAGCGCTGCAGATCCGCGGCCAATGGAGCAAACGGAGAGATTCTGTCGCCGCCTGCCGCAGGCCGGATGTCGCGTTCATTCATGGCATGATTTTACTAGAAACGCGGCGCGGATGAGGCGCGCACTGTTCGTGCGGCAGACTGGCAACGGCCGACAGCCGATCGGCTACACCAAGAAAACGGGAGTCATCATGACAAAATCCAAATCGACCATCGCACTCGTCTCGTTCATCGCAGGTGCAGGGACCGCCTTCGCCCAATCCAACGATATTGCGACGGGCAACATGCACATGGATGTGAAAGCAATGGATACCAACGGCGATCATATGATCTCGCGGGCCGAATTCTCGGCCCCCTTAGTGCGGCCGGATCAGGCTCGGCGCGGCTGATGAGCCGGCTGCTCCGCCGGTAGGATTGGCTGCGCCCGCATGAACTGAGCCTCGATATCGTGACAGGACAGGGGCCGGGCCAGCAGGTAGCCCTGCGCCTCGTCGCAGCCGCAGGCGTTCAGCCATTGCAACTGGCCCGCACGTTCGATGCCCTCGGCGGTGACCAACAGGTTGAGGGTTTTCGCGAGCGACATGATCGCTTTCACGATGGCCCCGTCGCTGTCGGAGCGGTCCACGTTTTGAATGAAGCTGCGGTCGATCTTGAGCCGGTCGGGAGGGAAGCGGGTGAGATACGACAAGGATGAATAACCCGTCCCGAAATCGTCCAAGGCGATGCGGCACCCCAAACGTCTGATGCGATCCACGCTGCTGCGCCCGGCCGTCGCGTCGGTGACGAACACCGATTCGGTGATTTCGGCCTCGATGAGGCTCGGGTCGATTCCCGCCCTCTCGGTCTCGGCCTTGATCACGCGCGCGGGATCGCCGAACAGCAATTCCTTGCCGGACACGTTCACCGCTATCGGTATGGCAATGCCGGCGTCCTGCCAGACCCGCAGCTGGGCGCACACTGCCCGCAATATCCACGCGCCGATATCGACGATGAGACCACTCTCCTCCGCCACCGGGATGAACCGGTTCGGAGAGACCTCCCCAAGGTCGGCGTCGCACCATCGCACCAGCGCTTCGGCGCCCACCAGCTTGCCGTCGCGCAGTCGAAACTTGGGTTGGTAGCGAATGTCGAGCGCATTGTCGCGCAGCGCCCGGCGCAAGCGGGTCTCGAGGTCCAGCGTATCGCGCAGCCGTGCACTCATGGCGGCGTTGTAGGCGATGACCTTGGGACCGCCGTTGATCTTGGCCTGATACATGGCCGTGTCGGCGTGCTTGAGCAACGTCTCGACGTCCCTGCCGTCCTCCGGATACACCGCGATGCCGATACTCGGCGTGGCGATGAATTCCAAGGTGTCGTAGGCAATCGGCACTTCCAATGCCGCGCAGATCGCCATGGCGATCCGCACCGCGGTGGCCCGAGCGTGAGGGTGCCGGACGATCACGACGAATTCGTCCCCGCCGAGGCGCGCTAGAAATACCGGAGTCTCCAGCGAGTCGAATGCGGCCAAGACCGAGGTCAGCACGCCGGCCACCCTTTGCAGCACGGTGTCGCCGACGGAATGACCGAACGTGTCGTTGATTCGTTTGAAGCCGTTGAGGTCGACGTAGGAAAACGCCACCCCTTCCGATTTGGCATTGGCGAGGTCCACGAATCGCGCCGCCGCCTCGGTGCCGTGCTGGCGATTGGGCAATCCGGTCAGGGTGTCGTAGAACGCGAGCCGTTCGATGTGTCTCGCGGCGGCCATGCGTTCGCTGGTGTCCTGGCGCACGATCAAGACGTCTCCCCCGTCGCAGCGGCTGAATCTGAGCTCGGAGGAGCGATGCTCATCCGCCGGGCCGACATCTCGAAGTTCGAGCGTGCGCGGCCGGGCGTCTCCGGCCGTCAGCTTGACCGCGTTCAGCACGTCGTCGAAACGCTCCCGCGGTACCGCGGAATCGAGCTCCGCAAGATCGTGTGCCGGTTCGCCCGGCGTGGACGCGGTCGAGCGCGCGTTCTTGCTCCAGCGAAGTTCCCCCCGCGGCGATACCACCCACAAAGCGTCGGGAATGGCCTCGATGAGCGTCAGGATCTTTGCTTCGCGGTCGGCGTTGCGCAGGATATAGGCGAGCCGGTGCGGCAACAGCGACCAGTTGACGGGCTTCGAAATGAAATCCGTTGCACCCGCCTCGAAGGCGCGGTTGACCGCGGCTTCGTCATCCAGGCCCGTGACCATTACGATGGGCAGCGAAGAACCCTTCGCCGCGCGGATGCGCTCGCAGGCGGCGAAGCCGTCCAATCCCGGCATTTCGACATCGAGCAGGACGATCGCCGCCTCATTGGCGAGCGCCGCCGCGAGCGCCTCGCTGCCATTGTCGAACACCAGCGGGCGCAGTCCGGCGGCGACTGCGGCTTCCGCCAGCAACAGGCGCCCGAGATCCTCATCGTCCGCTACGATGGCGATGGGCAGACCGGGGGCGAAGCCGCTCATGCGCTTTCCCGCAGCAGGACGTTGTTGAGTTCGGCCAGGAGGGTGGGATGCGCCATCATCAGATTCTCGTACGCGCGGCGCGCGCCGGTCTCGTCGCGTGCGCCGCACAACCGCTCGAGTTCACCCAGCTGCGCGGAGAACATCAGGGCCCCCACATTGGCAGCCGCTCCCTTCAGCTTGTGCGCGGCCGCGCGCGCGCCGTCGCAGTCGCGCAAGGTCAGCGCCGCATCGACGCGCGCCAGCCCATCGCCGCAGTTCTTTTCGAACATTGCGACCAGCTTTGCGTAGAGGCTGCCGCCCTTGCCGATGCTGCGCATCTTGAGGACGCTCGCGCCGTCCACAACGCTGAGGCCCTGGTACTCGGTCGGCGGCACCGCCGGCTCGGGCGCCGCGGCCGGCTTTCCCGTCCATCGCCGCAGCAATTTGGCGAATTCGGCGAGAGGATACGGCTTGCTCAGAATTCCATCCATTCCCGCCGCCAGACACGCCTCGCGGTACGCGGCGGCATTGTTCGCGGTCAACGCGATGATGGGCGTCCGCCGCTGGGCGGGCTCTCGCGCGCGGATCCGGGCGGTCGTTGCATAGCCGTCCAGGCCGGGCATGTTCAGATCCATGAGGATCAAGTCGAAATGCTCGCTCGCGGCGCGGGCGACGGCGGCGGCGCCATCCTCGACCCAGGCGCTCGTGCAACCGAGCACCGCGAGATAGCCCTCCGCGACGGTGCCGTTGACATTGTCGTCCTCGACGATGAGCACATGCGCGCGGATGCGCGGAAACATATACGCGCCGGTGGCATCGGTCGCCATCACCTCATCGTCGGGACCACCGGCACTCGACAGCGCGTTGAGCAGGGCGTCCCGTTGTACGGGACTGCGAAGCAATTGATTCTTCGCGACTTTCGATTCCAGACCGTAGGTTTCTATCGAGGCGGCGGCGGCGATCACCACCGTGCGTTGTCGGCAAGGCTCGCTCAAGAATCGGTCCAATTGGCCGCCGTAGCTCTCGGCGTCCACCAGGATGACCTCGTGGCTCGCTGCTTCGAGCCCGCTCGATTCATCGCCGCTGCGGCTGACCATGCCCAACAACTCGACGTGGCGCCGCAGGGATTCGTTGAGCGCGCGGCGCCGCGACAGAATCACCACCCCCTTGGCGGACGGCGGGTCGATAACGATCGCCGACTCCCGCGCCCGGGTCTCGAGCGCAAGCGATACGGTGAACGTGGAGCCGACATGCAGGTGGCTTTGGACCTCGATGGTACCCCCCATCAGCCCGACCAATTCGTGGCAGATCGACAGACCCAGGCCCGTACCGCCGAATCGCCGCGTCGTCGTTTCGTCGGCTTGCGTGAACGGCTCGAAGATCTTGCCCTGGGCCATCGCGCTGATTCCGACGCCGGTGTCCGCCACCGCCAGGGTGACGCTCAGCCGCCCGCCGGCCAGCCGCGCGATGTCGCATCTCACGACGACCTCGCCCTTTTCGGTAAATTTGACGGCATTGCCGATGAGGTTCATCAGAATCTGCCGCAGCCGCAAAGGATCGCCGAGCGCTTCGACCGATTCGCGCGGCGCCGGGCAGATGATGAGATCGATGCCTTTGGATTCGGCGGCGCCGGTGAAAATGGCGACGCACTCATCGATGAGTTGATTCAGATCCAGCGGCAGGCTCTCGAGCATGATCTTGCCCGCCTGTGCCTTCGACAGATCGAGCAAGTCGTTGAGAATCTGCAACAAGGTCCTCGCGGACGAGCGTATCGTTTGGATCTGGCGCGCCTGTGTCGCCGACAGCGGCGAACGCGCGATCAATTCCGCCATCCCGACGACGCCGTTCATGGGAGTGCGCAGTTCATGCCCCATCCTCGACAGAAAGCTGCTCTTCGCTTCGCTGGCGACGATGAGCTGTTGATTGGTGTCGCGCAGCTCCTTGGTGCGCAACGCCACCTCGGATTCGAGTTGCTGTTGCGCGTCCAGGGCGCTGCGCAGCTTGCGTCGCTGCGACCGCTGCGCCCAGAGCACCAGTCCGATCAGCACAGCCGCATATGCCGTGTACGCCGGCGCCGACTGCCACGGCGCCGCCTCCTTGTGGATGGTCAGGCGGTACGGCACGGTGCTCCACGACGAATCGGCGTTCGCAGCGCGTATCTCCAGCAGATGATCGCCGGCGTCGAGATTCGTCAGCGTCACCCGGCGCTGCGAGTTGAGGTCGATCCACTTGTCCGTGAGTCCCGTCACCCGATAGGCCAGGCGATTGCGATTGGGCGACGTGAAATCGAGCGCGGCGAAATCGAACGACACCACGCTCGCCCGGTAGTCGAGCGGCACGCGGCTCAACAGCCAGTACGGCGTCGTCTCGTGGACCGGGGCGCCGAGCACTTCGAGGCCGGTCAGCGCGATGCGCGGCGGCGTCGATCCGGCGGACAGGCGCGAGGGATCGAATACATTGAAGCCGTTCGGTCCGCCGAAACAGAGCCGGCCATCGGACATGCGCAGATACGCGCCGGAGTTGAACTCCTCGCCCTGCAGCCCGTGTTCGCGGTGGTAGGTCTTGACGGCGCGCGTGCGCGGATCGAAGCGCATCAGTCCCGCGTTGCCGCTCAGCCACAGGCGCCCACTCGAATCGGGCAGCACGGCGTATATAGTGTCGCTCGACAGCCCTTCCGCCAGCGAGAACGTCGCGAACCGTATGGATGCGGGTTCGGCGGAGGATCCCACCGCCAGACTGAGGCCGCCGCCGTCGGTGGCGATCCACACGTTGCCGCTCGCGTCCGTCGTGATCGAGTAAACGATGTTCGCGGCAAGGCTGTGAGGATCGGCATCGTCATGGCTGAACGTCTGGAATACCGTTCCCGACGCGTCCGCGATATCGAGGCCGCCGCTCTCCGTGCCGATCCAGACATTGCCGGCGCGATCTTCGGTGAAAGACGTGACATTCTCGGAGGTGGTCGCCCCGCGCGCGCGCGCAGAGAAGGGAATCTGGCGGACCACCCCCGTGCTGGGGTCGAGGATGTTGGCGCCGCCGCCGTGGGTACCGATCCAGAGCGAGCCGTTTTTCGCCTCGTAGATCGCGGCGATGCCCGCGGCACTGAGGCCGTGCGGATCTCCGGATGCCACGGGAATCGAGACGACCTGGCCGTCCCGCGACAGCTTCTTGAGGCCCGCTCCCCACGTTCCGATCCAGAGGTCGCCGTGGCGGTCCCGGTGCAGCGACATGATTCGACGATCCGCCAGCGCGTCGGTGCGGCCGAGAATCGCATCGAGGTTCTGAGCCTCGCCGGTGCGAATATCGAAATCGAACAATCCGCCGCCCAATGTCCCTACCCATAGGTGATTGTTCTCGCCGTCGGCGAATGCCGTCACCATCCGTCCGTCGAGCCAGGCGGCCGTCGTTCCGCCCAGTTCCCAGCTATGGGAATTCCAACGGTTGACGCCCCCCGCACGAGTGCCGATCCACAGCAGGCCGGCGCCGTCCTCGTACAAGGACATGATGAAGGAATCGCTGAGCGATCCGGGATCGCCTTTCTCGTGAACGTAGCGGCCGATGCGGTCGTTTGCGCGGCTCAGGTAGTCGAGGCCATCCGCCGTGCCGACCCAGAGATGGCCGGCGTGGTCATCGAGCACGGCGTGGATCTCGTCGCTGCTGATGGAATTCGCGTCGTCGGCGGAATGGCGCAGATTGGCGAGCACCTGGCCCTCTCGGGTCAGGTGAAAGAGACCCGAGCTGAACGTGCCTACCCAGAACGTGTCATCGCCGCCATCCGTGATATCCATCACCTGCTTGCCGGCAAGCGGCGGCTCGGCGCCCTGCAGATAGGCGCTATGGACGAGATGGTCGCGGTCATAACGCCATCGATCGATACCGGTGGCGGTGCCGATCCACACATCCCCGTGACGATCCTCGATCAAGTCGTAGACCTGATCGTTGATCAGCGATTCCTCGTGCGAGTCGCGGTGCCGCAGGTGGTCGATCCGGCCGGATTGCGGGTCGAGGACATCGACCCCCGCATCCAGCGTTCCCAACCACACCAGCCCGCGACTGTCGATCAGCAAGGTCCGCACGAAGTCGCTCGAGATCGAGCGTGCGTCGGCCTTGTCATGCTTGAAGACGGTAAAGGTATCGCTGGCGCGATTCCAGCGTGCGACACCCGCACCTTTGACGGCAATCCACAGGTCCGCGTGTTTGTCCTCGACGATCGAGAAGATGAAGTTGCCCGGCAGGCTATCCTTGATGCGCGGCGAATAGGCATAGCGGTGTATTTCGCGGCCGTCGTACCGGACGAGTCCATCCTCGGTGCCGAACCACACGAAGCCCTGCGAGTCTTGCAGGGTCGCGTAGACGGTCCCCTGTGGCAGGCCTTCGAGCGTCGACAAATGCTCGAGAATCAACGAACGGGCGTCTGCGGCCACCGCCGCGGCGGGACTCGCGCAGACGATCGAGATGCCGGTGAGGGCTCGCATCGTTTGACGAATCCACGCAATCATCGGTCAATCCTGTCGGGTCGGACGATTGACTATGCTGCAGCGTAGCGAGACATTATCGGCGGTCCGTCACAGGCCGCCGAATTGCCGGCAGGCGCCGGGCAAGCCGTCGCGGAAAATGTCGACTGGTCGTGATTCGTTGGAGCTGTCGCGGCCCGAAAGCCGCACAGTGGGTATGGACGCTCAGCCCTCGCTCATAGGGCGATCAGCCTGCAGGGCGGCGGCTTCGGGACACACGAAGACGTCGCCGATACCCTGCGTATAGCCGAGCTCGAGCAGGGTGCGGCGCTGGACGGCGCTGTCGACGGCAGTGGCGATGGGGATGAGTCCGAGCGCTCGGGCAACGCTCGCCACCGCCCGGCCCACCTTGGCGGCGGTGGGATCTTGGGCGACGGCACCTGCGCAGGCGCGATCCAGCTGCAGCGCGCTCAAGGGCGCGCGCGCCAGCCGTTCGATCGACGACATTTTACGGCCGACTTCATCGACCACGAATTGCACCCCCCGGTCGGCGAGCGATTGCCATTCGGCGATGTCTCGCGTCAGGTACGTCCTCTCGGAGATGCGCAACTCCAGGCGCTCGGGCAGGATGGAATCCTCGCCGAGCACGCTGCGGATGTCGGGAACGAATTCCCCGTCCAGCACGTGATGTCGAAGCGCGCCGTACGAGATCCGCACCTGCGGCGCCACGTTCGGCAACATCGCGGCGAAATCCTCCCGCAGATGGTCGAGCAGCGAACGAGACAGCGCCGTTGCCAGGCCGGTTGCCGCGGCGGCGGCCAGGAATTGCGCGGGTCGAATCTCGCCGCGAACCGGATGCATCCATTGCAAATAGCCGACCAACGCGACCAGGCGCCCGGACTCGAGGTCGTGGCGACCCCGGTATTTCAAGCGGATGTGACGATTGGCGATGGCATCGCGCAGTTCCTCGGCAACGTCCAAACGCGTCAGCGACCGCAGCTTCATCGTATCCGAGAAGAAACTCAACGGCGCCGATTCGGCTCGCCGCGCCTCGGTGGTTGCCGACCGCGCATTCTGCAAAAGTGATTTCTGCGAGTTGGCGTCCTGACCGAGGATGGCGATGCCGGCATAGGCTTTCAGGTGAAACGTCGCGTCGCCGAATCGAATCGGCTCGCTCACGCTGTCGCAGACGCCGCGGACACACGCTTCGATCGCATCGCGATCGTCGCTCTGGACGACCAGCGCCAATTCATCGTCGGCCAAGGGCCCGACATACCACGGCCGCGCCGGGTCGGCGCCGAGCTGCGACAGGCGCTGGATACCGATGCCGATCACGCGATCGCACACGTTGGCATCCATGATCGCCAGTATGTCGGCGAGACCCTCCACGTGAATGACGGCCAATGCGATGGGCCGGCCGCTCAGCGACGCGGACGATACCGTGTCGGTGACGCGGCGCCAGAACTCGCGGCGGTCCACACGAGGGCTGATCTCCTCACCGGCATCGGCCTCCGGAGCGGCGTCCGCTCCGGAGGATAGCGACCGGATCAGACCAATGGCGCGATCCGGAGACTGAGCGCTGACCCGCGCTTCGTAGCGCCCGCCGGCGTGATCGAAGCTGGCTTCGCAGGGCTCGCGTGAAGCGATGGCGCGCCGCGTCAGTTGCTTGATGAGCGCGGCGACCGTCGGCGGCCACGCCGATCCGGCGGCCCGCAAGCCCCTCACCGAGCGGCCGCCGGCGTGCCGCAAGACGGTGCCGTCGCGGCTCAGTTGCACGACCAGATCGGGGAGCGCGTCGATCAATGATTCTTCCGGAACCGCCCCGAGCTGTGGCTCTCGCCTGTTGTTTTGCATATTCCCAATAATGCAGATGTTTTCGCGCCGCTTCTCGAAGAACCCCGACAAATGGGATGCAGTTGGAGAAAAACGCGGCCCGATAGTGCCGATGCGCACGACGCCGGTTTGACATTGTGCGGATTTAACCCGCGGTTATGTGACGGGTTCGGCACATCGCGCTCCGGTCCCGGCAAGGCCATCCTCTGCTCGGCCCAACGACAGCGGTCTAATGTCTCCATGCCGGACAGCGGCCACATCTGCCACGAGGAATCTATGCCAAGTCTCGCCTCCACTCGCCTTTCAGTGCTGTTGTCGATGGTGACGATGCTGCCGGGAATCGCAGCCTCCCGGGAGGAAGGAATGGGTCCGGCCGCCGCGCCGCTGTTGAATCCCTGGGGCACGGCGGCGGCGCGCTACATCGTCCAGGCGTCGACCGCGCGCGCGGCGCGCGCGGACGTGAAGCAAGTAGGCGCGACGCCGGGCTTGGCTCTCGACATCATCCGGGCGGTGACCGCGGATTTGACGCCGGCCCAGGCCGCCCGACTTCGCGCGCACACCGACGTTCGGCTGTATCTCGATCGGTCGATCACACCTCAAGGCGCGGCCGCGAGCGCGGCCGCGACCACCATTTCCACGTCCATCGCGACCTCGCTGGTCGACGGAACCGGGTTGACTCTACAGGCCAATCAATACGTCACCGACTACCCGATGCTGGTGGGCGCCACGTTCCTGCAACGGAGCGGCATCACCGGCAAGGGAATCACCATCGCGGTGCTCGACACGGGCATATGGACGGGCGGCGGCCAGAACTTTACCTCTCGCATCCTGGCCAGCGTCGACATCGTCGCCGGCGGGTCGCAGCCCGTGACGGCCGATCCGTACGGCCACGGAACCCACGTCGCGTCGATCGCAGCCGGCGGCGCCGTGACGCCGGTCGGCTCGTCGTTCGGCATCGCGCCGAACGCGAACCTGGTCATCGTGCGTGCATTCGACGGCGAGGGCGCGGGCTCGTACGCAAACGTCATCGCGGGTCTCAATTGGATCGTCGCGAACCAGCAGAAGTACAAGATTCGCGTTCTGAACCTGTCGTTCGGCGCCCCGCCGGAATCGAATTATTGGAACGATCCCCTCAATCAGGCCGTCATGGCGGCATGGCAGGCCGGCATCGTGGTGGTCGCTTCTGCCGGCAACAGCGGGCCGACCCCGATGACGATCGGTGTGCCCGGCAATGTGCCCTACATCATCACCGCCGGCGCGATGACCGACAACTACACGCCGTATCTGCCGACCGACGACCGTCTCGCCTCGTTCTCCTCGACGGGCCCGACGTATGAAGGCTTCGTGAAGCCCGACCTGGTGGCTCCGGGCGGACACATGGTGGGCTCGATGTGGTATCAGAGCTACCTCGCCAATATCGATCCGGGTTCGATGACATCGAGCGAATCGCTGTTCGTGATGTCCGGCACATCGCAGGCTGCTGCGGTCACGACGGGTGTCGTCGCGTTGATGCTTCAGGCGAATCCCTATCTCACCCCCGATGCCGTCAAGTGCCACCTGATCGCCTCGGCCCGTCCGGCGCTCAACGCGGCGGGCGTCCCCGCGTACAGCCTCTTTCAGCAGGGTGCCGGGCTCATCAATGCGCCGGCCGCGGTCTACAGCACTGCGTGGGGCTGCGCGAATCAAGGCCTCAACATCGGCGCGGACCTTGCGGGCACCGCGCATTTTGGCGGACCGGCGAACAGAGACGCGAACGGGAATTATTATCTGATGAATATGAAGGGTTCCGCGTGGGGAACGCCGGCCGCCGGCGCAGGCTCAACCTGGAACCAAAGCTTTGCCGCGTCGCAGGGCTACACGTGGACGCAGGGCTATACCTGGACGCAAGGGTACACCTGGACGCAGGGCTACACCTGGACTCAAGGGTACACGTGGACGCAGGGCTACACCTGGAGTCAAGGCTATACCTGGAGTCAGTCGGTACCCTGGTGGGGCGGCCAGAGCGTCGTGAATGCCGCGACCAGCCCGGCTTCAATCGAGGATTGGGTGCCCAACGAATAGCAAGCAACCACCGCGGTGGTCATGTCCGCCGCGCCGAACAACAGACCGAGGTCGGAAGGATTGAGCGGCGCCGCCTCCACCCGCACCAGCACCTCGGTCGGGCCGGGCCGGGCCGCGGGACAGCGATGTCGTGCAGCGACAGTTCGAGTTGACCGCCGGTGCGGATGACGGAGCGCAACTGCAGTTGGGTGTGTTCGTTGGCTGGCATCGTGGAATAATCTCAAAGCGTCGATTCCACACCCGAGTCCTCACCGCCAGGCGATCCCAAACTCCATGGATAAACTGTTCATTTCCGCCAATTCACTGCTGAGCGACTCGATGGAACTCGCCCGCCTGATCGTGGCGAGCGGATTCAGGCCCACGTATCTGGTCGCGATGTGGCGCGGCGGCGCGCCGATCGGAATCGCGGTTCAGGAAGTGCTCGAGTACCACTCCATACACTGCGATCACATCGCGATTCGCACCTCGTCGTACACCGCCCCCGGTGAACAGGCCAAGACCGTTCGGGTTCATGCGCTCGATTATCTGGTGTCGCGTCTGTCCGCCGACGATGAGTTGCTCCTGGTCGACGACGTGTTCGACTCCGGCCGCAGCCTCGATGCCGTTCTATCGGAACTGGGGCGCCGCTGCCGGCGCAACTTGCCCGAGAAGATCCGCATCGCAACCGTCTACTACAAACCGGCGCGCAATCGCAGCGCCCTCGTGCCGGATTACTTCGTGCGGGCCACGGACAGCTGGCTGGTCTTTCCCCATGAGATTCAAGGGCTGACCCGGGAGGAGATCCTCGAACACAAGCCGATCACGGAAGACTTCTTCGATCCGCTCTGAGGCCGGGCTACCGCCGCTGCACCGCCGCCTCGCCGCGCCCCTCGTCGGACCGACCCGCGGGCTTGGCCGCTGCAGGCTTGCCAACGAATACAGGCATTTGCGGGCCCCTGTCGGTGTCCGGCCTACACCACCTCCGGCGGCGCGCCCCTTGTCGCTCGAGTCGCGGAAGGCATACTTGCTGCGCTGCCAACCAAGGGGGAACGGGCATGGGCTGCAAGAGAATCTCGATCGTCATACTGGGAATGGTCGGCCTTACCAGTCACGTACTTGCGGTGAACGCGTCCTCCCAGGCGAGCCTCGGCAGGCGGCAGTTGGCGAGCTGCATGACGAAGCAGATGAATGCCAGCAGAACCATCTCGTACAATGACGCGGCCAAGGTCTGCAAGCTCCAGCAAAAATCTCAAAACGACAATCTGGCCGTCAATAACGCGCAACCGCCGGCTCGCTCGCGCTGAGACTGCTCGCGGCGGACGCGGCCACGGGGTCCGTTTCCCAGCCGCCGCCCAATGCCTTGTAGAGTCTCACGAGATCGGTGACTTCCGTGAGCGACGCCTGGGCGAGCTGCTGCTTCGCTTGATTGGTCTGCAACTCCACATTGAGCACGGTGATGTAAGTCGACAGGCCCACCTGGTACGAATGTCGTGTAATGTCGAAGGCGCGCTCGTCGGCCGCCACGGTGTCCTCGAGCGCTTTCACGCGCAGGCCATCTTGATCCAGGCTGACCAGGCCGTCTTCGACATCCTGCAGAGCCGACAACACCGTCTTGCGGTAGTTGAGAGCGGCCGCTGCGGCCTCGGCGCGCGCCATCTTCACGTTGGCCACGAGCGCGCCGCCCTGGAATATGGGCAGCGATATGCCGGGACCCGCGCTATAAAATTTACTGGCCCAATCGAACAGGTAGTTGCTGCTGATGTTTCGCAAACCAAAAGATCCCGTGAGGGAAACATCCGGGTACAGCGACGCCATCGAGACGCCGACCTCGGCCGTCGCGGCGTGCAAATTGGCTTCTCGTCGATCGACATGGTGCGCTATTCTCGACGTGGAGGAGTTCTACGCCCGAATCGATTATTCGGGTCGTTCAGGCGATGGTCAAGGTGCGTGCGCCGCGCAAGCAGCGAGTCACGCATCGGTCTCGCGCTCTAGGCCCCGGGTCCAAACATCCGGCGACGAACTCGCGCCGCCGCGGTACATAGACTTGGACATTTCCGCTGTCGTCCGGCAGATCGTCATGCTGTCGGACGAATCCTAGCCGTCGCATTAAGTTCGTCCAAACTTGCCTCGAAGCAGCGTTATACTCGGCCGATGAACACCGGCACTTTTCCCATCGACCTCTCGAAACTCGAGCCTCTCAAGCTCGACCCCACGGTGACGGCGCTGACGGATGCGCAAAAGGCGGCGCTCCGCCACAACATTCAGTTGTGTCGCGACACCATCGTTTTTTTTACCGCCTTGGCCGGCGCGCGGGGCCTGTCGGGACATACCGGCGGCGCCTACGACACTGTGCCCGAGGTCATGATCATCCGCGCCTTCATCGCGAACGGCACTCCCATCGTGCCGGTGTTCTACGACGAAGCGGGCCACCGAGTCGCCACTCAGTATTTATTGAGCGTGCTCAACGGCGCCATGCCCGCGGAGAAACTGCTGCACTACCGCGAATACGACAGCGGGCTGCCGGGCCACCCGGAAAAATTGCTGACGCCGGGGGTCGACTTCAGCTCCGGCCGCCTCGGCCATCTGTGGGCCTTCGTCAATGGCGTGGCCATCGCGAACCCCGACAAGGCCGTGGTGCTGCTCGGTTCCGATGGCAGCCAGATGGAAGGCGACAACGCCGAAGCGGCGCGCCTCACGGTCGGCAAACAGCTCAACGTCAAAGTCCTGATCGACGACAACAACGTGACCATTGCCGGCCATCCGCAGGAATACATGGCGGGCTACGACCTGAGCCGCACCTTGTCCGGCTACGGCCTGATCACGGAAACGACCATGGGCGAAGATTTGGATGCGCTCTACATCGATCTGTGCCGGGCGTTCCGCGATCCCATACCGCATGGCCTCGTGATCAAGCGTCCCATGGCCCCGGGAATCAAGGGTGCCGAGGGCAGCCCGCACGCGCACGAGGTGCTGAAGCCCGAAACCGCGATCCAGTATCTCGAGGCCCGCGGCGGCTACGAACGCGCGATCGAGCTGTTGAAGGCGGCGAAGCCGGACAAGAGCCCGCTGACCTACAAGGGATCGTCGGGCGTCGGCAAGAACCGCGATGACTTCGGCAAGATCGTCAACGGAATACTCGATGGCATGAGCGAGGCCAAGCGTCTCGAGAGCGTGCGCGTTTTCGACAACGACCTGGAAGGGTCCTGCGGTCTGCACCACATCCGCAAACAACATCCAGAGATTTTCGTCCGCGGCGGCATCATGGAGCGCGGCAATTTCTCCGCGGCGGCCGGATTCGGCTCGACCCCGGGCAAGCAGGGCATTTACGGCACGTTCAGCGCATTCCTGGAAATGTGCATCAGCGAAATTACCATGGCCCGACTCAATTTTTCGAACGTCCTGGCGCACTTCAGCCATAGCGGCGTCGACGACATGGCGGACAACACCTGTCATTTCGGCATCAACAGCATGTACGCCGATGGCGGCGTGAAGCCCGGCCATTCCGACGATACCACCCGCCTCTACTTTCCGGTCGATCAGCATCAGTTCGCCGCCTGCGTGAAGCGCATCTTCGATGACCCCGGCTTGAGGTTCCTGTTCACCACGCGCGCGCCGGTGCCGGACATTTTGGACGAGGCGGGCAAGCCCCTGTACGAAGGTAAGCCGTTCGAACCGGGCAAGGACTATGCGGTGCGCGAGCCCAAGGCCGGCGGCGGCTATGTGGTTGCCATGGGCGAGACGGTGTATCGTGCGCTCGATGCCGTGATAACGCTTCAGGAAAAGGGCGTCAACGTGGGCCTCATCAACAAGCCCACATTGAACGTGGTCGACCAGGGCATGATGAACACGCTCGCAGCCGCGCCGTTCGTCCTGGTGGCGGAGGGCTGGAACGTCAAGACCGGACTCGGCAGCCGTTTCGGCAGCTATCTGCTGCAGGCGGGGTTCAAGGGAAAATTCAACCATATCGGCACGCACGTCGAAGGCAGCGGCGGCCTCTGGCAGCAGATGGGCTACCAAGGCCTGGACTCCGCGGGCATTCAGAGCGCGGTCGAGGCGCTCCTGTAGCGCCAATCCCGTGCCCTCCGGTCCGCAACGGCTTTGGCTGAGGGCGTGCTCGAGAAGTCTGGCCGCAGCGGCAGCTGCGGCGCTGCTGTCATCCTGCCGACGGGTGGGTGTGCTGGATCCCCAAGGCCCCGTCTCCTCGGCCGAACGTCTCATCCTCCTGAATGCCACCGGCATCATGCTGGTCGTCGTGGCACCCGTGATCGTGCTGACCCTGGGTTTCGCCTGGTGGTATCGCGCCTCCAACAAACGCGCCACGTACCTGCCGGATTGGGAATATTCCGGACAGATCGAGCTCGTGGTCTGGTCCATCCCGGCGATGGTCGTGCTGCTGCTCGCCGGCGTCACCTGGATTGGCTCGCACGACCTCGATCCCGCGGTGAAACTCGCATCCGACGCGAAGCCGCTGCGCATCGAAGTGGTGTCGCTCGATTGGAAATGGCTGTTCATCTATCCCGATCGTCAAATTGCCAGCGTCAATGAACTGGTAGTGCCGATCGGCACGCCGCTCGAGTTCACGCTGACCTCGGCAACCGTCATGAACGCGTTCTTCGTGCCGCAACTCGGGTCGCAGATCTACACCATGCCCGGCATGACGACCCATTTGAATCTGCTCGCCGATCGCCCGGGCGACTATCCCGGCCTGTCCTCGCATTTCAGCGGCGACGGGTTCTCCGACATGCGTTTCATCGTACACGCCGTGGACGGTTCCCGATTCGAGCGCTGGGTCGCGGCCGCGCGCAGCGACATGCCGGCGTTGAGCGACGCCGCCTATGCGCAGTTGGCGCGCACCGGCAGCAACGCGCCGACCGCGACCTACGGAAGCGTCGAGCCGATGCTGTACGAACACATTTTGCAGACGGCGGCGCCTATGGCTGCCGCGCCGAGGGAACATTGATGGGCAAGCTTACCTGGTCGGCGATCCCCTTCGATCGACCCATACCGATGGCGGCCTCGTTGCTGATCGCGATCGGTGTCATGACGGTGCTCGCTCTCGTCACCTGGAAAGGTTGGTGGCCCTACCTGTGGCGCGAATGGCTGACCAGCGTCGACCACAAACGGATCGGCGTCATGTATGTGCTGCTCGCGTTGGTGCTCCTGCTGCGGGGTTTCATCGACGCGATCATGATGCGTTCGCAACTCGCCATCGCGGCCGGCGGCGCTCCGGGTTATCTGCCGCCCGAGCATTACGACCAGATCTTCTCCACACACGGCACCATCATGATTTTTTTCATGGCCATGCCGTTCATGGTGGGGCTGATGAACTTCGTCGTACCGCTGCAGCTCGGCGTACGCGATGTGGCATTCCCCGTTTTGAACGCGGTCAGCTTCTGGCTCACCGCCTCGGGGGCGCTCCTGGTCAATATCTCGCTCGCGGTGGGCGAGTTCGCCCGCACCGGCTGGTTGGCCTACCCGCCTCTATCCGAGCTGCAGTTCTCGCCCGGCGTGGGCGTGGATTACTATCTGTGGGCGCTGCAGATATCCGGCGTCGGCAGCCTGCTCTCCGGCATCAATCTGGTGACGACCATACTCAAGCTGCGGGCGCCCGGGATGACCTACATGCGCATGCCGGTATTCTGCTGGACCGCATTGGCGTCGAACTTGTTGATCGTCGCGGCCTTCCCCATCTTGACCGCGACCTTCGGCATGCTGCTGCTCGACCGCTATGTGGGCATGCATTTTTTCACCAACGATGGCGGCGGCAATGCCATGTTGTATTTCAATCTCATCTGGGCCTGGGGGCACCCCGAGGTCTACATACTGATCCTGCCGGCCTTCGGCATTTTCTCGGAGGTCATCGCCACCTTTTCGGGCAAGCCGTTGTTCGGCTATCGCTCCATGGTGGTCGCGACCATGGCGATCTGCATCCTGTCGTTCATGGTCTGGCTGCATCATTTTTTCACCATGGGCGCCGGCGCGAACGTGAACGCGTTCTTCGGCATCGCGACCATGATCATCGCCGTGCCCACCGGCGTCAAGATATTCAACTGGCTGTTCACCCTCTATGGCGGCCGCATCCGCTTCGAAGTGCCGGTACTCTGGGCCATCGGCTTCATGGTGACTTTCGTGATCGGCGGCTTGACCGGCGTGCTCATGGCGGTGCCGCCGGCCGACTTCGTGCTCCACAACAGCGTGTTCCTGGTGGCGCACTTTCACAACGTCATCATCGGCGGCGTCTTATTCGGCGCCATGGCCGGCTACAACTATTGGTTTCCGAAGGCGTTCGGCTTCACGCTCGACAAGCGGCTCGGAGCGATCAGCTTCTGGTGCTGGCTGATCGGCTTCTATCTGGCGTTCATGCCGCTGTACGCGCTGGGGCTGATGGGTATGACGCGGCGCGTACAGCACTATGCGGACACCAGCTGGCAGCCTTATCTCATCGTGGCCGAGGCCGGCGCGGTGGTCATTCTCTGCGGCATCCTCGCAACGGTTCTACAGCTGGTGGTCAGCATTCGCACCCGCGATGCGCGCCGCGACCTGACCGGCGACCCGTGGCATGGCAGGACGCTGGAGTGGTCCACGGCCTCGCCCCCGCCTCATTATAATTTCGCCGTTCTGCCCCGGGTCGATTCGCTCGATGCGCTATGGGCCCTCAAGCAAAGGGCGACCCGGACGGCCGGGCCGCCGGCAGCCCGCGTCCATTACGAAACCATCGACATGCCGAGCAACAGCGCCAACGGATTCATCACCGCTTTCTTTGCGGTGATCTTGGGCTTTGCGATGATCTGGCACATCTGGTGGATGGCCATCGTGGGATTGGTGTGCGCCGTTCTGACCCTGATGGCTTTCGGGTGGATCGAGCGGGTCGATCATGAGATTTCGGCCGCGGAGCTCGAGGCGGCCGACATTGCCCGGGTCCGCAAAGCAGGTTTGGCATGACCTCGCTCGCAGCGCCCGCCGACGCCGCCGGCGTGCCGCAGCCCATGGAGGCAGGGGGCGGCGGTCCGGCGCCGGTGCGCATCGTGGTCTCCTACGGCTTCTGGATCTTCTTGCTGAGCGACATCATCATGTTCTCGGCGCTGTTCGCGACCTACGCCGTTCTCTCCGGACGAATCAACGGCGGCCCGTCCGGCCACGACCTGTTCGACCTGCGCAGCGTCGCCATCGAGACCATGTGCCTGCTGCTGTCGAGCTACACCTGTGGCCTGGGCGCAGTGTTCATGGAGCGGCGCCGGCTGCGAGGCTTCTACTGGTTTTTTGCACTCACGTTCCTGCTCGGCGGGATTTTTCTAGGCCTGGAGCTGCGCGAATTCGCATCCATGGTGGCGCGCGGCGCCGGCCCGTCGCGCAGCGCGTTTCTGTCCGCGTTCTTCAGCCTGGTGGGGCTGCACGGCGCGCACGTGACGGTGGGCCTCGTCTGGCTCGCGTTCATGGTGGCGCAGGTGGCCGCCAGAGGACCGCGGGATTTCGTGCTGCGCCGGCTGCGTTGTTTCAGTTTGTTCTGGCATGCCCTCGACATCATCTGGGTCGCGCTGATGTCCCTGGTTTATCTCATGGGAGCACGTTGATGAACGAATCCGCCCGGCACACCTCGAACGATCAGGCCCCCGGCGACGACGAACGCGATGCCTCCGGCAGCATCGGCGCGTACACGGCGGGGCTGGCGTTCGCATTGCTGCTCACCGGCGCCTCTTTCATGGTCGCCCAGACTCACCTGTTGTGGGCGCCCGGACTGCCCGTCGGCCTTGCGGTGCTCGCCGTTGCCCAGATGGGCGTGCACCTGGTGTTCTTCCTGCACATCGGCAGCGACCCGGATAACACCAACACTGTTCTCGCGCTCGCCTTCGGCGTGTTGATCGTGACCTTGGTGGTCAGCGGCTCGCTCTGGATCATGGCGAATCTCAACGAGAACATGCTGCCGCCAGCGGCCATCATGGAGATGCAGCGGTGACGGCACACCCCCATCTCTCCGGCGATTTCCACGTTATGTCACATGAGAATTTGAGATATTCTGCAGATTCGGTGAAGCCGCGCACATCGGTGCTTTCTGACACTGCGTAGTGAGCGTTGGCGCTGGCGTCCCGCCCTGAAACGGCGGATCCTTGAGCGGACGTGAAAGTAACTCGCAGCAATCAGACACTGATTCTGGCCAGTGAGCGCCGTGGCCAGGGCGCCAAGCCGGACAATACGCTCGACCAGGCGGTGAACGCCGCATCCAAGGGTGGCGCGCTCAGGCGGGTTACGATTGTCGCAACCCAATCCAAGGGCGACCAGGATGGCGGCGTCGTCTACGTCCAAGCGGACTACTCGGACCGGCGAAGAGCGTCGGATACCCCGGCTTCCCCCGATCCCGATACGGGCCGCACGCCCGGCACCCTGAGCGATGCCACGAAGACGCACTTCGCGCCGCCGGGCACCGCTCTCGTGGTCACATCGAAGGCCCTCACCCGGACGTCGATTCCCGCTGACTCTGTCGGCAACTCGATGCTCTTTCCCGGTTCGAACGGTCGGGACGTGTATGGCAATCTGCGATCCGAAGCCGGCGGCGGATTGTCTGCTCATTTGAAACCGGAACAGCAATACGCACAGACTCAGCGCAGCGCAAGTTCGCCGCCGCGATCCTCGCTCATCGACGTACGAGCCTGACCGCGGCATCGGTGCGGCACCCTCTCACATCGCGCCTGATGCTGTCGCCAGCCAACGACCAATCACTTTTGCAGAAACGACTACCTTGCTTTTGTCCGGCGCCCTATGGTTTTAGTCTGGAGAGCAGAGTACCGTTTCCCCATGGAACATCGATGCAGCAGTCGGGTCCAAGTGGATATTGCGGTGCGATTGATGGTGCAGCCCATGAATACAAAAGCGGGGCGACTCATCAATCTCAGTGCGAGCGGCGCTCTGGTCAACACTCGATGTGACTGGACCCCATCGTCCCACATCGACGTGTGGATAATCCCGCTTCGAGCGAACCCATATGCCCCCATGGTGCGCGCGTGCATCATCTGGCGAAAAGACAAAAATCTGGGGATTGAATGGTGCGAATTCGCGCCTCCGACGATCTGCGAATTGCTGGACGTGATTCGCGACTGCCCATCGCCACTTCGCTTACCGAACTAGACTCGATTCACATCGACTACGCGCCTCCGAGCACCGGAGCGCCTGGCCGATACCCCCGCTTCAATGATTGTTAACGCAAGCGCAGCAAAGTAAGCTAGCCGAGATCGGCCTGAAATCAATCGGAGTTTGACGTTGGCGAAATCGAAGGTAATTGACGAATCTCGCGACATTGAAGAAAAGCCCATCTCGAAGGTCGTAAAGCATTGGACCGCCCTGCTGCCACGGCTCGATTCCACCGCCTTTTCGATTCAACTCAAAATCTACCAGATCAACCTCCTGACCGTCCGCGCCACCAATGTTTTGGCGTCGAAATTCAACATCAATACACTCGATGTTCAGCTGATGATGTCGATACACCGGGAAGCAGACGAAAAGCTGATTCGCCCATCCGATTTATGGCGGATATTCGATCTCGCGCCCAGCGTCATCACCTACCGCGTCGATCGGCTGCATGATCTCGGATTCGTCGTTCGACTGGCGAACCCCGCGGATCGCCGAACACTGCACCTCAAATTGACCACCAAGGGCGAGGCCGCGTTGACGGCCGTGGTTCGGGAATTCAACCGCATCACCGTTCGTAAACTGGCCGACGTCGACAAGGTGCGTGGCCGCAGTAAATTCGACAAGCTCTTGACCGCCTACCTCGATGCGTGGAAGGAGTCGGAAGACGGCGACTGAGTCGATCGAACTGAGTCGATCGACTAGAAGGGCAAATCCCGGCGGACCGTTCGCGACGCCCAATAGGAATGCACTGCCGGCCACAGCATCAAGGGAGCCCAGGCAATCAGCATATACTGCGTCGCGTCGGTCAGCGCCGCATGGCACGCTTGCGCCAACGGGACAGCGCTGCCGGGCGGAGCGATGCCCCCGGCGCATACGGTGGCGAAATGCCCAAGTCCCGTATTTCCGAACAGATGCCGCGCGAATACATCCACTCCTGTGCCCCCGAGCAATGAGCCCACACCCACGCCGATGAGGCTCATCAGGTCGCGCTTGCCTGCCCGGTCCGCCGAACTGACAGCCCGTACGACAACGTACGTCTTTTCACCACCACTCGAGGTACTCAACATGACACGAACCAGGACGAAGAAATGGCTCATCTATGCGGCGGCGATGGGCATCATGGTCGCCGCCACGATGACGGCGCTCGGCCTGCGGGCCCAATCGGCGGTGGCCGCCCAGTCGTCGCTCGAGGCGCGGCTGCAAAGGCTCGAGGACGAGCAAGCCATTCGCAATCTGCTGGTGGAGTATGGGAACGATCTCGATACCCAGGATTTGGAAGGCTACTCAAAGCTGTTTGCGAAGGATGGAACCTGGACCGGCGGCATCGGATCGGCAAAGGGACCGGACGGCATCTTCGCCATGCTGCAAAAGGCCCTGGCGAAAGCGCCGCCCTACGATCCCGCCAAGGTCCGCAGTTTCCATCTGCTGACGAACTTCCATATTCAAGTCGATGGCGACAAGGCCACGGCCAGATCGAAGTGGACGTTCTTCGGCAGGTCGGACGACAACAAACTGGTCCCCAGGCTCGCCGGCCACTATGACGATACGTTCGTCCGCGAGGATGGCAAATGGAAATTCAAGAGCCGGGTCGCGCCGCACGATATTCCCAATCCAGACGAAGCCAAATAGGCCTCCCGAACGCACAGGTTGTAGTCTTGAACATCGACAAACCATTTCGCGTTGGACGTAGGCTCCTCCTGGCCGGGTCGGCGGCCGCACTTCTCGCAGCCGCGGTGCACATCACGCCGGGCACCGCGGCACCGGCCCCATCGGCGGCGGCCCGGGAACAGGCTTTGGAGGATGAGAAACAGATTCGCGACCTTCTGGAGGAATACGGCCACCGGTTCGACACGCTGGATCTGGTTGGCTATTCCCAATTGTTCAGTGCCCAGGGGACGTGGAACGGCAATTATGGCGGCAGTTACGTCCGGGCAACGGGGCCGGCCGAAGTGCTGGCCATGATGACGAGAGTGCTGGGGAATCCCCAGTACGACCCGAAGAAGGTCGCCGGCTTTCACGTGATGAGCAATTTTCTCATTCACGTCGAGGGTGACCACGCCACCGCCCGATCGCGGTGGACATTCTTCACACGCGGCGAGGGCAACGTCCTGGCCCCGGCGCTGGCAGGTCACTATGAAGACAGGCTCATTCGTGAAAAAAGCCAGTGGAAGTTCTTTGAACGCCGGGTGTTCAAGGACATTCCGACGGACGAATGATCGCGCCCATATCTCCGGGCGCCGGCGCTCACGTGTGCGCTCTCGAGGGCAGCACAATCGTTATCTCGAGACCGCCGTCGCGTCGATTGCTCGCGCGGATCGTCCCGTCGTGCGCTTCGATGCTGCGGCGGGCGATGGCGAGACCGAGTCCATACCCTTCCGTCCGCGCCGCGTCGGTCGCACGGAAGAAAGGCGAGAACAGTTCCGCTAGTTCGTGCTCCGGCACGCCGGGACCGGTATCGAGCACGCGCAGGACGTAAAGAGAATTGCGTACGTCGATGGCGGAGTGAACGCGGACTTCGGGACTCTGCGAGGCATGCTTCAACGCATTTCTGACCACATTCTCGATCGCGCCGTGAAGCATCTCCGGGCGCCCATACACCGTGCCGGGCGTCTCGCGCTCCCAGATCACCGCGCGCCCCGTCGCCTGCGCTTCGAAGTTGGCATCGTCGACGACCTCGCGCACCAGTTCCTGCATGTCCACCTCCTCTTCCGCTCCCGTCAGTTCGCCGGCTTCGAGCCGGGACAACTTGAGCAAATCGCCGACCAGCCGATCGATGCGCACGATCTCCTCCTCGATGCGTTCGAGCGCCGGTTCACCGCCGCCGTGCTTCAAGCGGATGAGGCCGACGGCAGCCTGCAACCTCGCGAGGGGCGAACGCATTTCGTGGGACACGTCGTGCAACAGGCGGCGCTGCCCATCCATCGATACCTGCAGGCGGTCGGTCATTCGATCGAAATCGCGCCCGAGGTCGGCGAGTTCGTCGTGGCGGCCGCCGATCGACGGCGCCACGCGCACCTGCAGATTGCCGCCGGCGACGGCATCGAATGCCGTGCGCAAGCTCCTCACCGGCTTGGCGACATACCATGCAAGACCCAACGCGCCGGCAATGCTCGCCAGCAAGGTCGCAACGATGGGGATCAACTGCGGCATGCCGGGCGCTCTGGTACGCGGCCTGTCGCCTGGGCCTCGGCCCAGGCTAGAACCTTCTCCAAGGCCCGCACCGTCGCGAGGGCCCGCACCATCGACGTGACCAAGACCACCTCCCGGGACGGCAGCGGCGTGCGGATCGGAGTCTGCGCCCGGCCCGGCGCCAGACATCTTGCGCCAGCCCGGTCCATAGGCCGGCACACCGGGCCCACCGCGACCCACGGAAAACAGCAGATAGCGCCGTCCATCCAGCGCCACGGCTTCACGTACCGGCGCGGGTCCGTGCGACCGTCCATGCAGTTCGCGAGCCTCGGCGACCAGGGTCGATCCCACCTCGCGACCGAGCGCGTCGCGGCCGGACTCATCGATGGCGAACACCACCGGTCCCCGCTCACCGGACCAATCCCGAAATGCCTCGGCGCCGGCGTAATGCAGTATGGCCGCGGCGTCGTCGACGCGGCTGCCGGCCCCCGGACCGTAATCGATGTCGGTGAGTGCCTGGTTGAAGCGAGGTTGCGTGAGCCAGAAGGTGCTGGCAATGGCGACGATTCCCGCGAGCTGCGCCAGCCACGTGAAAGCGAAGAATTTCCAGAACAGCCTGCCCATGGTCATTCCTTGAGGAACTGGTATCCCTGACGGTGCACCGCTTGGATCAGCGAGCGGCCGTCGGGCAAGGTGCCCAACTTGTGCCGAATGCTGCTGAGGTGCACATCGATGCTTCGATCATGGCGGGCGTGCGGTCGGCCGAGCGCCCGCACGGATAGATCGTTCTTGCTCACCGGATAGCCGACATGGCGCAACAACACTTCGAGCAGACTGAACTCGGTGCTGGTGAGTTGCAGGGATTGCCCTGCCCATTCCGCGCGCCGCTGCTCGGGCCACATGGTCAGACTGCCGGATGAGAGCGTGCCGGCGTCGGCGTCGGATCCCGCCGCGCTCTGCGTGCGCCGAAGTATCGCGCGGATTCGCGCGACCAGTTCGCGCGGCGTACATGGCTTGGCGACGTAATCGTCGGCACCGAGTTCGAGTCCCGTAATGCGATCGACATCGTCGCCGCGGGCGGTGAGCATCAGGACGGGCACCGTGCTCTGCCGACGAATCTGCCGCAGCACTTCGATGCCGTTCAGCCGCGGCATCATGACATCGAGCACGACGATCGAATAATCCCCCGACACCGCCTGGGGAACCGCCCGCGTGGCATCGCTCTCGCCGCGCACCGCGAAGCCCTCCTGGGCGAGGTAGTCGCTCACCAGAGCCAGCAGCTTCTCATCATCGTCGATCAGTAAAACGCGGGTCATGCACGCAGCCCCCGTGCCTGCGCCGCCGACCGCGGCCACCCTCGCGGAGCACGGCGCTTCAGAAGCCACGATGTTCTCTCATCGCCGGCCCTGGACTTGCGACCGCACTCACGCCGGCGCGACTCACTGGACCCCGGCGCGAGTTCCAGCGCGCCAGGGCCGGCGAATGTGGCATCAGCCGGCTTGCTTGGCGATGTTGATGATCCGCATCTGGGTGAATTCCAGCAGGCCTTCCTGTCCCATTTCCGTACCGAACCCGGACTGTTTGGCGCCGCCGAACGGAATGTCGGGCGGCAAGTCCAGGTGTTTGTTGACCCACACAGTGCCGGCGGCAATGCGCTGCGCCACCTCGAAAGCACGCTTCGAATCGGCACCCCACACCGTGCCGCCGAGGCCGTACTCCGAACTGTTGGCGCGCGCGATCGCATCGTCGAGATCGGTGTATTTCAGCACCGGCAACACCGGCCCGAATTGTTCTTCCCGAACCAGCCGCGTGTTGTCCGCAATGTCGCGGACGATGGTCGGCGCGATGAAGTAGCCGTCGCGGTCCAGCGCATTGCCGCCGGCGATGATACGGCCGTTCGTCCGCGCATCCTCGAGGAACTCCTTGACCTTCTCGAACTGCGCCTTGTTCTGCAAGGGTCCCATTTGCGTGGCAGCGTCGAGCCCGTCGCCCACCACCGCGGCCTTGGCCAGGGCGGCGAGCTCCGTGCACATCGCCTCGTAGAGCGAATCGGGTACGTACACCCGCTTGATCGCGAGACACACTTGACCGGAGTTCACCATCGCGCCCTGGAATATCTTGGTGGCGACCTCTTTCACGTCGACGTCGTCCAGCACGATGGCGGCGTCGTTGCCGCCCAACTCCAAGGTAAGTCGCTTGATGGTGCTGGCGACGCTCGCCATGACTTTCCTGCCGGTTGCCGTCGAACCGGTGAACGCCACCTTTGCGATGTCCGGATGCGTGGTGAGAAAGCCACCCAGATCGTTCTGGTCGACGATCACATTGAGCACGCCCGGCGGCAGGATGTCCGCGCACAGCTCAGCGAACAGCAGGGTGGTGAGCGGTGTGGTCGGTGCCGGCTTGGCGACCACGGTGTTGCCCGCCAGCAGCGCCGGCGCCACTTTGATCATGAGCAGCACCATCGGAAAATTCCACGGTGTAATGGCTGCCACGACGCCGAGCGGCGCGTGCTGCTGGACGATGCGTTCGCGCGCATCATCGCGCAGCACCGTCACGGGCAGATCCATGGCCGCGAACGCACGGATCATGGCAACGGCCCCGCCGATCTCGCCCGCGGCGTGCACCAACGGCTTGCCCTGCTCCTCGGTCAGCAATCTGGCAAACTCGGGAATGCGAGCCTCGAGCGCAGCGGCCACCTCGAGCAGCGCCCGCCGCCGAGTCTCTATCGGCGTCGCCGACCAGGTAACGAACGCGCGTTTCGCCGCCGCGACCGCGGCATCGAGCTGCGCCTTGTCGGCACGCGCGCAGGTGGTCAGCACCTTGCCGGTGGCGGGGTTGATGACATCCAATGTTGCGGCACCGGGCGTCAATCGACCGTCGATCAACAGGTTGAATTCGGGGCTGATACCCTGCATCAATTTTGGATTTGCGCTCATCGTCGACCTCTCTCGGATAATTGACCTACGACCCGTAACGACACGCGCCGCCTCTGCTTCATTTTGGAATTTCGACTACCGTTGCATGGAAAGGTTTCGGCGTCGGGACCGCGTTGGGCGGCGCGAACAGATCGGCGAGCTGTCCTTCCACGCTGAATATGGTGCGCGCGACGACGCTGCCGATGATGGCCCTGCCGTCGGCCGTGGACGTGAGGTTCTCCGGATAGATCTTCGTTCCCGGGATGATGAGTTCCGCCGGATGCGCTGCGCTTGAGGTAGACGCTCCGCGATGGCTCAAACCCCAGACATACGCCGCCAATGCCGACACCTGATCCGCCGACAGCTGCGCTCCGCCCAGGGGCGGCATGGGCGCGCGGTACTGCTTCGGCTGCGGCACGCCGCTGGTGATGGTCGCCGCAATCCCGGCAACGCCGCCGTCGCTCCACAGCCACTGCTGGTCGGTGAGGTCGGGCCCCAGCGGGGTACCTGAGCCGTCGGCGCCATGACAGCCCGTGCAAGACGCACCGCCCTCCTCACCGTGAAAAATGCGATTGCCCAGGGCCACCATGTCCTTGGTGGCGCCGGGAGGCACGGGCAGCACGGCGCCCGCGTCCGGGTTGGTGCCTTCGGGTGGCTTGGAGCTGTCGACGCTGATCGGCCCGGCATCGGCCGCCGTGTCGGGGCACGGCACGGTCTGCGGCGCGCCGGCCGCACCCTTGCCGTTGTAAACGATGCGGTAGATGCGGCCGCGAACATCGTCCGAGACGTACAGCGCACCGTCCGGTCCCAGCGCGAGTCCGCTCGGGCGATGGTCGGCCTTGCCGGGCGACTTGATCGCTCCCGCAAAGCCGTCGGCGAATATTTCGCACTTGCCGCCAGCCTTGTCGCCCGCGAGGGACTGGAACACCACGTTGTAGCCCTGTTGACCATACGGCGCCCGATCCCACGACCCGTGGAAGGCGACGAACAGGCCGTTGCGGTAGTGCGCCGGAAACTCCTTGCGGTCGTAGTACAACAAGGCGTTGGGCGCCCAGTGCGCGGGGAACGCGGCCACCGGACCGGTCTTGGTGGCGCATGGCCCGACCGCCTTGCCGCCGTCGCCGCCGTATTCCGGGGCGAGAACCAATTTCTGCTGGCCGGGGTCGTAGTAGCACGTCGGCCATCCGTAATCGCCGCCCTTGGCGAGCAACACCACCTCTTCCGCCGGCAGCGTCGCTTCCTGTTCGGGCGGGTACAGGTCCGGCCAATTGGCGTGCAACTGGTCGCGGCCGTGCTGAGTCACGAAAATTCGATGCCCGGCGGTGTCGACGGCGAAGCCCTCGCCGTTGCGGATGCCGGTGGCATAGCGCTGCTGGGGGGAGAACGCCTGGCCCGTCTTGGCCGCGTCGAAGCGCCAGATGCCGCCACGGGTCTCGAGTTCGATACAGGGGTCGATGCCCGGCGACTCGAGCGTGCGATTCTTGACCTGACAGGAATTGGTCGCGGTGCCGACATCGACATACAACGAGCCGCTCGCGTCGAACGCGAACGGATGCATGGGGTGGTCGCCCTCGAGCGGCAATCCGGAGACGACGGTCTGCGGCGCGCCGCTCGGCACGAGGGCGCCGGCGGGCAGTCCGTAGCGAACGATCTTGTCGTTGATTTCGGCGTACAACGACCCGTGGTACAGGCCGATGCCGGTGCCCCCCGCGCCGCCCGTCTGCAAGGTTTCGCCAAAGCGCCGGTTCACGTCCGCCTTGCCCGTGCCATGAATGTCTTGGAGCGCCACCAGGAACCCGCCCGGGGGCGGCGGTGAATTGGCGTAATAGCGTCCCGACCACGTGTTCACATACACCACGCCGGCCGGGGACACCACCAGCTGACGGGCATGGCCGATATCGTCGGCAAACACCGTGGCACAGAATCCCGCCGGCAGCGTGAGCCCGCTGTCATCGTTGGGACAATCGGCATGGGCGGACGCAGCGGCGCCCAGCAGCCCGAGCGCGAGCACACGGGCCAGACTCGAAACGGAAAAATGCATCAAAACCCCTAGTCGATAAATCACGGCCACGAGCCTGCGACCGGTAAACGCCATCCGTGATTAAACCGCGTTTTGCGTGGTTTGTAATCTACGCGTGGGGAATATGCCTCGCGCCGGATGCGACGCCTCGCCGACACGCACGGTTTTGGAGCGCGGCCATGCTCTCAGCGCCGATAGGCCGGCTCCTCGGCATCCAAGATCGCTTTGACATTGTCCAGATGATCGATGGCGAGCTGACCGTAGTCGCGCCATTGGCGTTCGGTCAAGGCCGCGATGTCGTCAGAGACGACCCGCAGCGGCTTGCCGGTCGCATAACAGGTGAGCAGCGTCTCGGCGGCACGCTCGAAGTAGTACATCTCATCGAACGCGGCGGCAACCGATGCACCGATCGCCAGCACGCCGTGATTGGCGAGCAGCAGTACCGTCTTGCCCTCGCCCATCAGGTTTGCGACACGATCGCCTTCGCTGTCGGACAGCGCCATGCCGCTGAAGTCGGCGTCGAGTGCGACGCGCCCGAAAAAGCGCATGGTGTTCATGTCGATGGGATGGAGCGTCGGATCCGCGAGGCACGCCAGCGCGGTCGCGAATTTCGAATGCAGGTGCATGACGCAGCGCGCGCGCGGCAGCCGGCGCTGCGCCGACAAGTCTCCCACGATGCGGGCAAATGCCGCGACGCCACGATCTGAGCGAGGACATGAATTTTCGTACCCCCGTCCGACCCATATAACGATCGGGCAGCTGGCAATGCTCAATCGCTATTCGACGCCGCGGCCGGAGTCGATTAGTTTTACCGGCCACCTTGCGCAGGAGTGTTTTATGGCGGAAATCGCCGAGCGAGCCAACCCTCGACTTCCCGACCGCTCGTGGCGGAGCGAATTCTTCGGCAAGGAAGACTGGTGGGCCGTGTGGATCGGGCTCGGTCTCATCGTCGCCGCGGCCCTCCTCGCCGCGAACGGCGCCAGCATCAAGTGGCTGGCCGTGGCACCCCAGAAATGGAGTCATCTGGCGGAAGTCTCCACCCAGCTGCAGCAAAATGGCGTGCGTTATGCCGCGCTGTTTGTGCTTTGGGCCGTCTTGTTCGGTCTCGGGGCGGCCGCACTCGGCATCAGACTGTCGACCTTCCTGCCGGCATTCCTGCTGGTCTACCTGGTCGCGGGCGCGCTCTACTTCCTCGGGCTCTGGGACCAAGCCGCGCACTACAATCTGGAGCCGCCGCTGGTCGCGCTGGCCCTGGGGCTGGTCATCTCCAATACCGTCGGTGCGCCGCGCTGGCTCACGCCTGCCCTGCGCGTCGAGTTCTTCATCAAGACCGGCATCGTGCTGCTGGGCGCCAGCCTGCCGCTGACACTGATCGCGTGGGCCGGACCGGTGGCCATCGTGCAGGCGGCCATCGTGTCGCTGGTCACCTTCGGCGTGATCTATTTCAGCGCCGTGCGCTTGGGATTGGATCGGCGCCTGGCGGCCACCTTAGGAACCGGCGGCGCGGTGTGCGGCGTGTCCGGCGCCATCGCCATCGGCGGCGCGGTGGGCGCCAAGAAAGAGGACGTGTCCGTCGCGATCTCCCTCGTCGTCGTGTGGGCCATCGTCATGATCTTCCTGCTGCCCCTGGCGTCGCGCGCGTTGCATCTATCCACCGGCGTGGCCGGCGCATGGATCGGCACCTCGGAATTCGCCGACGCCGCGGGCCTCGCTGCGGCACAGACCTATGGCGGCTACGCCGGCAATGTGCCCGGCATCGCGGGTCACGCCGACGCCGCGGTGGCCGCATTCACGTTGATGAAAGTGATCGGGCGCGACATATGGATCGGCGTGTGGGCTTTCGTCCTATCGCTCGTCGCCACCACCCGATGGGAGCGCACCGGGATTCAGAGCCGAGCCGGCGCCGCCGAGATCTGGCGCCGCTTCCCCAAGTTCGTGTTGGGGTTCCTGATTGCCTCGGCCCTGGTCACCCTGATCTCGCGCGGCTACGATTATGCGGCCTACAAGAAGGAATTGATTCCCGCACTGGTGGCGCCGCTCCAGGCGTTGCGCACCTGGGCGTTCACATTTGCCTTCTTGAGCATTGGCCTCACCACCCGCTTGCGCGAATTCGCCGCCGTAGGCGCCCGCCCGTTCTACGCATTCACCGCGGGCGTCGTCGTCAACGTGGCGCTGGGTTTCTTTCTATCGACGCAGATCTTCGGCGACTTCTGGAACCGTTTGGGGCAATGATGCCGGGTGCCATTGCGGCGTGCCGGGACTGCGGCCACTTCGAGAACTCGGCGCGTGCCGTCGAAGCGGCGATGCCGGGCCTGTCGACCTTGAGTTCGGCCTACGCGGCGGTGCGCTCGGAGGATGGCGTGTGCGGCCGGCACGCCCGCTATGTGGCGGCCACCAGCATCTGCGCCGCGTTCAGGGCACCGCGTAGCCGGTCTCGAGAATGCGGTCCATGAACCGTTCGCATTGCGCCAATTGGTCGAGCGTCACGAACTCGTTGGGGCGGTGCGCTTCGGCGATGTCTCCCGGCCCGCAGATCACCGTCGGTACCCCCATCTGTTGAAACAATCCCGCTTCGGTCCCGTAGGAGACCTTGCCCACGGTGGAATTGTTCGACAATTGCATCGCCCAGCGCACGATGGCATCGCTCTCCGAGGCGGCCAAGCCGACCGTCTGACTGGACCAGACCAAATCGATGCCCGACTGCGGATCCACCGCCTGCATCTCACGCGCCAGCACCTCGGCGTACGAACGAATCTCTCGAAATAGCGCATCGGGCGAGGCCTGCGGCAAGGTGCGCATATCGCAGTGAAACTCGCAGTCCTTGGGCACGACGTTGGCGGCAATGCCGCCCCGGATCAGCCCGGTCGATAGGGTCGAATACGGTACGTTGAAGCCGTAGTCGCGTTTTTCGATTTGCGCGAGACGGTCCGCCAGCTGGCGGATGTACACCACCAGCCGGGCCGCATACTCGATGGCATTGACCCCGTGGGTTACGTAGCTCGAATGCGCCTCGCGGCCATGCACCGCGCAGTGGAAGCGATTGGTGCTCTTGTGCGCGATGATGGGCTGCATCGAGGTGGGTTCGCCCACGACGCAGCCCGCAGGGCGTATGCCGTGCTCCTGCAGATCGCGTATCAATCCGCGCACGCCGAGACAGCCCACCTCCTCATCGTAGCTCAACGCATAGTGCAGGGGTGCATCGAGTCGATTGCCGTTGAGCGCCGCGACGAACTTCGGGGCCTGCGCGAGGATGATGCCGATGAAGCCCTTCATGTCGGCCGATCCACGCCCGAACAGCTTGCCGTCGATTTCGGTCGCCACGAACGGGTCCGTGTCCCAGTTCTGGCCGTCCACCGGGACCACGTCGGTATGGCCCGACAGGATCAAACCGGGTTTCGCGGACTCGCCGAGCGTCGCAAACAGATTGGCTTTCTTACCCGTGGCGTCATGCGTGAGCCGCGTTGTCGCCCCATGGCCGCGCAGGTAGTCGCGAACCCATTCGATCAAGCCCAAGTTCGAATCGCGCGATACGGTATTGAAGGCGATCAGACGCTCGATCATGGCACGCGCCGGAGCGCTCAAGGAGACGGGGTTCATGTCGACCACTCAGGCGGAAACGCTCACTCTACCTCAAATGACAAATGAGGTGCTCGCCACCCGCGCCGCGGGGCGCGCCTCGATCTTCGCGCAGCGCCGCGGGCGCGGTCCATGCGGCGGCACCGAAGCCGCGATATAGTAGCCGGATGAAACCTCTTTTCTTGTTATGCGGCTTGCTGAGCGACGAGACGATCTGGGCGGACGTGCCGAGCCGGCTCGCCGACCAGGCCGACGTTCACGTCGCCTCGTTCAATGGCTTCTCCACGCTCGGCGCCATGGCCGAACAAGTCCTCGGCGTGGCCCCGCCGAGATTTGCCGTGGCGGGGCACTCCATGGGCGGCCGAGTGGCGCTCGAAATCTGGCGGCGCGCGCCGGAGCGCATCTCCGGTCTGGCGCTCTTGAACACGGGCGTACATCCCACCCGCGAAGCCGAACACGAGAACCGCGGGGCGCTCGTGCGCCTGGCGAGGACCCAGGGCATGACGGCACTCGCCGCCAAATGGCTGCCGCCCATGATGGGCGCATCGGCCGAGCGCATCGCGGAGCTCATGCCGGCGCTGACGGCCATGGTCGAGCGCGCGACGCCGGAGAGTTTCGCGGGTCAGATTGCCGCGCTGCTGAACCGCCCCGACGCGCGGCCGCTGTTGCCCACCATCACCGTCCCCACCTTATTGCTCAGCGGCACCAACGACACCTGGTCGTCGATTTCCCAGCATGCCGACATGCAGCGGCAGGTGCCGCATTCGACGCTGGTGGAAATTGCCGGTGCCGGTCACATGGCGCCGATCGAGCGGCCGGACGCCGTCGCCCGCGCACTGCGCGGCTGGTTGGGAACGATCGCCGACGAAAAAGCCTAGGAAGCCGCGCGAATCAACGCCGGGTCGTCCGCGTCGGACGAATTGATGCGCGGACTCACCGGGTGGGCTTGCATCCATTTCGAATGGTAGGACTGCAGGGCGGAATGCGCCTGCGGGAGACTGCCCCCCAGCCATGTCTGATAGTCTTTGCGCCGCAGGATGGCGGGCATCCCGCGGTCCGGTTCGGCGACGCTCGACACGAGTTCGTTGGCGGGCACGCAGATGACCGAGCAGCTCTCGATGACATCGTCGTCCTCGCTGACCCAGCGATCCCAGACCGCCGCAACACCGAAGACCGCTCGATCGATCAACCGCACGAAGAATGGCTGGCGATACCTGTCGCGCGTGAGCTGCCAGGTATAAAAACCCGCCACGGGCAAAATGCAGCGCTGGCCGGCGCGCCACGGCGTTCCGTAGATCTTCGAGCGGTCGAGCCGGCCGTGCTCCACGGCGGCCTTCGGCGCCCCTGTGGGCTCACCCTCGAACCACGACGGAATGAAACCCCAGCGCAGCATCACGCCTTCGCTCTGGCCGTCATGCAGGCGAATTGCCGGCACGTACTGGCCCGCCGCGACGTTGAATCTCGGCGCGAATCGCCACCAGGCGGTAGCCGGCAGGAACTCGCGCTCCGCCGCGAGCTGATGGGGCAGGACATAACGCTGATACATGGTGCGAAGAATACGACCGGAACCGGCTCAACAATGTGACGAAATGCCGCTCTTCGGCAATTGGGCGCTCAAGCGACCTTGCTCTGCGCCTGCCACTCGCCCGCCGCGGCTTCCTCGCCCAATACCGCCGTGAGATCCTTGAGGAGACTCGCCAGTTCGCCGGCCATGACTGCAAAATCGATGTCGAATTGTTCGGCGGGATCGACATCGTCGCCGGCGTCGTCCTCGCTCATTTCCAGAAAATCGAGCCGCTTGACCTGAATCTTGTCGGTCAATACGAACGATACCCGGTCGTTCCACGTCAAGCCGAGCCGCGTCGGATATTTCCCGGCGGCGAGGTGCGCACGAATTTCCTTGCCGTCGAGCGGATGACGCGTGTAGCGAATGATGGCCTTGGTCTTGTCCGCGGTCTGCAGCTCCAGATCGTCGTCGATCGAAAATCGGCCCGGCACCTCGCCGCGCAACAGCCACGAGGCCATCGCGGCTTGCGGCGAACGCGCGGTTTCGACGGCGCGCGGCGCGAAACTACCCAGCGTATCGCTCAGCGTTTCGACCAGCATCTCCGCCCGCGGAATGCTCGACGCGTCGACGGCAAACCAACCCGCGGCCGGATCCAGCCATGCACGGGTCACGCGGCGCCGCGTCAAGGCGCGCGCCCGCAGTTCGTCGGCCACGCGGGCGCGCAGATCCCGCATCTGCTTGCGCCCCACGGGGAAACCTTGTTCCTGAGCCTGAACATCCGCGCGCTCTTGCGCGACCTGACGCACGATGGAGCCGGGCAACAGCTTGTCGTCGGTTCCGAGCGCGATCAGATATTGCTGATTGACGGTGTGCAGCAGCCGGCCGCCGTGCGTCACCGCAACCCAGCCGCGGCTCGACATATCGAATGGACCGCAGGGCTGCAACGTCCGGCCGGTGAGCTGCGACTCGAAATCCGCGGCGGACAACGACCAATCCGCGGGAAGTCGATGGAAAACCAGATTCTTGAAGAGCATCAGCGGCACCCCGGCACGAAAGGAGCGCGGATTATAAAGAAAAAGCGCCCCAGTCGAGCTCTAATGCTCGAACTTGAGGCGCGTTCCCGACGACAGGATGGAATCAGCGGCCTATCGTATAGGAGTACGGGATGCGAATGACTTCATCGCCCGTGGTCGCATACGGGTTGTACGTATCGACGTACACATAGCCGGTGATCGTCTCGCCCACCTTGCTGGGATCGGGAGTGATGGTCAGCGTGATGGTGCCCGCCTCGCCCGACGCGATGACGAGCGGATTGAAGGTATTGCTACCGAATGTGAGATCCGCCCAGATATCCCCGCTGTCGGCCGACACGGCGCCGTCGAAGCCCTTGGCCGTCGCGACAGCGGACATCGTCACCGGTTCCGTCGGCGCGCCGGCCGCACCGTACGGTCCGATGAGCGCGGGAACCTCGATCCACGTGCCGTAGGGAATTTCCGGTTCGGTCAGCGACGCCACGACCGTGTCGCGCCCGGTCTTCTTCGCAAAGATGTCGGGATTTCCCGTGATGCCCACATTGAAGCCATTGTCGTTGTAGGCATCCATCTGAATCGGCACCGTGGATTTCGCGGTGAAGGCAATCGACGTGGTCTCCGGCGGTACGTAGAACAATCCACACGTTCCTGGCAGCGTCGCGGCCTGGGCGCAGGGTTGCTGAGCCAAATTGATCTGGCTCATCGAGGCGGTCCGCGCATCGGCGAAGAACGCCTCGGTCACGGCGCCGGTGTTGATCACGTCGATCGTGGCCGTCACCGGCGCGCCGCTGGCCGACAGCCGGATCCTCGGGTTGTTAGGCAGGCCGTTCGCCGTGATCTGCGTGTTGTTGAAACCGATCCTGGCGGTGAACGGCAGCGTCGTCTGATTGCCGGACGACGTGAAATTCTGCAACAGGACGAAGGTCCAGCGACCCGCCTGCGGCAGCTTGTGGAAGAGCTGCAGCGCGTACTGCGGCGCGCCGAACGGGTCGAGGTTCAAATCGACGCTCAGTTGCATGCCTTGCGGATCGATCAGCAGCCCCTGCAGCAGGTAGTTGTTGTCGGAAATCGGCAGCACCAAGCTCATGCTCGTCACGTTTTGCGGCACGTCGAACTGGAACGTTTGCGTGGGCCCTGCGCCCGCTCGTCCATTGCCGCCGGTGAGCGTTCCGGAGAACGATCCGCCCGTGGGTCCCAATGGAATGAGCGTGCGCATGGTCACCGGAATCTCCGGCAGCGTATACGGGCCGTCGGTTTCGGTGAAGCGGATGCCCGCCGCCAGATCGCCGGGTTCCGACGGCGTGAAGAAGTCGGCCTTGAACGTGGCGCTGCTGCCCGGAGCAAGGGTCGCCCTCGCGGGATACACCGAGCCGACATTGACGAAATGTTCGGCGCCCCAGACCAACTGTACCGGCCCCGAGTAGCTGCCGGTACCCGAAGGCCGGGTCCAGACGATGGCGGTCCAGGAACCACCCACCGGCTTCACGATGTCGACATGACCATAGCCGCTGCCCAACCCTTGAGGAATGTTATAGGCGGCCTGGCGTCCGGAAGGATCCAATAGAGAGACGTAGACGATGGGCGTCGCGGCGCTCGTCAACGACACCTGGTAGGCGATCGCCACGTCCAGATGATCGGCGCCGGCGGGCACGGTGAATTTCTGCTCGATATAGGAACGCGCAGCGCCGTTGGGGTTGATGAACGTGCGGTCGCTGCCCGGATCGAGGTGCAGATTGAGCGTCGCGCCCGCGAATGGCGCACCGAGCGTCTGCAACGCGGCCGAGATCTGGCGGGTCGACGTCCCCGAGTTCGTGATCTTGACGGTCTTCGACTCATGGGCGTTGGGCTCGCCGACGACGCTGATGCTGCTCGTGTCGGACAGCAGCGAATCGCCGCGATTCTTTGGCCGGCCGTTGCCGTCGTCGATGGACAAGGCGAGATTGACCGCCGCCAGCGAATTGATGAGTCCCGCGCCCTGTTCGCTGGTGGGCGCGCCCAAGTCGGTGGCGGTACTCATGATGATCTGCCTGACCACCGCCGGCGATGGGTCGCGGCCGCCGTGCGTGCTGCGATAGGCCTGAATGACCAGTGCGGCCTCGCCCGCCGTCAACGGCGCCGCCTCGCTGGTGCCGCCGAAATCCTGAATGGGTGAAGGATTCGCGGGAGTTTCGTAGTCGGTGCAGTCGGTGTAGAGCGCCACGTTCGCCGAGCATAGCGCCCAGCCCAGATCCCCAGGCGCCACGACGTCCACCGTGCGCGCACCCGTCTGGGCGAAGCCGCCCGAACTCAAGGACGAGATGTTGTTGCTGAGATAGCCTTTTGCCAGCGGCTGTGCACCGTAATTGGTCTGTGCATAGGAACGGAACTGCGTGCTCGCGCCGACGGAGATCACGTACGGATCGGTCGACGGCGAGCCCAGGGTGCCCGCCGTACCCGCATCGCCGGTGCTCACCGTGACCGTGGTCCCGGCCTTCACCGCGGCGGCATTCGCGAGCGAGATCGGATCGTTGTCGTTGTCCGGATACGGATTGCCGCCGAACGATTCATTGAGGACGTCGACGTCGTCGTGCGATACCGCGTACTCGATGGCCTGCACGAACGCCGACGTCGTCGTATAGCCCAGGTTCGAGAACACCTTGATGCCCACCAGCGAGGCGCCGGGCGCCATGCCGCGGATGTGGATATTGCAGGGCGAGGGCAACGGATGAGCCGCGTTCACGAATTTGCTGATGTCGTACGTCAGCAGCCTGCCCTTCGGCAGATCCTGTGCCGCGATGGAACTCGCGTCGCCGAATGCCTCGCCGCCGGCGGTCGGTGTACCGGCCGGATCGCCGGTGAAATCCGCATAGTCGATGAACACATGCGAACCGTCGGGACGGATGAACCCGGCCACATTGGGGTCGAGGCCGTCCGCGATGAACGCGACTTTGACGCCCTTGCCGGTGACGGGCTGGCCCGTGCCGTCCAGGACGGTCTGAGCCTGCGCGGTCGACGTATCCGAGAACGCGGTGTTGGTGAGCTGCAGCGCCTCGGGTTCGAGCGTGCCGCACAAGCCGCTCGAGCTGCCTGCGCTGCTCGGGTTCGGGCTCGAAGCGCCCTTGCTGGCGGCGGTTTTCGCCCACTGCTCGCGGGGCACGGCACGAATCGTCAGGTCCGGTACCACCGCTTGCACCAGGGGATGGGCCGAGAGTTGCGCGGCTTCCTCGGCCGACACGCTGGTCGCGAAGGCGTTGATGGTGCTGAAAGAGGTCACTTTGCGGTTGCGCATCTGCTGCAAATGGGCGACCAGGGAACTCTGCGATGCGGCCAGCGCCGACGAGCGCGCTTCCATCGCCCGCCGCACGGGCGGCACCGAGGCCATCTGATCGCGCAGAATCACGATGACGTTGCTGTCGGCAGCCGATTGCGCCGGAACTTGCGTCACCGTATTGGGTATGGCGCTGCCCGCGACCGACAATGCGATGACGGTTGAAAGACAGACTCTCACGGAGAAAGCAGTAGGACTATCCATGTTATCCTTCGCGTTCGTTCTATGTTTTTCTCGCGACCGACTTCTGCGCTTCGAACGTACTTCCGACATGCCGAACTCGGACGATCGCAATGATCGGGCGTACTTGACCACAACCTTCCCTCAAATCGCAAGCTAAATTAAATCCTCGCCCGGGCGCACCCGCGCCCCGGTGGGTACTTGCCGAGGCTCAGGGTGCTTGCATGTCCTGATCGTGAGCCGCCCCGCCGGGACCCCGGCCGTAGCCGCTCGGCGCGCGCTCGAGCACTTCCGCGCGCAGGCGCGGCAGTGCGGATGGATGGTGCAGTTGCAGGAAGGCGATGAACTTCTCGCGGATTTCGCAGCGCAGATCCCAGGATTTGGACGAGTCGCTCGACGTCGCCAGTACTCGCAGTTGCATGGTCTTGTCGGTGGCATCGCTGACTTGCAGATTCCAATATCGCCGGTCCCAGAGCGGACTGCCCTCGATGATTCCTTTCAACGCTTCCCGCCCCGCCTCGACCGAAAACGAGTAGTCGACCCAGACGAACACCGATCCCATCAGGGCGGCCGAGGTACGCGTCCAATTCTGAAACGGCTTCTCTATGAAATAACTGAGCGGCAGCACCAGCCGCCGATCGTCCCAGATATGCACGACGATGTAGGTCAACGTGATTTCTTCGACCCGGCCCCACTCCCCCTCGACCACCACGACGTCGTCCTGACGCACGGGCTGCGCCAGGGCGATCTGGAAGCCCGCGAACAGGTTCGCCAATGTTTTCTGCGCCGCGATTCCGCCGATGACGCCCACGATGCCGGCGGACGCCAACAGGCTCGTGCCGACATGCCGCACTTCCTGGAACAACATCAGCACCGCCGCCACGGCGAGAACGCCGACGGTGACGTAGATCACCCGGCTGATGACGTGCAGCTGTGTATAGATCTTGCGCGCCCGCAGGTTGTCGGCGACGGTCATGTCGAATCGAGTGAGCACCGCGCTCTGTAGAATGCCCACCGCTCGACACAGCAACACCGCCACCGCGACGATCAGCAGAATGCTCATGAGCTTGGTCATGACCGTCGCATACGGCGCAGGCAAACCCAGCAAAGGCACGCCGAGGCTGACTCCGACCACCACCACCAGGACGCGCAGCGCGGAACCGGACAACGGCACTAGCAGATCGTCGATGCGGCTCGGGGTGGCTGCCGCCCAATGGACCAGACGAGCCTCGAGCACATGCGTCGCGCGCAACAAAAACCAGAACAGCGCCGCGAACGCGCCCAAATCGAAGCCGAGGTCCATCGCCCTGCGAAGCGCCGCAAGCCCCTCCTCGGGCTTGAGTCTCAGCAGGATGGGGGTTGCGGCGACGTAAAGCCCGTAGATCCAGAGCAGGATGTAGAGCGGCCTGCCGAGAGCGGAGACTATTCGATGCTGCCAATAGGCTGCCGCGCCCGGAGCGGGCGCCCGCACATGCCGGCGCAGGTACAAAGCGAGCACGGCGTTCAAGGCCACGATGATGACGACGAATACCGAAACCGCGGCCAAGTCGGTGCCGGTGACGGAACCGACCAAGGGCATTGCGAGTCGCGGGCCCGCGCTCGCCTGGATCGATCGCTCGAGGTAGGCGGTCAGCGTTGCGAGGAACGTATCCATCGTAGTCCCTTCAATGGGCGGCTCGTGCATCCATCACGGCCGCCGCTGCGCTACCCCCAGACCTCGTGCGCCGTCTCGACGATGAGCTTGAGCTTGGCGATCTGCTCATCGACCGTGAGCGAGTTGCCCTCGACCGTCGAGGAGAATCCGCACTGGGGACTTAAGCAAATCTGCTCCAAGGGCACGTACTTGGCCGCCTCGTCGATGCGGCGCTTCAGAAAATCCTTGGTTTCCATCGTGCCGCGCTTCGAGGTGACCAGACCCAGCACCACCATCTTGCCTTTCGGCACGAAGCGCAACGGCTCGAAGCCGCCGGACCGCTCATCGTCGTATTCCAGGAAGAAGCCCTCGACATTCAAGCGCCCGAACAGGGCGTCGGCCACATGGTCGTAGCCGCCGGCCGCCACCCAGGACGAGCGGAAATTACCCCGGCATAGATGCGTGCATACCGTCATCCCCGCGGGCTTCTTGGCCAGCGCCGCGTTGATGATGTCGATGTAGACCAGGTGTTGATTGTCCGCATCGCCGCCGATCTGCGTGATGTGCTCGCGCTGCGCCGGATCGTTGAGGTAGGCAAGGCTGGTGTCGTCGAGCTGCAGGTAGGTGCAGCCGAGTTTGCCCAGCTGTTCCACTTCGTCCGCGTAGGCCTTCGACAAATCGCTCCAGAATTCCTTCATGTCCGGATAGACGGATTCGTCGATCGCCGCCCGGCCGCCGCGATAATGGATCATGCTGGGACTCGGGATGGTGAGCTTCGGCGTGCCTTTGGTGACGGACTTCAGAAAGGTGAAGTCATCGCCGAAAATGCACTTCTCGAGCGAGACCTTGCCGGTAACGCGCAGCGCGGCCGGGGTGAACTCGATGTCGCCCTTCGCGTTGTGAAACTGCACTTTGAGATTGTTGTCTTGGACCTTGGTCACGCCGCCCAGCTGGTACAGGAAATCCATGTGCCAGGAACTTCGCCGCAATTCTCCATCGGTGATTCCCTCGAGTCCCACGTCCTCCTGCATCTTGACGATCGAGCGAATCGCGGTGTCCTCGACCGAGCGCAGCTCGGCCGCTGAAATTTCATTCTTCTTGAAACGTTCGCGCGCCTGCTTGAGCTCCGGCGGACGCAGCAGACTGCCGACATGATCGGCGCGAAACGGGGGACGGGTATTGTGCATGAGAGAGTTCTTCCGGTCGCGAGTACGGGGTAAAATCAAGATGATACGGCCTGCATTATACATGGCATCGATCGACGATATGCGCACGCGAAGAGTGCACGCTGATCGATCGAGCCGTCCGCGCCGTGGGTTTGTGGCGGCCTGCGCCACACCGCCGAGCGATGCCTCGGCTAGCCCGAGAGCTTTTCGCCCAAGCGCGGGAACACCCGGCGCGCATTGCCTTCGAAGATTTTATAACGATCGCCGTCGCGGAGTGGCAGCGCATCCAAGTAGCGCTTCGTGTCGTCGAAGTATTGGCCGGTTTCCGGATCGATTCCCCGGACCGCGCCCACCATTTCGGAGCCGAACAATATGTTGTCCGCCGGAATCACCTTGAGCAGCAGTTCGATGCCCGGCAGATGATAGACACACGTGTCGAAGAACACGTTCTTCAGCAGATAATCGCCGAGCAACGGACGCTTCATGTCCTGCGCGAGTCCGCGGTATCTCCCCCAATGATAGGGAACGGCGCCGCCGCCGTGCGGGATGATGAAGCGCAACGTCGGGAAATCGCGGAACAGATCGCCCGTCAGGAACTGCATGAAAGCCGTCGTGTCGGCGTTGATGTAGTGCGCACCGGTGGCGTGGAAGTTCGGGTTGCACGACGAACTGACGTGCACCATGGCCGGCACGTCGAGCTCGACCATTTTCTCGTAAAAGGGATACCAATATCGATCCGTGAGCGGCGGCGAGGTCCAATGGCCTCCCGATGGATCCGGGTTCAAATTGCAGCCGATGAAGCCCAGATCCTTGACGCAGCGTTCGAGTTCGGCGGCGCTGTTGATCGGCGGTACGGCGGGAGACTGGGGCAGCTGGCACACACCGACGAAATTCTCGGGGTAGAGGCCGCACACGCGATGGATCAGATCGTTGCACGCCTCGGTCCAGCGCCGGCTGGTCGTCTCGTTGCCGATGTGATGCGCCATAGCGGACGCGCGCGGCGAGAAGATGGTCAGATCGGTGCCGCGGGCCCGCTGCAGCTTGAGCTGGGCGTTCTCCAGACTGTCGCGGATCTGATCGTCGCTGATGGGCGTCTGCGCGCTCGACGGCAGATCGACATGCTCCTTCAATCCGGCGATCTGCGCGTCGCGAAATGTCTGCAGCGCCGCGGGTGCGGTCGTGTAATGGCCGTGACAATCGATGATCATGACTGCTCCCCCCAATACATTCGTGTCGGATTGTCCACGAGTATGCGCCTGCGCAGCGCCGCGTCGGGACAGATCTCACCGAACAGATCCACCAATTCGCCGTCGTTCGGCATGTCCTTGGTGATGTTTGGATGCGGCCAGTCGGTGCCCCACAAGATGCGGTTCGAATCCACCGCGATGAGCGCCTGGGCAAAAGGCACGGCATCGCGGAACGGGCGCTTGCCCACCGACACCCGCTCCGCACCGCACACCTTGACCCAAGCCAAGGGATTGCGGCGGAACAAATCGAGCAGCGACTGGAACGGGCGTTGCTCGAGGCCGTCCGCGGCCTTGACCCGTCCCATGTGGTCGATGATGAACGGCACGTCGATGCGCCCGAGAAGATCGTGCTGCGTCAGGATGTCCTCCGCATCGAAGTGCAGCACGACGTGCCAGCCCAGCGGCTTGATGCGCGCGACCAGACGATGGAATACGTCCAAGTCCGGCACGCCGCCCAGATGCTTGACGAAGTTGAAGCGGATGCCGCGAATTCCTCCCGCGTGCAGGCGCGCCAATTCCGCATCGTTGACCGAACCCTCGACGCAGGCGACACCGCGATAGGCGCCCTCGCTCGAGGCAATGGCATCCAAGGTCACGTCCATCTGCGTTCCATGGCAGCTGGCATGCACGATCACGGCCCGGGAAATCCCCAAGCGCGCGTGCAGCCGGCGCAGATTCTCAACCGGTGCATCGGGCGGCGTATAGCTGCGATCGGCCGAATACGGAAATCGATCGGCCGGTCCGAACACATGGCAGTGCGCGTCGCATGCACCCGGCGGCAGGACGAGCGCGGGCTCGATGGGATTCGGATCCGGAGGCAGGCAGCCCCTGAGGGGATTCTTGGCCGGCACGTTCATTGGCCGAACTCCCTGGCGTAAGCCGCCTCGTCGGCGACGTATTTCAGGCCGGCTCTGGCGAGCGTGTCGCGCATGCCGTACACGTCGAGACCGAGTTCACCGGCAGCCAGACGCTTGCGCGTGGCGGCCTCCCGGGTCTCGCGCGCAGCGGCGGCCACGGCCACGGCCGCGGCGCGCGCCTTCGGCACGACCACGACGCCGTCGTCGTCCGCCAGCACCACATCGCCCGGATGAATCAGGGCGCCGGCGCAGATGATCGGCGTGTTCACGGAGCCGAGCGTGGCCTTGACCGTGCCCTTGCCGTTCACGGCCTTGGACCACACGGGAAATCCCATGTCGCGCAATTCCGCCGTGTCGCGGCAGGCTGCGTCGATGACCAGCCCCACGCCGCCGCGCGCGCGAAACGAGGTGGCGAGCAAATCGCCGAACATGCCATCGGCATTGTCCGAGGACGTGCCGAGCACCGCGATGTCGCCGGGCCGCAGCATCTCCGCGGCCACGTGCAGCATCCAGTTGTCGCCCGGGTGCGCAAAGATGGTCACGGCGGTGCCGCATGCCTTCGCACCCGGATAAATGGGCCGCATACAAGGCGCCAGCAACCCCACCCGTCCCATGGCCTCGTGCACGGTGGCGACGCCGTACTTGGCGAGTTCCGCGACGCTGGCCGGGTCGGCGCGCGTGATCTCTCTTACCGCAATTCCTGACTGGCCGATCATAGGTTTACCCCTTGAATATGCAGCGTTGGCGTTTAGCAATCGGGGGATTATCACGTATACTATCGGGGAATGAGTAATATATCTGTTATAGCGATTCAGCATAACGCAACACGCGTCCCATGGACCTGAAGCAACTCGAATACTTCCGTCACGTCGCGGAACTCGGTAGCTTCACCCGTGCCGCGTCGTTCTTGTCGGTGGTTCAACCCGCGTTGAGCCGCCAGGTCCGTCAACTCGAAGTCGAACTCGGTCAAAACCTGTTCGAGCGCAATGGCCGCGGCGTCGTGCTGACCGATGCCGGTTCGCGTCTGCTGGAGCATACGCGCGGCATCCTGACGCAGATCGGCCGCGCGCGCCAGGAACTCGAGGACCAGCGCAACGGCGACTCGGGCCACTTCGCGCTCGGCCTGCCGCCGAGTCTGGGCAGCAGCGTCACGGTGCCGTTGGTCAAAGCCTTTGCCCAGTCGCTTCCGAATGCCCGGCTCGCCACCGTCGAGGGGCTCTCGACCTACATCCTCGAATGGTTGAACGTCGGGCGCGTCGACTGCGCGCTGGTCTACAACGCCACCGCCTCGGCGGCGGTGGATCTGCAGCCGCTGCTCGAGGATCAGCTCTTCCTGATCGCGCCGCTCAAACCCAAGTCGAACCGCAGGCCCGTATCGCTCGCGGAACTCGCGGAACATGCCCTCATCATGCCGAGCCGCCCGCACGCCATGCGGATGGCGGTGGAGAACGCGCTGGCGAGCGTCGATCGCAAGATCCGCATCGCTCATGAAATCGAGAGCATTCCGGCGGTCATCGATCTGGTGCGTCAGGGCCACGGCTTCGGCGTGCTGCCGCTCAATGCCGTCAAATCCACCCAGTGGGTCGACGCGGTGTTGGTCAAGCCGATCGGCAGCCCGGTTCTCAAGATATCGCTGTCGATCGCCACGTCCGCGCAGCGTCCGCGAAGTCCGCTGGTGCGCAAGGCGATCGCCGTGATCCGCGACATCGTGCGCCAGGAAATTCATTCCAGCGAGCCTACCTACGCCGTGTCGAGCGGCACGGAGATCACATGACTCAGACCCACGACTACGACAGCATTCCCGGGACTTACGTATACGACGCCGCACGCGGCCGCATCGGGTATGCGCTCAACATGTTTTGCATGTCGCTCAACAAAGCCGAGAACCGCGCGCGGTTCAAGCAGAACGAAGCCGCGTACCTCGACCAGTATCCGCTCACCGCCGAACAGCGCCGCACCGTGCTGCAACGGGATTGGCTCGGCATGCTCAAGGTCGGCGGCAACATCTACTACACCATCAAGATCGCGTTCTGCGATGGACTGACGTTTCAGGATGTCGCCGGCATGATGTCCGGCGTATCCAAGGAAACCTATGCGCAGATGATGCTGGCCGGCGGCCGCAGTCCCGATGGCAATCGATTCAAGGATGCGGCCAAAGCCGCGGAGTAGCAGTCATGGCAAAAATCGTGGCGGGTATCGCGTGTTCGCACGTACCGGCAATCGGGGTCGCAATGGACAAGGGCCAGACCGGCACGCCGTATTGGGAGCCGCTGTTCCGGGGCTATGGTCCCGCTCGCGAGTGGCTGGCGAAGCTCAAGCCGGACTTGGCCATCGTCGTATACAACGATCATGCGTCCGCCTTCTCGTTGGAAATCATTCCGACGTTCCTGATCGGCGTGGCCGAGCGGTTCCCGATCGCGGATGAAGGTTTCGGGCCCCGCCCCGTACCCGCGGTGCAAGGCCATCCGGAACTCGCCTGGCACCTGGCCGAATCGTTGATACTCGACGAGTTCGACATGACCATCGCGAACGCGATGCCGGTGGATCACGGTCTCACCGTGCCGCTGTCGGTCACCACGGGCCAGCCCGCCGAATGGCCGTTCAAGGTGATCCCGCTCTGCGTCAACGTGGTTCAGTATCCGCCGCCCACCGGCGCGCGATGCTTCAAGCTCGGTCAGGCCATTCGCAAAGCGGTCGACAAATACCCTGAGGATCTGCGCATCGTGATCTACGGCACCGGCGGCATGTCGCATCAGCTGCAGGGCGAGCGCGCGGGCCTCATCAACCGCCAGTTCGACACCGCGTTTCTCGACAATTTGACGAAGGATCCGCTGTCCCTCACCCGCCTGTCGCATACCGAATACATGCGCGAAGCCGGTTCCGAGGGCGTGGAAATGGTCATGTGGCATGTCATGCGCGGTGCCCTCGACCTGGACGCCGCGGAAGTCTATCGGCACTACCACGTGCCGGCGTCGAATACCGCGGCGGCATTGATGATTCTGGAAAACAGGAGCGCAGCATGAAGGTTTGTCTCGTCGGCCATGGTGCATTCGGCATCAAGCATCTGGAAGCCATGGCCAACATTCCCGATATCGAAGTGGTTTCGCTCGCCGGATCGAACATTCAGTCGGCCCGGGAAGTCGCGGAACAATGGAAGATTCCGCATTTCACGGCGGATCTCGCCGAAAGCCTGGCGCAGCCCGGCCTCGATGCGGTGATTCTCACCACGCCCACGCAGATGCACGCGGCCCAAGGCGAACAGTGCATGCGCGCCGGCAAGCACGTGATGATCGAAATACCCATGGCGGACTCGGTTGCCGACTCGGAGCGGCTGGTCAGGGTGCAGAAGGAAACCGGCCTCATCGCCATGGCGGGACATACCCGCCGCTTCAACCCGAGCCACCAATGGATTCACAAGCGCGTGCAAGCCGGTCAATTGAAGATCCTGCAGATGGACGTGCAGACCTATTTCTTCCGGCGTACCAATACCAACGCCCTCGGCAAACCGCGCAGCTGGACCGACCACCTGCTGTGGCACCATGCGTGCCATACGGTGGATCTGTTCGGTTATCAAACCGGCGAGAAGATTTCCAAGAGCTTCGCGCTGCAGGGACCCAAGCACCCGACCCTCGGCATCGCGATGGACATGAGCATCGGCCTGAAGGTGCCCTCCGGCGCCATCTGCACGCTGTCGCTGTCCTTCAACAATGACGGGCCGCTGGGTACCTTCTTCAGGTACATCTGCGACAACGGAACCTATATCGCGCGCTACGACGACCTGCTGGACGGCAAGAACAATCCCATCGACGTGTCGAAGGTCGACGTCTCGATGAACGGCATCGAACTTCAGGATCGTGAATTCTTCGCGGCGATCCGCGAGGGCCGCGAGCCGAATGCGAGCGTCGCGCAGTGTCTGCCGGCGATGCAGGTGCTCGGCGGTTTGGAGCGTCAGCTACAAGAGTAGCCGCGTAGCCGCATCGGTCACAGCGGACTTTCGAAAGGAAGTCCGACGCAGTTCTCCGCGACGCGCAACAGGCCGGCAGGTCCCGCGCCGATTGTCGCCACCTGGGTACGAGCCGGGGATCGAGTGAGGTTCATGGGCGTGAGCATACGTCTAGTGCACGACGCTCACATCCCGTACCAGCATGACTTCGCAGGCTCCGGCGCCGGTATCGGTGCGCACCAACGAGGTGTGGATCCAGGCGCCGTCGTCGCGTACGGCATCCACCAGTTCGCCCTCGAGCGCGACCACCTGGCCGCGGCGCAACCGCGACAATTGTTTCCCGACCAGGGCGTCGGCGGGAATGACATGGGTGTTGGCGCTGTGCGAAATGATGGCATCTTTCGCCAAGGCGCCGCTATGTGCGCGCCAGAAGTAGAAGCGGTCGGATTGCGAGATGTCGATGGCCGCAAGGACGCCGTTGTCGGACATCGGCCCCCAACCGAGCGCGAGATCTTCCGGTATCAGACCGGCAAGAGAATCGAAACGATAGCGTTGAAGGCCAAGAATCCGCGCAGTAACGCGGTAACTTGCACGAGGCGTCAGGGTCCAGCGCCCGCGCTTTTGCGGCGGCTCCGCCGGCGCATCGGCCTGCAGCGGCTCGGCGGCGGCGAGTATGCCATCGGGCGCGTTCACCGGCCTGTCGAGGAACCAGTTCCAAGCGCCCCATGCGATATAGCCCAGAACCAATGCCTTGAGTAAGGGATGACGCCACACCCGGCCATTCTGGCCGAAACGGACTCAAGCGTCCGTGACGCGGGTCTGCCCGAGTGCGCGACGCACCCGGGCTCGGACGATCAACGTCTCAGGCGCCGGGTTTTTGCGCCCACACCTTGCACCAGCCGCCGGCCGGTACGCTGTGACCCGCGAAGATGTTGCATCCGGCGCTCGCATCGCCGGCCTTGCCCAGGTACTGGGCACAGGTGCTGCACTTCTGGGTCGCCTTGTACGTGGGATTGGCGCCGGCGTCGACCTTGGTCGCATCGGTCACGAAACCCAACGCCTTAGCGGTGGGATCGGCGGGGTCCAACGGCGGCAGGCCCGCGGCACTGGCTGTTTCCGCGAACAATCCAAATGCCGGGATCATGGCGCCGGCAACGAGGCCGCCTTTGACGATCGCGCGACGTGAAATTTTGTTTTGCATCATAAATCCTATTGGTGACTCGCACACATTTTCCGGCTTTCCGCAAGCCGGCGTTCACTAGCAATTCTAGTCATTGGCATGGCGCCAGGGTACAGCATCGAGTTCGCGGCGGGGCCTGATGCTGCAAACGAGAATCACTACGATTGAGAGGTCGCCGCCGCCGGCCGCTCACCGCGTTCGCCGGCGCTCTTGACCTCGTGCGCGGGCATCGACAGAAGGCGCGCGGTATTGACCAGCGCCATGTGGGTCAGGGCCTGCGGAAAATTTCCCAGCATGCGTTTCGTGCGGGGGTCATATTCCTCGGCCAGCAAACCCACGTCGTTGCGCAGCGCCAGCAGCCGCTCGAACAAGGCCTCGGCCTCCTGGCGCCGCCCGGTCAACGCGTAGCTGTCGGCCAACCAGAACGAACACGGCAGGAAAGTGCCTTCGCCGGCCGGCAGAGCGTCGACTCCGGTTTCCGTCGCGTAGCGCAGGACCAAGCCCTCGACCACCAACTCGCGTTCGATCGCCGCGATGGTACCGAGCACCCGCGGATCGTCCAGCGGCAAGAATCCAACTTGCGGTATCAACAGCAGGCTCGCGTCGAGATGCGGCGATTCGTACGATTGCACGAACGCGTTGCTCGCGAAGTCGAAACCCTTCGCGCACACTTCGGCATGGATCGCGCTTCGAATCGCGCGCCAGCGTTCGAGCGGCGCTTCCAGGCCGTCCCTCTCGGCGTCCTTGATGCCGCGGTCGAACGCGACCCATGCCATCACTTTCGAATGCGTGAAATGGCGCCGCGGACCGCGCACCTCCCAGATCCCATCGTCGGGCTCGGTCCATTTGTCCTCGAGAAATTTCAGCAGGGCCAGTTGGACATTCCACGCCGCGGGTTCCGGATCCAGTCCGCTCATACGGGCCAGATGCAGTGTGTCCATGACCTCGCCATAGACGTCGAGTTGAAACTGCCTCGACGCCGCGTTCCCCACCCGCACCGGCGCCGCGCCTTGATACCCGGGCAACCACGCCAATTCCGCTTCGTCCAGTCGGCGCACCCCGGTCACGCCGTACAGTATTTGCAAGTCGTTGGGCGACCCCGCCACGGCGCGCAGCAGCCACTCGCGCCAGTCGGTGGCTTCTTCGATGTAGCCGGTGAGCAGCAGCGCGTTCAGCGTGAAGGTGGCATCGCGCAGCCAGCAATAACGGTAGTCCCAATTGCGCACGCCGCCGGGCTGCTCCGGCAGCGACGTGGTGGCGGCCGCCACCGTGCCGCCCGAGGGCTTGTAGGTCAGCCCTTTGAGTGTAATGAGCGATCGCATGACCGCCGCTTGCCAGCGGCCTCGATAGGAGCACCGCCTCGACCATCGATGCCATAGTCCGGCGGTTTTGTTCAACTCCTCGTAAGCGTCGACCGCCGCGCGCGTCGCATGGTGCGATGGCCGGTAATTGAGTACGAAGGACTCCCGTTGTCCTGCCTCGACGCCGAACTGCGCCACGGTTTTCATGTTCTCGCCCGCGAGCTCTACCGACGCGGCGAGTTCCAAGGTATCCGGGCCCGCCGTCATCAACAGCACCTCGTTGCAGCGCCGCACCCACGGGACGATGGAGCCGTAGTCGAAGCGCACCACCAGTTCCATGCGCAGCGCGACGCGGCCGCTCACGCCTTCGACGATGCGCACGACGTCCCAGCGTTCATCCGAGAGCGGCATATAGTCGATCAGCCGCACGCTGCCCTGGTCGGTGTCGATGTCGGTCTCGAGGATGAGGCTGTCGTTGCGATAGCGGCGGCTGACGCGCAGCACCGGCCTCGTAGGCGCGATCAACCACCGCCCATGCTCAGGCCCCCCCAGGAGCGCGGCGAAGCAGGCCGCCGAATCGAAGCGCGGAAAGCACAGCCAGTCGATGGAGCCGTTCTTGCCAACCAGGGCGGCGGTGTGACAATCGCCGATCATGGCGTAGTCCTCTATCGGCAGGGGCATCGATTCTCCTCACGGGAAAGCTGCGTTCAGACATGTGCCTGGGATGGAGTTTAACGGCAAGCCGATGACCCTAGCGGCTGGCGGGACGGGCGCCAAGCCTCCGCGCACGCGACCCACCGTAGGTATAGGCTGACGAAATTCTCCCGCTAATCGCCGCCTGCTCAGATGCTGCAAATGTCTCCAAAGCGGCTAAGCGGCCGCCGCGAAACTCGAGTCGCACTCGCGCTCCGCGTGACACCCGCGCGAGTTCACGCTACCGTCTATCCATGCCTTCCGACAACCCAGCGCACCGCTCCCTCGTGAAAATACGCTCCGTGGTGCCGGACGATGCCTTCACCGCCGCGATCCTTGGCTCCGAACGCGTCGGCAACGGCGTCGTCATCAATTCCGACGGCTTGATCCTGACCATCGGCTACCTCATCGCCGAGGCCACCGATGTATGGCTGACGGCGAATTCCGGCCCCGAAGTCGCGGGTCACGCACTCGCGTACGATCAGGTGACCGGATTCGGCCTGGTGCTCCCCCTCGAAAAGCCGGACGTGATGCCGCTGGCGCTGGGATCGTCCGCTGCGCTGCACGTTGGCGATCGGGCGCTGGTGTTGAGCTACCCGGAATTTGGCAAACAACAGCCGGTGGAAGTGCTGGCGTGCCGCGAATTCGCCGGCGCCTGGGAGTATTTGCTCGACGGCGCGATCTTCACCGCGCCTGCGCACCCGCATTGGTCCGGCGCGGCGCTGGTCGACGATCGCGGTTCGCTGGTGGGCTTGGGTTCCTTGCTGGTGCGGGAAACCGTCGACGGCGAGGAAACGAACGCCAACATGTTCGTGCCCATCGATTTGTTGAAACCCATATTGAACGACCTGTTGATGCGCGGCCATGCGGATCGCGAGTCGCGCCCTTGGCTCGGCGTCTATGCGGTCGAAGTGACGGGCAAAGTCTATGTGACCGGCGTTGCCGACGGCAGTCCGGCGCAACTGGCCGACCTGCGCGAAGGCGATCTCATCAGTCACGTGGGCCTGTTCGAGATCGGGACCTTGCCCGAGTTCTATCGCCGCCTATGGTCGCTGGGACCCGCGGGAACCCATGTACCGCTGGTCATCGTTCGCGGCGGCACCCGCCTCACCCTCAACGTGCGTTCGGTGGATCGCAACGACCTGCTGAAACGACCGCAAGCGAACTGATCCGCTCGCGCCCGGGCGCCCCATCGCGGCACGGGGATTTTGACCGGTTCGAACACCGGTGGCCCGGCCGCGTGCCCTTCGGAGCCCTGCCCCGCTCAAACAGGGTCGCGCGAGCGCAGCAGCTCCCGGCCTTGGGTCAGCACGAATTGCTTGAAGGCGCTGGCCGTGGGAGACAATCGCTTCTTCGCCAGGTGCGCGACGTGCCATTGCCTGACCACCGGCGTACCGCGGACATCGAGAACCACCAGCCGCTGGGTCTGCAGTTCCAGTTCGATGGTGTGCCGCGAAATGAAGCTCACCCCCATGCCGGCCATTACCGCTTGCTTGATGGTTTCATTGCTCGCCATCTCCATGCCCACATTGCACCGCAAACCCAGCTGTTCGAAGAACTGCTCCATGGCCAGGCGCGTGCCCGAGCCCGGCTCCCGGACGATGAAATTCTCCTTCGCGATGGTCTCCACCAAGATGTCGCGTCGGGCAGCGAGCGGGTGCTCGCGCGACGCGATGACGACATGAGGATTCTGGGCAAACGGCTCAGCCACCGTATCCAGGGATTGCGGCGAGCGGCCCATGATGGCCAGGTCGACTTCATTGGCGACCAATTGTTCGATCACCGAAATGCGGTTGTTCACGGCCAGACGGATCTCGAGTTCGGGGAAGTCCCGCCCGAACTGCGCCAGCAGCTGCGGCACGAAGTATTTCGCCGTGCTCACCACGGCCAGGTTGATCCGGCCGCGCCGCAAGCCCTTCAACCCATCGAGAGTGTCCTCGGCGTCCTTGAGCGCGCGCAGAATTTCCCGGGCGCGACCGAGCAACTCCTGACCCGCCTCGGTGACGTACAGCTTGCGGCCGATCCGCTCGAACAGCGGCAGTCCCGCGCTGATCTCCAGCTCCTTGATGTGCATCGAGACGCCCGGTTGGGTGAGATGCAGTGCCTCGGCTGCCTTGGAGAAAGAACGGTTCGACGCCGCCGCTTCGAAGACCCGGAGTTGACGTAGTGAAACGTGTTGAATCGACATGGTTAACTCCGCTTCATATATAAGTAAAATCTTATGAAATACGCCAGAAGTTTTGATTATCCCTTATGTCAGTGCAGTTATACAGTTCGGCGGGAATCGTCGATGAAACATTCAAACTCAAGGAGCCGCTCGATGGGGAGTCAAGCCGAACGCTACAAGTCAGGGGTCATGCCCTACGCTCAGATGGGCTATTGGGACGCCGACTACGTCCCCAAGGACACCGACGTCATCGCCCTCTTCCGTATTTCGCCACAGGACGGCGTCGACCCGATCGAAGCGGCGGCAGCCGTCGCCGGCGAATCCTCGACGGCCACCTGGACCGTCGTCTGGACCGACCGGCTGACTGCCTGCGAAGCCTACCGCGCCAAGGCGTACCGAGTGGACCCTGTCCCCGGTGCCCCTGGACAATACTTTAGTTATATTGCCTACGATCTTGATTTATTTGAAGACGGATCCATTGCCAATCTCACAGCCTCCATCATCGGCAACGTCTTCGGCTTCAAGCCTCTGAAAGCCTTGCGCCTGGAGGACATGCGCATCCCGGTCGCCTACCTCAAGACCTTCCAGGGACCGCCCACCGGCATCGTGGTCGAACGCGAGCGGCTCGACAAATTCGGCCGACCATTGCTCGGCGCCACCACCAAACCCAAGCTCGGACTCTCTTCCAAGAACTACGGCCGTGTGGTGTACGAGGCGCTCAAAGGCGGGCTCGATTTCGTCAAGGACGACGAGAACATCAATTCCCAGGCTTTCATGCACTGGCGCGATCGCTTCCTGTACTGCATGGAAGCGGTGAACAAGGCGGCCGCGGCCACCGGCGAGGTCAAAGGTCATTACCTGAATGTGACCGCGGCGACCATGGAGGACATGTACGAGCGCGCCGAATTCGCCAAGGAGTTAGGCTCCGCCATCGTGATGATCGATCTGGTGATCGGCTACACCGCCATTCAATCCATGGGCAAGTGGGCGCGGCGCAACGACATGATCCTGCATCTGCATCGCGCCGGTCACGGCACGTACACCCGGCAGAAGACCCATGGCGTGTCGTTTCGCGTCATCGCGAAGTGGATGCGCATGGCCGGCGTCGACCATATCCACGCCGGTACCATCGTGGGAAAACTGGAGGGGGATCCCAATGTTATCAAAGGGATATATTCTATATGTCGAGATACCTACACCAAGCAGAACCTCGAGCAGGGCGTGTTTTTCGACCAGGATTGGGCGGGCTTACGCAAATTGATGCCCGTGGCTTCGGGCGGCATTCATGCGGGCCAGATGCATCAGCTCCTCACGTATCTGGGTGAAGATGTGGTTCTGCAGTTCGGCGGCGGCACCATCGGGCATCCCCAAGGTATCCAGGCCGGTGCGACCGCGAACCGGGTGGCGCTGGAGGTCATGGTCAAGGCACGCAACGAGGGTAAGGACATTTGGAACGAGGGTCCGCAGATACTCGCCGAGGCAGCCAAATGGTGCTCGCCCCTGCGCGCCGCGCTCGATACCTGGAAGGACGTGACGTTCAATTATACGTCGACCGACACCGCCGATTTCGTTCCCACCGCGACCGCGTCGTAGAGGCCACCATGAAAATCACCCAAGGCACATTCTCCTTCCTTCCCGACCTGACCGACGCCGAAATCGGCGCGCAGATCGATTACGCCCTGGCGCACGGCTGGGCCATCGGGGTCGAGTACACGGACGATCCGCACCCGCGGAATTTCTATTGGGAGCTGTGGGGGAATCCCATGTTCGATCTGAAGGACGCCGCGGGCGCCATGCTCGAAGTGCAGGCCTGCCGCAAGGCCCATCCGCAGGAGTACGTTCGGGTGAACGCCTTCGATGCCACACGCGGCTTCGAGACGACGCGGCTGTCGTTCATCGTCAATCGGCCGACCACCGAGCCCGGATTTCTGCTCAAGCGGCATGAAGTGGCGGGACGGCAGATCCAGTACACCATCGAAAGCTACGCGACGCAGAAGCCCGAAGGGCAACGCTACGAATGAACTCCGCGACCTCCGCCCCTGAGACGGTCGACCTGAGTACGCTGCTGGCGGACTCGCGCGTGACCGAGGTGCTCGATGAACTCGACCGTGAGCTCATCGGCCTCACGCCGGTGAAGGCGCGCATCCGCGACATCGCCGCCTTGCTGCTGGTGGAACGCGCGCGCAAGCAGCTCGGCCTCGCCGGCGGGTCGCCGTCTTTGCATATGTCCTTTACCGGCAACCCCGGTACCGGCAAGACCACGGTCGCCCTGCGCATGGCGCAGATACTCCACCGCCTGGGCTACGTGCGCAAAGGCCACTTGGTGGCGGTGACGCGCGACGATCTGGTCGGACAATACATCGGTCACACGGCCCCGAAGACCAAGGAGATATTGAAGAAGGCCATGGGCGGTGTGCTGTTCATCGATGAAGCCTATTACTTGTACCGGCCGGAGAACGAGCGCGACTATGGTCAGGAGGCGATCGAAATCCTGCTGCAGGTGATGGAGAATCAGCGCGACGATCTGGTGGTGATCCTCGCCGGCTACGCCGATCGAATGGAAACTTTTTTCCGTTCCAATCCGGGCCTGTCCTCGCGCATCGCCCATCACCTGGAATTTCCGGATTATTTGCCGGTCGAGCTCGAACAGATCGCCCAGCGCATGCTCGCCGCCATGCAATATCGTCTGAGCGGATCCGGGCTGGCCGCGCTGCACGAGTACATTCCGCTGCGCATGAAGCAGCCGCATTTCGCAAACGCCCGCTCCATCCGCAATGCGCTCGATCGGGCGCGCCTGCGGCAGGCGAATCGCCTGTTCGAGCAAAAAGGGCGACAGCTCGACCGCGAGGCGCTCATGACCATCGAAGGCGAAGACCTGCGCGCGAGCCGCGTGTTCACATGAAGCTCGAGGCGCTGATCTTCGATGTCGACGGGACGCTCGCGGACACCGAGGAGGCGCATCGCTGCGCCTTCAACGAGGCCTTCGAGCAGCTCGGCATCGCCTGGAATTGGAGCCGGCCGACCTATGCGCACTTGTTGTCGACCACCGGGGGCAAGGAGCGCCTCGCCGCCCACATCGATTCGCTCGACGCATCGGCCGGCGTACGGCAAGGGTACATGCGGCGTATCGAAGAGATACACCGGGCCAAGACGCGAAATTACACCCGCAGCGTGCACGGGGGACGGGTGCCGTTGCGGGACGGCGTGCTGCGCCTGCTGGACGAGGCCGCCCGCTCCCGTGTCAGGGTCTGCATCGCCTCGACCACGACGTTCGCCAACATCGAAGCGTTGCTGCACACCCACCTGGGCGAGTCGGCATTGGACCGTTTCGCCGTCATCGGCGCGGGCGATCGGCCGCTCAAGAAAAAGCCGGCACCGGACATCTACGATTATGTGCGGCAGCGGCTCGGGGCCTCCCCCGACGCCTGCGTGGCGATCGAGGATTCGGCAAACGGGCTGCGCGCGGCCAAGGCGGCGGGCCTGTTCACGCTGGTCACGCCCAGTTACTGGACCAGAACCGAGGATTTTTCCGGGGCGGACCTGGTATTGCCGTCGTTGGGCTCGCCCGAACGGCCCTTGATGCCGCGCGCAGTGTCGCTGCTGGGCAATTCGATGGTGGGCATCCGTGAGATCAACCGGCACTTGAGCGCCGTAAGCGACCTGCTCGCGCACTGACTTCTTTGCACGCCACCGATTCAACGCCAGGGGGACTCAAAAAAATGACTCGCGAAAAAACCATAACGGAATTCATGATCGAAGAGCAGCGTCGCTACCCGGAAGCCAACGGGGACTTCACGGCGCTGCTCAACTATGTCCGGCTGGCGTGCAAACGCATCAGCTTCATCGTCGGCCGCGGCGCCCTGGCCGGCGCGCACGGCTCCGCGCAAGCCATCAACGTCCAGGGCGAGACACAGATGAAACTGGACGTGATGTCAAACGACATTTTCCTGCGCACCAGCGAGTATGGCGGCCACTTGGCCGGCATGGTGTCGGAAGAACTCGAGGAGCCCTATCAAATACCCGCCGAGTACCCCCGCGGCAAATACCTGTTGTCCTTCGACCCCTTGGACGGGTCCAGCAACATCGACATCAACGCACCGGTAGGTAGTATTTTTTCGGTCTTGAAGTCGCCGAACGGCACCGATGCGCCCACGGCCGCCGACTTTCTGCAACCCGGAGCGCAGCAGCTGTGCGCCGGCTATGCGATTTACGGCGCGACCACCATGCTGGTGTTCACGGTGGGACGCGGCGTGCACGGCTTTACCCTCGACCGCGGTTTCGGCGAATTCATTCTGACCCACCCGAACATGCGCATCCCGGCGGAGGCCAACGAGTTCGCCATCAACGCATCCAATGAGCGATTTTGGGAACCGCCGGTGAAGCGCTACGTCATGGAATGCCTCGCCGGACACGGCGGCGTGCGCGGCAAGGATTTCAACATGCGCTGGATCGCGTCGTTGGTTGCCGAGGTGCACCGAATTCTGATCCGCGGCGGCCTCTTCATGTACCCGAGGGACACCAAGGATCCCGCCAAACCCGGCCGTCTGCGGCTGCTGTACGAGGCCAATCCCATGGCGATGCTGGTCGAACAGGCAGGAGGCGCGGCCTCCACCGGCAACGCCCGCATCCTGGATCTTCAGCCGACCGAGCTGCACCAGCGCGTGCCGCTGATTCTCGGCTGCAAGGCCGAAGTCGAGCGGATCGAACAGTACCATCATGAACACGACCAAGGGCTCGATCGGATCTACAGCTCCCCGCTGTTCAAAGAACGTTCCTTGTTCCTTCAAAACTAACCGACCGCGCAGGGCGACCCACATGTCAGCAAAGCATCCCATCATTGCCGTCACCGGCTCCTCCGGAGCCGGCACCACCTCCGTGACGCGCACTTTCAATTGGATTTTTCGACGCGAGCACATCAATGCCGTGCTCGTGGAAGGCGACTCCTTCCATCGCTACAACCGCCTCGAGATGAAAGAAGCGATGGCGGAGGCGTCCGCCAGGGGCGACAATCATTTCAGCCACTTCGGGCCGGAGAACAATCTGTTCGCGGAATTGGAGGCGCTGTTCCGCCGATACGGGGAATCCGGTACCGGCAGAATCCGCCGCTACTTGCACGACGATAAGGAAGCCGCGCCCTTCAAGCAGGATCCCGGCACGTTCACCGAGTGGCAGGATATCCCCGCCGATACCGATCTGATGTTCTACGAGGGCCTGCACGGTGCGGTGGTCACGCCCGAGGTGAATGTGGCGCAGCACCCGGATCTGACCATCGGCGTCGTTCCCATCATCAATCTGGAGTGGATACAGAAACTGCATCGCGACAAGGGCACGCGCGGCTATTCGACCGAAGCGGTGGTCGACACCATCCTGCGGCGCATGCCCGACTACGTGAATTACATCTGCCCCCAGTTCTCGCAGACGCACATCAACTTTCAGCGCGTGCCGACGGTCGACACATCCAATCCTTTTACCGCCCGATACATCCCGGCCGCCGACGAGAGCTTCGTGGTGATTCGCTTCGCCAACCCGAAGGGAATCGATTTTCCCTACCTGCTGTCAATGATTCACGACTCCTTCATGTCGCGCCCGAACATCATCGTCGCCCCCGGCGGCAAAATGGAACTGGCCATGCAGCTCATCCTGACCCCCATGATCCTGAAGATGATGGACGTGCGCCGGCGAGCGCTGGGGATGCAGCCGCAGCGCGTCTCCATTTAGCTGCGCGGGCGCTCCCGAATACCGGCCCGCGCCGCCTTGGCGACGGTGGCACCGGCCGGCCAACTGCGGCCGGCCGGTGCTCCAATCGCGCCGATGACGCCCATCCTGCGGATCTCTCGATGGCGAGCCATGGCCTCCTCTACACTAGGCGGACAAGAACCCCCAGATTCACGTCCCCATGTCATCACGCAAACACCCCCTCCACCGCCTGCGCGGCATCCTGTTCATGATCGCCGCGGTGTTCGTATTCTCCATCATGGATGCGCTGATGAAGCATCTGTCGGCGCACTACGTGCCGCTGCAGATCGCGTGCCTTCGCGCCCTGTCGTCCTTGATTTGCCTGCTGCCAGCCATCGCGTGGCAGCGCTCCTGGCGGAGTCTGCGGCCCACGCAACCATGGCTGCATGGGCTACGCGGCGCGCTCGGCATCGTCATGCTGACGAGCTTCGTATTCGCCGTCCATCGCCTGACCCTGGCGCAAACCTATTCGCTGTTTCTGGCGGTGCCGTTATTGATGACCGCCTTGTCGGTGCCCATACACGGCGAACGCGTCACGGCCCGTCGCTGGCTGATCATTGCGGTGGGGCTATGCGGCGTGCTGGTGATATTGCAGCCGTGGAACAAGGGGCCGTTTTCCATGGTGGCCGCCGCCGCGGCCGCCATCGCGGCGGTGTGTTACGCCCTGAGCGCCTTGACCGTGCGCACCTTGGGACCCGGCAACAGCAGCCTGTCGATGGCGTTCTGGTACTTGGGCCTGGTCGGCGTGGCATCGGGTCTCTTGGCGTGGCGGGATTGGTCGCCGGTGGCGGCCGGCGATTGGCTCTGGCTCGCGGCCATCGGCGTGTCGGGGGCGCTCGGCCAACTGTGGCTGACCGAGGCCTTCCGGCGTGCGCCGCCCTCCGTGGTCGCGCCCTTCGAATACACGGCCATTCTCTGGGCGTTCTTGATCGACTGGGTGTTCTGGTCCGCGTCGCCGTCGGTGAGCTTGCTCATCGGCGCGGGCATCGTCGTTACCAGCGGCATCGTCGTCATTCTCGACGAACACCGGCTGGCAGGGCGCCCCATGAGCGCCGCGTTACCGATGCCTTGAGCGGCGCTGTCGCGGCTATTTATTCGGCGCGCTGATGTTGTATGTCGACATAGATAGGAGGCTGGATGAGTCGGCCAAGCTTGCGAGCACGACGTAGTCGAATTTGGTCGGCGCGCCGGCGCGCGCCGCAAGTCCGCATCGTGCCGGCGCGCTCGCCGAGGCGGGGGACAATAGAGCCGCCGAGGCGAGCAACGGCATCACAATCAAAGCCCGTGAAAGTCGGCTATTCATGACGTCTCTCCCTGTTGTCCAAATCCCGTCGGCGCCTCGAGCCCGATGCTATAAACGACCCGTGACGACGAGGACCAGCAGAATGATCAGCACCAGGCCCAGTCCGCCGCTCGGGTAATAGCCCCAGCCGCTGCTGTACGGCCAAGCGGGAAGCGCGCCGATCAGGAGGAGAACCAGTAGTATCAGTAGAATGGTGCTTATCGACATGTGTATCTCCCGTGGGCGCGATTCGCTGGAAGGGAGAGTACGGGTTGGTTCCCGCCGAAACAGTCAGGAAGGCGCGTGACCCGATGTAGGGGAGCGCCTACCGAACGCCGCCACCGCGGCACGGGCCGCTGGACCCAAGAGTTCCGGACGCGCGAGGACGATGTGCAGCGAGACGATGCGGGAGCCACCGCTGAGCAGCGGCAACCGCTTCAATCGCCCATCGCGCAAGAAATCCCGCAGCATGTGTTCCGGGAGCCAGGCGTAGGCGAGACCGGCGAGCAGCGTCGCCAGCGAGGATTCCATGCTGCTCACGGTGAACCGGAGTTCCGCCCCCAGCCACCCCTCATCCCGATGCGCCGAGCCCGAATCACGCACCACGGCTTGCACATGCCGCACCAGATCGTCCGCGGTCAATTCGCGGCCGAGCTGAAACAAGGCATGATCCGGCCGCGCGGCCGCGATGAATTCGACATCGAGCAATCGATCGCCGAGAAAATGTGCGGGGACTCGACTGGTAACGACTACGTCGGCGCTGCCCTGAACGATGGCGTCCTCGGCGCCCGACAGCACCGCGTCGGACAATTGAATTTGGGTCGTGGGACACGTCTTTTGCAACTCCGCGACGATCTCGAGCAGGCGCGGCCGCGGAAACGCGGCGTCCACCACGAGCCGAAGTTCCGGCTCCCAGCCCTGTTTCAGGCTGCGAGCCAAGAGCTCCAGGGTGTGCAGATCGTGAATGACGGCGCGCGCCCGCGTGAGCAGCGCGCGGCCGTGCGCCGTCAGTACCGCCTTTCGGCCTTCGATTTCGAGCAGCGGGACATCCAACGCCTCCTGCAGCCGGGCCACGGCGTAGCTGACGGCGGACTGGCTGCGATGCAATTTGGCGGCCGCTTGGGCGAATCCCCCGTGATCGACCACGGCCGCGAGCACTGTCCACTGCTCCAATGTCGTCTTTGTAAAGGTCACCGATAGATCCATTTTTTCGATGGGTTTGACCCGAATTTTGCGCTTTTTTTATGAAATTGGTGGAGTCTATTCTGTGGTCGAACGGAGGTTCCCATGAACGATATACGACGAAGCGATGAACGAGGGTTTGCGGATCACGGTTGGCTCAAGTCCTACCACACATTTTCATTTGCCGACTATTTCGATCCGCAACACGTGGAGTTCGGTCCGCTGCGCGTCATCAACGAGGATCGCGTGCAGGCCGGAGCAGGTTTCGGCACACACGGCCATCGGGATATGGAAATCGTCAGCTACGTGCTCGAGGGCGAACTCGCCCACGAGGACTCGATGGGCAACGGTTCCACCATTAGGCCGGGCGACGTGCAGAGAATGAGCGCCGGCAGCGGTGTGCGCCATAGTGAGTTCAACCCCAGCTCGAGCAAGGGTGTGCATTTCCTGCAGATCTGGATTCAGCCGAGCGCCCGCAACATCGAGCCCAGCTACGAAGAGAAACGATTCGATCCCCGGGAGAAGCGTGGGCGGCTGCGCCTGATCGTCTCGCCCGATGCGGCCGAGGGCTCGCTCCTGATCCATCAGGACGCGAGGATCTACGCCGGACTTTTCGATGCCGGCGAGAGCGCCGATCTTAAGGTCGCGGCAGGCCGCAAAATCTACGTGCATGTGGCGCGCGGTACGCTCACGGCCAATGGGTCCGTGCTCAACGCCGGCGATGCGCTGAAGATCTCCAGCGGATCTCGGGTGCATGTCGAGCAGGGACGAGAGGCCGAGGTGCTGGTATTCGATCTGCCGGCTTAACGCACGGTGCTGCTTCCACACGAGCGCACCAGCAAGGAAGGCCGCCCCCGGGGACGGCCTTCCCACGCGGCATCACTGCCCGACTGGCGCCGCACTTCGATCGGCCAGGATCGCTTGCCAATTCAGGAGGGCGTTCCAAACCATGCGATGGTCGCCGCGATTCAGATCGCGGTACAGCGGATTGAAATTGAAGGCGATGACGTGGCCGCGGCCCACGGGTGTATCGAGAATCGCGGGACGGCCGATGATGCCGTCCTCGCCCCAGGCCTGCCCGCTCACGACGAAGGGTGCACCGTCGTTCCCGCCCCATTGCAGCACCACGCTGCGCGCATCGATCGGGCCATCGAGACAACTCGTGCAGTACGCCATGCGCAGCCAGCGCCGCGGCGTCGAATACAAGGCGAAGTTCTGCCGGAAGACGTAGCTCGATGACGGATAGCCGTACGCGATCGGGTGATCCGCGCGCGCGAAAGTGACCCGCACGTGGGCCCCGGGCGTTCGCGTCACGGCATCTTGCGCGGCCGCGGCTGCCGCTGCACCGCCGCCCGCGGAACTGCGCGGTACTCCGCCGGAATCGCGGCGCACCCCACGGACGATGCCGCCTTCGATCGGCAACATGCTGGCGTTTCCCAGCGTCACCATCAAGCCGCCCTGTTCGATGAACTCCTGGAGCCGTTCGAGCCCCGGCCAACCGATGCCGCCAGTGATGTCGTCCGACGACGCCGGCGTCCCGAAACTCGGCGTTTTCGCGGTTTTCTTGAAGGGCATGGGGCCCCAGGATTTGGGGATGCCCTGAATCTGCTCGGCGAGCTCCAGATCGACATGTCCATACAGCAGCACGTCGATCTTATGGCGCAGATTGCCGGCGCGGACGTCTTCGTCCCGCACGTAGGTGTAGGGAATGTGCCGCTGATCCAGCGAATAGCGCACCCAACCGATGGAATCCGTATCGGCCCAGGGAACCCACAATCCGAGGCGCGGCGCGGGCGCGGCGTGCTGCGCGACATCGGGTAATGCGCGCGCACTCGCGAACTCCAAGCCCATCCCGGACGCGACCGCACGCAGGGCTTCGGCCATGCCGGCCTGCGCAGGCAACAGCCACGAGCCCGCCGGATAGCTGATGCCGTCGAGTTCGAACGCACGTTCGGCGATGTTCACGTGGTAACGCGCGAGACGGTAGCGAGCCTCGAGCAGGCCTTCCTGTCCCGAATCCTTCAAGAGGAACACCGGGCCCGCGCCCGCGACCCGGCCCTCGGGATGCGGCGGCGCCGTCAGCAATTCGAGCTTGGCATTGCGAATGGAAGGATCGGCGATGGCGGCCGCCTGCACGTGATAGTAGGCCGGCAGCTCCCACGACACGTCGTCGTAGGGTTCGCCGCCGTCCTTCGGATACTTCTGCGGCATCAGCAGATCGACCGCATAGTTGCGGTACGGCTGGTCCAGGCGGACCACGTAGCTGCCGGCGGGGAACTCACCCTCCTCGACCCTGATCGGCGCGTCGCTGCGGCTCACCTCGATATGCTGGGCCTGCAGGCGCGCCACCATTTGCCCCACGCGCGTCGGATCGCCCTGGTCCGCGGGGATGACGAATGCATAGGGCGCCTCTTCGATTCCCTTGCGCCAGCTGTGAAGACTCTTGGTGTAGAAGTTGCGCAGCAGCATGGTCGCGTTCGTCGCGACGTAATCCAACGCCGCGAGCGCCCCGGTTTCGTTGTAATTGACGTTGTCCCGCGCCGACCACGAGAATTTGCCGGTGGGCGGCGGCAGCACGCGATACCACTCGCGCGAGGTTTCTTCGGGGGAGAGCGACTGCACCAGGGTCTCGGCCGTGCCGTTGCCGAACGTTTCATAGCCGCGGCCGATGGCGTTGTGGTTCATCGCGACCGAATCCATGAACATGTGGCCGAACCCCTCGCCGAAATTCCACGTGCTCACGCCCGGCATGCCGAGTCCGGTCATGGCCTCGACCTCATGAAAGCTCAACGTGAGGAATTCGGTGAAGGTGATGGGATCGATGTTGGGATTGTAGGGACCGGTTCCGTTCCAGGTCATCATGAGCGGCACGCTCTCATGCAGATCGTGCACGATGACCGGATGCCACTCGAAGAACATCCGGCTCACCGCCTTGGTGGTTTCGTGCGTCAGCTGGTGGGCATCGCGATTGATGTCGACGAACGCGTACTTGGACCAGTACGGCGGCGATTGCCGCGGCAGCGTATCGCGGTCGGTCTTGCCCTTCAGATATCGGTAGAACCATTCGACCTGCTTGTCGCGGCCGTCCGGGTTGCATACCGGATTGATGAGCACCACCAGGTTCTCGCGGATACGGCGGATCATGGGCTGGTCCGACACGGCCAGGCGATAGGCGAGCTCGAGCACGGATTCGGTCGAGCCGGTCTCGTCCGAATGCAAGGCGGCATTGAAGTAGTAAAAAGGCCGGGAGCTCGCCATCAGCCGCTCCGCGGCGGCTGGATCCAGGGTGCGCGGATCGGCGAGAGCGGCGCTCGCCGCTCTCAACGACTCGAGACTCTGAATGCCCTTCTCGTCTGCGATCGCCAACAAGACGATGTCGCGGCCTTCCTCGGACTTGCCGATCGTGAATACCTTGACCCGCGGCGATGCCGACGCAAGGGCGCGCGAATACGCGTAGGCCTGGCTGGAGTTCACCAGTTCGCCCGGCGCGCCGGCGATGCGGCCGAAGAATGCCTTGGGCGACGGCACCGTGGCGGAGGCTGGAACGTAGGCTACCCAGGGCGAGGAGAAGCGCGGTTCGGTGGTGGCCTTGGCAATCTCTTCGACCGACCGAGGCTCAGCCGTATCCGGCTCGATCGATTGCGCGCCGAGGTCGATCGATGCGCACAGTGACAGACACATCAAGGCCGGAAATCGATACCGCATGCACCCTCCACCCTCGCGGTAAGTGGAGGCGCGCGGGCGAGCACAGTCTACTACCAGCAGGGCTCTTCGCACGCGCCGCTAACGCGCTGCGGCGTGCGACCACCACCAATAAAACGGCAGCCCGGCGAGCAGGACGGCGACGCCTTGCAGGGCCTGACGCGGCTCGGCGACGAAGGTGTTGACCAGCAGCGCTCCCGTCGCCAACAGAAACATCAGGGGAACGACCGGATACCCCAAGGCCCGATAGGGGCGTGGCGCCTCCGGCAGCGTGCGTCTGAAGATGAACAGCGACGCCATGCTGAGTCCGTAGAACGCCCACGACACGAAGACCACCGAGTCGGTGAGCGCGTCGTAGGATCCCGAAAGCGCCAACACGCTGCCCCACGCGGCCTCGGCCACCACGGCACGCGCCGGCACATTGGAGCGCGGCGAGAGCTTCGCCAAGCCGCGAAAGAACAGGCCGTCGCGGGCCATGGCGAAGGGAATGCGGGAACTTGCAAGCGCGCTCGAATGCAATGATCCGAAGGATGAGACCATCAGCGCCACCGCCGTCACCGACACGGCGATGGGACCCAAAAAACGCTTCAGCACTTCGGTGGCCACCGACGAACTCGCCGGCACGCTCGCGATCTCCACCGGCGTCAACGCGTAGTAATAGGCGATGTTCACGAACAAATACAAGGCGCCCACCACCAGCATGCCGCCGATGAAGGCGCGCGGCAGATTGCGCTGGGGATTGCGGATCTCGCCGGCCAGCGATGCGACGTTGTTCCAGCCATCGTAGGCCCACAATGCTCCGAGCATGGCGGCCCCAAAGCCGGCCACGCCGCCGCGCGCGCTGGCGGCCACGCCTTCGCACGTGCCATCGAGACCGGACGCGCCGAGATTCGACCAGTGGCCCGGCGCGAACAAGAACGCGGCCAATCCCACACCGAACACCAGCACGACTTTGGCGATGGTCACGATGAGCGTGGTGCGGCCGCCGGCCACCACCGATGCGCAATTGATGAGTGCGACCGCCCAGATCGCGGCGAGCGCCACGAGCGTCAGCCCACTGATATGAAACCGCACGCCGAGAACGTCGCTGCGGATCTGCCAAGCCTCGAGCACGCCGCCGAGCGCCACGTTCATGAAAATCGCCAGCCCCACCGCGAGCGCCGCCTGTGAGCCGGTGCGGGCCACCGCCACCGACATCCAGCCGAACAGAAACCCCGTGAGCCGCCCGTAGGCGCGGCGCAGATAGATATAGTCCCCGCCCGCCTCCGGCATCATCGCCGCGATTTCCGAATAGGAAAACGTCCCCGCGAGGGACAGCAGTCCCGCCGCGATCCACACCAGCAGCACCGTGCGGGCGTGGCCCACGTTGCACGTCATGACGCGGGTCTTGAGGAAGACTCCCGTGCCGATCATGTTCGCAACGTTGACGGCGATCGCCGCCCACGGGCCCACGCCCCGGGTCAATTCCGGCCGCCCCGGTGCTGCGCTTTCATCGGTCATGCCTGTAGTATTAGCGAAATGCAATTCGACTATTCACGAATTTTTCCCTACGCCTTCGCCGGGCTCGCGGTACTCCTGATCTTTCGCCGCCTGCGCCGCAGTTTCGGGCGCCAGCTCCTGCGCCCCGCGCGCATGCGCTTCCGCCTGGTCATCCTCGGCGTGCTGGCGTGTTCCTTGGTGCCGGTGGCGGCGAGTTCGGGCCGTTTTCTGCTCGCCGAACTCGGCGGCGTGCTGGCGGGAATTGCGCTAGGGGTCTGGGGCGCGCGGCGCACCCGCTATCAAACCTTCGAGGGGAAACTGCATTACATCCCGCACACCTATACCGGCATCGCGGTATCGCTGCTGTTCGTGGGACGCCTCGCGTACCGGGTGGTCGAAATCTATTCGATGGACGGCGCGACGCGCGCAGAGGGCGCGGCTTCGATGCAGAGCTTCGGGCAGCCCGACGCGGTCAAGAGTCCTGCTACCGTCGGACTGCTGTGCGCGGTGATCGGCTACTACCTGTGTTATTACAGCTGGGTGCTGTGGAAGTCCCAACGCATCAGCCCGGAAGACCTCGAGGCCGTACCGGCCCCGTCCGCCGCCGCATCATGAACGTGGCGAGCGAGCTCCCGGGTGATGTAAACCGTCGATTATCGGGCCAATACGAATACCGCGTAGGTCATCACGGCCATGCCGATCAGTAGCGTATTGCTGCCCCAACGGGCGATGTTTGCAAGCATGTCAATCTCCAAATCCATTTATCGTCGATCCCACAAATAAAGTCCTGTGGGAGGTCCTTATCGTGGGGGCGCAAGTTAGCATTTCCAGGGGTGCGCGGAGCATGCGCCAGGTCTCAAAAACAGTCGTTGCCTAGTGAATGTGGCCCAACCCCCTCCTCAACCGCGCATCAACGCCCCGCTCGGATCGAACGCCGCGCCCGCCAGCCGGGTGGCTCGGTGACGCTCGCCGATGATCTCGATCTCGAAACCACTGTCGGCATCCGCCAGCGCAGCGGGCACGTAGCCCAATGCCAGCGACGCGCCGGCGCGGTGCCCAAAGGCCCCCGAGGTCACCCAGCCCACGACCTTGCCGTCGTGCCAGATGGGCTCATCGCCCAGCGCATCGGCGTCGCCGGCCTCGACCTTGAAGCCCACGAGCCGCAGTGCCCCACCGCTCTCCTTCTCCTCGGCGGCGGCCGACCGGCCGATGAACTCGCCCTTCTCGAGATCCACGAACCGGCCCAGCCCGGCCTCGAAAGGGCCGTAGATGGGGCGGTATTCCCGCGCCCAGGTGCCGAAACTCTTCTCGATGCGCATGGCATTCAATGCCCGGCCCCCGAACGGACGCAGGCCGTAGTCGCGGCCCGCCTTGACCAACGAGTCATACAGCGCTCGCTGATAATCCGTGCTCACCCACATTTCATACCCCAGGTCGCCGGTGAATGATACGCGCCCGACATAGGCAGGCACCATGCCGACCTCCAGGCGCCGGAAGGACATGAAGGGGAACGCAGCCGTCGACAGATCGTCGCGCACCAAGCTCTGCAGCAACGCGCGCGAGTGCGGACCCGCCACCGACAATCCGACGTATTGCATCGCGCACGGCCGGACCATCACGCCCACGGGCGGCAGATGCTGCTCGAACCAGCGCAGGTAGTAGCTCTCGGCCGCGTAGGTGCCGATCAGGAAGATGTGATCGTGGGCCACGCGGCACATCGTGAAATCGCCGATCAGTTTGCCGCGGTGGTTCAACATCGGGGTGAGCGCGATGCGTCCCACGCCGGGCACCCGGTTGGCCATGATCTTGGTCAGCCATTCGGCCGCGCCGGGGCCTTGGACCTCGAATTTTCCGTAGTTGGAAATCTCCAGCAAACCCACGCCGTCGCGCACGGCCAGGCATTCCGCGCCCACGTGCGGGTGCGCGTTCGAGCGCCGAAAACTCACCTGGTCCACCGCCTCCGCGGCGCTCGGTGCGAACCACAAGGGATGTTCCAGGCCGCAGTAGTCGCCGAACACGGCGTGCGCGGCCCCGAGCTTCTCGTAGATCGGCGTGGTGCGCAGCGGCCGCGCGGCCGTCAATTCCTCGTTCGGGAAGCGGATGCTGAAGCGGCGCGAGTAATTCTCGCGCACTTTGGCGTTGGTGTAGGCGAGCGTGGTCCAATCGCCGTACCGGGCAACGTCCATGGCCCAGATGTCGGCGCCGGGATCGCCGTCGACCATCCAGCGCGACAGCGCGAGGCCCACGCCCCCGCCCTGGCTGAATCCCGCCATGACGCCGCAGGCCACCCAGAAGTTCTTCAAGCCCTTGATGGGACCGATCAGCGGATTGCCATCGGGCGCGAACGTGAACGGACCGTTGACGACTTTCTTGATGCCCGCGGCGCCGAGCGCCGGAAAGTGCTCGAACCCCACCTCGAGACTCGGCGCGATGCGCTCCAGATCGTTGGGCAGCAGATCCTGGCCGAAGTCCCACGGCGTCGTGACTTCCGACCATGGCACCCCGGCCCGCTCGTACGTGCCCATGAGCATGCCGCCTCGCTCCTGGCGGATGTAGATTTCGCCCTCGAAATCGATGGCGTGCAGTTGTTCGGACTTGCCGACCAGTTCGGGCATGTCGCCGGTGATGAGATACTGATGTTCCATCGCGAGGATGGGCAATTCGAGGCCCACCATGCGGCCCACCTCGCGCGCCCACAGGCCGCCGGCGTTGACCACGTGCTCCGCATGCACGTTGCCGTGATCGGTGATGACGTCCCAGGAGCCGCCGGGACGCTGTTTGAGGTCGGTCACGCGCGTGTGCCGCACGATCTCAGCGCCGCCGATCTGCGCCGACTTGGCATACGCGTGGGTGACGCCATACGGGTCGACGTGGCCCTCGATGGGGTCGTACATGGCGCCCTTGAAATGCTTCTTGTCCATGAGCGGAAACAGCTTCGCCGCCTCGTCGACGGAAATGATCTCCAGGTCCATGCCCAGATAGCGGCCGCGCGCCTTGGCCATCTTCAGCCAGTCGAGCCGCTCCTGCGTGCCCGCGAGCATGACGCCGCCGGTGATGTGCACGCCGCACGACTGGCCCGAAATTTTCTCGATCTCCTTATAGAGCTCGATGGTGTACTGCTGCAATTTAGCGACGTTCGGATCGCCGTTGACCGTGTGCATGCCGCCGGCCGCATGCCAGGTCGACCCCGAGGTCAATTCCGCCCGTTCGATCAGCAGGACGTCCTTCCAGCCGGCCTTGGTCAAGTGATACAGAACGCTGGCGCCGACCACGCCGCCGCCGATCACCACTACTTTCGCGTGGCTCTTCATAAAATCTCCCAATGCATGAAATGGTGCTCGTTCGTCAGACGATCGAAAAAGAATAGCCGAGTCCCCACGATCACTCGTTGGAAACGGCCAAGTGGATGGCCGGCGACGCCGAACCCGCGCCGTTGCCGAACCGCTCGATGAGCCAGGAGCGGAACAGCGCGATGGCCGTGTCGCTCAAGGCCTCGGGATGCGTTATCAGGTAATAACCGAAGCCGTCGTCGAGGCTGTCCTCGAACGGCTTGACCAGGCGACCGCTGCGAATGGTGTCGCCGAATAAATACGTGTCGACCAGCGCGATGCCCTCGCCGCTCAGCGCGTATTGGACCGCCAGCACCGCCGTGTCGAAAACCAGGCCGCGCTCCACGTTGAGCGACCGCAAATTCGCCTGCCGGATGAACTGCGACCACAGGTGATGCCGCGGCAAATCCGAAATGCGCACGTGAACCAGTTCGTTCGACTCGATGAATTCGGCGAGAGACTTGCCCGCACAGCGCGCCGCGACGCTCGGATGGCACAACATGCTCAAGTGCACCGGCCACAACAAATCCGTGACCAGATCGGTGACCGTCGGTTGCGAATAGACGACGGCCACGTCCACATCGCCCGGCGGCGGCCCGACGCCGTACGGGCTCACCAGATCGATCTCCACGTCGGCCGAGGCGCGGCGGAAATCGCGCAGGATGGGCACCGCGAGGTGCACCGCGAAACTGGGCGGCATCTGGACCCGCAAGGTGCGCACGCTGGTGGCGTTGTCGTTGCGAATATCGTCGAGCGCATATTCGAGCCGGTCGAACGATTTCATCACGGCCGGCAGCAAGAGCTGGCCGGCCTTGGTCAGCACCAGGGCGTGCGGGCGGCGTTCGAACAATTGCGCGCCGACCAATTTTTCGAGCGCGATCACGTGGCGCGACAAAGCGCTCTGCGATATCAGGAGCGCATTCGCCGCCGCCGTGAAGCTCAAGTGCTTGGCCACGCCTTCGAACGCTCGCAGCGCGTTCAAGGGTAGCCAACGGCGATCGATGGTTGTCTTGGCCATTGTCTTCAGGGTGACCAGGACTTGGTATAGCCGATGGCCCGCCTCTGGTCCGCGACGATGGTCTTGGATGCCAGGTACAAATGATACGCCGCCCAAAAGCCCGTGGGTGCGAGGATCAAGAGCGCCGAGCGCAGAGACGCTGCATCGGTCGCATGGCCGCGGGCGAACCAATCGCTCAGGAAGCCCACCACCCATGGCGCCACGATCAAATTCAAGATATTGGCGACCAGCAGCGAGATGGCGATGAACATGTTGCGCATGTGGCACGGCGCCAAATTATTGAGCAGCCCGAAGCACGGACCGATGTAGAAATAAATGGCGGGGATGAAAATGCAGAACATGAGCTTGCACAGCCACAACGATTCGGTCCAATACGCAATCATCGACGGGATGGTGGTGAGCGCCACCCCGCCCGCCAGGAGCCACACCACGCGACGTGGGTCCGCCATCGCGGGACGCGACAACAGCCACGCCGTGACGACGGTCGCGACCGATCCGCCGATCAGATGGATGTTGCCCGTCACCGCGCCGGCCTGACCCACGTCGAGATTGTAGGCGCGCTGCAGAAAGGTGGGTGTCCAATAAATGAGACCCCAGCCCCAGAGCGCGCACACGCCGCCGCCCATCACGACGTGGAAGGCAGCCTTCTGTTTCCACAGGAACCGCAGCGATTCGATCAAGGACGGTTTGATGTCGTCGACGATGGCGTCGAGCCGCCCGCGCGGCGGTTCGCGCACCGTGAGAAAGACCAGGATACCCACCAGCAACCCGGGAACGCCCAGGGCGATGAACGCGGCGCGCCACCGGTAGGCATGCGCCACGGCGCCCGCCATGTCGGCGCCCAGCCACGCGCCGAGCGGCGCGCCCAAGGCCAGCACCGTCATCGCCATCGGCCGACGGTCGGCCGGAAAACAATCCGAGACGATCGCAGTGGACGGCGGCGTGCCGCCGGCTTCGCCGACGCCGACGCCGATGCGGCCCAGCAAGAACTGCAGGTAATTTCCCGAAAGGCCGCACAGCGCGGTGAATGCGGACCAGATGATGAGCGACGACGCCAGGATGTTGCGCCGGTTCGATCGGTCGGCCAGCCAGGAGATGGGAATGCCGAACGCGACGTAGAACAAGGCGAGCGGTATGCCGGTCAGGAAGGCGACGCCCGCGTCGTTCAGCTGCAACTCCAGCCGTATCGGCTCGAGCACGGTGGAGACGACGTAGCGATCGGCGATGTTGATCGCGTAGATCAGACACATGAGGATGAGAACGTACCAACGCTCCACCGACGAGGGCGCCTGGGAACGCGGAATGTCGATCGCAGTAATGCTCAAACGTCAACCTCTGGGCGGGACGAAGCTTGCGGGCACCATACAGGGTTCGCGAGCGTTTCGCGACGGACCTAAGCGCGTCGCCCGTGTCGAAAAATAACATGGGCGGATCGCGAAATGGCATAGCGCAACGAGGCGATCAGGCTAAGCTCCCCGCATGGAGCGTTTTGACTACATAATCATCGGTGCAGGTTCGGCCGGCTGCGTACTCGCGGATCGGCTCTCCGCGGACGGACGGCACCGCGTGCTCGTCCTGGAGGCCGGCGGTTCCGACGCACGTTTCTGGATCAAGACGCCGATCGGTTACGGACGCACTTTTGCCGATGCGTCGGTGAATTGGAAATACCAGACCGGCCCCATCCCGGGACTCGGCGGGCGGACCATGTATTGGCCGCGCGGCCGGGTGGTGGGCGGCTCGAGCTCGATCAATGCACTGGTGTATTGCCGCGGTATGCCGGCGGATTTCGAGGATTGGCGCGCCATGGGCAATGTGGGCTGGGGCTGGGACGACGTACGGCCTTGCTTCGAAAAATCCGAGCGGCGCGTCGACTCGTCGGGCCACGCCCTGACGGGGGGCGCCCTGGATGTGAAAGATGTCTCGCCGCACCTGCATCCCATGGGCCGCAATTGGCTGGGCGCGGCCGCCGAGTTGAATCTGCCGGTGACCGACGATTTCAACGGTCCGAACCCCGAAGGCCTGGGCTCTTACCAGGTGACCATTCGAGACGGCAAGCGGCGATCGGCCGCCGACGCATTCTTGAGACCCGCGCTGCGCCGCGACAACCTCAAGCTCGAAACGCACGCGTGGGTGAGTAAAGTCCGCGTGAGCGAAGGCCGTGCCACCGGCGTCGAGTGGTCCCGCGATGGGGCGCAGCAGGTCGCCGTGGCCGATCGGGAAGTCATCCTGTGCGCCGGCGCCGTCAATTCTCCGCAGCTGCTGCAGCTCTCGGGCGTGGGTCCGGGCGCGCTGCTCGCCGCGCACGGCGTGACCCCGCTGGTCGCTAACGCCGCCGTGGGCGGAAACCTCCAGGATCATCTGGCCGTCGTCTACTCGTTCAAGGCGACGCAGCCCACGTTGAACAATGAGCTGCATTCGGCGTTCGGTAAGTTGCGCGCCGGCCTGCACTACCTGCTGGCGCGCAGCGGCCCCTTGGCGCTCAGCGTGAATCAATTCGGCGGATTCTTGCGCGCGGACCCGGCCGCGGCGCGCCCCGACGTGCAGCTGTACTTCAATCCGGTGACCTATGGGACCGGCGATGCGACACGCACTCGCATCGAGGTCGATGCGTTCGCCGGCTTCTATTTGTGCTTCCAACCGACGCGGCCGACCAGCGTCGGGCGCATCGATATCGCCAGCCCCGATTTCCGCGCGGCGCCGCTCATCGCGCCGAATTACCTGTCGACGGACAAGGATGTGGGCGATGTGGTTCACGGCGGCCGGCTGATGCAACGCATCGCGCGAACCCGGGCGCTGCGCGCCTTGATCCTCGAGCCGATCGCGCCCGATCTTCTGTCCATGAACGATTCCGATCTGGTGGCCGATTTTCGCGCCCGCGCCGCCACCGTCTATCATCCGGTGGGCACCTGCCGGATGGGCGCGAACTCGAACGACTCGGTGGTCGACTCCGCGCTGCGCGTGCACGGCATCGAGCGTCTGCGCGTCGTCGATGCCTCGGTGTTTCCCACCGTGACTTCCGCCAACACGAATGCTCCCTCCCTCATGGTCGCGCAAAAGGCCGCCGATTTAATGCTGGCAGGATAATTGCCGCCAAGGATGTTTCGATGAAACTCGACAGTGTCAAAGTATTCGTTGTGGGTAATCCTCCGCCGGGTTTCGGCGGGCGCTATTTCGTTTTCTTGAAACTGAAAACGGCCTGCGGCGTGGAGGGCGTGGGCGAGGTCTATGCCGCCACCTTCGGACCCCATGTCATCGCTTCCATGATCGAAGACGTATTCGCGCGCCGCTTCGCGGGCCGCGACCCCTTTCAGATCGAATCCATCTGGCGCGACAGCTACGGCTCCGGCTTCAGCCTGCGACCCGACCTGTCGCTGATGGGCGTGGTGAGCGGGTTGGAAATGGCCTGTTGGGACATCATCGGCAAATCGGTGGAGCAACCCGTGTACAACCTCCTGGGCGGCAAGGTCCACGAGCGCCTTCGAAGCTATACCTACCTCTATCCGGCGGCGGGTGAAGGCGACGAGTTCTATCACGATGCCGAGCGCTCGGCGGAGCGCGCGGCCGAATACGTGAAGCAGGGATTCACCGGCCTCAAGTTCGATCCCACGGGCGGTTATTCGGCGTTCGACCCGCGCCAGCCCACCCAGGAGGCGTTGGAGCGCACCGTCCGGCTGGTGCGATTGATGCGCGAGGCCGTGGGCCACTCCGCCGATCTCTTGTTGGGAACCCATGGCCAATTCACCACCTCCGGCGCGATCCGCCTGGCGAATCAGCTGGAGCAGTACGACCCGCTCTGGTTCGAAGAGCCGGTGCCCCCCGAAATGCCGGAACAAATGGCCATCGTCGCGCGCGGCACACGGATCCCGATCGCCACCGGCGAACGTCTCACCACCAAGTACGAATTTGCCCGCGTCCTGGCCGCCGGCGCCGCCAATATTCTGCAGCTGAACCTGGGACGTGTGGGCGGCCTGCTGGAGGCGAAGAAAGTGGCGGCGTTGGCCGAGGTGCATTACGCGCAGATCGCGCCGCACCTCTACTGCGGGCCGGTGGTCGGCGCCGCCAACATCCAGATCGCCGCCTGCTCGCCGAATTTCCTGATTCTGGAAAGCATCCAGCAATGGGACGGGTTTCATGCCGAGATTCTCAAGACGCCGATTCGCTGGGAAGCCGGATTCGTGATACCGCCGACCGCGCCCGGGTTGGGTGTCGAACTGAACGAGGAGGTCGCGCTCGCCCATGCCTACCCTCTCGACGGCAAATTGCATCTCGAAATGAACTCTCGTCCTCTCGGTTGACAAAGGAACCCATGCGTTACGGATTCATCGGCCTTGGATTTCTCGGCAAGCATCTGGCTGCCAATCTCGCCCGCGGCGGTTTCGAGGTAACGGTATTCGATTTGAATCGCAGCGCCGGCGATTTCGTCATCGACGCGGGCGCCGGCTGGGCCGAATCGGTGCCTAAGCTTGCGGGCGCCGTGGATGCGCTGATTACCTGCCTGCCCTCTCCCGCCGCCAGCAACGCCGTCATGGAACTCGCGTTTCCCGCCATGTCGCGGGGAAGCACGTGGATCGAGATGAGCACCAACGACTTTGCGCAGATCGAACGGCTCGCCGCGCGCGGCGAGGAATACGGCGTGAGCACCTTGGCATGCCCCGTCACCGGCGGCGTGCACCGCGCCGAATCGGGCGACATTACGGTTCTGGTCGGCGGCGCTCAGCCGCTCTACGAAACCCACGAACCCGCGCTCGAGGCGATGGGCGGCCGCGTCATTTACCTGGGAGGCATCGAGCAGGCCGCGGTCACCAAGGTGGTCACCAACATGCTGGCCTTCATCCATCTCATCGCGGCCGGCGAGGCCTTGATGCTCTGCGCCAAGGCGGGCGTCGATCTGCGCGCCGCGTTCGAGGCCATTGCGGCCAGCTCCGGCAACAGCTTCGTCCACGAAACCGAGAGCCAGGTCATTTTGAACGGCAGCTACGACATCGGTTTCACCATGGATCTGGCGTGCAAGGACGCCGGATTTGCGGTGGAATTCGGGCGCCGCTTTGGGGTGCCGTTGCGGCTCGCGGGCGTCATGGAACAGACCTTCATCGAGGGCCGCGCCAAGTATGGCGGCGCCGCGTGGTCCTCGATGATCGTCAAGCTGCTGGAGGACTCGGTCGGCACGCCGTTGCGCGCCCCCGGATTCCCCGCCCGCCTGTAGCTTGGGCGCAACGTTAATGGCGGCCCGGTACTCGCGGCCGCTCGTAGCGCGGCAAATATGTCGCAATTTGACATGGGGGCATCGCTTAATAGCATAGCAATACCGTTTCGATCCGCTAAGCTCGACTGAGATGAAAGTGAAGCCTTTTGCAAATAATGATGTGTCAGAGCAACAGGAAAGTGAACTCATCTCTACCGCTACGGATTGGGGCGCAGGATGTTGCAGGCGTGCAGCAGCTGGTGGACATCGTGAACACGCGTTCGAAATCTGAAATTATTGAAGGGATGGAAGCATGAATTCAAATCCGAAGTTGTCCTACGCGATTGCCGCCATATTGAGCGGTTCGCCCATGGCCTTAGGTCATGCCGCGACGGCCACCGATACCAGCGATTCAGAAGGCATCCAGGAAATCACCGTCACCGCCCAGCGGCGCACGGAAAACGCACAGAACGTCCCGATCACCCTTCAAGCGTTGACCGCCGAGACGCTGCAACAGCTCAACGTCACCACGTTCGACGACTTCGTCAAGTACACGCCGAACGTGACGCAGGCCAGCGCGGGTCCCGGCCAGAGCAGCATTTTCATGCGCGGCCTGTCGGTGGGTGTGACCGGCCAGCAGGGCACGGGCACCACGGGTCCCATTCCCAACGTATCGGTGTACCTGGACGAACAGTCGGGCGCCCTCCCCGGCCGTAACCTCGACGTCTATGCCGCCGACATCGAGCGCATCGAAGTGCTCGAAGGCCCGCAAGGCACCTTGTTCGGTTCCGGCGCCCAGGCAGGCGTGCTGCGCTACATCACCAACAAGCCCAAGCTCGACGTGACCGAAGGCAACGTCAATGCGGGTTACAGCTACACGGCCGGCGGCGACAACAACAGCAACGTCGACGCGATGATCAATTTGCCGTTGATCGCGGACACCCTCGCGGTGCGCGCGGTCGTTTATGACGACAGCCGCGGCGGCTACATCAACAACGTGCCCGCCACGTTCGTCCGTTCGAGCGCCGACGAAGGCTTCACCAAGCACAACGGCGGCGTCGTCCCGACCGACAGCGAGACGCTCAGCAACAACAACCTGGTCGGCAACGCACAAAACCCCGTGACGTACACCGGATTCCGGCTCTCGGCGCTGTACAAGATCAACGAGAACTGGAACGCGCTGCTCGCACAGAGCTATCAGAACATGAACGCCCAGGGCGTGTTCTATGAACAGCCCTTTGGTCCCGAAGGTCTCACCTTCAACAGCCTGGGTGAACCGCAGGGCGTCCGTGCGCTGCCCCCGCTGTCGGTCACCACCTTCGAACCGTCCTACGACAAGGATAAGTTCGAGAACACCGCACTCACCGTCAACGGCCAGATCGGCGACATCAAGCTGGTCTATGCCGGTGGCTACCTGGTCCGCAACGTCGAGCAGCAACAGGACTACACGAATTATTCCCGCGGTGTCTACGGCTACTATTACCAGTGCGCGGGATACTCGAGCAAGTCGGCGGCGGCCGGCAAATGCTACTCGCCGGGCGCCACCTGGCAGGAGACAGAGAAGAACACCCACCAGAGCCACGAAGTTCGCGCGAGCACTCCGGACGACTGGCGGATCCGTGCCATCGGCGGCCTGTATTGGGAAGAATTCAAGATCTATGACGACACCGACTGGACCTACAAGACGGTGCCGACCTGCTCCGCCACCATCGATGTCGGTTGCTTCAACAACGTGCAACCCTGGCCCGGCGGCACCGCGAACAATCCGAACGTGCGCAACGACAACATCGGTTTCTTCGACGACACCACGCGCACCATCATTCAGAAGGCCGCATTCGGCTCCATCGACGTCGACCTGATCCCGAAGACGCTGATCTTCACGGCGGGCACGCGCTATTACCGGTTCAACGAATCGGAACTGGGCGGCGACGTGGGCAGCTTCTATTGCAAGAACTTCTCAGCCACCACGTATTTCGGGCCCTGCACCTCGGCGACCAACGGCAACGGCAAACCGGGCGGCACCGGCATCGCGGGCAGCGCGCCCTACGGCACGAACCTCAGTGCGGCGAGCTACAACAACGAGCAGTTCCGCGGCTTCCGCAGCCGCGGCAACCTGACCTGGCACGTCACCGACGATGCGCTGGTGTACGGCACCTGGTCGCAGGGCTTCCGTCCGGGCGGCTTCAATCGTGGCGAGAAGTTCACCCAGCCCCTAGGTGTCGACAAGTATCAGTACACGACGCCCACGCAGTACAGCCCCGATACGCTGACCAATATCGAGTTCGGCTGGAAGACCGAGTGGTTTGCACATCACTTGCAGTTCAACGGCGCGGTCTATCAGGAAGACTGGAAGAACACCATCGTCGAATTTTTCGCTCCGCAATTGGGTTTCGGAAACCTGACCTTCGTGACGAATGGTCCGAACTATCGCGTCCGCGGCTTGGAATTGCAGGGCATCGGCCGGGTGACCGAGGGTCTGACGATCACCGGTTCGGCGTCCTACAACAAGAGCACGCAACAGAATTCGCCCTCACTCATCAACAACAATCCCGCGAGCGCAAATTTCGGCAAGCCGATCACGCAATCCGACACCGGGCCGATAGTGAACGTGTTCGGTCTCTCAGGCAGTCCACTCGCGCAGTCGCCGCTGTTCCAGGGCAACATTCGGGCCCGGTACGAGATGCCGATCGGCGAGTACAAGGCGTTTGGCCAGGTGGGTGCCCAGGTGACCGGGAGCATGTTCTCGAGCGTGGGCACGGTGGACAACTACTACTTGCCGGGCTATACCACGTTCGACGCGGCGGCGGGTTTTGCCAAGGACGCGTGGAACGTGCAGTTCTTCGCGCAGAACTTGGGCAACAAGGTGGCCAGCACCTACACCAGCGCCGCTCAGTTCATCGTGACGGAGACCGTGCTGCGTCCGAGAATTGCCGGCGTCAAGTTCGGTTATAAGTTCTAAGTCACGTAACCGGCCGGCCGGCGGCGCTCGCCGCCGGTCAGTCGACATCTCGAGAGCGGGCAACGGTGCCCGCTTTTTCCTGGGTTGCCCGGCGCCCCCGCGCCGGTTGGACAGCTATGCAAGCAGCCAATACTGACCCCGCACAGTCGCGCCTCGAAGCGGAGTTTCGGCGCATGCGTGCGCATATGGATCAGCGCGAGTTTGCGCAGGCATTGCAGCTCGGTCAGGCGCTGCTCCCCCAAGCCGCCCAGAACCGGGATCTTCTCTACATGATCGCGGTGAGTCAGCGTTACCTCAATCGCATTCCCGATGCGTTGGCGATGCTCACGGAGTTGGAGAAGCATCACCCGACCTATAGCCGGTTGTTTCAGGAACGCGGCCATTGCTACGTGACGCAACGCGCCGCCGAGCCCGCCATCGAGGCATTTCTGCGCGCGGTGAACTTGAATCCCTCGCTGCCGGCCAGCTGGAACGCGCTGCAATCCCTGTTTCGCATGACCGGCCAGACCGCCGACGCCGAGCATGCGGCGAATCAAGTGGCGCAGCTCGCCAATCTGCCGCCGGCCATCGCCACCGCGTTCAGCATGTTCGCCGACGGCGAGATTTACGAGTCCGAACAAGTGGTGCGGCAGTACCTGCTGCAACACGGCAACCATGTCGAGGGCATGCGCTTGCTCGCGAAAATCGGCACGGAGCTCGACGTGTTGGATGACGCGGAGATCTTGCTCGAGACCGCGCTCAAGATCGCGCCAGATCACGATGCGGCACGCTACGAATACGCCGTGGTGCTGCTCAAGCGCCACAAGCACGTGCGGGCGCGGCAAGAGCTCGAAAGACTGCTCGCGAAGGAACCCGACAATCGAGCTTACCGCACGACGCTCGCCACCGTTCAAACAGGCTTTGGCGATTATGAGCAGGCACTGCCGCTCTATCGGGAGATTCTGCGCGAGACGCCGAACGATGCCGAGCTGCACTTGTCGGTCGCCCATGCGCTGAAAACCCTCGGACAGACGCAGAATGCCGTCGAATCGTATCGCGCCGCGGCGGCCGCGAGGCCGCGCTTCGGCGAGGCCTACTGGAGCCTCGCGAATCTCAAGACCTACCGTTTCACCGACGAGGAACTCTCCCGCATGAGAGCCGACGAGGCATCGCCGGATGTCACGCTCGTCGACCGCTACCACCTGTGCTTCGCGCTCGGCAAGGCGCTCGAGGATCGCGCGGAGTATCCGGAATCGTTCATCTACTACGAACGCGGCAACGCATTGAAGAAGTCCGAGTGCCGCTACAAACCCGAGCCTCTGGAGCGCAACGCGCGTCTGCAAGCGTCGATCTGCACGCGCAGCTTCTTCGAGGCCCGCCGCGGCTTCGGCTCGCCGGACCCGTCGCCCATCTTCATCGTCGGACTGCCCCGATCCGGCTCCACCCTCCTCGAGCAGATCCTGGCCTCGCACTCCCAGGTCGAGGGCACGATGGAACTCGCGGACATCCCGCGTCTCGTGCAAACGCTCCAAGGCCGGGAAATTGCCGGCGAGAATCCCCGCTATCCCGGCATTCTCGAGACGCTCGGCGCGGAGGACTTCAGGCGCTTCGGCGAGAACTATCTGAACGATACCCGGGTGTACCGCACGGCCAAGCCGCGCTTCATCGACAAGATGCCGAACAATTTCCGCCATCTCGGCCTCATCCATCTCATGTTGCCGAACGCCAAGATCATCGATGCGCGGCGCGATCCGATGGCTTGCTGCTTCAGCAACTTCAAGCAGTTGTTCGCCTCAGGGCAGCAATTCACCTACAGCGTCGACGACATCACGCGCTACTATCGGATGTACGTGGATTTGATGGCGCACTGGGACGCGGCGCTGCCGGGCAGGATACTGCGGGTCGATCATGAAGCCGTGGTCGACGATCTCGAGACGAACGTGCGCCGGATACTGGATTTCTGCGGCCTTGAGTTCGAACCGGGCTGCGTCGAATTCCACAAGACCAAGCGCACCGTGCACACCGCGAGTTCGGAGCAGGTGCGTCAGCCCATCAACCGGGATGGAGTCGACCAGTGGAGGAATTACGAGCCGTGGCTCGGGCCGTTCAAGATTGCACTCGCGCCATTGAGCCAGGTGCCGGCCTAGGAATTTTCGCATAGGATGGTGTCGAGGGTGTAAAGATGGCGGCAACGATTCAACACACTGCTCCCCGGTCGCGCGTCGAGTCCGAAGTCCTGCGCGTCAGGGGGCTCATGGGCAAGAACCAATTCGCGGCGGCCTTGGCGGCGTGCGATGCGTTGCTGGCCGAGGTCCCCGAAAACCGCGACGTGTTGTACATGGCCGCCGTCAATCAGCGCTATCTCGGCCGTGTGCCGGCTGCCCTCGACACCTTGCGGCGGCTGGAAGCCATACATCCCAAATATTCCCGGCTGTTCCAGGAGCGCGGCCATTGCCACGTCGCGGCGCGCGAGCCGGCGGCCGCACTCGACGCCTACCTGCACGCGGTGAGCCTGAACCCCGCCCTGCCGGCCAGTTGGAAGGCCCTGAACCTATTGTTCCGCTCCGCGGGTCGGGACGCCGATGCCCGGACCGCCGCCAGCCACGTGGAGATCCTCACCAAGCTGCCGGCCGAGGTCGTGACCGCCCGGAGCCTGTTTGCGGACGGCGAGGTCCACGAGGCCGAACGGGTGGTGCGGCAATTCCTGCAAACGCATGGGGACCATGTCGAAGGCATGCGCTTGCTCGCGCAGATCGGCATGGAACTCGAGATCTTCGACGACGCCGAGTTCCTGCTGGAGAGCGTGCTCGTGTTAGCGCCCGATTATCATCTGGCGCGATACGAGTACGCCAGCGTGCTGGCCAAACTGCATCGATACGCGAAGGCGCTCGGCGAAGTGCGCACGCTGCTCGAACGCGACCCGCAGGAGCGCAATTACCGCACGCTGCTGGCGACCATTCAGGTCGGTTTGGGCGACCACGAGCCGGCACTGGCGGTGTATCGCGAACTGGCCGCCGAGACGCCGCAGGGCGCGGACCTGCACCTCTCCATCGCCCATGCCCTGAAGACCCTCGGCCGGCAGCAGGAGTCGATCGACGAATATCGAACTGCTGCGGCGATGCGTCCCGACTTCGGCGATGCGTACTGGAGTCTCGCCAATCTCAAGACGTACCGCTTCACCGATGCGGAAATATCGGACATGCGCGCCCACGAGGCCGCGGCGTCCACCGGCCGGGTCGATCGCTATCACTTGTGCTTCGCGCTCGGCAAGGCGCTCGAGGACCGGACGCAATACGCCGAGTCGTTTCAATACTACGAGCGCGGCAACGCGCTCAAGAAAGCCGATTCAGCCTTCAAGATCGAGCCCATCGAGCGCAACACGCGCCTGCAGAAAGCCCTGTGCACCCGCGAGTTCTTCGAATCCCGCCGCGGCCAGGGGTGCGAACGCCGCGATCCCATATTCATCGTCGGCCTGCCGCGTTCGGGCTCGACGCTGCTGGAACAGGTCCTCGCCTCCCACTCGCAGGTGGAAGGCACCATGGAGCTGGCCGACATTCCCCGGCTGGTGCAGAAACTGCAAGGCCGCGAACAGTACGATTCGCCGTCGAAATATCCCGGCGTACTGGCCGAGTTGACCGCCGCCCAGCTGCGGCGTTTCGGCGAGCAGTATCTCGCGGATACGAGCGTCTACCGCAGCGGCGGCGCCGACCGGTCCGCCGGGACCCCCTACCGGGTTCCCTTCTTCATCGACAAGATGCCGAACAATTTCCGGCACATCGGCTTGATTCACCTGATACTGCCCAACGCGAAGATCATCGATGCGCGGCGCGACCCGATGGCATGCTGCTTCGGCAACTTCAAGCAGCTGTTCGCCGCCGGACAGGAATTCACCTACGGCATCGAGGACATCGCTCGCTACTACCGCAGCTACGTCGAACTCATGGACCACTGGGATGCCGTCTTGCCCGGCAAGATCCTGCGCGTGCATCATGAGGACGTCGTCGCCGATCTCGAATCGAATGTGCGGCGGATTCTCGACTTCTGCGGCTTGGGTTTCGAGGCCGGCTGCCTCGAATTTCACAAGAACGAGCGCAGTGTGCGCACGGCGAGCTCCGAACAGGTGCGCCGCCCGATCTACAAGGAAGGACTCGATCAGTGGCGTCACTACGAGCCCTGGCTCAAACAACTGAAAACCTCACTTGGACCCCTCGCAGACGCGAGGCTCTGACTCGTCATATTTCTATAACGTAAACAAGGGATGCAACATGAATTCAAATCAAAAGCTGAGCTATGCGATCGCGGCCATCTTGAGCGGCAACGTGATGGGATTGAGTTCCGTGGCGGCGGCGGCCGAGACGGATAACGGTTCCGATGCCATCCAGGAGATTACCGTCACTGCGCAGCGGCGCACCGAGAACATGCAGGACGTGCCGATTCAAATTCAGGCGCTCACCGGCGAGACGCTGCAGCAACTGAACGTGACCACCTTCGACGACTTCGTGAAGTACCTGCCCAACGTCACGTCGGCGAGCAACGGCCCGGGCCAGGGCGTCATCTTCATGCGCGGCCTCGCGACGTCCACGCTCGCGACGCAAGGCTCGAGCGGCATCGGCAGCTTCCCCAACGTGGCCGTGTACCTGGACGATCAATCCGGTCAACTGCCCGGCCGCAATCTGGACGTCTACGCCGCCGATATCGAGCGCATCGAGGTGCTCGAAGGTCCGCAAGGAACGCTGTTCGGCGCCGGCGCGCAGGCGGGCGTACTGCGCTACATCACCAACAAGCCGAAGCTCGACGTGACCGAAGGCAGCGTCAACGCAGGCTATGCCTATACCAGCGGCGGCGACAACAGCAGCAGCGTCGATGCCATGATCAACCTGCCCTTGATCGCGGATACCTTGGCGGTACGCGCCGTCATCTACAGCGATTCGCGCGGCGGCTACATCAACAACGTACCGGGCACGTTCTCGCGCCTGCCGAGCGATATCGGCATCCACTATGCCGGCTACGCGACCGGATGCTCCGCTGGTCCCGCGCCGGTGGCCGGCCAATGCGCCGGAACTGCCACCCCAACCAGCTACGGCGTGCCCCCCGGCAGTCCCTCGATCAACAACAACAATCTGGTCGCCAATGCCATCAATCCGGTGACCTACAAAGGGATCCGGGTCGGTGCTCTGTACAAGTTCAACGACGATTGGAACGCGCTGTTGGTGCAGTCTTACCAGAACATGGACTCCGAGGGCGTCTTCTACGTCACACCGCAGAGTTCGGCCGGCGAGACGCTGCCCGACCTCGGGGTGCAACTCTATAACCCCTCGTTCAACAATGATAAGTTTGAAAACACGGCATTGACGGTCAACGGTAAGATCGGCGACCTCAAACTGGTGTACTCGGGCAGCTACATGGTGCGCAAGATCGAGCAACAGGGCGATTACACGAACTACGCTCGCGGCGTCTATGCAGATTACTATCAATGTACCAATCCGACCACGGAGCCGGGCACCACGAGCAAGTGCTACTCGCCGAGCGCGTATTGGCAAGAGACCGACACCGCTACTCATGACAGCCAGGAACTTCGAATGAGCACTCCGGATGAATGGCGCGTGCGCGGCATCGCCGGGCTGTTTTGGGAAGACTATAAAATCGCGGAAAACATCGACTGGCATTACAAATCGTTGCCAGCCTGTACGACCAGCGCGAGCATAGGATGTTTGACCGATGTCGGGCCCGCCCAGGGCGCGCAGGTTCGCGATCCGAACGTGCGCGACGACTCTACTTCTTTTTTCGACGATATCACTCGCGGCTACACGCAAAAGGCGCTATTCGGCTCGGTCGATTTCGACATCATTCCCAAGATGCTCACCATCACCGCGGGCACGCGCTACTACCGTATCGACACCACGGCGGTCGGCAGTTCGGTAAGTAGCTTCTACTGCTACGCGGGCGGACCGCCGCCCTGCACCACCAACGCGGTGGTCAGCAACGACCTGAGCTCTCAGAACTTGAACATCACCTATAAGGGATTCAAGAGTCGGGGAAATATCAGCTTTAGGCCCATGGAAGATGTTCTGCTGTACTACACCTGGTCGCAGGGATTCCGGCCGGGCGGCTTCAATCGCGGTGCTCATACCGCCGATCACTCGGGCGATATGGCAACGGCGCAACCGGTCAATGGTGTCTCCTACATTTATCAAACGCCTTCGTCCTACGCGCCCGACACCCTGGTCAACAACGAGATCGGCTGGAAGACGCAATGGTTCGATCGCCGCCTGGAGTTCAACGGCGCGGTGTACCAGGAGGATTGGAAGGACGTGCAGGTGCAGATTTTCCAGTCGTGCTGCTATGGCAACTTGAGCTTCGTGACCAATGGCCCGAACTACCGGGTGCGCGGCGTCGAGACCGAAGTGGTCGCACGCCCGATCCGCCCCCTCACGCTCATGGGTTCAGCGTCTTGGAACAGCAGCAACCTGACCAACGCACCGTTCTTGTTGTCGACCACCGGCCAGCCGATCGTCATTCCCGGCCATGGCAGTCCGTTCGGCACGACGGGCAGTCCGTTGGCGCAGTCGCCGCCCTTCCAGGCCAGTCTGCGCGCCCGATACGAGGTCGAACTCGCCGACTACAAGGCGTTCGTGCAGATCGGTGGTACGCATCAGGCCCATTCCTATTCGGCCACCGGCAACATCCAGACCTACGACCAGCCGGGCTTTTCCACCTACGATGCCTCGTTGGGCGTCGCCAAGGATGCGTGGACCGCGCAACTGTACGGTCAGAATCTGACGAACACGCGCGCCGATCTGTTCGAGAACGGCAACCAGTTCGTCACCGCCGAGACCATCAATCGACCACGCACGGCGGGTGTGAAATTCGGCTACAAGTTCTGAGAGTCGATACCGCTGCGGGGAGTGGGGCCTTAGGCGTGCTTGCGTCGCGCACGCTTCGGGCCCGCCGTGCCGTCCGGGCGCCAAGGGCCCTCGTCACGCTGTGCAGTCTCTTGCTGTGCATTGAGGTGAGCGGCGCGGCGGCGACCGACGTGCCGCCGCCCTATCGTGCCATCACGCCGACCATGGCCGATCGGACGGTGATCTTGAGCGGGCGCGATCTCACGGTCGACGAGGTGGTTCAGGTCGCGCGCTATGGCGCCAAAGTCGCACTGACGCCGGCAGCGCGCCAGCGCTCGGCCGATGCCCACGGCTTGCTGCTCGAGGCGGCCGCCGAAGGCATCCCGGTGTACTGGTTCAACCGCGCGGTGGGCTCGGGGCGCGAGAACGTCATCTTCTCGGGCGACCCCCTGTCGCCGGACAACAAATCCCTGTTGGAGCAGCGCCAGCTCGCCCTCTTCCGGCGCGGTGCACTGGCGGGGCTGGGTCCGGAGATCGGCGAGGAGGAACTCGTGCGCGCCATGATGGTGGTGCGTGCCAATACCATGAGTTTCGAGGCCGCGAGCCCGCAGCTCACGCAGCGGCTCTTGGACCTTCTCAACGATCGCATCACGCCCGTGGTGCAATCGCGCGGCACCGTGGGCGAAGGCGACTTGGGGCCCTTCACCAATATCGGCGCCGCCATGGTGGGCGCCGGTACGGCCTACTTGCGCGGCGTGCGCATGCCGGCCCAGGAGGCGCTCGAGCAGGCGGGGCTCGCACCGCTGGCGCCGTTCGGGGCGGACGACAGCGAGCTCGAGAGCAGCAACTCGTACGCCACCGGGCAGGCGGCGCTCTTGCTCTACGACGCGCGCGAAGCCTTGTCGTGGGCGGACCTGATCTATGCCATCGACTTGAACGGCATGAACAGCAGCGTCTCGCCGCTGGCCCAGACGGTGCAGGCCAACCGTCCGTTCAAGTGGTTGAACTGGGATGCCGCGCGCGTGCTCGACATGCTGCGCGGCAGTTATCTGTTCGAGCTCGATGGCGAGCGCATCATCCAGGATCCCGAAAGCCTGCGCGCATCCTCCATCCGGCAAGGTTCGGCGTGGCAGGCATGGGCCCAGCTGCGCGATGATGTACTCATTCAGATGAATTCCTCCGACCACAATCCCGCCATTCGCGTCGGTGCCTCGCCCGGCGATTCCTGGGAACTCGCCACGCCGCAGTTGGCGCAGTTCTACGTCAAAGGCGGCCCGCGCAGCCACGGCCAGCATGGCTTCATCTTCTCGAACGCCAATTGGGACCCCTACCCCATGGCCAACGACATCGAGGCGTTCACCATCGCGCTCGCCAACCTGGATGTCGCGGTGGGGCAGCGCATGCTGCGCTTCTCCAATACCTTCTTCACCGTGCTGGCGCCGCCGCTGCCGGCGCCCGGCGAGCCCGGCCGATTCGGCGTGACCATGGGCAGCGAGCTGATTGCGGGCACGCTCATGCAGGAGATTCAAAGTCTCATCAACCCGGTGGCGCCGGAGGGCAACGGGCTGGTGAAGAATGTCGAGGATCTGCAAGCGCAAACCCGCCTCAAAGTGGCGCGCGCGCGCCAAGCGGTGGCCGATACCGTCGATCTGCTCGCCGAAGATATGCTCACCGGCACCACGTGGCTGGATCTGCGCCAGGAGCAATCTCCCGCGCGCAGCTTCGGACCCGCTCCCACGGCGGTATGGACGGCGTTCCGGCGCGTGATGCCGCGGAGCGACGGCACGGTGCGCGCCCGCAACATTCACGAAACCGCCGCCGCATTCATCCGCGAACATCCGGCGGTGAGCTTCTTCCCCGGCAACGACCGAGAGCCCGACACAGTCCCGCAGCGGCACATCGCTCGATGATCGCGAACGCCCGCATGTATGCGGTGAGTCCCGAAGCCGCCGGGCGGTGGCGGGCCCTGCTCACGGCCATCGTCGCGGCCTCGGGGATATCGGTGGACGTGATCGAGCATCCGGCACCGGCGCCGCTCGAGGACCTTTGGCGAAGGACCGATCAGGGCGCGGTGTTCATGTGCGGTCTGCCGTTCTCGCGGTCGGTACCGCAGCCCGTGCTGATGGCGGCTCCCGTGCCCTCGCCCGCCGAGTATGGCGGCGAGCCGCGCTACTGGAGCGAACTGGTGGTTCGGCGGGACAGCGGCTATCGCTCGGTATCCGATACGTTTGGCGGACGGCTCGCGCTCACGGTGCCCGGCTCCCAGTCGGGCTGCGTCGCGGCGTTGAGCTTTTTCATGTCGGCGGAGCGCGAACCGCCGCTGTTCGCCGAGGTCATCGCGCCCACCGTCACACCGCTGGGCGCCTTGTCCGCCGTGGTGCGGGGCGATGCCGATATCGCCCCCATCGATTCCTACGCCTTCGCCCTGCTGGGAAGGTACCGGCCGGACCTGGCCGAGCAGGTCAGGATCGTCGGCCGGACGACACCCACCCCCATCCCGCCGCTGGTGGCCTCACAGGCGGGCCTGGAAGCGCTGCAATCCGCGTTCCTTGAAGCGCATCGAATCGCCCCCATGAGGGCTTTGATGCACGATTTGCTGTTGCAGCGTTTCGCGCGGCCAGCGGCCGCCTCATACCAGGTACTCGAGGAGCGGTTCGAGGTGGCGGCTCGCTATTGGGCGCTCCACCCGCTGGCCAAGGTCGTGGATCCCGCGTTCGTTCTGTGAATGTCGGACATCGAATTTGACCGGTTGCGGGGCCGCAGCGGTTTGGACAGGTCGACATCACGGTGCCGAGATACTAGCCGCGACGGCGGTTTTACCGGTAGAGTAAATACGAGCACGATCATGGCATTCCTCCGACAGAAATTCCTGCAATTCGACGGCCCCACCTGGCTGGTGGCGCTGGTGCTGTATTCCCTGTGGTTTGCCCTGATCTGGTACAACGCGGTTCTGCCGTGGTGGGTCATCATGCCGGTGGGCGCGTACCTCTTGGCCTGGCACTTCTCCTTGCAGCACGAGGCCATCCACGCCTTTCGCGGCGTGCCCGCGTGGCTGCGCTTCGCCGTGGTATTTCCGCCGTTGGGGCTCTGGTTCCCGTATCCGATGTATCGCAAGAGTCACAGCACCCATCATCGCGACGTGCACCTGACCATACCCGGCGTCGATACCGAGTCGTACTACGTATTGCCGGCGGACTGGGAACGCATGAGCCGGCTACGGCGTGCGCTTCTGACGTTCAATCAGACCATGGCGGGCCGCTTGCTGATCGGACCGGCGCTGCGGCTGTGGATCATGGTCACGCGCGAAACGGGGCGCGTGCGCCGCGGCGATTACAGCCATCTGCCGCACTGGGGTGTGCACGTGGTCGCCGTGGGTTTGTTGTTCTGGTTCATCTCGGGCGTGTGCAAGTTCCCATGGTGGCAGTATTGCCTGCTCGTCGCCTACCCCGGCTTGAGTCTCGGTCTGTTGCGCGCGTTCACCGAACATCGCGCGGCCGAGGACTCGCAGAAGCGCACCGCGGCGGTGGAATCGAACGTCGTGTTCGGCCTGTTGTACTTGTATAACAACTTGCACGTCGTGCATCACTTGAAACCCACCATGGCGTGGTATGACATTCCTCGGTACTACCGCGACAACCGCGCCGAGCTCTTGCGCAGCAACGGGAACTTCGTCTACAGCGGTTACGGGGCACTGACCAGGCGCTACTTGTTCGTGCCGGTATTCAGCCCCATCCATCCGATTCTTTGACCCGCACGCGCGGCATCGTTGCGATCTCCATCGGCAACCTGCTGGAGTGGTACGACTTCACCGTCTACGCGCTGTTCGCCGGCTACCTCGCCGGTAATTTCTTCCCCGCCGGTCGCGATCCGGCAGCCGCCCTGCTCGAGACGTTCCTGGTCTTCGGCGGATTCGCGCCGAGCATCCTGACCTGGTTCACGCAGCGCTCGACCGGCGCGCTGTTCGCGCCCGCTTGGTATGTCATGTTGGCCGCCGTCGTCGCACTGGCGGCAGTGCCGTTTCTGAAGGCCGTAGGGACGACCGGAGGGGGCGCCCCCAGCAGCACGTCGGAACGTCACTAAGTCCCTGGGAACAGTCGTCGCGGAACGACATATATGTCGTAGAATGGCAAATCCGCATCGCTAACGGATACCGCCAACGACTGCTGAAGGTCTAAGCTCGGTGACGGCCGCGTTTACAGGACGATTATCATGACTCTCTCCGTGACTCGCCTCACCCCCACCATCGGCGCCGTCGTCGAAGGCATTCAAATCGGCGAGCCGCTGAGCGACGCCGCTGTCGACGCCATCGATCGAGCGCTGGTCGATCATCACGTGCTGTTCTTCCGGGACCAAGTAGTGACCCCCGCACAGCATCGCGACTTCGCGTCGCGCTTCGGCGAACTGCACATCCACCCGATCTATCCCAGTCACGCCGAGGCCCCCGAAGTGATCGTGCTCGACACCGACCTCGTCGACCTCCAGGACAATGCGATCTGGCATACCGACGTGACCTTCACCGCAGCACCTCCGATGGGCGGCGTGCTGGTCGCACGCATGTTGCCGCAGCACGGCGGCGATACCTTGTGGGCGAGCTCGATCGCCGCGTTCGAAGCGTTGTCGGCGCCGATGCAGCAATTCCTGCAAGGACTGACGGCCACGCACAACATCGCCCAATCCTTTCCCGCCGAACGGTTCGCGATGACGGCGCAAGCGCAGGAGCGGCTGGAAAAGGCGAAGCGCGACAACCCGCCGGTGTCGCATCCCGTGATTCGCACGCACCCCGTGTCCGGCCGCAAGGGGCTGTTCGTGCAAGACGGGTTCACCACCCACATCAACGAACTGACCGGACCCGAGAGCCGCGCGCTGCTCACGTTCCTGTATGCCCACGCGACCAAGCCTGAGTTCGTGGTCAGGTGGCGCTGGCGATTGGGCGACGTGGCGTTTTGGGACAATCGCGTTACGCAACACTACGCCACGGACGACTATCGGCCCGCCCGGCGCGTCATGAATCGCGCCACCATCATCGGGGATCGACCGTTCTAGTCGCGGCCTTCGCCGTATTGAGCGCCCCAAGGCGGCGCCCGGGGCGGTCTCCTCAGGCGCCGTTCATGTCCTCGAGCAGCCGCTCCTCGAGATGCGTGCAGTACCAGTCCACGAATTGCGTGACCCCGTCCTCATGCACCGGCGAATACGGCGCGGGATCATAGGCGGGCGAATTCACGCCAATTTGATTTTCCTGGCAGACGCGGCGGTCCTCGTCGTTGGTCGCCAGCCAGACTTCGGTGAGCCGTTTGACGTCGTAGTCGACGCCTTCGACGGCATCCTTGTGCACCAGCCATTTGGTCGTCAGCTGGGTCGTGGTCGCCGTCAACGGCAGCATTCGAAACGTCGTGGCATGGTCGGCCATGATGTGATTCCACGTCGTCGGGAAATGGAACAGCAACAAGGTGCCGATGTCGCGCTCGGTGATCGTGTCGGTCAATGGCCGGCTCACGGCCGCCTGGCCGTCCATGGTGTAACAAGTCATGCCCTCGATCAACGGATAGCGGGTGGTGCGATACTGACCGTCGGCGGAGATTTGAAATTTGCTCGGTAAGCCGATGGATTCCCAGTGCGCCCACTTGGCGGCGATGCGCGGATTGCTGAAGCCGCCGTCCACGCCCGTGATGGTGGGATCTTCCGGAAAGGTGCGAATCAGCTCAGGATGATTGGCCGCGCAGTGGTAGCACTCGCGATTGTTCTCCCAGACGAGTTTCCAGTTCGCGTTCTCCACGATGGTGATTTCGAACGCCACTTTGGTTTCGTGCAGCTTGTGCGGCAGGAAATACGGGTCGAGCTGCTTGCGCACGGGCTCGAAGTCCGGCGCGACTCTGGCGACGCAAACGAAAATGTAACCACCCACGCTCGCACAATGCACCGGCTTCAGGCCGTACTTGGTTTTGTCGAAGGTGCTGCCCATGTCGCGGGCGGCGATCAAGCGGCCGTCGAGAGCATAAGTCCACTGGTGATAGGGGCACACCAGCCGGGCGGAGCTACCGTGCTCATCCGAACATATACGGGAACCTCGGTGCCGGCACGAATTGTGAAACGCACGCAACCCACCATCGCGGTCGCGCACGACGATTACCGGATACTCGCCGATCTGTACCGTCAGATAACTGCCGGTGGTCGGCACTTCGCAGTCGTGACCGACGAACAGCCAGTCGCGATACCAGATCAAGTCGAGATCGACCTGGAAGTCGTCGGGGCTGGTGTAGAAATCCCGCTCCAACGCAGTGGCGGGCTTGCGGTTGCGCAGGCGCGCCAACATCTCCTCGCGGGCAGTCAAAACGGGTCGAGCGTTCATAACGTGTTCCTGGTTTTCACCTGGTTTTCAGATGCTTATAAGATAGCAACAATCGTGCTCCGCCCATTGCTCCGAAGCGACGTTTTCGACAATATAAACGACAGCGGATCTCAAGCGCGTTTATTGCGGCCGCCCTCAATTCGAAGGAATCACGAGACTATGGCGGCGCGGCGAACCGATGGAATTCTCAAATGGCAGATGCTTGGTTTGGGCCTGCTCGGCTTGGGCGCCGCGGCATTTCCCACGGCGTCCCCGGGGCACGTCAATCCTTGGCCGGATACCTCGACCCGGGCGGCGGACCGCCGGCTGCGGGTGGGGTCGGTGGACCTGCACGCGTGCGGCGAGGCCAAGGCATTCTGTGGCCGCATCGAGCGAGTTCTCGATCCCACCGGCGCGGTTCCCGGCACGCTGTCCGTCCTCTTCGAATTCTATCCGCATGCGGGTCGGGGCAAGTCCTTAGGCACGCTGGTGGCCACCGAAGGCGGACCGGGCTATCCGGCCACCGAGTCCCGCGATGAATATCTGACGTTATTCGAGCCCTTGATGAAGGATCACGACGTCGTGATTATGGACAATCGCGGCACGGGCCGATCCGGCGCCGTCGATTGTCCTGCATTGCAGACGGGCGATCGATGGACGGTCGAATCGGTCGCCGCGTGCGGCGAGTCGTTGGGGCCGCGCGTCTCGCTCTACAGCACCGCGTACGCCGCCGACGACCTGGCGGCGGTCCTGGAAGCGCTCCGCGTCCGCAAAATCGATCTGTACGGCGATTCGTACGGCACGTATTTCGAGCAGGTGTTTGCGCTACGACATCCCGACGCACTACGCTCCATCGTCCTGGATGGCGCTTACCCCATGAACGGTTCGGACTACGCGTGGTATCCGACGTACGCGCCGGCCATGCGCGCCAAGTTCAACACCGCCTGCGAGCGCTCGGCGCCGTGCGCCGCCCTGCCCGGCTCGTCGATCGACCATGTCATGCCGGCTCTCGAGCGGCTGCGGGCCGCTCCGTTCACGGCGCACGCCCACGATGTCGACGGCAAGGAGCTGACTTTTCGCGCCGATGCCACGCAACTCGCCATCGTCATGTATGGCAGCGCGCCCACGCTCACCACCGCGCGCGAGGTCGACGCCGCGGCCCGGGCGTTCGCTCTACACGACGACGTTCCACTGCTGCGCTTGATGGCGGAAACCGCCTCGGCCGTGGACTCGCGCGATCCGACCGCCGATCCGACCAAGTGGAGCGCGGGCTTGGCCGCCGCGGTCATGTGCCATGATCCTGCGCAGATATTCGACATGCGCCTGACTCCTGCGGAGCGCATCGAAGATCGAGATCGCGCGGTGGCCGAGCGCAAGCGCGCCTTTCCGGACACGTACGCGCCGTTCACCATCGATGAATACCGGGCCATGCCGCTCGACTATAGTTTCCTGGATCAATGCGTGGGCTGGCCGGTCGCGCCGCCCGGCCAGCCGGCCTCACCCGTGGGCGTCGACGCCGTGTATCCGGACATTCCCGCACTCATTATTTCGGGGGATCTCGACAACATGACCACCATGGCGGATGGCGCCGCCGTGGCCGCGGCCTTCAAGCACGGGGTCCAGGTGCGCATCGCCAACAGTTTTCACGTCAACGCCCTGCCGCATGCGCGCAGCGCCTGCGCGGCAGGCATCGTGCGGGCATTCATGAGGACCGCAACGGTCGGTGACACATCCTGCGCATCGCAGGTGCCGCCGCTGCGGCTGGTACCGCGTTTCGCACGCCGCGCCGAAGAACTCGACCCCGCCAAGGGCGAGCCAGGCAACCAGGCGAATCGTGCGCAATTGCGAATGATCGCTGCCGCGGTACTCACCGAGGGCGACCTTCTCGCGCGAGTGCCCAGCAACGCCTCCGGGGAGGGTTACGGACTGCGAGGCGGAACTTACCACATCGTGCGCGACGGCAACGCCATTCACCTGACCTTGGACCGCGTGCGCTGGGTCGACGATCTGGCGGTCAGCGGCACCATCGACCGGCCTGCCGCCCGGGAGGGAGTCGTGCGCGCGACACTTCGATTGTCAGCGAACGATGGCACGACTGGCCGGGTGACCGTGCGCTGGCTCGAAGGCAGCGAGGCGGCTCTCGCGCGCATTTCCGGCACCGTCGCCCACACGAAAGTCCTAGCCCAAACCCTGGCACCGTAAATCGTGGCAACGTGATGTTGACCGGTTCGAACACCGGCGGGTCGGCGCTATACCCCCGCAACCGGTCAGATTCGCCGTGCCGAGGGTACTACTGCTGCGGCACGTAGCGATCCAACCACCCCGACATCTGCTCGGCAAGATCCTTGACGAAGCTCGGACGCGTGAAGACATGGTGCTGGTCCGGGTAGATGACGAGCCGCGCCGGCACCCCCAAGGTGCGCAGCGCCTGGTACATCTGCTCGCCGCCGCTGACCGGCACATTGAAATCCTTCGTGCCGCCCATGAACAGCGTGGGCGTATGAATGCGGTCCGCGTGGAAGAACGGGTAGGACACCTTGAGCCAGAGGGCGGTGTCTTTCCACGGCGGCGCCAATTCGTTGTTGTATTGCAGAATGTATTGATCGGTCCCGTAGGTCGACAGCTGGTTGCCGCTGCCCGCCCCGCTGATCGCCGCTTTGAAGCGCCGGTCGCTCGCGATGGTGTAGTCGGTCAGTATGCCACCGTAGCTCCAGCCGCCGACCGCGAGCCGATCCTTGTCGGCAATTCCTTGGGCGACCAGATAGTCCACGCCGGCGAGTAGATCCTCGACTTCCTTGTGGCCCCAGTCGGCCGCGATGGCCTTGGCGTACGCCGATCCGCGGCCGCTGCCGCCGCGATAATTGACGCGGAGCACGATGAAGCCTTTGGCGGCGAACATTTGCGGCTCGAATTGGTAGCCATCGAGAGCCAGGGAGTGTTCGTCCTGCCCGTTGGGTCCGCCGTGGATCCACAGCACCGTCGGATATTTCTTGCCCGCCTCGAACCCGGGCGGCTTGACGATCAGGCCGTGAACCTCCGTGCCGCCCGTGCTGCGGAAGCGAATGTCCTCCACGCTGCCGAGCTTGACCTCGCCCAAGAACGCGTCGTTGTGCCCGGTGAGCTTGCGAAGCTCGCCGCCCTCGAGTGCATAGACTTCGGCCAGCGCCGCATCGGTGGATTGCAGCAGCGCCGTATGACCGGCGCTCGAGGACACCGAGGACACGACGAACGGGCCTGGCCGCCCCTCACGCGTAATCGCACCGCTGGCGAGATCCACTCGCGCAAGGTATTCCGTGCCGTCATCCTCGACGGTGATGGCGATCGCCGCGGCACTGCTGAAGGCGTATGACATGACCGCGCGATCGAGCTTGTCGGTGAGCGCGCGGGGCGTGCCGCCGGCCGCGGCCACGACGAACAACCGATCTTGGGCATATGCATTGAACTTGGGCTCGATGCCCTCAAAATACGCGATCAGGCCTCCGTCCGGACTCCAGGCGATCTTCTGCGTGTTGGGTGCAGACGGACGCACCAGGGCGTGCGGCAGCGCACCGATCCGGGCATCGATGAGTTCGATGTCCTCCCGGCCGTCCGGATCGGTTCCTTTCTCGTGCGTTCTGACGAAGGCGATTCGGCTGCCGTCCGGCGACCACGCCGGCAACTGTTCGTTGAACGCGGCATCGGCCGTGAGGGCGTCGGTGCGGCCGCTGTCCACATCGTAAATGAACAAATGACGGCCTTGGCCGGCCCCCAAATAGCCTTCGTGATCCTCTTTGAAGTGCAGGTCATCGATGACGATGGGTTTCGGGGATTTCTTCGCGCCATTCGCCGCCGCGGCGGCACCACCGTTCGCGGCGTTCGAAGGGGCGGCAGCACCCGCGGCGCCCGCGACTTTCGCGGGGTCGTTGGCCGCCGGAGCAGCGGTGGCCGCGGCCGGCGCAACCTCGTCGTGCTGCATCACGACCGCCAGGCGTTTCCCATCCGGCGACCAAGCGTAATCGCTCACGTCGCCGTTCATGGTCAGTGGCCGTGCAGCGCCGCCGCGCCGGTCGAGCAGCCTCAGCCGGCCGTTCTCCGAATCCTCCGCCACGTTAAGGAACGCGAGATAGCGGCCGTCGGGACTCCAGCGGGGCTTTTCGGTGCCGTCCGCCGCGCCGGTCAGCGGCAACCGCTGCTTCCCGTCCCAACTCACCATCCAGATGGCGCTGCGCGCTTCGTCGGTGTCGCGATCGTTCGTGGTGAGCACGTAGGCGACCCACGCGCCGTCCGGGGAGACCTGCGGATCGCTCACGTCCTGAACGCCGTAGAAATCCTCGGGCGTCAACGTGTGGCGCGCCGGGGTACCGGCGGCAAGCGCATGAACCGCGCATGACGACAGCAACAGTCCCGCGATGGATTTGTAGAACACGCTCATTGGTCCTCTGCTCCCGGCTCGCAAACTATTCACCCTTGCCGCCGAATCGATAAGATAGCCTTGCCCCGAACACCCGTGGCTCGCTCACCGTCTGGCGCAGGTCGAAGTTGCCCTCGTTGGTGTAGATCACCGCATTCTTGTTCGCGAGGTTGGTGATGTAGAGTTCCGTCATCCAATGGGAGTCGACCTGACTGAACCCAAAACGCAGATTCATGATGGAATAGCCCGGCTGCAGGACGTGCGGCAGGCCATTCGAGCCGTCCGCCTGCAGGGTGTTCCACATGTCCCCCTTGTGCGAGATGTCGTACTGCACGTAGCCGTGAAGCGCATCCTTGATCGGGGCTTCATAGCGCGCGTTCGCAGCCCAGCTGAAATAAGGGACGTAGGGCAGGCGTTCGCCGGGTGCCACCTGAAAGTTCGCGTTGTAGTAGTGGTCGGTGGAGACCCGTGAGTCGTTGTAGCTGCCCGAGAATTCCATGCTCAACGCCTGTGTCGCCTGATACTTCACGTCGGTCTCCATGCCATAGACCCGGGCATCGCCGATATTGGCGTTGAAGCTGCCCGAGGCGCAGATGGCCGGGTCGAATATCAGCGACTGCAGGTTCTTCCACGGCATGTAGTAGAGGGCGCCGTCGACGATCAAACGCTTGTCGAGCATCGTGGACTTCCAGCCGATCTCGTAGTTGGTGAGGGTATCCGGCGTGAATTGCGCCGGAGCCCCGTTCTTGGTGCACGGGGTTGGAAGGCCGCCGTTGACACCGCCGTCGCGGAACCCTTGCGCGGCATTGGCATACACCAGCAGCCCGTCCAACACCTTGTAACTGACCACGGCCTTGCTGTTCCATTTGTGGGAGGAGCCCGGCGCTTCGGTCACATACTCCGGTGAGAACCAAAATCCCCCGTACTGGCTGGTGTTGAAACTCGAGTGAAAGTGCACTGTCCCCGCCTCGACATGCAGACGGGGGGTGATGTCATAGCCAAGATTGGCGAATTCCGTCGTTTGCAGATAATCGGTGCGCGCCTGGTAGCTGTACCAATCGTCGGGCTGCGGAGGCAGCCCTGTTTGTCCGTAATAGGAGGCGTACGCCTGCCACTGCTGCCCCGCGGTCTGCAGTCCCGGCATGTGAAAGTAGTCGCTGTAGATGTCGCGCGTCTTCTCCCAGTAGGTGCCGACCAGCCAGTGGAAAGGACCGCCCTCCTTCGATTGCAGGCGCAGCTCGTTCGACCAGCGATCGACATGTTGAATGTAGTCGTAGGACAGGGTGGGTACCTTGCAGCCGCTGAAGCCCCCCCGTTGATCGGGTCCGTCAGGCAATCGAACGCCTGGCGGGCCGTCGCGTTGAGCGTACCCGTGTTGACGTACTGCATGTACTCCGAGTACTCGTTCACCGTTCGATCATCTTGCGCCCAGTACGTGCTCGCGTAGACCAGATCACCGATGCCCACGTCGCCCTCCAGATGGAAATCCAAGGTCTTCGTGTAGAACTGCTTGGATTCCGGGCCAAAGCGATCCACGTTGTGGGAACCGAGAGAGCGTACCGGGCCGTTGACCAGGTTGCCGCCGGCATCGACCGCGCCGCCGATGGTCGGATCCTGGTCCCACGCGCCGTGCGTGAGTTCGCGCTGGTAGCTGTAGGTCAACGAGGCTTTCCAGCCGTCCGCAATGACTTGACCGAGGGCGATCCGGGCGCCCGTCACCTTCTCCACGTTGTAGTTCTTCCCCGACCACTGCGAATTGTTCGACACCGTGCCGTTCACCCAATTGCGGGTGGTGTTCAGATTGTTGATGTATCCGCCGTGGTAGTCGCTGAACGCGGAAATACGCAGCGCCGTCCAGTCGGCGATGAGGGGGATGTTGATGAACCCCTCCACCGTGCCGTTGTGGCTGCCGGACTCGACCTTGCCGCCGTCGACGTCGATGCCGGCGCTGAACGCCTTGGGGTCGGGCTTGTTGGTGATGAAACGCAACGCGCCGGCCATGGCGCCGGCGCCGAACGTCGTCCCCTGCGGACCGTTGAGCACTTCGATTTGCGCAATGTCGTACAGATGAAGGTCGGGCGTGGTGCCGTAGTAATTCATCGACATGTCGTCGAGCAGGAAGGCGGTGGAGGCGGTGTTGGCGTAGCTCGGGTTGCTGCCGTCGGATACGCCGCGCATCACGAACGTCTGCGTACCGGGACCGGCGCTCACGAACGAAATGGACGGAGTGCGGCTCGCGTAGTCTTCGAATTGCGAGATGGCGAGATTCTGAAGGTCCTTGCTCGTAAAGACGTCGATGCTGACCGGTACGTCCTGCAGGTTTTCGGTGCGCTTGCGGGCGGTGACCACGACCTCTTCCAAGGTGACATCGCCGGGGGCTTCCACCGCCGATGCCGGCGCCACGTGCATGGCCGCGGAACTCGACAACGTCGCCGCGATCGCGAGAGCGAGCCTGGAGCGCGACATGGCGGGCGTGGCGAGCGCTTGACGGCATGAGGACTCGGCCGCGGAACGTGCCGCAATTCTGCGCATCGCATCATCCCCTATTATTTAATACGTCCCTGCATGCCAAGGCATGCGCTCCATCCCGATCATGTCTTGCCAAGGCGCAGCCTGTCAATGATTTAAGTGGGTCGAGCTGATCGAGTGTTCAATAGACGCACAGCGGGCACAACTGCGGCGGGCCGGCGTGCCATCTCCGGTGCGTACGAACGCCGGCGCGCACCTTTGCGCGCGGCCGATTCCATGCTCAGCCGGCCGCGAAGCGTTCCAGGCAGTCGCCAAGCGCAAGCCGCAACGGCTCGAGCTGTGACTCGAAGTTCCTCCAGTACCCGACACCCGAGGCATACAGCGGTTGGCGCACCTGCTCGGCACTCGCGGTGCGAACCGGGCGCCGAGTCTCGTGGAATGCCAGGCAACCGCGCTCGAAATCGAGCCCGCAGTGCGTCAGCAGGCGGCGGATGTTCGCCTCCGGATCGCGCACCAGATTCTCGTATTGCAAATGCAGCACCTTGCCCGGCAGGACTCTGTCCCAGTGGTCCATGAGGCATGAGATAACAACGGTAGTAACGTGCCAGGTCGAGAAGATCGTAGCTGAAGGACTGTCCTTCTGCGAAGTTCTGTTTGTAGGTGCTGAAGCAGGCGTCCATCGGATGGCGCCGTACGTCGATCACAGTGGCGTGCGGCAGCATGCTATGGATCAGGCCCACGTGACTGAAATTATTCGGCATTTTGTCGATGAAGTGCGGCCGCCCGGTGCGGATCGGGGCCGTCTCATCGAGATAGCGGCGGCCGAGTGCGGCGAACTGCTCGAGCGGCACGGCGCTCAGGTTCTCGGGGTAGCCGTCGTGCTCTGGATTGCGATGATCGAACTCTCTGACGATGGCCAGCACGTTCGGCAGTTCGAACGTGCCTTCGACGCGCGAGTGGCTGGCCAGAATCTGCTCGACCAGAGTGGAACCGGAGCGCGGCAGTCCCACGACGAAAATAGCGGCCGTGTCGATGCAGCCTGCATGAGCGCGCCCGGCAAAAAAGGCGGCATCAAAATGCTCCCGGACACGCCGGGTCTTGTCTTCGAATACCTCGATGTCGAACGGAACGGTCTTGCGCCGCCGCGCATTGCCGATCGCGTAGTGATCGAAGGCCCGCGCGTACTGCTTCTGGTGCTCGAAGGCGCGGCCGAGCGCAAAGTGCAATTGCGCCTGGTCAACGTCCTCGCCGTCCTCACCTTGCAGCAGCGCCTGCATGGCCGCGACCTCGGCATCGCTGAATACATAGTTCTTGAGGTCGGCGAGGCTCCAGTAGGCCTCGCCGAAACTCGGATCGAGATCGAGGCATGCGCGGTAAGCCTCCTCGCACTCGCGACGGCGGCCGAGCGTTTTGTGCAGATGACCGATGGAAAGACGCAGCCGCACTTCCTTGGGGTTCAGCCGCGCGGCCTCCTCGAAGGCCGCCAGCGCATCGGGCTGGCGCATGAGGCGCGTGTACACCGTTCCCAGCAACACCCAGTTCTTCGGATTCTCGGGCTCGGTTTTCAGAAGATGGCGCACCGCTGCTTCGGCCTCGGAGAGGCGCCCAAGATCGACGTAAGTCTGGCACAGGCCGCGCCAGGCCAGCGGCAGGTGCGCCGACTGTTTGAGGGCGTGCCGCAGCAGGCGCAGCGCATCGCCGCCGCGGCTGACGGTGAGCGACACTGCCGCGAGACCGCATAGCGCCGCCACGTGACCGGCGTCCACCTCGAGAATCGCGCGAAAAATGATCTCGGCGGTCTTGCGGTCCTCGGCGACGAGCGCCGCACTCGCCTCCTCGATGCGGCGGCAATAGGGATCGGTGAGTCGAGCACGCTCGTAGGCGAATTTCGCATCCGGGTATTTCCCGAGATCCACCAGTACGTCGCCGTAGGCGAGCCAGGCGCTGTCGAGCCCGGGCGCGGCGGCCACGACCCGGCGCAGCTCATCGCGTGCCGCCTCGAGGCGCCCGGCGGCTCGGTAGGACCGCGCCAGGTCGACGCGGGCCTGCGCGAACGCAGGTGCGGCGGCCACCGCTCGTTCGAGCACGGGTATGGCCTGCGGCACTTGGTCCTGGGCGAGCAGCGCGGCGCCGAGCAACCGCAGGCTGTTGATCTCGCCCGGCGCCACCTCCTGAATCGCCCGCAATTGCCGCTCAGCGGTCGCGGCGCGCCCAGCGCGCAACGCCGCCAACGCCTGCCCATAGGCATTGCGCAGACTCGCTTGCGACTGGTCATCCATGGCGGCTCCTGAACGAAGGCTGGGGGAAATTCAGAATTGCACGATCGTTCAATCTGAATCGCACGGCCGTCAAGCCGTCAGCGCCGCCCGCAGTGCGGCGCTTCGAGTCGGATCGGCCGGCGCATCATGAGCGCCGATTTTGCGCTCGGCGCTCGGCGGATGCCCGAATTGATTGCGGTAGCACTTCGAAAAATGCGGCGGCGATTGAAAGCCGCAGGCGGCGGTAATGTCCATGATGGGCATGGCGGTCTGCAGCAACAGTTCGCGCGCCCGGCGCAGGCGCATTTCCAAGTAGTAGCGTTTTGGCACGCAATTGAGGTCGCGTTTGAACAGACGCTCGATCTGACGGCGCGACAGCCCGGTCGCCTTCGCGATTTTCTCCAAGGACAGCGGCTTCTCGATGTTCTCCTCCATCAGCTGCGCCACCCGGATCAGGCCGCGATGCGAGATGCCGACTTGCGCGCGCAGCGGAACGTATTGGCGGTCGGTGCCCTTGCGCACCCGATCCACGATGAACTGTTCGGACACCAGCTGCGAGATGCGGGGCCCGAGCTTCATCTCAATGAGATTGAGCATCAGGTCGAGCGGCGCCGTGCCGCCCGAACAGGTGAACCGGTCGCGATCGATGGTGAACAACTGATCGCTGATGCGCACACGCGGAAATTCTTCACGCAGCGCCGAGAGATTTTCCCAATGAATCGTGGCGCGAAAGTTGTCCAGCAGCCCGGCGCGGGCCAGCGCGTAGCCGCCGGTGCATAGCGCCCCGAGCGGCACCCGCCGATCGGCGAGCCGGCGCAATGCCGAGAGCAATCCGGGAGAGACGGCCTCGCGCACGTTGATGCCGCCGCAGACGAAGAGGATGTCGACCGCGCCGAGCTTATGGAGGGCACCCGTCGGCGACAGGGTCAGGCCGCTGCTGGCCTCGGCGGCCCGGCCGTCGAGGCTGATGACCGACCACCCGTACACCTCCCGACCGACCAGGCGATTCGCCATCCGCAGCGGCTCGAGCGCATTTGCCACGGCAATCAGCGAATAATTCGGTAAGGTGAGAAACGCGTACTTGCACTTACGCAGCGCGAGGGGCGAATCCAAGGGGCCTCCGACTCGGCAAAGCCGCTTATCCGGCGGCCCATTATGCCATTCATGGCGCATTTCCATAAGGGATTGTCGCAATTAGCCACGTATTAACCCGGCCGCTGGTTACACTGCGGGGCGCATTTGCGTTGGGAGACCCTTTCATGAAAACTCATGCCCGCGTGGTAGTCATTGGCGGTGGCGTGGTCGGCGTCAGCACGCTGTATCACCTGGCGTTGAAGGGTTGGTCGGACGTGGTCCTGCTGGAACGCGCTGAGTTGACCGCAGGCTCGACCTGGCATGCCGCCGGCCTGTTGCCGCTGTTCAACATGAGCTACACGGTCGGGCAACTGCACAAGTACTCCGTGGACCTGTACAAGCGGCTGCCGGCGGAGACCGGCCAGGACGTGAGTTTCCACGTGACCGGCAACCTGCGCCTGGCCACGAACCGGGATCGCATGGACGAATACCAGAAGTATTGCGGTACCGCGAACACCATCGGCGTGCCGTTTCAGCTCATCGGCCCCAGGGAAGTCCATGAGCTGTGGCCCCTGGCCGAGATCGGCAACGGCGGCGATACCCCCAACATCGTGGGCGCGCTCTATCATCCCGACGACGGGCACATTGCGCCCGCCGATCTGACCATGGCGCTGCGCAAGGGCGCGCGCACCCGCGGCGCCGAGATCTACGAGCAGACCGAAGTCACGGCCGTCAAACGCACGCCGTCGGGCGAATGGCATTTGACCACCAACAAGGGCGACATCGTCGCCGAACATGTGGTCTGCGCCACCGGCAACTATGCGCGCCAGACCGGCCGGATGTTCGGCATCAACGTGCCCTCCATTCCGGTCGAACACCAGTACATCGTGTACGACGAGTCGCCGGAACTCAAAGCCTATCGCCAGAATGGCGGCCGGGAACTCGCGGTACTGCGCGAGTCGGACCAGTCGTACTACCTGCGCGAAGAGCGCATGGGCTGGATCCTCGGGCCCTACGAGGCCGGCGCCCCCGCCCGCTTCGCCGACGGCGTGCCGGATTGGTTTGGCAAGAGCTTGTTCGAAGGCGATCTGGAGCGCTTGCTGCCGCACATCGAAGCTGCACAGCGGCGCGTGCCGTCGCTCGCGAACTGCGGCATCAAAGATATCGTCAACGGACCCATTGCGTACACACCGGACGGCAGTCCGCTGGTCGGCCCCGCCTGGGGCGCCCGGAACCTGTGGTTGAACGAAGGCCACAGCTTCGGCATCACGGCCGCCGGCGGCTCCGGCTGGCAGCTCGCGGAATGGATCGTCGAAGGCGAGCCGGGCATCGACATGATGGCCACCGACCCGCGCCGCTACGGTCCCTACACCAGCAAGCGCTACGTGGTGCAGAAGAACGAGGAGACGTATCGCAACGTGTTCGTCATCCATTATCCGGATGAAGAGCGCCCCGATGCACGCCCGGCCAAGACCAGTCCGGTGTATGACAAGCTCGCGCGCATGGGCGCGGTGTTCGGTCAGCGCTACGGCTGGGAGCGGGCCAATTGGTTCGCCCCGCCGGGCGTGGAAGCGAAGGACAAGTGGAGCTTCCGCCGCTCGAATTATTTCGAGCATGTCGGCGTCGAGGCCTTGCGCATGCGCAAGGATGTCGGCGTGATCGACCTGTCGCCGTTCACCAAGCACGAGGTCACCGGCCCGGGTGCCGAAGCGTGGCTCGACAGCCTGGTCGCAAACAAGGTGCCGACCAAGATCGGCCGCATCGCGCTGTGCCACGCGCTGACGCGCCGCGGCGGAATCCGCTCGGAATTCACGATCACGAAGATCGCGGATAACCATTTCTACGTGGTGAGTGCGGGCGCCGCGGAACGCTACGACGCCGATTATCTGCAGCAGATGTTGCCGACCGTCCCCGACGCGGCGGGAAACCCGGCCGGCGGCGTGAGCTTGCGCAACACCACCACCAGCCGCGGCGTATTCGTGCTGGCAGGGCCGCGTTCGCGCGATGTGCTGGCCAAGTTGACCGACACGCCGCTGGACAATGCGGCCTTCCCGTGGCTCACGGGCCAGGTGGCCGAAGTGGGCCTGGCGGTCGACGTGTACCTGCTGCGCGTCAACTTCGTAGGCTCCCTGGGCTGGGAATTGCACTTCCCGATCGAGTACGCGCATCACCTGTTCGATGCGATCTTCGCCGCCGGCGAGGCATTCAAGATCGGCATGGTGGGCATGCGGGCCATGGAATCGCTGCGCTTGGAGAAGTCCTATCGCATGTGGGGTTCGGATTTGAGCCCCGACTACACGCCCTACGAGTCGGGACTCGATCGTTTCGTGCGCTTGAACAAGGGCGCCTTCATCGGCAAGGAGGCGCTCGAGAAGCAACTGAAGGACGGCGTGCCGCACCGCTTCGTCACGTTCGAAGTGCACGGGGTCACGGATGCCGATGCATTGGGCAACGAACCCTTGTTCGATGCCACGGGCAACCTCGTCGGCCGCGCGACGGCCGGGTATTACGGCCACGCACTGGGCAAGAGTCTGGGGCTAGGCTACGTCAAACCGGAATTCGCGGCCGTGGGCGGCGAGCTGCAAATCGAAATCCTGGGCGAACGCAAGAAGGCCACGATTCTCGTAGACTCGCCGTACGATCCGGAAAACAAAGAGCTTCGGGCCTGAAGGTCGCCGCGCATACGTCATGAGCAGGCAATCATTTTCGGCATTGGCGCTGATCCGGCGCGGCTTGTCGGGCCATCTGGGCTGGCAGAAGCAATGGCGCAAGCCCGAGCTTAAAGCCGCCTACGATGCGGTCATCGTCGGCGGCGGCGGCCATGGCCTGGGCGCGGCTTATTATCTGGCGAAGCAGCACGGGCTCACCAACATCGCGGTGCTGGAGAAGGGCTGGATCGGCGGCGGCAACACCGGGCGCAACACGACCATCATCCGCTCGAATTATCTGTTCGACGAAAGTGCGGCTCTCTACGACCACTCGCTCAAGTTGTGGGAAAATCTATCGCAGGACCTGAACTACAACGTCATGTTCTCGCCGCGCGGCGTCATGATGCTGGCGCACACGGTGCACGACATCCAGGTATCCAAGCGCCACGTGCATGCGAATCGCTGCAACGGCGTCGACAACGAGTGGCTCGAACCGGTTGAGGCCAAGGAGTTCTGCCCGTTGCTCAATATCTCGCAGAACATCCGGTATCCGGTACTGGGCGCGGCGCTGCAGCGGCGCGGCGGCACGGCCCGGCACGATGCCGTGGCCTGGGGCTTTGCGCGCGCGGCCGATGAGCTGGGCGTGGACATCATCGAGAACTGCGAAGTGACGGGCATCGATCGCGATGCCGGCGGCGCGGTGACGGGGCTGCAGACGACTCGCGGCGTCATCCGCACCCGCAAGATCGGGGTCTCGGCGGCCGGCAATACCAGCGTGGTGCTGGCGCTCGCGGGCGTGCAGCTGCCGCTCGAGAGCTATCCGCTGCAGGCGTTGGTATCGGAGCCGGTGAAACCCATTTTCCCGTGCGTGGTCATGTCGAACACCATTCATGCGTATATCAGTCAATCGGACAAGGGCGAACTCGTGATCGGTGCGGGCACCGACGCGTATACGTCGTATACGCAGCGCGGCGCATTGCACATCAACACGCATACGCTCGATGCCATCTGCGAACTGTTTCCGAACTTTCGGCGCATGCGCATGATGCGCAATTGGGGCGGCATCGTCGACGTGACGCCCGACCGCTCGCCCATCATCGCCAAAACGCCGGTGAAGGGACTGTACGTCAATTGCGGCTGGGGCACCGGCGGCTTCAAGGCGACGCCCGGCTCGGCGCACGTCTTTGCGCACACCATTGCCCACGACGAACCGCACCCGATCAACGCGCCGTTCACCATCGAGCGCTTCCGCGACGGTTTCCTGATCGACGAGGCCGCGGCGGCTGCCGTGGCCCACTGAGTTCACATGCTGCTCATCGTCTGCCCTTATTGCGGGAAACGCCCTGAACTCGAGTTCACCTACGGCGGCCAGGCGCATCTGGTGCGCCCGGCAAAGCCGGCCGAACTCGACGACCAAACCTGGACCGATTTTCTCTACATGCGTACCAACACCAAGGGCATCTACGCCGAGCGCTGGCGGCATGCGCGCGGCTGCGGACGCTTCTTCAATGCCGTGCGCGACACGACCACGGACCATTTCCTCGCCACCTACGAGTCGGGCCAGCCGCCGCCGGCCCTTCCCGGGTTGACGCCACCGGCACCGCCGCCGCGGAGTTCGACGTGAGCGGGCGTACCGCGAGCGGCGGACGCATCGACCGCACGAAGCCGCTGCGATTTACGTTCGATGGGAAAACCTACCAGGGCTTCGCCGGCGACACCCTGGCGTCCGGCCTATTGGCCAACGGTGTGCACCTGGTCGGGCGCTCGTTCAAGTACCACCGTCCCCGCGGCATCCTGGCGGCGGGTTCGGAGGAGCCCAACGCCTTGGTGACGGTCAGGCGCGATGCGGCACGCGTCACGCCGAACCTGCGCGCCACCCAGGTCGAACTCTATGATGGCCTCGAGGCCATCAGCCAGAATCGCTGGCCGAGTCTGCACCACGATGTCGGGCGCGTGAATGATTTGCTGTCGGCGTTCTTTCCGGCGGGCTTCTACTACAAGACCTTCATGTGGCCGAAAAAAGCCTGGAAGAGCCTGTACGAACCGGTGATTCGGCGCGCGGCGGGGCTGGGCGACGCACCCACCCTGCCCGATCCGGATCGCTATGCGCAGCGCTACGCACACTGCGACGTGCTGGTGGTGGGCGCGGGACCTGCGGGAATCGCCGCGGCGCTGGCGGCCGCCGAGGCCGGCGCACGCGTGTTGCTATGCGACGAGCAAGCGGAATTCGGCGGCAGCTTGCTGGGCGATGGCGCGGCGAGCATCGACGGCGAGCCGGCGCTCTCCTGGGTCGAGCGTTCTGTCGCCGTGCTGCGCCAGAATCCGCGGGTCACCCTGCTCCCGCGCGCGACGGCGTTCGGCTATTTCCCGCACAACCTGATCGGCCTGAACGAGCGCCTGACCGAACACCTCCGGGAGCCTGCGCTGGACCAACCGCGCGAGCGTCTGTGGCAGGTTCGGGCGCGCGCGGTGGTGCTGGCGGCGGGCGCCATCGAGCGCCCGCTGGTGTTCCCGGGCAACGACCGCCCGGGGATACTGCTGGCGGGCGCCGGACAGACTTATCTGAATCGCTACGGCGTGCGAGTGGGCAGCCGCGCGGTCATCGTGACGGCCGCGGACGGCGCCTACCAGGGGGCTCTGGATCTGCACGCGGCCGGGGTCGTGGTCGCCGCCATTGCCGATGTGAGAGCGACGGTCACGGGGGCGTTGCCGGAAGCGGCGCGGCGTGCCGGCATCGATGTGCTGCCCGCATCCACCGTGCTCGGCACCGATGGGGACCTGCGCGTCAGCCGCATCTCGTTGGGCCATGCGCAGGATGGCACGGTGCGCGCGACGCAGCGCCTCAACTGCGATGTGGTGCTGATGTCGGGCGGCTTCACACCGAGCGTGCATTTGTTTTCGCAGTCGCGCGGCAAGCTCGACTGGAGCGAGACCCTCAAGAGTTTCGTGCCGGGCCGATCGGCGGAGAACGAACGCTCTGCCGGCGCCTGCCGCGGCATCTACGATCTCGAGGACGCGTTGGTGGACGGCTGGGCGGCAGGTGTCGCCGCGGCGCCGCAGCCGCTGCATACGCCGCGCAAGTTCGTGGTCGAGGCAGTACTGCGCAGCAACGATGCCTATCTCGGCGCCCTGCCGCTGCCGAGCACACCGCCCAAGGATAAATCCTTCGTCGATTGGCAGCACGACGTGACCACTAGGGATCTCGCGCTCGCGACTCGCGAGGGTTTCCAGTCCATCGAGCACGTCAAGCGCTATACCACCACCGGCATGGCCACCGATCAAGGCAAGACGTCGAATCTCAATGCGATGGCGATCGTGGCGCAGAAGCTCGAGGTGGCGCTGCCGAAGGTGGGACTCACTACGTTCCGCATGCCGTACACGCCGGTCACGTTCGGCAGCTTCGCCGGGATCTCGCGCGGCGACCTGTTCGACCCGGTGCGTATCACGCCCACGCACGAGTGGGCGGCTGCCAGGGGCGCCGTGTTCGAAAACGTCGGGCTGTGGAAGCGCGCGCGGTACTTCCCCCGCGCCGGCGAGGACATGCATGCGGCGGTGGCGCGGGAGTGTCTGGCGGTGCGCAACGCCTGCGGCATTTTCGACGCATCGACGCTGGGCAAGATCGAAGTGGTCGGCGCCGACGCCGCCGAGTTCATGAATCGGCTGTATATCAACAGCTGGACCAATCTCGGCGTGGGACGTTCGCGCTACGGCATTCTATGCCGCGACGATGGGTTCATCTATGACGATGGCGTCGTGGCGCGCACCGCGACCGATCGGTTCCACGTGACCACCACCACGGGCGGCGCACCGCGGGTGCTCGCCATGATGGAGGATTACCGCCAGACCGAGTGGCCGGAACTCAAGGTGTGGCTCACCTCCACCACCGAACAGTGGGCGGTGATTGCCGTCCAAGGGCCGCGTGCGCGCAGCGTGCTCGAATCGCTGGTCGAGGGCATCGACATCGGCGCCGCGGCCATGCCGCACATGAGCGTGGGCCGCGGCACGATCCGCGGCATTCCGATGTTGCTGTTCCGCGTGAGCTTCTCGGGCGAACTCGGCTTCGAGGTCAACGTGCCGGCGGACTTCGGCGCCGCCGTCTGGGAAGCGATCTACGCGGCGGGCCAGCCCCACGGCATGGTGCAATACGGCACCGAGACCATGCACGTGCTGCGCGCCGAGAAGGGCTACATCATCGTGGGCCAGGACACGGACGGCACCGTGACGCCGGACGATGCGGGCTTGACGTGGGCGATCGGCAAGACCAAAGCCGACTTCGTGGGCAAGCGCTCCTTGGAGCGCGCGTCGATGAAAACCGCGAACCGCAAACAGCTGGTGGGGTTGCGCACGCGCAGCCCCGGCGTCGTGCTCGAAGAAGGCGCCCAGGTCGCGGCCAAACGCGGACAGCAGCCGCCGATGGAACTCATCGGGCATGTGACCTCGGCGTATGCCAGCAGTGTGTTGGGATATTCCATCGCGCTGGCATTGGTGGCCGGCGGCCGCGCCAAGCTCGGACAGACGCTGTACGTGCCCATGCCGGAGGGCGAGCTCGAAGTGGAAGTCACCTCGCCGATTTTCTACGACCCGACCGGAGGCCGCATCAATGGTTGAGATGGCCGCACGTCGCGCACCGGCAATCGCGAATACCGCATGGCTCAAGCCGCTGCCCCCCGCCACGCGCTTCTCCTTTTATGGCGATGCCGGGGCGCGCGCCGCCGCGGCGGCTGTTTGGGGGGGGGAGTTCTCAGAGGAAGCCTGTCGAGCGCATGCCCACTCGACACGTGCGACCCTCTGGCTGGGTCCGGACGAATACCTGTTGCTGGATTTTGCGGCCGGCGCGCCGGGGGCGGCACCCGGTGCAACAGGTGCCGCTAGCGCATCTGCCGGCAGCCCGCCGGACGACGCCCATGCCGCGGCCGAACTCGCCGCAGCGCTCGAACGCGCCCTTGGCACCCTGCCGCATTCGCTGGTGGATATCAGCCATCGGCAATTTGCACTCGAGGTGAGCGGCCCCCACGCGGCCGCCATTTTGAACGGCGCCTGCCCGCTCGATCTCGACATTGGCGAGTTTCCGATCGGCATGTGCACTCGCACCGTACTCGCCAAGGCGGACATCGTGCTGTGGCGCACGGACGAGGACACATTCCACTTAGAGGTTTGGCGCTCGTTCGCCGGCTACGTCACCGGAATTTTGAGCGAGATCGCGGCGGAGTTCTACCCGCGCTCGGGCGCTTGACCGGCGGTTAGTCGCCGCCGCAGAGGAACTGACCGGCGCTACCCCTCCGCGCCGCGCGCGCCGGCCACGAGCACCGGTCGAAGCTGCCGCACCGTATCGGGTACTCCCGCCTGGATGACACAGCTCAGGAACGTTCGGAGAAACATGGGAGGGCCGAGCCAAAAACGCCATTGGATTCGAGTGATCGACGATGGCAGACTCATAGCCAATTCGCGAACGCGAGCTTTGATGATCGAGGTTACTCCGCCATGTCTACGGTCCGAATCGCGCTCGCTAACATCCGGTTTCCGCCCAGCGCCGAGCAATCGGTGGAACTTGCCGCCGACGCCATCCATCGGGCATCGCTCGAAAGCGCGGATTTGATTTGCTTTCCCGAATGCTACATCCCCGGCTATCGAGCGGCGGGCAAGCCGGTTGCGCCACCCGATCGACAATTTCTGGAACGCGCATGGTCGGACGTTGCCGCGGCCGCCGCGAAGGCGCAGGTGGGCGTCGTGATGGGCACGGATCGCATCGTGGATGGAGGCTTCCGGATCTCGGCGCTCGTGGTCAATCGCGACGGCACCATTGCCGGATTCCAAGACAAAGTTCAGCTAGACCCGTCGGAGGAGGCGATGTACCTGCCGGGTATCGAGCGCCGTCTCTTCCGGGCGGGTCCCCTGACATTCGGTATCGCGATCTGCCATGAGGGATTCCGTTATCCCGAGACGGTTCGCTGGGCGGCGATGAGGGGCGCGCACCTGGTATTCCATCCCCACTTCACCGAGGCTGAGCCCCACGGTTACCGCCCCGAACGCTATGCCGATCCGGAGAATTCGTTCCACGAAAAGTCGATCCTCTGCCGCGCCGCGGAGAACACCTGTTTTGTCGCCACGGTCAACTGCTCCAGCGAGGGATCGCCCACGACGTCGGCGGTGGTGCGACCCGACGGTACGCTGCTCGACTATCAGCCCTACGGCAAGGAAGGGCTGCTCGTCGCGGACATCGATCTCGCCGAGGCCACGGGCCTGCTGGCGTCGAGATACCGGCCCCATGCAGACAGGGCACTCGCGATTTTGTAAAATTTCGCCATGAAGCGAGCCCGCCCCCGTGCAGATTGATGCCCCCATCCGCTCGTTGGGCTACGTCGACAGCGCGAAACTCATCGCGCGGGTGCGGGCGGTCGAGGAGAGCGCTTGGTACGCCGATCCCCGGCGCCAGGAAGACTACGAAGTGCATGCCGAAACGCAATCCATCATCCTGGTGTTCTTCAGCGGCTGGCCGGAAGTTCAAGTCACCCATACCAAGGGCTGGGATGCGTTCGGCGATGTCACCATGCCCATCATGGAAAGCATCGTGGGCAGGCACTACGCCCCGGGCGGCATGGTGCTGCGCGTGGTGCTGGCGCGGCTGCTGCCACAGTGCCGAATCGATCCGCATTGGGACAAACATCCGTCGTTCTCGATCGCGCACCGCATTCACGTGCCGCTGCTGACCAACCCCGAGGTCGAGTTCATCGTGGGCACGGAGCGCATCGCGACTGCGCCCAACCAAGCCTTCGAGCTGAACAACAAGATGCCGCACAGCGTCACGAATCGCGGCGAGACGCCGCGTATCCATCTTATTTTCGACTACGCGCCCGATCCGGGTTGAGCGCCGCCACGGGCAGGCTGCCCACCCTCCTGGCCTCCTCGGTGATCCGCGGAACGCAGCTCGGCGAAAGCCATGGCGGCCTGTATCGCATCGATCTCGATCGCAGCTTGGTCGAACTCAAACTGGATTGGAATTCCACCGGCATCGACATCGCCGGCCGCGGCGGCGACCGCGGTCTGCGCGGCATCGCCTTCTACGGAGAGTGCATATTGGTGGCGGCCAATGCGGCGCTGCTGGTGCTCGACCGGGACTTTCGCGTGCTGGAGTCGTTCACGAATCCCTACCTGCAGCACTGCCATGAGATCAGCGTGGTCAACGACCTGGTATTCCTGACGGCCACCGGCGTCGACAGCGTGCTGTCCTTCGACCTGAAGAAGAAACGTTTCGTCGGCGGCTGGCATTTGAGCGCGACGGGCGACGCCCTGAACTTGCGCGGCTTCGATCCGACATCCGGCGGCCCCGGCCCGAGCCATCGATTTCACATCAACTCGGTCACCGCATCGGCCACCGGCATGTGGTTCAGCGGCCTGTACACGCCGGGTCTGCTATACACCGACGGCAATGGCTTGAGTCTGGCGGCGCCGCTGCCTGAAGGCACTCACAATGCGCAGCTCTTGAACGGCGGCGTGCTCTACAACGACACGGCGGCCGATCGAGTCTGTTACCGCCGCAGCGGCGCGACGACGGCGTTCGCCGTTCCGGACTTCGCGCCCGGGGATATCGTCAACGCCCACCGCTATTCGTCGACCGTCGCACGCCCGGGATTCGCGCGCGGTCTGTGCGCGCTGGGCGACGGCCTGGTCGCCGGCGGCTCGTCGCCTTCCACGATCTCGGTTTACGACCTGCGCACGGGACAGCGCGTGGCGCAACACACGCTCTCCATGGACGTGCGCAATGCCGTCCACGGCCTCGCGGTGTGGCCGTTCTCATGATTCACCGTGTCAGCGCTGCGCGGTGCGCCAATTGCTCGCGGCGTAGAACGGCGCGTTCTCGGGCGCCAGCATCCCCTTGCCGAGAATGTGATCGGCGGCCTTTTCCGCGAGCATGATGGTGGGCGCGTTCAGATTGCCGGTGGTCACCGAGGGCATGATGGAGGAGTCCACGATGCGCAGTCCCTCGAGGCCGTAGACGCGCGTCTGCGGATCGACCACAGCCATGGGGTCGTCGGCCGAACCCATCTTGCACGAGCAGGACGGGTGGTAGGCGCTTTCGACCTTGGCGCGAATGAAGGCATCGATCTGCTCATCGGTCTGCACCTCCGCGCCCGGCTGCAGCTCGCGCCCACGGTAGCGGTCGAACGCAGCTTGCGCAAAGATCTCGCGGGTCAGGCGCACGCAGGCGCGCATCTCGGTCCAGTCGTCGGGTTCGCTCAGGTAGTTGAACAGGATGCGCGGTTTGTCGAGCGGGTTGCCCGAAGCAAGGCGCACCCAGCCGCGGCTCTTGGTGCGCATCGGGCCGACATGGGCCTGAAAGCCGTGCTCCTGGGCCAGGGTCGAACCGTCGTAGGCCACGGCCATGGGCAGGAAATGATACTGGATGTCCGGGTACGCGATGCCCGCCCGGCTGCGGATGAAACCGCAGGTCTCGAAATGATTGGTGGCGCCGAGGCCGTCCTTGCGCAGCAGCCAGCGCGCGCCGATCAGCGCGCGGCTCCACATATCGATCGAGGAATACAGCGTGATGGGTTCCTTGCACGCCACTTGGAAATAGAACTCCAGGTGATCCTGGAGATTTTCCCCGACACCGGGCAGATCGTGCACCACATCGATACCGTGCGAGCGCAATTCCGCGGCGGGTCCCACCCCGGAGAGCTTCAACAACTGGGGCGAGTTGACGGGTCCGCCGCAGAGAATCAGCTCTTCACACTCGACCCGATGCGTCGACCCTGCGTGCGTGTACTCGAGCGCGCGCGCACGCCGGCCCTCGAACACGATGCGGGTCGCGAGCGCATGGGTGAGCACTTTGAGGTTCGGCCGGCGCATCGCCGGGCGCAGGTAGGCGTTGGCGGCGCTGCAGCGTCTGCCGCCGCCCACGGTCATGTCCATGCGACCGAAGCCTTCCTGCTGGAAGCCGTTGACGTCGGCGGATTGCGGATAGCCCGCCTGGCCGGCGGCGGCCAGCCACGCGGCGTGCAACGGATTTTTCAGCGTGCCATAGCGGGTCTGCAGCTTGCCGTTCGCACCGCGATAGTCGTCGCCGCCTTCCTCGCGCTTCTCGGCGCGCCGAAAATACGGCAACACGTCGCTGTAGGACCAGCCGGCCGCACCCTCTTCCTGCCAGCGCTCGAAATCGTGGGGATTGCCGCGGATGTACACCAGGCCGTTGATCGACGAGGACCCGCCCAGTACCTTGCCGCGCGGCGTGTGCATGCTGCGCCCATTCAAGTGCGGCTCAGGCTCCGTGTGATAGAACCAGTTGTACTTCGGCATGTTCATCGGTATCGACAGCGCCGAGGGCATCTGGATGAAAATGGATCGGTCCGAGCCGCCGTATTCGAGCAGCAACACCCGCCGCGTCCCGTCGGCGCTCAGCCGGTCCGCCAGTACGCATCCCGCGGATCCCGCGCCGACGATCACCGTATCGAAACTGTCATTCGCCATGATCTTTCCTCAAAGGTCGGCCGGTCGAGCGGCGTTGCGCAGCCGCCGCGTCAATACGGCGCATCGATGTCGCCCATGGCAACGTAGACGCTCTTCAATTGTGTGTAGTGTTCGATCGCGGCCCGTCCGTTCTCGCGGCCGAGCCCTGACATCTTGACGCCGCCGAACGGCATCTCGACGGGCGTTACGTTGTAGTGATTGATCCAGCAGGTGCCCGCCTGCAACTGCGCGATCACCCGGTGTCCGCGCGTCAGATCGTTGGTGAACACGCCGGCCGCCAGTCCGAATTCAGTGGCGTTGGCGCGCGCGATGACTTCGCCTTCGTCCTCGAAATCCATGACGGACATGACGGGGCCGAAGATCTCCTCGCGCACGATGCCCATGTCGTCGCGGCAATCGTCGAAAATCGCGGGGGCGACGAAATAGCCCTTGCTTAAAGGACCGGCGGTGACTCGCCTGCCGCCGATCAGAAGTTTCGCGCCCTCGGCGCGGCCGCGATCGATGTAGCTCAACACCTTGTGCATGTGTTGCTCGGATACCAGCGCACCCACCTGCGTCGCCGGGTCCATCGGGTCGCCGATCCGCATGGCGCCGACGCGCTTGACCAGCCGTTCGAGGAACGCCGCTTTGATGGACGAGTGCACGAACACGCGCGTGGCGTTCGAGCACACCTGGCCCGACGAATAGAAATTCGCCAGCAGGGCGCCGGACACGGCGTTGTCGAGCTTCGCATCGCCGAACACGATGAGCGGCGATTTGCCGCCGAGTTCGAGCGTCACGTTCTTGAGGGTTTGCGCCGCATCGCTCATGACGGCCTTGCCCGTGCCCACTTCCCCGGTGAGCGACACCTTGCGAATATCGGGATGCCGGGTGAGCAGCCGCCCGGTTTCCGCGAAACCCTGCACGACTTGGAAGACGCCGGCGGGCAAGCCCGCTTCCAATAGAATCTCTTCGAGCTTCACCGCCGTGAACGGCGTGAGTTCGGCCGGCTTGAAGATCATGGCATTGCCGCAGGCGAGCGCGGGGGCAGCCTTCCAGCAGGCGATCTGCAGCGGATAATTCCAGGCGCCGATACCGGCGACCACGCCTAAGGGCTCGCGCCGGGTGTAGCCGAACGCCTGCGGGCCCAGATCGATGTGCTCGCCGCTCAAGCTCTGGGCGAGCGCGGCGAAATACTCGAAACAATCCGCGCCGGAAATCACGTCGACGACCAGGGTTTCCTGGATGGGCTTGCCGGTGTCGCGCGATTCGAGTTCGGCCAGCTCTCGATTGCGGGAGCGCAAGAGTTCCGCGGCGCGGCGCAGAATCCGCGCTCGCTCGGCCCCCGTCATGGCCGCCCAGGTCACTTGCGCGCGTTGCGCGGCGCGCACGGCAGCGTTGACCTCGGTGGCACCGGCCACCCTGACGTAGCCCAAGACCTCACCGGTGGCTGGATTGAACGAAGCGAAACGCTCGCCCGCCGACGGCGCGGCAGTGCGGCCGGTACGCTCGCCCGCCTTGGACCCGCCGGACCCGGTTTCATCGGACTCGGGCGCGGGCGCCGCGCGCGTTCCATTCAATCGTCCGTCGACGAATTCCGTGAGCAGGGCGCGGGCGCTCTCGCTGTCCGCTTCACGCCAGCCCGAGAGCGCCGCGCGCAGCCATACGCCGTCGATCATCGCCGCGATCATGGCCGCCAGGTTCCGGGCCTCGTCCGGAGCCACCAATTGCTTCAGAGCACTGCGCAAATTGCTGAGGGTGCGGCGCTGGTAAGCGGATTGAACTCGTTTCAGACTCGGAACCTGCAGCACCTGTCCCCAGAAGGCGAGCCACGCGGTACCGGTTCGCTGGGCGAACTCCTCCGGCGACAAATTGGCATCGATGACGGCTTGGATGCGGGCGCGCGGCGTGCTGATCTGGCGCAAGCGGGCGCGCACATGATCGCCCACCCGCCGTGCCAGCAAGCGGAATGCCGCATCCATCAAACCGTCCTTGTCGCCGAAGTAATGCGCGACCAATCCCGGGGTGACACCGGCGCGTCCGGTGATTTGCGCGAGCGTGGTGCCGACATAGCCAAGTTCAGCTAGGCTGTCGATGGTCACGTCGATCAGCTGGCGGCGCCGTGAATCTTCCAGCGGCTCGACCGAAGTGGGTGCAGGAATCACTGATTGTGTGTTCAATTTTGGTGCCTTTGCGCTGTCCGGAGGGCTCTTGTAGACGGCCTGCATGACTACCGTCTACTATGCGAATCGACGACTAATTCTTATAATTTCAATCTTTTAGGGATGTTGTTTGAACGCCACCAAGTCCTCGTTAAACGACCATTCAAAGCCTCGCTCCCCGGACCGATCATGCCGCCCCATGGAGCGCACGGTCAAGTCGGCGTTCAGGGCCGCTGCCACCCGACTTCGGGCTCTTTTTCTCCTGATTGCCGCGCTCGCCCTCTCGGTGGCCGGAGCTCCGCTGCGCGCCGCTGCGGCGCCCGACCGCGATCCGGCGAGCTGTCGCAACGTGCGCTTCTCCGATGTCGGCTGGACCGATGTCACGGCCACGACCGCGCTGGTGGCGCAGCTCCTGCGCACCATCGGCTACACGCCCAGCATCACGGTGCTGTCCGTGCCCGTCACGTTCGCCTCGATGCAGAACAAGGATGTCGATGTATTCCTGGGTAACTGGATGCCGGCGCAGGCAGCCGATCGTGGCCCCTTTCTTGCTGACGGCTCGGTGGTCGTCGTGGGAGCGAATCTGGAAGGGGCCAAGTACACGCTCGCCGTACCCGCCTTCACTTACGCCGCGGGACTGCGCGACTTCAACGACATCAAGCAGTTCGCGCCCGCTCTCAACAAAGAGATTTACGGCATCGAGGCGGGCAACGATGGCAATCGCCTGGTGCTGAAAATGCTCAAGCAGGACATGTTCGGCCTCGGCGACTTCAAACTGGTCGAGTCGAGCGAACAAGGGGAACTCGCGCAGGTCGAGCGCTCGATCCGCAACAAGCAGCCCATCGTCTTCCTGGCATGGGAACCGCATCCCATGAACATGCGCTTCGATCTCAAGTACCTGGCCGGCGGCGATGAGGTCTTCGGTCCGAACTACGGCGGCGCCACCATCTACACGCTGACGCGCAAGGGCTTCAGCAGCGAGTGTCCCAACGTCGGGCGGCTGCTCACCAATTTGAAATTCAGTTTGCGCGGCGAGAGCGAAATGATGGCGGCCATCCTCGATCGGCACGAACAACCGGATATCGCCGCGGCCGAGTGGCTCAAAGCCAATCCCACCGTGACCAAGGCGTGGCTCGCCGGTGTCACCACCTTCGACGGCAAGCCGGCGACCAGCGCCATGACTCACTCGATCCCGCCGCCGCGCCCGGGCGGCTTCGAACAGTGGGTGGTCAGTCATAAAATTCCGGTGGGCGACACCATGGCGACCGTCATCGACAGCATCAAGACCCATGGCATGTTCGTGTTCGATGGGATTTCCATCGTGATACGCGGCATGGTGAATGGGGTCACGGCGGTGCTGCGTGCCGTACCCGCACCCTGGCTCATCTTAGGTATAGCCGTCCTGGCCTACGGCTTGCGTCGCTCCTGGGCGTTGACGGCTTTCGTGGCGCTGGCCTTGTTGTTCATCCTCAATCAAGGCTACTGGATCGCGACCTTGGAGACGCTGTCGCTGGTACTGGTCGCCACCCTGGCATCCGCGGCGATCGGCATTCCCTTAGGGATAGCGGCTGCGCATCGTCCGCGGCTCTTTGCCGCGCTGCGCCCGGTGCTCGATCTGATGCAGACCCTGCCGACGTTCGTCTATTTGATTCCGACCCTCGTGCTGTTCGGCCTGGGTGTCGTGCCGGGACTCATCTCCACCGTCATCTTTGCATTGCCGGCGCCCATCCGCATGACCCATCTCGGCATTTCCACGGTGCCACGCCCGCTCATCGAAGCGGGCGAAGCCTTCGGCGCCACGCCCATGCAACTGCTCTGGAAAATCGAACTGCCGAGCGCGGCCGGCACCATCATCGCCGGCATCACTCAGTGCATCATGTTGAGCCTGTCGATGGTGGTGATCGCGGCACTGGTGGGCGCCGGCGGCCTGGGCGTACCGGTGGTCAGGGCGCTCAACTCCGTGCAAGTCGGCATGGGATTCGAGGCGGGGTTCACCATCGTGCTGCTCGCCATCATTTTGGATCGTATCAGCAGGCCCAAAGAACGCGGAGCAACGCGATGACTGCAGCAGTGGAATTTCAAAACGTCGACATTCTGTTCGCCCGGCAACCCGGCCGCGACGGCCGCAAGGCCATCAAGGAGGCGGTTGCGGCCCTGGACGCGGGCGGCACGCGCACGCAGATCCAGGAGAAATACGGCGTCATCGTCGGGGTCGCCGACGCGTCCTTGAGCGTGGCGCGCGGCGAGATCTCCGTGCTCATGGGCTTGTCGGGCTCGGGCAAGTCCACGCTGCTGCGCGCCGCCAATGGCCTGAACCCCGTCACCCGCGGTCACGTGCTGGTGCGCGACGGAGAATCCTCCATCGATGTCGCCACCTGCGACACCGCGCAGATGCGCCGTGTGCGCCGCGAGCGCGTGGCCATGGTGTTTCAGCAATTCGGTCTGCTGCCGTGGCGCACGGTGCGCGAGAACGTGGGCTTCGGCTTGGAATTGCGCGGCGAGAGCGCCGAGACGCGCAACAGCATCGTCGACGAGAAGCTGCAACTGGTGGGCCTCTCGCAATGGGCCGAGCGGTATGTCAGCGAGCTGTCCGGCGGCATGCAGCAACGCGTGGGACTCGCCCGCGCGTTCGCGACCGATGCGGACATTCTATTGATGGACGAGCCGTTTTCGGCTCTCGATCCGCTGATTCGCGGCAAGCTCCAGGACGAACTGCTGGCGCTGCAGGAGCGCGTGAAGAAAACCATCCTGTTCGTCAGTCACGACCTCGATGAGGCGCTGCGGCTGGGCGACCGGATTTCCATCCTGCAGAACGGCAGGATCATTCAGACGGGCACCGCGGAGGACATCGTCCTCGCACCCGCGGACGACTACGTCGCCGAGTTCGTGCGCCACATGAATCCGCTCGACGTGCTCACCGGCAGCATGATCATGAATGAGCGGGCCAACATGGTTGCGGAAGGCAACGTGCTCTGGCTCGACGACCGGCGCCGCTACGCGCTGTCCCTCGGCGGCTCGGACGAAGCCCTCGAGCTGCAGCTCGACGGCATGGCGCACGCCCTGCGGCATGTCCACGACGATGCCGGCGTCGCGAATCCCGAGCCCGGCTTGGTGGTGGCGCCCGCCTCCTTCTCCTTGCAATCCATCATTCAACTGCGCCAGTCGACCGGCCACCCGGTCGTGCTGTCCGAAGGAGGCAGGATCATCGGCGTATGCAGCGAGACGGAAATCATCCGCGCGCTCGCGGGGAGCCGCCAGTAGTTGCTCTGAAGCCCTTTAAATATTATTATGAAAATAATATAAACTACGGTTGCCACCCCCGTGGCGCAAGGACCCTCCATGAACCACGACGTAGTCATTTCCTGCGCGGTTACCGGTGACGACACCAAGGTGACCAAGAGCCCGCATTGCGCCGTCACGCCCGAACAGATCGCGGCCACCGCCATCGCGGCGGCGCAGGCCGGCGCCGCCATCGTCCACATCCACGTGCGCGACCCCGAGACCGGCAATTTCAGCATGGAGACGCGCCACTACCGCGAAGTGGTCAAACGCATCCGCGAGAGCAAGGTCGACGTCATCGTCAATCTGACCTGCGGCATGGGCGGATACATCGTGGTGGGCGAGAACGGCCTGAAGGACACGCCCGCTCCGGGCAGCGACTTCGTCACCCAGGAAGATCGCATGCGCCATGTGATCGATCTGTGTCAGGAAGGTCTGTACCGCCCCGACATCGCGACCCTCGACTGTGGCTCCTTGAATTTCGGCGACGGCAATCGCGCCTACGTGTCCACCCCCAACTACCTGCGCCAGGGCGCCGCCATCGCCCGCGACCTGGGCGTCAAGCCTGAGATGGAAGTGTTCGACACCGGCAATCTCTGGTTTGTGAAACAGCTCATCAAGGAAGGCCTGCTCACCGGCCCGGCGCTCATCCAGCTGTGCATGGGCATTCCCTGGGGCGTCCCCGCCGACATCGGTCATTTGATGGCCATGGTCAATTCCCTGCCCGAGAACTGCAACTGGGGCACCTTCGCCATCAGCCGCATGCAAATGCCCTGGGTGGCCCAGTCGATATTGGCGGGCGGCAACGTTCGCGTCGGTCTCGAGGACAATTTGTACCTGAGCAAGGGCGTGTACGCGAGCAACGCGCAGTTGGTGGAGAAGGCGCGCACCATCATCGAGGCCATGGGCGCACGGGTCCTTACCGCCGCGCAAGCCCGCGAAAAACTGCAGCTGCGTTGAACGCTCCGGTGCAGAACGCCCTGCCCGTGTACCGCACGGCCATTCGGCCCGAATGGATCGACTACAACGGACATTTGCGCGATGCCTACTATGGAGTGATCGTCAGTTACGCGATCGACGGCTTCATGGACCAGGTGGGCTTGGACGCGGCCTACCGCGAGCGCACGCACTGCACCTTGTACACGCTGGAGCTGCACATGCACTACCAGCACGAGGTCAAGAGCACCGACCAACTCGCTGTCGCCTCGTCGGTGTTGGACGCCGATCGCAAGCGCATCCACTTAGGATGCCGCTTCTCCTGTCCGCGCCTGAGCGAGCCGGTCGCGACCTGCGACGTCATGCTGCTGCACGTACATCAGGGGGATACTCCGGCCAGCGCGGCGTTTCCGCCCGACATCGAGCAGCGTCTCCAGTCGCTCAAATTATCGGCCGACGCGAGCGCCGCGTGGCGTCCGGCCTCGCGCAAGATCGAAATCAAGCGCCGCTGATCTCATGCCGGTCGACATTCAACGGCTCATCGCGCCGCGCAGCATCGCGCTGATCGGCGCAACCGCCTGGACGGACGCGGTGGCCGCCGGCAACAAGGCCGTGGGCTATCCCGGTGTGATCCGGCGTGTGCATCCGACGCGCCCATCGACCGCGGCGACCACGTACTATCGCTCCGTGGCGGACCTGCCCGAAGCGCCGGATTCCGCGTTCATCGCCGTTCCAAACCACGAAGCGCCGGGCGTCGCAGCCGCGCTGGCCGCACGCGGCGCCGGCGGCTTCGTGTGCTTCACCGCCGGCTTCTCGGAGACCGGCAGCGCCGCAGGGGACGAACTCACGCGCGAGTTGCTGCGAAGCGCGGGCGATGTGCCCTTCTTCGGCCCGAATTGCTACGGCTTCGTGAATTTCTTCGATCGCGCGGCCATGATGCCGGACCAGGTGGTGGGGCCGCCCATCGAGCGTGGAGTGGCCCTCATCTGTCAGAGCGGCACCATCGCCCTCACGCTGATGTTCAACCAGCGCTCCTTGCCCATCGGCTGTCTGTTCACGGTGGGCAATCAGAGCCGGTTGGCGGTCGAAGATCTCATCGAGATTCTTTGCGACGATCCGCGCGTCACCGCCTTCGGACTGTATCTGGAAGGAATCAAGGACGCCGACGCCCTGGCGCGCGCCGCCGACAAGGCGCGCGTGGCGGGCAAACCCATCGCCGTGGTCAAATCGGGCCGCACCGCCGCGGCGGCCCGCACCGCTCACAGCCACACGGGCGCATTGGCCGGAGCGGATTCGGTGTTCGAGGCCTTTTGCCGGCAGGCGGGCCTGGCGCGCTGCGACACCTTGGCCACCCTGTGTGAAACCTTGAAGCTCTTTCATACCGGCGGCGTGCTGCCCGGACGCAAGGTGCTCGTCATGGGAGCCTCGGGCGGCGACATGGCGATGACCGCGGACGTGGCGCGCTCGCTCGATTTGGAGTTCGCGCCCATCCCCGCCGAACAGGCGGCGATCCTGCAGGAACAACTCACCGATCGGGTCACGGTGGCCAATCCGTTCGATATCCATACCTATCTATGGTTCGATCCGCCGGCACTCGGCCGGGTGTTCTCGACCGCGCTGCGCGCGGGCTACGATGCGGTCGGCTTCATGCTCGACCGGCCGCCGGAGGATCGCGCCGACGTGTCCTCTTACGACGTCGTCATCGACGAATTCATCGCGGCCTCGCACGGCGCGCCCTCGCGCGCCGCCCTGATCGCCTCGCTGCCCGAAACCATCAGCGAGCGAATTCGCAAGCGATGCCTCGACGGCGGCGTCATCCCGCTGCAGGGACAGCGCGAGGCGCTCGAGGCGTTGGCACTGGCCGGCGGCGTAGGCGACTCGTGGCATGCCGGCGCGGGCGTACATCTGCAGCTTCCGGCGCACCGCGGCCCGGACTCCGCGAACCTGAGCGGGATCGACCCGGTGTACAGCTTGAGCGAGGCCGCGGGCAAGAGTGCGCTCGCCGCCTTCGGCGTGCCCATCCCGGCGGGCAAAGTAGTCGCTGCCCACGCGGTCGCACGGACTGCGGCCGAGTTAGGCTTTCCCGTCGTCATCAAAGCCGTGAGCGCGCACCTGGAACACAAGACCGAGGTGGGCGGCGTCGTTTTGAACGTACGCAGCACCGCCGAGGCCGCCGCTGCCGCCGAGAGACTGGCGGCGCTGTCGGAGACTCTGTTGGTGGAACAGATGACGACCGACGGCGTCGCCGAAATTCTGGTCGGCATCATCGTCGATCCGCAGTTCGGTCAGGTTCTGGTCATCGGCGCCGGCGGCGTGCTCACCGAACTGCTCGCCGACAGCGTGAGCCTGCTGCCGCCCTGGACGCCGGAGTGCATCGCGGCCGGTATCGACAGGCTGAAGACGGCGGCTCTTTTGCAAGGGTACCGCGGCAAACCGGCCGGCGATCGGGACGCCTTGATTGCCGCCATCGTGAGCGTCGGCCGTTACGCCTCCGAAAACCAGTCGACGCTGGTCGAAATCGACGTGAATCCCATCATCGTGCGTCCCGCCGGCAAGGGCGTGGCGGCCGTGGATACGATGATCCGCCTCAAAACTCTGCCACACGCTTAAGGGGTAACACATGTCGGATGGAGTCAATGCCGTCAAAGCCGGCGACATCTTGGAAGTCACCATCGATCGACCGAAAGCGAACGCCATCGATTTGGCGGCGAGCCGGCGGCTGAATGACATCTTTACATCGTTTCGCGACGACAAGAGCTTGAAGATCGCCATCATCACCGGCGCCGGCGACCGCTTCTTCTCGCCGGGCTGGGACCTCAAAGCGGCCGCCGCCGGTGAGCAATCGGACGAGGATTGGGGCGTGGGCGGCTTCGGCGGCCTCAACTATCCGCGCAACCTCAACAAGCCCATCATTTCCGCGGTCAACGGCATCGCCTGCGGCGGCGGCTTCGAGGTGGTGTTGGGCACCGATATCATCGTCATGGAAGAGCACGCGAAATTCGCGCTTCCCGAAATCAACGTCGGCGTTTTGCCCGACGCCGGCACCGTGAAGTTGCGGCGGCGAATCCCCTACCACGTCGCCGTGGAATTCCTGTTGACCGGACGCTGGATGGACGCCACCGAGGCCAAACACTGGGGCCTGGCGAACCACGTGGTTCCCAAGGGCCAGGGTATGGTCAAGGCGCGCGAGATCGCACGCCAGCTGGCGGATGGGCCACCGCTGCTGTTTCCGGCGATCAAGCAGCTGCTGCGGCATAGCGAAATGGTGCCCGAACACGAGGCGTTCGAGCTGCACGATTCGCTCGACCTGGTGCAACAGGTAATCCGCTCCGAGGACCTGAAGGAAGGCACCCGAGCGTTTGCGGAGAAGCGCAAGCCGCAGTGGACGGGCCGCTAGGGAATTACCCTAGGAATCCCCCTAGCCAGGCGTCGCATTTACGTCCAAGCTGCGCGCATGGAAATCCTGTTGGTGGAAGACAGTCCGGAGGTGAGCATGATTACGGTGGAATACCTCACCGAATTAGGCCACCAGGTAGTGGCCGTCGCGGACGCCGAACGGGCCATCGAACAGGTGGCGCAACGCTCTTTCGATGCCGTCATGACCGACGTGAGTCTGCCCGGCATGTCCGGCATCGAGCTTGCCAAAGCGCTCATTACCCGATATCCCAAGATGCCCGTGGTCATTGCGTCCGGCTATGGCGCCCTGAACGTCGAATTTCTGCTGGGCGAGCGCCAACGCAACGTCATGGTGTTGCCAAAACCCTACGACATGGAAATGCTGGAAAAGACCCTCGGCCAGGCGGCCCTTTTCGCAACGACCTGAGGCGGAGGCCTCAGGCGTATTGCAGGCCCCGCGTCCGGCTTCGGCCCGCGCGGGCCAGCGATAATCCGGAGTGTTGCCGCGGCGCCTGCGCCATCACCACCCCGAGGGCACGACGCCACGCGATGGCTTGCGGAGCCGGCTCCGGCGGATCATAGGGCGCTTGCGGCGGAGGCTCGGGACTTGGTGGAATCGGAACGTGTTCGCTCTGCATGCTCGGTATTCCTGGTTAATTGGTCGTTGAGGGTACGCTAGAACGCCAAGTACGGCCAATCGCCGCCCGCCGCGGTCGCCGCCGCCGAACTCCCGGAAACCGGAGCTGGGCGCCGCGGCATCTCCGTTCGACGCGGGAGCGGGGGCACCGCTCGCGGCTGCGGCACGGGTCGCGGCAAAGCTGTCGCCTCAGCCGCGCCCGCCGCGCATTCCACCGCCGCGATCAACGATCGAATTTCGTTCTGTGAGCGGCCGAACGAGTCGCTGAGGTCCGCAGCGCGCGTCAACGCTCGTGCGTCATCGAGTTCGCGCGACAACGCCTTCGAGTGCCTTTCGAGATGCGCCAACACTTGCGATCGGCGCGACGTGCCAAGGGCTGCGGCCTTGGCAACCAGGCCGTTCATCAGCAACGTGCCGAGTCCGGCATCCTTCTGGAAACTCTCGTAGGGATGCGCGCGCAAATGACCCGACACCACGCGGGCGACCCGCCACGCCGCGCAGGCGCCTAAACTCAGGAGACCGTCGTCCAGCATCGCCCGGTTCGCACCCAGCGCGCGCGACACCGCTCGAAGCCGCAGGGCCGAGGCCCGCAGTCGCCGCAATCGCTCGACTTCAAAATCGATCATGATGTCATCCTGCAGCCACGCCCGGATTGGGGCACGGAGGCAATTGTGGAGATGCCACGACGTTCTTTCTGTAGGATAAAGACGCATAACGATGCCGGCCCGCACTCGCAACCGCCTGTTTCGACCGACTATCCCGCGCGATTGGACAATAACGGACCGTCCCCGGCGAGTCAGCCGCCTAGCGGCCGCAGCAAGCTGCGGGAGATGATGTGCCGCTGCACCTCGCTGGTGCCATCCCAGATTCTTTCGATGCGCGCATCGCGCCAGATCCGTTCCAGCGGCAGGTCGCTCATGAGGCCCATCCCGCCATGGATCTGCAAAGCCTCGTCCGACACCATCGCCAGCATCTCGGTGGCTTTGACCTTGGCGATGGCCATGTCCATGTCCGTATCGATCTTCTGGTCCCGCTTCCAGGCGGCCTCCAGCACCAACAGTTCCGCCGCCCGCAGTTCGATCGCCATGTCGGCGAGCTTGAAACTGACGCCTTGAAATTTTCCGATCTGCTGCCCGAATTGAACCCGGTCCACCGCCCATTGCTTGGACAATTCGAGCGCGCGGTCGGCGCGGCCCAAGCAGGTAGCCGCCACTTGCAGTCTCGTCGAGCCCAGCCAGGTGTTCGCCACGTCGAAGCCGCCGTGCAACTCGCCGAGAATTGCCGATTTCGGCACGCGGCAATCGTTGAATTCGAGAATGCTGTTGGTGTAGCCGCGGTGCGAGACATTCTTGTATCCGGGCCGCACCTCGAATCCCGGATGCCCCATATCGATCAGGAACGCGGTCATCTTCTTGCGCGTGCCGTGCGAGGTGGTCTCCTCGCCGGTCGCCGCGAACAGGATGACGTAGTCCGAGTGGTCGGCGTGACTGATGAAGTGCTTGGTGCCGTTGATGACGAAATCGTCGCCGGAGGCCAGCGCCGACGTTTTCATGCCGCGCAGATCCGAACCCGCGCCCGGCTCCGTCATCGCCAGGCACTCGGTCCTCTCGCCGCGCACGGTGGGCAGGAGGTACCGCTCCCGCTGTTCGCCCTCACAGGCGAGCAGAATGTTCGACGGCCTGCCGACGCAGGAATAATGAAGCGCGTAGTTGGTGCGGCCCAGCTCCTTTTCGTACAGCACCCAGGCGACCGTATCGAGTCCGGCACCGCCGACGTCGACCGGCATGTTGGCGCCATACAGTCCGGCATCGATGGCTTTGGCCTTCAACTCGCGATGCAGATCCTCGCGCAGCACGCCGGTCTCTTCGACCTCGCGTTCGTGCGGATAGAGTTCATTGACCACGAAGTCATGCGTGCTCTTGACGATGAGCTGCTGTTCGTCGCTGAGAGAGAAATCCATCGCTAGCTCCCCTTCGCAGTGCCGGTCTTGCCGCGCCGAGGGTTAGCCCAGCGACGCAGAAGATCCAACTGAAAATTCAAATGCTCGACCTGCATCGCAGCCGGCCAATCCCGCGGACTGGTCACGGCGCCTGCCGTGAGGCCGTTCATGAGCGTGGCGACCGAGCGCAGTACGCGGCCCTGGACCTCCGGCGTCAACGCGGACCATTCGGGCCAATACACATCGAAACACCGTGCATACAGGCGCATATATTCCCGATGCACCCAAACGTTCAGCCGCTTGAGCTTCTTGTCGGCTGAGACCTGGCCCCAGAACGCCATCCAGAATGCGCATTCGGTGAACCGTTGTGCATCGATGGGCAGCATTTCGCACAACACATCGAGTAGATTCGCATCCCGCGCGCGCGCGCGCGTCAACCGTTCTTCGATCCGCAGCAGCATCAAGCGCAGTGCGGCGAGAATGATGTCCTGCTTGGAGTCGTAGTAATGAGCCACCATGCCGGTGGTGTATCCGGCCGCGCGCGCGATGCGCGCCACCGTCGCCTGTTCGAAGCCGTGGTTGGCGACGACCTGGCAGGCCACGAGTGCGATCTCCTCGCGCCGCCTGGCATGGTCGACGATCTTAGGCATCAGTGTTTCGCGCGTGCGCCGACGGGCTTGCCAGCCGCGTCGGGTAGCGAGAGCCCGGCATGGGCCTTGGCCAAGACATCCAATCGGCTGCGCACCGCCGCGCTCATCGGCGCCGCTTTCGCCGCCGCCGTGTCGACATGCAGGTGCATCTGTTCCCCCGTGGCGAGGAGGGCATCGTCGGCGGCACGGTACAGCCGGTGGAACACGTGCAGGCGCTTATCGTCGACCCCCAACACCTGCGTCGTGACATACAGCGGCTCGCCCACCTTGGCCTCGCCCAGATGTTTGACGTGGCTCTCGACCGTGTAGAACATTCTTCCGCCCTGCCGATAGACGGCATCGACTCCCGCCGCCCGATACAGCGCATCCATGGCATCCCCGAACAGATGCCCATAGCGAAAGTCGGTCATATGATTGTTGTAATCGGTCCATTCCGGCCGCACGACGGCATCGTAGCGCGGCAACGCGCCGGCCGGCGAGGCGGCGGCGGCCGCGGCGCCTGCGTCCTTGTAGAGGCGCTCTTCGAGCGCGCGCAGCGTCGAACCTGCGCCGATGTCGTATTGCCGCAGCACCTGTTGGATGGCAACCAGATAGTCGTCGCGCAAGCGCTCGAGTTCGCGAATGGAGCGGCCGGCCGCCTGAGCCTGCGTGCCCTCGACCATTTTGTCGATCAGGCTCTCGGTCAGCTCGGGAGCCTCGAGCTTGGTCCACGGCCATTTCAGGGCAGGACCGAATTGCGCCAGCATGTGCCGCATCCCGGACTCGCCGCCGGCAAGATGGTAGATCATGTTGGTGCCCATCGCCGCCCAGCGCAGACCGGGGCCATAGATGATGGACTCGTCCAATTCGCCGGTGGTGGCGACGCCCTCGTTCACCATGTGCAGGATCTCGCGCCAGATGGCTTCCTGCAGGCGGTCGGTCAAATGACCGGGAACCTCGCGCCGCACGCGCAGCGCGTGCATGCCGATGTACGTCAGAAATTCGGCGGCGGCTTCGATGGTGGCCGGCGCCGTCTTCGCTCCGCCGACGAGTTCGACCAGCGGCAACAGATAGACCGGGTTGAACGGGTGGGCGACCAGGAAGCGTTCCGGCGCGACCATGTCGCGCTGCAAATCGGTGGGCGTGAGCCCGGAGGTGCTCGAAGCAATGATGACGTCCGCGGCGGCATAGCGGCTGACCTCGGCCAGCATGCGCTGTTTGAGAGCCAGCTGTTCGGGAATGTTCTCCTGAATGAAGTCGGCCTTCTCGGCCATGGCGCGCATGTCGGTGGTGAACGAGAGCTTGCCCTTCGGCGGCAGCGGGGCAAAGGTCAGGCGTGCCAAAGCGGGCTCGGCATTCGCGATGGCGCCGCGGATCCACTCTTCCATTTCGGGTTTGACGTCGGCCGCGATGACATCGATGCCGAAATGCAGTGCGCGCGCCGCCCAACCCCCGCCGATGACTCCCGTCCCCAACAGCCCCAGTGTTCTCACTTTCCGCATGACATCCTCGCAGGCACAACGACCTTGATAATGTCACGAGTATAATATAAAAACCGGCGCACCGCCCCTCTGCGCGCCACTCGATGTCCGCAAGCCATCCGGTATTTGGGCACCGTGATGTTCGCAGGTGCGAACACCGGTGAGCTACTTGGGAGCGTGCTGCCCCGGTGCCGCCGCGAGCACCGCCCCGATGGGCAGCGCCGCCTTGCCCACCGCCGCGTTGTAATCCTTGCCCACGAACGCAGCCACGGTCGCCGCGATCTGTGCCTGCGCCACGGGGGCCACGCGCATGCGCTCGCCGAGCGGCGCCGTGTCGGGACCCATGACCGCGATCCAGATGTTCTCCGAACCCTTCTCCTCCACGCCGTGTTCCTTCCATTCGGTCAGGCCGCTGCCGCGTCCGTGGTCGGTGGTGAGGATGAATGTCGTGCTGCCGCGGTACGCCGGCATGGCCTGCATGGTGTCCCACAGCTGCTTGACGAAGAAATCGAAGCGGTGCGCGCTGTCGAGGACCAGATCGTAGCGGCCCTGATGGGCCCAATTGTCCGTCTCCCCGTAGCCCACGAACAGCACGCGGGGCCGGCCGGATTTGACATAGTCGATGAGCGGCACCTGGAGGAAGGAATTGGGGCAATCCTCCTCGTCGAACTGCGTGCTCGTGGCGAACAGCTCGCGCAGCAGCGCATCGCGCGGCGTTTCGTGTTCCTTCCTGGGCAACGACCAACCCGTCTGCATGACCAGCCCGCTGCGCGCCTTGTTGAAGATGTTGTCGTACACGCTCCACGTCCCGTAGATCGCGACCCGCCCGGAGAACTCCTCCGATTTATTGAGCCACTCGAAGACCGTGGGATTCGGGTTCGGCCCGAATTCGTTGCTGTCGATGGCATCGTTCGGGTAGCCCGTGCTCATTTCGTTGTAGCCGGGGTACGAGAACGCCTTGCCGTTGGTCACGTGCGCGACGCTGCCCAGCGCCTGATTGCCGAATATCTGGCCGCGCTTCGCGACCGTGCCCCACAAAAACGGGAACAGCGCGGCGCGGCGTTCGGCCGCGCTCTGGCGCCAATAGCGCTTATGCAGCTCTTCGGACGAGAGCCAGCTTCCGCCCTCCTTGTCATTGAGCAAATCGGCTTCCGCGCCCTTGAACACCTCTTGCCAGCGCAATCCATCGCTGACGATCAGCACCACGGTCCGAGTCTTGCGCGCGGCCGCGGCGGCCGGGATGGTCGCCGGCGCGGATTGCGCCGCCGCGGGTGCGGCGGTTGGTGCTTCCGCGGCTGGAAGCGATGCAACCGCCGGCGGTGCTGCGACCGAGGGCGGGGAGCCGACCGCAGTGCCTGCCATCAGTCCCGCAATAACAGCCCATGCCGCTGCCCGCGTGGCGCCGCGCGCAGCCATTTCCGAAATCGACTTCATAGCCATCCTCGTGGATGCAACAGCCTCATTGAGGCAACAGCACGGCGCAATTGGCGGTCCAGCTCAGATACACCTCGTCGCTCCAGTCGATGGACCACTCCGACGTGCGGCGTTCGTTCTGTGCAAAGACGGTCACCAGCTTGCCGGTCTCGGTCTTGATTCGATAGGTGGACCGATTGCCGAGATAGCCGAGCTCCCACACCGTGCCCTTCATCTGATTGACGCGGTCGCCGCCGAGCGGCTGCTTGCTCAGACGAATCTTCTCGGGCCGCAGCGCCACCCACACGCGCTGGCCGCTGCCGAAGCGCCCGGTCTCATCGACGATGAGGTCGCATCCCGCCTCGGTGCTGCGCACGACGATGTGGCCCGGCTGGGTAGCGTTCACCGTCCCCTCGAACAGGTTCGTCGTACCGATGAAATCCGCCACGAAGCGGCTCTGCGGGAATTCATAGATCTCCGACGGCGTGCCCACCTGCACCACCTGGCCGCGGTTCATGACCGCGATGCGCGTCGACAACGCCATGGCCTCGTCCTGATCGTGCGTCACGAACACGAAGGTGATCCCGACCTGCGACTGGATATTCATGAGCTCGAATTGGGTTTGCTCGCGCAGTTTCTTGTCGAGCGCGCTCAACGGCTCGTCGAGCAGCAACACCTTGGGCCGCCGGATGAGCGCGCGGGCCAGCGCGACGCGCTGCCGCTGACCGCCGGAGAGTTGATGCGGCTTGCGCTTCGCCAACGCGCCGAGCTGCACCATGTCGAGGGCCTCCTGGACGCGTTGCGAGCGCACCGCGCGAGCGAGCGCCAAGCGCCGCAAGCCATAGCCCACGTTCTCGCCCACGGTCATGTGCGGAAACAAGGCATAGGACTGAAACATCATATTCACGGGCCGCTGGTGCGGCGGCACCGCCGTCATATCCACGCCCTCGATCATGATGCGCCCGCCGGTGGGCGTGGCAAATCCGGCGAGCATGCGCAGCAGCGTGGTCTTGCCGCAGCCCGACGCGCCCACCAGGGCGAACATCTCGCCCTTGAAGATTTTCAGCGTGACGCCGTCGACGGCGCTGAAGCCGCCGAAGGTCTTGGTGACGCTTTCGATGACGATCTGCGGCGTGGCATCCGGATCGAGCCACGGCCGGTCGGTGAGTTGTTGCTGCGCCGACAGCACGCGGACTAGAACTCGCCCGGCGGCGTTGCGCGGCGTCGGCTCGGTGCGAAAAACGGACGCTCCACCACCTCGGCACGCGACATGCGACGCTCCCATACCAGTTCACGGTTCAGATAGATTTCCGCCCAGACCGTGCGGCCCGTCTGGAAGTACGGGGCGTCGACCATAGCAAGGGCGATGTTGCGCTTGCAAGTGGGCGACCACGTCGCCGAGGTCACGCTGCCGATCTCACGCTTGCCATCGTCGGCGGCGTACAGCAGCGCATTGTGCGCGGGTTTGTTGCCGGCAATGTCCAACCCGACCAGCCGGCGACGGGGACCGCTGCGGTGTTCGGCGAGCAGCGCGCGCCGTCCCGTGAAGTGGCCTTTCTGGAAATCGACCAGCCAGGCGAGACCCAGCTCCAGGGGCGATCGATCGCGGCCGACCCGAATGGTATGCTCCGCCGACACGAAATCCACGTGCGGACTCAAAAACCCGGCTTCGATGCGCGCCATGTTGAGCGCCTGGGAGCCGATCGCCCGGATGCCGCGCGAGCGCCCCGCCGCCATCAGTTCGTCCCAGTTCGCTTCGGCCGCCTGCGGCGGCATCCACAGCTCGTAGCCCAGATCTCCCGTAAAACCGGTTCGCGACACGGTGACCGGCCTTCCGCCAAGCGCGAAGTACCCGATCTCGAAGGGCTTCAGTTTCTCGATGCCGGCGAGACCTGCGGCCTTCAGCACCGCGCAGGAGGTCGGCCCTTGCACGGCAAGCGCGGCGATCTCCTCGGTCACCTCGCTGACCGACACGTCGAAGCCGATGGCCGAATCCAGCAACCAGTCGATCTGCCGATCGGCCGTGCACAATCGATAGTCGCCCTCGCCCAGGCGGAACACCGTGCCGTCGTCGATCAGGTGGCCGGCGTCGTTGCACCATACGCAGTACGCGACCCGATCCGGTGTGAGCTTGGCCATGTCGCGCGTCACCAGCCGGTTGAGGTAGGGCACCGCGTCCGGGCCGGCGATGCGGTATTTCACCATCGGCGTCAGATCGTAGAGCGTGGTCGCGTTGCGAATCGCGAAATATTCCTGCTCCATGGTGGTGAACACATCGACGGTGGTGTATCCGGCCCAGGCGACGAAAGAATCCACCTGGCTTAAGTCCCGGGCGCGCGCGTGGAACGGCGTCCTCAAGAGCGGCTGCCTGAAATGCGGAGCCGCTGTGTCGGCGGCCCGCGTGTCTTCCGGCATCATGTCGCCCCCTGCTTCAATACCTGCCGCGCGGCGTTGCGTCCCGCGATACCCATGACCCCGCCGCCGGGGTGGCAGCCCGCGCCGCACAGGAACAGGCCCGGCAGCGGTGTCCGATGCTGCGCGGCCCCCGGTACCGGACGCACCATGAAGAATTGGTCGAATGCCAGTTCGCCGTGGTGCCAATGGCCGCCGTCGATGCGGAACTCCGTTTCGATATCGGCCGGCGTCAACAGCTCCGCCCCCAGCACGCTCGCGCGCAGGCCCGGCGCCGCAGCCTCCAACGTATCGAGCAACAGGTCGGTGAAGCCTCGACGCCGCTCCGCCCAGCCGCCCTCGAGCGCATACGGCGCGAATTGCACGATGGCCGACAGCACATGCTTGCCCTGCGGCGCGAGCCCCGGATCGTTGATGGTGGGCACGGTGATCTCCATCGCCGGCGCCGCCGAGTACTCGCCATACTTCGCGTGGTTGTAGGCGCGCTCCAAGTACATGAGCGACGGCGCGAGCAGCAGCCGCCCGCGCACCGCCGCGCCATCCACACCCGGGAACTGCGGCACGCGGTCGAGGGCCAGGTGCAGCTTGGCGGCGAGACCACGCGCGCGGATATGATTCACGCGGCGCACGAATCCCGTATCCAGATGCCGCGCGCCCAGCAACTTGAGGAACGTGGTCTTGGGGTCGGCGTTCGACACCACGGTGGCCGCCGCGACGGCTTCGCCGGACTCGAGTTCCACACCCACGGTGCGATCCCCCTCCACGAGAATCCGCGCCACCGGCGCCGCCGTACGAATCGCCGCGCCCGCGGCGAGCGCGGACTTCGCCAGCGCGTCGCACAGCGCGCCCATGCCGCCCTTCGGCTGCGACAAGGCACTCGCACCGGCGGCAAATTCGGCCGCCAGCCGGTACAGCAGGGTCAACACCGTCCCCGGCGAGCGCGGCCCGAAGTTCGTGCCCAGCACGGCATCGAAACCGAGCGCACCCTTGAGCGCGGCCGACTCGAAGTGCTCCTCCAACAGGTCGTACACGTTCATGCCGCCGATGCGCAGCAGCTCGCGCATATCGGCCCTGCCGAGCTTGCGGATCTGCCATCCCAAGCCCAGCAGCGCCCATCGATCCCGCCAGTCCGTCGTCCCCAGGCGCGGCGCCACCTTGCCGAGCAGCGGCACCAGGGCCTGGGCAAAGCGCCGCATGCGGCCGGTGTACGCGGCGTACGCCGCCGCGTCCGCTCCCGACAACGCGGATTGCTCCAGACGCAGGGGCGAGGAGCCGGCGACGAGCGCCGTCGTCGGCATCGACTGCGCCGCCCATTCCAGCCCATGCGCACTCAAGCCCAGATCGTGCATCAGGTCGGCGGGCATGAGGTGCAACAAGTGCGCGCAGGCCGCGCGGAAGCCCGGTGCGAACTCCCGCGTCGCGGCGGCGCCGCCGACCTGGGACTGCGCCTCGAGCACCAGCACGGAACGCCCGCCGCGCGCGAGGGTCGCTGCGCACACCAAGCCGTTATGGCCCGCGCCGATGACGATGCAGTCGTAACTCGATCGAATGCCTTGCTGCATCATGCCGATCGAGCCTTGCCGAGATCGCGCAGCACCGCGCGCGCCGCATTGGCCCCGGGCGCACCCATCACCCCACCGCCGGGATGCGTGCTCGACCCGCACATGTAGACGCCGCGCACCGGCGATCGGTACTGGGCATAGCCCGGCACGGGCCGGTTGAACAACAATTGGTCCATGGTCAATTCGCCCTGGAAGATATTGCCCTCGGTGAGCCCGACCTCGTTCTCGATGTCCCAGGGAGTGCGGATTTCCGCATGCAGGATCAAGTCCTTGAAGTTCGGGCTATGCTGCGCGATGGTGTCGATGACCGTATCGCCGAACGCCTGGCGCTTCTCGGCATTCCACTCGCCGTCCGCCAGCTCATAGGGGCAGTACTGGACGAATACCGACATGTAGTGCTTGCCGTCCGGCACCATGCTGGGATCGATCTGCGAGGGGATCAGCATGTCGATGTACGGCGCCCGCGACCATCGCCCTTCCTTCCAATCGTCGTAGGCCCGCTCCATCATTTCGAGGGTGTCGGTGACATGCATGTCGCCGCGCGTGCTCGGCGAGCCTTCCGGAATGGCGGGGAAACGCGGCAGTCCGTCGAGTGCGATATTGAGCTTGCCGGACGAGCCGCGGATCTTGAAGTTCTTCACTCGATGCAGGAATTCGTCGGGCAGATCCTGCGCATCCATGGTCTTCAAGAAGGTGCGGCGCACGTCGAGGTTCGAGATGACCAGCGGCGCGCGGATCTCCTCGCCGCCATCGAGCCTCACGCCCGCGGCGCGGCCGTTCTCGACCAGGATCTGCGCCACGGGCGTGCCGCTTCTGATGGCGCCGCCGCTCGCTTGAAACGAGGCGCCGAGCGCGTTGCTGATGGCCCCCATGCCGCCGCGCGCGAATCCCCAGGCACCCACCGTATCGTCGATATCGCCCATGTAGTGATGCAGCAGGACGTAGGCGGTGCCGGGCGAGCGCGGTCCGAGCGCAGTGCCGATGATGGAACTGCCCGCGAAATGCGCCTTGACGATTTCACTTTCGAAATATTCGTCGAGAAAATCGGCGGCGCTCATGGTCCAGAAACGCAGCGTGTCGTACATCCGCTCCTCGCCCAGGCCGTGGAAGCGCTTGCCCAAGTACAGCAGCTCTTGAAGGTCGCGCGGCTTGAACGAGGTGGGATCGGGGGGCTCGCGCATCAGCAACGGCTTGATGAACTTGCACTGGCGCATGACGTCGCGGGAATAGCGGTCGTACGCCTCGGCATCGCGCTTCGAATGGCGCGAGATTTCGCGGCGCAGCGCGTCGTGGTTGTCGTAGACGGCCAGATGCCCGCCGCCCTGCATCATGGTGCAGCCGCCCTCGTACGGGATCACCTGCAGGCCGAATTTCGGCAGCTCCAGCGTGCGCATGATTTCCGGGCGCAGCAGGCTGCACACGTACGAGCAGTTCGAGTACGTGAAGTCCTGGTACAGCTTGCGGCTCACCGCGGCGCCGCCGATGAAGTCGTTGCGCTCCAGCACCAGCACGTCGAGGCCGGCGCGCGCCAGATAGCATGCCGCGACCAGGCCGTTGTGGCCGGCTCCGACGATGATGGCGTCGAGGTCGCGCCGCCCGCGCCCGCGGCTCACCGCAGCGCCGCTCAAGCCGGCACTTTGTGGGTCGCGCGGTTGCCTCGCAACGTGGCATCCACCGCGATCTCGAACGCGCCCAACGTGTCGCTCAGGCACGAATCGTCGTGCGCGGCCGAAATGAACCAGGGCTCGCGCGAGTCGGGCTCGCATAGCACGCCCTCGTCGTGCAGCACCTGCGCCATGGCATCGTAGAAGGAATAATCGCTGCTCTTCCAGGCCCGATAATTGCGCGGCGGGCTCTGCGCAAAATACAGGCCGGTCATCGACGGGTGCCCGACGAAGCTATGGGCGATGCCGCGGGCGTTCAGCACGCTGCGCATGCCGTTGCGCAGGCGCGTGCCGAAGTCGGCGATGCGTTCCAGGGCGTCCGTCTCGTCGAGTATCTCGAGGCATTTCTCCGCGGCGGCCAGCGAGACCGAATGCGCGGTGTAGGTTCCGCCGTGCGCGACGCCGCGCCCGATCTTGCGCATGATCTCCTCGCGCCCGGCCAGCACCGAGATGGGATAGCCGTTGCCCATGGCCTTGGCGAAGGTGCACAGATCGGCCTTCACGCCGTACAGTTCCTGCACGCCGCCGCGGGCCACGCGAAAGCCGGTTTTGACTTCGTCGATGAGCAGCACCACCCCGTACCTGTCGCACAGCTCGCGGGCCGCGCGCAGATACTCAGGCTCAGCCGCAATCCCCAGGCAGTTGCCCATGATGGGTTCGATCAGCAAGCAGGCGATGCGATGCGCCTGGCGCTTGAACACATCCTCGAGCTGGTTGGCATCGTTGGCCTGCACGAAGTGCGCGAAGCTCCGGCCGCTCACCGGCACGCCCTCGCTGTACGGCTTGACTTCCGGATCGCCGACCTGCGACCACTTGTCCATGGGCGTGAACCACATGGCCGCGTCGAACAGTCCGTGATAGCCGCCCTCGAGAATCACGTAGTCGTCCTTGCCGGTGTAGGCTCGCGCCAGCCGCAATCCCGCCATCACCGCTTCGGTGCCCGAGTTCGAGAACCGCACCAGTTCCGCGGCCGGCACCATCTTGGAAATCCGCTCCGCCACCGTCAACTCACGCTCGGTGGACAGCGCGAACACGCCGCCCACCTCCATCCCGGCGCGCGCCGCCGCATCCACCCGCTCGTCCGCGTAGCCCAGGATCGCGGGACCATAGCCCATGCGGTAATCGACGTACACATTGTCGTCGAGGTCGACGATGCGCGCACCCTTGCCGTGTCTCACGTAAATGGTGCGCTCCTCCCCCCAATAGCGAAAGTTGGATGCCACACCCAGCGGCAGGCGTTTTACCGCGCGCTTGAACTGCGCGTTGTTGTTGGTCAGTTTTCTGGCCATGGGATCCCCTTGAAATGGTAGGCAGCAGCCGACTTGGGACCGTACCACCCGCCGCCCGGGCCGTCCACAGATTTTATATGGTTATATAATTAAGCCTCCGGCGATGCCCCGCAGCATGGCGCAGGGCGATATGCCGGGCACCGTTTTGGAGCGACATATAGGCTGAATTCAAGGCCATTGGCTGGCTGCAGCGCTTCGACTTGCCAATCGACGGTGCTTCGGCGTAAATTACATGACCATATAGTAGCGACGGAGAGATCGCCATGAACGCACCGTCCGCCGCGACGCTCGATCAGCCCCTGCAAACGCTGCCGCGTGCACTGCCCGCCTGGGTCTACAACCACCCGGAAATGACGCGGCTCGAACACGAACGCATCTTGCTGCCGAGCTGGCAGATCGTCTGCCACGTCAATTCCATTCCGAAAGCCGGCGACTACGTAACATTCGATCTGGGTCCCGAGAGCGTGCTCGTGCTGCGCGATCGCGACGGTTCGATCCGCGCCTTCCACAACGTGTGCCAGCATCGCGGCGCGCGCTTGCTCGACGGCGCCGGCAACTGTCCGGCGACCATTACCTGCCCGTATCACGGCTGGACTTACCGTCACGACGGCGGCCTCATCGGCATGCCGGTGCGCGAGAGCTTTCCGGGCCTGGACCGGTCCGGGCACGGCCTGCGCGCCGTGCAGGTGGATACCGCGTTCGGACTCGTGTTCGTCTGCCTGAAGGCCGACGCGAAGGGCAACTATCCGCCGCCGGTGTCGAAGGTCTGGGGCAAACTGGGCGAGGAATTGAAGCCCTACCGCACCGAAGAAATGGTGCCCCTGTCGCCCATCACCTCGGACGTGTGGAACGTCGATTGGAAAATCGCGATGGACAATTACCTCGAGTCCTACCACGTGCCCATCGGCCACCCCGGCCTGTATCGCATGTTCACGCCGGACTACGACGATCAGGCCACCGAGCCCGGCGTGGCGCGCGGCTTGAGCTGGCTGCGCGAGAACCGTTCCTCACGCTGGTCGGAAGGCTTGTACCAATCCCTGATCGAGCGCGCCGCCGCTCACTTGCCGGAGGCACAGCGCCGCTGCTGGAGGTTCTACAGCGCGCTGCCCAACCTTGGCATCGATGTCTACCCGGATCAAATGGATTTCTTCCAGGTGCTGCCGGCCGGTCCCGGCAAGTGCATCATTCGCGGCGCCGTGTTCGGCCTGCCCGGCGCGACCCGCGAACTGCGCGCGGTGCGATTCTTGAGCAACCGCATCAACACGTCGGTCAACAACGAAGACAAATGGCTGTGCGAGCGGGTGCAGCGCGGGCTCGAATCCAGCAGCTACAAACCCGGCCCGCTGTCGCGGCTCGAGAGCTGCATGCTGGAATTCCACGACTTGCTGCGCGAACGGATTCCGGAGTTCCGGCTGGCCCAGGCACCCAGGCAATTCGGGTAGAGCCGCGGCCGAACGTCGTCGTTCAGTTGCAGCTCGCGGCCGGACATCGGACCGCGAGCTGCGCCCTACGAGAGGTCTCAGCCCAGATTGATCCAGGCCGATTTGGTCTGGGTGTACGACAGCAGGCTCTCCAGGCATTTGTCGCGCCCCTGACCCGACTGTTTGTAGCCGCCGAACGGCTGCGTCATGTCGCCATGATCGAAGCAGTTCACCCAGATGATCCCGGCTTCCAGGTCGCGCACGGTCTTGTGGGCCACGTTGAGGTCGCGAGTCCACACCGCCGCCGCGAGGCCATAAATGGAGTCGTTCGCCACGGCGAGCGCCTGTTCGACGCCGTCGATCTCGATGGCCGCGGCCACCGGCCCGAAGATCTCTTCCCGCGCGATGGTCATCTGATTGTTGACGCCCGTGAACAAGGTGGGATTGACATACGCCCCTGGCAGTTCCGGAGCCGACCCGCCGAATTCCAGGCGCGCGCCTTCGGACTTGCCGCGGGTGATATAGCTCAAGACCCGCGCCTGGTGGGACGCCGTGACCATGGGCCCCAGATTGGTGGCGGGATCGAGCGGATCGCCCGCGCGATACATCGATTTGCCCTTGGCGATGAAACGTTCGATGAATTCCTTGGCAATCGGCTTGTCGATCAGCAGCCGGGAGCCCGCATTGCACACTTCTCCCATGTTGCCGAAGATGCCGTTGATGGCATACGTCACCGCGGTGTCCATGTCCGGCATGTCGGCCAAGAAGATCTGCGGCGTTTTTCCACCGCACTCGAGCGCCACGCGCTTCATGTTGGACTGGCCGGCATAGATCAGCATCTGCTTGCCGATCTCCGTCGAACCGGTGAACGCAACCTTCGCCACGTCCATGTGCAGCGCGAGCGCGGCGCCGGCGGCTTCGCCCAGACCGTTCACTACGTTGAACACCCCCGGGGGCGCGCCCGCCTCGATGAACAGCTCCGCCATCAGCAAGGCGGACAGCGGCGATTGCTCCGCGGGTTTGAGCACCACCGAATTGCCCGCGGCGAGCGCGGGCGCCACTTTCCAGGCCGCCATCAGCAGCGGATAGTTCCACGGCACGATGCAGCCGACCACCCCCAAGGGCTCGCGCAGAATGTAATGAAAGGCGTCCTTGGCGGTGGCCGTGACCACGCCGTCGATCTTGTCGACGAGCTCGCTGAAATACGCAAAGTTCTTGGCCGCCGACGGCACGTCGATGTTCACCATGTCGCTGATGGGTTTGCCCATGCACAGCGTGTCGAGCAGCGCGAAACGCTCGGCGTTGGCCTCGATGAGCGTGGCGTATTTCGCAAGAATGGCCATGCGGTCGCGCGGCGCCATCCGGCTCCACACCCGCGAGGCCACGGTCCGCTTGGCCGACGCCACCGCCAGATCGATATCCGCGCCGGTGCCCGCGCTCGCTTCGCACAGCGCGTTGCCGGTCGCCGGATTGACGACGGTAAAGCGTCCCTTGGCCACCGAATCGACGTGCTTGCCGTCGATGAAATGACCCGTCTCGTAACGCACGCTTGCGGCGCGTGCATGCCAGTCTGCTGTGGTCAAAGAGGCCAGTGTCATACGGAATTCTCCAATTCGGTGGTCGACGCGGGGCGACAGTATAGTTAAATTTTTATGCAACGGTCGGCGCGCGCTCACGAGCCAACGCGGGAACGCGCGCCGCCAGAAAACGTTGAAACCAGGCGATGGCAGCCGGAATCGGACCGCCGGCGGCGGCTTGGTAGCCGAACTCGATCATACCCTTCTGAATGGATTCGGCCGTGGCTCGAGCGCTGCGGCGCGCGGACGGTCCCAGGCGGGCCGCCAGATACTGCGCGGCGCGTGCGCTGTCATCCGGCGGCAGCACGGTGTAGTCGAGCCGGCGCAGCAGGCAGCGGCCCGGTGCGATGGGCAACGCCTGCAGCACCGAGAGGCCATCGGGCCGCGTGTCGATGAGCTGATTCGGCGCGATGAAGCGCCGCTGCCAGACCGGCGCCGCGAGGCATTCGACCAGCGCCGCGTAGCGCCGTGAACTCCAGCCGCCATGCTGCAGCGGCGAGACGCTCCAGGCGAGCGAATCCGCCTCGGCATCCGCCGGCACCCGCAACTCCGGGGCGGCGCGGCCGGTGGGCGACTCGAGCCACTGCTCGACCACGATTTTCCAATCCGCGGCCACGGCATATTCCGAAGGTCCCTCCAGCATCATCAATCCCTGGGGCGGGCCGGCGTCGAACCAAGCGTCCGGCATGCGCTCGGTGTCCCCGACGAGCTTGGACTTCGGCGAGCGCACGAACAGCAGGCCGCCGACCGATCGCAGGTCGAGTGCATTCAAATCGTTCCTGCCCGATCCCGTACTGTGGCCCGCCAATGAAAACTCGAGTCCGTGCAACCGGCATTCGATCGAACGCTCGAACCGGCCGCTGCGGCTCGCCACCAGCGTGTGCGGGGACTCGGGACAGCTGTTGCGCAGCGCATGCACGGCTCCCGCGCCGTCGCGCACCAGCAGCGCCCGCTCGGCGCCGATGTCGGCGGTCAGGAAATCGCCGGCCCGCGGTATTTGCGACTCGTGCCCCGCCACCGCCCAAGCACTTTGAAACAATGCGTCGCGCTCCATGGCGAAGAGGCGCGCGTCGTCGTACGCCCACGCCGCAAACCGGACGGCGGCACCCGCGGCCGCGGGGCGAGTCGCCGGAGCGGCGCTCGCCTCGAATTGACCCGGGAAGACCGAGCGCAGAAAGCTCAAGCAGCGGCGCTTGGCGGCCGGACGATCGATGTCGCGCTCGGTTTGAAAGGCGATGTCCTGCCATAGAATCTCGAGCGCGCCGATGAGTCCGAGCGCCACCCCGTCCGGATCCAATTGCGTCTGCGCGGTCTCGGCTATCAGGGCTTCGATGAGTTCGCGCACCAGCCTGGCGAAGCTCTCGTCCTTCTGTCCGCAGATGTCGAAGTATTCCTGCCGCGAACTCGCCTCGCCCCAGAACGCGTACCAGACCGAGACTTTACGGGGACTGGCGATGTCCGGATCGAGGTACAGATCGACCAGCGATTGGAGCGCGGCCACGGGCCTGGACTTGAGCCTCGCCACCGGCAGCAGCACCTGCTCCTCGAATTCCGCGGCGAGGAATTCCAAAGATGCGACCAGCATCGCCGCCTTGGAATTGAAATAGAATCTCACGATGCCAGGGGACATTTTCGCGATCGCGACCACTTTTTCCACCGTGGTCCGCGACGGGCCGTACAGGTGCAGGGCCGAAATACAGGCATCGATCAGACGCTGGCGCTGCCGGGCATGGCCTTTGCGCGCACGCGGCAGGCCGGCCGCCGCGTTGGCCTTTTTTTTTCGCCCACTCACGATAGGATACGAGCCGGCATGAAGACTACGGCAACGGATTGGATGAAACGGTACGGCAAATGGCTCATCATTTTGCCGCCGCTCGGCTTCCTGCTGGTGTTCTTCCTGATTCCGTTCGCATTCGCCTTAGGCATAAGCTTCGCCGACACGGCGGTGCGGATACCGCCGTTCACCGACATTCTATCGATGAGCCCCGACTGGCACGTCCACGTGACCCTGAATCTGGGTAATTTCAAGTATCTGTTCACCGACGAAGTGTATGGCCTTTCCTATTTTTATTCGATCAAGACCGCCTTTTTTTCCACGTTGATCTGCCTGGCCCTGGGGTATCCGATGGCCTATGCCATCGCGCGGACGTCGAAGAGCACGCAGAGCGTTTTGCTGCTCATCATCATTTTGCCGTTCTGGACCTCGTTCCTGCTGCGCGTCTATGCGCTCGAGGGGATCATCCGCGAGACCGGGCTGCTCAACTCGGCGCTGCTGTGGCTCGGCATCATTCACCACCCGCTGCAGATCATGCGCACCACTTTTGCCGTCTACCTCGGCATCATTTATTCGTACCTGCCGTTCATGGTGCTGCCCTTGTTCGCCACCCTGGAGAAGCTCGATCATTCGCTGCTCGAGGCCGCGGCCGATCTGGGCAGTCCGCCGTGGCGCACCTTCATCGACGTGACCGTGCCGCTCTCCATGCCGGGCGTCATTGCGGGGTCCATGCTGGTATTCATCCCCGCCATCGGCGAGTTCGTCATTCCCACCCTGCTCGGCGGTCCGGACAATCTCATGATAGGCCGCGTCTTGTGGGACGAATTCTTCGGCAACCGCGATTGGCCGGTGGCCTCCGCCGTTGCCATCGCGTTCCTGGTGCTGCTGGTGGGGCCCATCGCGCTCTACCAGCACTACAGCACCAAGCAACTGGAGGCGTGAGGTGCAGGATCGCGTCTCGCCGCTGCTGATTTCCATTCTCTGCGTCGGGATCGCCATCCTCTACATCCCCATCCTGGTGCTCATCGGCTATTCGTTCAACGCATCGTCCCTGGTCAGCGTCTGGGGCGGATTCTCGACCGGCTGGTACGCGCAGCTGCTGCACAACGACCAGATCCTGGACGCCGCCTGGCTCAGCTTGAAAATCGGGGTGGTCGTCTCCACGGGCTCGGTGATTCTGGGTACGCTCGCCGCCATATCCCTGGTGAGGTTCAAGGTTTTCCGGACTCGTCTGCTGCTGACCGGCATGGTCAACGCACCCTTGGTGATGCCCGAAATCATCACCGGCATCACGCAGTTGCTGCTGTTCGTCTCCATGCTGCACGTCTTCGGCTGGCCGCATCGCGGCTTCACCACCATCGTAATCGCGCACATCGCTTTCTGCACCGCCTACGTCACCATCACCGTGCAATCGCGCCTGCAGAGCGCGGATCGATCCCTGGAAGAAGCCGCCATGGATTTGGGCGCAGGCCCCGTCCGCGCGTTCGTGGACACCACGCTTCCCAGCATCGCTCCCGCGCTCGCGTCGAGCTGGCTGCTGAGCTTCACGCTGTCGCTCGACGATCTGGTGATCTCGAGCTTCGTGTCGGGGCCCGGCGCGAGCACGCTGCCCATGGTCATTTTCTCGAAGGTCAAGCTGGGGGTGAGTCCCGACGTGAACGCACTCGCCAGCATCATCATCGGCGTGGTCGGAGCGTGCGTGCTCATGGCCGGCTACCTGATGCGCCGCTCGGACCGGCAGCGCATGATGGACGCCCAGATGGCCGAGCGTTAGCAGTCGGCCTTGACATAACGAGGGTCATGCGCCGGGCGGGAGAAAATCTTCCGCACCAGGGGCTCGAAAGCCGACAGCGGCTCCGATCGATAATCGGGATCGAACGAACACTGATCCCAGTTGGCGCAGAAGTCCTTGCAGGCCTGGTACCACGGGTGGTCGCGGAACTTGTCGCGACCGTTGCGGTTGCCGCCCAGGTGGTGCACGTAGTAATAGTTCTGGAACAGCCCGTGCTGCTCGACGATCCAGGCGACTTCGGGCCGTACGTAAGGCCGGATGATGGCCGCCGCCATTTCCGCGTGATTGTACGGGGCCAGTTCGTCGCCGATGTCGTGGATCAATGCCGCGAGCACGAGCTCGTCGTCGGCGCCGTCCTTGAGCGCCCGCGTTGCCGCCTGCAGCGAATGACCCAGCCGGCTCACGGGATAGCCGTCGAGCGAATGATCGAGCTTCTGGAGTGCCGTCAGGATGTTGTCCGGCAGCCGGCGCGCATACTCGCGCTCCGAGCGATCCAGCAACTCATAGTCCTCGCGGGTGCCGTCTTCCATGCGGCGGAAACTGACGATCTGGCTCATGGATGCTCCTTAAATTTGCGCGGCGAGAGAACGCCGCAGCACACGATATAAACTGCGCGGTCCGTCGATGTCGATGTAGCAACCCTGCAGATGGCGCAAGCCCTCTCGCGGGTCGAATCCCGTTCTGCCGTGCAGCAGGCGGCAGTTGTCGAACATCACCAGGTCGCCGGCATTCAGCAGGAAGCGAATTTCGAATTCCGGGGTGCGCAGGAGATGATCGAACACCCGGCGCGCGCGGTAGTAGGCGGTGAGTTCGTCGGGCGGCAGCAGCGGCACGAAGTCGAGCCGCGGACTGAAATGGATGGTCTTTACCCGGCCGTTCACGTCGAGTTCGATGGGCGGCGCGCTCGCCACCAGTTCGGTGACCTTGTCGCGATAACGAAATCGCACGGCGGTCGTGCTCAGGATGCGGAACGCCTCCGGATCCCGCGCCCTGAGCGCCTCGCCCACGGCGTAGCCGTCGACCAGCGTCGACAGCCCGCCGCTGGTCTCGTTGGCCAGGCAGTGCAGCAACTGCACGCCCGGCACGGGCGAACGATAGGGATTGTCCGTGTGCGGCTCGAGCTTCACCGGCGTGTAGGCGAGATCGGTGGCGTTCGGGATCGAGCGCACATCGAAAACCGTTCCGAAATTGGTCTCGCGCGCGAACCCGAAAGCGAGGGCCACCTCGAGCACGGCATGATGTTCCGACGGCACGCCGCTGAATACGATGAAGCCGAAGCGCAGAAAGAGTTTCACCCAGGACATCAGATCGGCATCACTGGGATTCGCGCGCCACTGCGCCCGCGGCAGATGCTCGAGCGCGCCGGTCCAGGTTTCGACCGCCGGCACGTCGTTCTCGCCGGGAGGCAGGGCCGCTTCGGCCAGAATCTCGCCGGCGGCGAAGTCGGCCTCATGGCCGTCGCTGAACCGGACGTGCAGCCTCCCGGGCTCGGTCTCCGAGAGTGCCGCGTAGCTCAAATCGAGATCGAGATCCGAGGGATCCTGCAGTCTCTGGCCCGTCAGAAGATCCATGCTCTGCGTATCCTGGCAGCGTTCCCGCAGCCAGATGGGATGGATCCCCATCCGGCGGCCGCCGCCGTCCTCGATCCACAGCTGAGTCGGGGAATTGATGGTCAATTTCAAAGAACCGGGTTGGCTGGCCACAATCATGTCCTCTTCTGCAATCATTTCGCGGTCTTGACGCGAGTCCACGTGCGCGTACGGATCCGTTCCGTTGCCGCGCTCACCTCGGCGGACCGGTACAACCTCGCCTCGATTTCCGGCGTGGGGTACAGAGTCACGTCGCCAAGGATACGCAAGTCGACCAGCGGCCGAGAAGCGATATTATCATTACCATAATAAATCGAGTTGCTGATCTCGGCGATGATGTCCGGCCGCAGGATGAAGTTGATGAATTGGTAGGCGGCGTCGGGGTGCGGCGCCCCTTCCGGGATGAGCAGCGAGGAAAACGTCTGATTCGCGCCCTCTTTCGGCACGGTGAACGCCAGTTTCACGTCGATCCCCACGGCCCGGGCCCGGGCCCGGGACAAGGCGTAGTCGCTCGACCAGGACATGGCGACGCACACTTCCCTGTTGGCCAGGCCGTTCATGAACTCGGCGGAATCGAACGAGCGGACGAAGGGACGCACCTTGAGCAGCAACGTCTCGGCGGCCTTGAAGTCTTCCGGCCTGGTGCTGTTCGGGTCGAGGCCCAGGTACTTCAAGGCAAGTTGCAGAACGTCCTCGGCAGAATCCAGGAAAGTCACCCCGCAATCGGCGAATTTGGCGACGACCTCAGGCTTGAACAGCATGTCCAGGCTGTCCACCGGCGCGTCGGGCATGCGCGCCTTCACCATGTCGACGTTGTAGGCGAAACCGTTGATGGAGTGCAGGTACGGCACCGCATGCGCGTTGCCCGGATCGTAGGCCGCCTGGATGGCCAGAATGCGTGGGTCGAGATTCCGCCAATTCGGCAGCTTCGACTTGTCGAGCGGAAGGTACACGCCGGCGCGGATCTCACGGCTGAAAAAATCCGTGGATGCGCTGACGACATCGTAGCCGGAGCTGCCCGCCATGAGCCGGGCCTCCATGGTTTCCTCGGCGTCATAGACGTCATACGTGACCTTGATGCCGGTCTGCTTCTCGAATTTCGCGATCGTGTCGGGGCCGATGAAATCGGTCCAATTGTAAATGAACAACTGTTTATCTGCGGCGGCCGCGCCGCACGCGGCCGTGAGACTCGCCAGGCACCCTAGGACCAGCAGCGTTCTCATCGTCCGAATTCGACTGAAGTTCATCGACTTAGTCTAACATTGCCGAAGCGCGCCGAGTTCGGCCGGCCGCACCCAGTCCCAGGGAGTATCGCGTGCGTCATTTCAGTGGTTCGGCACTTCTCGTCCTGCTCTGCATCGCATTCACCTCAAGCGCACCACCCGCGGACGCGCAGGCCGCAAAGCCTCGCGCCCGCGATCTCGGCATCCCGTTCGACGGCCAGCCGGGCCCCTTCAATGCCATCACCGATGTCGCCGGCGTCACCGTGGGTCACACCACGCTGATCTCGGGCACGGGCAAGCTCGTGGTGGGCAAGGGGCCGGTGCGCACCGGCGTCACGGCGGTGCTGCCGCGCGGCCGGAAGTCCGAATCCGACCCGGTATTCGCGGCCTGGTTCTCACAGAACGGCAATGGCGAAATGACCGGAACCACCTGGGTGGAGGAATCGGGATTTCTCGAGGGCCCGGTGATGCTGACCAACACGCACAGCGTCGGCGTGGTGCGCGACGCCACCATTCAATGGCGCATCGCCCACGGCGCCGCCGATGCCACGGGTTTCTGGTGGTCGCTCCCCGTGGTCGGCGAAACGTGGGACGGCTGGCTCAACGACATCAACGGCTTTCACGTCAAACCGGAGCACGCCTTTCACGCGCTCGACACGGCGCAGGGCGGCGCGGTCGAGGAAGGCAGCGTCGGCGGCGGCACGGGCATGATCTGCAATGGCTACAAGGGCGGCATCGGCACCGCCTCGCGCCGCCTCGAGGCCAAGGAAGGCGGCTATACCGTCGGAGTGCTGGTCCAGTGCAACTACGGCAGGCGGGACAATCTACGCATCGCCGGCGTCGCGGTCGGCCGCGAAATACCGGCGCCGGAACCGTACGCCTTCATCCCGTCCGATCTCGCGGAACGTGGCTCCATCATCGTCATCGTCGCCACCGACGCGCCGTTGCTGGCCCATCAATTGAAGCGCCTCGCACATCGCGTCACCCTAGGTTTAGGCCGCAACGGCAGCCTCTCCGGCAACGGCTCGGGCGATATCTTCATCGCCTTCTCGACCGCGAATTCAGGGGCGGCCGCCGCGGATCGCGTGGTCGATCTGAAGATGCTGCCCAACGACCTGCTGGACCCCCTGTTCAAGGGCACCGTCGAGGCCACCGAGGAAGCCATCGTCAACGCGCTGGTGGCCGCGAGCGACATGACCGGCGCCGACGGGCACCGGGTCATCGCCCTGCCCCATGAGGAACTGCGCGCCGTCTTGAAGAAGTACGGGCGGCTCGCCCCTTAGTACGCGCTTCAGGCCGTTGCAATGCCCCGCGCGATCGGATGCTCCGTGGCCAATACCTCTTCCAGGCTGCGGCCGAGCAACTCGATGGCTTCGTCTACGTCTGCTTCATCGATCATCAGGGGCGGCATGAACCTTACCGTGCTCAGGCCGCACGACAGCAGGAGCAAGCCATTGTGAAAGGCGCGGGTGATGAGCGCATCGCACAGCGTCTTGGCGGGCACCTTGCCCGCGCGGTCCACGACGAGTTCCATGCCGAGCATGAGACCTTTGCCGCGGACCTCGCCGACCACGGAATGCTTGGCGGCGAACAGCTGCAGCTGCTCCATGAAATAGTCGCCGATCTTGGCGGCGTTGGCCCGATATTCGCGCTCGACCAGATCGAGCGTCGCCAGCGCGGCCGCACAGCACAAGGGGTTGCCGCCATAGGTGTTGCCGTGGGCGCCCCGCGACCACTTCTGCATGATGCTGCGCTTGGCCACCACCATCCCGATGGGCATGCCCGAGCCCAGCCCCTTCGCCAGAGTCATGATGTCCGGCGCCACGCCCCAGTGCTCGCACGCGAACATCTTTCCCGTGCGCCCCACGCCGGACTGCACCTCATCGAAGATCAGCAAAATACCGTGGCGGTTGCAAAGCTCGCGCAGGCCCGCGAGAAATCCGTCGGGCGGGACGAGATAACCGCCCTCGCCCTGGATCGGCTCGACCAGGATGGCGGCGACCTCGTTCGACGGCACATTGTGAACGAACAGGACTTCTTCGATGTAGCGCAGTACCGCGCGTCCCTGGTCGCCGCCGGCGAACAACGGGCGGTAGTTATTGGGATACGGCACATGCGTGACGCCGGGCATGGCCGGGAAGAAGCCCTTCTGCTGCGTGTACTTGCTCGACGTGAAGGCCAGCGATCCCATGGTGCGTCCATGAAATCCCCCCAGAAATCCGATGAAGCGGCCGCGGCCCGTGACGTAGCGGGCGAGCTTCAAGGCCGCCTCGACGCTCTCGGTGCCCGATTGGGCGAAGAAGCTCATGACGGGCTCCTTCATCGGCGACAGCGCGTTCATGCGTTCGGCAAGTTCGACCTGACCCGCGTGCCAATAATCGGATGAGATGTGCAAGAAGCGATCCGCCGCGTCCTTGATCGCCCGTACCACCGCCGGATGACTATGGCCGGTGCTGCAAACCGCGATGCCCGCGGCGAAATCCAGGAACCGATTGCCATCCACGTCCCAGACCTCGGCGCCCTTGCCGTGGGACATCACGAAGGGGTAATCCCTCGGATACGAGGGCGACACGACGAGCGCGTCGCGCGCCAGCAGTTCGCGGGCCTTCGGACCCGGCAGATCCGTGTGAATGTGGCTCTTCGTCATCGATGGTATCCCCGCCTTTTGATTCAGTCGCGCAAACCGATTACGATCCGTCGCATGCGAACTGTCAATGGCATCTGACCGCCCACAACTTATTGGCTTGCGGATGCGAACTCGAATGCAAGCGGCATCATGACGTTGTGGCGTTCGTTGATCGCGGTGGCCGTGGGCGGCATGGCGGGTTGCCTCATGCGCTGGTTGCTGGCGATGTTCCTGAATCGTTATTTTCCCAACATCCCGCCCGGCACCTTGGCGGCCAATCTCATCGGCTGCTATGTCATCGGGGTGGCGCTGGCGGTATTTGCGGCGAACCCGGCGATTCCCATCGAATGGCGCCTGTTCGTCACCACCGGTTTCTGCGGCGGCTTGACCACATTCTCGACCTTTTCCGCCGAGGTGATCCTGCTCCTGCAGAGCGGACGCGTGGTCTGGGCCCTGGGCGCCATCGCCGTCCACCTGGTCGGCTCGCTCCTCATGACGTTTGCCGGCATCGCCACGGTGGCTTGGGCGCGAAGCTAGCGCGACGACCCGCCGTGGCGGTTCCCGGGACGACTTCGCCCTGCGCTTTGGATCCCGGCCCACATGCCGAACCCTTTGTGGTATTATTTAGTTAGCTAACTAACTATTAGAGAGCTGCGCAAATGAGCGAAATCGAAGAGCGTTTCTCCAACGCGTTGCACAACACCGCACGCGCATGGCGCCAAGCAATCGATCGGCGCCTCAAGTATCTGGGGCTGAGCCAAGCCAGCTGGATGACCATCGCGGTCGCGGCCAAGGCTCACGAGCCGCTATCCCAGTCCGAGCTCGCGGACCGGCTCGCCGTCGAGGGCGCCACGATGGTCGCGATGATCGATCGGCTGGTGAAGGCCGGCTTGGTGGTACGGGAACCCTCGAGCGTCGATCGCAGGATCAAACGAGTGGTGCTCACCGACGCGGGTCACGCGCTGTACGCAACCGTGAAGACGGAAGCCGCCGCCGTGCGCAAGAGTCTGCTCGCGAACATCGACCCCAAACAACTCAAAGTGGCCACCGAGCTGTTGGAGGCATTGCAAGGGATGGTCGAAGCCGTCCCATGACCCGAGCGCTCAATCGACGCATGATCACGCTGTCCATCATGATGGCGACGATCATGCAGACGCTCGACAGCACGATCGCGAACGTCGCCCTGCCCCACATGCAGGGCACACTCTCCGCGTCGCAGGATCAGATCGCCTGGGTGTTGACCGCATACATCGTCGCGGCGGCGATCGCTACGCCGTTGACCGGCTGGCTCGTGGATCGCTTCGGACAGAAGCAGATCTTCCTCGCATCCGTGGTCGGATTTACGGTGGCCTCCGCCTTGTGCGGCCTGTCGAACTCCCTGGGCCAGATCGTCGGGGCCCGCCTGCTGCAGGGTGTCTTCGGAGCGGCGCTCGTGCCCATGTCGCAGATGGTGCTGATGGACATCAATCCCCCCGAGAAGCAGGGCTCGGCGATGGCCGTGTGGGGCATGGGGGTCATGGTTGGACCGATTCTCGGCCCCACCTTGGGTGGCTGGCTCACGGACAGCTACGATTGGCGCTGGGTTTTCTTCATCAACGTTCCTGTCGGCGCTCTCGCCACCTATGGCATCTGGCGCTACATCCGTCCGACACCCGCCACGCGGCGCATGCAGTTCGACATGTTCGGCTTCGCGTCGTTGAGTCTCGCCGTCGGCGCCTTGCAGCTGCTGATGGATCGCGGCGAACAGAACGATTGGTTCTCCGCCACCGAGACCTGGGTGGAGGCCGTGATTCTGGTCGTGGCGGCCACTTATTTCGTCGCACATACCGCGCTCAGCCGCGCCGACAAGTCGTTTCTCGATTCTCGCCTGCTCAAGAACCGCAATTACGTCAGCGGTCTCGTGTTCATTTTCATCGTCGGACTGGTGCTGTACGCCACGCGCGCGCTGACGCCGACCATGCTCGAGAACCTGATGGACTATCCCGTCGCCACCACCGGACTCGTCACCGCGCCGTCCGGCCTCGGCACCATGCTGTCCATGCTGATCGCCGGCCGTATCATCGGCAAGGTCGACACGCGCTTGATATTGCTGCTCGGCTTTGCCATCAGCGGTTTCGCCCTGTGGCAAATGACGCGCTACACCCTGGTATTGTCGGAAAGCGACATCGTGTGGCCCGGCGTCATCCAGGGAATCGGCGTGGGGCTGGTGTTCGTGCCCTTGAGTGCGGCGACGTTCGCAACGCTCGCGCCGGCGATGCGCGCGCAGGGCACCGCCATTTTCAGCCTGGTGCGCAATCTCGGCAGCAGCATCGGAATCTCCCTGGTGCAGACGGTGTTGGAGCGCAACACCGTGGCCGTTCATGCATCCTTGAGCGAACGGATCACCTATGCCAATCCCGCGTGGAACAACCCCGCCGTTGCCTCGGCGTTCGACTTGAGCCGTCCGAGCGGCGCCGCCGCGCTCGAGGCAGCGGTCACGCAACAGGCCTCGATGATCGCTTACGTGAACGATTTTCGGCTGATGCTGTATCTCACCCTGGCAGTCATTCCGCTGCTGCTGTTCCTCAAGGCGCCCGGCCGTAATGACGCGCCGGTGGACACTCACGCAGTCATGGACTGAGCCCGGCGCGAGACTTGGTCCGCGCGGAACGTCGCGGCGCTGCAAAGTCCTGGGTCCAGTAGACCAGTTCGCCGCTCGAGAGGTTGACCGCGAAGCCGATCCCGACTTCCGCGAACCGCGGGTCCATGATGTTCTCGCAATGGGCCGGGCTTGCGAGCCAGCCCTGCGTGACTTCGGCGGGGGTCATGGCGCCCGCCGCGATGTTCTCGCCCACCAGCGAGTAATCGCCATAACCCGCGCGTGCGACCCGCACGGCGGGCGTACTGCCGTCGCGACCCCGATGGTCGAACGCGACATAGCGCGCCATGGCCTGCGAATGAGCGAGCGCCGCGCGAGTCAACGCGGCATTCAGCACGAGCGGTGCCGCGGCGCCGTACATCTTGCTGCCGCAGCGATGGCCGCGCGCGCGCGCCTCGTTCACCAGGCTCAGAATCTGGCGGCTCACCTGCGCGGCGTCCTCCGTCCTGGGCACCGCCACGGGGGCCGCGAGTACCAGCCAGACATCGCGGCCGCGGCGCCGCGCGCCGAAGTCCTCGAGGGCCGGATCGGTCAACGTTGCGCAGTAGTTCGCCGCCAGAATGCGGCGGAGCTCGGCGTCGCCGACGACTCCGGACACGTGGACGGCCGACGATTGCGCCGCCAGATAACCCACCGCCGTGAGCGACGCATGCAGCGACTGCCCGTTCGCCAAGCGCCCGGCGGCCAGGGCGAGTTGCGCGCTGTCGTACAGCGGCGCACGCGTGCCGGTGGCTCGACATCCGGAGCCGCGTGCCCAATTCACGGAATCGCGCACGTCGGCCGGCGCCGCTTGTGCGACGGCGAGCAGCGCCGCGACGATCAGCACGTACGTTTTCAATGTCGGAGGCTAGACATTGGCACCGTGAATTTGGCCGGTTGTGGGGCATGGCATCGACAAGGCAGCGTTCGAACCGGTCAACATCAGGTTGCCAAGAAGTCTAGATTCCGTCGGCTGTGCCGTCGCCCGGAGCCAGGGTACGACTCGGCAGAATTCCCGCGTTGGGCAATCCCGCGGGCGGCGATGCGCTGGGCGGCAGCCCACCGGCCGACGATATGCCGCGCGTCGATGCGTGGGGCGGCAGCCAGCCGCCCGGGGCTCCCACGGGTTCGGCCAGGAGCTTTCCCGCCTTCGGCGCGAGCCAGCGTTCCACATCGTCGATCACGGTGAAGACGGCCGGCACGACGACCAAGGTCAACAGCGTCGAGGTGATCAACCCGCCGATCACGGCGGTGGCCATGGGCGAGCGGAAATCGCTGTCGCCGCCCCAGCCCATGGCCACCGGCAGCATGCCGGCGATCATGGCCACCGTCGTCATGACGATGGGACGCGCACGCTTGTGGCCGGATTCGAGTATGGCCTGCAGTCGAGATTTCCCGGCGCGCATTTCCTCGATCGCGAAATCGACCAGCAGGATGGAGTTCTTGGCGACGATGCCCATGAGCATCAGGAAACCGATGACGACCGCCATGGAGAAGGGCTGGTTGCTCAGCAGCAACGCCAATGCCGCGCCGCCCAACGACAACGGCAGCGCCGAGAGGATGGTAATGGGCTGAAACACACGCGCGAACAAGAGTACCAGCACCGCCAGCACCATCAGAGTCCCGGCGCCGATGGCGAACGCAAAGTTCTGCATCATCTCCTCGAAGAATTCCGTGTTGCCGGTTTTGACCAGGTGCACGCCCTGCGGCAGATTCTTCGCGGTCGGCAGCGCGTAGATCTTTGCCGTGCCCGCGCCGATCTCGACGCCGGGGCTCAAGTCCGCCTCGAATCGCAGGCGTCTCGTTTGATTGTAGCGGCGCACCACCGAGGGTCCTTGACCGAAGCTCAGGTCCGCAACCGATTTGAGCGGCACGGCCACGCCCGATGCCGTCGGCACGGGCAGATTCTCGAGCGTCGACAGATCGCGGCGTGCGCTTTCGATCAGGCTGACGCGGATCGGAATCTGGCGATCGGCCAACGAGAACTTGGCGCCATTTTGCGGCAGATCGCCCAAGGTCGCGATGCGGATCGTCTGGCTGATGCTCTCGACGCTCACGCCCAATTGGGCGGCGACATCCAGCCGCGGCTTGACGACGATTTCCGGGCGCGGCAGATCGCCGCGAATCTGCGGATCGCGTATCTCGTTCAGCGCTTTCATCTCCGCCAGCAGTTGGTGCCCCGTTTTTTCGACCAACGGCGGATCGTCGCCCGTCAGAAAGAACTCGATGTCGCGGCCGCCGCCCGAACCCTGGCTCGAGAAATTCAAGTGGCCGTCCGGCACCTGATTCAAGAGCGGCATCATGCCCTGCTCCCATTGCTTCTGGCTCAGCTTGCGCTGCGTACGCGGCACCAGACTGATGTAGATGTTGCCGTTGCGCACCTCGCCCGTGTCGCCGCCCACGAATTCGATCACGTCGGTGACCTCTGGCGATTTCCTGAGCACGGCGGCCGCGGCGGCCGCCACCCGCGAGGTATCCTCGAGCGTGCCGCCCGGCGGCAGTTCGATGGCGAGCTCAGAACTGGCAAAGTCCTCCGGCGGAACGTACGACTTCGGAATGATGGCCAAAGCGACGATCGACAGCACGAAGAACGTCATGCCGGCCGCGATGGTCTTCCACCGGTTCGCCACGCACCATCGCAGCAGCGCCATGTAGCGCAACATGACCGGACCGTCGGCGTGCTCGGCTCCGCTGACGATATCGCGCCGCAGAAAATAGGCGGCCAGCACCGGCGTGATGAGCCGCGCCACCATCAGGGAGATGAACACCGCCGCGGCGACCGTCAAGCCGAACTGCCGGAAGTATTGGCCCGACACGCCGCTCATGAAGCTTACCGGGAGGAAGACCGCGATGATGGTGAATGAGGTGGCGACCACGGCCAAACCGATCTCGTCCGCCGCATCCATCGCCGCCTGGTACGCGCTCTTGCCCATGCGCATGTGCCGCACGATGTTCTCGATTTCGACGATGGCGTCGTCCACCAGCACGCCCGCCACCAGCGACAGCGCCAGCAATGTGATTTGATTGAGCGTGAAATCCATCCATTGCATGAAAGCGAACGTCGGCACGGCCGACAGCGGGATGGCCAGGGCCGAAATCACGGTGGCGCGCCAGTTGCGCAGGAACACCCACACCACGAGTACGGCGAGCACCGACCCCTCGATCAGCGCGCTCAGGGACGAATCGTAGGTGCGCTGCGTGTGGTCGACCGTGTTCGATATCAGCGTCACGTGCAGGGCCGGGTTCTCGGTTTGAATCTTCGCGAGTTCGGCTTGCACCGCCTTGAAGACGCTGACATCGGAAGCCCCCTTGGCCTTGAAAACGCCGAACGCCGTTGCCGGCCGGCCGTTCAAGCGGGCAATGCTGCGCACTTCCTCGATGTCGTCGCGCACATCGGCAATCTCTCGCAGGCGGAAGAAGCGGCCGCCCCGGGCAATGATCTGCGTGTTCCCCAGCGCCTCCGCCGTCTTGGCCCCGCCCAAGACGCGTATGGCCTGTTCGCCGCCGCCCACTTGGGCCCTGCCGCCGGCCGCATCGAGATTGAGCGCACGCACCTGTTCGTTGACCTCGAAAGCGCTCAAGCCCAGCGCCTGCAGGCGTCCCGGATCGAGCTCGACGCGAATTTCCCGACGCACGCCGCCGCTGCGGGAGACTTGCGCGACGCCCGGAATGGATAACAGCCGTTTGGTGACGCTGTTGTCGATGGACCAGCTGAGCTGCTCGGGCGTGAGCGTCGTCGTGGTCACCGCGTAGTAGGCGATGGCGTCGCCATCGATATTGATCCGTTGCACCAACGGTTCGAGGATGCCTTGCGGCAGATCGTTGCGCACCTTGGCCACCGCGTCGCGCACGTCGGTCACCGCCCGATCGATGGGCGTGCCGATCTGAAATTCGACGTCGATCTCGACCGAGCCTTCGATGATGTACGTGACGATGTTGTGCACGTTGCCGATGCTCGCGATCGAGCCTTCCACCTTCTGCGCGATCTGCGGCTCCAATTCCGCGGGCGCGGCGCCGGGTTGCGAGATGGTGACGCTGACCAGCGGAAAGGAAATGTCGGGGCTCAAGTTGATGGGCAGCCGGATGAACGCCACCACACCCAGGAAAAACAGCACCACGAACAGGACGATGGGCGTGATGGGATGGCGGATCGCCCAGGCCGATATGTTGTTCACGACGCGCCCTTGTCCCTCAGAACCGGCTTGACCACCTCGCCCGCCTGCAAAAAGGCTCCCGCCGTGGCCACCACTTGTTCATTGTTGCTGACGCCGTCGGAAATCGTCACGCCGTTGCCTGAGATGCCGGACACGCGCACGGCGCGTCGCTCGAGCTTGTTCTGCGGGGTGACCACCAACACGTAACTTCCCGCATCGTCCGTGAGCACCGCCGTCTGCGGCAGCACCTTGCGCTCGGCATTGCTCACGGTCACCTCCGCGCGGGCGAACGCACCGGGCCGCAGGTTCGGATCGGGCTTCAAGGCCACGCGGACGGTACCCAGACGAGTCTGCGGATCGATGACGGCGCCCAGCAGCCGCACCGTCCCGGGGTAGATCGTGGATGTACCGGTCAATTTGACGGACACCTCCTGACCGAGCTTCAACAGCGGCAGGTCTTGCTCCGCCACCTGGCCGCGCAGCTCGACATCGCCGTTCTCGGACAATCGAAACAGGGCTTCGCCGCCGGGTGTCGCGGTCTGACCCACTTCGACATTGCGGGTCAGAATGATGCCATCGGAGGGTGCCCGGATGTCGGCGCGAGCCAGGCGTGCCTGGGCTTCGGCCAGCATCGCGGCGGCAACCTTCACCTTGGCGGCGGCGGTCACCGAAGTCGACTTGCGTCGCTGGGTTTCCTCCACCGACAGCGCGCCCGAGGCGCCGACCGCCAGAGCTCGATGATATTCTGCATCGGCGAGTTCCGCTTCGGCACGCGACTGTTCCAGCGCCGCCTCGAGATTGGTCACCTGCGGCGCGAGTACCGAGACATTCAGCCGCGCCAGCACCTGACCGCGCTTCACGCGATCACCGGCCTCGACGTAGATGGCCGAGATCCTGCCGGCGTCGCCCTCGACGCCGATGGGCATGTCGTAGCGCGCATTGATGGTGCCGATGATTTCGACGGTCGAAGGCACCGTGGTCACGCCCACCTGCGTCACCGAGACGGTGGGAATGGGCAGCTTGTTGGTGATGGCCTTCTTCACGCTCAAGGCCTGCGTCAGGCGCAAGCTCAACATCGCGGCGATCGCCAGAATGATGAGCGCCGCCGTCCAGGCCACGCGTCGATTGGTGAGCCAGGATTCCTGCGCCGGCGACGAGTCCTGCAGCAATAGAGTCATTTCACGACTTCCAACAGATAACTTCCATTGTCAACGCCACGATCCTGCGGGGTGGCTCCTCTATTCGGCGATTCGGTCGATCACCAGGTCGCGCGCCCCATCGCGGCCTATATCATAAGTAAGTTCGCCGTATAAATCGCCCGCGGCTGGAAGCGGCTGACCGCCGAATGAAATGCGCGCCGTGATCGATACCTGCTGCCCGCTCACCAGGACGCGGCCCGGGATCATCGAATCGGCGGCGGAAAGATGAATCTGCGTGCCGATGGCCGCGCTTGTCAAGCGTTTCGCGGCCAAAGGCGGCCCGCGGCCGCCGGGTTCGCGCGCAAACACGAACAGCGGCGCCTCGCGAGTCAAACGCGCCTTGAGCGCCGGTGCGATGCTGATGTTGACCGTCGCTTCGGCGCCCGCCGCCGAGCGTGCCGGGGCCTCGGGCGTGGCCACGCCCGGCGTCGCCGCTGCACCGGGCGCCTGCGCACCATCCGCCGCAGTCTCGGCACTGGAGGCCGCGACCGGTGCGGCTCCCGGTGAGCCGGCCGCCGCACCCGGGACGCCGCCTGCCGCGCCAAGTTCCGCGATCCGCGCGTCCAGCATCTTCTCGATCTGCTCGGGCGGGTGCAACTCCTTGAGTGCCTGCCAGCGGGTGCGAGCCGCGGCAGCGTCGCCGCGCGCCGCCGCGGCAAAGCCGGAGTACAGCAGGGCCTTGGGATTGTTCGGCGCCAGCCTGAAGGCCTGCTCGAACAGTTCCGCGGCGGGCGGCGTGATGTTGCCCCCGGCGCGCAGGCTGATGGCCTCGCCCAGGCCGAGATCCGCCTCCGCATTGTTCGCATCGAGGCGGTGCGCATGATCGTACGCGAGAATGGCGTCGTCCAGGCGTTCGAGCGTCAGATACGACCGTCCGAGCATCATCCAGCCGGAGACATCGTTCGGATCGTCGCGCATGCGGCTTTCGAGTTTTGCAACCATGGCCAGTACGTCGGGCGCAGCGGCCTGACCCTGGTCGTGCCAATTCCAATTCGACCACAGCGGATAGAGCCCGGCAGCCGCGGCCGCGATCAGAATTGCCGCGATGGCGCCGGCCAGGCGACTCTGCCGATCGCGCAGCAGGGGTACGGCGACGGCGGCCGCAGCAAGCGCAGCCATGATGGCTGCTACGACGAGAAATGAATTCATGGTCTACAGAGGCCCGGGCGTGGGCTCATCGTCGAGCGGCATACGCGAGCGCTGGCGGACGACTCGAAAAATGATGCCGGCACCCAGCAGCAACACGAAGAACGGCGCGCCCCAGATCAGCAGCGTCTTCGGCTCCAACGGCGGATTGAAACGCACGAATTCGCCGTAGCGGTCCGTCATGAAGTCGAAGATCTCTTGGTCGCTCTTGCCGGCGACCAGCATTTCGCGAACCTGCCGCCGCAAGTCACTGGCCAGTTCGACGTTCGAATCGGCGATGGACTCGTTCTGGCAAACCAGACAGCGTAAATCCTTGGCGATGTTCTCGAAGCGCGCCTGCAGCGCCGGATCTTCCAGTTGACCGTTGGCGTCGAGGGCACGCGCCACGGACGCGGCTGTCAAGGCGCCCAGCGCCACGATGGCGAGCAGCATCCAGGTGCCGGTTCGCGCTGTCATGCGCCGCTCCGCCGTGCGGCGGCGATGCGCGGCAGGAACTCGCGCTCCCAGATCTCGGGTGTCATGGGCGAGATGAACTTGTAGACCACGCGGCCGCCGGCATCGACCAGGAACGTCTCGGGTGCGCCGTAGACGCCCCAATTGATCGCGGTGCGTCCATCGGTATCGAAGGCCACCGAGGTGTAGGGATTGCCCAGTTGCTCCAGCCACTGCTTGGCGTTGTCGCGCTTGTCCATATAGACCAGACCGATGATGGGGACCACACGCTGCTGTGCGATGGCGAGCAGTTCGTCATGCTCCACGCGACATTCCCTGCACCACGTGCCCCACACGTTCACGATGTACACCTGGCCCTTGAGCGCCGCGTTGCTCACCGTGCGGCTGGGGTCGAGCACGTCCGTGAGCGAAAATTCCGGCGCCGGCTTGCCGATCAGCGGCGACGGCAGGGCATGAATGTCGCGATTCGGATTCAGGCCGAACGCAAACAGCACCGCCAGCGCGACGAAGGCGGCGAACGGCAGCAGAAACTTCCACATCACGCCGGCCCGAGCGTGTGGGCCGGTGCGCCATCGACCGCGCCGGCATCGGCCGCCGGCACGTCGTGTGCCGCCAGCGGGACTTTTGCGCGATAGCGTCGGTCGGTGGCCGCAATGAAGCCGCCCAACGCCATGACGATCGCGCCCAGCCAGATATAGCGCACCAACGGCTTGTACTGGATGCGCATGCTCCAGGCGCCTTCGCCGAGGGAGTTGCCCATGGCCACGAACAGGTCGCGCGACCAGTTGACCGAGATCGCGGCCTGGCTATTGTCGGTTTGCTGCACCCAGTAGTGACGCTTCTGCGGCTTCAAGACCGCCACCGTCCGTCCCGCGCGCGTGACTTCCACCAAGGCCTGCACGGCATCGTAATTCGGCCCGCGTACGTCGACGGCATTGACGAACCGAAAATCGTACCCGGCGACGGCGAAACTGCCGCCCGGTTTCAGGGCCACGTCCTTCTCTACTTTATAGCTCTCGACCCCGCTCGCGCCGATGGCAAACATGCCCACGCCCAAATGGGCGATCGCCATGCCGAGCATCGCGGCCGTGACTTTGAGCCCCTGACGCCAGCGGCGCAGCGGCTCGAGCACCGAGGAGAAGACGATCCAGAGGCCGAGACTGAAGCCCAGCAGCCCCACCCAATGGACGGCGCCGAATACCAAGCCTTGGATGGCGAGCGAGAGGACCACGGCAAGCGCCAGCAGCCACCACAACGGCTTGGCCGTCACCGTGAGCTTGCCGCGGCGCCAGGCCGAGTGCATGCCGACGGCGAGAAACACCATCAACGGCACCATGGGAACCAGGAACATCATCGCGAACACTGGCGGCCCCACCGAAATCTTGCCTATACCTAAGACCTCGTACAGCAGCGGCGACAGCGTGCCCCACAGCACGAGGCCCGCCACGCACACCAGGATCACATTGTTCACCAGCAGAAAGAACTCACGGGAGAACAGTTCGAAGCCGCCCGGGGCATAGAGCTTGGGCGCGCGCCACGCGTACAGCGTCAGCGAACCCCCGATGGTCAGCGCAAGGAACCCCAGGATGTAGCGGCCGCGGGTCGGGTCGGTTGCGAACGAATGCACCGATACCAGCACGCCCGAACGCACCAGGAAGGTGCCGATCAAACTCAGCGAGAATGCGAAGATGGCCAGCAGCAGCGTCCAGCTCTTGAAAATGCCGCGCTTCTCGGTGACGCTGAGCGAATGCACGAGCGCGGTGCCCACCAGCCACGGCATGAAAGAGGCATTCTCCACCGGGTCCCAGAACCACCAGCCGCCCCAGCCGAGTTCGTAATAGGCCCACCAGCTGCCCAGGGCAATGCCGATGGTCTGGAATATCCAGGCGAACAGCGTCCAGGGCCGCGTCCATTTCGCCCAGGTCTGGTCGAGCCGCCCTTCCAGCATGGCGGCGATCGCGAAGGCGAATGCCACGGAGAAACCGACATAGCCGGTGTACAACATGGGCGGATGAATCGCGAGCGCGAAATCCTGCAGCACCGGATTCAAGTCCGCGCCGTCCTGCCACGCGGGAATCAACCGCTCGAACGGATTCGAGGTCCAGAGCGTGAACAACATGAAGCCGCCGCTCACCAGCCCCATCACCCCGAGGACGCGGCTCGAGAAACTCACGGGCAACTGACGGCTGAACGCCGCGACGGCCACGCTCCAAATCGCCAGGATCAATATCCACAACAGGAGCGAACCTTCGTGCGCGCCCCACAGGGCGGCAACGCGGTAGAACAGCGGCAGATGCGAATTCGAATTGTGCGCAACGTACGCCACGGAGAAATCGTCGGTGACGAATGAATAGACCAGGCAGGCGAAGGCGGTCACGACGAAGACGAACTGGCCCGTCACCGCGGGACGCGCCACCGACATCCACACGGGCTTCGCGCGCCATGCGCCGATCAAGCCGAAGAACGCCTGAGCGAGGCTCAGAACGAAGGCCAGGATGAGAGCGAATACGCCGAGTTCCGGTGCCATATCGATACTACCTTGCTCTAAGTGCTGGGGCCGGTCGTGCCGGCCGATGCGTTGGCCGCGGGAGTGAGCGCGGCTTTCCGTTTGAGGGATGCCGCGACTTCCGGCGGCATGTATTTCTCGTCGTGCTTCGCCAGGACTTCGTCCGCGACGAACGCACCGTCCGCGCCCATGGTTCCATGCGCAATGATACCCTGCCCTTCGCGAAACAGATCGGGTAATACGCCGGTGTACTCCACCGGCACTTGATGCGCGAAGTCGGTCAATACGAACTTGACCGTAAGATCGCCCGGCTTGCGCGCGACGCTGCCCTTCACGACCATGCCGCCCACTCGAAAGCGCTTGGTCGTCGGCGCTTTGCCGGCGGCGATCTGGCTGGGGTCGTAATAGAACATGATGTTCTCGCGCGACGCCATCACGGCAAGCGCCACGGAGGCCGCGACGCCCGCCAGAATGCCGAGCACCACGAACAGCCGTTTGCGTCGAGGGGTCATGTCTCGCTCGCCGCCATGGCGCGCGCGCGGAGGGTGCGCAGCCGCGCCGCCGCATAGAAGCGGCGCGCCGCCCACACATTCCACGACAACACCGCGAAGGCGATGCCGAAGCACGGCCAAACGAAGCGGGCATATCCGCCCATGGACCAAAAACCGCCGCTGCTCACGATTTGACCGCCTCCTGCACCCACGTGGCCTGGCGCTCCCGATTGAGCACCTCGCCGCGCAACCGTATACACAGTATGGCTCCGTAGAACAACATGAACCCGACGGACATGGACAACAGGGGCCATAACATGCTGCCCGGCATGGAAGGTTTGCCCAGTTTAGCAACCGTGGCGCCCTGATGCAGGGAGTTCCACCACACCACCGAGTAGTGAATGATGGGTACGTTGACCAAGCCGACGATGGACAGCAGCGCGGCCGCGCGGTCCCCCCGGCCCGGATCCTCGAAGGCCGGCCGCAGGGACATCACGCCCACGTACAAGAACAATAGGATCAATTCGGAGGTGAGCCGCGGATCCCAGGCCCAGTAAGTCCCCCACATCGGCCGGCCCCAGAGAGATCCTGTCACCAGGGCCAGCAGCGTAAAGGACGCGCCGATCGGCGCCGTCGCCGCCGCCACGGCATGACCGATCTTGATGCGCCAGATGAGCGCGATCGCGCCGGCCACCGCCATGGTGGTATAGGCGAACAGCGATAGCCAGGCGCTGGGCACATGGACGTAGATGATGCGAAACGCATCGCCCTGCTGATAGTCGGGGGGCGCGAACGCCAATCCGGCGATCACCCCGTAGCCGATCGTGAGGGCCGCCAACGCCACGAACCACGGAGTCAGTGCCGCCGCGACGCGAAACACGAAGGGGGGAGAAGCCAACCGGTAAAACCATGTCCACATAAGTCGTTCTCGCTGTCTACTCGAGCGTGATCCGCAGCGCCGCGGTCGCCGCAAACGGCGCCAGAGTGCACGTCAGCACGCACAGCGCCGCAAGCAGGTACAGCGCGCCGAGCGCACCCGTTCCCGATATTGCGCGATCCGTGGCCCCGGCGCCGAATATCAGCAATGGCATGGCCAGCGGCAGCACGATCAGCGACAACAGGACGTTACCGCGTTTGAGGCCCACCGTCAGTCCCGCGCCGATGGCCCCCAGCCAACTCAATGTCAAGGTGCCCAAGGCCAGACTCCCCATCATGGTCGCGAATGCGGCGGTCGGAATGGCCAATGCCGTGCCCACCAGGGGCGAGACCAAGACCAGGGCCGCACCGCTCACCAACCAATGTGCCAACGTCTTGGCAACGACGATCAGCGTCAGGCTCTGACCGGACAGCGCCAATTGCTCCAAAGTTCCGTCATCCGCGTCGCTCTTGAACAGCGAATCGAGCGACAGCAACGACGATAACAGCGCAGCCACCCAAAGCACACCCGGCGCCATCTCCCGAAGCAACGACAACTGGACGCTCAGGCCCAAGGGAAAGAGCGTGGTGACGATCAAAAAGAACACGAGTGGCTGCAGCAGCTGATCCGGGCGCCGGAAACTGAGACGGAGTTCACGGCGCAGCACCAGGCCGAACGCCTCCCCCAGGCCCACCAGGACCGGTGCCTCGCCACGGCTGCCCACGGTCACGGCGCGAGCCCCAGGCGACGCGTAGCCGATCCGATCTGCAGATCGTGATGCGCCACCACGAGCGCCAGCCCCCCCGTCGCGACGTGCTCCTCCAGCAACGCCGACAAGAGCGCGGCTCCCGCCGCATCGAGGTTGGAATACGGTTCGTCCAGCAGCCACAGGGGCGCACGAAACGCCAGCACCCGCGCCAGCGCCACCCGACGGCGCTGGCCCGCCGAGAGCACGCGCGCCGGCAGGTCGGCGCACGGGGCAACGCCCGTGCGTTCCAGGCTGGCGTGCAGCTCGGCCGTCGTGACGCGCCGTTTGAGGCCCACCATGAAGCGCAGATTCTCGAGGGCGGTCAAATCGCCCTTGAGCGCCGGCTCATGCGAGGCATAGGCGAGCGCCGTTTGAAACTCCGCTGAGGCAGCGGCAATGGAACGCCCGAGCCAGGTCACGGTGCCCTGCTCCGGCCGCAGCAGACCTGAGGCCACCCGCAGCAGGGTGGTTTTGCCGCTCCCGTTCGGACCCGAGACGTGCAGCAGTTCGCCCTCGCCCAACGTAAGACTCACGCCTCGCAGCACGTGGCGGTCACCGCGCCAGACATGGACCTTTTCAACGCAGAGACCGTCAGCGGCGGTAGTCATGGAGGCGTGAGCTTAGCAAAATCAATGAGTTGAAGCTATCAATTCAACAAAAATCTGGAGATCAGGCCAGAACCGCGCGCATCTAAACCCTTTCGCGACATTGCGGTACTCACTCGGCAGGACATCGAGGAATGTCGAATTCCCGATCGTGCCCGACATCGGCAGACGGGGCCGAGCACCCATTCGAGAGGACATTCATGCTGCATGTGGTTCAGATCAGCTTCTTCTTGGATCCACAAAGGCGCTCCCCGGAGCAGATTATTCGCGACTGGTGGCAGCTCGTGGTCGGCGCCGAAATGGTCGCCCGCAACGGCGCCCGGGTAACCGTCGTTCAGGCATGCGGGGTGGATTATCGCATGACTCGAAACCGCGTCTCGTACATGTTCACTGCCCCCGACGACGGTCAAGGCAGGATTTCGACCAGTCTGCGTTTCGGGCAGCTGATCCAGACACTCGACGCCGATATTTTCCACGTTCACGGATTGGGCTTTTACCGCGATGTCGTCCGCCTTGCCGAGTTGGCGCCCACCGTCCCCATCTTCTTACAGGATCATGCCGACCGAGTGCCAAAGCTCTGGCGTCGCCGCGCCATGCGCCGGGGACTCGCAGCGGCCGCCGATCTATTCGTTTCGGGAAGCCAGCGGGAAGGCAGCGGCACCGCGCTCCTGGAGTCCCTCGCCTGCGGACTGCCCCCAATCGTGACGGACATCCCGTCGTTTCGCATGCTCACCTGCGACGGCAGAATCGGCGCACTCTGGAGTTGGCCGGCACATTGGTCGGATTCATGGGCCACAATGGATCAGGGAAGACCACCACCGCGGATTTGATCCTGGGCTTATTGGCCCCCACGCGGGGAGAAATACGGGTCGACGGCATTTCGATCGACGAAGGCAATCGCAAGCATTGGCGGTCCCAAGTTGCTTACGTTCCGCAACAGATCTATCTGGTGGATGGCAGCGTGGCAGACAACATCGCGCTGGGAGTGGCACCCGCTGAGGTCGACGCGCAGAGGATGGAGCAGGCCGCGACCGAGGCCGGCATGCGCAGTTTCATCGACGCACTGCCGGCGGGATATCGGCACGAAATCGGCGAGCACGGACGCCGGTTGAGCGGCGGCGAGCGTCAGCGGATTGGAATTGCCCGCGCCCTGTATCGGCAGGCACCTCTACTCATCCTCGACGAAGCCACGAATGCGCTCGACGGCATGACCGAGCGCGAGTTTTTGCACACCCTCGCGACGATTCGCGGTCGGCGCACGGTCATACTGATCGCGCACCGGGCAAGCACGTTGCGCGGCTGCGACTTGTTGGTCGAGTTCGACGGGGGCGAGATCGTCAGCGTTGGAAATTTCGACCAGGTTGCCGACGAGTCGATACGGATGTGTCAAATGGTGACTCGCGAGTCATAGTCGCTGCTTGCGTCCCGCTACGAACGCAAGCGGGTGCGTCAGCGGGAAGCGGCGCGGACCGCGAAATAGGGACTCGCCACGGCTATCTTTTCCTCATGACCATGAGAAAGTGATCTCCCATTGCACGCAGCAGCGGCCAGCCCGACACGCGTCGGTCCAGTTGCCAAAGCCGTTCGTACCAGCCCGGATGCCTCTCACGCACTCCGGCAAGATAGGGCGGCGGCGCAAACACGCACAGGCCCCGATAATGCTCGAGCGAGAATGCGGCCGCGAACGGCCGGAAGAATTCCTTCGGCGTGTAGTAGCGGGTCCATATCTTGCGCCCGTTCATGGTCACGGGCACGACGCCGCGCGAGAAGCGAACCGTCGCCCTCGCCCAGCGCCGCCGCGCGAGGTAGTGGGCGATCTCCCAAGGACACGCCCTGCCGATGACCGTGAACACGAGGGCCGCACCGGGTTTCAAGAGGCGCGCGCATTGCCGCGACACGTCCTCGAGATCCGGTACGCAATTGAGCGGTCCGAGGTTCGAATACGCGCCGTCGTACGCGCCCTCGCCGTCGAGGCGGCCGAGTTCGTGGCTGCCGATGGCCAGCGCCTGCACCCGGTCGGCGACCTGGCTCCTGAGGGCTCGATCCCGGGTCCGTCCGACCATTTCGGCGGACCAATCGGTGGCGGCGATCGAATGACCTTGCCGCGCCATCCGCACCGCATCCAAGCCGGTACCGCATCCCAGATCGATCAGGCAACTGCCGGGAGCATAGGTCGCATCGAGCCAGCGCCACATCTCGGCGCGCATGTCTTGGATGAGTTCGTTGTTGCCGCGCGCCCCGTCATAGTCCGCCGCGACGCTGTCGAAGGCTTCCTGGGTGTCGCGCAACTGCGGCGCTTCGAGCGATTGGGCGGCTCGATGGAGGGTCGAATTGCTCATGATTGACACAGGTACCGCCGGTGTTTACGACCGAGATTCAAGCATCTCGGTACTCACGCCTGCGCACGCAGCAAGCGTACGCAACGAATCAACCGTCGTGGCGGACGTTCAGCGACAATCTGCTGGGACTGGCGGCCTTCGAACTTCGCCGCGGCAGGCATCCCGACGAAGCAGTCGATTGTCTGGGCGAAGTGCTAAGGACGTGAACCACGGGTTATTTATAATTATTACGCAATCTGCTAATTTTCCGACCGCTGCGCCGGGCGTTTTCGGCGCCACTCGAGGGATGCACGATGCCACTGGCAAGGAAGCTCGCCGCGGAGTTCATCGGTACGTTTTGGCTCGTACTCGGCGGCTGCGGTCAAATTGCAGACCCCCGTCGAATAGTGCTGCCGCTCGGGCGGCCGCGAAAGCGGCCTCTGCTCGCGGGTCGTCGGCTCACCTCGTACGTCGACTCAGCCCTTGGATCGCGCCACTGCGAAGCTCGGCTGGATCGCGAGGCTACCGCGGCGGCGATGCCTCTCGAGCCACCGGTGCCTGCAAATCCACGATTCGCGCAGCGACATTCGCGCCATCGATCGTCAACTCGCCGAGCGCAATCGGTAATTTGAATCGGCGCGGCCCCGCGCTTCCCGGGTTGACGAAGAGCACGCCATGGCGTTCCTCGATCGACGGTTTGTGCGAATGACCGGAAACGACCACACGGATCTTGCGCTCGCGCGGGTCGAAATCGAGTCCTTTCAAGTCATGAATGGCAAACAGACGCACGTCTTGAACGTCCAACGTCTCGGTGTCATTGATGGCCCGAGCCCAGTCGCCGTTGTCGTTGTTGCCGCGCACGACGGTCAGAGGTGCGATGCCCAGTAATTCATCGAGAATCTCCCGGCCGCCGATATCCCCGCCATGGATGATTCGGCTGCAACCACGCAAGAATGCGGCGGCCTCGGTACGCAGCAAGCCATGCGTATCTGAAATGAGGCCTATTCGGGTCGCCACGCACGCCGCCGTTCAAGAACGGCGCGCCCGCAGGACGCGCCGCCGATCTCATCGCTCCCAGTGGCCGCGCTCATGGTGCCAACGTTCGCCGCGTTGATCCCAACGGTCAGGTACCCAGTGATAGCCTCGACGTTCGCCGACCCAGTGTCCGGGAACCCAGACGTGTCCATGCCCGCGATAGTCCCAAAACCCAGGGGCCCAAACATAGCCGGGACGCGCGACGGGTACCTCCTCGACTCGAAGGGCCGGCGGCGCGATGTTGATATCGATGCCAATCCCTGCGAATGCCAGCGTGGGCGCAACGCCGGCGCTGCCCGCGATGCACAGACTCAAGAGCAATGCTCGTGTTCTACTTTTCATTCAATACTCCTTACATGATTCCGTCGGACGACTGCCCCGACTCATACGCCAGAACGCGCGGTATGTATGGTCGGTTGACCCCGGATGCATGTCTGTAGGACTACACCGCCTTCCGAAGAACGCTGATTGCAAAAACTTAACATGCGTCACACTTCCCGCGGGCCGCAGCCATTCACGCTACGTGACGCCTCCCTCGGCAGCATAGGGTGTCACGGCCTCGGCCGCCAGGGTGGGCAGCGTCCTCACGCTGCGAATCACATGCAGGCGGCGCGCCACCAGCGCGAGCAGAATGGCGGTGCCGCCGGCAAACCCCAGCGCCACCCGCAGTCCGAATCGCTCGCCCAGCCAACCGCCCAACAACGCCCCCGGACCGGCGGGGATCAATATCAGCCAACGCATGGTGCTCGTCATGCGGCCCAGCATGGGTGCCGGCGTCACCGATTGGCGCAACGATAGAAAGTTGATGAAGATGAAGACGGCGCCGACGCCGAACGACATCAACATATACACGTAGGCGGCGATCCCAAAGGCGTTGAGCGGTGCCACCGACAACACCAGCCAGCCCACGCCGCTCACGGCGAAACCCAAGACGAGCGTCGGTCCGTTGCCAAAGCGGCGCACGACCCGATAGCCCACCGCGCTCGCCGCCACGGTTCCCATTCCGAGCGCGACGTAGCTCAAGCCCACGCCTCGCTCCGTGAGCCCCAGCTGGCGGGTGGCGAAGAGAATCTGCACCACCATCGCGGCCTGATTGCACATCTGCCAGATGCCAACGCACGTCGCCATCGTGATGAGCAGCCGGTGGCCGCGCACGAAATCCAGTCCCTCGCGCATGGCCGGCCAGAACTTCGCCTTCGAGGCTCGATGCGTTTCCACGACCTTGACACCGCGCAATATGGACGCCGAGATCAGCAGCAGCACGGCGTCCGCCAACAACGCCACGGGCGCACCCAGCACTTTGATGAGCGCGCCCGCCGCGCCGGGGCCGGTGACCTCCGCCGTCGACGACGCCAACGCGTTTTTCGCATGCGCCTCCACCAGGCGTGCTCGCGGCACGATTTGCGTCAACACGATTTGCGCAGCGCTGCCGGCGGTGGTGTTGACGGCGCCGATCGTGAACCCGACGAAATACAGCCATTTCATGGACAGCCATCCCAGCCACCATGCGATGGGCACCGTGGCGACCGTCACGGCGATCGACAATTCACCCACCACGTAGATCGGGAGTTTGCGCATGCGATCCAGCCATACGCCCGTCGGCAGAGAGAACAGCACGAAGGGTGCGATCTCCATCGCGGTGAGCAAGCCCATTTGCGTGGGAGTCGCATGCAACAACACGGCCGCCGACAGCGGCAGAGCGAGCAACGTCACCTGGCCGCCGAACGATGCAATCAGAATCGACGTCCAGAGACGGCGGTAGGTGGCGTCGCGCAGCAGATCCGTCGGAGCGAGCGCGAAGCGAGACAACAAGCTGGGAAGTGACAATGCCATTTCAACTACGTGACACACGGCCACTGCGAGCGAGTGTAGCCTTCAGCATCCGGATTATACGGCGTAATGGAGCGATTTATCACCCGCGTTTCGATTGGTGGAGAGGGGTGGATGCCGATTCGGACGCACGAGACACCGCGCGCATGAAACGGCTGCGCTGGGCGGTCATGCGCCGGTCACGTGCGACGGATTATGCGGAGCCATTGCGATCAGGGTTCGGAACCCGCGGCCATGTGCTGCGCCATTCGCTCCGCGTGATCGCGCAGTTCCGCCGCAGCGGTTGCCTCCCAGTGATCGGCCCGCAACATCGGCCCCAGGTAGTACAAGGGGTGATTGGCCGTACCGTCCGCAGCGACGCATACCCCGTTCAGGGTCGTGCGCAATCCGAGCTCCAAGGCATCCTCGGAGATCAATTTTGCATCGCGCAGCGATTTGAGCAGCGAATTTTCCGAGCGTCTGACTGAATAATCCGGACCGATGGCGTTGACTACCACGTCCGCCACCAACGTGCGCAGCACCGCGCTGCCGCGGCGTCGCCACGTCACCCGCAATCGATCGGCGTCAGCCTGCATGGCCACGATACGGCCGGCATTGACTTCGAGGTGGCCGCTACGCCGCAGCGCATCCAGCCGAGACGCCATTTGCGGCGGCAGGCGGTGGCGGTGCACATCCCAGTAACTCCGCAGGTGCCGCACAAAACGCCGCCGTTCGACCTCAGGCAGACGTCGCCAGAGCTGCGGCGCCAAGTGGCGGATCAAAGTGACCACCTCGCGCCAATCGCCGCCAAGTTCGTCACCCTTACCGACCAATGCGCGGCTCGCCGCCAGCAATTCGCGGATCGTCCCCGCGCGCGCCAACTCGAGGCCGTCGCTCTGCAGCGCCGGCGCGCCGAACTTCGACTGCGGCAGAGGCAGGAGCCCGTGGCGCGAGATGCTGACCATTCGCGGCGCACGCTCCGCATCGTCGCCCAACGACGTGACGACATCCGCCATGGTCAAGCCGCTGCCGAGAATTACCACCGCTTGCTCCGGTCCGAGCCGCCGCGGCAACGCCCACGGATCTGCACGATACCCGGGATGATCCCGGACGGCGCGCGCCCAAGGCATCGTCGCCGGCGGCGGATTGCCCACGGCCAACACCACGCGGTCAGCCAATACGCTGTCGCGACCGGCAACTTCGAGCTCGAATGCTGCATCGGCCGCGCACGGCGAAATACGCCACACCTCGCCAACGATGCGCGTGAATCGTACCTGCGCCGGCGCGTCGCGCTCGGCACGAGACAATACCTCTTGCAAATAATCGCCGTACAACTCGCGCGGCAGGAAATCCTCCGCGTCCGCGTCGGGCAATGTTCGCTGCGCGAACCGCAAAAACTGCAGCGGCTCCTTCGAATCAACGGACAAGCGTCCCGCCGGCACGTTGAGCAAGTACGGCCAATCTCGCACCGCATACGCGACGCCGCGGCCCATGACGGGACTGCGCTCGATGAGCACCACCTCGGCAGGCGCGTCCGATGGCAGTCGGCGCAGCAAACTGGCCGCGAGTACGGTACCGCTGAAACCGCCGCCGACGATGACGATGCGTTGAGGCATGCTGTATTCTGCGGAATTCGGAAGACAATTGCGCGTCAACTTTTGAGTGCGCGTCACGCGCGTCACCCATCGACAGCGTTAGGCGCACGCGTGACGGACGCGAATCCGCTCTAGCCGTGGGTCATGCCGGATTCCACGATCCATAGACTGACTTGACGTTCAGGCCTTTCATGACGTAGTAGCTAACTTCGAACGCAGAATGATCGGAAGCACGTACGTCGTTATAAGTTCGACACCTTTGGGGGCCATTCCTGACGCCCGGTTAGGGCATCGCTCGAGTTGACACGCTGGCCGCGACAGGTCAGTCGTAAAGGACAGGGAGCAGCGAGGATGAAATTCGGCCGGGGCCAATTTCAACTGCAGTTCGTTACACCCGATCGAGTGCGACTGCCATGTTGCGCTTCGCGCGTGCCGCCATCACAACGGCGACACCAAGGGCGACTCCGTAGCCCCAGAGGAGCCACGCGGCGCCGAGTCTGACCGTCGTGTCGTTTAAGCTGTAGACAGTCGAAAACCATCGGAGCGCGGATTTACTTTTCGGGGATTTACGCACTCCCAGAATTCCACCACCCCGCCATCTTTCCCGCCGACCTTAATGGGAATGTTTCCCCACCATGGGTCAATTTAACTCCAACACCACTTTGACGGAGTCGTCGAGGTCCGCTTTATCGATGTATCCGACGGCCTTGGGATCCGACGCGACCGCCTTTTTGATCGCGGCAGAGTCCGAGAGCTCCTTGGGCGGCTGGCCTTGGCCGGTAAAGGTGAGTCGCGACCATACGGCCTTGATCTGAGGCGGGTCGCGATCGGTGGCTTTTTTGTAAAACGCTGCGCGAAGTGGGTTTGATTCGGGCAGATCAACCGGCTTTAGGTTGTTGTTGCGGCCGAGGTAGATACTCGCGACCTGATCCTTAGTGAGCGCAACCGCTCCCCGCCCCATCACCACGACGATCTCGGCGGCGTGAGCATTGGCCGCGGTGGCAACGATCGCTAAGAGTCCGAGGCGCCACCTGTGGAATGTCTTACTCATGGGAGACGTCTTAAAATACGAAATCTACGCCGAAGCTGTACACGTTGATGCGCTCCTGCGATTGAATATTCGGGTTAACCCAGTAAACATCGTCGTTCGCTTGGGGGCGGGAGATCTCGGCCTTGAGCGCGACATTGCGCACCACGTCGTAGCGCAGATTCACCGACCAGGTGCGTAAATTAGCGGCTGGCTCCTCCAGCGAATCACCTGGCTTGAAATCTCCAAAGATCACCATCGGGGTGAACTTGCCGAATCGCCAGCCGCCGGCGAGGTACCACTGAGTGGAAACGGCCACGGGGAACGGCAGTCTCGGGACATTGGGCTCGCTGCGCTTCGCCCATTCGCCGATGACGATGGCTCGGCCATCGTCATACTGCGCTCCCACGGTATCGTAGCGGTCCTGTAAATTGAAGGCGAGCGTGTCGGTGGCGGTTACGGGAAGTGCAGCCGGCGTGTTCGACCTGGTTCGCGCAATGCGCACCAAGAAATTGCCGTACTCGAGCGAGGCCGAGGCGTTGAAGGTGTAGTTTGAATGGCTGGAATGCGTTTCCCCGTTAAAGTTTACCTGCGCGCTGGTAGTGCCGTAGGCTGATTGGAGCCTCACCACGATCTCGCCGAAGTTGTGCCGCCACAGGATTTGGCCGCCATCGAGTGAGTTGAACGGATTGGGGCCATAGATTTCGTTGGGCGCTCGAAACCATTGCGCGGCGTAGCCGATCTCGCGTGAATCTGATAGAAGAAAGGTCGCAAGTACGACCCGTCCGACGCGAAACTGCCAGTCAGGGGTTGGGACATACTAGGCATACAGCCATGCGGTGTCCAAATTGAAATTGGTGCTCTCGCGTCGGCGCGCGACCTCCTGGGCGGTGACCGAGAAGCCTGAACCGAAATCGACTATGGCCTGCACGCCGAGCCGCGATTCAAGGCCGACATCGAACGTATTGGTCGCACCTACGAATTCGGTGACGTCATGACGGTAGGCGTAATTGCCATCGCTCGTGAAGGTGCCGCCCACGGTACCGAAGCCGCTAATGCTCGTGTTGATAACGTTATCGGCGCGGGCCACGCTGCCCGCTGCGAGCATCAGCGCCATGCAGAAGGTTGCTCGGATGGACAGTGGCTCAAGGTCTTGCATAACTGATTCTCGTTCAGTGGCAGTGTGAAACAACAAGACTTAAGAATCAGTGCCCTGCTTTTGCCAGCGCCGCGCGCGAACCGACATAGGTAGTGCCTGCCGTTTGCGCCTGTAACAGTTCGGTAAACTGCTGTGCAGGTACGGGTTTGTTGAAATAAAATCCCTGAAATTCATCGCAGGCGTGTTCGCGCAAGAATTCTGCCTGCTCGCGGGTCTCGACCCCTTGCGCCACGACCGTCAGGCTCAAACTCCTGCCCATTGAGATGATCGCATCAGTCAAAGTGCTGTCTTTGCCCGGTGTGGCGATGTCCCGAATGAACGATCGATCTATCTTGATGGTATCGAGCGGGAATCGCTGCAGGGTGGAGAGCGATGAGAACCCCGCCCCAAAGTCATCGATGGCGATCCTGACGCCTAGGGCCTTCATCGCGATAAGAATCTTGAGTGTCTTTTCAATGTCATGGATAAGCAAGCTCTCATGGATTTCAAGCTCCAGCAGACCCGCCTGCATGCCGGTAGATTTGAGGATGTCGGCTACGTCGCGCAACAGATATTCATCGAAGAACTGGCGTGCTGAAAGATTCACGGCGATCTTCAGATGATGCAGGCCCTGCTTCTGCCAGGCAACGTTCTGCAGGCAGGCAGTTTTGAGCACCCATTTGCCGATTGGCACGATCAGACCGGTTTCTTCCGCCACCGGAATGAACTGCATGGGTGCGACCATGCCCAAATCCGGATGCCGCCAGCGCAGCAGGGCCTCCATGCCCGTGATCTCGCCACTGGCGATATCACGCTTGGCCTGATAGTGAAGCTCGAACTCATTGCGCTCGAACGCGTGCCGGAGACCCGATTCCAAGGTAAGGCGCTCGAGCGAGTTCGCGTTTAGCTTCTCGGAATAGAATTGAAAATTGTTCTTCCCGTCCTCCTTGGCCTGGTACATCGCGATATCGGCGTTTTTTGTCAGCGTCTTCTCATTCTGCCCATCCAGCGGATACGTGCTGATGCCGATGCTCGCCGTCACGCGAAATTCCTGGCCCAACAGGACAAATGGCCTAGCAATGGCGGTGAGTATTTTCTGCGCCACGGTCGCCGCGTATTTCTCCTCCTCCAAGTCCGTCAACAGCACCACGAACTCATCCCCGCCCAGACGCGCGACGACATCACTGTCGCGCAAGCAGGTCTTGAGGCGGCTGGCAACTTCTTTGAGCAATTCATCGCCGGCATCATGCCCCAGGGTATCGTTGATTTGTTTGAATCGATCCAGATCGATAAACGCCACGGCCAGTGGTTTGTTGTAACGCTGGGCTTGACTGATCGCTTGACCCAATAGCTTGTTGAAGAGACTGCGATTGGGGAGTGCCGTCAGGCCATCGTGGTAGGCCAGGTACTCGATGCGCAGCGCATTGGCTAGCTTGGCTTCGGTCTCACGTACCCGGCCGCGCGCGAGCTGCCAGCTCATGCGTCCCAATACGGTCGTGAGCAATATAAGTAAGCCGCTGCCCGCACCCGCGCGCCACAGGTAGACCTGCGCGTCGTGACGCGCGGCTGCCAACTGCTCGTCTTGCGACAAGCCGACGATCACCGCCAGTGGAAACGCGTAGAGTTTCTGTACGCCAGTGTAGCGGCGCACACCGTCCCAACGGTTCGCCGCGAGTGTGAGCGCAGGCTCCGCTTGATCCGCGCCGGGTACGATGCTCGCGTAATCGATCGTATCCCCGGCCGTGACGCGCTCTCCCGTGCGTCGTGCCCGAAACACGCCATCGACTCCCACCAGGGCGAGGACGCCCTGCTTACCCAAACTGGAAGGATCGTAGCCGCTGACAAAATAGGAGGCATCGACCGTGATCAGCACGGCGCCGGCCGCCGCGCCGTCGGCGGCATTGAGTGCGCGGCCGAATTGCAACGTCCATTCTCCGGAGAGAGCATCTTTGCGCGGTGGATCCACCCAGAGCTCATCCTCATGCAGCCGCCGCACTGCTGGCTTGAACACGGAGGGCGCCTCGGCCGGCCGGGTAGTGGCAACAACGGTTCCCTCCGTGTTGACGACACTGACGACGAAGAGCAGGTCCGGCGGCAACAAGCTCCTGGCCTTCAAGTCTGCGAGAGCTGCACTGTCTCCACTGGTTTCGGTTTCATATTTGACGAGCTTGAGCGTCTGATCGATTTCCCGCAGGGCACGCACGACCTGCGCCTCATACGTGTTGAGGAGATCCAGAGTGGCTGCGCCGGCGGCCGTGGCCGCATTGGCGCGCTCGATTTTGATCAGATTCAAAGTGGCGCCCCAGATCAAGCCGAGTACCAGAACGGTGAGCGCCGGAAATAGAATGTGCGGTTCAGTGAACCTAGTCAGCCAGGCTCTTAGCCCGGTTGGGGCAGCGCTCTGCCGGGCGCGCATGCGCTGTGTCTCGTCGAATGTAAATTTCGTTGACACGGTCATAAGCAGCTCCAATCGTCTCGCTGGATTGAGGCCTTCACATGCGCCGCCGAGACCAGGTATCTGGGTTCGAAGATCTGAATGCCTCGACCAGCAGCCAGGGCAAAGCGCTCAAGAGTCCGCATCATGCAGCGGTCCTCAGCATCCCCGCAGTTGCAATGCAGCAGCAAGCTCATTCGCTATTCTGCCCATTTGCCAGCTATGTGCCGGTAGTGCGCCACAAAATAAATAAGAACATTGAGGTCTGAGTAGCAATTGGACGGAAAACGGCCCGTGTAAGGCTAGAGAGGCTGGGCTTTCAACCGCCGGTTCACCATTCCAGAGAAAATTACGGCGGCGGCACGACGCTGCTTCGCTGACCGCTTGAGACCGCCGATCACTTATTAGTCACTTACGCAAAACCGTCAGGACCGGCGCACGTGTAAGACATTGATTTTATGGCGTGCCCGGAGAGATTATTCGGCCTTCGGCCTCACCCCTTCGGGGTCGCCCTGCGGGCGATCAACTTGGCCTACGGCCAAGTTGTCGAACTCCCGGCCTCCTGGTTCGTAGCAACAAAGTTCGACTCCCGAAGAGCATTCCTGTATCGACAGGAACACTCCCAAAGTGGTGGTGCCCGGGGCCGGAGTCGAACCGGCATGACCGTGAGGTCGAGGGATTTTCTTGCCACTTCAGCTTTCGCCGCCAGCGCATAAACTGTTCGTGGTCTGGAGCACGCCTTCACCGTAGCTTGCAGCTTTAGGTGCCCGCCGTCTGCTCTCTACACCTTCCCATGAATCTTACGATTCGAGGCTTGGCTCGGCGTTGGCTCGGATGCTCGTGCTATCCAGGGCGTTCGCCGAATTTGACGGGCTACACCTTCGGGGTTTCCTCCGAAGGGCTCAAATTGTTTCAAGTCCCTTGTGTCTACCAATTCCACCACTCGGGCGTGGTTTAACTCCGGGCGCATTGTCGCGCAGCCGCGAAGAACTTGCTTAACTGTTGCGCTCGAGCCGGCCCTCAGGTGACACCTAGGCCCTAAAGCGCCAGTTGGAGCCCGCTCGAGAACCCCGAGTTTTTCCGGCTTTCCGCGAGAAAATCCCGGTTGACACCACCGATTTTAAGTCCGTTGCGTCTACCGATTCCGCCACGAGGGCGCTGCGCCCCCGAGGTTTAGCAGAGCTTTGCTAAAAGGCGACGCGCTCGGTCGCGGGGACGCACCAGATGTCCAAGGGCGCGCTTCGCCCGCGCAGGGCGAATTGCGGCAGCTGCAGCACCGGAATCGGACCGATGTAAATCTCCCGGGTCCCGCCGTCGATGTCCAGCGCGCCGGCGACCGTGCAGGACAACAATACCTCTCCTGCCCGGGCGCGGCTGCACAGGCGCGCGGCAACGTTGACCGTATCGCCAACCAGCGTCATGGACTTCCTCCCCGGGGGGCCGAGCAACCCCATCGCGACTTCGCCCAGATGCAGCCCTACGCCGATGCCGGTATCGATCGCAAACTCCTGACGCCAGCGGGCGGCCAATTCGCTGAAACTTTGCAGCATCGCGTGGCCCGCCGATAACGCCTCGCGCGCTCCGTCGTGCGCAGGGTCCGCCCCCCCGAACCCGGCCATCATCCCGTCCCCCGCCATGTGGAATATTCTGCCGCCATGCACGGTGGTCGCGCTCGCCAGCACGCCGAAGAATTCATCCAGCAACGGCACGATCATGGCCGGCGGCAAGCGTTCGGCGAGACCCGTGTATCCGCGCAAATCCGCGAACAATACCGTCACGCGCGGAGTGCGCACGCTCGCCGTGCGCGCGCCGCGCTTTACCGTTATCGAACCCGCCGCGCGCAATTTCGGAGGACTCGTAACCATGGTTCAGGCCTTACGGGTCGTCATGTGACTCACGCGGGTTCCTTCACGAGCGAGGGGTAATCGGTATATCCCACGGCACCACCGCCGTACAAGGTCTCGGCATTCAACGAAGCCAACGGCGCGCCGCTGCGCAGCCGTTCGACCAGGTCCGGATTGCTGATGAACAGCTTGCCGAACGCCACCATGTCGGCGGTGCCCCCAGCCACCGCCTGCAGAGCCATTGCCCGCGAATAGCCGTTGTTGACGATCCATGCGCCGCGCTCGCTGCCGCTCTTGAAGCGCGTGCGCAGCGCTGCATAATCGAACGGGCTGGAATCGCGGGGACCACCGGTCGCTCCTTCGATCACGTGCACGAACGCAAGCTTCAGCAGCGACAATTGGTCGACGTAATAATTGAAGAGCCCCTGCACGTCGCTGTCGACCGCGGCATCGTTCACGGGGGTGACCGGCGAGATGCGAATGCCGGTACGGCCTGCGCCGATTTCAGCGACGATGGCACGCATGACCTCGAGCGGCAGCCGCGCGCGATTCTCCGCCGATCCGCCGTAGGCGTCGGTGCGGTCGTTGATGCTGTCGCGCAGGAACTGCTCGAGCAAATACCCGTTGGCGCTGTGCACTTCGACCCCGTCGAATCCGGCATCGATCGCATTGCGCGCCGCCTTGCGGTATTCCGCGACGATGCGCGGCATTTCGTCGAGGCGCAAGGCGCGAGGCTCGGAGACATCCTCGAACCCCTGCGCCGTGAAGGTCTTGGCTTTTGCCCGGTGCGCCGTGCTCGACACCGGCGGCTGGCCGTTCGGTTGCAACGACACGTGGGAAATGCGCCCGACATGCCACAACTGCGAAACGATTTTGCCGCCTTTGGCGTGCACGGCCTCGGTGATCTTCCGCCATCCGGCGATCTGCTCGGCGCTGTAAATGCCCGGGGTGTCCCGATAGCCCTGCCCCTCGGCGGAGATCTGCGTGGCCTCGGACACGATCAATCCCGCCGTGGCGCGCTGGCCGTAATACGTCGCCATCAGCGGCGTGGGAACTTGGTGCGGGCCGGCGCGATCACGCGTGAGCGGCGCCATCACGATACGATTGGCAGCCTCGATGCTGCCGAACTGAATGGGGTCGAATAAACTGCTCGTCATGAGTACCTAGCTGGTGAATGCCGCAGCGAAGCCGGCGCAAATTGCACGGACCTACATCCCGAATTATGCCCTATTTGGGCCGCTTCGGTATGTCGAGCCCCCTGACCACCGCCGGACGCTGGAGAAACGCATCGAGCGACCGCGTCACATGAGCGTAATTCGCCGTACCCACGAGGTCGCTCGCTTCATAAAACGTGTTCAAGATATTGATCCACGGAAAGATCGCCATATCGGAGATGGTGTATTCGTCGCCCATGATCCAGGCGCGCTCCGCGAGCCGCCGATCGAGAACGCCCAGCAGCCGCTTGGTCTCGGCGACGTACCGATCGCGAGGCCGCTTATCCTCGTACTCCCTGCCCGCAAACTTATGAAAGAAACCGAGTTGCCCCAGCATGGGGCCCACGCCCCCCACCTGAAACATCAGCCACTGAATCGTTTCATAGCGGGCCGCCTCGTGCTGCGGAATGAAGGATTGGGACTTGTCCGCAAGGTATATCAGGATGGCGCCTGACTCGAACAGCGGCAGCGGCTTTCCTTCCGGACCATTGGGATCGATGATGGCCGGAACCTTGTTGTTCGGATTCAGCGACAGGAACTCGGGCGACAGCTGATCGCCGGTTTCGAAGCTCACCAGATGCGGCTCGTACGGCAGCCCGGTCTCCTCGAGCATGATGGAGACCTTGACGCCGTTCGGCGTCGGCAGCGAGTACAGCTGGATCCGATCGGGGTGTTCGGCCGGCCATTTCCTGGTAATCGGAAAATCGGAGAGATTGTTCACTCGAGCTCCTCACGTGCTTGAATAAGCCGCAAATCGACGCATTTCCATCGAGTTCCCTGCGCCCTCGGCACTTGACTGTACCGTACAGCGCTGTACAGTACGAAATATCGAATCTGAGGTGTGAAATGGCCAAGGTACCCCGTAAAGGCGCCGAGGAAGCACGCAATCAACTTCCCGATCTGCTGATTGCCGCCGAAAATGGGCGCTCCACGATTATAACCAAGCACGGCAGGCCCGTTGCCGCCTTGGTGCCGCTGGATGCATACCAAGCGGGCGGCAAACAGCAGTCTTTGACGCCTTTGGCGGGCTCGGGTCAGGGTCTTTGGGGCGATGACAGCACTCGCAGCCTGGAAAGTCTTCGAAACGAATGGAACCGCTAGACCTTGGCGATATGCCAGAACACGCGCTAGTTCTGGTTGACACGGCACCGATCATCTACTTTCTTGAAGCGCACCCGACCTTTGGCCCCCGGTTTGCGCCAATTTTTGCCGCTCACGCCGCAGGTCGCCTGCGCTTCGCTGTCACTACCATCACGATCGCCGAGGTTCTCACGGGTCCGCTGCAGGCTGGCAAAGATGCTCTCGCCCGAAGGTATCGCTCGATCCTGGAATCATGGAATCCCATCGATCTCGATGTGGGGATCGCGGAAATGGCTGCAAGGCTGAGGGCGACCCTTCGGCTCAAACTAGCCGACTCGGTGCAGGCGGCAAGCGCATTGGCCGTCAACGCGGCGGCGCTGGCGACACACGATCGCGACTTCTCTCGCGTACATTCGCTCAAGATATTGTCCTAGCGCTTTTAGAACGGCTGCGCGCATTCACTGGCTTAGCAATCGACCGAAGCTCGCGAGCAGCCGCTCGATGTCCGCGGCCGTGAGGTTACCCATGGTCGAGATGCGAAACAGCGTCTTGGACAAATCCCCTTGGCCGGCGTAGATGACGAAGCCTTGGGCCTTCAGGGCATCGTGCAGGGTGGCGTAAGTGATGCCCGCTGGCAACTTATATGATCGCAGCACCACGGAGGACTGCTCGGGCGCAACCACGGTTTCGATGCCGAGCGCCGCCAGGCCCACTCGAACCTGCTCGGCAAATTGCGCGTAGCGGCGATACCGGGCGGCGCGGCCGCCCTGCTCCGCGTATTCGCGCAACGCCTCGACCAGCGCATAGTAGACCTGCACCGCCGGGGTGAACGGGGTGTTGCGCTGATCCTGGAGCTGCGCGAGGCGTCCGAGATCCAGATAATACGTCCGGCTGGCGGCGTGCTCGAGGGCGCTGCGCCGGGTGATGACGAAAGAGGCTCCCGGGACCCCGTGCAGGCATTTATTGGCGGTCGCCGCCACCGCCGCGAGCGTGGGTTCCTCGAAATCGATGTCTTCGGCACCGAAGCTGCTGACGCCGTCGACCAGCAGTCGCACGTCGCGTGCGCGGCACAGCTCGGCCAAGGCCTTCAGATCGTTGAGCCGGCCCGTGGTCGTCTCGTGATGAACCACCGCCAGGTGAGTCGGGCGTGCGCCGCCGGGCGCATCCAGCGTCGCGGCGATTGCCTGCAAATCGGGCGGTTCCATCCACGAGCCGACGATCCGCTCGTGCGCCACGCGGTAGCGCCCGCAGATCTGCGCCATCCGCTCGCCATACACGCCATTCTCCACGATGAGCACGCGCCCTGCCTCCGGCACCAAGGCCGCCAGCATGCTCTCGACCGCGGCCGTGCCAGAGGCCGTCATCAGGACGGCGGTCCATACCGCGGGATCGAGGTCGTACGTCGCCAGCAGCCGCACGCGTGCTTCGTCCTGCAGATCGTAGAACTCGCTCTCGCGATGGCACAGGTCCGGCTGCAGCATGCTTCGGCGCACGCGCTCGGTCAGCGTCACAGGTCCCGGGTTGAGTAGCAGCATCAGTGAGCTCCGCTGGTTTGAAAGTGTTGCATTAGACGGGTTTTGACGGCGACCGGAGTCATCGACGGCCGCGACAGGTCGGCGGGACTGCCGGTGCGCGTCAACAAGCGCGCGAAAGTCAGGATCTCGTCCGGTTTCGACAGCTTGCTGTGGATCAAAATCGCATCCGCGCCCGCCGCCCGGTAGGCCTCGGCGCGGCGCAGCGCCTCATCCATGCCCCACCCCGCGATCAGCGCTTCGACGCGCGCCACGATGCAGAAACTCGGATCGGTCTGGGTATCCTTGCCGGCGGCGATCCTGCCGGCGAACTCTTCGATGTCCGCGAGCGGCTGGCGCTCGCCGTTCAAGAAGCTGTTGGTCTTCGGAAACTGCTTATCCTCGATGCACACGCCGGCGATCCCACACTGCTCGAGCTTGCGCACCAGGCGCCGCATATTGTTGAAGTTGCCGTATCCCGTATCCCCGTCCAGAAGAATGGGCAGATCGCCGGCATCCGCCATGAACTCGAGCACATCCACCACTTGGGTCCAGCTCGCCTCATTGTTGTCGCGCACGCCAAATTGGGCTGAGATCGACAGGCCCAACGCCCAGATCCCCTTGAATCCCGCCTCCCTGACGATGCGTGCGGACAGGCCGTTGTGCGCCTCCATCAGGAATTCGAGTTCCGCGCTCTGCAGCATCTGCCGCAATTTGGCGGCGCGCGACGGCGCGGCAGCGGGTTTCGCGGCGTGGCCTGCGATCTTGGGGCTGCGGGTGTCGGTGTTCATCGGCTTACTCCTCTCCTGTCAAGGGCTGCAGCAGCGGCAGCACGTCGTGGGCGGCACGAGCCACATCATTGGGAAAATCTATCTCGATCCACGGCGCCCCCGTGACATCGGACACCTCGATGATCTGAGTGCGCTCCCGTATCAAATCTCGCACCGCCTCTTCGTGCGGCTTGGTGCCGCCGTCGAGGGCGACGTAGCCTTGGACCAGCTCGGCGAGCCGGCGCGCGCCGGGCTCATCGAAGCGGAAAAAGCCGACCGACTCGCCGATGGCGTCGAATTGTAAGTCGCCCGCGAGTTGTTTGCGCAGTTCGATGGGCACGCCATCGCGGACGCAGACCTTGACCGGCTCGTCGCCCGGCTCGAAATCGCGATCCATCAGCACCCGATTGACCGGGGCGCCCGCCGTCAACGCGTGGGCGATGCGAATGTCGTAGAGCACATCGGCATCCATCAACAGCACATCGCGGCCGCCGGTGATCGCATCGGCGACAGTGTGCACCGTGAGCACGCTGCCCAGTTCGAACCCCGGATTGAGGACGATTTCAGGACGCGGTTGCCAGCCCAGCCGATCGAGTTCGGCCTCGACCAGCTCGTGGCGAAACCCCAGGGCAAGCACCACGTCGTCGACGCCGACGGCCTTGAGCAGATTCAGGTGCCGCTCCAGCAAGCTCATGCCGCCGAATCGCAGCAAGCACTTCGGTAATTGGTCCTCTTCGGCCTGTTGCAGACGCATGCCGCGGCCGGCTGCGAGGATGATTGCGCGCATTCGATTCCTTGAGATAAAGAGGGCGGCCGCTAGCGCGGCGCCGGAGGAGCAGCGGCGGCGCCGGCACGCTCGGCGAGATGAAGGTAGAGCAAACCGGGCAGTCCCAAAAGAATTTCCCGGGCGCGCTTTGCCAGCGACAAGGCCAGCGCCGCATCCGGCGTCAGGCCCGCCAGCGGCGCGAGCAGCAGATAGCCTCCCTCTTGGACACCCAGCGCTCCCGGAATGGCGAACGCCGCGCCGCGAATCGCCTGGCCCAGGCTCTCCAGCAACAGGGCATTGACCCAGCTCACCGGTTGACCCAGCAAGTCGAGAATCAGGAAGACCTCGCCGGTGCCCGCCACCCAGCCGACCAGACTCAGCAGAAAACTCGCGGCGACGGGACCGCCGCGCCCGTAGATGGACTGCACCGCCAAATCGATGGATTCGGCCTGGCTCACCAACTGCGACCAATCGCGCTTTCGCGAGAATCGGCTGGCCGCGCGCGTCACCTTGCCGAACAGGCCCCGCCGCTGCATCAGATAAAAGCCGCCCACCTGCACCGCCAGCACGGCGCTCGCGATCAACGACGAAGTCCGCAGCGCATGTTCCGAGATGTGACGGGTCTGCGTGCCCAGCAGAAGGACGCCGAAGATGGCGAAGGCGATCTGACCGAAGGTTTGCATGGTCGTGCTGATCGTGATCGCCGCGGCCGCATCCGCCATGGGCATGCCGCGCCGCGCCAGGTGACGCGCCATCAGCACCGGTCCGCCGATCTGGCCCCCGGGCATGAGACTGTTCGCCGACTCCCCCGCCCAGCGCGTGAACAACGCGTCGCGCAGGGTGCCGGCGGCTTCGCCGCGGCGGAACAACACGCGAATCGCCACCGCATCGAGCACCAGGGGCAGCAGGTGAAACAACGCGACCAGCAACAACCCCCAGCCGGCCACGGACAATGTGGCAAGGATGGCGGGCAGTCCCTGGGAGGCTAGGACGCCGATGAATAGCAGCACACCCACCGACAGCAACACGGTCGCTGCTCGCGTCATGTCGCGTCCGAGCGGCTCGGGCTGGCGCTGCGTTTCCGGCCGCGCCCAAATACCTGGCGCAAGCCGAAATACGCCACCGCGTCCTTCATGTTGGAAATGAGGCGCCACCCCGCATGCATGCGGGGGTCGGTCACGTATTCGAATGTCAGCGAGACGCGCCGCTCGCCCGCACGCGCGGGCGTGACCCGGTGTTTGAGCTTGTCGCCGTCGAAAAATACCAGGGAGCCCGGCGGATATTGAACGGAGCCCGGCAAGTTCGGAACCTCGGGTTCCCGCGTATGCAGCTCGTACTCGAGCCGGCACGACGACTCGTCGATCACCCCCAGCAACAGCGTGTAGCGTCGGCCGCGATAATACGAGGTGTCGTAGTGCCAGCCGATGTGATCGCCGGCGCGGGTGTAGAAATACAGGGCATAGGCATGTGCATCGTCGGGCGGCGAGGCCTGCAGGCGTTCGCCGGCGAGTTCTCCCAGCCACGCCGTGAGCGCCGGCGATCGGTACAACTCGGCAATGAACGGCGCCAGCTCGTCGATGGTGTGCCGGCTGACGCTGCCGCCTTGCTTATGACCCGGCAAATAGTTGCGGTTGACCGCACCCTCGACGGCTGCAACGGCGGCCACCAGGCGCGCGGTTGCATCGGCGGGAAGAAACTCCTCCATGTACAGGAACGAGCCCTGACTCAGGAACTCGCCGCGCAACGGCCCGCGATCGAGCTGCGACAGGCGACGGGCCATGGCGCGATCGGCGGAGCGGCCCGAGGGCGCGGTTTCCCCCGGCAGCACGGGTGCGCCCCTCCGCGACGCCGCGCTGCTTATCGCGCTACCTCGGACGTGGGGGACGCGGCCAGCGGCTGCGGCCGGCGGATCACGCGGCGATATTCGATCACCACCCACACCGCGTACAACGGTGCGCAGATGGACGCCGCGATCAGGATGGGCATGAGCCCATTGCACAGGGCAGCCAATGGCATCAGATACAGGACATCTTCGGTCTCGAAGCCGCCCATCGAGGCCTGGCGCGTGGCCGTCTTGCCCGCCCGGTCCTCGATCCGCATGCGCAGATAAAAAATCAGGGCGACCGCGACCCCGGCGATCGCGCCCATGACCGCCGGCGGGATCTCGAACACCACGCCGGATCTCGCGCCCACGCCGACGCCGATCGCGACGAATAACAGGATGGTGATGAGCGCATCGCTCGCCAGATCGTAAAGATGTCCGAAGCGGCTGGTGTTGCCGGTAAGACGGGCGAGCTCACCGTCGGTGTGATCCAGAAAGTTGGACAACACCAACATCAAGGCGGCCAAAATCGACCAGCCGTAGGTGCCCGGCGTGAACGCGACGGCGGCTGCCAAGCCGACCACGAGACGAACCGTGGTCAGATGATTGGGCGTGACCCAGGTATCCTCGAGCGGCGTTATCAGCCAGCGGGCGAGCCGTGCATCCCAGGGGCGTTGAACCCCCGCGCCGGCGAAAGTATCGTCTTTGATCTCTGACATAAAGCTCGGTGCAAAAGGCGGTATTTTACGCCTGTTTTCGTTATCTCATCCCTGTTTTCATCGAGCCTTGCCCTGCTTGATCGCCCTACTTCATCGGTTGGCCGCAACGCGCGAGCACGGCCCGCAGATCCTTCAGGGGCGGGAACACTTCATTGTTCCAATCCGTGCCCTGCGCATCGTAGGCGCGCTGCTCGAACTCGACGATATCCTTGTCCTCGCGAAAGATATTCTCGGTGAACCAGGTCACGAACGGCCAAACCACATGGATGATCCCCGGCACGCTCGGCTTCTTGACGGATAGATAGCCATAGGTGCGGTTGGTCCGCTGCTCCGCGTCCAGCGGGGTATAGCCCAGCCAGACGTCGAGCACGGGGGCATCCGTTGGCTTGATGTCGCGTCCCACCCACACCTTGAGGCTCTGCGTCGGGTAGTCGGTGCGAATGGTCATATGGTCCGAAAAATCCTTCTTCGCCTCGCCGCGCTTGCGCATCAGGTCCACGATCACCGCCTCGCCCACCGAGGACTTGCCCTCGACGCGGCTGAAGCTGTATTCGACCTGGGCCCAATTCTCGCCGTGGGCCTTGCCGAGGCAACGGGCGCGGATGGAGCCCATCTGTTTGCGGTGCATGAACTGGTGGTTCATGTCGAACAGGTTCTCGTGCATGAACGTGTAGTGGCAGGCCACCTCGCGGTTCAGGCGCCGTGTCTTGTATTCCTTGCGCGCCGCGGATCCGAGTGCGGTGGGCAGACGGCTCTCCGCCAGCGCGGGATCGCCCGGAAATACGAAGATCAGCCCATCCACCTCGCGCGCGGGGTAACTCTTCACGCCGTTGGGCAACCGGTCTACCCCGCCGAAGTACGGAACGCCCACGCACTTGCCGGTACAGTTGTACGTCCAGCCATGATAGTGACACTTGATCTCGTCGCCGCTCACGACCCCCAGATGCAGCGGTATCTGGCGATGGGCGCAGCGGTCCTCGAGCGCGATGACCTGGCCGCTCTTGCCGCGGTAGATCACGATGGGCTCGCCGGCGAAACGCCGCCCCAATGCCTTATCCGCCTTCAATTCGTACGACCAGGCTACGGGATACCAATAATCCGGATGAGATCCCACGCGCCGCAAATCGAACGCATTGGGCGAATTCGCCGCGGGCGAGGCAACCAATTTCGGGGTCTCTTCTATTATCATTGTGGGCTCCGGGCCGGGTTCTTATCTCCAAGAATAACCCGGACCGCGGCAATTCCGAAGTTTGGCTTGCCGCTCCGCGGTCCCGGCAGGGGTTAATCCTGCTCAGGGTACGTACTTCCCCCTAGAATGAGAAACCTATGCGCCGACACCCTCGATCACTAGCGACCGCTTTGCACCTGCTCGGCTCTTTGGTTCTCCTGGTGTGGGCCTGCCTGCCCACGTCCGCGCGGGCGCAAACGCCCTCGCCGCTCCAGGAATGGCAGTATTCCAGCGGCATCATGCTGGAGAAATTGTTCGAGCCGACGGTGCCCGATTGGCGCGTCGTCCTCGGCGCCGCGGCGGCGTACAAACCGCTCTACGATGGCGCGATGCTGTACCGAACCCAGGGTGGACCCGTCATCAACGTGCGCTACCGCGACTTAGCCTTCGCCTCCGTCAGCGAAGGACTTGGGTTCAACCTCCTCGTCGGCGACAAATACCGCGCGGGAGTCGCTCTCGCGTACGATCTCGGGCGACGAGTCTCCGACGACTACACGCATCTTCGCGGCCTCGGCGACATCTCGCGGGCGCCCGCCATCAAGGCATTCGCCTCCTACGTCATCTCGAAGCAATTCCCGTTGGTCATGCGCACCGACGTGCGGCAAATGATCGGCGGTGCCGACGGACTGCAAGGCGATGTGGGCATTTACATGCCGCTGCCCGGCAGCTCGAAAAAATTGGTCATGTTCGCCGGTCCGTCGATCACTTTCGCCGATCGTCTATACGAACAGAAGGTATTCGGCGTGAGCAGCGCACAGGCTCTGGCCTCCCGCTATTCAAACTACCAAGCGCACGCCGGCATGAACGTAGCCGGCATGGGATTCAGTGCGACGCGCTTCATCACGGAGCATTGGCTCATCAATGTGGACGGCGCCTACGATCGGCTGCTCGGCAGCGCCGCCGACAGTCCGATCACCCAAAGAAAGTCGCAACGCGTGTTCGCGCTCTCGGTCGACTACACCTGGTAACCGGGCCCGCTCCGGCGACTCCTCCGATGAAGCACGTGCAACGCCGGCCTTCACCCGCCGGCCTTTGGTCTCCCGGCATGGTGGCGACGCTCGGAACCCAGTTCCTGACGGCGCTGGCGGACAATGCACTGCTCTTCGCCGCGATCGCGCTCGTGCGCCAGCAAGGCTACCCCGCCTGGAACGGGCCGCTCTTGCAGGATTTCTTCGTGGCCACCTACATCTTGCTCGCACCCTTTGTCGGCGAGTTCGCCGACGCGTTGCCCAAAGGACGCGTCATGATCCTTGCCAACATCGTCAAGTGCGTCGGCGCGCTGGGTATGTGCAGGGGCGTAAACCCGTTCTTGAGCTACGCCCTGGTGGGGATCGGCGCCGCGGCGTACTCGCCCGCCAAGTACGGGATTTTGGGCGAACTCGCGGCCCCCGAGTATCTGGTCAAAGCCAATGGCCTCATCGAGGTGTCCACGGTCGCGGCCATCTTGCTGGGCGCGGTCGCCGGCGGTGCGCTGACCGATTGGAGCATCGAGGGTACTCTGATCGCGATCACGGGTTGCTATGCGGCGGCGGCCCTGAGCGCGCTCATCATTCCGCGCCTGAAACGCGCCGTTCCCGTGGCCAGGTTCTCGGTCATCGCCAGCGTCGAGACGTTCGCCTCGCAGACCCGGGCGCTCCTCGGGAATCCAAATGCCCGGCTCTCCTTGATCGGTACCGGCCTCTTTTGGGGCGCCGGCGCGGCGCTGCGCTTCCTCGTCATCGCCTGGGTGCCGGTGGCACTGAAGGTGACGAACAACCGCTTGCCGGCGTTCCTCACGGCCATGGTCGCGGCAGGCATCGTGGTCGGCGCCATACTCGCGGCGCGCTTCGTGCGCATCGAAGTCGTGCATCGCGCGCTGCCCGCCGGCATCCTGATCGGTGTGGGAGTGTGCCTGCTGCCGCTGGCGGGCACCCTGCCCCAGGCCTTCGCGCTCATGGCCTTCGTCGGCACGTGCAGCGGATTTTTCGTGGTACCGCTCGATGCGCTCCTGCAACGCCAGGGCGAGGACGGCCTTGGCGTGGGTTCCGCGATCGCGATTCAAAATCTCTTCGAGAACTTGAGCATGCTCGCGCTGGTGAGCGGCTATACCGCCGCCTCGTTCATGAAAGTGCCGGTGAACGATATCGCCGTCGGCTTTGGACTCGTCCTTGCGCTCTCGATGGGCGCGCTGACCTTGATGCGGCCGACAACCCGCTGACGGGCGTTGTTGGAGGCTCGGGTCGGAATCGAACCGGCGTACACGGCTTTGCAGGCCGCTGCATGACCACTCTGCCACCGAGCCTCTAGGTCCAAAACAACGAACCCCGGGCAGGCCGGGGTTCAATTTGCGATTTTAACAGCTCGTCCCATGGCGCACAAGGCAGGCTCGGCATGATGTCCGAGGACTGCCGCGTGCCCCCCCATGCGCCGATCGAGATTCACCGTTACCGGACCCGTGACGCCTTGGTCGAGTTGTTCGCGGCGGCTCGGCGCGACTACAGTTCCTCCAGCACCGTAAAACGTCTGTGGGAAGGCTTATTCCGAGGCGTGGGGCTGGCTTCGTCGGAGGTCGCGCGTGACAGATTGGTGCTGCGTTTCCAACCGCCCCGAGAGTCGGTCGGGGCCGTGCCGTTCAACCGAAGTATCAGCACGTTGGGCTTCCACCGCGACACTTGGGCGACGAACCTTTACAGCCAAATCAATTGGTGGGCACCCGTATACCCGATCACATCCGGCCGCACCTTTGCTATGTTCCCACATCTTTGGAGTATCCCGGTCGGCAACAACAGCGGCGGTTTCGACATGGCCGAGGCCATGCATCGAGTTCGCGTCGCGGGCGTTCCAAACCATACCGGCTTGACCCGCATATCGCTCGAGACCCGCACATTGTCGATCGAGGATTATCTCGCCCGCCGGGGTGCACCCAACGTCGATGGACGCGCACGACTGACATCGCCCGGCATGTTTCGTCGGCTCAACGACGGAATGTCCCTGCCTGATATCGTCGGAAGCCGGCCGCTCGAGCCTTTCGAAGGTCCGCGGCCCGCCGCAGTGGCGTGATCATCCGCATAGGGTGCCCTCATTCGATCCTCAGTCGGACTGAACGACGAGCCTGCCGAACGGCCTCGACGAGCGTGGGCGAGGAATATTGGCGGCGAGCCCCGCCAGCGCAAAATCGACCAGATATCGCGTGATCTGCGGCGCCGCCCCGGCATTGAACTTCAGTTCCGGCAACATCCGCTGCAGCTTGCGCCGATTGACCAATAGCAACAATGCGCACGGCGCCATCGTACTGATGCAGCCGCGCGCCACGAGCGGGTCATTGGGTGGGCATCCCGTCAATTCGCCGACGATGGATTTGAGTAACTTGGCTCGAGCCGCGAGTGCACGATCGTGCTCGGGTCCGCAAACCGTCGACGGCGTGACAAATTCCCTGGCAAACAATCGTCCCGCCCAGGTCTGCGACACCGGGCTGGTCACGGCCTGCACGATGAGCCCCAGGAACGCCTCGAGCTTGAGCCGCGGATCGGACGCGGCCTTGACCGCCGCCGCGATCGCCTCGGTGGTAACCATGCGCCGGTGCGCCTCCGCCAGCACCGCCCGGTACAGCCCTACCATGCCGTCGAAGTGATAGACGATCGCAGCCGTGTGAACGCCCGCACGGCGGCAGATTTCCTGACCTTTGGCACCGTCAAATCCGAGTTCCGCGAACGATTGCCCGGCAGCCTCGATCAACCGCGAGCGCGTGCGCACGCTGCGCGCCGTGGTGCGGCGCGGTGCACGCAGCGCGGCTTTACCCCCCTCAACACTGTCGCGTCGCTTCATACGTCGAGTTCGAGTTGCATTGCCCTGCATGGTGAGTTGCCTCGACACTTCAGCATCTTCACGTCCCCAACTCAAGCGTTATTCAAATTCAAATTGGAATTTGAGTAATGCTTGACTGAGGTGCGTAACTCCTCTTAACTGCAGCAAACGTAGGTGCCCGTATGCCAAAGATTGCGCGATTCGCTGCCCTCCTCGCCGGCGTCGTCATTGTCGGAGCGGCGCTCTGGTGGTGGCTGGACCGTCGTCAAAGCCCGACGGAGCTGCGCCTGTACGGCAACGTGGACCTGCGTCAGGTGGAACTGCCTTTCAACGGCAGCGAACGCGTGGCGGCAGTCCTGGCTCAGGAGGGCGATCACGTCGCCCAGGGGCAGCTGCTCGCACGGCTGGATACCAGCCGGCTGGCGCCGCAAGTCGCCAAGGCCGAGGCCGACCTCGCCGCACAGATGCAGGCGGTGGACCGCCTGCATCATGGCAATCGGCCCGAAGAGATCGCCCAGGCCCGCGCCAACGTCGACTCGGCGGTCGCCGATGCGGACAACGCACGCGCGCAGTTCGCCCGCCTGCGCGCTCTTTCCGATAGCTCATCGGGCCGCGCAGTCAGCCGTCAAGACATGGATTCCGGCAAAGCCGCGCTCGATACCGCCGAGGCCCGGCTGGCGGTGAATCGCAAGGCGCTGGCGCTCGAACTCGCCGGCCCACGCAAGGAAGACATCGCGCAGGGCGAAGCGCAACTGCGCGCCGATCAGGCTCAGCTCGCCCTGGTGCAACAACAGTTCAAGGACGCCGATCTGCTGGCACCGCTCAATGCCGTGGTGCGCTCGCGAATCGTCGAGCCCGGCGAGATCGCCTCCCCGCAGAAGTCGGCATTCACGCTCGCCATTACGGATCCGAAATGGGTTCGAGTGTATGTGGCCGAGACGGATCTGGGGTCGGTGCACGAAGGCAAGAGCGCGGACGTGACCGTCGATGCCTTTCATGGCCGCGGTTTTTCGGGATGGGTTGGTTTCATCTCATCGGTGGCCGAATTCACGCCCAAGTCGGTGGAGACCACGGAGCTGCGTTCCAGCTTGGTCTACGAAGTCCGCGTATTCGTGCGGGATCCCGGCGATGAGCTGCGCTTAGGGATGCCGGCGACCGTGCACCTGACGCTGCATGACGGCAATGGCAGTGTGCCCGCAACCGCGCGCGGTTCCCGCCCCAAGCCCGGTGACACATGAGTGCCGCGGCGCCGGGCGCACCGGCCGTCGTGGCGCAGGGCTTGCGAAAATTGTTCGCGCGCGATCGCGAAGCGCCGGTGTGTGCGCTCGATGGGGTCTCGCTCGAAGCCAGCCACGGCGAACTGACGGCGCTGGTGGGTCCGGATGGGGCGGGTAAAACCACCCTGATGCGATTGGCGGCAGGACTGCTGCGCGCCGACTCGGGTTCTGTGACGGTGCTCGGGGTCGATGTGGCGGCCGATCCACAGCAGGTTCAGGATCGCATCAGCTACATGCCGCAGCGTTTCGGCCTCTACGACGATCTCACCGTCGCGGAGAACCTGAATTTGTACGCGGACCTCCACGGCGTGAGCGCGGCCGAACGCGCGCAGCGCTATCCCGAACTCATGGAAATGACGGCTCTTGGGCCCTTCCAGGCACGTCTCGCGGGTCAGTTGTCGGGCGGCATGAAGCAGAAGCTGGGGTTGGCCTGCACCTTGGTGCGCTCGCCGGAGCTGCTGCTGCTCGATGAGCCGACCGTCGGGGTCGATCCGCTGTCGCGGCGCGAACTATGGGACATCGTGCACCGCTTGGTGACCGATCGAGGGCTCACGGTATTGCTGTGCACAGCCTACTTGGACGAGGCCGAGCGCTGCAGTCGCGTGATCATGCTGCATCAGGGCCACGTGCTGTCGCAGGGTACGCCGCAAAAAGTAGCCGATGAAGCGACGGGTCGCAGTTTCGTGGCCATGCCGGCGGCGGGCCAGTCGGCCCGGAGCCTGCAGGCACGGCTGCTCGATCGACCGGACATCGTCGATGCGGTGCCTGAGGGCGGACGAGTTCGTTTCGTTCGCGGCGCGCCGCTTACCGACGCCTCGAGCCCGCAGCATTCCGCGGCCGACGATGCGTTGCATGAAGTGACGGTGAATCCGGTGCCGCCTCGGTTCGAAGACGGTTTCATGATACTGCTCGAGGCTCACTCGGCTCGCGAACACTCGAAACCCATTGCGATCGCACACCCGTTCGCGCAGCGCGAGGAGGAGCCGGTGGTGCGGGTGCAGCAGCTGGTCAGGAAATTCGGCGCTTTCACGGCGGTCGACCGCATCAGCTTCGACGTGCATCGGGGTGAGATTTTCGGGTTGCTTGGACCCAACGGCGCCGGCAAGACCACCACGTTTCGCATGCTATGCGGCTTGCTCGCACCGAGCGGCGGGGAGTTGCGCGTCGCGGGAGCCAACGTGCGCAAGACTTCAGCCTCGGCCCGCGCCAAGCTCGGTTACGTCGCCCAGAAGTTCTCGCTCTACGGTCCCTTGAGCGTGACCGAAAACCTCGAGTTCTTTGCGAGCGCCTACGGCTTGCGCGGCGAACGCAAACGCGCGCGCATTGGCTGGGCGATGGAGCAATTCGAACTCGGCGCGCACGCACGCACCACCAGCGCGCAACTGCCGGGTGGGTACAAGCAGCGACTCGCGATGGCGGCCGCACTGCTGCACGAGCCGGAGATTCTGTTCCTCGACGAACCGACCAGCGGTGCCGATCCGCTCGCGCGACGCTCGTTCTGGCGCCGCATCACCGCCCTCGCCGAGCAGGGCGTGACCATCATCGTCACCACCCACTTCATGCAGGAGGCGGAATACTGCGATCATGTGGCGATCATGGACGCCGGCCGCGTGCTGGCGCAGGGGTCGCCGGCCGAGGTGAGGGAGCTGGCCCGGAGCGGTGCCCGGCCCGAACCGAGCATGGACGATGCCTTCATTGCCGTGGTCGAGCAGGCGCGCGGCCATCAAGCGCCGCCGGCGAGCGTATCGCCCGCCGCCGCATGATGGTTCGATCCCCATGAAAAGCGCCGCCCCGAACTTGAGTTCCAATGCGTGGCCGAGGAAGCTTCGGCGCATTCGCGCCTTGGTGTTGAAGGAGTGGCATCAGGTCGTGCGCGACCCCTCGAGCATCGCGATCGGTGCCGTCCTGCCGCTGATCCTGATCCTGCTGTTTGGCTATGGTCTATCGCTCGACGTGAAGAACGTTCCCATCGCGGTCGTGATCGAGCACCCCGCGTCCGAGGCGCTCGAACTGGCGGCAGGATTTCAACTGTCGCCGTACTTTCATCCCACGATGATGCGATCCATGCCGCCGGCGCAGCAGATGCTGCTCGAACACCAGGTCGACGGCATCCTGCGTATTCCCGCCGACTTCGCCCGCCACGTCGCTGCCGGCGATGCCGAGGTGCAACTCGTGGTCCATGGCGGCGACGCCAATCGGGCGCGGATCATCGAGGGCTACGTCCAAGGCATCGTCGGCGTCTGGTCCGCACGACTGGCGGCGCAGGGGCTGGCGACCCCAAGCTCGCCGGTCAGCGTGCAGTCGCGATTGTGGTTCAACGAGGCCAACGACAGCAGCTACTTTCTGGTTCCCGGATTGCTCGTGCTGGTGATCACGTTGATCGGCGCCCTGCTCACGTCCATGGTCATGGCGCGCGAATGGGAGCGCGGCACCCTGGAATCGCTGTTTGTCACGCCGGTACGCAGCGACGAGATTCTGCTCGGCAAAACCCTGCCGTACTTTGCGCTCGCCACGTTCGGCTTCGTACTCTGCGTGCTGTCGGCGAAGTTTTTGTTCCATGTGCCGCTCCGCGGCTCGCTCTGGGTGCTGCTCGCCGCATCGACGCTGTACGTACTCATCGCCCTGGGCATCGGCCTGCTGATCTCCTCGTGGGTCAAGAATCAACTCGTCGCCAGCCAGCTCACGCTGCTCGCGACTTTCATGCCGGCATTCATGCTGTCGGGATTTCTGTTCGACCTGCGCAGCATGCCGACGGTAGTGCGTCTCATCACGTATGCATTGCCCGCGCGCTACTACGTCGCACTGCTGCAGAGCGTATTTCTAGCCGGCAACGTCTGGTCGGTGATCGTGCCGAATACGCTCGTTCTCGCGGCGATGGCAGCCGTGCTGGCGCTCGTCAGCGGCATCGTCACGCGTAAGACCCTGGAATGAATAGCGTGCTCGGCGCCCTCCTGCGGATTCTGGCCCTGACCCGCAAGGAACTGCTCGCGGTATTGAAGGATCCCCGCAGCCGCATGAGCTTGCTCATTCCACCGGTGGTGCAGGCGTTGATTTTCGGTTACGCGGCCACCTACGATCTCAATCACGTCACCTATGCGGCTCTCGATCAGGACCACAGCGCGGCTTCGCGCCAGCTGCTCGCGGGTTTGGATGGTTCCGGCGTATTCGAGCGGGTAGCCAACTTGCAGCGGGCGAGCGACGTTGGCTCCCTGATCGACGCGCGGCAGGCGCTGTTGATCGTGCAAATCGACTCGCAGTTCGAGCGACATCTGTTGTCCGGCCGCGGCGCCGACGTGCAGCTCATTGCCGACGGCCGCAATTCGAACACAGCCGGCACCGCGATGGGCTATGTCACCAGCATCGTGCAGCAATTCAACGCCGACTGGGGTCACGACCATGGTTTCTCGCCGCCGCCGGTACAGATCGTCGCCCGCGCCTGGTACAACCCGAACCTCGAGACCCGCTGGTTCATGATCCCCGGGATGATCGGCACCTTGACGCTGATCCAGACGCTGATGCTGACCGCGATGTCGGTCGCGCGCGAACGCGAGCAAGGCACGTTCGATCAACTGTTGGTGACGCCGTTTCGCCCCTTCGAGATCATGGCCGGCAAAGCGCTGCCTTCCATGATAGTGGGGACGATCCAGGCTACCGGAGTGCTGCTCGTCGCCCAGCTCTGGTTCCGTATTCCATTTGCCGGATCGTATTCGACGCTCTATGTGGGTCTATTGATGTTTTTGCTGGCTGCGGTGGGCATCGGTCTCTTGGTGTCGGCCGTGGCTGCGACCATGCAGCAGGCGATGCTGTATTCCATGCTGCTGATCATGCCGTTCTCGCTGCTCTCGGGGCTGACCACGCCGCTCAGCAGTATGCCGCGCGCCGTCCAGTACCTGACGACGATCAATCCGCTGCGCTACGCCATCGACATCACGAGGCGCGTGTATCTGGAGGGGGCGGGCCTCGATTTGCTGGGGTCCGACCTATGGCCCTTGGCGCTGCTCGCGGCGTTGACGCTGACGGCGGCGGCATGGATGTTCAGCAACCGTATGCAATGATCGCCATGAACGATGAAACGTAACCGCGCTCCAGCCGCCCTGTCGATCGCCTCGATGGCGTTGCTCGCCGCCTGTGCCGTGGGGCCCGACTTCGTGCGGCCCACCGCGCAAGCGCCGGCGCATTGGTCGGTTCGCGCCACCGCGAAGCCCGCCATGACCGATCGGCAGCCATCGGCGTCGAATGCGGCAGCGCCGCCCGCGAGCAGTGTTACGGAGCAATCCGCGGAATTGCGCGATTGGTGGAACGGCTTTGACGATCCCATGCTCCGCTCGCTGATAGAGCGCGCCGCGAGTTCAAATCTGGACCTGCGCACCGCGATACTGCGGATCGAGGAGGCGCGCGCGCAGCGCGCCATCTCGGCGTCGGCCTATTGGCCCACACTGTCGGTCGACGGCTCCTACAGCCGACAGCGCTTCAGTGAAACCACGCCAACCGGTTCGCTTTTCAATTCGGTCGGCAGCAAGGGATTCCCCGGCGGAGCAGGCATAAGCCTCCCCAATCCCTACAATCAGTATCAGTTGAGCGCGGGTGCCTCTTGGGAAATCGATCTGTTCGGGCGCGTGCGCCGCTCGGTCGAAGCGGCTGACGCCAACCTGCAAGTCTCGGTCGAGGACCAGCGTGCCATATCGGTGTCCGTACTCGCCGATGTTGCGCAGAGCTATCTCGAACTTCGCGGTGCACAGGCACATCTGCGCATTGCCAAGGACAATCTTGCCACCATCGAAGAGTTGCTGGAGTTGACGCGTCAGCGGCGCGCGGCGGGCCTGACCACTCACATCGACGTGAGTAATGCGAGCGCGCAGGCTTCTTCCACTCGCGCCGAAGTGCCGCCCTTCGAACTGCAGATTACGCAGAACATCAACCAGTTGAGCCGGCTGCTCGCCCGCGAACCCGAAGCACTGCGCGGCGAATTGGGCAGCCCGGCGCCGGTCCCGTCCGTGCCGCCCGAGGTGCCGATCGGCCTCCCCGCCGAACTCGCACGGCGCCGGCCCGATATCCGCGAAGCCGAGGCCAACCTGCATGCCGCAACCGCCCAGATCGGCGTGGCGGTGGCGGATCTGTTCCCCCGTCTCACGCTCGCCGCCAATGGCGGTTTTCAATCCGAGACCACGGGGAATTTGCTGCAATGGGCCAGCCGCTTTGGGTCGATCGGACCCACGCTCGACCTGCCGATCTTCGACCGTGGCCGGTGGACGGCCGTGCGCCTGTACGACGTGCGCGCCAAGGAAGCTGCGCTTGCCTATCAACGCACCGTCCTCAACGCATTGCACGAAGTCGAAAACGCCCTGGCGGCCTTCAGTGCCGACCAGATGCGGCGCGGTTGGCTGGAGGCGACCGTCGCGGAGAATCGCGACGCATTGGCGTTGTCGCGGCAGCGCTATGAAAACGGACTCAGCAACTTCCTCGATGTACTGGATGTCGAGCGCACCTTACAGCAGAACCAGCTCTCCCTTGCCGACAGCGTCACCGCCGTTGCCACCGATCTGGTCGGGCTATATCGGGCGCTCGGCGGCGGCTGGCAGCAGGACAATAGCCCGCCGCTCGCCACGGCGCCGCCATGAACATAGCTGCCGTGCCCGCTGCCTTCGCAGTATCGACAGGCTCACCCCCGCGGACTGATTCGCCTATAATGACGTCGATATTCGGCGTATGGTTTGCGATCCAAAGGTAGAGACCGGCATGTTTTACGGAATTACGAACCTCTCGACGTTCGTCGTCGGCGCGGTGATCATTGTGTTGCTGCCGGGCCCGAATTCGCTCTATGTCATGTCAGTTGCTTCCCGTGCGGGGGTCGCAGCGGCCTATCGTGGGGCCTGCGGAATCTTTTTGGGCGACGGGATTCTGATGTTTGCATCGGCCATGGGAATCGCTTCGCTGCTCAGGACGATTCCGGCGGTATTCTTACTCGTCAAATTCGCCGGCGCGGCTTACCTTGCGTGGATGGGCATCCGTTTGCTGCGCGCGTCGCGGCAAGGATGGTTGGCAAAGCAAACGCCGACCGCTGCGCTGCCGCGCCAAGCCAGCGATACGCAGCCGTTCCGAACGGCACTCATCATCAGCTTGATGAATCCCAAGGCGATCTTGTTCTTCCTATCATTTTTCATCCAGTTCGTCGATTCGAGCTACGCACATACGGGTCTGTCCTTCTTGATCCTCGGTGCAATCGTCCAGACTTGTAGCGCTATTTATCTGACCGCCCTCATTTTCGGAGGCGCTTTCCTGGCGGCGCAATTTCGACGGCGGCGCCGAACGTCGGCAGTGGCGACCGGACTCGTAGGCGGCCTCTTCATCGCCTTCGGCGCCAAGCTGGCAAGTGCCACGCTTCGATAGATAGGCCGATTGGGCCAAGTCACTTGGCCCGCGGGCCGTGCCGCATCCGGGAGACGAGCATGTTCGGACGATCGATCGCCGCGATGATTCGAGCGATCCGGTGACGCGCTGAGCTTAGGCCCAACTAGCGCGGCAGACGTCCGAACACCCGCCGCGCATTCGAATAGTAGATCTTGTCGATCACCGACTTCGGAAGTGCCAGCCCCTGGATGTCGCTCTTGATTGCATCGATGGGCCGGACCTCCGCGGTCGCAAGGTAAATCCAGTCCGAACGCCAGAAGGTATCGGCCTCGACGGAGAACTGCCCGGGATCCATCGGCGGGTTTTGGGCACGCTCTTGCAGATCCGGTGGATTCTCGGTGAGATCGGATCCGTACAGGAGGCGGTCCTGATACTTGATGAAGAAGCGCCGCACCTTGTCGAAGTCCGACTTCGATTGATACTGAACCTGCGTCATGCGCGCGGCGAGATCCGCCGTCGCGTTCGGATCAGTGTCGAGGAACCGAGCCAGTTCGTCGACGCTCCACTCCAGGCTCGCGAGGTGGGCGCCGACGAAGTTGAGCGCCGGATGCCGCGCCACGAAGCGGTCCCGGGCGGCGATGAGGCTTTCATAGCTCGGCTGCTCGGGATGCAGATACATGTGGTATTCGGGATGATCGCGAAAATAGCTGCGATCGTTCTCCGTGGTCATGGCCTCGAGCGGCAGCCAGCAGTTCTTGGGCTCCGCCTGATGCGCGATCAGCGGGATGCGCCTCGCTTCGAGATGGCTCATGACGCCGTCGAAGCGCGGATCGTCGAGCATGATGAGGCGCCCCTGCGCGTCGCGCTCCACCATGCCGATGTTCTTCCACACCTTCACTGCAACCGCCCCGCGCGCGATTTCGGTGTCGATGTGCCGAATGGTGTCCGCCGTCCAGTTCGCCCCGCCGAAGCCCTTCATCGAAAAGCTCGTGACGAAGTGAAAGCGCTGCGGCTCGGCGGCCCGCAGCCTGTGGGCCACCTGCGCCTGCCGGTCCAACGGCGGAAAATCGGGGTAGTCGACGTTGATCGACAGAAGCTCGAATCCATCCTTCCGGGCAATGTCCAGGAAGCGGTGATCATCGGTATTCGCGTGCACGTGCGCGTCGAACTTGCGAACCCGCGCAAAGTCGGCCGCCGTATACGAGGAGTCCGCACCGGTCCCGTTTGCCGCGGCGGCGCCCATGGCGGCCCACCACACGCACGCGAGGATGGCGCACGGGATGCGCGGCATCACGCGACGCCCATCCGGTCGCCACCGTCGAACGACCGCTCGAGGGCGGCGATGAAATCAGGTGTCAGGGCCGCACCGGCGAGCTTCGCGGCATACAGGGCGGCGCCCGCCGAGGGCGGCAAGCGCGGCGTCGAGAATTCGTAACGCCGCTCGCCGGCACCCAGCGCAGCTTCGAACAGCGGCTGCAACAAACCGTCCAATCGAAACATGCCGCCCGAGTAGGACACCGGCAGCGGCATCTGCGGCGGAACGACGAGCTGATCGCGTACGGCATGTACGAGCGCCGCGAGTTCTTGCGCCGCCCGCTCGAACAGCCGATGCGCCGCGGCATCGCCCGCGCGGGCCGCTTGCGCCGCCAACGGCGCAAGCGCGGCGACTTCGCTGCGGGCCAGGGCCGGCGGTCCGTAGACTGCGGCGCACACATCGAGATCGGCACGCAACCGGAAGCGCTCGCGGATCAGGTCGTAGAGGGCGCCCTTCGGCGCCCTCCCATCGCTCATCCGCGAGAACAACGTCAGCACCTCACGCGCGACCCAGTACGCGGAACCCTCATCGCTGAACAGTTCCCCCCACCCGCCTGCGCGCCCGCATCGCGTTTCGAATTCTCCATAGGCGATGGAGCCCGTGCCGGCGACGATGTTGATGCCGTCGCGGCCCGCGAGGGCGCCTGCTGCGGCGGGAGGACGACGACCAGCCCATCACCGTGAAGCAGACGCGCCACCATGCCGAGAAGGTGCGCATTGCCAAGGTCGCGGCGTCCCTGATTCAGGACGGCGAAACCATCATTCTCGATTCGGGCACCACCACCGCCGAGATCGCGAAACAAATTCGCCGGCTGGAGGTGCAATCGATCAACGTCATCACCAATGCCCTGCACATCGCCACGCTGCTGGCGGATGTCCCATCCGTGCGGCTCATCATGCCCGGCGGCATTCTGCGGCCTGAGTCCAATTCGCTGTCGGGACACATGGCGGAGGCCGCCCTCGCGAACCTGCAGGCGGACCGCCTGTTCCTGGGTGCCGACGGATTGGACCCCGAGCGCGGCGTGATGACGCCGCATCTTCCCGAGGCCCAGCTCAATGCGCAGATGATCGCCATCTCCCGTCAAGTGATCGCGGTCGCCGATTCGTCCAAGCTGCTGCGCCGGAACATCTCGCTGATCGCCCGGGTGGAACAATTGCACATGCTCATCACGGATACGGGTGCGAATCCGGACGTGGTCGCGGAGCTGCAGCGCCGCGGCGTCGAGGTACGGCTCGCCTGACGGCCCACGCCCCTCCCCGCGAATGAACGAGTGCCGATTGGTCATTTTCGATTGCGACGGCGTGCTGGTCGACAGCGAGCTCATCACCAACCGCGTCTATGTGGCGATGCTCAACGAGATCGGCATACCCGTGACACTCGAGGACATGTTCGAGAAGTTCGTCGGCCGGTCGATGGACTATTGCTGGGACCTGGTCGCCGGCATGCTGGGCCGCCGCCTGCCCCCGCATCTCGTCGAGGAATATCGCGTGCGCACCACCGCCGCGCTGCAGGCCCAGCTGCGCGCCGTGGACGGCATCGAGGAGGTGCTGGACGCGCTCGATGCCAGGCAGGTGCCGTACTGCGTCGCCTCCAGCGGGACGCACCAGAAAATGCACACCACCCTGGGATTGACGGGCCTCTTGCCGCGCCTCGCGGGAAAGCTGTTCAGCGTTACCGACGTGGTCCGGAGCAAGCCCGCACCCGATGTGTATCTGCATGCCGCACGCGCCTTCAAGGTCGTGCCGTCGGCCTGCCGCGTCGTCGAGGACAGTCCCACCGGCGTTGCCGCTGGCGTGGCCGCCGGCATGACGGTCTACGGCTACTGCGCGCTGACACCAGAGTGGCGCCTCGCCGGCGCCGGTGCCCACCATACCTTGTCGAACATGCGTCGCCTTCCCGATCTGCTGTTCGCCCCGAGCTGACCGCCGATCCCATCGGCCGGCGCTTGCGGAGCGGCGGCGGCGGCGGCGGCGGCGAATTGGAGACGAGCGCCCGCAGTCGTTGGTTTCATAGGGTCTGACGACTATCCGGAAAGCCCGTAATGTTTGTGAATATCGGCTTCCTGCGCGCTGTTGAGCGGGGTACCCGCGTCATACGACGGCGAATCCTTTACAGCCCGTCGAGTTAAATCCACCATGACCTTGCCCTCCGCCCAGCCTAGGTCGTCGACCCATTCCGGCGCGATAAGGACTTGATGGCCGAGCCACCAATTGCTCGTGTTGACGATCATAAATCGAATGACCCAGGATTTCTCGTCGACCAACAGTCCCTGCACGTGACCGATATCCCCGTCCGCCGCATGAATGTGGTATCGCGTTACCGCGTTCGCGCTGCGCAAATGCGGATCGTCATCCGGGTGTTTCCGCCGGTCAGCCTCTGCATCGGCTCCCGCGTTCTCGGTCTGCATGTGTTCATAACCTGCATCGGAACCGGGATATATCGAGCCGGCATACGCGTCTCCTCCCAGTGGGCCGTAGCCGCCCCAGTAGTAGGGATAGCCGTAATAGGCGAGGTAACTCCTTTCATACTGCCGCGATACCGGTTTATCGGTGTCGATGCTGGGACTGTCCTTGACGCACGCTTTCGAGATCGACACAGGCAGCGTTTTTTCAGACCAGTCCGGTTGGCCGATCGCGATAGGCGAGATCAGGACCTTGCGGCTGGAAAGCCATTCGCCGGTATCGACGACCAGATAACGAATCACCCATGCTTCGTCGTCGAAATAACAATCCTCGACTTTCCCAATGGCGCCGTCAGTCGCACCAATCGTGCAATCCTCGATGTCCTTCGCGCTGCGCAACATGAATGTCTCCGCTGAGATTGTGAATGGTACCCATCGGCAGCATGCACGCGACCGGGGGCGGCGTCTGTCGGCTAACGCACATGGAACACGCATTCGCAGCTCGAGGAATAGTCGGCAATGCCGTATGTAGCCTTAATCAGGATTAGGCACAATGCTGAGAGCCTCGCCGGCAGCCACAGATCGTCACACTAGCGCAATGATGGCGGTATAGTCTTTGCACGACTGATAGCATGCCGGTGACCAGTTTTGCCGTCATCGGACTGGCGATGGGGATCTCCCGGACGAGTAAAGTACCCTCGGCGCCCTAAGCTTTTGCTCCCTCGACGAAAGTCGGAGCTGTTCTGCCGTACCACTGGTGTGTCGTCCCAAGAGAAGTACCGATCATGATCGACGATTCAATGGACTCGCAAATCCTCATACAGGAGCAGTGGGCCATCGAACTCCTGGCGCGTGAGACGCATGCCTCGGTTGCGAAGGTGCAAAAGATCTTCCTCATCGAGTACGCAAAACTCGCGGCGCATGCCCACATTAAATCTTTCTTGCCCCTGCTCACCAGCAACAGTGTCAGATGCATTCTGGATGCGCAAAATGCGGAAAACGCTTGCCTGCCGACACCTGAGCCGTAGCTCCCAACGCGTCCACGACTTGCACGAAGCCCTCGTCTGCCGAATGTGATTTTTCCATTTGCAGCTGCCTCGGGGCGGCCGGGCGCGAAGGCACGCCGAAATAGCCTGCAAGCGCCCGACTTATGCAATCGTTCTTGTTCTATATACAATCGCAGCACGCCCGCTCAGGAGCGGTAGGCCGCGTCAACCAACCGCGTCATTTATCCGACCGAGCCGACGACTCGAGCGCATTACTCGCGTGCTGCGAATGCCATGGCCACCGATCGATCAACCACGCAGGAGCCGTTGTGAAACTGACCGAGTTCAAGGTGCTGACGTTTGATTGCTACGGAACGCTCATCGATTGGGAATCGGGTATTTTCAACGCACTCGTACCGCTCGCCAGGAAAGCGGATGCGACCGAAACGCGGGATCAACTGCTTCAGACTTTCGCGAGACACGAGTCCGCGCAAGAAGAAGAAACACCGGCGATGCCCTACTCCCAGCTATTGTCGGTCGTCTACAAGCGGCTGGCGAAGGAATGGGGTGTTGCCGTGACGAACGAGCAAGCCAACATATTCGGCGCCTCAATCCCGGATTGGCCGGAGTTTGCCGATTCTGTCAATGCGCTGCAGTATCTCAAAGAGCACTACAAACTCGTCATCCTCTCGAACGTGGACCGCATCTCGTTCCGCTCGAGTAATGCCCGCCTAAAAGTGGACTTCGATGCCATCTTTACCGCGCAGGACATCGAATCATACAAGCCGAACTACAAGAATTTCGAGTATATGCTGAGGCGTTTAGGCGACGACTTTGGTTTGAAAACGCCCGACATCCTGCACACTGCGCAGAGTCTGTTTCACGATCACGCGCCCGCCAACCACTTCGGGCTCGCGTCCGCGTGGATCGACCGTCGCCATACGGAACAAGGCTGGGGCGCGACCATGCCTCCACCCGATACGCCGAAGTACGATTTTCGCTTTGACGGCATGGCGGACCTCGTACTAGCGCATCAGACTGAATCGCGGAATGCTGGACGATGAATTCAATGCTCCGCCGTACGTTGGAACGTTGTCGCGCAGCCTCCATCGGTGTCGAGCCACGGTATCGTTTTTCAATCAGTCGGTTTCATTCGCTGGGCCACGGCGCCCCAACGACGAAATAGCGACTGCCGGGTGCGCCGCGGGCACCACAACGTAGTATTCGCCGGCCCGAGCCCCCCTCAAGCAGCGTTGATCGGCGCCGCGGCGCTCGCAGGCCTCAGGCGGAAGTCGTAGTTGACGGTGTAAAACGGTGTGTCGACGCGTTCGCCGTTGGGACCCAATCCCGGAGGGTGCCGGTCGAATTGCGCCACGAGCGATTCCTTCACCCCGAATACGGCATCCGAAACCAGATATTCACTCCCCGCAACGAACAGGTGGGTGGTCACCGGCAGGTACCCGGGCGCCGAGACGATCATATGGATGTGGCCGGGCCGATACGGATGGCGCCCCATCTTGCGCAGCATGCGTCCGACCGGCCCATCGGTCGGAACCGGATAGAACGTCGGCCTGATCGAGCGAAACCAATAACGGCCCGCGGCGTCGGTTCGGATCCTTCCGCGTGCCTTCATTCCCGTTTCCCCGGGAATCTGCATGTCGTAGTTACCTTCGCCGTCGCCCGACCAGATGTCCAGAAGCGCGTTCTCGAGCGGCCGGCCGTCTACGCTGAGCACGCGCCCGGAGTAGAACGTCGGCTCCCCGACGACTCCCTCGGCAAGATGGCTGCCGAGCGGCAGCTCGGGAGCGCCCTCCCAATAGAAAGGACCCTGAACCGTCGATTCGGCGCTGCCGTTGTCCGCGGGATTGTTAAGAGTGATGACGAGGACCGATATGCCCAGCGTGTCCGACAGGAGAATGAACTCCTGGCGCTTGTCCGTGCACGTCTGGCCGACGTCAGTGAGAAATTGAATGGCCGTGATCCATTCGGATTCGGTGAGCTTCACTTCCCGGACGAAGTCGTGAAGATGAGTGATGAGCGACGTCATGATGCGCTTGAATCGCGGGTCGTCGCTTTGGGCGATGCGCCCGATCACAGCCGCAGTTATGCTCTTCTCATCGAATTCACGCATGGCGCTCGTCTATGTTTTGGGAACGTTGTGAAAACTTGGGAGATGCGGTCATGTGTTTCAGCCGCTGATCAGAAGCGGTAGTCGAGGTCGACGCCGTAGCGCCGCGGCAGGGCCCGCCACAGGAACCCCGCGCCGCCGACGTTGCCCGGAGAGAACTCGGCGTTGTATATCTTGTTGGTGAGGTTTTTGGACCAGGCGGTGACCGTCCACTTCTCCGCTTGCAGACCGAGCCGCAGATCCACCAGCGAAACCGGGTTGCGGGACGTGATGTTGTACGGCTCCCACCAGGTACGCCCGATTTCCTGATAGTCCAGGCGCGCCGTCCCGCTCAGACCATCGGCGAGGGGCTGCCGGTACTGCACACCGGCATTACCGGTGTTCTTCGATACGAGCGGTGCCTGATTGCCGATGACCGTGGGGTCGGCCATGGCGGTAATACGGCTGTCGGTGTAGCCGAAGCTGGCATATACGTCGAGCCGGTCGGTGGGCCGGGCGGTGACCGCGAGCTCGGCTCCCTTGTAGGTCGCGTTGAGATTGCCCAGGTTCTGGGTGGAGTCCGCCGCGATGTAAACGAAAAAGTAGCCGTTCCTCGATTGAGTGTGGAAGACATCCGCATCCACGGTCAGCCGCCGGTCCAGAAACTGGCTCTTCACGCCGACCTCGTAGGTATCGGCAATTTCGGCTTGGAACGTGTCATTGACTCCCAGCACGCCATTCTGGCGCGCCACTTCGCCCACGCCCGTCTGATTAAAGCCGCCGCTGCGGAATCCGCGGCTCCAGCCGGCGTAGACGGTCCAATCGTCGTTGGGCTTGTAGCGCAGAGTGCCCTTGGGCTGCGTCGCACTGAAAACGGCTTTGCGCGACTCGCCGGTGAAAGACGTCGTCGTCGGCAGGAATTCGGGCGGTGTGTCCGTCGTGTTCTCGCGCCGATCCTCGTCATAGCGTATCGCGGCATCGAACTCCCACTGCGGGCTGAACTCGTAGGTCGCGTCGCCGAATGCCGCGTACGCGTTGTTGTTCTGACTGTCCGCGAGGAATGTCTGGTTCGTGTTGGTCGCGAACGGATTCGCCGGATCGACGATCGGCGTCTGATAGACGACAGGTACGCCCAGTCCCCGGTCCGCCAAATTGCCCGTGGAGATGAAGCGCTCGGTGTGGACGAAGTACACGCCTCCGATCCACGCAAAGCCCGCGACCGTAGGGGATGTGAAGCGCAGTTCCTGGCTCCAAGTCTGCACGTCGACGAACTGGCTCTGACTCTCGTCGAATGGGCCGCCCAGAGCGGCCGGCACACCGGCGGTCAGCGCGTAATTATCGGAAGTGGTGACCGGCCGGAAATCATAGGCATCGCCCGTGTCGATCTCCTTGGTATGGTTGTAGTCCGTGACCGACGTGAACGTTCCATACCCCAAGGTGTAGTCGAGCTTGAGTGCGGTATCCACGATGGTACGGTTGTCCGTGCCCAGATTATTGTTCTGGATCGGCGACGTGGTGTCGTTGGCATTCCCGGGGGTGGAGAAATCGCTGTACGGGTTCGCCTCGTTGCTGCGGGGAATGACGAAGTAGTACGCCGTGGTCCTGGCAAGGTCGTAGGAGAACCGCAGGTCGGCGCTGAAATCGTCGGCGGGCTTCCACAGCAGACGTAGGCGCGCCGAATAATCGCGATACGGGTCGGCTTTGCGGTCCAGATAGACGTTCTGCAGATAGCCGTCGGTGTCGTAGAAGTTCACCGAAGCTCGGTACCGGAGCGTCCCCTGCGAGTCGATCGGTCCGCTGATGGCGGCCTGCGCGCGCTCGGCCGGCCCGTTGCCCACGCCCACGCGGGTGCTGCCTTCGAACTTATCGCTTGGATCCGCCGTGGTGATGATGATCGCCCCACCGATCGCGTCGCGGCCGTACAGAGCGCCCTGCGGTCCCTTCAGCACCTCGATCTGTTTGATGTCGTAGAGTTCCTGATCGAACTCGTACGGATTGGCCTCGAGCACGCCATCGACCAGCACCGCCACCGAAGGCTCGCTGTTGCGCGCCTGCGAGATGCCGCGGACGCTGATGAAGGAATTGCCGACGTTCTGCGTCTCGACCAGCGTCATGTTGGGCACCATGGCGATGAAATCGCGCGGACTTTCGATGCCTGCCGACTGGATCTCCTGCGCCGTGAATACGTTCACCGTGATCGGCACGTTCTGGAGCGATTCATCTCGCTTACGTGCGGTGACGACGATCTCCTCGAGATCGCTCGTCTGCGCCAACGCCGGCGTTACCGCGACGATCGAAGTCCCGATCGTCGCCAACGCTGCCGTCCATCTCCCCGCTGCAATAGCCATTTTCTTTCCCCTATCCTTCTGAATTTTCAACGTCCAATTCCGTGCCGAATTCGGGCAGTTCACGCAGCGGACCGCGGGCATCCTCGCGGAGGAGCGGCGCGATCAACGTCTCATAGTTCGTCATGCGATGGCCGCGGACTCGGATGCGGTTCTCGTTGGCCGCGGAAATCGCGCTGCTGCGGTGCGCCTGCGAGCCTGCCTTCATTCCACCCGTTCCCCCGTCGTTCTTGGATTTTCGTATATCGAATTGTCTTTCGTATAACGAATCCTGAACCGCGCCTCCGCATCCGTCAAGCCCGGATAGGATCCCCTCAGTCGCCGAGCCCGGCCGGCCTAGTTAAGGCATGTTCAGCGGTGCGTACCGCAAGAACTCTCCGGTTCACGAATTGTGCGAGGTCAGCGTCGAATCGTTCGGGAGACTCCCAGAACGGCATGTGGGCGGCAGTTGTAGTGCAGCATGTAATCGAATTCGTTGGGCAGCTGTCCGGTTCGGAACTCATCTGTTCGCGCTGCCCCATCCCGCCCCCGCGCTGACCTTTCCCAGGAGCCGGCGGTCCGGCTCCGCTCGAGAGTTACCGGTAGCTGTTGTTGGAGGTATGATCGCCGGC